>Ga0209148_1000037_pt1 | contig 494767 bp, 509 predicted proteins | sample AraplaCol_mMF_r2_2_FD_184288 | JGI IMG/M metagenome (GOLD analysis project Ga0209148, IMG submission 184288) | Arabidopsis root microbial communities from North Carolina, USA - plate scrape CL_Col_mMF_r2 (SPAdes) (version 2) | ecosystem: Host-associated > Plants > Roots > Endosphere | place... | reverse complement strand
AGCCAGATGATGGTGTCGCGGATCGCCGGACCATCGGAGCGCTGCATCAACTCCTTCATCGTCTTGCGCGGCACGTCGGTGTGGTACCACTCGGCCGAGGCCAGGCCGGTCTCGATCGCCCTGCGCGCGCTTTCGCCGACCAGGCTGTAGTCGCGCTTTGTGTTGGCCGCCGTCGTCATCTTCGCCTCCCGCGCGGCCCCTATAGGCCGTTGGCGCGGAATTTTCCGTCGAGGAATGTTTTCGCGCGCGGCACGTCGTCCTCGGTCAGATGCTCGATGATGACGGGGATGTTCGGGTGCTTTTCGCTGAGCCGCTTCAGGTAAAGGTCATAGTTGAGCGAGCCGAGGCCAGGCGCCGGCAATTCGATCTCGCCGACGCCGCGGAACGTCAGTCCCTCATGCGCGCCCTGGTCGCCGATGTCGGCATGCTTTTCCGACTTGTCGCTGCCTGAGCGCTTCACGTCCTTGGCATGCGCGATCCGGATCTTGTCGGTCAACGTGTCGAACACCTGGTTCAGCACCTGGTCCATGCGGTCGATGTTGTGCGCCTCGAAGTAATTGGTCGGGTCCATCAGCAGGCCGAGGCCGGGATGGTCGACCTGCGCGAACATCCTCACGGTCTCCTCGACCGAGCCGACGACATTGTTGACATAGGTTTCAAGCAGGAACACCGCGCCGTGGTCGTAAGCTGTCTGGGCAAGGTCCGAAATCACCTCGCGGCATTCTTCAAAACCTTCCTCGGTCTTGTTCCTGGGGTGATGCACCCAGTCGGATTCGGTGTTGTAGGTCCCGGTCTCGGAGATCACGTAGGGCGAACCGAATTCGCGTGCGTTGCGGATGATCTCCTTGAGATAGCCGACGCGTTTCTCGCGCTCGGCTCTGTCGGGATGGATGATGTTGGTGTAGCCGGAGATGCAGCAGACCGGCAGATTGTGATCGCGGAACGTATCACGCACTGTCCTTGCCTTGTCCCTTGTGATCTGCCCGGCCGTGAGATCGATATCGCGGAAATGCAGGTCGAGCTGCACGGTGTTGAAGCCGAGCGCGCGGATGCGCCTGGCTGTCTCATCGAGTTCGTAGGGAAAGTAGCCGGTGAAGATCCCTGCCTGCATCATGACGTGAACTCCTCCCGGTAAGCGATTCAGCCGCCACGCTTATTGCGCGGTCCGTGTTCAATTGGTCGAGATCTCGGAAAGCCTGACGGTGCGGCCTTCCGCCATCGAGCGATAGCCGGCCTCGACCAGCGCCATGGTCCTGACGTTGTCGGCAACGGAGAGCGCCGGTGGCGTGCCAGTCTTCACCGCATATTGCAGCTGCTCCATCACGCCGATGAAAGCGTGCGGAAACCACATCGTATCCCATCTGGGCATCACCCACTCACCGCCCGTCGTCTGCGTCGAGGCATAGGTCAGTGTCGAGGCGACGCCCGTCGGCCAGCCGATCGTGCCCTTGGCCACACCCTTGGTGCCGTCGACACGCCAGTTGATGTGCTGGTCATCGCGATAACCCTGCTCGCGCGGGCCGGACCAGACATCTTCCAGCGAAACGGCAAGCACCCCGGAGGGGAAGCGCAGCGTCGACACGGTGATCCCGTCCGAATGGTCGAATGTCGTGCGCGGGTCCTTGCGCGTCAGCGTCGTGATTTCCTGGGGATCGCCGAACAGGAAGCGCAGCACGTCGAGATGGTGCACGCTCATATTGGCGAGCGTCAGCCGGTCATAGTCCGCGAGGAATGTCTGCCAATGCGGGATCGCATGCATGTCGATCTGCGCAAAGACGATGTCGCCCAGCGCACCGCTGTCGATGATCTGCTTCAGAACGCGCATCGACTGGTCGTAGCGCATGTTCTGGTTGACCGAGAGGATCTTGCCGGACTTGGCGGCTTCGTCGCGCAGCTTGACCGCCTCCTCCACCGACAGCGCCAGCGGCTTCTGCGCCAGGATCGCCTTGATGTGTGGCTGTTTCAGCGCATGACGGATGAGGGCCGGCTGCTGGTCGGGCGGAAAGGCAAGGTCGACGATCTCGACTTCGGAATCCTCGATCAATTGCTCGGGCGTATCGCGAACGACCGGAATGTTCCAGCGCCTGGCAACCTTCTCGGCGCTGGCCTTCGTCCGCGAGGCGATTGCAACCACCGGGAAGCCGGCTTGGGCATAGGCGGCCAGATGGCATTCGGCCATGATCATGCCCGCACCGATGCAGCCGATCCGGTATTCCCTGCTGCGAACCTCCACATCCGGTTCGAAATCCGTGCCTGCCATCCATTCCTCCCTGGAGGACAGCATATAGCGCCACGGCTTGCCGCTCAGCCAAGCCCGGCACCATCATTTCCCATCACCGCCGTCGTCAGCGACACCAATCACTGGGTGCAGCAGTCATTGGGCCTTATGGAGGACCGCCTCGCCTTCCTCACCAACACGGACGGCGATCCGGTCGCCGGAAACGATCCCCGCAATGTCGCAGACCACCAGGGGCATATGGATGTCGTAGAGAAACTCGGCGACGATGGCGCCCACCGCCAGGATCGGGTCGGGACGCTGCAGCAGGATACCGGCCGGCGCGGTGCCCCGGCGGATCGCTTCGGCCAGGACAGACGATGAGGAGGATGACCCTCGCCCGCTCGGCATGACCAGGATCCTGCCGGCGACATTCTGGCCGAGACCGGGATGCGAATGGTCGATGATTTCCCCCGTCTCGGCGTCGATGCCGCCCCAGAAACTGAGCGGCTGCGAAAACACCAAAGCCAGGCCATCGGCCTCACCGACGAGTTGGAAAGTCCCCAGCCGATCGATGGTTTCCTTTGCAACGGGTTGCGTCATGAGGCACCCCGCACGACATGTCCGGCCGCGGCGGAGCGGATGCAATCCACCATCTCGGCGAAAGCGACGGTCACGCCGATATTGCCCGGCGCGTAATGCGCCCACTTGCCGGAATTGGTCATCACCACGCCGTCGAGCCGCTCGAGGATGGAGGTGACATAGGTGCAGGTGTCGGCGACCGGGATCAGGCCGAACGCCTCCATGCCGGCCAGCGCGCCCTCTTCCTGCAGCCGCGTCAGCGTAGCGCGACCGGTGTTTACATAGATCGGGATGCCCCTTCCCGGTGCTGCCTCGCGCAGCATGGGCAACAGACGCATCCACTCCTCATGCGAGAAATGCGGTGTGCCCAGCGACACGGCCGCCAGCGGTGTCCCGTCGGCCACGCCGGACAATCTGGACAGCGCATGATCGATATCGGCCTGGCTGATGCGGATCGTCTCTTCCGGTGCGTGGCCGTGGAACGCTTCGTCTGGTGTGTTGGCCTCCGGCGTGATGCCGACCGCATGGAACAACGCCACGGCACCGGTCGTCGCGGCAGCCGCCCCCAGCGCCTTCAACTGATCCTCGTCGCGCGGCCGCGGCAGGCCTGATATGACCGGAATGCGGTCGCCACTGGCTTGCCCGACGATCAGCCCGACGCCGACGAACAGGCTGTCGCTTGGTTCGGCGATGTCCAGTTCGAACAGGATGCGGCCGCGCCGGTTTTCGCTGAGATGCAGGCCCCAGGCCGGCGCCCGTCCGGTCATGGCACAGCAGAGGTCGATGAAATCGCCATAGCGGTTGGTGCGCGCGCCAATCACCGAATTGGCGAAGACGATGGCGTTGGATTCGCCCCAGGCGACCTGCTGGCCGAATGCGGGCCGGAACCGCGTCTGGTACGGCGCACAGGTGAAGGTCGCCTGGCAACCAAGCTCCAGATGCGCCTTCATCAGCCGACGTGCCGGCACCTCCTCGGCCGCCGGCATCTTCACCATGCCGGGATGGATGAGATCGAACGAGCCGACATTGAGCGTCGTCGGCACCTGCACGCGCCCACCACCCTCGACCAGCCTTTCGACGAAATCGAGCCCGGCCTTGCCATGGTAGAGGCAGCCGTCGATATGGGCGCCCGTGATGTCGAGCAGGCCGCGTGCGCCGACCGCGTTGGAAAACGCGACGAGGATTTTCATCGCGGCGGCTGCCGATGGGCCTTGCTCGCCGTCGAGCATGGATTGGTCGCGCGCGGTCAATTCTAGCGTCATCGGAAAACTCCGGACTTTTGCCCGGCTATGCTGTTCCTGATTGCGAACCGTCTGGCAAGACCCGTTGCAAGTCTCAGCTCGTAGTGATCAGCACCGTGCTCTCCGGCGACCAGCGCAGCACCACGTCCTGCCCTTCCGCCAGCCTGTCGGCGCCGGTGTTCTGCACGATGACTTTCAGTGTCTGGCCGGCACGCTCGACGAAATAGGTGCTGTTGTTGCCGGCGAAGATACGCTTCGAGACCTGCCCCTTGAGTGTATTGGCATCGCCGTCCGAAGCCCCGGCATCGGTGCCGATCCGAATGCGCTCTGGTCGCACGGCGCAGCTCGCCTTGGCGCCGGCGGCAAGCACCGCGCCCGCGCCCGCGGCAATCGCCGTACCATCCGGCAGCCGGATGCCATTGCCGGTCGCATCGCCGCGAAAGATGTTGGCGTCGCCGAGGAAGGTGGCGGCGAACTCGCTTTTCGGCCGGTCGTAGATCTCCTCCGGCGGTCCTTCCTGCACCAGCCTGCCGTCGCGCAATATGCCGATGCGGTCGCTCATCGTCAGCGCCTCTTCCTGGTCGTGGGTGACGAAGATGGTGGTGATGCCGATCTCGCGCTGGATGCGCTTCAATTCGATCTGCATGTCGACGCGCAGCGCCTTGTCGAGGGCGCCGAGCGGCTCGTCGAGCAACAGTACGCGCGGCTTGGTGACGATGGCGCGGGCCAGCGCGACGCGCTGGCGCTGGCCGCCGGAGAGCTGGTGCGGCCGGCGGCCGCCGAGCTTGCCCAATTGCACGAGGTCGAGCGCGCGCTGCACTTCCGCTGCAATCACCGCCTTGGCTTCGCCGCGCACCGAGAGACCAAAGGCGACATTGTCGGCGACGCTCATATTGGGAAACAGCGCGTAGTTCTGGAACACCATGCCGATGCGCCGCTTCTCCACCGGCACGCGCTCGACGCTCTCGCCACCAATGGAAATACGACCGGTATCGGGAAAGTCGAAACCGGCGATCTGCCTGAGCAGCGTGGTCTTGCCGCTGCCCGAAGGCCCAAGCAGCGCATAGAAGCCGCCATCGGCGAAATCGATGGACACATCGTCCAGCGCCTTGTGCGCGCCAAAGCTGCGCGAGACGTTCGATACCTGCACGCCGGCCATTATTTCTCTCCGCCGAATTTGAAGAAGCGCGCCGTGAGCAGCATCAGCGCCATCGACACGACAATGATGATGGTCGACACCGCATTGATCTCTGGCGTGAAGCCTTTGCGGATCGCGGCGTAGATTTCGACCGGCAGCGTCGTCTGGCCGGGCGTCGACAGGAAGTAGGAGACGACGAACTGGTCGAACGAGACGGCGAAGGCAAACAGCCCGCCGGCAATGACGCCCGGCATGATCCAGGGCAGCGTGACGCGCATTGTCACCTGCCACTGGTTGGCGCCGAGCGAGCGCGCCGCCTCCTCCAGCTCCGGCGCGAAGGTCTGCAGCCGCGCCGAGACGACGACGATGACATAGGGCAGCGCCAAGGCGACATGCCCAAGCAGGATGGCGAACAGGCCGCGCCCGATGCCGACGCCGAAGAAGAAGATCAGCATCGCCGTGCCGGTGATCAGCCACGGAATGGCGATCGGCGGGAAGAGCAGCGCCTGCAGCACCTTCTTGCCGCGAAATTCGTAGCGGTAGAGCGCCAGCGACGCCGCCGAGCCGAGCACCACGCTGATCAGCGTGGTGATGATTGCGATCTCGAGGCTGTTCCAGGTGGCCGCGATCAGCTGGTCGTTCTGCCACAGCGAGGCGTACCACTCCGTCGTCCACTCGAACGGCAATTGGTAGAAGGGCGAGACGTTGAACGACATCAGCGCCATGATGATGATGGGCAGATAGAGGAAAGCGAGCAGCAGGAAGATGTAGAGTCGGCCGAGCCCTTCCAGGATGCGGGTGGTGGCCATCACGCGGCCCTCCGCAGCACCGGCGAGGCAAGCGCCAGGATGACCAGCACGACAGCCAGCAGGATGAAGGACAGCGCCGCCCCGAGCGGCCAGTTGAACACGGCGACAAACTGGTCCTCGATCACCGTACCGTAAAACGTGCCGGTGCGCCCGCCAAGAATGCGCGGTTCCATGAACGAGCCGACGACGGGCACGAAGATCAGCGCCGCCCCCGCCACGAGGCCGGGCATGGACAGCGGGATGATCACCCGCTTCAGCACCTGCAGCCGCGAGGCGCCGAGCGAGCGCCCGGCCTCGATCAGCGAGTCGTCGATCGCCTGCAGCGTGAGGTAGCAGGTCAGCACCATGTAGGGCACATAGGAGTGCACCAGGCCGATGATGACGGCCGGGTAGGAATACATCAGATCGATGTTGATCTTGAATGGCAGCACTGCGTTGAGCGCGGTGTCGAGGATGCCGCCCTCGCGCAAAACCATCGCCCAGGAGAAGATGCGCACCAGCCCGTTCGACCAGAACGGCAGGATGACGAGGAGGAAGATCGCCTCGCGGCTGCGCCCCTTCAGCACCTTGGCCAGCACGTAAGCGGCGGGATAGCCGATGACGATGCACCACAGCGTCACTTCGAGGCCGAGGCGCAGCGAGGCGAGCAGCAGTGTGAGGTAAAGGCTCTGCGAGAAGAAGGCGGCGTAGTTGCCAAGCGTGAAGGCCCAAGGCTTTCCGGTCAGCGGCAGGTCGGTCATGAAGGAGAAGAAGACCATGGCCGACAGCGGCAGGAAGATCGCCACCGTCAGCCAGAGATAGGCCGGCGCCAGCAGCGGCAAAGCCGATCTCAGCCCACGGCGCGATGCGGTCGGTGCTGCCATGCCACCCTCCTCCCCGGGATTGAAGGGACCAGCCGGCGCGAACCGCCGGCTGGTCTGGACGTGAACTTTACTTCACGTCGACCTTGAGCTGCTGCCAGAGCGCCAGATAGGCCTCGCGCTGCGCATCGGTGATCGGTGCCTGGAACTGGATGCGCTTGGCGACCTCGGGATCACCCATCACCTTGCGGTTGAAGGCATCCTGCGGCAACGCTTCCACCGCCTTGGTGTTGGCGGAAACCGGAGCACCGACCTTGGTGACCCATTCGACGTAGAATTTCGGGTCGATCATCCAGTTGATGAACGCCTGCGCGCCCTCGACATTCTTGGAGCCGACCGGGATGGAAAACGCATCCAGCCAGGCAACGGCGCCTTCCCTTGGAATGACCAGCGAAACCGGCAGCTTGAAATGCGTCTTGGCACGATCGGCCGAGCCGCTCCAATAAGTGCCGATATCGATCTGGTTTGAGGCGACCATCTGGTTCCAGTCGTTCTCGGAGCTCCAGAACGTCTTGATCTGCGGCATCAGCGAGGTGAGCTTCGTCTTGACCGCATCCATATCCTTGATGTCGTTGATGTTCTGGCCGGTGGCGATGGCGCCGAACTGCACCGCCTCGACGGCGTCGTCGCGGATGACGACGCGGCCCTTATGCTTGGGATCCCACATTTCGGCGATCGACGTCGGCGGCTTGTCGAAGGATTTTTCGTTGATGGCGAGCGCCGTCAGGCCCCACACCCACGGCACGCCATAGACCTTGCCGTCATGGTCGAGCATCGGCGAACCGGCCTTGTCCTTGCTGATGTCGGCATAGTTCGGCAGTTTCGAGGTATCGATCGGCTGGATCAGCTTTTCCGCCATCGCCTGGTCGTTGAAGGCGGCGTTGATCATGACCACGTCGTAGAGGCCGGGATTGGTCCGGATCTTGGTCAGCATTTCCTGTTCGGAATTGAAGAAGTCGTTGACGACCTTGTTGCCGGTCGCCTTCTCGAAGGCGGCGACCGCCCAAGGCTCGTCGGCGCCGTAGCCTTTCCAGTTGAGCACATGCACTTCGGCGGCACTGGCGGCCAGCGTGAGCGCGGTGGTGAAGACGGCGGTCGCCGTCAAGAGAGCAGTCAGTCTTGGCATGCGCATGTTGGTTCCTCTCTTTGTTTGCCCGCTTGGCGGGGCTTGTCAGGCTGTCTGATGGGCCTTCTGGTTCTGGCCCGGCGTGCCGGTCGCGGCGGCCTGGCTCAGGAAAGTCTGGATTTCGGCATCCGTCGGCGCCGATGAGCCGCCATGGCGTGTCACCGAAATGGCCGCCACCGCGTTGGCGTAGCGCCCCGCCTCGAAGGGATGCACACCGCGCGCCAGCGCGCTGACGAAGGCGCCGATATGGGTGTCGCCGGCGCCGTTGGTGTCGACTGCCGTGACCTTGAAGCCGGCTATGGTCTGCGCCGTGCCGTCGGCCAGCCTGACATGGCAGCCCTTGGCCGCCGAGCGGATGACGACACCGGCAGCGCGGGGGCAATGGTCGGCAAGCAGCCGCACCGCGAGGGCCTCGACATCACCAGGGCCGGCGATCTCGGCCGCTTCCGCCGCGTTGCAGCTCAGCCAAGTGGTGCGGGCAAGCACCCGCGACAGGATGGGACGCGGAATGTCTGAAATGACCGGCGTCGGATCGAAGACGAACGGCGTTTGCGCAGGCAGCGCCTCGATCCACTCGGTGAGCGCGTCGCGGCTGCCGGGATAGCTCAGCGTATAGCCTGAGGTGAACACCCAATCATCCGGCGTCGCCGATACCGGCGCCATCATCTCGAGGCTGAGCACACTTTCGGCGCCCGGCCACGAGACGAAGGTGCGTTCGGCATCGCTCGAGATCATGGCGACGCAATTGCCGCTGTCCATATGAGGCGATGGCGGCGTCAGCGTCTCGATGCCCTCGGCGGCGAAGGCGGCGCGCAGGAAATCGCCGTTCGGCCCGCTGCCGAGCTGGCCGCCGAATACCACCGTCATGCCGGTGCGGCTGGCCGCGACCATCATGTTGAAGCCGCCGCCAGCAACCTGGGCAAAGCTCGATGCCGTCTTCTCGGTGCCCGGCGCCGGCAAGGCATCGATGCGGTAGACATAGTCGACCACGGCGCTGCCGATATGGACGAGGCGCCCGCTCATGCCGCCGCGTCCTTGCCGGAGCCGGTCTTTGCCACCCTTGCCGCCACGAGATCGGCGGCAAGCGCGCGCACCTCCGACATGTCGATGCCGACCAGCCGGGCAATATGCTGCTGCGGCAACAGTGAAAAGCCGGTGCAGGCGCCGGCCATGCCGGCAGCGATGGCGCCGATCGTGTCGGTGTCGCCGCCGAGATTGGCGCTGATCACAGCAGCCTGCCAGGGATCGCCGCCGGCGACTTCCAGCACCGCGAAGGCGGCAGGGACCGATTCCTGGCTGGCGACGCCGGTGCCGATCAGGTCGGTGATCAGCCGGATCGCATCCCCCGTCACCTTTCCGCGCACAAGATCCTGCGCCCAGGCGATACGCGAGGCGATGTCGCCGCCGGTCACCCAATGGCCAAGCGCCGCCCCTCGCCTCGCCGCCGCGACGGCACTGTCGGAGGCAGCGCGCCAGTCGCCGCCGGAAACGCCACGGCTGACGGCGGCCGCGACCGCAGCGGCCGAGGCAATGGCGATCGAAGTGTTGTGCGTGGCGCGGCAGGTCTCGGCCACCTTGGCTAGGAATGCGTCGAGCGGCTCCAGCGGCATCATGATGCCGACCGGCGCAATGCGCATGGCAGCCCCATTGGTGTCGCCGCTGCGTCCCGCTTCCTCGGCCGGCACGCCATTGTTGATGGCGTCGATAGCGCGCTTGGTCGAAGGCCCCAGAAGATCGTAGCTGCCGCGCGCCTTGACCTCGCGCTCCCAGTCGAGCAGCGCGTTGACCCAGCGCCTGTGGTCGAAGCGCTCGCCTGAAACAACCAGAATGCGGCCGAGCAGCAGCGCCTGTTCCGTATCGTCGGTGATCGTGCCGGCCAACAATCCCTTCGACACCGGATGATCGGCGAAGGGCGCGACGAAATCGTCGACATGGCCGTAGAGCTCGGCAATGCGCGCCGGCGACAGGAGCTGCGTCGGCATGCCGAGCGCGTCTCCCAGCGCCCCGCCGACAAGCGCGCCCATGGCACGGTCGAGAATGGTGCTGTCCGCCATCGCTCAAAACCTCATATGCAGCGCGAAATGCGCGGGATTGAGCAGGCTGGTGACATATTCGATCGGCCGGTCGTCGGCCGCGCGTGTCAGCCGGCGGCCGCGCAGGAAGGGCGTGCCTTGCGGGCAGCCCAGGATGGCCGCGTCCTCGGCATTGAGCATCTCGATGCCGACCCACTCCTCGCCATGGTCGGGGATGAGGCCGGCGTCGCGCAGCGTCTGGTGCAGCGAGCCTTCGCGCAGGCCACGCAGCGGCACATCCTCAAGCTCCGGCGACAGCGGAAGGCGGCTGCGCTCGATGGAGATCGCATGGCCGTCGCTGGCATTGGTGCGCACACGGTCGACAGCGATGAAGAACGGGCTTTCGATCTCCAGCAAGGCGGCGAGATCGGCGTCTTCGATGACCTCCAGCCGCAGCGTCCTCGTCTCGGCATTGGCGCCGGCATTGGCCAGCGCCCGCGACCAGCCGATGGCGTCGTCGACCGGCTTGCCGTCAAAGGTGACGAAGGAGCCGATGCCGACCTTCGTGGTGATCAGCCCGCGGCTGGACAGTTCCTCAAGGCCCTTGCGGACCGTGTTGCGGCTGACGGAGAAGCGCTGGACGAGTTCGTTCTCGCTTTGCAGGCGGTCGCCGAAGCCGAGCACGCCGGAGCGGATTTCATGTTCCAGAACGGTCGCGATCTGCTCGGGCTTGCCCGTGCCGGGAGACAATTGAACCGCGCGCCGCTTCATATGCATACCTGTTCAGTGAACCTGTATAGTCCTGTTCAATACATGGCTGTAAGCCTCCTGTCAATGCGATGCCGAGACAGGTCAAACAGACCGCGCCCGTGTTCCCGATAGTGTGGTAGGTTCCGGGTCGAAGGAGCAACATGTCCCAATCAACAGAGCACAAGAATCCCAAGCTGATCGTCGTGGTCGCGTTCGACCGCGGCGAGGACGGTGAATTGTTTCCGGCCTTCGGCCCCGCTGACCAGCAGAGCGAAGACCGCGCCATACGCACCGCCCGGACTCTGGCGGCAAAACATGTCGGCGTCATCGCCTGGAGCCGCGATGCCGACTCGACACTTGGCGACTACGGCCCGCCGACCACGCTGTTCGTCAGCGGCGACGTGCCCGACATGGAGTAGCGGCGACGCCCTCTGCAGGCTGGCAAAATGAAATCTGGTTTTAATATTTGCCGACAGAGCGGAACCGCTTTCTCTCGCTGCCGTTTATCTGCAGGTCGTTTATTCCAATGACCTCGACAGAGAGGAATTTCCAGATGAACTTCAAGATGCTGACGATGGGCGCGATGGCGCTTGCAATGATGACTGGGTCGGCGCTGGCCGCGTCAAATGGCAGCGGCTCCTCCGCGCTCGACAATCCGGAAAAGATGGCGCCTTTCTATACCGACGCCGGCATGAAGACGATGAAGTCCGAAAAGGAATTCAAGGTAGCCTGGATGGCGATGAAGGACGAAGACCGTGCGGGCATGATGAAGGAATGCGGCGACAAGGCCATTGCCAAGTCGCATGACAATTTCTGCAAGATGACCAAGCAGCTTGGCGGCGCGAACTGACGCTCCGCGATTGGGCACAGGCCCGATTGACCATTTGGATAAGGCGGGCCCCCAGTGCCCGTCTTTTCCTTTCGGCCATAGGCCCATCACGCAGCCGCTGGCGGATTCAATTCGCGACAACGGTTCAGCAAAGATGTAGCATCAATGCTTGGAGCGGCAGAACGCCGCTCGTTTGGCTTTTGCCTATGTTTCAACCCATTGCGAATATCGAGGATGCGCAAACGCTGGCGCAGGCGATCGTCAACACGATCACCGAACCATTCCTGGTGCTCGACGAGCGGTTTCGTGTGCTGGCCGCCAGCCGATCCTTCTACAAGACATTCGAGGTCGACCCCGCGCAGACGCAAGGTACGCTGCTCTACGCCCTCGGCGACGGTCAGTGGGACATTCCCGCACTTCGCCTGCTGCTAGAGACGATCATCCCTGAGAAAACCGCCATGGACGGTTTCGAGGTCGAGCATGATTTCCCGCGGATTGGCCGCCGCACCATGCTGCTCAACGCCCGCAAGGTGCTTTACGACCACAGCCCGGCCGTCACCATCCTGCTCGCCTTCAATGATATTACCGCCCGCCGTGCCATCGAGCGGGAAAAGGAAGAGTTGCTGCGCCGCACCGAGGATCTGCTCCAGCAGAAGGACGTGCTGCTGCGCGAGATGGAGCACCGGGTCGCCAACAGCCTGCAGATCATCGCCAGCATCCTGTTGCTGAAGGCACGCTCGGTCACGTCGGAAGAGACGCGCCAGCACCTCAAGGATGCCCACCAGCGCGTGCTGTCCGTGGCCGAGGTGCAACGCCATCTCCACACCTCGGTCGGCGTCGACGAGATCGATGTCGGCTCCTACCTTCCAAAATTGTGCGGCAGCCTCGCCTCGTCGATGATTGGTGAAGCCCAGCCGATCATGGTCACTGTCACGACGGAAGATGGCAGAATGGATTCGCAAAAGGCGGTCAGCCTCGGGCTGATCGTCACCGAACTCGTGCTCAACGCCATCAAATATGCCTTCCCTGAGGAAAAGGCCGCCGCCCGTATTCAGGTTACCTTCGAGACCGCTGGCAGCGACTGGAAACTGACGGTGTCGGACAATGGCGTCGGCAAGACCGCGAATGACTTGCCGAGCAAGGGGCTCGGAACCGCCATCATCGAGGCATTGGTGAGACAGCTGGAAGCCAAGGTGGAAACCATCAGCAACAACGACGGCACAAGCGTCTCGGTCACCCGGGCAACATTCACGTCGCGGGTGCCGCGCGCGGCGTAAGAGTTGCTACCCGCTCGAAGGCCTTCCCGACATCGCCTCGATCCTGGTCCATTCCGGCCAGATGTGGCGGTCGATGCGGCGTATGATCTTGATCGCCTCTGCTTCCGCTATGCCGACCAACGCAGTATGCCCCTGGATGCTCTCGATATATCCGCGAGCCGCCACCCTCCGCCGCAAGGCTCGAATATCATCGCGAATTGCGCAGAGCGCGGTTCTGAGTGTTGCGGGCAGTGGGCAGCCTTCCGCAAACTCGACTGTCTCGACGCAAGCCGGTTCCCTCGGCTTCAACGCAAAAGCCCGCTCCGGGATACCGGGGCGGGCCTTGGAGGAGGATGAAGGGGTGGGACCCTCTCCTCTTGTTTCCACGGGGGGGGTGTGGACCGAAATCACCATACGCTAGTCCTGCGGAATTTCGGATCACAAGCCGGCTTGCCTACATCACAATCCGGTGCGCCTCGACCTCCGCGCGGTCACGAGATTGCGATCATCCTGGTGGCTGGCAGGCAGCTAGATGCGCCCTAGCACCACGAGGATGATGATGATCAGCAGCACAAGGCCGAGCCCGCCGCCACCATAGTAGCCTGTCCCATAGAACGGCCCGCCGCCGAGGCCGCTGAAGCCGCCAAGCAGCGCAATGACAAGAATGATGATGAGTATCGTGCCTAAGCTCATTTTTCCCGCTCCCTTGGGCGCTGATGCGCCGGTTTGAGCACCGCCGGACGCGGTGTTTCGAAGACGAGAACGTTCGAGCCGCCTTACCGTTCCGCCCCTGACGTTCGCCGGCGAACGAAAGGACCCGGTCTTTCGGATAAATACAGGATGGGAATTGAAAGCGCCCGACATGCAGGAAGCCCGCCCGAGTGGCGGGCTTCCAACCGCCTGGAGGCCACGGCGTCAAAAGCCTCACGGCTCCATCCATGGGCCTTGCTTCAGCGACGGGCGATCAACAGGCAGAGTTGACGCAGATCGCGATCATAGGTGCCCTCGCTGCTAAGCACGTCGACACAGCGCTTCTTCATGCGCGCCACCTGGCTGCTGGACATCTGCGCCACGACACCCGGCAGGCTCGGATGGCTGGGATTGCTCGGATTGCTGGGGTTCGAGGGATTGCTGGGGTTCGAGGGATTGCTGGGATTGGTTCCGCCACCAATACCCAAGCCGACACCGACGCCGCTCGTGCCACCGATATTGGCGCCGAGGCCGGCGGTGACGCCGCTAGTGCCACCGACATTAGCGCCCAGCCCGGCGGTGACGCCGCCCGTGCCGCCAACATTGGCGTTTGCGCCGGCATTGATGCCGCTACCGCCGCCGACGGAAGCACCAAGCCCGGCACTGACGCCGTTGGATCCGCCGACATTGGCACCGGCTCCGGCGTTGATGCCACCGCCGCCACCGACAGAAGCGCCGACGCCAGCGTTGACGCCACCGCTGCCGCCAACCGAGGCGCCGACGCCGGCATTGATGCCACCGCCGCCGCCCACCGAGGCGCCGACGCCGAGCCCAGCCGCGCTGGCCGGCATGGAAAGAACGAGGACCATTGCACTACCCGCCAACACATTGGCGACTGTTTTGATGGTGAAAGCCATAACACTCTCCTGTTGTCGTTGCGCTAAGGCAGTCGGCGTACAACCGATTGCAAGTTCAGCTACGCGGCAGGTGAGCTTCAGTTTCAGTCTCGCGCACAATTACGCAAATGATGGTATTTATTGCAAAAAAACGGATGATATAAGAGGAGTAAAACTGTATTACAAATGCAAAAAATATTTTTGGCTTGGAAAAGACTTCATCGATATAATTTATTGGGCGTGACGAAAAACGATTCTATCGGAATCGTCGTTGTTGCCGGCAGGAGCCTCACCAAACCAAAGGAGGAAACGCGTCAGCGCTTCTGTGAAATGGGTGAGCCGCCCCAGGAAGCGCCGTCACCCAGCTCAAACTGGATTGGCCGCCTCTTCAACCGACGACCTTGCCCTCAGAATAGGCGGTAGAACAGCCTGTAGCGCACACGTTCCATGTAGGCGCGATACTCCGGCTCAGCGGCCAGAAGGGCTTCCTCGCGCAGGATACGATAGAGCTGCATGTAGGTGATGACCGCATAGATCGCGAGGTTGTGGAAGGAAAACGCCGACAGCAGATAGAGCACATGGCCGGCAAGGTAGCCGGCATAGATCGGGTGCCGAACAATCCGGTAGGCGCCACCAGTCATCACGCCGCGATTGGCAGGCAGGATGGCGAAGGAACGGCCAAGCGATATCTTGCCCCAGATGACAAACAACAGCGCAACGAACTGCAGCGGCGCGGCGAAATAGACGGGAACAAGCGCTATGCCAGGCTGGAGGCTGATCAACGCAACCCCGAAACTCGCGGTCACGGAGACGATGACAGTAAGCGGATTCCAGTCACGGGTGACCGGGCGTCGCGACAGAAGCAGCCAGGTGAAAGTGAGTATCTCGGAAATCGCCACCAGCGCGGCGTTGATCCGGGTCGGGTCCTCCATGACCTGGGACACGCCGCGATAGACGAACAGCCCCGCGCAGGCCAGGGCACAGAGGCGAAAGAAGCCTTCGCGCAGGTCGACCAGTATGTCACGCCTGCGCGCGGCGGAGAAAAATCCGCCCTCATTATTATGCGAAAACGCTTCACTTTTTGACGTGAGCAACGCAAGCACCCCGATGATCCCTCGAAGGGACCATTGCATGCAACCATTGCCGGGCGGTTAACCGGCAAGATCGGAACGATGCCAATGGAATTTGCGTAGAGCATGCATGTTTCGACACCGCTGCAAGCGGCGCTACAATTTATGCTTGCATTTTTGGAACAAATAAGGAACGATATACGGATTAACCGCTGAGGCGGACCAGGTTTTTTGGGGGGAGGACCAGCATATGGCGAGCTGGAAAGGTGCGGGATTGCCCGCCGCCGCGATTGGATTGCCGATGAAGCTTTCGCCCAGTCGGCTGTTGGCTGGGATTGCGGTCATTCTTGCGCTGAACGTATCGGCGCTCGCGGCAGAGAAGGATCATGCCACCTGCATGGGCAAGGACATCGAGCCGGACAGGCGCATCGCCGCCTGCACGCCGATTGCCGAGGACACCACGGAGATGACGCTCGTCCGTGTCATGGCCTACTTCTATCGAGGCGTCGCCTGGGACGACAGGCGGGATCAAGATCGGGCGATCGCGGAATACAGTGAGGCGATTGCGCTCGATCCCAAACAGGCCTCGCCATACTTCAACCGCGGAGCCGATTGGTACGACAAGGGAGACGACGACCGGGCCATCGCGGATTTCAATGTCGCCATCAGCCTGGAACCATCGTCCAGCGATGCTTATTCCAGCCGAGGCGCCGCCTTCCTGCGCAAAGGCAAGACCGATGCGGCCATTCTCGATTTTCAGCAGGCGATCGAGGCCGATCCCAGCAACGGCAAGGCGCATGCCGGCCTCGGGATAGCCTGGGACAGGAAGAACGACCTGGTGCGCGCAATCGCCGAATACGACGAGGCGATCCGCATCGATCCGCAGGACGCGATCGTCTATCTCAACCGCGGCATTGCCCGCACCGCCAAGGGCGAATTCGATCCCGCCATCGCCGATTATGACATGGCGCTGGGCCTCGATCCCAAAAACGCCGACGCCTATGCCAACCGCGGTGCCGCCTGGCTGGGCAAGAACGATTGGATTCGCGCGATTTCCGATGCCAGCAAGGCAATCGAACTCGATGCCGCAGGTATCGACGGTTACTATTACCGAGCCGTAGCGTGGGCAAGCAAGGGCAACGACGATCGCGCCATAGCCGATTTCGACAGAGCGATCGCGCTTGATGCAAACTATGCCAGGGCCTATTTCGGCCGCTCCCTGATGCGCACCCGTAGCGGCGACACCACCGGCGCGGCCGCCGATTGCCGAAAGGCCGTCGAGCTCGATCCGAAAAAGGCAGGTGGCTGCGACGCAGGGCCGGTGGGCGCGAAGGCGCCGGCTGCGCCACAGACACCCAAGCCTGCCGCGTCCCCGGTGTACGAACCGCTGCAACTATACCCCAAGGAGGATCACTCCGAACTCGTTGCCTGGAATCTCAAACGGGGGCTGGAGCAGCAGGTGCAAGGCGACGTCGGAGGCGCGATAGATTCATTCAGCTTCGCGATCCAGCTGGATCCTTACAACGCCGAGGCCTTTTACGATCGGGCGCTTGCCGAGGCATCCCAGGGAAATTACGCCACTGCCGCCACCGACTGCCGGCGCGCCATCGAACTCGACCGGAAGCGCGCAGGCTCTTGCAGCGAACACGCCCCGGGCGAAACAGCTCCGTCGGTAGCCACGGGGAAAGACCCGGCGGCCGCAAGAATCCTGCTCGAGCGCGCCGAGGCGCGGCTCGCAAAATATGGCGTCGAAGGCGCACTTCTCGATCTCGACAAGGCGATCAGCCTGGATCCCGAGAGCGCCGAGGCCTATTTGAGCCGGGCCGGCGCCAGGACACTGAAAGGCGATACGGTCGGTGCGGCGGCGGATTGCCGTCGCGCCGCCGAACTCGATCCAAAATGGGCAGGAGGCTGCGGTGAACAGGTTGTGGGTAACCACAGCAAACCGCCACCATTGCCGGACACACGACAGCCGACGCCGTCAGCCGTCGTTCCCGATGTAACGGCCACGCAAGACACGCTGGTCGCGAAGGCCCTGGAGGCGACCGACCCGCAGGCCCTGGAAGCGATCCTGGGCGGCGATGCCTTCCTGGACATGGGCAAGTACGACCAGGCGATCGGCGCCTACAACCACGCGATCGCGCTCGACCCGAACAACCGGTTCGCCTATTTCAGCCGCGGCAAGGCCTGGGCCGCCAAACGCGCCTACCAGCAGGCGATCGCCGACTACGGCAAAGTCATCGAACGCGCTCCCAATTTTGCCCCGGCGCATTTTCGCCGGGGTCTCGCAAAGGTCACCCTTGGCGACATCGATGGCGCTCACGCCGATTGCGACCGAGCCGCGATGCTCGATCCAAAGGCGCGCGACGCATTTTACTGCAAAGGCATGGCTCAGCATGCCAAGGGCGACGCAGGAAGCGCCATCGCTGCTTATTCGGTGGCGATCAGGATCGATCCGAAGGATGACGCGAGCTATTACGGGCGCGGCATGGCGTGGGCCGACGGCAAGGACTATTCGAAGGCGATTGACGACTTCGATCAGGCCATAAAGCTCAGCCCCGGCAATCCAGACTATACGGTTGCGCGCAAAGCGGCGGTGGCTGCGCTGGCAGAAGGTGGTGCCGCGCAGGACGCCGTCCGCTCGGACCCGATGAACCTCAAGGCTTTCATCGACAGCGGCGACGCCTTCTACGACAAAGGCAAATTCGATCGCGCCATCACCGAATACAGCAAGGCGATTGCGCTCGATCCAAGAAAGGCCTCGGCCTATGTCGGCCGCGGTTTGTCGCTCGTCGAGAAGGGCATGTACGACGCAGCCGTCACCGACTTCGGCGAGGTGATTAGACTCTATCCCGGCTATTCAGACGCCTATATCGGCCGTGCTGTCGCGTGGACGAACAAGAACGAGCTGGATCGTGCCATCGCCGACTACAGCCGCGCGATCAAACTCAACCCGCAATATGCGCCGGCTTATTTTGCGCGTGGCAGTGTCTGGTTCACCAAGGGCGACTACGACCCGGCGATTGCCGACTTCGACCAGGCGCTGAAGCTCAATCCAAAGATGGCCCTCGCCCGCAAGGGTCGCAAGTTGGCGATGGTTGCAAAAGATGAAGCGAACGCATCGAAGATACCTGGCCAGGCCGCTGGCCGGGCTGGCGAGCAAGCGACCAGGCCGAGTTGGACTTCGCTGGCCGCGCAAACCTTCAACAAGGGTCGAGCGCTGTATGGAAAGGACGACTATGACGGCGCCATAGCCCTGTATGGCAAGGCAATTTCATTCTTTCCTGCGTTCCACGACGCCTATCTCGCCCGAGCAGAGGCCTGGGAGGCCAAGCGCGACTACGCACATGCGGTCGCCGATTACAGCCAGGCGATTGCGCTCAATCCGGGTCTTGCCGAAACCTACTACGACCGTGGTCAGAACCTCGGTTTCCAGGGAGATTACGACGGGGCGCTCGAGGACTACGACAAGGCCATCAGTCTCCACACCTCGGACGCAAGGTTCTATGCCGATCGGGGCCTCATATGGATGGGCAGGCATGAGGACGTCGCAGCGTTGCGCGATTTCGAAAAGGCACTCAGCCTCGATCGCAGAAACCCCTTTGCTTATTTGGGCCGAGGCGTGATCAGGACCAGCAGGGTGAACTATGACGGCGCCATCGCCGATTTCAGCCAGGCAATAAAGCTCCAACCGGATTTCGCCACCGCCTACGACGCGCGAAGCCAGGCGTGGGAAGCCAAGGGCAACCACAAGCGCGCCGAGGCCGACCGCAAGAAAGCGCTGAGCCTCGGGGCGAAATAGAAACAAAGCTCGGGAGGGCCGCCGGATGACGCTTTGGAAACCTTTAGGCGTGGCGGCAATAGCCGCCTTGTCCTTTGTCGCGGTCAAGGCATTGCCCTGGGCGCTCGGCTTTGCTGGCGGTAAATATCTCTACCAGACAGTGGCGGGCTCGCCCGATCCGCAGACGCTGACCACGGCTCAGGTGAGCGAACAGATTGAGAGCCAGGGGAGCCAGACCTTCAAGGCAATCAAGCAGGAGTTTCCTGACGACTATGAGGCCGTCGTGGAAAAGATCACGGCCGTGGCGAGGATTGGAAATGTCGATCAGGTGCGAAACACGAGCAGGCTGGCGGTCGCCGATCTCAGGCAACGATACGCATCCCTGCTGTCCTCGGCTCCGGACAGCAAGGCCGCCGAAGCCCTGCGCGCGCAATTGGACATGCTCAACCATGTCATGGCGCGGGAAACCGCTGCCGCCTGCAACAACTACCTGCGCCATGGGCCGGGCGCGCTCAGCACGCCTGACCAGGACCTCCTGGGCGACATGGACAAGATCGGCGCCACCCTGTTCCACGCCTTCGGCGCGGCGAAAAGAGGCGGCCTGCCGGCCGCTTCAGCCAGCGATGGGGACTGGTCGCTGCTGGCCGACGCTTTCATCAAGGCCGGCGGCACTTCCGTCGAGATGAATGCCATTGCCAATGTCAGCCTGGAATTCGAAGGTCTCTGCCCGGCAGTCGCGAAACTTTATACATCCGCCCTGTCGTTGCAGGGTGAGCCAGGGCGGCACATCAAAACCACTTTGCTCTATGAGATCGCCCGGAATTAGCGAATCTGCGCGTTGATGAGGATCTGTCACCCCTGGCGAGCCCCTTTGCTCGCCAGGCATTTCCTTTGGTTCGCCAGGCAGATTGGCCACCTAGCCCAGCGTTGAATTGCTGAAATACCCCGCAAAATCAGTACCCTGCGTCAGAACCTTGCCATCAGCGTCGCGCAAAATGCCTGCTTTGAACAGATAGTCGCCGATGGCGTTCATCTTGGCCGGATCCATCGTGCCGATGGCGCCGTTTTCCGCGCGCAGATAGTGCCCGTCGATCAGCGCCTTCAGCGACGCCTCGATCAATGCCGGATTGGTCAACGCGTCCTTGTTGGCGGCGATCAGCAGCGCGGCGGCTTCCCCGGGATGATCGACGGTGAACTGATAGCCGCGCCGCGTTGCCTTGACAAAGGCCGACGCCAGCGTCGGGTTTGCCTTGAGATAGGTTTCGCTCGAGGAGATCAGCGTCGTATGCTCATCGGGCACGCCGTAGTCGGCATAGACGAAGCTGCGCTGCTTGATGCCTTTGAGTTCGGCCTCGACGCCCTCCCAGGTCGAGACTTCGAGCGTGAAATCGACCGAGCCGTTGGCCAGCGCTTCATAGGCGGAGGTGCCGAGCGTCACTGTTTCGAAATTGCCCTTGCCGCCATCGTGGCGGATGATGGTCGAGATCAGCGCGTTTTCCCAGGCGCTGCCGAAACCGCCATAGGTCAGGCCGTCAAGATCCCTGGGACTTTTGATCTCGCTGCGCGCCGCATTGAAGACCACGCGGCCGGTTTCCGACTGCACCACGGCGTAGACGGCCTTCAGGTCGGCCCCGGCGGTCTTCTGGGTGAACAGGCTGATGGTGCCGTTGATGCCGAAATCGGCAACGCGGTTGGCGACCAGCGTGCCGGCGCCGGTATCGCTGTAGGGCAGAATGTCGACCTCGAGACCGGCCTCGCGGTAGAACCCCTTGTCGCGGGCGACGAACAGCCCGATGTGGTTGGTGTTGACCGTCCAGTCCAGCGCGACGGTGACTTTTGGCGTCGCCGCGAAGGAGCGGCTCGCTCCGGCGATCAGCGGAAGACCGCTGGCAAGGGTGAGCAGCAAGGCCTGCCGGCGTGTCACATCAGTCATGGTCATGTCCTTTGGATGGTTGAGGGTTGAGCAAGATGTCGAGGATCTCGGCCTCGACTGCGCCGGCCTGCTGCGCGGCGCTCGGATCGCGCGGACGCGGCAACGGCACCCTGATTTCACGCAGCACACGGGCCGGGCGCGCCGACAGCACATAGATGCGGTCGGACAGGAACACGGCCTCGCGCACATCGTGCGTGATCAGCAGCGCCGTCCAGCGATGGTGCCGCCACATCTGCTCGAGCCAACGCTGCATGGCCGCGCGAGTCAGTGCGTCGAGCGCGCCGAACGGCTCGTCGAGCAAAAGCATGTCGCGCTCCTGCACCACCGTGCGCAGCAATGCCGCCCGCTGGCGCATGCCGCCTGAAAGCTGTGCCGGAAAATGCCGCTCGAAGCCGGCAAGGCCGAACTCGGCAAACAGCGGCGCGACACGGGCCCGCGCCGCCTTGCGTTTGACGCCTTGTACTTCGAGCCCGAGCGTCGTGTTGTCGAGGATGCGCCGCCACGGCATCAGCGCGTCGCGCTGCGGCATGAAGGCGAAGTGCCGGCCATGGTCGTCAAGCGGCATGCCGTCGAACAACATCTCGCCTTCGCCATGCTCGGCACCCGTCAGAAGCTGGAACAGCGTCGACTTGCCGGCGCCCGAAGGCCCAAGGATCGAGACGAATTCCCCGGCACCGACGCCGAGCGAAATGTCGGCGAGCACGTCGAGCCCACCAAAGGCCTTGCGCACATGCCGCAATTCGAGCCGGCTCATCGTCCCTGCCCCTTCCCTGCCGGCTGACGGCCGATCCGTTCCCAGGGCATGGCGAGGCGCTGCAAGAGCGCCGTCAGCCCGAACAGGATCAGCGTGAGCGCGGCACTGACGCCGACCGCGGCCAGCACCAGATCGGGGCGGAAATTGTTCTTGGCGTTGAGCATGTAGATGCCCAACCCCTTCGCCGCACCGGCATATTCGGCGAAGATGGCGCCGACCACGGCATAGGTGATGGAGATCCGCAGGCCGGCGAAGAAATAGGGCAGTGCCGAAGGCAGCCGCGCCAGCATGAAGATGCGCCAGCGCCCTGCCCCCATGGCGCGCAGCATCTGGCCGATCTCGACCTCGGTCGCCTCGTAGCCCTGCACCAGGGCCACCAGCATCGGGAAGAAGGTGACCAGCGCCACCAGCATGACCTTCGGCATCAAACCGAAGCCGAACCACAGCACCACCAGCGGCGCGATGGCCACCAGCGGCAAGGTCTGGCTGACGATGAAGACAGGAAACAGCGCGCGTCGCAGCGGCTGGAAGAAGTCGACCAGCATAGACAGCGCGAAAGCAGCACCAAGCGAGCAGGCAAAGCCGATCAGCGTGGCGCGGATGGTGGGAATGGCGTTGTCGATCAGCGCCTCGCGATTGAGCATCGCCTGTTCGAAGACGCGTGACGGCGCCGGCAGGATCGTCGGCTTGATGCCGGAATAATTTGCGTAGAGTTCCCAGGCCACGAGCAGCAACCCGACCGACATCACGGCCGGTGCCGCCTTGGCGAAGAGGCCCGCGAACTGCCGCGGGCGGCTGGGTGACGATGAGACCACGAGAGGACAACCTTGACGGCCGCGCGAAAGGAAACGCGTTCTGTTCAGACAGCTGTGGGGCTGTTGGCGGAAACCGTGACGTCAAGGGTTACGTGGCCGGCGCCCGGCCCGAAGCGGCAGAAGGCTTCGTTCAGCGCCGAAAAGATCGCGCCGGTATCGCCGCGAAGTTTGGTGCAGAAATTCTTGGAGCGATCGTAGACGCCGGACTGTTTCAGGAAATCGATGCAGCCATAGATTTCGTCCATGTGATCGCCGGTGCCCATCACATAGAGCGAGAATTGCGCCGCCGCCGGCTGGCCGGTGGCGGCGGCATTGCGCACCGCGGTGATGGCGGCTTCCTTGCGCGGGCCGAGCGGCCCGACAGGCCCGCCAAACGCGTCGGAGCGGCAGATCGGATCGTCCGGCTCGCCAGGACAGCCGCGCGAAATGGCGGCCGACAGCACGCAATGCTTGCCGCTCTGCGCCGCCGCCACGAACAGGTCGCGCAGCGCCGGGAACAACACTTCGGGCGGACCGACCAGCAAGGTCGAGATGTCGTCGGTCTCGATACGGAGCCGGTCCCGGTAGGGATCGAGCGCGCCGAGCGCACCCAGGATGACGCCGACGAAATCGTCGGCCATGGGATATAGGGAAATCTGTGCGCCTGAAAACATCGCCCGCCTCGCTCCGCTGGTATTACCCAGATCAGCTTCTAGGGTCTGTGGGCTTGCCGCCCCCGTCTCAGCCCCGACCGTACGGAGCACCCCTGTGGATGGGCGCGTTAAAGCACCATTCGAGCGGAAGGGAAAGCCGTTTTTTTTCAGCGCACTGGGCCAAAAGCGTTGCACCAGATGCGGCCGTTGCGTGGGCGCCGGGCGGTGCCGTGCTGTCGGAATTTAGTGGGAACCTTCGCAAGGCCGAGAGGTTGTCCAACAGTCGCAAGGCGACGAGTTCACAGAAATGGAGACAGAACCATGTTCATGAAAATCCTCGCAGCTTCGGCGTTCACCGTTGCTCTTGCCACATCCGCAATGGCGCAAAGCAATACCGCGAACGGCACGGATGGGTCCGGCGGCAGCGGCCAGTCGGTGACGGTAGACCCGAGCACGCCAGCTTCGCCGAATACGGTCGATCCGGCGGCAACCAACAGCACGACCACCGCGCCGGGCGATATGAACTCCAATGCGGATCGGAATTGCCCGACCAACCCGCAGGGCGCACAGACCGATGCCAACGGCAACGCGACGGCACCTACCGTGAACGATAAAAACTGCGGCCAGTAGTTTTTCGGTCGCAGCCAGGAAAGTCGCGGAGCGCAAGGTCCGCGGCCTTCCGCGTTTCGAGTGTCGAGGGGGTGGACTGTCGAGGAACTATCGTGTCGGCCCGTTCTGCGGCTCGTAGAACAGCTTTATCTCATGGCGCGACTTTCCGACTTGCGACGGCGTCAACATGGCGTGCCATTTCGAGAGCCGCTTGAGCAGACGGCCATAGGTGAGATGCTGAACCCTGCCATCGGCAAGATCGAACTCCACGATCCCCCATCGCGTGAATGGCGCCTCGCCTGTCGGCGGGCCTAGCCGCCTGATCTGCAATCCCAGCCTGACCTTGCGGCCGGCCACATCCAGATAAATGCCCGGGAGAGTGCCCAGCACATGCCATAGGCGGGCAACATGCTCGATCGACATGGCCGGGGAAATCATCGTGTGGGCCGCATCGAGCCGCGCCCAGACGAAATCACCGACTGGCTGCCGCATTCCCGAAAGGCTGCCTTTGCAGTAGGCGGGCGCCACCTCGCTCACCAGCATGCGCATCGCGGTCGCGACGCTGTCGATCAGCGTCCGCAGCGACACCCAGTCTGCTTCGGAAAACGACACCTGCCCGAGAATGTCGCCATCATCGAAACTGGCGGACATCCTGTGCAGCGTCACACCGCCGTGAACGGCATGCTGGCCGTCCACGGCCAGGCGATGGAGAGGGTGTGGGCCGCGGTAGTTGGGCAATAGCGCCGGGTGAAGATTGAGGCCGCCCTTGGGAAAGCTGCCGAGCACGTCGTGTGGTATCAGCGCCGGAAACGCAAAGCAGATCAACACATCGGCTTTGAACTCCGACAACTGGCCGCCGAGTGTGCCCCAATCGTAGGGCCGGCTAAATTCGACCAGCCTTACCGCCGTGTTGACGATATAGCGTTTGAGCAGAAATCCGCGTTTCAGTCTTCGGCGTAGATTGCCGGTGCTGAAGTGTTTTGGGCGTTGGCGGTACCCCGGCACAACGATCGCATCAATGCGATGGCCTGCCTCGAGCCACCCTGCCAGAAGCGGCCCGGTGTAATGTGTGATGTCGAGCACGAATACGGCAGAAAGCCGGCCTGACCCGGCCTGCGGGCTCAAAGGCGCCAGCCGTTCGAGGCGCGTCTCAAGCCGATCCCCATCCGGGCAGGTTCAAGAGGCCACCAAGACTCACCGGATTTGCAAAGTCGCCCCGTCGTTCAGGGAGCCTTGACGAGTGAAGACGGCACCGTGGCGGTGACATCGGAAAGCCGTCCGCCTTTCACCAGAAGTGGCTTCTCATAGATTTTCTTCATGCGTGTCTCCTGAAGCAAATCAGCAGGCACAGTTGGCCAGCAACGCCACCAACTGTCAATCGCCGATGGCGGCTGACAGTTGGCATTCGCGCGGCCACGGGAACTATGCCGCCTTGCTCCCCGAAAACGAGCCGCAACCTTATGAAACGGCCTTCTCGCGTACGGGCAGCTTCCAGCCCGGCCTGACGAAGTGGCAGGTGTAGCCGTTTGGATATTTCTCCAGATAATCCTGGTGCTCGGGCTCGGCTTCCCAGAAGGCACCGGCCGGCGCGACTTCCGTGACGACCTTGCCGGGCCACAGGCCGGAAGCATCGACATCGGCGATAGTGTCTTCGGCGACGCGCTTCTGCTCGTCGCTTGTGTAGTAGATCGCCGAACGGTAGCTCATGCCGACATCGTTGCCCTGGCGGTTGCGCGTCGTCGGATCGTGGATCTGGAAAAAGCGCTCCAGCAGCGTGCGATAGCTGATCACCGCCGGATCGAAATTGATCTCGATGGCTTCGGCATGGGTGCCGTGGTTGCGATAGGTGGCGTTGGCTACATCGCCGCCACTATAGCCGACACGCGTGGAGATGACGCCGGGATAGCGCCGTATCAGATCCTGCATGCCCCAGAAACAGCCACCGGCAAGCACTGCGCGTTCGATCGAAGTCGCCATGTCACGTCTCCTCAAAAGGCAATTCCAGCTGATGCAGCGGTTCCCCGCCCGGAATTGCGCAGACAAAATTGGATTTCCCAATAGATGGGCATTGTCGTCCGCTTCGTCCAGTCGCGTGGAAACAGCGCGGCTACGGGCGAACCGTATCACAACGCGCTCGGTGATCGCACCCTTTCAGTTGCCCGGATGCAGGGTCTGGCTGTCGGCGGCAAGCGGCGGATACAGCGTGCCGGGCGGAATGGCGGCAAAGCTGATTGCCACCGGCGGCGCCGTGCGCGACCAATTGAAAAGAAGGGTCTTGACCGGCAGGTTGCCCAGCCATGTCCGCAACTGCGGCGGCACGTCATGCCCTGGCCAAACCATCAGCATGCCGTGGTCGCGTAAGCGTTGCCTGGTGATCCATGGCGCGAACCGGGTATCGAGGTCGGTGAAGATCGACGGCTTGTCATAGGCATTGAGGCCCGCCAGCATGGCCAATTGGGTATCGCCGCCAACAATGTCGAGCCGGCCGGGCGCCGCCGCGTGCCAGACCGCCTCGGCCTCGTCCGCGATTGGCTGCGCCGGCCAGCAGACGGCGTCCAGGCGCCCCCGCACATTGCAGCCCGTCCAGCGGAGCGCCGCGTAGGCGCCTGACATGGTGAGGATGCAGAGGAACGCGCAGATCGCCAGCCTTCGCATCTCGATGGCGCCGAGCCGGTGGCCGAGGACGGCGAGCGCCGTGACGCCGACAAGATTATACATCGGCGCCCCCCAGGACTCGCCGGTGCCGGTAAACAACGAGGCCACCATGATCAGCGTCGCCGGGCCGAGCCCCATCCACACGAGATAAACCAGAATGCCGCGCTCGACGGGCACTTCGGGGGCGGGCGAGCGCCGCAACAGCCCGGATATCATCAGCACCAGAAGAAAGCCGGAGAGCCCGGCCATCTGGACCCCGATATAGTAGAGGCGCGCCCGGTGTTCGGTCACCCATTGGTCGCGGGCGGCGAAATAGGTCAGCGGCAGGAAATCGATGCGGTAGAGCGCGACGGCGAGCGGCGCGGCAACGGCGAGAAAAACGGCAAGGCCGAGCCATGGCCAGGGCGTCGCCAGCCGGCTGCGCGCGCGGGCGTCGCACAACAGCCAGAGCGCGCCGAAGGCAAGCAGCAGGCCGGTGGAGAACTTGGCATAGAGCCCGACGCCCGACACCAGTCCGAGCGCCAGCCACCAGCCCGGCCCGCCGCCACGGCCAGCGCGCCAGAGCAGCCAGCAGATGGCGGCCCAGAACGGCATCTGCGCGTAGTCATGATTGAATTGCGGGGTCGGCCAGCCGAAGAAATAGACCGACGGCATCAAAAGCACGGCGGCCAGCGCACGGCTTTGCCCGAGCATGTCGCGGGCCAGCAGATAGACCAGGATGAAGGTCGATGAGATCGTCAGCTGGGCAAGCATGTATTGCGGCCAGCGGAACGATCCGGTCAGAAGATGGCTGGTTTCGAGCAGCCAGCCTGGAAGCTGCGGGTGCTTGTAGGTCAACAGCACCCATTCGCGGCCCCACATGAAGCCTTCCACCACATCGCCGGGCGGGGCGGGATCGATCAATGCCGGCACCACCGTCCAGCACAGGATCTGCACCAGGCACAAAAGCCCCAGCAAATACCAGGGATGGCGCAGCAGGCCGGGCCATACCGATGACGGTTCGAGGCCGGCGGCAGTCAGCCCCGCCGGCGCCCAACCATCCATGGAGTCATCTATTCCGACCATGCGGCGCTTAAACCACATCGTCCGGTTTGCCGAACAGCCCCAACGTCAAAGCTTACGAAAAAGTATACTTGCAGGCCATTGCAAGACCAAGATTGGGCAGGAATTTCGGCGCTCCGTTGCCCTTCCCCGGCAGAACAGCCGCCCATTTGATCCTGTCTGAACATCCCGGATATTCGATGCGTCACCAGCATGCCGTCATCCACCATCGCGCGCTCGACTTCTGGCTGGCACGTGCGGCTGTTCTCGTCATCATCTGTTTGCAGCTCCTGGTGATCAACGATCTTTCGTTCGGCCCGCGCTGGCTGGCGCCGGCGCTGGAGGCCGCGCTGCTCGTGCCCCTGTCTGTCGCCACCGCCTGGACACAGGTCGCCAGCCAGAAAGCGATCGAAGAGGAGCACTGGTATCTGGTCGGCCGGTTTCGCGTCATCATCCGCAGGACGGCGCTGGTGATGACCGGCGTCGTCAGTGTCATGAATTGCGGTTCGCTGGTGTTCCTGGTGCGCGCCTTGCTGGCAGGCCATGCCGGCTCCAGCGGCCAGACGCTGCTGATCGACGCGCTCAACATCTGGGTCACCAACGTCATCGTCTTTGCTTTGTGGTTCTGGAGCACGGACCGTGGCGGGCCGCCGACCTGCGGCCTCGTCAACCGCGCCCATTCCGACTTCCTGTTCCCGCAAATGACCCTGAACGACCGCGAGATCCGCGACTGGTTGCCGGGGTTCGTCGACTATTTCTTCCTCGCCTTCACCAATGCGACGGCGTTTTCGCCGACCGACACCTTGCCGCTGTCACAGCGCGCCAAGCTTTTGATGATGGCCGAGTCGATGATATCGCTGCTGACGATCGCACTGGTCGCCGCCCGCGCCGTCAACATCCTCGCCTAGGTCCAGAAACGCAAAATAGCCCGCCCGGCGAACCGGAGCGGGCTATTGGATGGTCTGCTGGATGGTCTGCGATGGTCTCGAAGCCGGAGCGGGCGGACGGTCCCCTCAATCCGCGCCGAGGTCGCGTTCGAAGACCACCTGGTCTCGCAGCGGAATGCCGTTCACAAGCAAACCTTCGGGATAACCGGTCGATGGCCCGAATGCATCCTGCACGATGCGATACATCCGAAAGCCCTGTCTCTGGTAAAATCGCAGGTTGCCGATATCGGCCGCCGCGGTCGACACGATCAGGCGCCGGCCATAGCGCTCGCGGCAGCGGGTGATGGCCGCCGCGACAAGGGCACGCCCCAGCCCCTCGCTCTGTCTTGCCGGACGAACCGCCAGGCTCTTGAGCTCGAAGACACCGCCCTCGCCTGTCTCGATGATCTGCACGTGGCCGATGATCCTGTTGCCCTCCCGCGCGACCAGCACCTCGCCCGCATCGATATAGCTGGAAACCTGCGTGGGGGAATCGTCGGCAAGGGCAAACAGCGGCAGCAATATTTCGCGGTCCCCGTCATATCGCTCAATCTGCATCCGTAACCCCGGGCTGGATCAACGCCGCCGCGAGTTCGGCAACCTTGCACCGGGATATAGCAGTGGCCGGGCAGGCGCCACAAACGCAAAAAAACCCGCCCCGGCGCGAGCCGAGGCGGGCAACGGCTCGATCGAGCCATCAGGAGTGAACTCTTGGACGCAGGGCAAGACGGGAGCTATTCCTAAACTTCCACACGGTCACCTCGAACAAAAATATCCGAAATCCACATCGCAGACACGCCGATCAGGAAGGAGGCGGCGAGTGTCGGAGGGGCAATTGAAGCGCCTTCACCTCGATCGAACGCCGGTTGCTCCTCGCCTGGATGCCATCGTGGTCAGGAATGCATGTGAAGAATACCGGCGGTCGGTCGCCCCCCCCGCGTGCAATCTGTCATCCAAACCAGCCAAACGTGACGCTAACCAGCAAGACCGCGATCAGGATCGAGAGCGGCACCGCCATGAACAGCCCAGCTTCCAAAAATCGGGTTTCCTTGTCACTGAACATTAGGCCTGCCTCATTAAGCTTCACTCAGATAGAAGCTGCGAAACCTGTTTCAGTTCCGAATGCCGGCGACCGGAGATCCACGAGCGATTTGGCTTAACGTGGTTGCCTGGAGAGCGAAATCAGTTCGGTTTCCCCAATGATGCCGGCCATCCATTTTGCAATGAAACCGGAGGCCCGCGCATCATTCGATTGGTGCTCCATACCGCCCCAACCAAGGCGCGGGGCCAGCCGGAGCCAGCGTGCCTTGCCCTTCCTTCGTTCGCATGTTTCGCTGACATGAGCAGGGGTGCATACATTTTCGCCAGTCGGCGCTGCCATCCTCAAGGCCCTGCCGGTCAGGCCCAGTGGCCTTCCGCTGCCAGTCCCCACTAGCAACCAAGCCGCTGGGCCGCAGGTGGCGTGATTTGCGCCAAATATGTGGAAGGCGCTGAACAGAAGGTGTTGCTCGATGCTCCGGACAGACAATGGCGCGGCACTGAGGCTTTCAGATTTTGTCGATCCTAACGATGCAGTCATTGCCGCAATCGAGCTCTATGGGCCGGAAGCGCAGACCGCAGCGGCCTACTGTGCCATGGAAGCACACTTCGCCGGGCGACCGGCCGATTTCCGCCTCTGGTGCGAAGTCTTTCGCGTCTTCAAAACCAGATTCCATTGAGAGGCACATATATCGGGACCTAAGGCCGCCACGGCCATCGACGCGTTCGCGCCACGTAGCCTGCCGGGAAGATCACGAAGCAACCATCAGCAACATAGAAGCCCGCTTCTGCGGCCTTTCAGTCTTCCGTCGCCGGCCTGAACTTCCGCACGATCACCTCGAACAGAATATCCGAAAAGGCATCCAGATGGTTGATGGCGACATCGAAATCCCTGGGCAGCACCGAAAGCACGATCTTCAGATACTGGTCGGGCTTGTCGGCCCGCACCTCGGCGATGACGCCGGCGCCGTGCGCGCGGAAATCGGCGCGCACGGCGGCGAGAAAATCATCGCCCAGCGTCTTCTTCGTCCGCGTCGCGCGGGGCTTCCGTGCTAAGGCAGGCTTGGCGACGGGCTTGCGTCTTGCCGGCCTCGCCTTGTCGCGTGTTGGCCTTGCGGCGGCTTCGTCAGCCATCGGCTCGATCCACGGCACCGCCGGCGGAAGCGGCCAGGCCCGCCTTCGGCGCCGATCTGGCCGGCTTCTTCGAGCGGGATTTCCTTTTCGCCACCTTGGCCCTCTTCGCGCGCTTCGGCCTAGCGGTCGCGGCAGGTTTTGCGGCACCAGTGCGTTTTGCCACGCTGGCCTGCGCCCTGAGCCGCGCCAACACGAGACCCATGGCGTGGCCGCCGATGCCGGCTTGCGGAAAACCAAAGCCACCGGCCGCATCCCGCACCATGCCTATCAGCACGCCCGTCGCAACCGGCTCGATACGGCCCAGACGCGGGCGTGGCGGCGCGCCCTCGAACACGCCGATGGCGCTGACGATTTCGCGGCTGTCATCGTCGGTGATGATCGTGGCGTAGCGTTGGGTCATTGGATTTCTCGATGAGGTCGCGCTCTACGGCGCGCCCCGCCTTCAAATCGGCAGCCGCAGCGCTGCCACTGAAAGGAGGCGCCCAAAACACAAAACCCGCCTCGGCGGCGGGTCGTTGGCGCAAATCAGCACCATGGACAAATATGTAGCATGGCTGCCCTCAACCGGTCAAGGAAAAAATTCCTAGATCATAAAACCTTCCAAGCCTCCTCGATCAGGCTCTGTGCCGCCGTCGAAACCCGGATCGGCTAGCCGGCTTTTCATCGGCCGGCAGCTGTGGGACCATCAGAAGAAGCTCATGGAATGATTCGCGTCGTACGGCCTTGTAGGAGAGGACGATGGACAGGCCAGCCATGGCATCCGTCTTCAGGATGCGGCATGCTCCAGCCACGGTTTCCGGTGTGCGCAGCACCGGTCAGGGCCAGGCTGATCCGGTCATCCGCGTGAACTCGCTCGGCGACGCGATCAGCTTCGTCGCCAACGCATTTCCCAACTACGACATCAGCGCCGTCGCCATCACCTGCGACGATCCGTCGATCCCGCGCCTCGGCAGCCTGGAGGTCAAGGCGGTGTGGCGCGAATATGGCGAGCGCCTGGTTCGGGAATAGGCCGGCAGCACGGGCCAGCCCCTGCCCGGCACCCCGGTTGAAACCGGCTCCACGCCTGGCTTCGGATCGGAAACGCCGCTGGCGCGTTTCCCCTTTGGTCAATGAGGGAGCAATCACCATGAACGTCGCCAATCTGCAACTCGAAGGCCTGCTGATGGCAGTCGCCTCGATCAACCACGTCCTGGTTCGCAAGGGGGTGCTGACAACGCAGGAGATCGACATCGCGCTGCGCAAGGCCGAGGCCAGCGAAACCGGCGAGGAGCGATCCAATGGCATGTCGGCGTCGAGCCGCGACGCCGTCAATTTCCCGATCCGGCTGCTGGAACTCGCCAACCAGTGCCAGCCGGAGGCCGACATGCCATCCTTCTCGAAACTGGCCCGCATGGTCGGCCAGATGAAGGAACCTTACAACGATCAGCTGTGAAGCCCCGGGCAGTTCACCGTTTCACGCAAACGGCGAACCCTCCAATCTTTGTTGCTCGCCTCAAGCCTTGCCCGGCCAGCCCAGGTTCAGCGCCAGCGTCCGTCCCGGCCCGTGGACGGCGGCGAAGAGCAGGCCGGCCATGAAGGAAAAATGGTCGATGAAGAAGCCAAACTCGGCCTGGTTGCCGGCCCAGTGGCTGGGACCGTGGAAGGCAAAGGCCAGAAACAGCACATAGGCCGCCGCGACCAAGGCCGCCTGGGTGAAGAAGGCGCCGCTCAGGAAACACAGTACCAGCGCCACCTCCAGGATTGCCGCGCACCAAGCCAGAAACAACGGAAAGGGAAAGCCGGCGGCGGCGATGAATCCTGCGGTGGCGCCCATTCCCATGAACTTGAAGGTCACCGCCATCAGGAAGACGGCGGCGAAGACCAGGCGGGCGACGAGAAGGGCCGCGGTCTGCCACGGCGATTGAACGATGTCCGGCATATTGTCTCTCCAGGGTTGGAATGGATATCGGCCCAAGGACGAGCGATGCGGCGCGGTTCCGACACCGGCCCGAAATTTTTTGTCCGCAAGCGATGCCGCGACGGACGTCGGTGCCGGTCCGGCGCTCATGGGCGGGACGCCCCCGCCGGGCCGGAAACCTTGCCGCAGCCTGCCCCGAAAGCTACCCTCGGCAGGGGCGTTTGATCAGCTTGTGAGGAGAGCCATCTTATGGCCACGGTCCGGTATCTCGTCAGCGATGTCGAGTTGGCGATAGAATTCTACACCAGGCATCTGGGGTTCGCGCTGCGGCAGCAGTTCGGTCCGGCGATGGCCATCCTGAACCGCGACGACCTGACGTTCTGGCTCGCCGGTCCGATGGCGTCGGCGGCGAGACCGATGCCGGATGGCCGCACGCCGCAGCCGGGCGGCTGGAACCGCATCGTCATCGAAGTGCAGGACCTGCCGGCGCTCGCCGCCCGCATGCGCGAGGCCGGCGTGCCGTTCCGCAACGAGATCGTCGACGGCCCCGGCGGCCGCCAGATCCTTTGCGAAGACCCGTCCGGCAATGTGGTCGAGCTTTTTGAACCGAGGGCATGATCCCTCCCGAAGCCCGTTCGGGATCATCATCTGGTTCCGCGTTGCCCGGCTCGGACCTCAGTTCGCCACCGGCGCCGGCGTGCTGAGTTCGAGGAACGGCACCGTCGAGCCGGGGATCATCGACTTCGGCAGCTGCCCGTCCCACTTCTCGGCCTTGGTCAGTTCGACCAGCAGCGGATTGTTGGCGAGGGCGGCGGCGCGCGCCTTGATCGCTTCGGCCGTCGCCTCGCCTTCGATCCTGGTCTTGTAGGCGCTGGCCTCGGCTTCCGCCTTGACGCTGTCGGCACGGCCCTTGGCCTGGGTGACCGCGATATCGGCCTTGATCCTTTCCTGCTGGAGGTTCTGTTCCTGCTTCTGCACCTCCACCTGCGCCGTCATCCGCGCCTCGACCGCCTGCTCATAGGCGTCGGAAAAGTCGATGTTCTCGACCTGGACGCTGTCGATCATCACCGGGCCGTCGGTCACCGACGAGATGGCGTCGGCGACATCCTTGTTGAACTTGGCGCGGTTCTGGATCACCGACACGGCGTCGTACTGGCCGAACACCGTCTTGATCTCCTGCGGTGCCTTGCGGGCGATGACCCGGTCGGCCAGCGCTTCGATCGACCCGTAATTGGTGTAGACGTTGGAGACCTCCGCCTCCGGCACGTGGAAATTGACGGTGACGCGCATGTCGGCCGGCTGCTGGTCACGCGAATAGGCCTGCATGGCCGGCAGATTGCCGCAATCGCTCTGGTTCTCGCAGCCCCATTTCAACACCTGCTGGCGCAGGCTGATCTTCTCGACCCGCTGCAGCCAGGGCAGTTTGAAATGCAGGCCGGGATCGACGACCGAACTCAATGCGCCATTGGTCAACAGCACGCCGCGGTCGCCCTGGTCGATCGTGTACCAGGACCCCATGACGGCACCGACCAGCGCCAGCACCATGGCCAGCGCGACGATGCCGCTGCCGATCGAGCGCGACCCGACGGCACCGTGCTGTTGGGCACGGTTCGAATTCCCTTGCATATCAGTCATTGCCAACCCCCGTTGTCATTGCCCGATCCCAGGCGGAATCTTGGCGGCAAGATTGCTGAGATGTGGAGTGTCGCGGCCTTCCGCGCCAGTGAAATCGGATTATTTCGGTCTGCCGGCTGATGTTATGATGGACGTCAAAACGGGGGAATCGACCATGGCCAAGGCTTTGACCATCGCCGCGCCGCAGCATCCGGCGATGAGTGCCGCCTATGAACGGGACTGCCGGGAGATGCTCGTCCCCCATCTCGACGCGCTGCTCCACAAGGTCGAGGCCGCCGGCTGGGATCGCGACCAGGCCGCGTCGGCGCTCATGTATCTCGCCGCCAGGCAGCTGAAGGCGGACTGAGGCCCAAGGCGCCCGGCGCGCCGGCGTTCACCAACAATTAATGATCCTGAAACTTGTCCGTAACCCGCAACGTGGTATCGTTAGACGGGGCTAATGCACACCGGTGCATCTATTTGGGTGGGTTTGGTTTTGGGCGCGAGCGTGAGGTTTGGGACGAAGTCCTATCTGGTCCGATCACCGGTCCTTGAGTGTAACGGCTGTGGCGGCACAGGGCAGGTTTTCGAATGCCCGCGCTGGACAAGCTCCAACGGGCTTTGCTGCCCCGCCGGCACGCACCGGCGCGGCTGTCCCGGCGCCAGCGCGCCTTGCGCCGAATGCGGCGAGGCCGATCCCCATGCCGCTGGCCCGCCCTCTGCATCGGCCTGACAGCCTGCGATCCGCGTCGGGCTTCCGTCGTCCGCCGGCCATGGAACCAGCAAGCGCCGGTCGCTGTTATGTCTGACCGCGACATCCTATATACTGATGTCCGCGTGATCATGCGGCTGACAGGAAGCGAGGCCCGACATGCCAGACGACAAATCGAAGATCAAACAGGACCGCAAGCTGGTTTCGAGCGAGGAGACCTATGAGGTCGCCGCCTTCGCGCGCAAATACGGCATCCCGCAGAGCGAAGCCCAGACCATCATCAAGCGCTATGGCCCGTCGCGCAAGAAGCTCGACAACCACATGGCCGCGCGCGGATAGACGGGGCTGCCGCAAGCCGCAACCATTTCGCCGGCATTGCGTTGAAGCATGTTGCGGGCCGCATCGGCCGGGTTGGTAGTTCCCAGCCCGGTGGCGGTACGATGAACGGGATGTCTTGTCCCGGTTTCTGGCCAACAAAATGGCCGGCGATCATCTGTTCCGCCCGGCCCCCGGCGTGCCAGACTGACGAAAGCCAGACCGAGGGAGGGCCGCGATCATGTCCGACACCACACGCAGAACCGGCACCTGCCTGTGCGGCGGCGTGCATTTCGTCGTCACCGGCCAGCCGATGCGTATCGGCCTTTGCCACTGCAAGGACTGCCGCAAGGCCAGCGGCTCGGCCTATTCGGCCTTTGCGATATGGCCACGCGACGCCTTCGAGACATCGGGCGAAGTCGCCTCTTACGGCACGCGCAGCTTCTGCCCGACCTGCGGCAGCCGCGTCGCCTGGGTTGGCGACGATGAAGTCGAGGTGATGCTCGGCAGCCTCGACGTCGCGCCGACCGACCTGGAGCCGCAGTACGAATTGTGGATCAGCCGCCGCGAGACCTGGCTGCATGCCTTGCCCGGCACCGAACAGTTCGAGCATGACCGGCCCCTTGAGCGGCCAATGCCGGAAGACGCCGCTCCGCCGCCGGCGCGACCTCTGTCGGACGCCGTCGTGCACGATTGAAAATTGATCTTTCGGGCCTGGAACCCTCCTTTGTCGGCGACGTTATCCGGCGCCTGTCGCGAGTGCGGTTGTTCACAACCGGTCAGTGCCGGGCGGCATGCCACGGAGACTTCAGTTGAACGACAAGATTTTTCCCCGACCGATCCGCCTGAAATTCGCCCCCGAACGCGAGCGCGTCGTGCGCAGCGCCTGGGAGGGCCTGGAATGCCTCGGCGACTGGCCGGCCGGCCGAGGCCGGCGATACCAGGCGGCACTGCGCTGCTGCCGCGATGCGCTGGACGGCTGGACGCCGCCGGAAAAGGCGATGCGGGCGATGATCGACGCCGCACGCGAAGCCCGCATCCTCCAGTAACGGAAAACCAGAGGCGGGAAAAGCAATGGCCGAAATGATGCTGTCGACACCGGTGCGGATCAAGCCGCATGGCTCAGACACGATCCGTGAGGTGGCGACCCTTCAGGACGCCAGTGAAATCCTGATCGACTGGCCGCATGCCAGCCGCGGTCCCTTCTACCAGGCCGCGCGCGAAAAGATCGAGGCAGCGCTGGAAGACAAGGACAGCACGGCACAAGCGCAGGAAGCCTTTACGGCGCTGTGCGATCACGCCGGCGTGCTGGTTCGCTAACCCAACAAAAAAGCAGGCGATGTGCATCACCTGCTTTTTGCGGATGCAGACCCCTATTTTTGCGCTGGCAGATCGCCATCCACGATCGGATGAGAGGTCTCGAACCCAAAACTCTTCGGCGCCATCAGAATCAAGACGATAACGATGGCGATAGTGGCAATAAACGTGGCTGTGCTGGCAATATCTCTCAAGGCCCGTCCTTTCAAATTGTATTCCTGAAAGAAACGTTTCTCGGGATACGAGGTTCCGTCTTGCGGAAACAACGCCGACAATCCGGCCCCTACTTGGCGGGCGGCTGAGCCGGCACTTCGCCCGGCTTGATGACCGGTGTCTTGCCTTCGTCGGGCGCCGGCGTGGCCATGCCCTGGTCGCCAGTGGCTGGCGGCTTCAGTACCCCGCCGCAATCATTGAGCTTTTCGCTCAGATCGCCGCCACCTGGCTGCTTGCCCTGATCGGGCTGGACCAGGCATTTGTCGACCTGCGGGTTCGGATTGTTGGTGCCCTGCTGCTGATCCGTCTGTGCCGCCGCGGGGACGGCCAGGGCCAGCATCAGCGACGCGATGGCCAGAGGTTTCATCCGGGCCTCCTTTTGCTTTAACGGCCGCCCCCGGCAGCCTCTCATCGCAGGGACAACGCCCAACTGCCCGAAAGGTTGGCGAACAAAGCTGGGCGCCCTGGCGCGACCATCCGCAACCAAATCCAGCCTCCGGCCGTTGCCGGGGCAAGGAGGCACCAGCATGTTCCGCGACTTTCAGACGATGGAGATCGATACCGGCGGTGCCGGCATATTCATCCGCCGAGCGGGCGAAGGGCCAGCGCTGCTGCTCCTGCATGGTTTTCCGCAGACCCATCTGATGTGGCGCGACGTGGCGCCTGAATTGGCCAAGCGGTTTACCGTCATATGCGCCGACCTGCGCGGCTATGGAACCAGTTCATGCCCGTCGTCGGACAGCGCTCACGCCCCTTATGCCAAACGGGCCATGGCCGCCGACATGACGGCCTTGATGGCCAAACTCGGCTTCGGCACCTTCATGGTCGCCGGCCATGATCGCGGCGGGCGGGTTGCGTACCGCATGGCGCTTGATCATCCCGGCCGCGTTGAAAAGCTTGCGGTGCTGGACATCGTCGCAACGGCCGACGCGTGGGATCGGGCCGACGCCAGACTGGCACAGGGCTACTGGCCCTGGTCGCTGCTGGCGCAGCCCGAGCCCTTGCCGGAGTTGATGCTGCGGGGATCCGCCGAGGCGGTCGTCGACAACGCACTCGGCGGCTGGGGATCGTCGCCATCGGTGTTTCCGCCCGACGTGCGCCAGGCTTACATCGATGCCTTGCGCGATCCCGCCCATATCCATGCCATCTGCGAGGAATACCGCGCGGCGGCGACGCTGGACCGTGAGCACGACCGTGCCGACAGGGCTGCCGGCCGGCGCATCCGCTGCCCGGTGCTGGCGCTGTGGAGCGGGCAAGGCGCGCTTGCCGATTGGTACGCGGGCGAAGGCGGGCCGCTGGCTCTTTGGCGGGGCTGGGCCGATGATGTCCGCGGCCGGGCCATGCCAGGCGGCCATTTCTTCCCCGAGGAGGCGCCGGTACAAACCGCGCGTGAATTGGCGGATTTCTTCGGCCAACCGGCCCGGGTCTAGTGGCCGACCTTGCCCGCGCCACCGCTCGAGGGAGGAGACGCCGAATGGCGTTCGCCCTTTATTCCCTGCGGGCGAGGTCCGAGCCGATATACAAGCCCCGCGACGATCAGCACGATCAGCGTGGCAAGGCCGGCCACTTGCCAGAGGCCAAGGCCGCAAGCGACGCCGATCGCACCGGCGAGCCACATGCCGGCGCCTGTCGTCAGCCCGTGCACTTCTCCGCGCGAAAACAGGATCGACCCGGCGGCAAGGAATGCGACGCCTGCCGTCACCGCCTCGACCACGCGGATCGGATCGACCTTGACGGACTCCTGCGCGAACATCGGCGCATGGACAATCTCGATGGTCAGGATACCGAAGGTGGCGGCGGCCACGCAGACCAGTATATGCGTGCGCAGCCCGGCGGGACGGTTGCGCCATTCACGCTCAAAGCCGATCACCGCGCCATACAGTGTCGCCAGCAGCAAACGCGCGGCGATGACCGGAAACGAGGTGTAGGTCGGATGGCCAAATTCCTCGACGAGTTGTTCCATGATTTCCCTCTGAAGACCCTGCCGGCCACAACGTGAGCGACGGACGGCGGTTCCGTCCGCCTGGCGGTTGACGTCGTTTCCCATGACCGCTGCGAAGCGGTCAGACGGTGGTGCAATCCCGTTCCCGCAAACGGGTCAGCGAGGTTTGTCTGTATCGTCCCTGGATGGAGCGGCAGGCGGATCGGTCCTTTGCGGGCACTCCTCGAAGCGGTGGTCGCGGCCGCCGCAGAAGGAACAGCACATGGCTTCTCGGCCCTCGTTTCCGGGCCACCATTGCGGCGTTTCGTAAGGCTTCCTGCCATCCATGACCAGCAATGCGCGACGCCTGATTTGGTTGCGCGGGCGGCCTTGCGCCGTGTCTTTTCCCGCGCAATGCAGGGCCCGTCGCGGAACCGGCGGACACATCATGGGTTTTATGGGACAATGCACCCGAACCAAAGAGAAGCCTTCATGTCCGCTCGCCTTCCTGTCTTGCTGATCACCTTTGGCGCCGTGCTCGCGGCGACCGCTGCCGCCCAGGCCCGCCCCGACAGCCGCGGCATGAGTTGCGCCGAGATCCGGGCCATGATCCAGGGCCATCGTGCCGTGGTGTTGACCACGGGACCGAACACCTATGACCGCTATGTCAGGCAATTCGGCAATGAATGCGACTGGCCGGAAGTGCCGATGTCGGCCTATATCCCGGCGCGAGACGGGCACTGCCCGGTCTATCGCTGCGAACAGCCGGTCGACAACTTCCCGAATTGACGCTTCGCCGTCCTGACGGCATAAGCATGCGAGCTTCTCCCGCTTCGTCTAATGGTAGGACAGCGCCCTTTGAAGGCGTGAATCGTGGTTCGAGCCCATGAGCGGGAACCAAGCACAATCGGATCGTTGGCTTCTGGATCGACATCCACCGGATGCTTCGGTGACGCCTGCCCCAGCCCGCCTTCCGTGATCACACCATAGGCGAACGCGGCCGCGTGATTCACAGTATAACCACAAGCGGTCGATTCCTTTGGGATGTAGCCACTCCGAAAACCCGCTGCAGGTCGCTCCTGTGGCGGGTTTTTCGCATGGGGACCAAGGTCCCATGCCCCTCACGCAAAGGTCTGACGTAACCGCTTTGGTTCCGGTATCGTCCATTGGACGTTCCGTTACTTTATCCAATCGCGATATACCCCTCCTTCATTCGAATGCTTCGGATATATTAGCCATATCGCATATATAGCCAGCCGGCAGCCGCCCCAAGCCGGTTAGGCCCGGCACGCTACTTGCCCCAACCAGGTGTGCCGGGCCGCCGCCTCTGCCGGCTCGAAAAAGCCCGCGCTCTCGGCCAGAGGCGCGCGGGCCGATCGGAGACCCGATCTTGAACAGGGGATGCCCCCTCCCCTGCCTACAAATACAAACAATTAGAAACGGCTAATGTTCCATCGGCCCGTGATTCACCTTCGATGAATGCCGGTTTGCCGTCGCGGCAAAATCGCCATTCAATTAGCGAGAACTTGATTAGCTATCTTGGATTTTAACGAATCGTTGACCGCGCTGTCCTATTTTGGAACAGCGCGGTCAAACCCCAACCGGACCGCGCAGGCGGCTCCGGCAACCCGGCCCCCGTTGCACTGTCGGAGCCGCTACCTTACCCATTCAAAATACCAGCAATGGTTGAATCAACCGTTACCACGCATGCTTTCCAGTGCGCTGCCGACGCCATTTTTCCAGCCAGTGCCGCGGATCGGGGAACGCGTTTCGCTTTCGATCGAGGAACCCCGCAGGTCTCGCGCGTCGTGCATATCCCGAGCGAACATTCGAAGGTGCCACCCGCCCAGCGTCACGCGACAGTGATTGGCAGGGATGAAACCTTGCGCCGACATGCGCGTTTTTTGCGGTAATCTTGGCGAGGTTCCAATGGAAACTGCGTGGTTCTCCAAGCCCGTGGTGGTTTCGGTTGGTGTGGCCGGCGCCACCCGCCATCTGTCCAATGCACAGCAGGCCATCGAATTGCTGACGACACACTGGCGCGACGCCGGCAGCCTGAAACATCAGTCCGCGCTGCGCGCCTGCCGCCAGGCGACAAGCGGCGACGTACCTGCCGACATCGCCAGGGAGGCTTTGGTCGAGGCCGCGCGCGAGGCGCATATACTGGTCGAGTAGGCCGCGCCGCATTCACGGATCGCAACCGTCATTCACAATTTCGTGATCGACGGAACCGTCTGAAACGGCAAGCGTTTTTCTACGGACGTCTTTTTGTCAGGCAACATCAGGAGGCGTTTATGCGCATCATGAACCTCGTCACGCTCGCCCTCATCATCCTTGGCGGTCTCAACTGGCTGTCCATGGGTGTGACCGGCTACGACGTAATCGGCACGGTCCTTGGAGGCGCCATGCTGGCCCGCCTGGCCTATCTGATCATAGGCCTTGCAGCCATATGGCAGCTCATGCCGGGCTTCCAGAGCTTCACCGTTGGGGAAGTCGATGCCGAAAGGCATCTCCCTCATCACCGGTGACCGGCAAGCCGGGGCGGCGGAAAAACCTGCCGCCCCGGTTGGGCGCGACGCCTTTTGTCGGGCTGTGTCCACGCGCATCGCCTGATTCTCGCTGGTCCTGAACCGCGATTGCGGTGGCGATCAAGATCCAACCATTGCCCGACAGCCAGACGAAGCCGATCCCTTCTTGCGGGGCATACGGGACGTTCAGATGCCGAAGCCCAGCGCTGCGCCCTCGTCGGCATCGACGCCGGCTTGCGGCACGATGATCGATGCCAGCGGGGCGCTGAGGCGCCAGCTGAGACGGCCGGGCGAGCGCTCCAGTTGAGCCGAACCGCCCAGCGACTGCGGCGCCACCCGCTCCAGGACAACGGTGCCGAACCCCTTGCGCGCACTCTCCTCGTGCTCCGCACGGGGCGTGGAAGTCTCGGTCCAGAGCAGCTGGAAGTCGCGTCCGGCCGCTGCACCGACGCTCTTGGCGGCCAAGTCCCTGGCGCCCAAGTCCCTGGCGCCCAAGTCCTTGGCGCCCAAGTCCTTGGCGCCCAAGTCCGGCGTGCCGGAGCCCTGGGCACTTGAGCCGATTGTCCAGGTGATCTCGACCTGGCCGTCTTCGCTGCCCAGCGCGCCATATTTGGAGGAATTCGTGCCGAGCTCGTGGAAAGCCATGCCGAGATTCTGCACTGCATTCGACTGCAGCGTCAGCACCGGGCCGGAGAGCAGGATCTGCTCGTCGCGGCCGAAAGGCTTCAGATGTTCCTGGATTAGGTCGAACAGGCTGGCGCCGGCCCACTCCGAGGTGACGAGCAGATCATGCGAACGCGACAGCGCCATGATGCGGGCGCGGATCAGTTCCTCGAACTCCCGCGGGTCGCTCGAGCGCTTGCTCGTCTCCCTGACCATCGACAGGATGACCGCGAACTGGTTCTTGACGCGATGGTTGACCTCCCGCATCAAGAGCCTGATCCGGCGCTCGCTCTCCTTTGCTGCGGAAATGTCGCGGGCGATCTTGGAGGCGCCGACGATCTCGCCAAGGGCGTTCTTGATCGGCGAAACCGTCAGCGAGACGGAGATAAGCGCGCCGTCCTTGCGCTTCCGCGTCGTCTCATAACTCGCCACGCGGTGGCCGCCGCGAACCCTGCTGATGATCTCGGTCTCCTCGCTCTTGAGGTGATCGGGAATGAGCATGAGAATCGACTGGCCGACGGCTTCCTCGGCGGTGTAGCCGAACATGCGCTCGGCCGCCTGGTTCCAGCTCGTGATGATGCTGGTCAGATCCTTGCTGATGATGGCATCGAAAGAAGAATCGACGATGGCCGCGAGGCGTGCGTCGGCGGTCGCGCTCTGTTTTTCGTTGTTTGTTTCGATGTCCACCGTCGCCGCCACGATTTCGCTCATTGGCATGAGGTAGCGCGCAAGTGGATCAAGGCAATCTCCCCCCTGGCGCAATTCGCATAGGCGGCGCGCCACGGATGAAGCAGGTTTCACTCAGAAGGCCGATCGCTCGTCTTGCCGTCGCCGTCGGGCAGCACGCCGAACTCCTGCGACTTGACGCCCTGCTCGGCCGTCAGGAACCCGTCGGAGGAAAGACCGCGCCGCAGCAACTCCCGAACCGCTGCCGAGCGGCTCGGCATGCGCTTATCAAAGCGCCAGTTTTCCAGCGCCGCCAGTTCGTCCGTGGTGAGCATGATCTGCAGGCGTTCCGGGCGTTCCAGTTCAGCCATGTGCATGCACCTCGCTCAGGACTAAAAATACGATGAGTTAGTATCTAGCTCATTCAGCTTATAATTATGGTAACCCCCATTGGACGTCAAGACAGGCCAGTGAGCCCTGCGCACATCAAACGCACGATGCTCATCGAACGCCTGATACACATTCCTGTAATTTATCTAACTAATTGATTTTATTTGTGTATTCTGTAGATTTCACTTGCCAGGCCTACGCCCCGGGCGCATGCTTCAACCTGGACAGAAAACCGGTCCCTTTGGGAGGTTTCGATGCGGTACGATTACTCCATGCGCCTGCGCGACGACGTCAATTCAGCGGTCGAGAAGGCGTTCAAGACAGCAGGTATCGTCAACATCACGGTGACGGCCGAACAGGTCAGGATCATGAATCTGGCCGAAAATGTCGCCCTCGAGGATGTTGAATACCTGGTTTTGCAGGCTGCCCAAATGCTTGGCGCGGCAATCGAATTCGACACGTTGAGCAATGGGTTGGCGCTGTCCGGAAACGGCGTTGTCGAGGGCGAGGAACCGGCGATCAGCCCTCTCATTCTTTCGCAGCCGGCCTCGATCCAGTGATGTCACTCTGACGTCGCGCCCTCCGGTCGCGGCGTCGCTTCCAACATGTGGACTGACATATGGCCCGGTCAGAGCTTGCCTGCCTGGCACCCTTGATCACAGTCGGTTGAGACGGCGCTGGAGGCCTATGGCAACCGAGCGCACGCTCTATATGGTGCTGCGAAACCCCAACCGGAGCAGCGCAGCCATGACCCTCGCAACACGAAAACTCGGCAGCCAGGGATTGAAAGTCTCGGCCATCGGCCTCGGCTGCATGGGCATGAGCCAGTCCTATGGCCCGGCCGACGAGGCCGAATCCATCGCCACGCTGCACCGCGCCATCGAACTTGGCTGCACCTTCCTGGATACCGCCGAGGTCTATGGCCCGCACACCAACGAGGCATTGCTCGGCCGGGCGCTGAAGGGCAAACGCGACCAGGTGACGATCGCCACCAAATTCGGCTTCCGCATCGAAAACGGCAAGCATCTCAATGGGGTCGACAGCCGGCCCGAGCATATAAGGGAGGTTGTGGAAGCCTCGCTCGGACGGCTCGCCACCGACCATATCGACCTGCTCTACCAGCACCGCGTCGACCCTGATGTGCCGATGGAGGATGTCGCCGGCGCGGTGGGCAAGCTTGTGGCCGAGGGCAAGGTGCGCTTCTTCGGCCTGTCGGAGGCCGGCGCCGCCAACATCCGCCGGGCGCATGCCGTCTTTCCCGTCTCGGCGCTGCAGAGTGAATATTCGCTGTGGGAGCGCAATCTGGAGCCGGAGATCATCCCGCTGCTCAAGGAACTCGGCATCGGCCTGGTGCCCTTCTCGCCGCTCGGCCGCGGCTTTCTCACTGGCGACGTCAAGCGCGCCGAGGACTATCCGGAAGGCGACTACCGCCGCAACGACCCGCGCTACCAGGGGCAGAATTACGACGCCAATGTCGAGGCCGCCGGCACGGTGCGCGACATCGCGGCCGCCCGGGCCGTCAAGCCAGGGCAGATCGCGCTGGCGTGGCTGCTCGGCAAGGGCATTGGCTTCGGCCTGGATATCGTGCCGATCCCCGGCACCAAGCGCAGAAAATATCTGGAGGAGAACATCGCCGCCGCCTCGCTGAAACTCGACGCCGCCGAAATGGCCGCGCTGGACGAGGCGCTGGCGCCAGGAAAAATCTTCGGGCCCCGCTACAGCGAGCGCGGCATGGCGATGGTCGATCGGTAGCTCGTCCCGATCGCGCGGCGAAGGCCAGCGGCAATCATCACCGGATCGGCTGATGCGGGCGATTGCCAGTCGTCCATGTCCGGTTGCTCGCCAAGCAGCTCCGCGAAAAGGATTTCGTCGAGAGCATCGCCGGTGTGATTGTCCTCGCATGTTTCCCGAGATTTCTACCTGCCGATTTTGCCAATTCGCCTGGAACGAAGTTTTTTCGTCGAGGTTTACCCCGCGAAGGGACTGACGCTTTCGAGGAGACCTCCCATGAAGCAAATTCTGATCACCAGCATGCTTGCGCTCGGCATCGGATGCGGTGCCGCGATTGCTCAGACACAGCCGGCTGAAACCCAGTCGGACGGTGGCGCCAATTGCGCGACCGGCGCGGCCGACTGTCAAAAAGGCTCGAAGATGAAGATGGGCGAGCAGGCCCAAGGCAAGGCGAAGGTCCAGACGGACCAGCAGGCTCAAGGCAAGCCCAAGCTCAAGACCGATGAGCAGGCTCAGGGCAAGGCCAAGGTCCAGACGGACCAGCAGGCCCAGGGCAAGGCAAATGCGACCACCGATCAGCAGGCCCAGGGCAAGGCCAAGGTCCAGACGGACCAGCAGGCTCAGGGCAAGGCAAATGCGACCACCGATCAGCAGGCCCAGGGCAAGGCCAAGGTCCAGACGGACCAGCAGGCTCAGGGCAAGGCAAATGCGACCACCGATCAGCAGGCCCAGGACAAGGCCAAGGTCCAGACGGACCAGCAGGCTCAGGGCAAGTCGTCGACACAGACTGATCAGGGGTCGACCGCTTCCATCAGCAATGTGACGGTCGAACAGAAAACCCAGATCACCCAGGTCATCAAGGAGACCCGGGTCGAGCCGGTGTCCAATGTCGATTTCGACATTACGGTCGGCGTCGAGGTCCCCCGGCACAAGATCCGGTTGCATCGTCTGCCCGCGCGTATCGTCAAAATCGTACCAGCCTACGAAAGCTACGAGTATTTCGTATTGGCCGACGGTCGGATCGTCATCGTCGATCCGGATACGTTGAAGATCGTCCTCATCCTGACCTGACTTGGGCGATCGCCCTGAACCGCCCGCCACATCCAGGTGGCGGGCGTTCTATGAAACCTGGCGATGAACCAAGCGCGGCCGAGCGACAGCAGGATGGCTTTTGAGCCTCATGGAGCGGAACTGGCAACACCTGCAGGATTGGCCGTCAGGACGTCAAAGCTGGATTTCAGCGCCTGCCTGTTCATCGAACAAGACTGAGCAGCCTCGTGCAAGCGCTACCCTGGAAAGGGCGTTTGCCACCACGTCGTCCGGCGACACGAAATCGCCGGTCAGCACCCGCAACTCTTCCACGCCTTCAGCCATCGAGACAAAATTTCCGACCACTCGATCGTGCTTGCAGGCCTCGACCACGCAAAGCAGATCGATCAGTTCGAAGCTGCGCATGTTCAGCCTCCATTGACAACGTCCCTTGCTGGATCATGGAACGCATTGGCGCAGTGTAATGTTCCGACAGACCCGAGTTGCCTGCAGCTCGCCGCCGACAGCCGGAACTCAGATGTCAGGATCGTCAAGAATGCGAGACAGGGTGCTGCGCCCCAGCGCGCTCATGGCGGGGTTGGTGGCACGGTAATACCAGACCAGACCCATGGCCTGCTGGAATGCCCAGGCAGCACCGCGCTTCCATAAGAGGTCCTCGACCTGAAGGTCGCGCCGAAAGATCGACCTTCGCTCGTGGTCGAGAAGATGCCACGCGACCACCAGATCCAGTGACGGATCGGCCGGCCCGAAACTGCCGCAATCAAGCACACCTGCAAGACGCTCGCCCTGCACGAGAAGGTTCGGCGGGATAAGGTCCCTGTGGCTCATCACGACAGGCCCGGCAGCGGGCAGCTCCCGGAACCGGGCCCACAGATCGCGCAGTCGAGCCACATCAAGAAGGCCCTCGCTGTTTTCAAGGCAGACAGCCATCCAATCATGGTCGGGGAGATGTCCGCCACGTCCTTGCCCGTCGAAGCGGCGGCCCCGTGTGTCCGCCTGGCGCAACGATGCCACCAGGCGTACAAGGTCGAGGGCGAAAATCGTCGACCCACTGAGCCCGTGCGGCGTGGCAACCTCGCCTTCGATCCACGTCTGCACCGCCCATGGCATTGGATATCGAGGACCGGGCTCGCCGAGCCCGATCGGTTGCGGCGTCGGAAACAGGCAATGTTCGCCAATCTCGACCATTGCAGCGGCCTCCGACCGAAGCATATCGGCGCATCCGGTCGGATCCATCGCCCGCAGCGGGAACCGCGCGGCGCTCGTTGAGCCAATGCGGAAGATGGCGTTGACGGTTCCCGACGATCCGACCGGGGTGATGTCCTCGTGACGGTACCGGGGAAACTGATCGCGGATCATCTGGCTGGCGATATCGATGTCGATATTCACCTGATCGTCATGCATCATGCGTTCTCGTCCTGCCGGGCTCGACATCAAGGCAAAGCGCCGAACTTCAATAGCGCACGTCGACCATGCCATGCGCGACGAAATCCGTGTCGAGGTCGTGGGCCATCTTGGTGGCCGCTTCCTCGTCCCAGCGCAGGGGACTTGCTGATCTCACTTCGTCTTTCGGCGCAAGACCAGCAATCCTGCTACCACGATCAAGACCATGCCCGAGACTGAAGCCGCGGTGGGCGCTATCCCAAAGAACATGATGTCCCAAATCGCGACAAATACCAGATAGCAGTACTCGAAGGTTGAAACGATGGAGGGCGGCGCAGCCTGATAGGCACCTGCCAGCAACATGCCATTTACAATCGCAAACCCTGCAAGCAGCATGAGGACAAGCCAGTCGGTCAGACCAACATTTGACCAGGCGCCAAAGATGTAAGGATAGGCATTCGCAACCGCTCCATGCGGTTGGAGCCAAAGCATCAACACGCTGACAACCGCCCCAGCCGACAGCATGACCAGATTTTGTGACAGCGATAGAACTGAAACGGGCACGTTCTGACACTTCGCCCGCGTCGTAACATGCGCCAGCGCGTAGGAAGCGGCCCCAACAAGTGGAAGCAGTGCCCATGGCGAGAATGCATCTGTTCCCGGTTGCAACAAAACCATCACGCCTGCAAAGCCCAGGCAAACCCCCAGCCACCCAAGCAAACCAACGGCCTCTCTGATCGCATACGCAGACAGCAAGGTCACAAAAATCGGAGCGATGTAGTTGGCAGCTCCAACCGTCGATAGGCTCAAGAATGGAATGGCCGCATAGAAGGCCAGGAGCGATGTCGCAATAAACACTGAACGCAGAAGCGGCCATTTTCCGAATGCAGCTCGTGCGACGCCCTGTTGTGCCCCACGAAACCAAAGGGCCACGAAGAGCATCGGGATAACCAGGACACCGCGCAGGGAAAAAATCTGCCAGAGGGTCATCTCACTGCTGAAGAACTTGAAAACAACGTCCTGGGTGGAGATTGAAAATGCCGCCAATATAATCAATGAAACACCACGCATGATGTTTTGCGGACGGAGTGCAACGCTGCCGCTCAAAATTCTCTCCTTGCCATAAGTCATCGCCCTCGAACGATTGCCGCCGGAATGTGAGTTTGAGTATGCCTTGAAAGTTGAACGGATAATTTGATATTATCAAACAATGGAGCGCGTTCCTGCCCACGGCATTGAGGTCTTTCTGGCCATCGTTCGCGAGGGATCGATGCGCGCGGCGGCAGATGTCCTTGGCGTGGGCGCTCCGACTGTGACCCTACAACTGAAAGCACTGGAGGAATTGCTGGGTATCGGGCTGTTGTTCCGCACCACCCGCGGCATCCAACTGACTGACGCCGGAAGGGTATTGTTCGACGCCGCCGCCCCTGCTCATCGCGATCTCACATATGCAATCAAGAAAACACGAGAAATGGCCAAGTCTACCACAGGGACTTTGCGGCTGAGCTTGTCACGAGAGGCCTACATCGCAGCCCTGGCACCAGCATTGGGAGAATATCTCGCCAAGAACCCGGGCATCAAGCTGAACATTTCGTGGGATGAGGAACCGGTGGATCTTGTCCGTCACGGAATCCATGGCGGTATCCGCATGGGCGACGTGCTGACACCAGACATGATCGCCGTCCGCGTCACCCCGCCAATCAAGTCGGCTTTCTTTGCATCACCCTCATACCTCCAAACCCATGGTATCCCTAAACGCCCTCGTGACCTGCTGAACCATCAATGCATTCGGCAGAGGCTACCGACATCAGTAACCCCGCGAGAATGGTGGGTTTTGGAAGACGGTCAGGACAAGCGACTGGATCCACCTGCGCGGCTGATTTTCGATTCCGCTGAAGGGGTCATCCAAGCGGCACGCGATGGACATGGAGTTGGTTGGTCCACGCGGCTGACGCTGGAGGAGCATTTCAGCAGGGGTGATTTGGAGCCGCTCCTTGAGCCATACGTCAAGGACCTGCCGCCGTTCTACATTTACTATCCTGAGCAAAACAAGCGGGTTGAATGCCTCAAGCTGCTGGTGGAATTTCTAAGATCGAAGTTGAGGAAAACGCCCGGAAACTGACTTCCCCTAGCCCGCCGCCGCGGCCGGCACCTTCCTTGGCGCAGCGCGCGGCCGGCGCATGCGCCGTTTGGCGACGAGTTTCAGCGCCACCGGCGGCTCGTTCGACAGCGCGCCGGTCGCTGCGTCCACCATGTTGTGGGCGACGAAGTCCGCGTTGATGTCCTGGGCGAGCTTGGCCGCCGCTTCCTTGTCTCCGTTGCCGGTCTCGGACCAGAACACGATGCCCACCCGTAGTGCCGCCTTCGCGCGCTTCAGCCGCCGAACCAGGAAGCGGGCATGCTTGACGGAATCGCGGTTCAGGAAGCCGACCACCACGGTGTCGACGGCCTCGAGTTCGAGGCGGCGGATGCTCGCCGGCTCCATGTCGGCAAAGCCAGCCTTCGACGCGGTCGCCCCCTGAACCTCCAGCACCTGCGCCAGCATCGCCGCGGCGGCATCGTCGAGTTCCCCTCGCCCGCCGGCGCACAGCACCGACATGCCGGTGCCGTCGGGCAGCTCGGCCTCGTCCTCGGCGAGAGCATCGCCGGGCTCGCCTGCTTCCTCGGCCACGTGCGGGCTTTCGTCCTCAGCCGCTTCCTCCTTGGCATCGTCTTCGAGATTGGCCACCAGCGCGAGCGCACTGGCCGCCACCTGCCGTCTCTGCAGGTCGCCCATGACGCCGCGCACACGGTCGCGCTCGCCCAGCAAAAGGGCCGGAATGGCCACCTTGTCGTAGAATTCGACCAGATATTTTTCCTCGAGCATCTCCTCGGCGTGATCGGTGGCTTCGTCCGGATCGCCAGCCAGAAGCCGCTGGTAGAGCCGCGCGTGCGGTTCGAGCACCGGCTCGTTGCCGAACAGCACGTCGAGAAATTCAAACTGCGGCACGTGCCTGCCCAGCACCACGAGGCAGACGGTGAGCGGCGTCGACAGGACGAGCCCGAGCGGCCCCCACAGCCACGTCCAGAAGATGGCGGCAACGATGATCGCCAGCGGCGACAGTCCGGTACGCGAGCCATAGAGCCAGGGCTCGACGACATTGCCGGTGACCAGTTCCATCACCACGAACAGGGCCGCCGTCCACAACACGAGCGACCAGCCGGGCGCCACGGCCAGCGCCAGGAACAGCGGCAAGAGCATGCCGATGGCCGGCCCGATATAGGGGACGAACCGCAGCGCCAGTGCCAGCAGCCCCCACAACAGCGCATTGGGAATGCCGAGGATCCACAGCCCGATCGCGATCGGTATGGCGTAGACGATGTTGACCACCAATTGCATCAGCAGGTAGCGGCCCACCCGCTTGCCGGCATCGCGAAGCGCCTCCGTGGTGCGGTGGAGGTCGCCATAGCCGACAAGCCTGATGAAGCGGTCGCGCAAATCCTCCCGCTCGAGCAGCATGAAGATGACGACGACGATGATCAGTCCCGCCGATCCGAGCGGGCTGATCAGCGGCCCGACGATGTTCTGCAGGACTTCGAGCGGCTTCTCGCGCGCAACGATCTCGACCGGCACCGGCTCGCGCGGCTGCTTGTCCGCGGTGGTGGCCGGCAGTGTGGCGTCCGGCCTGTCGATCTCCTGGCCGACACGCTCGACCACGTTGCTCAACCTGGCGATGATGCCGCCCCCGACGCCGGTTTCCTTGAGCGAGCGGATCTTGGCGAGGATGTTGGTCTGGTAGACCGGAATGTTCTGCGCCAGTTCGCTGACCTGCGTGGCGACAACGAAGCTGAACAGGGCAAGGGCCGCGAAGGCGCCGAGCACACTGGCGATGACGGCGGCGATCCGGGGAACGCCGATCCGCTTGAGCGCCGAGACAAGCGGCGCCAGCGCAAAGGTCAAAAGCAGCGCGATGGCGATCGGCAGGAACACCTCTCGGCCGAAATACAGCGCCGCCACCGTCGTGACGGTGGTCGCCACATTGGGCAGCGCGGTTCGCGGATGGGGCGCGGCGGCCGCAAGAATATCGTCCAGCCCATGCGCCTCGGACGCCGTCCCGTTTCGACGATTGGCCGCCACTTGATGTCTCTCCCCCTGCCGGCGGCCATGGTCTGATATATTGAGCCGGCGTGCAACATTTGCCGGCAGACCGCTGGCTATCCTTCAATTCCGGGCGGGTCAGTATGTTCCCTGCGGCCCGAGGCAATGGAGAGAAATGATTTTATCCGCCGTCGGGATTCAACCTTTCAAGGCCGGCGGCAACCCTGGCGTTACGCTGCACGGAGACGATCAGCGCGCCGCATGCCTTGCCAGCGCGTGCTCGATCAGCACGTCCATCACCTTGCTGTAGCCGATGCCGCTGGCCGCCAGCGCCTTGGCGTACATGGAAATGTCGGTGAAGCCGGGCAGCGTGTTGACCTCGTTGACCAGCAGCGAACCGTCGGCGCGCAGGAAGAAGTCGACGCGCGCCATGGCCTCGCAGCCGAGCGCCCGGAAAGCCCGTGCGGCCATCTCCTTCGCCCTGTCGGCGACATTGGCCGGGACATCGGCGGGTACCTTGACCAGCGCGCCGTCGGCATCGAGATACTTGGCCTCATAGGTGTAGAAACCATGCTTGCCGGCGGGAATGATCTCGCCCGGCAGCGAAACCGTCAGCGAACCGTCGGCCCGCTCCAGCACCGAGCATTCGATCTCGCGGCCGTCGACGAACTCTTCGATCAGCGCCTTGCTGTCATAGCGCAAAGCCGTTTCGAGCGCCTGCTCGAAGCCATCCCTGTCATGCACCTTGCTCACCCCGAATGACGAGCCCTGGCGCGCCGGCTTGGCGAAGAAAGGCAGCCCAAGCGCCCCGGCGATCTCCTGGAACGAACCGACATCGCCTCTCAGCACGGTGACCGAGCGGGCAACGGCAAGCCCCGCCTCGCGCAGCAGCCGCTTGGCGACGTCCTTGTCCATGGCGGCGGCGGAAGCCAGTATGCCGCAGCCGACATAGGCGACGTCGGCGACCTCCGCATAGCCTTGCACCGAACCGTCCTCGCCGAACGGCCCGTGCAGCACGGGAAAAACGACATCGACGGGATCAGGCTGCTCGCCATTCTTGGTGAGAGCCACCAGCCGGCCCTTGCCGCCGGGCAGCAGGGCCACCTCCACGCCATCTTCCGACACCGGAGCCCCTGCCCCGTCGGCGCCAGCCTCGGACGAAGGCTGCAGCAGCCATCTGCCGTCCCTGGAAATGGCGATCGGCACCACCTCGTAGCGCGTCCGGTCGATCGCCTTCAGCACATTGGCGGCCGACAGCCGCGACACGTCATGCTCGGCCGAGCGCCCGCCATAGAGGATGGCGACCCTGATCTTTTCAGTCATTGAAATCCCTCGAAATCAAATGGTGACGGCAATGCCGCGATTGGCAAAGAAACGGTCGAAATCGGCTGGCGCCAACACTGCATTGGCCTGTGTGGCGCTGGTATGGCCGGACGGGTTGTGGAAGCGAAAAACGTCATCCGACGCCGCCGTCACCAGGACCAGATGGCCGCCCTTCGACGGCGGCTCGCGCTCGGGCCAGCGGATCGCGCTGCTGACCGAGGCGATGAAGAAGCGCGACTGCCTGAGGATCGCCGGAATGTCCGATGTCGCGACATTGGTCATCACTTGCGCCTCCAGGCCGAATTCCGCCTTCACGAAGGTGACGAAGGGCGCGTAGATCAGGCCCTTGATCGAGCCCTCATTGACGACATAGCCGCCATGTACAGTGCAGCGTCTGGCCAACTCGATCGTCGGAACGATCTCGCCCCGCGTCGCAAGGATCATTTTCAGGCACGCCATGCCGCAGATGTTGGCGGCCCAGACCGCATATTCATCTGGTGTTTGCGCGCCCGATCCCCGCCACAGCGGATCGCGCCGCAGCGCCACATCAGCGCCATCGGCGAGCACGGCCAGCGTCATTTCTGGCGTTTCCCACTGGCTGAAAAACGGCACGGCTTCAGGCAATGGGTTCATGGAACTCCTCGGCCGAGTTTCCATCTCGTATCGAGGATGTCGGACAAAAGGAAGGCCACCTGATCAGCGCTTCGAAATGGTGCTGATGCGCCAGTGCGTCGAAGGTTCGAAGCAGTCTTCGGTTGGTCTGTAAGAAATTTCGTTTAGGTACGACTACCTTGACATGACCATGCTTTGCCAAAACGAGAGGGGCGGTGCCGAAGCGGCCGCGCCACCGGATGTCGACCGGCTCTATATCCAGGCGGTGGATCAGCTAGGTCCCGCGTTGGCACGTCTGGCAGCTGGATATGAAGCAAACCCTATCGAGCGGCAGGACCTGCTGCAGGATGTCCATCTGCAGGTCTGGCGTAGCCTGACGTCTTTCGATGGCCGCTGCTCGCTGCGCACCTGGGTTTACCGTGTGGCACACAATGTCGCTGCCGACCATATCGGGCGAGCCCGACGCCTGAAAGGAATGATTGGCCTCGATCACCCGGCAGCGGAGATCGCCGCTGACCCGTATCCCTCCCCGGAGACGGAGGTCTCCGACCGGCTTGCGCTGGCCCGGATCCACGCAATGCTCCACCGCTTACAGCCGATCGATCGGCAGGTGATGATCCTCTACCTGGAGGAGGAGGAGGCCGCGACCATTGCGGAGGTTTCCGGTCTCTCAGCCGGCGCGGTGGCGACGCGTATCAGCCGCATCAAGCGCCTTCTGGCCGGCCAGCTCAGTCTGGAGACAGCGCGATGATTAACCGGTTCCAATCTTCCTGGAAGGAACAGCCTGTTATGACCTCGACCATAAATCTCGAAGACATCAAGGCGCGACATGCCGCTTTGAGCCGAACCACCAAGCGCCGCAACACTGCGGAATATGTCACCGGAGGCATGGCCGCCGCCTTCCTGCTCGTCATCAGTGTAGTGACATTCCTCGCGGCCGATACGTCGGCGGAATGGATCATGGCGGTAGGATTTGCAGCGCTGGTGCTCGGCCTTCTGTTGGTGGGATTGAATATTTTCCGCAAAAGCACACGTGCCGGATTCGATCTTGCGACAAGTGGAATGGGCCATCTGCAACAGCGCCTGGCTCATGAGCGCGATCTGCTGCGATCCGCCTGGCTTTGGTATGTCGGGCCAATGGTGCCGGGGTTCGTCATGATCTATCTCGGATCATGGGCGACAAATCCCGCGCGTCCGACCTTCGCGCTGGTGGGCGGCGGGTCAACCCTTGCCGTCATTGCTTTGGTCATCATCTTGAACCGCCGTGCGGCTCGACGGATTGAAACGGAAATACGTGCCCTGCAGGAATGAGGATGCTTCACTAGGCGCGCACGTTCGTGCACCGTCTCTAGAAGGTGATCTTCACCGAAGCGGCGCTGCGCGTGTGCGCGCCGTGATGGACGGCCTCGATGTTGTTGCCGTCGGGGTCGAGCAGGAAGGCGGCGTAGTAGCCGGGATGATAGGGCCGCTCGCCCGGCGCGCCGTTGTCCGTGCCGCCAGCCGCCAGCCCGGCCTTGTAGAAGGAATCGACCATTGCGTGGTCCCTGGCCTGGAAAGCCAGATGGTGACGGCCGGTGAGCTTTCCCAGCGCTGCCCGGCTGTCGGCGCTGGAGATGAACAGCTCATCGGACCAGAAATAATCCTCGCCGGTCCCGCCGATCGGCACGTCGAGCGCCTGCAAGACAGCCTCGTAGAAACGCCGGCTGGCGGCGAGATCCCTCACCACCAGCTGGATGTGGTCGATGAGCCGGCCGCGATGCAGTTCCTGGGTTTCCACGAAAATTCCTCCTCGCAACGGTCCGACTTTAGATTCGCTTGGGGCGACGTCAATGCAGGGGTGCGCAGGCTACTGACAGGCGTTGCCTTGGGCGTCGTTGCCGAAAAACCCGTCCTTCGGTTCCTTGCAAAAGAAAAGCCCGCCGGAGAGGGGGAAACCGGCGGGCTTTGGAGAGCCTGAATCGAAAGGCTCTCAGATGTCTGCGGGGATCAGACGCTCTAGGAACACCTGTCCGCCGAAGAGGTTCCATGCAGATCTCCTTTCAGGAGAAATTCTCCTGACGGGAACTTTCCGATCAAACCGGAGTTTCGTGGCGCGGCGGGAGGAATCACGATTGGATTGTTTTCAGAAACTGGAAGCGCTTATCGACAGCGCTGGTGTCGACGACGCCGAGGAGGCAACCGCCTTGCTGGGACGCTTCAAGGGCAAATCGCAGGCGGTCGACACGGCAATCGACGAGTTCATGCTCGACCTCATGACATTGGTTTTCGTCGTCGAGACCGGCGAGGAACGCTTTGAAAAACCGCTCCGCAGACTGGCGCGCACCAGGCTTGCGATACTCAAGCATCTGGTCACGGTAACGGCATAGAAATACCGCCAACCATGACCGCCTACCCCTTCAGCAGCGCCGCCAGCCTTGGAATGCCCTCGGTCACGGCGCGCCGATCCGCCAGGGTGAAGGACAGCCGCAACGTGTTGCGGCCGGTGCCGTCGGCGTAAAAAGCGTTGCCGGGCACGAAGGCGACGCGTGCCTCCTTCACCGACCGCGCCAGAAGTTCGGTGGCATCGGTTCCTTCCGGCAGCGTCGCCCAGACGAACATGCCGCCTTCCGGCCGGCTCCAGGTCACTCCATCAGGCATGTTCGCTTCGAGCGCGCCGAGCAGACCGTCGCGGCGCTCGCGATAGGCGCCGATGAGTTTGTCAACCTGGCCGTCGAACACGGATTCGGCGACGCGGTGCATGACCAGCTGGTTGATCGACGGGCTGTGCAGGTCGGAAGCCTGCTTCATCAGCACCAGCTTTTCCACCACATGGCGCGGCGCGCAGACCCAGCCGACGCGCATGCCCGGCGACAGGATTTTCGAGAACGAGCCGCAATAGAGCGTGCGTGCCTTGTCGATAGAGCCGGAGCGCGCGCAATCGAGCGCCAGGATCGGCGGCACGCCCTCGCCATCATAGCGCAGCGCCCGGTAGGCGGCGTCCTCGATGACGGCGATGTCGAGTTCGCCGGCAAGGTCGAGCACCGCCTCGCGCTGCTTCCTGTCCAGCGTGTTGCCGGTCGGGTTGGCGAAGTCGGGCACCAGATAGGCGAACTTGACCTTGCCGCCATTGGCGGCGGCCGCCGCACGGTAGGCGTCCGGCGTCATGTTGCCGCCTTCCGGCCGCAGCCGGTCATAGCGCGGCTCATAGGCGTTGAAGGCCTGCAGCGCGCCGAGATAGGTCGGCCATGTCACCAGCGCGGTATCGCCCGGCGACAGGAACAGTTTTCCCAGATAATCCAGCGCCTGCTGCGAGCCGGAGGTGATGAAGATGTTGCCCTCGTCGCAGGCGACGCCGAGCTTGCCCATCTGCCCGGCGATCCAGCGCCGCAGCGGCAGGTAGCCTTCCGACACCTGGTATTGCAGCGCCGCTCCAGCCTCGGCGCCGCCCAGCACCTCGGCATAGGCATCGCGGATGGCCTCGGCCGGAAACAGCGCCGGATCGGGAATGCCGCCGGCGAAGGAGATGATGTCGGGCTGGTCGAGCAGCTTCAACAGCTCACGGATTTCGGAGGCCTTCATGCGCGACGAGCGCGAAGCCAACAGGTTCAAAAGGGTCAAGTACGCCTCCCCAGACGATTTTCATATAGGTCAACCTGGCTGACCTATATCCGCTTTGTCAGGCAATTTGAATAGTGCCTGAGAGCCTTCCGCTATACGCCAGTCGCCGCCGGGGCGGAACGGAGTTGCATCTAAAGGCTCTTCTTGTACCCAATATGGCTGCCGGTGAAGCCGAGGTTTTCATAGAAGCGGTGCGCATCCGCCCGCCCCTTGTCGGTGGTCAGTTGCACAACGCCGCAGCCGCGCGCCCGGCACTGCTCGATCGCCCATTCGAGCATCAGCCGGCCGATGCCGCCCGAGCGTCGATGGCCGGCGACCCGCACCGCCTCGATCTGCCCGCGCCAGGCGCCCTTGCGCGACAGCCCGGCAAGGAAGGTGATCTGCAACGTGCCGATCACCTCGCCGCCATCCACGGCCACCGCCAGCAGCTGGTTGGGATCGGCATCGATGGCGTCGAAGGCATCGACATAGCCCTGTGCCAACGGCAAGGAAGCATCCTCGCGGGCGGCACCCAGCGGATCGTCGGCCAGCATGGCGACGATTGCCGGCAGGTCGGAAACTTGCGCCTTGCGGAAGGTGATCATGGCGCGGGGATAACGCGAGGCGGGGATGGCGGGCAAGGGGTGCGCTCTTCCCCCCCTTGTGGGGAAAGGTGGATCGGCGCGTCAGCGCCGAGACGGATGAGGGGTGTTCCAGCGGAATGAGGCGTCGGCGTTCCCTGGAACACCCCTCATCCGACCTCGCTTCGCGAGGCCACCTTCTCCCACAAGGGGAGAAGGAAGAGGCGCCAGCTACCCCTCGCCCTCATACACGGCCTGCGCCTGCATCAACGCCGCGTCCAACCTCTCGCCCTCGCCATACCCAGCCAAATTCACCGGCCGCTCTATACCAGGCAGCAGCCTCGGGCACGGCTCGGCCGCGCCGATCACCATGCGCACCGGGATGACGCCGGCCCACACCGGGTGACCATAATCCTCCTCGTCGTCGGCGACGCCCTTGGCCCGCACCTTGGCTGACGCCTCCTCGATGCGCATGCCGATCACCGTCGTCGCCTTGGCCTCCTGCGCCGAGATCGGCCGCAAGGTCTCGCTGCGGCCGGGATAGAAGCGGTCGACGACGCCGGCCAGCGCCTTCATCTTTTCCTCCGGCTCGTCGACGATCCGCGCGGTGCCGAAGCACATCGCCGAGCGGTAATTGGCCGAATGGTTGAAGCCGGTGCGCGCCAGCACCAGCCCGTCGAGATGCGACACGGTGAGACAGGCCGGCGTGCCGCCGCGCAGCTGGCGCAGCATGCGGCTGGCCGACGAGCCGTGCCAGTAGATCCTGTCGCCCTCGCGCCAGTGCATGGTCGGCGTGCAATAGGGCTGGCCGTCGAACGTATAGGCGACGTGGCAGAGCAGCCCGGCATCCAGCACCGCGAAGACGGCCGCATGGTCGTAGCTGCCGCGCTCATGCAGGCGCTTCACCCGATTGCGGCTGGTGGTCGGAAAGCTGGCGGCAACGTCGTTCACGGCTTGCATCCTTGTCTGGTGTCTGCCAACCATGCGCCATGACATTGGTCGAGAAAAGAACCAATCATAGCAACAAAAATCAGACCAATCCGCCGGATTGGTCGGCGCTGATCCCGGTTCTGCCGGGCGACGGCCCGCGCAGCCGCGAGCTTTACGCCGCGCTGAGGCGGCTGATCGAGACCGGCGCGCTGGCCGCCGGTGCCAAGCTGCCGACAACCCGTGACCTTGCGCAACGTTTCGGCCTGTCGCGCTCGGCGGCGGTCGCCTGTTTCGAAATGCTGATCTCGGAAGGTTTTGCCGTGGCCAAGGTCGGCGCCGGCACCTTCGTCGCCCCCGACGTGCCATATCTGCCGACAACGCTCGTCAAGCCGCGTCCGCCGGAGATCGATGCCGCCACCTCACTGCCTTGCGGCCTTGGCGTGGCGGTGTCCGACCCGCGCACGCTTGATGTGTTCCGCATCCTGCTGTCGCGCCACCTCGCCCGCCCCGGTCCCGAGCATTTCCGCTACGGCGATCCGCGCGGCGGCCTTCCGCTGCGTACCGCGATTGCCACCTATCTGCGAACCGCGCGCGGCGTGCGCTGCGACGCCGGCCAGATCCTGCTGACCTCGGGCACGCAGCAGGGGCTCGATCTGTTGGCGCGCGCGGCACTTCGCCCCGGCGACCGGGTATGGATCGAAAATCCCTGCTATCCCATGGCGCACGCCGTGCTGGCCGGCAGCGGCGCCAGGATCGTCGCCGTGCCGGTCGACGCCGAGGGGCTCGATCCCGAGATCGGCGAACGTCTCTGCCCAAAGGCGCGCGCGGCCTATGTAACGCCCTCGCATCAATATCCGCTCGGCGTGACCATGACGATGCGACGGCGGCTTGCCTTGCTCGACTGGGCGCGCCGCAACGATGCCTGGATCATCGAGGACGACTACGACAGCGAGTTCCGCTATGCCGGCCCGCCGCTGACCTCGCTGCAAGGCATCGATGGCGCGGGCCGCGTCGCCTATCTCGGCACCTTCTCCAAGGTCCTCTTTCCCGGCCTGCGCATCGGCTATGTCGTGGTGCCGGAACCGTTGCTCGATGCCGTCATGGCGATCAGGGCGCGCTCAGACCGCTACCCCTCGACGCTGGCCGAAGGCGCGCTGACCGACCTGTTGAACGAAGGCCATTTCGCCGCCCATCTCAGGCGAGTGCGCCGCCGCGTGCAAGCCGCGCGCGACGTGCTGGTGGCGGGCCTGCGGGCGCATTGTGGCGACAGGCTCGATGTGACGGTGCCCGAACAGGGGCTGCATCTGATGGCGATGCTAAGAGGCGGCGTGCCGGACACGGCGATTGTCGAGGCGGCAAAAGCGGTGGGCGTCGGCGCGCGGGCACTGTCGGCGATGTTCATCGACGGAGCGCCGAGGCACGGGCTGGTGCTGGGCTTTTCCGGGTTTTCGGATGAGGAATTGAGGGGAGCGACGGTAAGGTTGGGTGGGGTGATGCGATAACCGCTCAATCCGCATCACCGGCGGGCTTGGCCTTGCCGCACTGCGCCAGCACCTTGCCGATGGCCCCGCGAGAGCCCTTCAGCGAAAAACTGTTCGCGCCATATTTGGCCGAACTGACCGTCACATCCCCCTTCGAACGCAACAGGTCGAGCAGCGGATCGGCTTTCTCCATGTCCACCACGAAGTAATTGTACATGGCCTCCAGCTGCAGCGTTTTGGTCACCGTCTTGCCGTCGGCCTTGAAGTCGAACGCGCCGCTGAGGCCGGGCTCCAGTTGCTGGCCGCTGGCGCCGAGATCATAGCTCAGCACCGGCTTATCGAAACAGGCCAGCATCAGATACGCGTCGCTTTTTGGTCCGCCGCAGACCGAGGCGGTCAGCACGCTGCCGCCCTCGTCCTCCTCCATCTTCGCGCTCCAGCCGCCGCACGACGCGGCAAAGGTCGGCTGCGCGGCCTGCAGCACAGCCACGGCACCGGCGACGACGAGATAGCGAACTCTCATGACTTCCCCCTGACAATTGCAGCACCCGCCGGCAGCATATAGGAAAAGCGAGCCGGTGGCATTGCCCAGTCCAGCACGGCCGTTCGGTCCCGCTTTGGAGAGCGTTGTGTTGAGAATTCGCCTGTATCTGCTGCTCGCAGCCCTGGTGGCCTTGCCTGTCACCGCCCATGCGCAGTGGAAACCGGTCGAGAAGGTCGAAACCTACGCCATTTCAGGTCAGTCGGGACCGGAACTCTATCGCTCGATCGGCGAGAACGGGCCGAATGTCGGCGTCGCCCGCGCCATCGCCCACACCAATTTCAAGCTGACCTGGACCAGGGACTATCAGGCGCGGGTCGGAGCCTGCGTGCTGGTGTCGGCGAAGCCGAAGCTGATCATCACCTACACCTTGCCCAGCCCCTCCGCGCCGCTGCCGCCGTCCATCCAGAAGAACTGGGAGGTTTTTCTCGCCGGCGTCAGCGCCCATGAAAAGGTGCATGGCGCCACCATTGTCGACATGGTCCGCAAGATCGAGGCGGCGACCGTCGGCCTGACGGTTGCCGACGATCCCAAATGCAGCAAGATCCGCACCGAGATGACCACGCGCCTGTCCGCGCTTTCGCAGGCGCAGCGCCAGGCAAGCCGCGATTTCGACCGTGTCGAACTCGGCCCGGGCGGCAATCTGCAAAAACTCATCCTTGCCCTGGTGAATGGCGGCTGAGCGCCTTCAAGCCTCGCAAACCAGACCCTCGAGCAGCGCCAAACCTTCCGGCCAGTTGCCCAGGCCGCTTTCGGCATTGATGTGGCCGAACGGCCCGATCACGGCAAGGCGGCTGCCCCATTGCGTCGCCCGCGCCTGCGCATACTCCGCCGAGCCATAGGGATCGTCGGTGCTGGTCACCACCAGCGAGGCAAAGCGCAACCGGCCCCCCGGAATCCTGGCAAAGGCCATGCCGTATTCCGGAAAGACCGCCGACGCCGGATCGGGAACGGCGACCAGCAAGGCCGCCTTGACCGGCCTTTGCGAAATCCTCTGCCAATGCGCGATCAGCAGGCAGGACAGGCTGTGCGCGACCAGCACCGGCGGCTCGGGCGCCGCGATCACCGCGGCCTCCAGCGCCGCCAGCCAATCGGTGAAATCGGGCAGGTCCCAGCTCGAGGGCCGGAAGCGCCGCATCGCCGGATCGGCGCTTTCCCAGCGCGATTGCCAATGCGCCGGGCCGGAACCGCCGCTTCCCGGCAGGATGATGAAATGGGTCATGTCGCCTTGCTCCTATCGATCGATGGCGCATTTTGGCGTCTTGTGCTGGCACCAGGAATGGGAAACCATCGGAAAATTCATTTCCTTGCCGATGGATTCAAGGTGACAATCATGAAGAACAACGACGAGCGCGCGCCGCTCGACCCGACCGACATCGCCATCGTCGAGGCCCTGCAGGAGAACGGCCGCATCGGCATATCGGAGCTGGGCCGGCGGGTCGGCCTGTCGCAGCCGGCGACCTCCGAGCGGGTCAAGCGGCTGGAGGAGCGCGGTGTCATTGCCGGCTACACCGCGGTGATCGACCCGGCCGCCCTTGGCCTCGGCATGATGGCGATTATCCGCGTGCGTACCACGCAACCCCTGCCTGAAGCAGTTCGCCGAAATGCCGGAGATTACCGAGGTGCACCGGCTGACCGGCGAGGACTGCTTCATCCTGAAGGTGCTCGTGCCCTCGCCCGCCCACCTTGAAACCATCGTAGACGCGGTGGCTCGCCATGGCGCGGTCACCACGGCGCTGGTGCTGCGTAGCGAGACGCCGAAGCCGATCGGCCGCGAATTGATCCGCAGGTCGAGCGGTTAACAGGTCAGCCCTACCGGCTGAGATCGAGCGCCGCGCTCAGATCCCCCATCGGCGGTTCGCCATTGGCGGCCAGCGCCTTGTCGCGGGCGACGATGCCCGGGAGCACCGGCAGGTCGTAGCGCGCGGTAATGAAGCGCAGGATCGACGTCGTGTCATATTGCGTGTGGTCTACCGTGCCCATCTTCGCATAGGGCGAGATGATGAAGGCCGGGACGCGGTTGCCCGGTCCCCAGCGGTCGGCCTTGGGCGGCGCGACATGATCCCAGAAGCCGCCATTCTCGTCATAAGTCACGACCACCAGCATGTGACCCCATTGCGGGCTCTTCTCCAGATGCGCGACAAGGTCGGCCAGATGCTGGTCGCCCGATGTGATGTCGGCATAGCCGCTGTGCTCGTTGAGATTGCCTTGCGGCTTGTAGAAAGTGACGGACGGCAGCTTGCCGTCGTCGATGGCCTTGATGAATTCGGCGCCGTCGAGACCGCCATCCCTGAGGTGCTCGGTCCGTGCGGCGGTGCCCGGCGCGTAGGCGGCGAAATAGTTGAACGGCTGGTGGTGGAACTGGAAGTTCGGCACCGGCGTCGCGTTCTTGCCGTCGAGCGTGGCCTGCCAGGCGCCGGCATACCAGGCCCAGTCGATCCCCTTCAGCGACAAGAGGTCGCCGATGGTGATGTCGTGCTGCGGCGGCAACGTCGTCGGCTGCGTCGGGTCGGCGAGGGCCTTGTCGCCGCCCTCGACCGGCTTGTTGGCGCTCGGCTGATAGGGCGGCTGCATGGTGTTGACGGCGTAGAAATCGGGCGTGATGGCGCCGTCATTAACGAATTTCGGCGCACCGCCGAGTGCCGAGGCCGGCGAGTTGTCGGCCACCTTTAGCGTCTTGCCATCCGCCTCGACCACTGCGATCTGCCCCTTCACCGGGCTGGTATCGGCATGCGGATAGACCGGCGCGCAGGCGCAGGCGAGCATGATATGGTTGAGGAAGGAGCCGCCGAAGGCGCCCTGGAAGAAATTGTCGGCCAGCACGTATTTCTTCGCCACCGCCCACATCGGCAGGCCGGAACCGTCATAATGGCCCATGACAAGACCGCCGGAATCGGCCCAGGCGGCGAACTTGTCATTCTTGCCGCCATCGATCTGCATCTGCTCCTGGTAGAAGCGGTGCCAGAGATCGCGCGTGACGACGGAGGTCTTCTCGTTGAAGCCGCTGGCGTCGTCGATGGCGAAGCTGGCATTGGCGAGATGCGCCGACTGCGCCTCGGTCACCACAGGCGTCACCCCCTTGCCGGTCAGCCCGCCCCAGGCCGGCGGCAGTTCTGAAAGCGGCTTGCCGTCGCGGTCGAGCTGGCGTGCCTGGTCGGCCGAGACATTGGCCAGCCCGTTGGCGCCGGGGAAGCCGCCATAGAGATTATCGAAGCTGCGGTTCTCGGCATAGATGACGACGACGGTGTCGATTTTGTCGTAGCCGGGAGGGGCTGCATTGGCCGGGATTGAAGTCAGCGCCGTGCCGGCCAGGCAAAGCGAGGAAACAAGCATGAGCCGCATCATGAAAATCCTCATGGCTAGGGGAATGGCTAGAGGCATCGTGCATGGCCGGGGCCGCGCACGCAAAGAGCTACGTCGATGGCTTGTCACCTTTGTGACACTTGTCTCGCCTGCAAACACGGTTTCGTGAAGAGCTGGAGCAGTCATCAATCCGTTGCAGTGCGATCCTAACTGCGCAGCGAAATGGACTTGGAACTCATGACGACAGGGAGAGGCAAACGCCTGATGGTCGCGGCCGCTGCAGCATCGCTGTTCGGTTTTGCCTTCACGTTGCCGGCAACTCTTGCCCGCACCGGAACCGGCACCGTCCATCCCGGCCCCCTGTCGCGCGCCGACGCTTTTGCCCGGGCACAGGCGCTGACCGCCCTTGGCCGGAAAATGTTCTTCGATCCCGCTCTCTCGGCTTCGGGCAAGCAGGCCTGCTCGTCCTGCCATGACCCGCGCCATGCCTTCGGTCCGGCGTCGGCGGCACCCGTCGAGATGGGCGGTCCAAATCTCGACCGGCCGGGCGTGCGCGCCGTGCCGTCGCTGCGTTACCTCCAGGCGGCGCCCGCCTTCACCGAGCATTTCTATGATTCCGAGGACGAGGGCGACGAGAGCGTCGACAATGGTCCGACCGGCGGCCTGACCTGGGACGGCCGCGCCGACCATGGCAAGGACCAGGCGAAGATCCCCCTGCTCTCGCCCTTCGAGATGGCCAACAAGGATGAAGCCGCCGTCACATCAGCCTTGCGCATGGCCGCCTATGCCGGCGAGTTCAAGGCGGCCTTCGGCGACGGCGTCTTCGACCACGCAAGCGATACCTTCGACGCCGCCGCCGAGGCGCTCGGCACCTTCGAGCAGAGCGCTGCCGACTTCTATCCCTATTCCAGCCGCTACGACGCCTTCCTTGCCGGCAAGGCTGACCTGACGGTGCAGGAACTACGCGGCCGCGCGCTGTTCGAGGACGAGACCAAGGGTAATTGCGCCAGCTGCCATCTCAGCGAACCGGCCAATGACGGCGAGCCGCCGCAATTCACCGATTTCGGCCTGATCGCCATCGCCGTGCCGCGCAACGCGGCCATCCCCGCCAATGCCGACCCCGCCTATGTCGATCTCGGCCTGTGCGGCCCGCTGCGCACCGACTTCAAGGGCAGGACCGGGTATTGCGGTCTGTTCAAGACGCCGACCCTGCGCAACGTCGCGCTGCGCAAGAGCTTCTTCCACAATGGCGCCTTCCACACGTTGCGCGACGCGGTCGCCTTCTACGCCAGCCGCGACACCGATCCGGACCGATGGTATCCCAGGAATGCCGACGGCACGGTCAGGCAATATGACGATCTGCCAAAGGCTTACTGGGGAAACTTGAATCAGGATCCGCCCTTCAACGGCAAGAAGCCCGGCGACAGACCGGCGCTCAACGACGCCGAGATCGACGACATCGTCGCCTTCCTGGGTACGCTTACGGACGCCGACCAGCAGGCGGCGCCAGCGAACTGAACTGCCTTGCCCGGCTTGGCCTGTCCGCCGGTGAAAAAGGTGCCTCGATCTTGCTGGATTAGATGCGCCAACGCTTGGGACCGGTAAAGAAAGACATACTCCATTAGCGCTTCCTAAACCGCCTTGCGGTATTCCTCGTCAATCGATGGTGGGACGCAGATGAACGCATTCAGGCGAGCGGCCGGATTTGTTGTGATCCTGTTGACCGGCGCGGCGACGCTGGCGGCGTTGCATATCGATGCCCAGCGAAACTTCGCGCTGGCCAAGGAGCGCTATGTCGAAAACTCCCAGGCGGCTTCCAGAGCGACGGCCAAGACCGTCGAAGACGCCTTGCGGGCCGTCTACGAGAATGTGCGCACCCTGAGCTATCTGCCGAGCGTACGCAACCTCGACCGGCATGGCACGAACCTTGGCGACGAGGGCCGCGCGACGATCCAGCAGATCTACAACAACCTCGCCAACAATGTCTCGATTTCCGAGGTCTACTTCCTGCCGCTGGATTTCAGCCCGGACCGCTTCGATGCGGTGACCGGCAAGCTCGAGGAGCCGATCCTCCAATTCGACCAGCTGATCGTGAACGCCGAGGCGAGATCCCAGGCCGCCGCGGACGCAAAGCCCGGAAAGCTGGACCAGAATGCCCTGGTCCGTCCCCCCGAGGAGATCGAGACCTATGAATACCACGAGCTGGCCAAACAGCTCGCTTGGCTGAAGACGAACTATCCGAATTCGAGCGCCATCGACGGGCTCAACGTGCCGATCATCGGCACGAAGGAGCTCATCACCTGCGACAACACCGATTTCATCCATACCGGCAATGACGCCGACCGCTCAGGCTTCATCCTTTCGGTCCCGGTCTTCGGCCAGGACGGCAGCCTGCGCGGTTCCGTCTCGGCGATCATGCTGACCTCGGCGCTGCGGAAACTGTTGCCGGGCAGCGACTATGTCATCGTCAATTCAGGCTACGGCTTTGAATCCGACCAGCACAAGATGTCGACGGCCCTGGCGGCGGATTCCCATGCCTTCACGGCGGCCGACCCCAATCTGATCTATTCCGAAGTCATCCCGCTCTCGCTCAACGATCCCAGAAGCGCATGGCGTCTGTGGGCCGGTTTCCCCAACAGCCGGTTCGACAACAACCTGGACGTCCAATCCGTGCGTGAATTCGAACTGGCCGGTTATGCGGCGGTCGCAGTGGTCACGCTGCTGGCTCTGGCCTGCTGGTACGCGATCGGGCGCACGATGACGATGCAGGTCGAGGCTGCCGAGACCCTTGAGCGCCGGGTCGAGCAACGCACCGCCCAGATTCAGCACCTGGCAACGCATGACATTCTCACCGGCCTGCCGAACCGAGGCCTCCTGGCCGACACCATGGACGAGGCATTGCGAAGCCTCAGGGACGACGAGAAGCTGGCCGTCCATTGCGTCGATCTCGACCGTTTCAAGCCGGTCAACGACACGCTCGGCCATCCGGTCGGCGATGAGCTTCTCGGTGCGGTGGCGAAGCGGTTGAAACACCATGCCGGCGAAACCGCCATGGTCGCGAGAATTGGCGGGGACGAGTTCGTCATCCTTCAGCTCCTGCTCGACGGCAACGACGAGGCCGGCATGCTGGCAAGCCGTGTCATTCATGCCCTGTCCGACGAATTCTCCATCCAGGGCCATAAGATCAACATCGGCGGCAGCATCGGCATCGCCGTCTTCCCCGACGACGGGCATAATTCGGATACCCTTATCCGCAATGCCGACCTTGCCTTGTACAAGGCCAAGATGGAAGGCCGCGGCACCTGCAGGTCGTTCGAACCAGGAATGGACGCAAGACTGCAGGAGCGGCGCCAACTCGAATCCGAACTCGCGCTCGGTGTGAAAAAAGAACAGTTCGTCCTGCACTATCAGCCGCTGCACGACGCAAAGACCTCGCAACTCACCGGCTTCGAAGCGCTGGTGCGATGGAACCATCCGCGCCTCGGCCTGCTGCCGCCGTCGGAGTTCATCCAATTGGCCGAGGAGACAGGCGCCATCGACGCGCTTGGCGAGTGGATCATGCGGCGTGCCTGCGCGGACGCCGCGAAATGGCCCCAGCCCGTCAAGGTTGCGGTCAATCTCTCGCCGGCCCAATTCAAACAGCAGGGGCTATCGCTTCAGGTTGCCGCGGCACTCGCGGCTTCAGGCCTGCTGCCGTCAAGGCTCGAGCTGGAGATCACCGAGTCGGTGCTGCTGGCGAACAACGAAAACACGCTGAACACGTTGTACAGTCTGCGCGATCTCGGCATCTCCATTGCCATGGACGATTTCGGCACCGGCTACTCCTCGCTGAGCTATCTCAGGTCGTTCCCGTTCAACCGCATCAAGATCGACCGCAGCTTCGTCAGCCTGATGTGCGAGAGCAGCGAAAGCCGGGCGATCGTCAAGGCCGTCGCCGAACTCGGCACCACGCTCGGCATGACGACGACCGCCGAGGGCGTCGAGACCGAGGACCAGTACAAATTGGTCAGGGAGAATGGCTGCACGGATGTCCAGGGCTGGTATTTCGGCCGCCCGATGCCGGCCTCCGAGCTTCATGCGCTGTTCGACCAGCCGGAAGCCCTGACCGCCTAGTCAGCCAGCATGATGGCGAAAATCGGCGGCAGCTAGCTCCGCCAGGCAGCCAGATCGGCCAGGATCCGCGCCTTGAGCACAGGGTCGGCATAGCTCGCCTGCACCGATGTCGCGGCAAGTTGACGGATGGTTTCGTCGTCCCAGGCGAAAGCCTCGGCGCAGGCGGCATAGGAGGCTTCGAGCGTCGTGTCGAGCAGCGACGGGTCGTCGGTGTTGATCGAAACCGGGACACCGGCCTTGCGCAAGGCATCGATCGGATGGTCGGCAAGCGAGGGATAGACGCCGAGCGCCAGATTGGAGACCGGACAGATGCCCAGGGGAATCTGTTTGCGCGCCAGCAAGTCGACGAGCTCCAGATCCTCGATCGCCCGCACACCGTGGTCGATCCGGTCGGCGCCCAGCAGTTCGATGGCGTCGCGAACACCTTCCGGGCCGCTCGACTCGCCGGCATGGATGGTGCGCCGCAAACCCGCAGCGCCGGCCCGGCGAAACGCCTCGGCGAAGCGCGGGCCGGTTCGGCCGGCGGCCGCTTCGTTGCCGTCGATCGACAGGGCGACGACACGCCTGTGCCTGATCCCGCTCAACAGCTCGACCAGCTCGATCGCCTCTGCCGCCGACTGGGTACGAAGCAGGCTGACACAAAGCCCGACCGGCGGGTGACCATCCTGTTCGGCGGCCGCGAAACCGGCGTCGAACGCGTCGATCATCCCCGCAATGTCCTTGCTCCAATGCGGCCAGTGGGTCGGATTGACGATGACGTCGGCGTAGCGCACGCCGCTTCGGCCCATGCGCTGCGCGAACTTGTAAGCCGTGGTGGCGAGCTGATCGCGTGTCCGGAAAGTCCCGCACAACCAGTCGAGCATCTCGAGGAAGCTCTTGAGGTCATGGGCTTCGAAGAGCCTGTCGCGCGGCGCGCGCAGCGGAATGCCGGCTTGCTGGCAGTTCGCGATCACATCGTCGGCCTCGAAGCAGCCCTCGATATGGATGTGCACTTCGGCTTTCGGCAGTCCGATGAAGTCGGTCAATGACGTCTCCCCTCTTGGCCGAAGCATCAAATCACGAAACGGCCGGTGCCGATTTCAAGAAATGATTGAAAGAATTGCGCATGGGCCGTGGCCGAACTCTGTGCCGGCCGACGCCTCACAGCGCCCGGATAACCCCTCCATCCACCCGAATGTTCTGGCCCGTAATATAGCCCGCTCCTTCCGATGCCAGGAACGCAATCGTCGCGGCGACCTCCTCTGATGTGCCGTAGCGCTGCATCGGCACGCTGTCGCGGCGCTCCTCGGTGGCCGGCAGGCTGTCGATCCAGCCGGGCAGCACATTGTTCATGCGCACATTGTCGGCGGCATAAGTGTTGGCGAAGATCTTGGTGTAGGCGGTCACCCCGGCGCGGAACACGGCCGAAGTCGGGAACATCGCGTTCGGCTCGGCCACCCAGGCCGTCGAGATGTTGATGATGGCGCCGCCCTTCTGCTTGATCATTTGCGGCGCCACGATGCGCACCGGCCGGATGACGTTCATCAGATAGACATCCATGCCGGTGCGCCACTGCTCGTCCGTGATCTCCAGGATCGGCGCGCGCGGCCCGTGGCCGCCGCTGTTGACCAGCACGTCGATGCGGCCAAAACGCTCCAGCGTCAGGTCCACGAGGCGCTGCAGGTCGTCATTCGACTGGTTGGAGCCGGTGACGCCGAGGCCGCCCAGCTCCTTGGCCAGCGCCTCGCCCTTGCCCGAGGATGACAGGATGGCGACCTTGAACCCATCCGCCGCCAGGCGCTTGGCTGCCGCCGCCCCCATGCCGCTGCCACCGGCCACGACAACAGCCACTTTTTCTACACTCATTGGATTTTCCTCTCAGGGTTGGCGAGCACCGCAACCGGTGTTTTCGGGATTTGAACGGTGATATAGCTGGTTTTGCCACCCGGTTCGAACCAGAATGCCTGAAATCAACCAGTAGAAAAACTCCTGTATGCCAGAAGCCTTCCTGAGCCTGCCGCCGCTGAATGCGCTGCGCGCCTTCGAGGCCTCGGCGCGCCATCTCAACTTCCGCATCGCAGCGGAGGAGCTCAACGTCACGCAAGGGGCGGTGGCCCAGCACATTCGCGGCCTGGAGACCCATCTCGGCACCAAACTGTTCGAGCGGCTGCCGCGCGGCCTGGCGCTGACCGATCAGGGCCGCGCCTATGTGCCCAACATCCGCCGCGCCTTCGACCTGATCTCGGAGGCAACCCAGCTGTTGCGCCCCGAACCGGCACGGCTGACGATCAGCGTGACGCCGAGCTTCGCCACCAAATGGCTGATCCCCCGGCTGCAGGATTTCATGGCCGACAATCCGCTGGTCGACCTGCGCGTGCTGGCCAGCGAAAGCCTGTCGAGCTTCCAGTCCGACGGCGTCGACATCGCGGTGCGGCAAGGCCGCCCGCCTTTCGGCGCCGGGCTGATCGTCGACCTGTTGTTTCCCCAGCAGATCGTCGCAATCTGCAGCCCGGCCCTGCTGCCGGCCGGCGCGACCGAAATCCCGGCGGCCGAAATCCAGCATCACGTCCTGCTGCACGACGCGCACAATCTGTGGCCGGAATTCATGGAAAAGGCGGTCGGCCTGAAGATGACGGCCGAACTCAAACGCATGCGCTTCAACCAGACCAGCCTCGCCATCGACGCGGCCATCGCCGGCCAGGGCATTGCGCTGGCCAGCCGCTTCCTCGTCGCCGCCGACCTCGCCGCCGGCCGCCTCGTCCAGCCGGTCAGCGGCGAAATGCGCGGCACGCAGGATTTTTATGTCGTCATGCCGAGAAAGCAGCGTCACCCCGAACCAACACAGGCCGTGCGACAATGGCTGCTGGATGCCGGGGAACGGCCGCCGGTCTAACTGTTTGTTTTGCCGCAACTCCCAAGGGAAAGCGCTACGCGCTTTTCCGGGGTCTAGATAGGCAATAACGCGTCCGGCTTCACATTGGCGATCGAGGCGTAGGTATGCGTCTCCCTGACGCCGGGCAGCGGCAGGATCACCCGCTGCAGGAAATCCTGGAACATGGCCATGTCGGCGATGCGCGCCTTGACCAGATAATCGAAGCCGCCGACGACCATGTGGCATTCGATGATCTCGGGCGCCCGCACAACCGCCTCGGCGAAGCGGTCGAAGACATGCGGCGCCGTATGATCGAGCCGCACTTCGATGAAGACCAGTTGTGCCTGCCCGATCCGGGCCGGGTCGAGAACGGCCCGCACCGCCCGTATGAAGCCTTCGGCGAACAGCCGCTTGATGCGTTGCGCCGCCCCGGTCGGCGACAGGCCGACGCGGCGGGCCAGATCGAGCGTGGTGCGACGGCCATCCTCCTGCAGCAAGCGCAACAGCGAGCGGTCGATACGGTCGAGATCGTCCATTTCAGAATTCACACTTTCTGGCTGAAGATAGCGCGATTATCACGCAGAAATCGTGAAAACAGCATATTTCATCACGCTGCCGAGTGGCAATACCGTTGGCGGGCAACGCAAACCGACCAAGGCAAATCCCATGATGTCAGTCACACCGACCACCCGCAGCGCCCAGACCAAGGGCGACACAGCCGTGCTCATCCTGAGCGAAGCCGAGGTGAAAACATGTATCGACCCGCGCCAGCTTCTCGATGCGTTGGCGGAGGGCTTCAAGGCATTGTCCCGCGGCGAGATCGTCAATCCGGCACGGCCACAACTCGACATTCCGCGGGCCGGCTATTCGCTGGCGATGCCGGCCTGGACGGCCGGCATGCATCTGACGGTGAAGATCGTCAACGTCTTCGAAGGCAACATCGCCCGGGCCATCCCCAGCCATCTCGCCACCATCCATCTGTTCGACCCGGAAACAGGCATGCCGGTCTGCATCATGGATGGCACCTACATCACCGCCGTGCGCACCTCCGGCTCGGCCGTGCTCTCGGTGCGGGAACTGGCCCGTCGCGACGCCAAGGTCGCGACGGTGGTCGGCGCCGGCGTACAGGCCGGCCAGCACTTGCACCTTCTGCCGCTGGTGCGGGATTTTGCCGAAATCCGCGTCGCCTCAAAAGAGTTCGCGGACGCGCAGGCGCTGGCAGCGCTGCATCCGGGCGTCGTCGCCGTCAATGATCTCGAGGCCGCGGTGCGCTCATCCGATGTCGTGTGCCTGGCCACGCATTCCTACCAGCCGGCGATTTCGGCGCAATGGCTGCGGCCCGGCACGCATGTCTCGTCGGTGGGCGTCGCCCCGCCCGGCGGCGAACTGCCGATCGAGCTTGTCGGCCGGGCGAGCCTGTTCGTCGAGACCGGGGACGCCTTCGCCCCGACGCCGGTCGGCTCCTGCGAACTCGATGGCATTGATCCGCAAACCGGAACCGAGCTTGGCGAGATGCTGCTTGGGCTGCGGCCGGGAAGGACCGGCGCCGACCAGGTCACCGTCTACAAGGCCATGGGTGTTGCCATGGAGGACATGGTGGCGGCCGACCTTGCCTATCGCGAGGCAATTCGGCGAGGACTGGGGCGGGCTGTGATCTTGTAGAGGACGCTGCCGATCGTCAAAGCCAGCGCCGCCCTCATTGCCCTGCCGGCCATCTCTCCCCTCGGAACGGGAAGAAATGGCCGCGCGATGACCGAGATAAGGGCGCGCCGTTTGACTGGATACGAAATCGTTTTTACGACTGCCGGATGCAGTCGAGTCCTCCCCAAAAAATCGTCGTCATCGGTGGTGGCATTGCCGGCCTCTCTCTGGCCGCCGCAGTGCGGGATTGGGCTGAAGTCACCGTCCTCGAGCGCGAGCCGCATCTTGGCTACCACGCCAGCGGCCGCTCCGCCGCTCTGTTCACCGAGACCTACGGCAACCGGCTGGTGCGCGCGCTGACGCTGGCCAGCCGGCAGCAAATCGTCGAGGGCGGCTTCGTCGCCCATCGGCGCGGCGCGCTGCATGTCGGCTGGAAAGGCGACGGCCCCGCGATCGACAGGCTGGCCGATGAATTGCAGGCGCTGGTGCCCAGCGTGCGGCGCCTGTCGGCGGCCGAACTCCACGCGCTGGTTCCCGCCGTTGCCGCTGAAGCCACTTGCGGCGGCGCCTATGAGCCGGACGCGCTGGATATCGACACCGGCAAGATGCTGGCCGCCTGCGCCTCGGCGCTGAAGGCCGGCGGCGGCACAATCCGCACCGGCGAGGAGGTGCGCGCCATTTCGCAAGACGGCGGCGGCCTGCGCGTGGAAACGAGCGCCGGGATCTATCCGGCCGACATCGTCGTCAATGCCGCCGGCGCCTGGGTCGATGTCGTCGCCGGCATGGCGGGGCTCTCCGGCCTCGGCTTCCAGCCGAAACGCCGCACCGCCTTCCTGTTCGATCCGCCCGCGGGCACCGACATCGCCGGCTGGCCGCTGGTGGTCGACCTGCATGAACAGTTCTACTTCAAGCCCGACGCCGGCAGGCTGATCGGCTCGCTCGCCGACGAGACCGACTCCGAGCCTTGCGACGCATGGCCGGAAGACATCGATGTCGCCATCGCCGTCGACCGCATCGAGCAGGCGACGTCGATGCGCATCGGCCGTCCGTCGACACCATGGGCGGGCCTGCGCACCTTCGCGCCCGACCGCTCGCCGGTCGCCGGCTTCGACCCGCGCCTGCCCGGCTTCTTCTGGCTCGGCGGTCAGGGCGGCTACGGTTTCCAGGTATCGCTGACCTTGGCCCGGCTGAGCGCGGCGCTGATGCGCGGCGAGCCCCTGCCAGAAGATGTCACGGCGCTCGGCGTCACCGCCGCGGCGCTGGCGCCCGACCGTTTCCTGGTCCCGGCGACCACGCCATGAAGCCCACACTGCCGCTGCTGCTCAGCCTCAATGGCGGTTATGTCGACACGGCCGGCTTCCTGGCGCTGCAAGGCCTGTTCACCGCGCATGTGACGGGGAATTTCGTCACGCTCGGCGCCTCGCTCGTGCTCGGCATTTCGGGCGTGCTGGCAAAACTGCTGGCGCTGCCGGTGTTCTGCATCGTCGTCATCCTGACCCGGCTGGCAGGCGAGCATTTGCGCCGGCGCGGACATCAGGCGCTCGGAGTGCTGCTGGCGACCAAACTGGCGCTGCTCGTCATCGGCGCGGCGCTGGCGATCCGCTTTGGCCCCTTCGCCAGCGGCGACGGCGCGGCCGCGGTCGTCACCGGCATGGTGCTGGTCGCCGCCATGGCGATCCAGAACGCGGTGCACCGGGTCCATCTCGCGGCAGCACCGCCCTCGACGCTGATGACCGGCACCACCACCCAGATCATGATCGACCTCGCCGATCTCATCGGCGGCCCGGCGCCGGAGGCGCGGCCGGCGCTCATTGCCCGCCTGCGGCGCATGGCGGCGGCGGTCGCCGTCTTCGCCGCCGGCTGCGCTGCCGCCGCCCTCGGCTATGCCTACGCCAATGTCTGGTGTTTTATCGTACCGCCGGTGATCGCGCTCGCCGCGCTGTTGCTGCGGCTTACAGGGCCGGAGGGGGAAGCCAGGTAGCAGCCCTCAACCTTCGTCCGTCCAGATCAGGCGCAGCAGGCGCAGCAGCGTCGCCCGCTCCTTCTTCGTCAGCCTGTGCAGAAACCTGTCCTCGTGCCGGCGAACCTGTCGCCTCCAGCCGGGCATCGCCTGCCTGGCCGCCGGCGTCAGGGTCAGCATCCGCACGCGCCTGTCCCCGGCATGGTCGTCGCGCTCGACCAGCCCGCGCTCTTCCAGTTCGGCAAGCAGCGGCGCCATGTTGGCGCTCTTCATGCCGAGCAGGCGGCACAGTTCCGCGGCGCGGATGCCTGGACGCTCATCGATCAGCGCCAGCATGCCATAGGTGACCGGGCGCAGACCCGCTTCGGTCAGTTCGACCGCGAAATCGTTGAGCGCGAAAGCCGAGGCCCGCTTGAGATTGTAGCCGACCTGCGCATCGAGCGCGTCCTCGGACATCATTTCCGGCATGGTGCGAGGCTGGGTTTCGTCCATGCCAACCGATCGCCGCGATGCCGGCTCTTGTCAAGCGAAAAAGACTATGCGACATAGCAATCGAGATCGCTATGCTCCATAGCAATTTTCCATGACTGTGATCATGACTGTGATGGAGCGGGAGGAGACCGACCATGACCGATGAGACCGTTGCCTTCGATGTCGAGAACGGCATCGCCTGGGTACGCTTCAACCGGCCGGACAAGCGCAATTGCATGAACCCGGCGCTCAACCGGCGCATGATGGAGGTTCTGGACGAACTCGAGTACCGCGCCGATGTCGGCGTGCTTGTGCTGTCGGGCGAAGGCAGCGCCTGGTCGGCGGGCATGGACCTCAAGGAGTACTTCCGCGAGACCGAAGCCAAGGGGCTCGGCGCCGTCCGCAAGGCGCAATCCGAAGCCTATGGCTGGTGGCGGCGCCTGCGCTGGTACGGCAAGCCGACCATCGCCATGGTCAATGGCTGGTGTTTCGGCGGCGGCTATGGCCCGCTCTTCGCTTGCGACCTCGCCTTTGCCGCCGACGAGGCGCAGTTCGCTCTGTCCGAGATCAACTGGGGCATCCTGCCCGGCGGCGGCGCCACCAAGGTGGTGGTCGACCTGCTGTCGATGCGTGACGCCATGTACCACGCGCTGACCGGCGAACTGATCGACGGCAGGAAGGCCGCCGCCTGGAAGCTGGTCAACGAAAGCCTGCCATTGGCGGAGCTGAAGGCGCGGGTTACCGAGGTTGCCAACATCCTTCTGAAGAAGAACCCGATCGCGCTGAAGGCGACCAAGGACGCCATCCGTCGCGTCGGCGAAATGACCTATGACAATGCCGAGGACTATCTGGTCCGCGCTCAGGAGGCGGCCAACTCGCACGACAATGAGGGCCGCAAGGAAGGCATCCGCCAGTTCATCGACGAAAAGAGCTACAAGCCGGGTCTCGGCGCTTACGACAAGGCCAGATGACGCGATAAGCCAACGACACGAGCCATCGACGCAATCTGGGAGGAGATGCGCATGCCGGCCTTCACGATTTCTGATCCGGTGGCCCTGCATGCCGGCGCGCAGCCCGACCGTGTCGCCTGCGTCGACCTAGCCTCCGGCCGGCGCTGGACCTATGCCGCGCTTGACGAAGCCGTACAGCGCGCTGTGCGCGTTCTCGAAACCGGCCACGGCGTCAAGCCTGGGCAACGGATCGCCACGCTTGCCCGCAACAGTGCCGATCTCCTGATCCTGCAGCAGGCCGCAATGCGGCTCGGCGCCATCTTCGTGCCGGTCAACTGGCGGCTTGCCGGTGCTGAACAGCAGGCGATCCTTGCCGATTGCGATCCGGCGCTGCTGTTGCATGACGCCGCCCCGCAAGCGGCATTGCCGGAGCGCTGCATCCCTGTCGATGTCGCCGCCTTCGCGGCGGCGGTCGAGGCGGAAGCGCCGGCGCCGCGCCGTCCCCTGCCCGCCGACGATGCGCCCTCGATCATCCTCTACACTTCGGGCACATCGGGCCGGCCAAAAGGCGTCATCGTCACCGAACGCAACGCCTTTGCCACGGCGGTCAATTTCGGCGTGCTGGGCCGGGTCGGCAATGCCAGCATCTTCCTCTGCGACGCGCCGATGTTCCATGTCATCGGCCTCATCACCAGCCTGCGCCCGACGCTGCTTCAGGGCGGCACGGTGCTGATCTCGCCCGGCTTCGATGCCGGCGCCACCAATCGCCGCCTCGCCGATCCCACTCTTGGCGTCACCCACTATTTCTGCGTGCCGCAGATGGCCAGGATGCTGCGCGACCACCCCGACTTCACGCCGTCGCGCTGGACCTCGCTCACCGCCATCTTCACCGGCGGCGCGCCAAATCCGGCCCCGGATATCCGCTGGTGGCTGGCCCAGGGCGTGCGCATGGCCGACGGCTTCGGCATGACAGAGGCAGGAACGGTGCTCGGCATGCCGGTCGAGGCCGGCCGCATCGCCGGCAAGGCAGGCTCGGCCGGCCTGCCGGCGCCGACGATCGGCCTGCGCCTCGTCGACGACGACGGCCGCGACGTCGCGGCCGGGGAGCCCGGCGAGATCTGGCTGTCCGGCCCCTCCATCACGCCGGGGTACTGGAACCGGCAGGAAGAGACGCAGCGCGCCTTCACCGCCGATGGCTGGTTCCGCACCGGCGACATCGCGCGACGCGACGAGGAAGGCTTCATCACCCTCGTCGACCGTCGCAAGGACATGTTCATTTCCGGCGGCGAGAACGTCTATCCCGTCGAAATCGAAACCGCGCTGCTCGACCATCCCGGCATCGCCGAAGCCGCCGTGATCGGCATTGCCGACGCGCGCTGGGGCGAAGTCGGGCGCGCCTTCGTCGTGGTCAAACCCGGATGCGTCGTCGACCCCGCCGATCTGGCAAGCCATTGCGTCGACCGCATCGCCCGCTACAAGGTACCGAAAGAATTCCTGCTCACCGATGCGCTGCCGCGCACCGCATCCGGCAAGATCCAGAAACATATTTTACGCACATGGACGGCACCCGTCGGCAGGCGGGGCTGAGGCGGACCGCTGTTCAGCCGTGTGGCGCGGAGCGGAAAATCGCCACCGCCGCCGCGACGATCTCCGCATTGTCCTTCGCCACCCTTCCATCGGCCAGCGTGTTGCCGTCTTCCAGCCCGACCCTCGTCGACCAGCGCTTTTGGCGCGCCAGCTCGACGAACGGCCAGACCGTGGCGTCGGCGCCATGCAGCAGGATCGGCCGCCGCACTTCGGCGCGTTCGAGCACGGCGGCGATGCCGTGCGCCTCGTCGAGTGCCTTGGCCAGGTCCGGAATGTCGATTTCGATCAGGATGCGCAGCACCCGGTTGTGGTCGGCAAGGCTGACGAACCGCTCGGCATCGGCAACGGTGGCGAGCCCGGCCTCGATGCCGACGCCGCGCTGGCGCAGCAGCTCCATCACGGCGGGCGCGTCGGCTTCCGACAGGTTGACCGAGGCATAGTCGGGCAGTTCGCGCCAGCCGGCAATCGCCGCGCGGGTGCGCGCGACATCGTTCTCGATCCAGGCGCCGGTTGAGACACCGACCAGCGTGCCCGGGCAGGCCTTGCGCACGGCCAGCACCGTCGCATCGACGGCGGCGAGGCTCTCGCGCCCATCGGCGTCGCGCGGATGGATGTGCAGTTCGCCAGCACCCGCCGCGACGCAGGCCGCAGCATCGCTGGCCATGGCCCGTGCCGTCAGCGGCAGCCTCGGATGAAAATCGCGCGGACGCGCGCCGTTGATGCAGGCCTGGACGATCATCGCCACCCTCAAAATCCAACCCTACCCTCACCATATCGCGCGGCAAAGAGCCAGGCCTCGAGACTGCTGACAGGACTCAGCCGTGCAACCCCTGCTTGATTGCCGCCGGAATGTTCATCTGTGCCTGCAGCGACGGGTAATAGTCGGGATCGCCGGCAACCGTCAGCGGATCGAGCTTCTGCGGCTTCAGTGCCGAGGGCACGATCTTCGCAAGAGGTGTCGCCGCCTCCGACAGTCTCACCAGCAACGGCATGTGCGCCTCGTCGGTGAAGCGTGGCCGCAGGTTGAGGTCGTGAGGCTCATCCTGGTCGAGGACGAGCGTCCACTGCGCCTGCGGCGGCAGCGTCTTGGCCCGCAGGGTCGGCGCCATACGCTCGAAGGCGACGGCGTGCTCGGCCATTCCTGCAAGATCAGCCATGGCTTGGGAAAGCGTTTCCTGCGCCTTTGCCAGGCCGAGCCCTGCGACCGCTTCGTCCGCCGAAGCGTCGTCGAGATTGACCAGCCGCTTCTCGCCCGCGAAGGAAATCTCCTCGCTCGTGGCCGAAAATCCCGCTGCCAACCCAAGCGTCGCGTAGCGCGGGACACCATCGATGACGACAAGGTCGACCTGGGTTTCGTCGGCTTTGATGAGGCTTGCATAGGGATCACCGCTGTTGCCCGGCACCAGCATCAGGTCGGCGTATTTTCCGGCCTCGATCGAACCGAGATAACGGTCCCAGCGCAGCAGGCCCGCCGCGCTGATCGTCGCCATGGCGACGATGTCGCGCTGGCTGAAAAGCCCGCCATTCGTCTGGCTGTATTGCCAGATCACCTTCATCTCGTGCAGCAGGTTCTTGCTGCCGGTCGGCGACCAGTCCGAGCCGATGCCGATGCGCAGCCCGGCAGCCTTTGCCGCCACGATATCGGCTGTCTGGCCGTAAAGCATCAGATTGGAAAGCGGTGACCACACCATACCGGCACCGACCTGCGCCAACCGGTCGAAATCCTCGCGCTTCAACGCATTGCAATGAATGCCGGTGAGCGACGGCGCGATCGCCCATTCGTTCGGCCCGATCCTGAGGTCCAGGAAATGCTTGCGCGCGCTGGCGTCAATCCCCTCGCTGAGGTGAAGCAACATGCATTTATGAGTCTTTAGATATTTCAGGAAAATGTCCTTCTTGCTTGCCGCGAAATCGGGAATCTGTGCCTGAGCATCGGGAAGATTGGCGTCGAGGCTCTCTTCCGCATTGCGCACCAAGCCGCGATATTTCCGCTTGATGCCCGCGGCGCTGAACAAGGTTAGCCCTTGCGAGGTGGTGGTGCCGCCGACAAGGCATTTGGCCTCGGTGTAGCGGGCGATCGCCGGTGCAATGCCCGGCGCCTTGCCGAGAACCGTCATCGGCCCGCTGACCAATGCCTGATATTCGGGTTTGCCTTGCCACCCGGCCCGGTTCTTGTAGGGCTTCGGCACCGCCCACAACTTCAATATGTCGTAGGCGAGATGATTGTGGAGTTCGATCAGGCCGGGAAAGAACGTTCCGCCGGTTACCACTGGCGACAGATGTTCGAAGCCCGGCGGTGGCGCAACTGAGGCATCCGTCACTGCGACAATGCGATTGCCTTCGATCCATATGATCGCGTCGGCAAGCACACTGAACGCCGCGTCCATCTGCACGACGCGTCCGCGATACGCACGTTTGCTGGCTTGCATGGTACCCTCCGCTTCTTCAAACCTGCATAAAGGCGCAAGATTGAGGCCGGCGGATCGCGCCATGGAGCAATTCCAGGGAAAGGCCAAACCAGATGAGCAGGTAGGCCTGTTCAGCGATTCGATTTCTCAATCGGCCTAGTTCGACTTCGGCGCTTTCCAGATCAGCGTGTGCCGGTCGTCCGGATGCGGCCGGCTGACACTGGCGAACTGTGGCGGCGCCATGGCCCTCAGCCAACGGTCGTCGCCCATGAAGGTGGGAACCCCGAAAGGAAGATCGCGTCGCGGGATCACCGCATAGTCGGCTTCGACCAGCTGGGCGCCATAGTTCGATCCGGCGGCATTACCGCCCGCGTCGGCAGTGACGATACCGCGCAGCGTGACGATCGCCGCCCGCCAGGCGTTGGCGAGGACCTGCGGATCGTGACTGCTGGGGTGTGGAAGCTTGAACACCTGCGTGCCGGCCTTGCCGGGCCATTTGGCGACGGCGCGCTGGGCCTGCGCGCCGAAAGCAATGATCGCCTGCACTTGCGGTCCCTTCGCCATGTCGAACAGTGCGTTGCGCCACGCCACATGCGCCGGTTCGTCCAGGACATCGTCGCCGCCTGCGCTCTGGCTCGGGATAAGTGCGTAGGCGAAGGCGTTGAGACAGAGATAGGACTGGGTGAGGCCAAGCTTGGCGAGAAACCCCTGGACCCTCTGGCCAGCATCGCCGACCAATGTTCTCAGCGCCACCCTTTCAGTTGCCCCGGGATCGGACGCAATGCACAAAACCCGCGCCGAACCATCCAACCTGCCCCGATAGAAGACCGGGCCCCAGTCATACCAGAAGAAATCCTTGAACGGCGCGTAGTCGGGCACGTCGGCGAAGTGCTGGGCAAAAGCCACAGGTGGGCCGGGATCGAATTCGACGGCATTGCTCATGATCCACCTGCAGTGGTTTGAATGCAGAAAGAATTCATCGACAATTTTACTGACATTAATACTATATCAATGTCATATTCAAGCCACAGACGAAATTCAGTTCCCGATAAACTTCGGGCGGCGGCCCCGGATGCAATCCACGCGGAAGCGCGTCATTGGACGGGCCCGGACGATCATCAACATCTCCTGCTGACAGAGCGCCCTGCCTTCCCTCCCGGCATCAATCGGCATTTGATTAAAACCCGCCTGTGGATATTTACCCCGCATTCCGCCGGGCCAGCCAAGATACATTAGGGCGGGATCATGGAGGGAACCATTGACCAGCGATTTTTCAGCCGCCCGCATCCATCTCGAACGCGCCTATCACTATCTGCGCGGCAATGACGAGACCAGCCGTTCGGCATGCGAGGCGCTCGACCTGCTGATCGAAATGGTGGCGGAGGCACAATACAGGCGGCCCGAGGCCGGGGTGCTGGACTTTCCGCAAGCGACGGCGCGGCAACTCTGACTAGGACGCCTTGCGGGCCTGTGCCGCGCTTGCCGGTCCGGTCGCGCGCGCCACGATCTGCTCCAGCGGCTCGGGCCGGTGCAGCAGGAAACCCTGGCCGAAATCGACGCCCATCGCCTGCAGGATGCCGAGCGTCTCGGCTTGCTCGATCTTCTCGGCCACGACGGCACAGCCGACACTGCGGGCAATGCCTGATATGGCCGAGACGATCTCGCGGTCGAAGCGGCTCTCGGCCATGTGCTCGATGAAGGAACCGTCGATCTTGATGGCATCGACCGGAAAGCGCCTGAGATATTCGAACGAGCTCATGCCCGCGCCGAAATCGTCGAGGCTGACCTTGCAGCGCCGCTCGCGCGCCTTGCGCACGAACGTCTCGGCGGCGTCGAAATTGGTGACGGCGGCGGTTTCGGTGATCTCGAAGCCGATGCCCGAATGCGGCGCCCCGGTCTCCTCGATGATGCTGTCGACGAAGTCCCACAGTCCGGGATCGCTCAGCGTGTGTGCCGACAGGTTGAAGCCGAGCGTGATCGCGCCCGACTTCATCGCCGCGCCATGCCGCGAGAGCGCGGTGCGGATGATCCAGCGATCGAGCCTGGCGGCTATGCCGAAGCGCTCCGCCGCCGGGATGAATTCGCTGGGCGGGATCAGCTTGCCGCCGCGCCCGGCAAGCCGCGCCAGCACCTCGACATGGCGGTTTTCCTGCCAGGGCCGGCCCAGCCGGTGGATCTCTTGGCCGAACAGTTTGAGCCGGCCGTCCTCCATGGCATCGACCGTGTCGGCGGCGAGCCGCGCCGCGTTGAGGCCGCCGGTGGCGGCCTCGGCCGAAAACACCGCGAAGCGATCGCGCCCGGCGGCCTTGGCCGCGTAGCAGGCGTCGTCGGCGCAGGCCAGTGCGTCGGCGACCGTGGTCGCCCGGTCGTTGACGATGGCGATGCCGATGCTTGCCGCGAGGCGCCGCGCGGTCGCGGCAAGGCCGAGATCGGCGCCGCGTACGGCCGCCAGGATGGCCCCGGCCAGCCGCTCGGCCTGCGCGGGATCGCAATGGGACACCAACAGGGCGAATTCGTCGCCGCCGAGCCGTGCCGCATGCGCCGATGGCGGCAGGCAGCGGCCGATGCCCGCCGCCACGCTCTTCAGCGCCAGGTCGCCGGCGGCGTGGCCGGCGAAGTCGTTGAGCGCCTTGAAGTAGTCGAGATCGACATAGAACACCGCCAGCGGCACGCCCGTGGCAATGTGGTCGGCAAGCAGCCTGTCGAAGGCGGCGCGGTTCCACAGGCCGGTCAGCGCGTCGTGGCGGGCGGCAAACGCAAGCTCCTGTTCGCGCAGCTTGTCCTCGGTGATGTCGCGCACCGTGCCGAGGACCTGGCCGGCGGCACCCGCGGCTGCGACGAAGCGCACCAGCGATTCGACATGGCGGATCTCGCCGTCGCGCTTGATGATGCGGTATTGCCAGGCGGTGACCGCGTCCGAGCCGGGAGGCGGCAAATGCGCCCGCTCGGTGGCTTCCTTGTCGTCGGGATGCAGAAAACTGTGCCAGAGGTCGGCCGGCACCTCGTCGACATCGGCGACGACGCCGAACATCTCCCTGGTGCGGGCGTCCCAATAGCTCTTGTGGGTGGCGATGTCGTAGTGCCAGATGCCGGTGCCGCTGGCGGCGAGCGCCAGGCGGAAACGCATGGTGACCTGTTCGAGCGCAGCCTCGGCCGCCTTCTGCTTCGAAATGTCGGTCTGCACGCCCATCAGCCGCAGCGGCCGCCCGTCGGCGTCGCGCTCGACGATGCCGCCACGGTCGAGCACCCACACCCAGTGGCCCAGCTTGTGCTTCAGCCGCAGTTCGGTCTCGATGGCATCGGTCAGTCCGGCAATGTGGCGGTCGCCGCTGGCCAGCGCCCGCTCGCGGTCGTCGGGATGGGTGAGCTGCAGCCACAAATCGCTGGTGTTGGCGAGTTCATCTTCCTCGTAGCCCAGCATTCGCGCCCAGGTCGGCGAATAGAAGCAGTCGCCGGTGCGAAGATCCCAGTCCCAGACGCCGAGATGGGCGCGCTCCAGGGCCTTGGCCCAGAACGCTCCATTGCGACTTTTCTTGCCCTGACGCGCCATATCCTGTTTCGCTCACCCCCGCCGAGGAACAACCTGCATCAAAACCAGAGAAGAAAGCGTTACTTGGCCACGGGATCACCGGAACAGGCCATGCTGGTGTGGAGGCAGAGGCTGCGTCTTGGGATGGGAAGGCCAACATATGCACTCGACGCGTACCTGTGCCGACGACAATCGTCCGACCTGTCTTCGTGCGCAGCGCACAGGCATTGCGAACGACCTGACCGGACTTCAGTCCGCCGCTTGGCACAAATCGTGAATAGTCGATGATTTCCAGATACTTGCAGGAGAGGGAAGCGTTCCGCTCCGGCGATCTGCATCCAGTCATCGAAAATAGATAGCGCTTCGAATGCTGCGTCTTCGTTTTCGCTGTGTGGAACATCATTTCCAGCAATTCAACTTTTCGTCAATTGCCTAATTTTATTATTTAGCTTATTCTTATTCACAGGGGATAGCCAAGAAGAACGCCACCGAAAACCGAACGGCAATGGGGAATTGCTTAGCGCATATCGATACAGGCGGGCATTGCCTGTCCTGATATCATTGGCTTCGGCCAGCGCGAACTTTTCCTGCTTGCGCACAGCAGACTATCCCAAAGTTACCTCGGATTATGTGAAACGAACGAACCTGGGAGAGGCATTGCCATGTTGACAAGACATGTCGCGCTGGTTTCGGACGAATCCAGCATCAAGAGTTCGGAACTGGCCGCGGTCGCGGGCGCCCTGCAGAAGCAGGTGACGCGGGATTTCGGGCCGATATGGGGAATTCAGGCCGATGTTTCGGCCTTTGAGAAACTTGAAGACATGCCGCTCGACTACTGGCCGATCATCATCAAGGACGATATCGGCAATCCCAATGCGGCCGGCTACCACGAGGACAAGCATGGGCAGCCATTTTCGCTTGTCCAGTTTTCAGAAGGCTGGCAGCTGACGACTAGCCACGAACTTCTCGAAATGCTGGGCGATCCGTTCGGTCGGCGAATGGTGGCCGGACAGTCTCCGGTTGCCTCGCAAGGCCGTGTCAAGTTCCTCGTCGAGGTCTGCGATCCCTGCGAGGCGGACCAGTTCGCCTACACCGTGAACGGCATCACGGTATCCGACTTCTACACGCCGCATTATCTTGACCCGTTGGCCTCCGCCGGCGTCCGCTACAGCTATACCGGCGCGATAACGGAGCCGAGGCAGGTGCTGAAGGGCGGCTATCTGAGCTGGTATGACCCGTCATCGCGACAATGGTGGCAACGCACTTGGTTTGGGGGTACAAAGCCCGCTGATGGCGCATTGCAGAACTTCAGCGTCGGCAACGGCAATCTGCGGCAGGCGATCGATCGCCTGACGCAGACCAAGCAGGCAAAGGCGCAACATCGGGGCGCCAAGCCGTCGCCCATGGCGGCAATGGCGGCGCGCAGGTCGGACGCGACCTTTGCCAACCACGCTGAGGACCTTCGCGCGACGATCGCCAGTGTAACGAAATAACTCGGTGATCCGCCTCGATTGGTCGGATCGCCGGCCATTGCAGAGGAGTTGCCCGGGATGGCCAAGAAACCAGAAACGACCGACCAGCCCGCTAGCGCCGGCGACACGCCGGCGCAGATCCGGCGCGCCGAGGAGCTGCGCCGCGAGATCGCCGGGATCGCCGAAGGTGGAAAGCCCACAGGCAAGCCGACTCCGCGCGAGATCACCGACGCGGCCGCGCGCGCCAAGGCTGGCAAGACCGAGGACTAACAGGGAGCGAAGATCGCGGCGCATCGCCGGGGTGCACCCTCCCCTTTCGATTGGCCGGCAAGAACCGGAGTTTTGCGCGCCTCCGCTCGTCCTAGTGCTGGCCCAGGTCATCGGCGACGCCGATGCCCCGCCAAACACGAAAGGACGCCCAATGACCAAACAGGAAGACAACAAGGCCGTCGTCGTCAGATGGTTCACCGACTTCTGGGGTGAAACCTGCGATCTGTCCGTCGTCGACGACATCGCCGCGCCCGACATGCTGCTCAGATATTCGCTGCATGAGCCGCGCCGGGGCCGCGACGACATCAAGGCCTTCATGACCGATTTCCGCGCCGCCTTCCCGGATCTCAACTTCTGGGCCACCGCCGATCTCATCGCCGAGGGCGACTATGTCGTTGGCCAGTGGGAGGGCGGGGGCACGCATACCGGTCCGGCTTTCGGCGATTTCCTCGCCGGTTTGCTGCCCGCCGCCACCGGCCGCGCCATGCGCTTCACCGGCACCACGGTGCTGAAGGTGGTCGACGGCAGGATCGTCGAGGAGATCGGCCTCGACGACGGCGTCGCGGCGCTCACCCAGCTCGGCCTGATCAGGGCCGCCTGAGGCGGCCGCGAGGAACGGTCGTTCGGGCCAGGCGGCGTCAAAGCCGCCTGGCCTCATTTGCTTACTGGTGCTTACTGGCTCGGGCCATTGTGTGTTCGCACGACACTTTCGGGTTCATGTCGGCGAACGTGCCGATCGGGTTGCCTTTCCAGGCCCAGACATGCAGCTCGTAGAATTCACCCAGGCCATAGCGGTTGGGGGCGCTGTTGAAGTTGAACAGCTGTCCTTCCAGCGATGCCGGACCCTTCGAGGTGATGTATTCGACCGCCACCAGCTTCAGCGCGCCGTCGGCCATCGGCTCGTACATCACGGCCTCCGGACGGGCGATGTCGATCTTGTCGTCCTTCAGGTACTGGCCGTTGACATAGTGGATGCCCATGGCGCCACCGGTGATGCCGCTGGCGCAGGGAATGGGCGCGTAGCCCTCGGCCGTCGCCGCCTTGACGTCGAGGAACCGGCTGTTGGCCGCCCGCACCTTCTCGGCCAGCGGATTCGAACCCGTCTCGGTGGTGGCCGCTTCCTGGTGCGCCTGCGCGAAAGTGGCGCAGACGGCCAGCATGGCCCCCGCCATGACGAGCCTGTTGCGAAGACTTGATATCATGTTCGTTCCATTCTTCTTGAAAAAGCACAGCTGGCCGGCCGCCGGAAATACGGAGGCCCGGCAGGCAAGCGCTGTGGCTGTTGTCGCTTGGAGATCCCGAAATCGATGTGACGACTGCCGGGAAGCATCATCCCTTCGGCAGATACGGGATCGTTCCGGCCAGATCGGTGTCGTCGATCAGCTGGAAGCGGCTGTCGCTGCCGCCCTGACGCGCCGAAACGAAGGGCGCATAGGCCGGATCGTTGGTGAAGGCGCGCGCCGCCGCTTCCGACGGGAACGCCATCAGGGCGATCAGCGTGGTGTCGAGCGGCTTGCCTTCAAGCGTCTTCACATTGCCGCTACGCGACAGATACTTGCCGCCATGCTTGTGGACGATGTCGTGCACCGAGGCGGCGTATTCCGGCACCCATTTCGGGTCCTTCATCTTGATGTCGGCGATAACGTAAGCAGTCATGGTCGTCTCCTGGTTGCGGCGCACAGGACCATCCCGTGCAACCGGCCAAAGGGCTCGCATGGCCGGCCCCTCGCCAACCAGTCCGCGATCTGTACTGGGGTGGTACAGTTTCCGTACTGGCCGCTTCATTCATGAGGGCCTAATGTTCGGCCCGGCTTCGAGGGAGGAGCACCGATCATGGCCCAGCATGGATACAAGCAGTTCTGCCCGCTATCGATGGCCGCCGAGGTGCTGTGCACCCGCTGGACGATGGTGCTGATGCGCGAATTGGTGGCGGGTTCGACCCGCTTCAACGACCTGCGCCGCGGCGTCCCCAAAATGTCGCCGACCCTTCTGTCGCAACGGCTGAAGGAGCTCGAGCTGGCGGGAATCGTCGAGCGCAAGGAGGTGCGGGGCGAGAAAGGGATCTTCGATTACCGGTTGACCGAGGCGGGCCGCGATTTGCGCCCCGTCGTCGAGGCGATGGGGTTCTGGGGACAGAAATGGGTCGAGTCCCGGCTGTCGCTCAAGAACCTCGATCCGTCGCTGCTGATGTGGGACATGCGGCGCAATCTGAACCCTTCGCCGCTCCCCGAAGGACGCACGGTGATACAATTCCTGTATCAGGATCTGCCGGCGTCCAAACGGTCATGGTGGCTGATCGTCGAAAAGCACGGCGAGGTCGACCTGTGCTGGTACGATCCGGGCTTCGATGTCGACCTCTACGTCTCCACCGACCTGCACACGATGACCGCGATCTGGATGGGGTTGCTGACCGTCGAGAAAGCCGGAGCGAAGGTCTCCCTGACCGGCGACCAGGCCATCGGCAGGAAGATGCAGAGCTGGCTCGGGCTCAGCCCGTTTGCGGTGGAGCCCAAGCGGGCGGCTTAGACACCGAGAGCCGCTTGTCAGGAAACGGCGCCGCAATGATCGCGCCTGCTTGATATTTGTGAAGAATATTGAAAGCGCCCATGCTGGCCGATCTTCACCAATACCGCTGAGGTTGGCTAACGATGCGCTTTCAGCTGCAGCACCATGAGGTTGAGAAAACTCTTGTAGAATGCAATTAGTTCAAGAATCTTCTGGAGAGAAATCGCTATGGATCTGACATTCTTGAATGCTTCGGTCCCGCTCCAGCTTGCTCTTGGGGCGGGCTACCTAGGCTACGTCACAGCCTATGCGGGCCTTCGCAACCATCACCAACAAATCGATGTCGCCTTCCTGACTGTTGCGTTCGGGTTGGTTGCGACCATGGCGGCTCAATTCGCTTCACCGATGTTGCCCGCCATCTGGGCCTTTGTGGCCAGCGTGGGAGCTGCCGTATTCGCGGGGATTTTCTGGAGAGTGATCGGCCGAGGTGCGGTACGAGCAGCGATGCGGATCGGCCGCGTAACTTATGTCGATGACGATCCCTCAGTCTTCTCAACAATATTCGCAGATCGAAGCCACAATGTCAGTCAAGTTTTAGTCGGGCTCGAAGATGGCCGTGAATTCTTCTGCGACGATGTTTCTCGGTTCCGCAATGCCGCAGTTGCCCCATTTATGATCGGCCTAGACGGTTCCGTGGCTCTATATGTCACCCATGTCAGTCGAAGATTGGACGACGGAACAGAGATCGAGACGGTCCAAACTGGCGTCAGTGACCTAAAGTGGGGCGACAACATGACTATTGTTCCGGCGAATAGCGTTCGCCAGATCGACATCAGGTTTCAAAAGAAGCGCACTTAGCCCCTTTTGCGAGGAGGCGGGTCGGAATCAGGTTTTTTGTCTGGCGCTTCTGGCTGGTAACTAGTGTCAGGCTCTCGAGACGGTGGTATCCAAGTCTTTATCAAGCGATCGTCGCCGTGGTCTGGCCTATTACTGTCAAACGGAGATTCTTTCTCGCGATTCATCGTATTTCTCCCTGCAGAACGCGCCAATTGAGCGCCAAAATACCGAAAACGTCAATGCCGCGACAGCGGCGATATGAAGAGATCCAGTCTCTTAAATATTTGCATGACTGCGTGGAACGCTACCGCAGCTACCTACGTCGATACCATCGTGTGCTCACACAAACATTTGGATTTGTGTTGGCGCAGCGGCGCAAGAAAACCGAGAGCCGCTTGTCAGGAAACGGGTGGCGGGGCCGTCTTCCAGCGGCTTCAATGCGGCATGTTCGTTACTCTCGCCAAAGACTTGAAATCCACACCGCTGCCGGTCACCGGTGATCCGCGCTGGGCGCGCATCGTCGCGCGCGACAAATCGGCGGATGGGCAATTCTGGTATTCGGTGGCGACGACCGGCGTCTATTGCCGGCCCTCCTGCCCGTCGCGGCGTGCCAACCCCGTCAATGTCCAGTTGCACGACACGCTGGCTCAGGCGAAGGCGACCGGCTTTCGCGCCTGCCGGCGCTGCAATCCGGATGGTCCCTCGCTGGAGGCCGGCAATGCCGCAATGGTCGCCGATGCCTGCCGCAGGATCGAACAGAGCGAGGAAGAGCCATCGCTCGCTGAACTGGCCGGTGCCGCCGGCCGCAGCGCCGGCTATTTCCACCGCGTCTTCAAGGCAATCACCGGGCTGACGCCGAAGGACTATGCCGCCGCGCATCGTGCCGCCCGGGTCCGCCAGGGGTTGGAGGACGGCGCCAGCGTCACAGTGGCGATCTACGATGCCGGCTTCAATTCGAGCGGACGTTTTTACGAGAAATCCACCGGCATGCTCGGCATGACGCCGACGCGCTACCGCGCCGGCGGCGCCAATGAGGACATACGCTTCGCCGTCGGCGAGACCTCGCTCGGCGCCATACTGGTCGCGTCGAGCCGCAAGGGCGTCGCCTCGATCCTGCTCGGCGACGATCCGGATGCGCTGGTCCGCGACCTGCAGGACCGTTTCCCCAAGGCACGGCTGATCGGCGGCGACAGCGACTACGAGGCGCTGGTCGCCCGCGTCGTCGGCTTTGTCGAGGCCCCACGGCTCGGTCTCGACCTGCCGCTCGACGTGCGCGGCACCGCATTCCAGCAGCGCGTCTGGCAAGCCCTGCGGGACATCCCGGTCGGCAACACGGTTTCCTATACCGAGATCGCCGAGCGCATCGGCTCGCCGAAGGCGACCCGCGCCATCGCCGCCGCCTGCGCCGCCAATGCGCACGCGGTCGCGATCCCCTGCCACCGCGTGATCCGCAAGGACGGCGCGCTGTCCGGCTACGCCTGGGGCGCCGAGCGCAAGCGCGCGCTGCTCGACCGCGAGGCCCAAGGGTCGACGAAGGCCAACCGGTCTTCGCGGGCCTGACGCCCGGCGATGCGCACGATGGCAAGGTCTTCCGCCGCCGGTGCGAACATCGAGATCGCCAACAGTGCCGCCATCGACGCGAAGTCACAGGTCCTGGCCGCCATCGGTGGGCTTGTCGCCGATGGCAAGGCAGAATGGAGCCGCACCGCATCCGGGGAGATCGAGCTGCGGCTGTTGTCAGGCGAGGTTTTCCTGCTTGGCGAGGTCGCTGTCACGCGTGTCGCTTGAAGCGCTTACCCTGGCGTCCTTATCCACGAACGCGGCAATTCGAATTTGAAAGCAAGCATCGGAGTGAGACACGCAAGGCACATGGCTAGGGTTCAGGCACAGACACAGGAGTGAAGACAATGAACCCGATGCAAACCCACATGCCGGCGACAGCCCGCAACACCGCCGCCCTCGACACCATCGCCTACGCCGTCGGCCAATCCACGATCGGCAAGATCCTGGCGGCGCGCAGCCCCGTCGGCGTCTGCGCCATCCTGATCGGCTCCGACGCCGAAGCGTTGGAGCAGGACCTCGCCGACCGCTTTCCCGGCAAGATGCTGGTCGAAGACCAAGCCGCCCTGCGCGGCGAGCTCGCGGCGATAGCCCGCTTCATCGAAACGCCCGGCGCCGGCCTCGACCTGCCGCTCGACACGCGCCACGGCACGCCTTTCCAGCAGCGTGTGTGGGAGGCGCTGAGCGCCATTCCCTGCGGCGCCACCGTCACCTACACCGCGCTTGCCCGGCGCCTCGGCCAGCCGAACGGCGCGCGTGCCGTGGCAACCGCCTGTCCCGCCAACGCCATTGCGCTCGGCATCCCCTGCCACCGCGTTATCAGGGCCGACGGCACGCTGTCGGGCTACCGCTGGGGCATCGAACGCAAGCGCGCGCTGCTCGAGAAGGAGGCCGCCATATGAACGCCCACGCCAAGGTTGCCACAGCGGCGGTGGAAGCCGCCGAAACACGCATCGCCGCTTACGATTGGCCAACCCTTACCGCCGAACTCGACGGCTTCGGCTGCGCGGTTATGGAAAAGCTGCTCTCGCCCGAAGAGTGCCGGCAGATCGCCGGCCTCTACGTCAAGGAACAGCATTTCCGCAGCCACATCCACATGGCCAGGCACGGCTTCGGCAAGGGCGAATACCGCTACTTCCGCTATCCCTTGCCGGATCTGCTCGGCGGCCTGCGCAGCGCGCTCTATCCCAGGCTGGCCGAGGTCGCCAACCGCTGGAACGAGCGCATGGGTATTACCCTGCGCTACCCCGCCGCCCATGCCGAATTTCTCGACCAGTGCCACGCCGCCGGCCAGGTCAGGCCGACGCCGCTTCTGCTGCAATATGTCCCCGGCGACTTCAACTGCCTGCACCAGGACCTCTATGGCGATCTCGCCTTTCCCCTGCAGGTGGCGATCCTGCTCTCCGAGCCGGGCGAGGATTTCACCGGCGGCGAGTTCGCGCTGACCGAACAGCGGCCGCGCATGCAGAGCCGGGTCGAGGTGGTGCCCTTGCGCCAGGGTGACGCCGTGGCCTTCGCCGTCCACAACCGGCCGGTGCAGGGAACCAGAGGCAACTACCGCGTCAACCTGCGCCACGGCGTCAGCCGCCTGCGCTCAGGCATGCGCCACACGCTCGGCATCATCTTTCATGACGCGAAGTGAGCGCTTCTTTCTTCTCCCCCTGGGGGAGAGGAAAGGCCGCGCTTCATTCCGCGTCCGCCAAGACCAATTCCAGGATCCAGGGGCACGCGTAATAGTCGGCGATGCGGTCGATGGCGCCGCCTTCGGCATGGATGCGCACGAAATATACTGGCCGCCATACCTCGCCACGCAGCCTGTCGACGACCAGCACCGCCTCCCCTTCGATCGTATCCGGCCGCATGCGCCAGGGCTCGCCGCGCTCATACTCGACGAAATAGGGCGAGTCGGAGAGCAGGCCATTGTAGCAGTCCGAAACCCGCAGCCGGGCGTCGGCGCTGGTCAGTGCCCGCACCCCGTCCCAGTCCCTGGCATTGAAGAGCTGGACATAGCGGCCGAGCAGCCGCTCCAGCTCGGGATCGTGCGCGGGGGCCGCGACCGGTTGCGCCGGCAAGGCGGCGAGCTTGGCCCGGCCGCGATTGAGCGCCGACTTGACGCCGCCCGATGTCGAGCCGACCAGGCCGGCGATCTCCTCCAGCGAATGGTCGAAGACATCCTTGAGCAGCACGCAGGCGCGCTCCTTCGGCGGCAGGTGGACCACCAGCCGTTCGATGGCGCGGCCGGCGCCCGCACCGGCGGGTTCGACGGGCAGCATGATCTCATCGCCGGCGTAGCCGGCTTCGGCCTTGAGCCGCGTGCGGCGGGTGCGGATGAAGTCGATGCACCTGTTATGGGCGATGCGGAACAGCCACGGTCGCAGCGCCTGTGTATCGTCGAGCTGCCCGATCTTGCGATAGGCCTCGAACAGGGCCTCCTGCATGATGTCCTCGCCGTCGAGAGCCGAGCCGGTCATGCGCGCGCAATAGCGGTGGAGACGGACGCGCAGATGCGAGACCGTCTCCAGGAACGCCCTGTAGCGCAGGTCCAACAGGCCTTCGGGATCGGGGCGCGGCTCGATGCCTTGCCTCGTCTCACGGAAATTGCGGATCTGCTGGTTCATCGCGGCACGTAGCTCAGCCTTGCCGCAGCATCGCGCAGGCGCCCCACATCCACAAGCACCATGTGCGACCCGATCGGCCCGCCCATGCCTACGCCGCCTTGCCGCCGGCAACCTTGTGGCTGGCGGCATCGTCACCGGCATCCGACAGCCCGAGCCTCGGCCGCACCCAGGCGGCGAGGCGGCCGATCGCATCGTCGGCTTCCGGCGCTCGGCCGGCCATCATCTGGAACGAGTGCAGCATGTCGTCGAAGACGTCGAGGCGCGCCTCGACGCCAGCCTGCCGCGCGCGCTCGGCGAACATGCGGCTTTCGTCGACCAGCGTCTCATCGGCGCCGGCCTGCAGGAAGACGGGCGGAAAGCCACTCAAATCGGCATAGAGCGGGCTGACCTCCGGATCCAGCCGGTCGCGGTCGCCGATGAAGTTGGTCACCAGCCAGTCGACGCCCCCCTTGGCGAAGAAAGGATCCTTTTCACGGTTGGTTTCGTAGCTGGCAGCGGACAGCGCCATGTCGAACCAGCCGGAGATGATCAGCGTGGCGGCCGGCAGCGGCCGCTCCTGCGCCCGCAACCGCTGCAGCACGCCATAGGTCAGCACCGCGCCACAGGAATCCGCGGCAAGCGCGATCCGCCTGGTGTCGAAGCCCTGGTCGATGAGCCAGTCCCAGGCGGCCATCGCCGCCTCGAGCTGCGCCGGATACTTGGCCTCGTTCGCCAGCGGATAGCCATAGAGCAACGCCCGGCAGCCGACGGCCTTGGCCAGATGGCCGACCAGCTTGCGGTGGGTGTAGATCGAGCCGCCGACGAAGCCGCCGCCATGCGCGTAAAACAGCACGCGCCGCTCGTCGGCACCCTTCGGCACGGCCCACAGCGCGGGCACGCCGCCGGCATTCACCTCGATATAGTCGACGCCGCCGGGTTCGCCGGTCAGCGCCGTCCAACTCGTATCGTTGAACTCGACGAACGCCTGCGGGTTCATCTTGCCGGCATTGGCGCCGATCGCCGCGTAGTGGTTCCTGTTTGCCTCGCTCTCGATGCTCGCCATGATGCTCTCCTGGGGTTACGGATCGCGGACCGCGCGACCTTTCGAGAAGCAGAGACGGATGGGCCGGCGAAAAGGATACGTCGCAGCGGACGATTTTTCCGCCCACCCCTCGCCCCGAAACATCGAGGCATGGCGCTGGGCGAGTTCGCCCGTCACCAGGATCATAGTCATCTCCATCTGGGATTGAGGCGGCCGCCACACCGGCGACCGCACCTTGAAGACGAAGAGACGAGGGCAAAGGATTCTGCCCAAACAGTTTTTGACAGGAACCTCGCCGTGCCCCGTTCACCGCGCCGGGGCGTAGCGGTTCACCACCATGCCGCAGGCATAGGGCTTCGAGCCGAGCAGGCGCAGGCTACGAAAACCGCCCTGGTCGAAGATGCGGAGGCCGGCACCCAGCACGGCTGGATTGATGAACAGCTGGAACTCGTCGACCAGCCCGGCCGCGATCAGCGACGAGGCGAAGCCGGCACCGCCGAAGACGATGATGTCGCCACCCTCGCCCGCCTTCAGCGCCTCGACCTCGCGCGGCAGGTCGCCGCTCACCACCGTGGTACGCTCCCAGCGCGAAGCCTTGAGCCTGTCGCTCGGCACCACCTTCCGGGCCTCGACGATACGCTGGGCGAAGGCATAGAACGGATCGCGTGGAAACTTCTTCGCCGCATTGCCCCAGTGGCTGAGATAGCCCTCCTCGGCCATCTTGCGGCTGAGCAGGATGGTATCGATGCCGGCGAAGACGGTGTTGAAATCGCGCTTCAGCTCCTCGTCCCAGCCGATGTCGTCGCCCCATTCCCAGAGCTGCCAGCGATGGTCGTCATAGGCGCCGACAAAACCGTCGACCGACATCTGCATCTGCAGGATGAGCTTCTTCATCGTCGTCTCCTCGTTTGTCCAGCTCAACGGAAATTGCTTTACTTTTGGAACCATTGACGCAAGGCAAAAATGATGTCAATAGTAAAGTGATTTAAAAATGGAACCGTAGACATGTCGACGCGCGAAAGATCCGGCTGCCCGATCAGCCTGTCGCTGGAACTGCTCGGCGACCGCTGGACGCTGCTCATCATCCGCGACCTGGTCTTCGCCGGGAAAAAGCATTTTCGCGAATTCCTGCAGTCGGATGAAGGCATCTCCTCGCGCACGCTGGCTGAGCGGCTGCAGACGCTGCAGGACGAAGGCATCCTCACCCGTAGCGGCGATCCGAGCCACGGCCTGAAGGCGATCTACCGGCTGACGGAAGCCGGCATCGACCTTTTGCCGGTGCTGGCCACGCTCGGCGCCTGGGGCAGCAAGCACCGCAAGGCCGACGATCAGCTCGCCCGCACCGCCGACGAGCTGGCGGCCGGCGGCGAGCCGGCGCTGGAACGGATGAAGGCGGCGCTGCGGGCCGAGCATCTGGCGAACACATGATCGCCGCAGCTCTTGATGGTTGCCGCAAGGTCAAGGCGCTGCCCGACCGCGCGGCGAGATCGGATCATCACCGATCATCATACTCATCGTGAAGGCGGACCCAATCGCCCAGCGTATGCGATGGCCCGTTTTCATTGCGGCCGATGGGAGTGAGGTCGAGATAGCTGTAGGTCCCGATCAGGTTCTCGCCGCCCCGGCTCCGCACCTGGAACGTGCAGTAGATCGTGCCGTCGTCATCCCTGTAGAAAACGGTCGCGCCAGCGCGATCCCTGCCCTTCATCGCGACCTCTTCGAAATTGAACAGCACCTTGCCCGAACTGATCTGGTCCTCGGTGAACGACACCTGGAAGTCGAAATTGAAATCGCTTCCGAATGACGAAACCCAATCGAACCGCCAATTCATCCGCGCCTTGAAATCCAGGAGCTCGGCCAGCGGAGCGCGCGCGCAGACGACCAGCGAGACGTCGTGATGCCTGAGATGCTGGTTGGCGGCGTCGATGTGGTCGCAAAGGAACGAACAGCCGGTGCAGCGATAGTCCGCATTGGGCGGAAACATGAAGTGATAGATGATCAACTGGCTGCGGCCGGCAAAGAGATCGGCCAGGGATTTCCTGCCCTGGGTCGTATCGAACACGTAGGGCTTGTCGATGCGCAGCCATGGCAGTGCCCGCCGCTCCGCCGCGAGTTGTTGACGCTGGCGCGTCAGCGCCTTCTCCTTTGCGAGATGCGATTTGTGCGCCTCGAACCAGTCCGAGTAAGGCGCGATGATGTGGTCGGTCATGTCGTGCTCCTTCCGCACTCGGGCGTATTGCCGGCAGCCTCGTTGCTCGTCTTGAAGACGCTGTCGAAAACCGCGATCCGACATTGGCTGCGCGATTTTCGCGAGAAGAGCGGTGATACAGCCGAGAGCGGACAATTCGCTTGACAGATGTACATGCTATGTTCTCTATTCGTTCCATTCCATCAGCAACCATGGATATGCGGCCGGATGGAGACGACAGCCACCATCCTGCATGCCGATCTCGACGCCTTCTATGCCTCGGTCGAGCAGTTGCTCGACCCGTCGCTGCGCGGCAAGCCGATCGCGGTCGGCGGCGGCGTGGTGCTGGCCGCCTCCTATGAAGCGCGCGCCTTCGGCGTGCGCGGCGGCATGCCGGGGCGCAAGGCGCGCGAGCTATGCCCGCAACTGATCTTCGTCGGCGGCAATTTCAGCCACTACCAGCGGCTGGGCGACGCGGCGATAAAGGTGCTCGACGATTTCACGCCGGTGGTCGAGCGCATTTCCATCGACGAGGCCTTCGCCGATGTCGCCGGCTGCACGCATCTGTTCGGCTCACCGCGGGATATCGCCACGGCCATCCGCCGCCGTGTGCGGACCGAACTCGGCCTGCCGATCTCGATCGGCGTGGCCCGCACCAAGCATCTGGCCAAGATCGCCTCGCAGGTCGCCAAGCCCGACGGGCTGGTGGTGGTCGATCCCGGCACCGAATTGGCCTTCCTGCATGATCTGCCGGTCTCGCTGATGTGGGGCGTCGGTCCGGCGACCAAGGCGCGGCTGGCCGAGATCGGCGTCGAGACCATCGGCGAATTGGCGAGGACGCATAGCGGCGCGCTGACGCGGCTGCTCGGTCCCGCCGCCGGCGAAAAGCTCGCCGCTCTCGCATGGAACCGCGACCCGCGGAAACTCGAGACCAGGCGCCGGGCGCACTCGGCCGGCGCGCAATCGGCGCTCGGCCAGAAACCCGCCGTTGCGCGGGTGATCGTGCCCACCTTGCTGCATCTGGCCGACCGCGTCGCCAGCCGGCTGCGCGCCAAGGCGCGGCCCGGCCGAACCGTGACGGTGCGCGTGCGCTTTGCCGATCTCAGCGCCGTCACGCGCTCGATCACGCTGGATCAGCCGATTTCGGCGACCACCATGCTGGCTGAGATCGCCGGCGACCTGGTGCGCGGCGTGCTTGCCGACCATCCACGGGAAAAGACCATCTCGCTGCTGGCGATCTCGGTCTCGCATCTCTGGGAGAGTGCCGAACTGCAGCTCGACCTGCCGCTCGGTCTCGCCGACGAGAAGCGCCGCCCCGGTAGCAAAAAGGGCCTCGCCCGTTTCGGCGCCGACCGCGCCATCGACAAGATCCGCGAACGCTTCGGCAAGCAGGCCGTCGGCTACGGCACGGTGGCGCTGGAAGCGGCACGCTCCGTGCCCGACGAATTCAGGGAACTGGCGGAAAAGGAGCTGTGAGCAGCGGCCTCGACGCTCTCGCCCTACGGCTTCCGGATCAACGCCCGGAAGTGGCAGGCGCGGCGGTCACGGCAGAAAGCAGTTCGCGCTTCACCAGCACCGGCTTCTGATATGTCTTCTTCACGGCAAAGTCCCCCAGCCCAAGCGGCTGGCGGCAGTAACATCCGCCCAGCACAGCTTGTCAAGAAAATGCGGACTCCGGCTTGGCGGGCCGCCTCTTGTCTTGAGGCTCGCCTGGTGATCATCGCGACAATCGAGGTCACTGACGGGTGAGCCCAGCTCTCTCGCCGTGAAATGCTTGCCAAATCCCACCATGCCGCCCATACAGCGGCGTGGGCCGATCGCCCATCCTGAGAGATCGGCGCCTCTCCTATCTTTCCCGAGGATACTGTCCAATGTCAGCGACGCCGTCCCCTTGGTCGAAGCCGTGACGGCCTCCTCCCCCGCCCCGTCCCTATCGCTTGCCGACCTTGGATGGTCGGAGTTTTTCGGCGATCAGCTGGAACCGGGCGATGCAGACCTCATCCCGACGCGCATTGCCATGGTCCATCGCGATCGGCTGAGCGGCCTGTCCCAGACGGGACAAACCGACCTGTCTCTGCCGCCGCAGGCCACCACCGGCGACTACGCCGTCGGCGACTGGGTGCTGGTCGAGCCGCATAGCCACCTCGTGCGGCGGCGCCTGGCCCGCAAGACGGTTCTGGAACGCCGCGTCCAGGGCGGCAGGGGGCCGCAGCTGGCCGCGGCCAATGTCGACACGCTGTTCATCGTCACCTCCTGCAATGCCGACTTCAACATCGCCCGGCTCGAACGTTATCTGGCGCTGGCCAACGAGGCCGGAACGACACCCGTGATCCTGTTGACCAAGGCCGATACGGCCGAGGACGCCGAGGCGTACCAAAGCCAGGCCGCCGCGCTGCAGCGCGGATTGGCGGTGGTCACGCTCAACCCGCGCATATCGGGCGCCGCGAGCGCACTCGCTGCCTGGTGCGGCGTGGGCCAGACGGTGGCGCTGATCGGTTCCTCCGGCGTCGGCAAATCGACACTGGTCAACACGCTGGCCGGATCGGCGCAGCAATCGCCGCAGCAGACCGGAGCCATCCGCGAGCACGACGCCAAGGGGCGCCACACCACCACGGCGCGGTCGCTGCACGCCATTGCCGGTGGCGGCTGGGTGATCGACACGCCAGGCATGCGCACGCTGCAGGTCAGCGACGTCGGCTACGGCATCGACACGCTGTTTGCCGAAATCACCGAGCTGGCGCCGCTCTGCAAATTCCGCGACTGTACGCATGTGCATGAGCCGGGCTGCGCGGTGCAGGCCGCCTTGAAGGCCGGCACGCTCGACCCGGAGCGCCTCGCCCGCTGGCGCAAACTGTCCGACGAAAACCAGCACAACACGCCGGTTCAGACGGGACCTCGCGGCGGCAAGTCGCCCGCCAGCCGCGGCAAGCGGCGCTGAACGGCCGCCCTACTGCCTACTGCCTACTGCCCTCAAAGCCGCGCCGTGCCGAAAACCCGGTCCCAGAACAGCGACGTCACCCCGAAATTGGCGTTGTCGTCGATATGGTGGTGCACCGCGTGGCGGCGCTTGAGCGTGTAGAGATAGCTGGGGTGGGCGGGGTGCCAGTGGTGGATCATATGGTGGACGCTGATGTACCAGAGATAGCCCAGCATCAGTCCGCAGCCGACCGCGCTGGCGGTCGCGAAACCCGAAAGCAGCCAGACGGGCAGCGCGATCAACGCGTGCACGCCAAGGCTGAGCCAAGTCGGCGTGCCCACCGGACTGCGCTCCTCGATATGATGACGGTCGTGCAGGTCCCTGATGAAGGGAACGTGATGCAGGACGAAGCGGTGCAGGACGTATTCGATCAACGTCCACAGGCCGAGACAGATCAGCACCGTGCCTAGCCACTCCGGCGCGCTTTCTTCCCCCGCCTCGATCAGCCCGGCCACGCCCAACAGGGCGATCGCCAGCGGATAGACCACGAAATCGCTGTAGTAACCGATCAGACCGAGTTGCATACCGGACGCCCCATCTGATTTCGACGCCGCCCCAGAATCGATGCTATCAGATTGCCGAACTCGCGGATGAGGTGCAATGCAGATGCATCTGACATAGCGTCGCAATCCCGGCGCAAGTTCAGCACGCATGATCGACTCAAGAATCGGCAAACCTCGCACCGGCGCCGCAAACGGACATGCAAAAATGGCAAAACGTAGTGCGGGCCTGCTGATTTATCGTCGAAGCGACGGGGATATCCAGGTGCTTCTGGTTCATCCCGGCGGCCCGTTCTGGGCGAAGAAGGACGAAGGCGCCTGGTCGATCCCGAAAGGACTCGTCGACGAGAACGAGGACGAATTGGCGGCAGCGCAACGCGAGACCGGGGAAGAGCTCGGCATAACAATCGACGGTCCCTTCGAACGCCTTGGCGACTACAAGCAACCGGGTGGCAAGGTCGTCATCGCCTGGTCCGTGGAGGCCAGAGCCGGGATCGATGTCGCCACGATCAAGAGCAACAGCTTCGCCATGGAATGGCCACCAAGGTCCGGGTTGATGAAGGAGTTCCCGGAGGTCGACAGGGCCGGCTGGTTCAGCCTGCCCGAGGCGGCGTCGAAGATCCTCGCCGGGCAGCGTCCGATGCTGGCTGACCTAGTGAAGCAACTGGATGCCGGGTGATTGCCGGCGCCAGTTCCTTCCATCGATCATCGCCCAGGGCAGCCAATCCTATCGAAAGACCAGGCCCGGTCGGCCGGCCCCCGGTTGCCGGGTCCGTTCGATGGCGACGAGAAGCGCCCCCGCCGCCATGATCGGCAAGTGCGCATCGGCGAGGCAGAGCGGCAAAAGCATCAGGGCCCAGCAGGTGGCCACGCACCAGCAGGCCAGGGTGAGACCGAACAACAGCGGATCGGTGAACGCCGCCGCGCCGAAGATCGACAGCCGCGGCCGCAAGTGACACCGGGCAAGGCAGCGTGCTCGTACCGGACTGATCTGCCAGGCCAGGCCAGCCGCGGCAGCCACCAGGCCCGCGCCCAGTTCCGAACCGGTCGAGCCATGCAAGAGGTAGGCCGTCAAGATCAGGATCACGCAGGCGATCGTCCAGATCGACAGGTAGCCGGCGACGAAGAGCAGGATCGCTCGCCAGCGATGGCGTGACAACGAGCGATACCACAAGTGAAGAAGCGGGCCGGCGAGCGCCGGCGCCATCATCGCGATCACCATCAGCGCCGACCCGCCGGCGAGCGCCGGCCAGCCCACTGTTTGAACCGCGTACTCGAGCGCGAATGCGCCTTGGGGAATGACGGAGGTTGCAGCCCCGCCGCACAGCAGCGGCAGGGCGACATGAAGCCGGTCACCGCCAACGATCAGCAGCCAGGCACACAGGCTGACGCCCCAGAGCAGAAGCCCGAGCGGGCCGAAACCCCGAGCCTGGAGCCATTGTCTCAACATCAACTCGACTGACGATAGATGCTGACGCGCTTGATCGAGACCCCTCCCGCTCCGACCGAGCTCACTGGCACGAACAGCACGGACAAGTTGCTGAGGTCGGCATTGCCTGACAGATGCAGCCGGTCGATTGTATCGGTGATCTCCAGCACCTTCGTCATTCCCGAACCGCCGTGCGGTTTGGCCATGTTCGTCGCGGCGCGCGCTCCAAACAGCGACACCACCCCTGCCCGATTATCCGGATGCGCCGCCGGGTCCGCGCCTTCGGGCAACCCGACATAGACGTCGAACACGGCGGCGTTGTTGTCGCTCGTAATATTCTCCAGGTTGAGAAACACGCGGTCGGGTTCCGGGACGGACCGCGCCGTGAACTCGTTCATCTTGAAGCTGTTGGTGACTTTGCGGGCGGTCGGCTTGTCGACCTTGATTGTCGTCGACGTCGGCGCGTTGGAAAGCATGACGGCCTTGGCGTTGGCGCCAAGCAATTCAACGGTGGGCTTCTTTGCCACGGAACTGACCTCCGGACCTGCAACGCCTTGGGCGCCGGGTATCGCCATGCTCAACGTTCTCAGCCTCGCACTGAGGCGCTGTTGCCCGGCAAAGGGATCGCTGGTGTCTTCATAGACATAGTTGAGCGCCGGCGCGGTTGTGTCGAGCATATCTTTCGGTGCGAATTGTTTGCGCGTTCCATTGGGTTGCGGAAGAATGAACTTGTGGCGCCCGGCCGGGCCGTTGAGCCATGAAGAGAGCACCGGATTTTTATGGCTTGCGTCGCGCTTGCGCCAGACCTCCCACAGCCGGTCTATATTGGCGTGGTGGAGCCAGAAAATAGGGTCGAGCCCCGCCGTTTCCGGCATCGACATGAGGCCCGCGGACCGCCAGTCGTTTGGATCCTGACCGGCCTGGGAACCGCCCACGCGCCCGTGCACCACGTCATGCGGCACCTGCTCGAGCCAGCCTTCGTGATCGCGATCGGCGTCATGCTGGAAAGGCGTGCGCACACCGCCAAAGCCGGGTGAGCCGTTGGCGACGCCCTCGAACTGCCCATCGGTGAGTGCGGTCTTGGTATCCACGTCCTCTGGCCGGATGACCACCACGCCGTCGCCCCGCCCATAACGCCTTTTGTCGAACAGCGGATTGTCACCGCCATCGGGCCAGACATTTTTTGCAAAGGCTTCAGGAAGTGCGCGCGGATTGGCGACGGCCTTGCTGTTGTAGTCCCAGTAAGGCAGCGCCCAGTCCTTCGGAGCACCGGGCAATTTCTCGATGGCGGCGCGAACAATGGCTTCAAAAGCAGCGAGATAGCCGCGGTGCCAGGGCACGAAATACCAGCCATGATGCTGACACTGGCCTTGATCCTGCTTCTTGAATTCAGGCGTCTGCGGCAAATGCTCGGTGGGTTTGAGCCAGCCGAACTCGCGCCATATCTGTTCTTCGACACCGTGGATCGCGGCAAGGTATCGCCAACTGGTGACATCCGCGAACGGCCGGGTCTTGAGAACCTGCACGCCACGTGCATACCACAGCAAAACAGGATCCCAGGGCTGTGCGAGACTCCAGACGTTTCGGCGAATGCGAGCCATCATCTCCCCCTTTGTTTAGCTAAGGAGAGTATATGCCCAAAAACGATCCGAATCCATTTGAATCCAACTTCCCAACGACAGTAATTTCGGCGGGTTTTCTTCAGCGAAGGACCCGCTGAATGGAACCCGCCCCGATTCCATCGGGATGGCAAAGGCCTATTATCCGTCGACCGCAAACCTTGCCGCCGTCCACGCCCCGCCCGCCGTGTTCGACGCCACCGCCGCGGCGACGAACTTCACGCCGCGCGCGCCATCGATGACATCCGGCACCAGCGCCGCGCGCGCGGCATCGACCACGCCACCGGAGCGATGCGCGCGGATGATGTCGGCGGCGTCGCGATAGAAATTGGCGAAGGCCTCGATATAGCCTTCGGGATGCGCCGCCGGCATGCGCGACACGCGCCGGGCCTCCGCTGTCGAACCATGGCCGCCGCGCACCAGCGTGCGGGTTTCCTCGCCATAGACGGAAAAACGCAGTTCCTCCGGCCGCCCGCCCGACCATTCGAGCCCGGCTCTGTCGCCATAGATGCGCACGGAGAGATCATTGTAGTGGCCGGGCGAGGTCTGGCTGGCCAGGATCGTGCCGCGCGCCCCATCGGTCCAGCGCACCATCACATGCGCGTTGTCGTCGAGCCGGCGTCCGGGCACGGCGGTGAACAGGTCCGCCGACACCGCCTCGGCCTCGCGGCCCGAAATATAGCTCGCCAGATTGAAGGCATGCACGCCGATATCGGCCAGCACCGCCGACTGCCCTGCCCTGGCCGGATCGGTGCGCCACTCCGCCTGCTTCTGGCCCTCGGCGTCGATCGGCCTGGTCAGCCAGTCCTGGATATAGGCGCCATGCACCGAGACGATGCGGCCAAGCTCGCCCGCCATGACCATTTCGCGCGCCTGGCGGACCATGGCGTAGCCGGTGTTGTTCAGCGTGACGACGAAGCGGCGGTTTTTGGCGCGCGCCAGCGTCACCAGCGCTTCGGCGTCGCTGAGCGTGGTCGACAGCGGCTTGTCGCAGATCACGTCGATGCCCGCCTCGAGGAAGGCGGTGGCGATCGGCGCGTGCAGATGATTGGGCGTGACGATGACGACGGCCTCGATGCCGTCAGGCCGCGCCGCCTCGGCTTTGGCCATGGCATGATAATCGGCATAGCTGCGCTCCGGCGCGATGCCGATCTCGGCGGCGGAGGCGGCGGCGTTCTCCGGGTCGGATGAAAGCGCGCCGGCCACCAGCGCGATCTGGTCGTCGAGGCGCATGGCGAGCCGATGCACGGCGCCGATGAAGGCATTGCGCCCGCCGCCGACCATGCCGACCCTCAGGCGCTTGCCCGCCAACCCATCCGATGTTGCGTAGACCATGGTTTCTCCTCCGGGTAGATCATTGGCGACGTGCCAAGCCCCGGCTACCACTTTCGAACGAAATTTCCAATTTCCGTATTGTAATACGATTGTGCCACGCTAGCCTGAGCGTCATGAATGAGGCGGGCAAACCTTCGGGACGATCTCTCAGCGACGAGGCGGCGACGCGCAAGCGCGGGCGCTCGCTGGCGGCACTGGGCTATTTCAAGCCGCAGACCTATGAGGAACTGCGCGCCGTGCTGTCTTCGGGCACCGTGCATTTTCCCAAGCGGCTGCGCCAGGTGGCGATCTTCATGTGGCAGCATCCAAGCGATGTCGCGCTCGGCACCATCGCGCAGGTGGCGGCACAGGCGGGCGTGCAGCCCTCGACGCTGGTGCGCTTCGCCCAGATCTTCGGCTATTCCGGCTTTTCCGATTTCCAGGGCCTGTTCAAGGAGCACGTCAAGGGATCGTGGCCGGAAGCGCGCGGCGAGCCGCGCACCGAGGCCGAGCCGAATGCCGCCATGCATTTCCTGCACGGCATGGTCGGCGCCTCGCAGGCCTCGCTCGGCCGCATCGAGGCGGGCTTCGACGTCGAGAGCTTCGAAAAGATGGTGACGCTGCTGGCGGCTGCCGAGCTGATCTATGTCATCGGCTCCAAGCGCGCCTTTCCGGTCACCGCCTATCTGTCGCTGACCTTGTCGCAGCAAGGCGTGCGCAACGTGCTGGTCGACAATGTCGGCTCCTCCGCGCTCGACCAGGTCGGCTGCATCGGCGGCCGGGACGCGGTGCTGGCCGTCTCCTTCAGCCCCTACAATTCGATCACGCCCGACCTTGTCGCGGTGGCGCATGAACGCAAGGCCCGCATCGTCACCATCACAGACAGCACCTTCAGCCCGCTGATCCCCTTGTCGGACAGCTGGCTGGAAGTGGTGGAATCCGATTTCGCCGGCTTTCGCTCGCTGGCGGCATCGCTGGCGGTCGGCATGGCGCTGGTCCAAGGCGTCGCGGCAAAACGCGGCGCATGAGACGCTGCTGGCACAATTGACTATCGGGAATTGCCGTTCCATATTTTGAAAAATAGAAACTTTGTTCCGGGAGGAGGAATGGAGCTTCATCTCCAAGGCAAGGTCGTGCTGGTTACCGGCGCGACGCAAGGCATCGGCCGCACCATCGCCGAGACGCTGGCGCGTTCTGGCGCCGGCGGGCTGTTGATCACCGGACGCGACGGCAAGCGCGGCGACGCCGTGGCGGCGGAGCTGTCGGCCATCGGCACGCCGACCATCTTCGTCGCCGCCGACCTTGGAGACCCACGGACACCTGCCCTTCTGGCGCAGGCCTGCATTGACCGCTTCGGCCGCATCGACGGCCTCGTCAACGCCGCCGGCCTGACCGACCGCGCCTCCTTCCTCGATGCCGACCTCGACGACTGGTCCTCGCTGTTCGCCGTCAATGCGCGGGCACCTTTCTTCCTGATGCAGGCGGCAATTGCCGACATGAGGAAGCGCGGGGAGCCCGGCGCCATCGTCAACATCCTGTCGATCAACGCCCATTGCGGCTCGCCGGAACTCGCCGTCTATTCCGCCACCAAGGGCGCGCTGGCGACGCTGACCAAGAACGCCGCCAACGCCCACCGTTTCGACCGCATCCGCGTCAACGGCATCAATGTCGGCTGGACAGACACGCCGGCCGAACGCGTGATGCAGTCCGAGACACTGGGCCACGGCCCGGGCTGGCTCGACGCCGCCAACGCCGCGCAGCCTTTCGGCAGGCTGCTCAAGCCGGACGATATCGCCAACCTTGCCGTCTTCCTGCTTTCCGACGCGGCCGGGCCGATGACCGGCGCCGTGATCGACCAGGAGCAGTCAGTGATCGGGGCAAACCGGTGAACGCCGCTTCGGCAGCGCCGGAAACGCTCGGGCCGGCCCTGCTGGACCAGCTTCCGGCCGCTGTCCGGACGCCTGGATATGACCGGACAACCCTTGCGCCAGGCATGGCGCATCTCGGCGTCGGCGCGTTCCACCGCTGCCATCAAGCCGAATACACCGATGACCTGCTGGCGCGCCAGTTCGACCGCTGGGGCGTTGTCGGCATCAACATCCGCCCCCCCATCCTTGCCGATACGCTCGGCCGGCAGAGCGGGCTCTACACAAGGCTGATCCGCGAAAACAGCCACATCGAGGCACGTATCATCGGCAGCATCGTCCGCGTGGTGGACAGCCAGGACAGCGCCGCACCGGCGCTCGGCGTGCTCTCCTCATCCGACATCGAACTGGTGACGATGACGGTGACGGAGAAGGGCTATTGCCACGTCCCGTCGAGCGGCGCGCTCGATCTCGGCCATCCCGACATCGTCCATGATCTCGCCAACCCGCATGCACCGCGCAGCGTGCCCGGCATCCTCGCGCGGGCGCTGGAGCTGCGACGGGCCACGCATGGCCGGCCCCTGACGCTGCTCTCCTGCGACAACATCCCGGCCAACGGCGTCATCCTGGAAACCGTGGTGCGGAGCTTTGCCGAACGGCGCGGCAATGGCCTTGCCGGCTGGATGGCCGCCAACGCCGCCTTCCCCTCGGCGATGGTCGACCGCATCGCGCCGGCGGTGACGCAAGACGACCTCGACAGCGTCGAGCAATGGTTCGGCTACCGCGACGCCGCCGTCGCCGTCGGCGAGCCGTTCCGGCAATGGGTGATCGAGCAGAAATTCGCCGGCCGCGTGCCGCGCTGGGATCTGGTCGGCGCGACCTTCGTCGACGACGTCACGCCGTTCGAGCATCTCAAGATGCGGGTCCTTAACGGCGCCCAGACGACGCTCGCCACGCTCGGCGTGCTGGCTGGCCTCGAACACACTTTTGACGCCATCGCCGACCCGCTACTGTCAGCCTTCATCAGGCGCATGCTGGTCGAGGAAACGCTGCCGACGCTGATGCCGGTGCCCGGCATGGACCCCTCGGCCTATGTCGAGCAGAGCCTCGGCCGGCTGAAGAACACCGCGATCCGCCACCGCAACCACCAGATTGCCACCGACGGTTCGCAGAAGATCGTCCAGCGCCTGCTCAACCCGATCCGCGACCGCTTGCGGCTGGGCCAGACCATCGGCCTGCTGTCGGTGCCGGTCGCCGGCTGGATGGCCTACCTGATCCAGGCCTCGGACCGGTTCGGCAAACGCTGGCCGGTGTCGGACCCCTATGCGGGCAAGGTCGCGGCAATCGCCGACGCCACCGGCCGCGATGCGCCGGCTCTGGCCTCGGCCATACTCGCCATCGACACGATTTTCGATCCCGGCCTAGCCGCGAACGCTGCGTTTCGCGCGGCGGTGACTTCGGCGCTAAACGAGCTGCTCTCGGACGATCCGATGGCGGCTGTCCGGCACAGTCTCGAACAAGACGAGATCGCTAGGTTGAAACGATCCAAACAACAGGCATTATGAGCATCGGCCGTGAAGGCACGGCACAAGCAATTCCAGGAAAAGTGTGAAACGGTTTTCCGTCCGGAATTGCGCGAAAACAAAGGAAGAGCTCTTCGGCGTTTCCGCGAAACGATGAAGAGATCTGGGGAGGCACTATGAAACTTGGACTGCTCACCGCACCCTTCGCGGAGACGCCGCTTGCCGATGTCGCCGCCTGGGCGGGCTCGGCCGGCTTCGAGGCGCTCGAAATCGCCTGCTGGCCGAAAACCTCTGGGGCGACGCGGCGCTATGCCGGTACCAGTCATATCGATGCTGCCTCCACCTCTCCCGCGCAGGCGAAAGAAATCGCCGCCTCGCTGGCGGAAAAGCACCTGACCATCTCCGGCCTCGGCTACTACCCCAACCCGCTGCATCCGGATGCAGCGCACCGCGAGGCGGTGATCGGCCATCTGAAGAAGGTGATCGTGCTGGCCGCCAATATGGGCGTATCCGTGGTCAACACCTTCTGCGGCGGCGATGCGTCCAAGACGGTCGACGTCAACTGGCAGGACGCGCTGAAAGTCTGGCCCGAGATCGTCGCCTATGCCCGCGACCATGGCGTGAAACTAGCCTTCGAGAACTGCCCGATGATCTTCAGCTATGACGAATGGCCGGGCGGGCACAACATCGCCTATTCGCCGCAGGTCTGGCGCCGCATCCTGGAGACCTGGGGCGGCGATATCGGCATGAATTTCGACCCCTCGCACCTGGTCTGGCAGATGATCGACCAGGCCCGCTTCATCAGGGAGTTTGGCGCCTACATGCTGCATGTCCACGCCAAGGACCTGATGATTGATCATGATGGTTTGTACGAGCGCGGAATCCTCTCGGCCGGGATAGGCTGGCAGGTGCCGCGCATGCCGGGGCTGGGCGATGTCGACTGGAGCGGCTTCTTTTCCGGCCTCTACCGCGCCGGCTATGACGGGTCGGTCACTATCGAACACGAGGACAGGCGGTTTGAAGGCAGCGACGAGCAGGTCAAACGGGGTTTTCTGCTCGCCCGCGACGTTCTGCGGCCCTACGTCAAGTGAAGGGAAAGCATGTCGCCCAAAAGTGTCTCGCGGTTTTGGGGCAACGACATGCGGAGGACAACGAGTTGAAGCGGGCAGTCTGAATCACTTTCTGAGCGGCACGTTTCAACGACTTGCAACTGAAACTGAAAAACAATGTGGAGGAAGTCTGAAATGAAGAAAATCCTGACCATGGTCCCGCTGCTTGCGGGCGCTGCCTTGCTGGCCTCGGTGGGCGTCTCGTCGGCCGCCGGCAAATACACGATCGGCATTTCCAACACCGTGCAGGGCAATGGCTGGCGCGAGGAGATGGTGTGCGCCATGAAGGCGCAGGCGCTGGCTTCCGGCGAGGTGGCAAAGCTCAACATCGCCCACCGCAACACCGATGCCGCCGGCCAGTTGGAAGATATCCGCAACCTGATCAGCGCCAAGGTCGACGCCATCGTCGTAAATCCCGCCGATCCGGCCGGCATCAAGGCGGGACTGGAGGAAGCCACCAAGGCCGGCATCGTCGTCGTCGCCGTCGACCAGGCGGTCACCGAGCCGTCGGCCTACATCATCTCCAACAACCAGGAGGAATACGCCTATCTCGGCGCCAAATGGCTGTTCAAGCAGATGGGCGGCAAGGGCGAGGTGTTTTACATGCGCGGCGCCGCCGGCGCTTCGGCCGATAGCGATCGCGACAAAGGCTTCAAGAAGGCGCTGGCCGAATTTCCGGACGTGAAGGTGGCGCAGGAAGTCTTCACCGGCTGGCAGCAGGACCAGGCCAAGCAGCAGATCCTCTCCTTCCTGTCGACGGGAACGCCGATCAACGGCATCTGGACGTCCGGCATCGACAACGTCATCGTCGACGCGCTGGTGGAATCGCAAGCGCCGCTGGTGCCGATCGTCGGCGCCGACAATGCCGGCTTCGTCGGCCAGCTGAGCTCGGTCAAGGGCCTCGTCGGCGCCGCCGTCACCAACCCCGGCTCGATCGGCGGCGCGGGCGTGACGCTCGCCCTGCAGATTCTCGACGGCAAGAAGCCGGCGCAGCAGACCGTGCTGGTGCAGCCGCAACTCTGGGAAAATGCCACCGAGGAAGGCAAGGCCAAGCTGAAAGCCGCCGCCGACCCGTCGCTCAGCCCCGAATGGCCGGTCTCGATCTCGATCCCGGACTGGACGACATACACCAAGGACCAGATCGTGGCCTGCAAGGGGCCGGGGGAGTAGGGCTGGAGGCGCTTCTGCCTTCTCCCCTTGTGGGAGAAGGTGGCCTCGCGAGGCGAGGTCGGATGAGGGGTGCTCCAGGGAATACCGACGTCTCACTCCGCTGGAACACCCCTCGTCCGTCTCGGCGCTGCGCGCCGATCCACCTTCCCCCACAAGGGGGGAAGGAAAGTCGCCGCCTTCGTCCGACTTGCCGCACCGCCGCAGAGATCGAGAACAACACGTTTTGACAACAAACCCGTTGCCGCAAAGCCCCCTCCTCGACGCCTCCGGCGTCGCCAAGAACTACGGCGCGGTTGCAGCGCTGCGCAACGCGTCGCTCTCCGTGCTGCCGGGCGAGGTGCATGCGTTGATGGGCGCCAATGGCGCCGGCAAGTCGACGCTGGTGAAGATCCTGACCGGGGCGATATCGGCCAATGCCGGGCGCATCCTGATCCGGGGCGAGGCGCGCGACATACGCTCGCCCGCTGCCGCGCGCCGCGCCGGGCTGCTGCCGGTCTACCAGGAGCCGTCGCTGATCCCCGATCTCGACGTGCTGTCCAATCTGCGTCTGACCGGCACGCCGGTCGAGCCGTTCCGCGCCTGGGTGCGCGAACTCGGCATATTGGATCTCGACCTGCGCGACACCGCGCGCGACATTCCGCTCGCCGTACTGCGCGTGCTTGATCTCGCGCGTGCGCTCGCCGTCGAGCCCGACGTGCTGCTCCTCGACGAGATGACGGCCGCACTCCCCGCCAACCTCGCCGAAAAGGTGCTGGAGGTGGTGCGCGGCCAGGGCGATTCGGGGCGCGCCGTGATCTTCATCTCGCACCGCTTCGTCGAAATCTCCGCCCTGTGCGACCGCGCCACCGTGCTGCGCGACGGCGAGACCGTCGGCGTCGTCGACATCGTGCCCGGTGTCGAGGAAAAGATCGTCGAGCTGATGCTCGGCACCCGCATCGTCAAGACCCATGTCGCCGCCCGCGGCGCCGCCGAGAAGGCAGTATCAGCCCCTGCCCGGCCGCGCATCGCCGTCCACAATCTGCGCGTCGGCGCCAAGCTCAACGACGTCTCCTTCGATCTCCGGGATGGCGAGGTCGCCGGCGTCGTCGCGCTCGAAGGCCAGGGCCAGGACGAATTGTTCGCTGCCCTTGCCGGCTCGATCCGCCCCTCGGGAGGGACGATCGAGGTTGATGGCAGCCCAGTGAAATTTTCGCACCCGATCGACGCCATCCGCGCGGGGATCGCCTATGTGCCGGGCGACCGTTCCGAGGCGCTCGCCATGCAGCGCTCGGTGCGTGAAAACATCGCGCTGCCCTTCAGTGCCGCGCTGCGCAATTGGGGGCCGATCAACATGCGCAAGGAGCGCGCCACCGTGCTCAGCGCCATCGAGCGGCTGCAGATCGATACGCGCGCGCAGGGCGAGGTGCAACGCCTGTCCGGCGGCAACCAGCAGAAGGTGACCATCGCCCGCTGGATCGCGGCGGATGCCCGCACCATCCTGTGCTTCGACCCGACGCGCGGCATCGATGTCGGCACCAAGCAGGAGATCTACAAGCTGCTGCGCGAACTCGCCGGCCACGGCAAGTCGGTGCTGTTCTACACCTCGGAGCTCGAAGAGGTGCAGCGCGTCTGCGACCGCGTCATCGTCATCTTCGGCGGCCGCCTCGTCGACATCTTCCCGGTCGAGGAGGCCGACGAGCCGGCGCTGATGCGCGCCGCCTACGGCCTGCCGCGCGGCGCCAAGGCCGATATCGGCATATTGGCCGATCCCCAGTCCCCGTCTTCGGGGACGGCGCCATGAGCCATTTCCTGCGCCGCCAGGGCTGGGTCATTGGCCTGTTCGCCCTGCTCATCGTTCTGTTCATCGCCACCCGGATCATCCAGCCCGGCTATGGCAGCGGCGATTTCGGTTCGCTGGCACGCGCGGTGCTGCCCTATGCCTTCGCGGTGGCCGCGCAGACAGTGGTGGTCATCGCCGGCGGCATCGACCTGTCGGTCGCCGCCATGATGGCGCTGACCAGCGTCACCGCCGCCTCGATGATGGCGGGCGCTTCCGAAGAATACGCGCTGTTCGTCGTGCCCTTCGTGCTCGCCATGGGTCTTGTCCTCGGCGCGCTCAACGGCCTGCTCATCGTCGTCACCCGCGTGCCCGACATCGTCGTCACGCTCGCCATGCTGTTCGTGCTGCAAGGGGCGGCGCTGCTGGTGCTCGACGCGCCGGGCGGCGCCGCCGCCGAATGGCTGAAGGCGCTGATCTCGGGCACGGTGCCGATCCCCGGCCTGCCCGACGCCATCGACGCCTGGCTGCCGAAGGCTCTGCTGGTGCTGGTCGTCTGCCTCTGCATCATCTGGATACCGCTCAGGCGCTCGCGCCTTGGCCTCTCCATCTACGCCATTGGCTCCAGCGAGCTGGCGGCGTTCCGCTCGGGCGTGCCGGTCAAGCGCACCCGCATCATCGCCTATGCGCTGTCGGGCCTGTTCGCCGCCTTCGGCGGGCTGGCGCTGACCATGAGCACCGGCATCGGCGCCCCTATCCCCGGCCCCTATCTGCTGGCCAGCGTCGCCGCCGTGGTGCTGGGCGGCGTGGCGCTCGGCGGCGGCAAGGGCGGCCTGCTCGGCCCCATCGTCGCCGTCTTCGTGCTGCGCCTGGTGCGCACCGACCTCACCCTGCTCGCCATCGACCCCAACGTCACCGCCATCATCGAAGGCGCCATCATGGTGGCGGTGGTGATGTTCGGCGCGTTCATCACGATGCGGGGGCGGCAATGAGGCAGGAGCGTCGGTGCGCGCTTCTTCCTTCCCCCCTTGTGGGGGAAGGTGGCCTCGCGAAGCGAGGTCGGATGGTTCCAGGGAACGCCAACGCCTCACTCCGTCACGCACCCCTCATCCGTCTCGGCGCTGCGCGCCGATCCACCTTCTCCCACAAGGGGAGAAGGGAAGTCGCGCCACCCCCACCGCGAGCCGCCCCATGAGCACCACTGCGATAACGCCTCCGCCCGTCCCCTTCGGCCGTCGCCTGAAACGCTTCATGGCCGACCGGCCGCTCGTGCCGCTGATCATCCTGCTCATCATCCTGGTGGTGATCCTGCAGATCCTGCGCCCCGGCATCGTCAACGAGCGCTGGATCGCCAACACCATCAAATTCGCCATTCCGCTGGCCATCCTCGCCGGCTGCCAGACCATGACCATGCTGACCGGCGGCATCGACCTCTCCGTCGGCACGGTGGCGACGATGAGCGCCTTCATCATGGCGACGCAAATCGTCAACCAGGACCCTTCTGTCGCCTTCCTGCTGGCGATGATGCCGGCGGTGCTGATCGGCCTGGTCAACGGCATCGGCGTCGGCGTCTTCCGCGTCCACCCGCTGATCATGACGCTGGGCACCAGCCTGATCGGCACAGGCTGCCTGCAGGTCTACCAGCGCACGGTGATCGCGTCGGGCGCCAAAATCCCCGACTTCCTCGCCTGGCTGGGCACCGGCGTAACGTGGGGTTTCCCCAACGCCCTGCTGCTGTTCATACCGCTGGCGGCGTTGATCGTCTTCACGCTGGCCCGCACCGGCTTCGGCCGCCTGCTCTACGCCGTCGGCGACAATGAGCGCGCGACGCGCCTGTCGGGCGTGCAGTACTGGCAGGTCATCACGGCGCTCTACGTCACCTCGAGCCTGCTCGCCGGCATCACCGGCCTGCTCTATATCGGCCTGATCAAGGCCCCTTCCCTGTCGCTCGCCGAACCGCTGGTCCTGCCCTCGGTCGCCGCCGCCGTCATCGGCGGCACCTCCATCTTCGGCGGCCGCGGCGGCTACACCGGCACCATCGTCGGCGCGCTGATCCTGACCGTGCTGACGACGCTGCTGACCATCCTGCAGATGCCGGAGGGGGCCAGGCGGATCCTGTTCGGCCTGATCGTGCTGTTCGTGACGGCGGCGTATCTGCGGATCGTGGAGGAGCGGTGACAAGGACCTTGAGCGGCAGGCCATGAATTTATGGCCTGATGCTTCCAGTCCTCTAGTTGATGGGTTGAGCGGCCGCATTAGGGCCGTCTGCACCGCGTCAGCCAGGCTTACTGCGATGTCCCTGCGGTAAGGGTGCTCGCCTGCGCCGGCGGCTTGCCCGGCACCAATGTCTTCGCGTCAGGTTCGAGGTAGTCCAGTGACAGATCCAACGGATTCCAGTGCATGGACTCGGAGAACAACCCAAAGATATCGCCGCTGGTGAACTGCGCGGGGTGGGACGTCGCGGCGAAGAGCGACTCGTCGTATTCGGACGCGATGTCGGCGGGACCGTATCCCATCAGCTCCAGCACGGTAGGAACGATCTGGAAATGACTCGCCTTGCCGCGATTGGCCGCGGCACCGGCCGCGAAACGCGCCCTCAGCGCCTGATCGGCGGCATAGGCCATCAACGGAACCAGACCTACGCGCGGATCGGGATTAAAGATGGTGCAGTGGGTCGATTCGCCGACTTTCAGCAGCTGTCCATGGTCGGAAGTATAGAGCATCGCGGTATTCGAAAGATCGGCTCTTTCGAACAGTTCTTGCATGAAATAATCGACCGACCAGCGGATTGCGTTGCGGTAGGATGCTATGCGTGTCGCAACCGTATCCTGGCCGGCCGACGCCACTGTGGGGCCGTAGACCGCTTCCGATGGAGGATATGACCAGTCATAGGGAAAATGCGCGCCGTTCTTGTTGGCGTAGATGAAGACGGGCTGGCTGCCGGCCAGCTCGCCGCGCAGGATCTCTATCAAACGGAGATCGGCATGGTCCATCGCTACATCGTCTATGAGATAGGTCTTGTCGATGTCATGCTTTTCTCGCGCCGTCATGAAGTTCGTGTTCCCCAGGACGACGATCGCCTTGGCGGTCGACTGCGCGTCGATATACACCGTCCGGTACCCGGCCTTCTTCGCGTACTGCCAGATCGTAGGGTTGGTATTGACGGAATGGGCCAGATCGCGACGCGACGCCGCGAGACGCAGTATGGCGTTCGAATAAACGCTGCAATCACCGCCGGACACGGCCGGACCGAAATTGACGAATTTGCCTGCGAGGGCGGCAATGCGGGGCGTGTGCGAATTGCCAGGCGTCAGATCGACGAAATCCCCGCGAACGCTTTCGTCGATCATCATGACGATGTCGCGCGGCCTGTTCTGCGTTGTGGCGTTCCATGCGACGGAGCGGCGCTCTGGAGCACCTTGTGTCATGATCCGCTCCGCGGCCATCGCGGAAAGAGCCAGCGGAGCGAACTGTTTCGGCATGCCTGAGGAGCCCCCGCCGTCCTTGGCGTAGACCACGGCGGCAATGATGAGAATCGGCAGCATGGGCAGCCAAGCCATGCGCCCCATCCATCTCGATAGCCGGGCGCCTTTCGCTGCTGGCGGAATCGAAAGCGACGCCACGCCAAAGGCCATGATTGCGGCGGCGGGCCAGATCAGCCGATCGTAGAAACTGGCGGCCTCGCCGACCGAATTGCGGCTCGCCCAAAGGGAAAGAATATCGAAGACCGACAGATCGGCGTTACTTGCCTTGAAATAGAGCCAGGCCGCCGCGCTCGACAGGGCAAGCGGCACGGCCCAGAGGAGACGTGTGACGAGCCGGGGCTGAAATGATGCGAACAACAACGCCACCATCGCCAGTCCCCAGATTGCCAGGAATGAGGTCAGCGTTGTGAAGCGCCCGTTGGCAACGAGATTCCCGACTCGATCCCAGAAGTCGAAACTGGTGATCGCCAAGAAACCGGCGATCATGATCAATTTGACACATAAGGCTACCACGCCCCAACGACTGTGATGATCGACCGGAGCCTGATCGGCGCGTTCACCTGCGGCCGGCATGGCGACGCTCCGGATCTTGGAATGAGTTGACGACAAAGACGCGGCGACCGTTACGTCGGACATGCATCCGCCTCGAAGACGAACCACGGACAAGCCACTCGCCCGCCCCTGGAAGAATGCCGTTCAGACGGTGTTCCGATGACAGACCACCGCTGCGCGTCGGTGCATGGTCTAGTGACCGGCGATGAGCGACGCCTTCGCTGGCACAGCTTGGTTCGTGCATCGACCACTGGCCTCGCATGCCCTGCAGTTCCTGGAACTCCAGCCCTAAAAAGCATCGCCATGTCACACCGATCGCTTGACGTCGCATCAGTGTTGCACGAGCTCAGACGTTAGCTCTTGACCGGCTTGCAAGGTTGGTCGTCCGCTATGCCCCATTCTCCGCCAGGAAATCATAGTCTTCACCACCTGCCACATGTATGCGGTTGTCCGGCGGCTACGCTACGGGGGAGTGAGCTTAGAGAAGCCTAGCCAGCCTGTGATGGCTCAAAGGCCTCTCAGCTTGCCATGAGTATCTGCCCATCTGAAATCCACGGCTTCATTCATTTGAAGGAGACCAGCGTGCATTGGTTTTCGCGATAGCGCATTGATGCCCGGTCTTGCTGCAATACTGGCAGGTCATCACGGCGCTCTACGTCACCTCGAGCCTGCTCGCCGGCGGCCGGCTCGATATCGGCCTGATCAAGGGCACCGGCGCCCTGACCGTGCTGACGACGCTGTTGACGATTTGCAGATGACGGAGGGCACGGCGGATATTGTTCGGGCTGATCGTGCTGTTTGTGACTGCGGCGTGTTTGCGGATTGTGGAGGAGAGGTAGGAGCGAGTTGACTGGCCGCATCGGGGCCGAACGCGGACTGGCGGCTTTTCGGCGAACCGATGCCAAAGCGGACGCCGACCGTACGAACAGTGCGCGTTTTTGACGCCGAAGGCGGCGACGGCAGCCTTAATTCACTCTATCAAGCGATCCGAGCGACCCGGTTTTGGCGCAAACCTAAGGCTGGGCGGCCCGTTGAATATTATGCGATTCCCCTTGCCGCACGACTAAGCTAAACTGACCTGCCATAGTGTTATTCGCGGCGTCGGGGAAAAATGTGACTATCGGTACCTCAGAACTTTCAGCGCTGACGCGCCTCTTTTCTTCGGCCGTATTCCAAGAATTGGCCCGGAAGGGCCGCTCTGCGTTGTTTCGGCGTCTGCTCAATCAGACCCACGTCGCTGGACGTTGCGCCGCCGATGCGACAGTCGGGGACGCGTTCGACGCTGCGTTCTCGATTCTCAGGATCGCTGGACTGCGCGATGAATACGTCTACCGGGCGGCGCTGACCCATAAGATCCTGATGGGCAAACATTCGTTGCGAACGGCCTCGATGCTCAACGAGTTTCGCGCCGGATCTTGCAAGGCCGATCTTGTCATTCTCAACGGAACATCGACCGTCTACGAGATCAAATCTGAACGCGATTCCCTCGGGCGCCTGATCAAACAGGTTGAAAACTACAAACGCGTCTTCGCATCGGTGAACGTCGTAGTCGGTGAACGTTATGTCGATGACGTCCAACTAGTCCTTCCCCAGGACGTCGGCATCCTTTGCTTGTCCCACCGCTACCGCATCGCGACCGTACGCGACGCAGTAGACTGCCCCGAGCGTATCTGCCCGGTTACGGTGTTCGAATCGCTTCGCTCGGCGGAGGCCGCGGCAGTCCTCAAGGCGCTCGGCATAACTGTCCCGGTCGTCCCGAACACACAGCGCCACGCCGCGATGCGGGCACTGTTCTCGCATCTCGACCCCGTGGAACTTCATGGCGAAATGGTGCGGACGTTAAAGCGCACACGTGACCTCGCGCCTTTAGCTAGCCTTGTCGACCAACTCCCGCGCTCGCTCCACGCCGCTGCCCTGTCGATACCGGTCCGCCGCGCAGACCATGGCCGCATTGTGCAAGCGGTTGCGACGCCGCTCGGCGCGTCTATGGCCTGGGCCTAACGCATGTATCACCCATATTTCCGCGGCAAGCAGTTCGAACTGATCGCCATTCGCGAAACCGCAGCGCTGATGGCGGAATCGGGGTTCGTGCCAATCATCGAGCCTGTGCGCGAAGCGCTGAAAGGATTGGAGCGGACCCTTACGGCGATCTGCGACGCCGGCGGTGAGGCGATCGTGATCATAAATCCGTCGCATGGCGATCATGCCGAGGATGGCGTGAGCATCTCGACGCTGCTCGGGAATGGATTTCTCAAAAAGGACGGCATCAGCGCAGGCATCCTGCTCACCAACGACATGAATGTCGAAGACGCGGTCGCCTGTCACGTCAAGCTCCAAGCACATCGGCCGGTATTCATCCATGCCGGTTTCACCGAAGCCAAGGCACTCGCCGAGGCCCTCGGCAGCGACCTCGCGGAGACGCGGCACGTCTTCTTCGAAAAGCATTGTCACAAGCTGTACCGCAAGCACCTGAAGGGCAGCAAAGCCCGCATCCTCCTGCGTGACGGGTTCGAACGGCGGCGCAACGCCGATCATCCGGCAGTCGAAATGTTCTCTGATCTCCACCTCACGTTCGAGGAGGAAGACATGGACGGATTTGGCGATTTCCTGATCGTTGGCGACGACTATGTCGAAGGCGGCGGCCCCGCCTACGCTGTCGCGATCCACCTGACCTTCCTCGATCCCGACAAGGACGAGGTGATGTATATCTATCATTTCGTGTCGACGACGAAGGACACGCCGACCGATCCGGGTGGCAAGTTTGCCCAGGCGCTGGCAAAGCTGATGGCGAAGCTCGATTCGGGAACCTCGAAACTGTTTCCCAGCACTGCTATCGCTGAGTTCCGCGAGTTGCACGACAAGGGCCATTTCCCTGGTCTCGGCCAAGTCAAGAAGCTGTCGATGCGCCACCATATTGAGACGCTCGCAGATTTCTTCGCCGAGTAGCGGGCAATCGCATGCCGAAGTCCTGCTGCCCCGAATGCTTCGATGACCGTGGCCTTCGTCGCGACATTATTCCCTCGCTCAGCCATGGCACGGGGAACTGCGATTTCTGCGGGTCGGTGGGTGTCGTTCTTGTTGAGCCTCGCGCTCTCGCCGATGTCTTCGAACTGCTCATCGGAGTGTACGAGCCTGATTCCGCCGGCAAGACGCTGGTCGAATGGATGAAAGAGGACTGGCAGCTGTTCAGCCATGCCGCGATGGACGTTGCGCATTCGAAGGAGCTACTCGCTGAGATCCTCGATGATGGCGACATCGTCCGCAAGCCGTTCGCGCCGTCTGCCGCTTATGACAGCAAGGCGCTCGCGCAATGGGAAAATCTGCGCGATGAACTGATGTGGAAGAACCGCTATTTTCTCGACGAGGTCTTAGACGCGGATCGGCTGCGGGAATTGCTTGGCCACTTGCCGGCCGATGACATGCCAGCCCAGTGGTTTCGCGCACGTATCTTGGCTGACGACACACCCTATTCAATTGGCGAAATGGGCGCTCCGCCGAAGCGGCTTGCATCGCACGGGCGTGCGAATCCACCCGGCATTCCATATTTGTATCTCGGCTCGCTGCCTGAGACTGCTGCTGCGGAGATCCGGCCCCATACCGGTGAAGTGGCATGCGTGGCCGAGTTCACGATTCCCCTGCCGCTGCGCGCCGTTGACCTGCGCAACCCGCGAAAGCTGGTGTCCCCCTTCCTCCTGGCCGATGCGAGCGCAATCGGCCAGCTGCGCGCCGATATTGCGTTTCTGGAGCGGCTTGGCGATGAGTTGACGCGCCCTGTACAGCCACGCGGGGCGGCAATTGACTATGTTCCGAGCCAGTATCTCTGCGAGTTCATCAAGAAGAACGGCTATGATGGAGTCGTCTATCGCAGCTCGGTGAGCGACGGCATGAATCTAGCGCTATTTGATCCAGCGAAGGCGACCGGAGGCGGAGTTACCAAGTTCAACATTACGAAGGTAACTGTCCAGGTGAATCCAGCCTGAGCGAGTTCGATGGACTGCGGCTTTTAAGGTCGCGAACCCGTCGCACTAGCGCAGCCAGCCTGGCTACCTCTGACGGCTGTTGCAGAATCTGCTAAATTGACAGGCATGGAAAATGAAGAACGCGACTTCGACCACGATGAAGAACGGCGCGTCCCTAGTTCGGACGAGATCGATTGGAGTGCCCTTCGCCGTGCGTTGACGTCGCTACAGATGTTAGACGACCCGTATATGCGGATGCAGGCCACGAATGTCGGAATCGTCGACCAGTTTCTGACCGACATTGAATTCCAGGTGCTTCAAGAGAGCTTTCAGGATGAGCGCGACATCAGCAGCATGATGTTCCTGAATGCGCAAAGCCAGATGTGGATGTTCAGCGCCTACGAGCTACTGCGCACTTGGCGGCAGCGGATACGGGAAACCTTAGACCTTCTCAACACTGGCCAGCTTCGGGGGAGAATTGACGAGCTGCTGAAGGATCGGGGCTTTCGACACTACGGAATGGAAATCCGGGCCGAGCAATTGCGGCGAGTCTTAGAATCGCCGGACACTCGCCGGCTGATGGAGGAAGACCTGTGCATCACGCATGTGCTGTACAAGCAACTCGATTATCTACGGGTCGCTTTGGCGAAGCATGAGGTGAAGGGTCGTCGGAGGTCAGTCGCACTCGCGCCGGGCTACGGAAGAATGGATAGCTGGTCAGGCTCACTTCAGTACGAACTAGACGCTGGTCAGGTAAGGCTTGGCACGCTCAGCAGGCGGAACGTCGCTGACGGCATAAGAGCGTTTGCCGACAGATCGGAAATCCCAACCCCCGAGAGCCTGAGGTCTTTCGACGAATACATGAAGGCGGACATCCCTGACGTGTCCGAGCTTTTCAGAGACCGGAACAAGGAAGTGTGAGCCAACCGAAGAAGCATCACTTCTTACCGGTCTTTTACCTTCGCCAGTGGGCTGGAGAAGACGGTCGACTCGTCCAGTTCAGTAAGCCTTATGGCGACGTTGTTAAGCCCCGTCGTGGCCACCCGGAAAGCATGGGGTGGATTTCGCGGCTATACGCGCGAGAGGAGGTGTCCGAAGAGTCCGCGCACCGTTTTGAAACTCTTTTCCTTTCTCCTGTCGACAGCCAGGCCGCGGAAGCCATGAGGGTTATGCTCGACCCTGCGGCGGCGATGGCCTTCACCGGCACGCAGAAGATTATGTGGGCGCGCTACATGAACAGCCTCCTCGCGCGGATGCCGGAGGACATCGCAAAGCTAAAGGCACACGCGCCAACAGAATGGGTGGGCTCCATCCGCGGCCTACGGGAGAAGTACCTGGCCCACCGCGAGGCGACCGACCCGCCTACACTGGACGACTATCTCGCGGCGCCAACCGGGACGTTCATGAGCGACGTTCCGTTCATCGTGGCGGAGGTTATTCTCGGCCACGAGCGATTGCAGCAGGTAATGGCGAATATGCACTGGGCTGTCCTCATGACCGATGAGGCAGATCACGAGTTACTTACGTCAGACAGGCCGCTGGTACATACGCAGAGCCTGAACGCTCGCGACTCCCACTTGATGCTGCCTATTGGGCCGCGCCGGCTGTTCGCCGCCGCGCACGAGCGCGAGTTCATCAACTACCTGCAGAGCTGGGGCATCAATGCATTGGTGAAGCGAGTCAACGAGTACGTCGTTGGGTCCGCCGACCGATATGTGTTCGGCACCGACGATCGGCAGTTGAGGTTCGTCCAGAACCGAATGAGCACCGACAGGGGTGAGTCGCTTGTCGACCGGCTCCACAGGAAGCGCGCACAGTTGCGTCCACCGGCTGCGGGAGCCTCGTGAATTGCTAATTTCTGCTTTCAGGAAGTGGGAGAGCTGGTCCCTACGACAGAGATCAGGCGCAAAGCGGACGTCGAGCGTGAGCGCAACATTTCGGTCCGCAACTGACTTGTCTGAGCCCTGCAGCTTGTCTCCCGCTGTTAAGCAAGGGTTGGCTGATAGCCCCCTCACCCGCCACTTACCATCCCCCCAATCCCCTCCAGCAGCGCCCCCTGCTCGCCCACCCAGAACCAGTGATCCTCCCCCTCCACCTCGACGAACCGCGCCCCTGGAATCCGCGCCGCCAGATACCGCCCGGCTTCCACCCGCACCGCGCGGTCACCCCTGCGGTGCAGCACCAGCGTCCTGGCCGAGACCTTTGACAGCAGCGGGCGGACATCGGCGTCGCGCAGCGCCTGCAGCAGGCCGGCGACGGCGCCGGGGCTGGAGGCGGCCCGGAGCAGGCCGGCCCACCAGGCGCGCGCCTGGCGGTCGGAGGCAACGCTTGGCGCGAAGGTTTCGATTTCCGCCGGGCCGCCCCAGCCGGCGAGCAGGCGCTGTTGCCACAGGTCATATTGCGCCGCTGTGAGCGCGAAGGGATAGTCGGGCGCGCGGCTGCCCTTGGCGAGCGAGCCCCACAGAACCAGGCCGGTCAGCCGGTCGGGATGGTCGACGGCAAAGCGGATGCAGCCCGGCCCGCCCTCCGAAGCGCCGACCAGCACGGCTTTGCGGCTGCCGGCCGCGTCCATGACAGCCAGTATGTCGCGCGCGGTGGCCTCGACGGTCGGGCGGGCACCGACGCGGTCGGACAGGCCCATGCCGCGCCGGTCGAACAGGATCAGCCGGCCGAGCCGCGACACGGCGCTGAGCCAGGCGCGGCAGCTCCTGTCTTCCCAGATCCGCTCGACATGCGAGATGAAGCCCGGAACCAGTACGATGTCGGCGGGGCCGCTGCCTATCGTCTGGTAGGCGATATGGATGCCGTCCACGGCGACATAGCGGGTTCTCGGCATCTCGTCATCGCTGGCGCGCAGCAGAGCGAGCGTGGCCGGGTCCGGCGCCACGCCGAGTTCGTCGCGCAGCAGCCGCACGCAGGCCTCGCCCTGGCGCTCGGCCGCCGCCCGGTCGCCGGCGGCCAGATGCGCGCGGATCAAATGGCGGTGCGCGCTTTCGCTCAAGGGGTCGAGGGCGGCGAGGCGCGTGGCGTGCATCACGGCGCCGCGCGGTTCACCCCCGGCGATCCTGGCTTCCACCAGCCGCTCCAGCGCCTGCACCAGCCGGCTGCGCAGGGCCTCGCGGCGGAAGAACACCCATTCCTCGAATTCGGGACAATCCGGCAGCGCGAAGCCGGCGAGATAGTCGCCGGTGTAAAGGCCGGCGGCCTCGTCGAGCAGCCCGGCGTCGCAGGCATGGTCGAAGGCGATGGAGTCGGCCTCGACTGCCGGGCGCAGGCTGAGCGATGCCGCGCTGGCCGATATGAGCTCTTCGCCGAACGCGATGCGGATCTTGTAGAGCGTGCGCCGCAGGCGGGCGCGGGCGGCTTCCGCATCGGCATCGGGCCACAGCAGCGTGGCGGCGACGTCGCGCGCCACGGGTCCGCCGGCCTCGGCCAGATAGATGACGAGTGCCGCAGCCTTGCGCAAGGCGAGTTCTATCCGCCGCCCGTTCAGCCGGAACTCCGGAAAACCCAGAAGCCTGAGTTGTATCAGCTCCATCGATCCGCACGCGGCCGCGCAAGGAGAGGACGTTGAGGGGACGCCGGCCTTCTATCCATCCCCGCGAAATCGCGCCGATCCGGCCCGATCAACTCCCTTGGAGCGAGAAATGTCACCGGTCAATACATCAAGCCTTCGCACACCTCTTGCCATGGGCCCCGCCCCCGCCGCCGGGCATGGAGGCTGAACCATGTGCCAGACCTGCCTTTCCTGGTACGCACGCTGCGTCGCCCCCTATTTCGTCCATGCCGGCTGTTCGGCCGGCGCCTTTTCACGGATGCGCAAGCGCGTCATCCCGCGAGCTGAAGGTGTCGTCGTCGAGGTCGGCTTCGGCTCGGGCCTCAACCTCCCCTATTACGACGCCGCCAGGGTGGAGCGGCTGGTCGGCGTCGACCCCGATGGCACCATGCTCGGCCTCGCGGCACCCAAGAGCCGCGCCATGCCATTCCCAGTCGAATGCATACGCGCCGGCGGCGAAAGCCTGCCCCTGGCCGACGGCATCGCCGACACGGTGGTCGTCACCTATGCCTTCTGCACCATTCCGGACCCCCAGGCCGCGCTCGGAGAAATCCGGCGCGTCCTGAAGCCGACGGGCCGGCTGATCTTCATCGAGCACGGCCAGGCCGAGGGGCCGCGCGGCCGCCGCTGGCAGGAGCGGCTGAACCGGCTGTGGGGATCGATCGCCGGCGGCTGCCACCTCAACCGCGATCCGCTGCGCCTGATCGGCGGGGCGGGTTTTCGCCTGCTCGAAGTCCAGCACGGCCGGTTCCCACTGCCCCTGTGGCAGTTGGGCAGCCACCACGCCGGCATTGCGGCGGCGGGCTGACCGGTCTTCGCTGGGCGCGTGTCGCACCAAGAGTCGCACGCGCCAACGCCGCCCTCACAGCGCCAGGCTCCCCTGCTCCGCCTCCTCGGCATTGGGGTCGCCGGGGGCCGTGGCCCAGGCGAGTTCGACCAGCGTCACGGTGCGCTTTCCCGTGCCGTCGACCTGGCAGACGATCAGGCCCTGCTCCTCGATATAGGTCAGCAGACGTCGGGCGCGGCGCAGCGAGTGCGAACCATAGGCGCGCGCGATCGCGGCGTCGCTCGGGCACGGCCAGCCTTCCTTGGCCGCGCGCGCGATCATCATGAACACGCCCTGCATGTCGTCGGGCAGCAGCGAGGCGCGCACGGAAACCTCCCGCCACGCATCGTCCTGCGTCGTCTCGGAGCCGAGGCCGGCGCGGGCGCGCGTCAGCATGCGGCGGAATTCGGCGAGGTCCGGCACCACCGAGGCCAGGCCCTCGATGCGGCAGCGCACCACGAATTCCTGGTAGAGCACGCCGATCACGCGAAAGCCGGCGTCCGGTTGCTCCAAAATGGCGCGCAGCACGCGGTCGACCCGCTCGCGCCGTTCGGCCAGGTCCTCGGCGCTGATTTGCGGCTCCGGCGGTTCGGGGCGGATTTCCAGCGCCGCGGACTTCGCCGCCATCAGCTGGTCGAGCAGGTCCGGCGACGCCACCCGGCGCGGCGTGCGCACCGTCGCGGGCGGCGGCGCCGCCAGGATGATCGCGCGGGCGTCCTCGAGGGCCGCTTCCGGCATCGCCATCAGCCGCGGCGTACCGTTGCGCGGGCTGGTGTCGGTCGGGCCGATGCGCAGGCCGAGCGGCCGCCGCGACAGCGCCGGCCCCAGCGCCATGAACTGCCCGCGCTCCAGGTCGCGAAAGGCTTCCGCCTGGCGCCGCTCCATGCCGAGCAGATCGGCGGCGCGTGCCATGTCGATGTCGAGGAAGGTGCGGCCCATGAGGAAATTGGAGGCTTCCGCCGCGACATTCTTGGCGAGCTTGGCCAGACGCTGCGTGGCGATGATGCCGGCGAGCCCGCGCTTGCGGCCACGGCACATCAGGTTGGTCATCGCTCCGAGCGAAAGCTTGCGCGCCTCGTCGGAAACCTCGCCGGCCACCGCCGGCGCGAACAGCTGCGCCTCGTCGACCACCACCAGCATCGGGTACCAGTGGTCGCGGGCGACCTCGAACAGCCCGCCGAGGAAGGCGGCGGCGCGCCGCATCTGGTTTTCGGCGTCGAGCCCTTCGAGGTTGAGCACGGTGGAGACGCGGTGGATGCGCGCCCGCTCGCCGGCCGCCTGCAGGCCGCGCTCGGTATGCTCCTCGGCATCGATCACCAGATGGCCGTAGCGCTCGCCGAGCGAGACGAAGTCGCCCTCGGGATCGACGATGGTCTGCTGCACCCAGGGCGCGCTCTGTTCCAGCAGACGGCGCAGAAGATGCGACTTGCCGGAGCCCGAATTGCCCTGCACCAGAAGGCGGGTCGCCAGCAGTTCCTCGAGATCGAGGTTTGCTGGGGCGCCCGCCGTGGTGTGTCCCATCTCGATCGCAACGGTCATGTCTCGACTCAAAAAGGTCTCCTGCGCGGCATGGGGCTTAGCAACCCAGGCGCGGCCCGTCGAGCACCGATGGCCGGCAGCCCGGCGTTGCGCACAGTTGTGAGGGAAGGGCCGGCAGGAACGGCCGCCGCCAGCCGCCCCTGTGGATAGTAACCACTCATTCACCATGGGCCGGCGTTGCGATTGCAGAGGCCAGCCATCCGTTTAGCCTGACCTTGCATCGCGCCCCAACGGGATGCACCCCAACGCCCCCAAATGGCGGCCGGCGTCTTCAAGTTTCGTTTCGTATGCGCCGGTCGTCAGTTTTCCGCCATTCGGCAAACCTTTTGGTCATTGAGCCGCCACTTTGTGCCGGTTAGCATGGGCTGGGCTGATCGGGGTGGTGCATGGCGGGTTGGCGTCGCTTTGCTCTTTGCGCTGCATTGCTGCTGGCACTGGCCTTAGCGCTGGCATGGCCGGCGCGGGCCTACGACGCCAGGCCGCTGCGCGGCGTGGCACTCGTCATCGGCGAATCGCAATACCGGTCCCTGCCCGCGCTTGCCAACCCGGCCAATGACGCGCGCGCCGTTGCCCAGCTTTTGACCAGCCTCGGCTTCGAGGTCAGCTCCATTCCCGATGGCGACGGGCCTCGCCTGGCGCGCGGCCTCAAGCATTTCGTCGAGGACGCGGCCGGCGCCGATGTCGCGCTGCTCTACTATTCCGGCCATGGCATCGAGGCCGGTGGCGAGAACTACCTGGTGCCGGTCGAGGCGGACGCCTCCTCGCTTGCCGATCCGGCGAACCGGCTGGTGCCGGTCTCCGCTCTTTTGGCCGAGCTCAGGGCCAGCGTGCCGGTGGCGATCCTGCTGCTCGACGCCTGCCGCTCCAACCCGTTCCCGCCAGACGCGACGCTGACCGCCCCTTCCGGCGCGGCACCGGTCGCGGCCGCTGGACTTGACCTGGCGCGCGGCGCGGCGCCGCTGGCGGATGCATCCGGTGCGCCGCAGAGCCTCGGCGAGGTTATCGGCTTTGCCGCCGAGCCCGGCCACGCGGCGCTGGACGGCGAGCCCGGCGGCAACAGCCCCTATGCCGCGGCGCTCCTGAAACACCTCGCGGCCGGTGGCTTCGCCTTCGGCGACGTCATGACAATGGTCGCCGAGGAGGTCTATGTGAAGACCGGCGGCCGGCAACTGCCTTGGACCAATGCCAGCCTGCGGCGGCTGCTCTATTTCGGCCAGGTACCGGAAGAGACCGGCAGCGACGAGGCCTCGATCCGCTCGGCCCGGCGCAAGCTCCTGCTGACCATCGCCGCGACGCCGGCCGAGCAGCGCTCCATGGTCGAGACGGTGGCGGCACAGAACGATGTGCCTCTCGATCAGCTCTACGGCATGCTCGGCGCCTTGCAGGTCGACACGTCTGCCGGTCCGGCCGATCTGCGGGCGCAGCTCGCGGCGGGCGCACAGAAGCTGCGCGAAATCCTCGACCGGCACGACGCCGAAACCAGGCAGGACCCGGAATTGATTCGGCTTTCCGGCCTTGCCGACCGAGCTCAATCGGAAGGCGCCATCCAGCTCGCGCTGACCTTCCGCGCCAAGGCGAGCGCGCGCGCCGAGGAGATCGCCACGCAACTCGACGAGGCCGAGGCGGACATCAGGCAGAGGCGCCTGGAACTGGCCGGCACCTTTGCCGATCATGCCCGCACCGCGATCCTCAATTTCGACTACCGCACCGCCGCCCAGCGCTACGAGGACGCCTTCCGCCAGGTGGAGCGCTGGGACCCGAAGACCGCCTTCATCTACAAGATCTTCGAAGGCGACGCGCTGACCGACCAGGGCATGATCAAGGGCGAGAACGCGGCGTTGTCGCAGGCGGTGGACGTCTATGAAGCGGCAAAGCTGCTTCCCGGCGTCGGCGCCTTCACCGGCGGCCCGGCTGGCGTCGCCATCAACGAAGGCATCACGCTGACGGCACTGGCCGCGCGCGAAAACGGTACGGCGCGCGTCGAGCAGGCGATCAAGGTCTACGAGGACGCGCTCGATGTCTTCACCCGCAAGCGCGCTCCGGTATTGTGGGCCACCGTGCTGATCAATCTCGGCAACGCCTACGACCTGATGGGTCAGCGCGCCGGCGGCACGGCCTATTACGCCAAGGCGATGGACGCCTTCCGCCAGGCGACCAAGGTCTACACGAAGAAGACAAATCCCGATGAATGGGCCGGGCTGCAGAACAACATCGGCAATGAATTCACCGCGCTCGGCGACTCCGGCGATGCCAGGAAGAACTACGCCGCCGCGATCGAGGCCTTCCACGGCGCACTCACCGTCTGGACGCGCGACAAGGTGCCGGTGCAATGGGCGATGGCGCTGGCCAACCTCGCCGTCGCCTTACAGAAACTGGGCGAGATCGAGGGCGGCACGGAGAAACTGGAGGCATCGCGGGCCGCCTTCCAGGACGTGCTGGAGGTTCGCAGCCGCCAGACCCAGCCGGTCGACTGGGCCAACACGCAGAACAATCTCGGTTCCGTGCTGCTCTCGCTGGGCCAGCGCGGCAAATGCCCGGACTGTTTCGGGCAGGCTCTCGCGGCTTTCGACAAGGCGCATGAGGTGATCACCCGCAAGCAGGACCCCTTCACCTGGGCGACCATCACCTACAATCAGGGCCGCGCCTACCGCTTCATGGGTGACGCCGAAAACAGCGTGCCGCGCTACCGCAAGGCGCTGGAGCAGATGGACCTGGCGCTGACCGAACTGACACGCGAAAAGTCGCCGGTCATTTGGGGCAAGACTCATTCGGTGCGTGGCGAGATCCTGCTCGCCATCGGCGCCAAGACCCATGACAAGGCCAGCCTGCTCGCGGCCCGCGACGCCTTCATCGCCGCCCGCGACATCTTTCGCGAGCAGCATTATTCCTCCGGCTTCGAGGGCTTCTACGAGAAGGAACTCGGCCTGGTGCAACAGCAGCTCGCCCAGGCGAGATGAGCATCCCGGCCGGGCGAAGCCTTCATCCTCGCCTTAGCCTGGTCGCCATTCCACGCCTTGTCTCAGGCGGGCTTCACCGGCGGCAGTTCAGGCGCATCCAGCCCCTCGAAAGGGTCGCGCCAGGCGTCGATGGTTTCGAGCCGGCGATACCAGCTGAAGAGCGAGGGATAGTCGCCGAGCGGCAGACCGGCGACATCGTTGAAGGGCAGGAAGGCCGCCATGCGGAAATCGGCATAGGAAAGCGACGTTCCGACCAGCCATTGCCGGCGGGCCAGTTCCGCCTCCAGGATCGCGGCCCCCTTGTGGAACTCTTCCAGCCCCTCCCGCACCTTGTGCTCGTCGATCGGCCCGATGCCATAGCGCTGCTTGGTGCCCCGCTCGAAATGCACGGTGTCGCAGGCGCGCATGAAATTCTCCTTGCCCCAGCTCAGCCAGCGGATCATGTCGGGCTCGTCCTCGCCGGTGCGCCAGAAGTCGGAACGCGCCACGCGCGACAGCCGGCACGCTATCGCGTCGGCCTCCCACAGGCTGCCGCCCGGCCATGCCAGTATGGGAATGGAGAGGCTGGGATTGAGCGGCCGGAATCGCTCCGCTTGCCCCGGCGCAAAGGGTGATGCGAATTCGAAAGTCACCTGCGCCTCAAGATAGCGCGCCGTCGCAACCGCCAGGCGCGGATTGGGATTGCGGCTGAAGTACAGTTTCATTCCGCCCGGCACCGGCTCGACCTTGTCACTCATGCAATGCCTCTCCTCGTCCTGGCGAACATGCCAGACCAAGGACGCGGCTGACAGCTGCAATCCGGCAAAGTGTGGGTTGACCACCATCGATGGCGAGGCGACACTTCACCTCGCACCAAGGCAGGAGGAATTTGCGATGGACGAGCCCGAACGGTGGCGCCACATGTCGACGGCGCCCAAGGACGGCAGCCGGATCCTGGTCACGGTCCGTCCCTCCGAACAGGGGCCGGCGGAAGTCGACCTCGCCTACTGGTCGCGCGGCGACCAGTTCGCCGGTGAAGGCTGGCGGGCCTCGGACTCCTCGCCCGGCCGCGTCGTCGAATATGCCGAACCGGAACTGAAGTGCTGGATGCCCCTGCCCTCGGCCAACCTCAGCCGCGGCGGCTCGATGCCGGCGCCCTGGGAAGGCGACGACGCGCAGCAGCTGGACGGCTCGGGGATCTAGCGAAACGGGCTTGGCTGCCGATCTTCCACCTGAGGGAAACTGGCAGCTTCGCCAGCCCCGCCGCCATGGTGCATGAAGCCTCGCGCAGGAAAACATGATATCTCCCTGATCAAATCGCATCAGGGAGGGTGCCATCGCCAAACCGACTTTCGCCGACATCGCCCGCCGTGCGGCGGTCGGCACGGCAACCGTCGAGCGCGTGCTCAACGGCCGTGGTGGCGTGCGCCCCGAGACCGTCGAAAAGGTGGTTGCCGCAGCGCGCTCGCTCGATTATCCGCGCCGCTTGCCGGACGCGCATCGTGGTATCATCCGTATCGAGGTCATCCTGGTACGGCCGGACTCGACCTTTTTCTCTCGGCTCTCCCGGGCCTTCGAGCGCATTGCCGCCACGCTCGACCGCACGGTAGCCGTGCACCGGACGTTCCTCGACGAGGAAGATGCCTCCGCCATCGCCCGGCGTATCCGCGAACCCGGCATGCGTCGCGGCGGCCTGATCCTGGCGGTGCCGGACGATCCGCTGATCCGGGCCGCCTTGGCACAAGTCGAGGCGCAGGGTGTCCCCACCGTGCAGGTCGTGACCCGCATCGCCGGCTCGAAAGCCGACTATGTCGGCATCGACAACTACGCGGCCGGCCGCGTGGCAGCCCAACTGATGAGCCGCATGCAGACGCGCGGCGGCAGTATCGCAGCACTCTGCCACAGCCAGATCTACCATGTGCACCGCGACCGCATCCGTGGTTTTTCCGACTATCTGTCAGAGCATCCGCGCGCCGACCAGGCTTTCGTCGAGGTGCTGTTCGGTCACGATGAGGGTCACCGCAGCGCCGATCTTCTGGTCGATGTCCTGCGCCAGCACCCCGACCTCGCCGGCTTCTACAATGCCGGCGGCGGCAACGGCTCGCTTAACGAGGTGCTGGCGCGCCATCCGCGCCGCCACGAAATCTTCTTCGTCGGCCACGAGCTGACAGAACGCAGCCGCGCGGCCCTGCGGTCGGGGACCATGGACGTCGTGCTCGACCAGGCGCCGGAAGCACAGGCACGCCGCGCCATCGACCTCATCCTGGCCCGGCTTGGCCTGCATGACCTGCCGATCGACAACCCGCCGATCCGCTTCATCACCTTCACCGCCGAGAACCTTTGATCTGATTTGATCAAGGAACGAGAGGCCTTCCGGCGGCCGCGATGATACGCCTCTCGCAAATGGGAGGATCACTGGTGACGAGACGGCTGACGGTACACGACCTGCAAAGCGCCAAGGGCAGCAGGAAATGGCTGCAATTGCATGTCGACACGCCTGCCGAGGCAGCGGCCGCTGTCGCCTGCGATATCGTCATCCTGTCCTGCGAACCCGATCACCATCTCGAAGCCATTCGCCAAGCTGTACCCTTCGCTTTTCTCTCCGTCGGGATGCCGCATGGCGCGGTCGCCTCGCCCGACGAGGCGGTGCGGCTCGGCTTTGCGATGATGAAGCGGGGCGCCGATGCGGTCTACTCATCGCATTCGCCGCGCTTCATCGAGGCCATGGCGACCGAAGGCATTCCCGTCACCGGACATGTCGGCCTGGTGCCCAACCGCGCCACCTGGACCAATTTCCGCGCCATCGGCAAATCGGCCGACGAGGCCGTAAAAGTGCTGCGGGCCGCCAAGGATCTGGAGAATGCGGGCGCGGCCTGCATCGAGGTCGAAGTGGTGCCAGTCAGGCTTGCCGACCACATCACCCGCGCGACGCCGCTAATCACCATGGGCATGGGCTGCGGCAGCGCCTGCGACACCCAATATCTGTTTTCCTCCGACGTGCTCGGTACCCATACCGGCCACTATCCGCGCCACGCCAGGCGCTATGCCGACTTCGTCACGCTGGAAGCCGAACTGCAGGAAAAGCGGATCGCTGCCTTCCGCGCCTTCGGCCGCGACGTGGCCGATGGCCTTTATCCCGAAACGCGGCACCAGGTGGATATGGACGATGCCGCCTATGACCGCTTCCTCACCCTCGCCCAGTCTTTGTGAAACCAAATCCTGCCCTGAACCAAGACGTTGTGAGACCGCCATGGACGATTTGAAGTACGGCACACGCAACAAGCGCGGCGACTGGGCTCCGAACGAACCCGCCGGCACCGCGCCGCTGTTCACCTTCCCGCCGCGACCGCTGGCGCTCTTGAAATGGCTGCCGCATTATTTCCTGCCATACAACATCCTGTTCGCGCTCTCGGCGGTCGCCTGGTGGCGCTTCGTGCTGCCCGACGTCGAGGTGATGAAGACGATCGGCTGGGGCTGGATCCTGCGGCTGTTCCTCGTCAACTGCGCGGCATTGCTGGTGTTCTTTGGTGTCTTCGAACTCCGACTCTACATCTTGAGAAGCCAGGGCAACCGCTTCAAATACAACGGCAAATGGCCATCCGAGCAGAAGAGCAAGGCGTTCTTCTTCGAAAGCCAGAACGTCGACAACATGCTGCGCACCTTCGGCACCGGCATGCCGATCTGGACGGCGATCGAGGTGGCGATCCTCTATCTCTACGCCAATGGCTACGTGCCGTGGCTGACCTTCGCGGAACATCCGGTCTACCTGTTCTGCCTCGCGCTGGCGGTGCCGATCATCCACGAGACGCACTTCTTCCTGCTGCACCGGCTCATCCATTGGGGACCGCTCTACAGATGGGTGCATTCGGTTCACCACAATTCGGTCAACCCCTCGCCCTGGTCGTCGCTGTCGATGCACCCGGTGGAGCAGTTCGGCTACCTCGGCGTCGCCTTCTGGCACCTGATCATCCCGTCAAACCCGCTGCTGGCGCTCTACCAGCTCCACTATGCCGGCTTCGGCGCCATTCCCGGCCATGTCGGCTTCGACAAGGTGGAACTGACCGAGGACACGTCAGTCGATAGCCACGCCTACATCCACTACCTCCACCACAAATATTTCGAGGTGAATTACGGCGACGGGCTCATCCCGTTCGACAGATGGTCCGGCACTTTCCACGACGGCAGCAAGGATGGCGAGGCCCGCATGCAGGCCCGCTACGAGAAGAAGAAGGCGCGCGCCAACGCCGCTCCCTGACCGCGGCCCGACCAGACCGCCAGTGGATGGCTCGGCCATCCATCCAGCCACCCCGAAAGGGCCGGTGACAAAAAGGGGGTGAGCCGGCACTCCATCCGCAAGGAGGAAACCGTGAAGAGACTTCTCATCTCAACCGCGCTGGCGACGCTGATGTCGACATCGGCCTTCGCCGCCAAGATCGGCGTCAGCATCGTCAACTTCGACAACAATTTCCAGACGCTGCTCATGCACGGCATGCAGGACCGCGCCAAGGTCACCGTGTTCCAGAACGCCAGGGGCCAAGGCGGCGTGGACGCGGCTCTCGCGCTCGCCAAGAGCGAGAAGGTCGACCATATCGTCTACGTGCCGTTCGAACTGGTGACCCCGGCCAACGCCGCCGACTACCTCAGCAAGAACTGATCCGCAATCAAGGGGTCAGGGCGGTCAAGCCGTTCCGGACCCCTGTCGCCATCGAATTTCAAGGAGAGAAAATGCCGAGCTGGATCAGGGCCTGCGGCCTCGACGACATCGAGCAGGAAGGCGCGCGCCGCTTTGACCATGGCGATCGAACCTACGCCATCTTCCGCTCGCCCGATGACGAGGTGTTCTGCACCGACGGGCTGTGCACGCACGAGGCCGTCCACCTCGCCGACGGGCTGGTGATGGATTACGAGGTCGAATGCCCCAAGCACTCCGGCGCCTTCGACTATCGCACGGGGGCTGCCAAGCGGCTGCCGCCTTGCATCAACCTCAAGAGCTATCCGGCGCGCCTGGAAGACGGCGCCGTGATGGTCGAGTTGCCGGATTGAGGCGGCGCGTTTCGCGATTCGTCATGGTCTCGGGACAGGCGCCGCGAACCGCCGATCTCCCCCATAAAGGGAAGACCGGCCGTTTCATTCTCTCAGAACAAGAAAGCCGCCGTCGCCGGGTTAGGTCCATCCCGTCCGTCGCCCGAATCCATGCCGGCGATCGCCTCCAGGTCCTGCGCGTCCAGTTCGAAGTCGAAGACGTCGAAATTGGCCGCGATGCGGTCCTGGCGCACCGACTTCGGGATGACGATCAGCCCTTGCTGGAGATGCCAGCGGATGATCGTCTGCGCGGCGGATTTGCCGTGCTTGGCTGCAATGCCGGCGATCGTCGGGTCGCCGAGCAGCCGGCCGCTGCCGAGCGGGCTCCAGCTCTCCGTTTGGATGTTGTGCCCGGCATGAAATTCCCTGAGCGCGCGCTGCTGGAAGCGCGGATGCAGTTCGATCTGGTTGGCCACCGGGACCACGCCGGTCTCGCCGATGATGCGTTCCAGATGATCCCTGTTGAAATTCGAAACGCCGATCGACTTGATGCGGCCGGCCTGCTTCAGCTCGATCAAGGTCTTCCAGGCCTCGACATATTTGTCGCGGCTGGGCACCGGCCAGTGGATCAGGAACAGGTCGATCTGCTCGATGCCGAGTTTTTCCATCGTGTCGTCGAAAGCGCGGAGCGCCGCATCGCGCTCGTGCGCGCCGTTGCGCAGTTTCGAGGTGATGTACAGCTCGCTTCTCGCCACATCGGTGGCGCGGATCGCCTCGCCGACGCCTTCCTCGTTCTGGTAGCCCTGGGCGGTGTCGATCAGCCGGTAGCCGGCCTTGATCGCCCAGCCCACCACATCGGCGGTAATCCCGCGATCGACCTGCCACACGCCAAGGCCTAGCTGGGGAATGGCGGTGCCGTCGTTCAGCGTGATCAGTTCGGGCATGGTCGGGATCCTTTGCGAAGAAATGTCCGGGCGGCCGCCCGACCCAGCCTATCTAGGCACCAGCCTGGACGACGACCAGTCACCGGCGGATAAATTCGCCGGCGGTTTCGCGGACTGATGTCTTCGTCAGGGGAACCGGCTCATTTCGGCCGGCGCACCGCCCGCACCACCGGGGTGGATGTGCTGCCGCAGAACAGGCGGTCGCCGCCATCGGATTCAAGCCCCGAGACGGTCATGCCATCAGGCAGGTCGAGCCTCTCTAGAAGCTTGCCGGTTTTCGGATCGACGCGGCGCAGATCGCTCTCGTCGCCCTCCCAGGTGCCGTGCCACAGCTCGCCATCCACCCAGGTCACGCCGGTGACGAAGCGGCTGGATTCGATGCTGCGCAGGATTTTCCCGGTCTCGGGATCGATCTGGTGGATCTTGCGCTCGCGGTACTGCCCCACCCAAAGCGTGCCTTCGGCCCAGGTGAGCCCGGAATCGCGGCCGCCGCCGGGCGCCGGGATCGTGGAAAGCACCGCGCCCGTATCGGGATCGATCTTCTGGATGCGGTCATTGGCGAGCTGGAAGAAATGCCGGCCGTCAAAGGCCGTACCGGCATGTGCGGCGACATCGATCGAACGCAGCGTCTGCCCGCTTTGCGGGTCGAAGGCGTTCAGCCTGTCGCCCGAGGCAAACCAGACGTTCTCGCCGTCGAAACTCACCCCATGTATCCGCTCCACGCCGGGAAAGGGTCCGTATTCGCGCAGGATTTCGGCCGGTGAATGTTTCATGTCTTGATCCTTGTGGTCGTCATCCGCTGACCTTCGGTACGGGAATTAGCTGTGTCGAGATTCAGATCAGGCCACGCCATTCGCAGGTCGGCCTCACCTGAATATCGCCGCACCTTAGCCGTTCGGCAGCGGCGCCGGGAGTAACAAGGTGGTCGTGAAACCGGCCACCGGGGGCGTCATCCAGCGGCGCGCCCGGCCGTGGCCGAAAGACTGCACCTTGCCGGCCTCGGCGAGCGGCTCGAGCGCCCGCTGCACGCTGCGCTGGCCGGTTCCCAGCGCCAGCGCCAGCGCCGAGCTCGACCAGGCTTCGCCATCGGCGAGCAAGGCCAGCACGGCGGCGTGGCGTTCCTCGATCGGCCGCGCCAGCACCATCACCGCACGCGCCTGGCGCGGCACCAGCGTGAAACCGCGTTTGGTGGCGCTGATGTCGGCAAGTGCTGCGAGCTCGGCGCGCAGCCGCCCGATCTCGACGCGCAGCCGGGCGCGGTGCGATTCATCGGCATGCTTGCCGCCAAAGGCCCGCGCCACGAGTTCTTCGCGCGAGGCATCCCCGGGCCAGGCTTCGGCGAGTGCCCGCGCCAGCGCGAACAGCACCGGCCGGCTCGCCAGCGAGACCGTTCCGTCGCCGGCACGCACGGTGTAGCGAAAGGCATCGACGACCAGCGCCGGCGATTCCTGCAGCGCCTCGACCTCTTCGAGCAGCAACGGCCGCTCCGTGCCTTGGGTGATCAGCCGCGCCGCCGGTGTTTCCAGCGCGAGCGACGCGGTGGCGACCTCGGCCATCAGGCCGGGAATGCCGGCCTGTCGGGCGGCGTTGCGTGCCCATTCCAGCGCCGCGCGCGCCGGCCGGGTCCGCAGGCGCCGCATGGCGATGCCGGCGACGGCGAGTTCATGCGCGGCCCGCGCTGCCGGCGGCAGCGGCGTCGGGTCGAGCCCGGCCAGCACATGCTCGGCCTCGTCGAGCCGGCCGATCAACAGCAGGCGCCGCACCTTGAGGTGGCCGGCATGCGCCGCGTTCAGCCGGTCGCCATGCTTCTCCAGCGTCGTGCGCGCCGCGTCGAGCGCCTTGGCCGGCCAGCCCAGATCACGCGAGACCAGCGCGATCTCGGCCTCGGCGACGACGCATCTGGCGCGCGCGACAGCCTCTTTCGGGCTGAAGGCGCGCGCCGCCCGCCGCAACAGAAGCTTGGCGCGGTCGAAATCGCCGAGCTGCGCCATGGCGATGCCGCGCAGCGCCAGCGCCGGCGCGTCCTCGCGCAGGGCGACGCGGTCGAGCGCGCCAAGCGGATCGCCCGCCGCCAGGGCAAGCGCCGCCGCGGTGATCAGCGAGTCCATTCAAATCCCGTCACACTTGTAACTCCCACCGCGGCACGTTTGCGCCCTAACTTAAATCACCACCGCCGGTCAGCAAGCGGCAGCGGCCCGATGGCGACCTGGCCATGTGGCTGAGGCCGCCATCGGCACCAATTCCGGCACTCGGTAGCCTGAGCATCTCAGGTATTAATAGTAAGCATCTCATTAGGGATAGTTGAAAATGCCTGCAACCGACAATCTCGAACACACCGCACGGCCCCGCCGCCCCTGCTGCGCCGGGCCGGACGATTCAAATCCCGTCGCGAATGTAACTCACCTCACCCAGCCTCATCGCCCTAGCCTGGATCCCGACGCGATCACAGGCCGCGACGGCACCATGACTGACAAAGGAGAAGACCAATGACCAAGCACATGACGATGAAGACCCCGCCGATCGTCTCACGGCAGGAATGGGACGCCGCCCGCGAAAAGATGCTGGTGAAGGAGAAGGCGACGCTGCGCGCCAAGGACGCGCTCGCCGCCGAACGCCGGCGCATGCCGTGGATGGAAGTGGACAAGGCCTATGTGTTCGAAGGCCCCAACGGCAAGGCAAGCCTGCTCGACCTGTTCGAAGGCCGCCGCCAGCTGATCGTCTACCGCGCCTTCTTCGAGCCGGGCGTCTATGGCTGGCCCGATCATGCCTGCCGCGGCTGCTCGCTTGGCGCCGATCAGGTCGGCCACCTCGCCCATCTCAACGCCCGCAACACCACGCTGGCCTACGCCTCGCGCGCGCCGCAGGCTGACATTGCGCGGCTGAAGGCGCGGATGGGCTGGGAGATGCCCTGGTATACGATCACCGACAGCTTCGACAAGGATTTCGGCGTCGACGAATGGCACGGCCACAACGTCTTCATCCATGACGGCGACCGCGTCTTCCGCACCTATTTCATCAACAGCCGCGGCGACGAGCAAATGGGCACGGTCTGGAGCTATCTCGACGCCACCCCGCTCGGCCGCCAGGAGATCTGGGAGGATTCCCCCGAAGGCTATCCCCAGACGCCGCTCTACAGCTGGTGGAACTGGCACGACAATTACGAAGCCGGAGCCGACAAGAAATGGGCCGAAGTGGCCGCCGCCGGCGAAGCCGCCTTCCGCGACAAGGGCGAGTAGCAGGGACTGGGCCGGAAAGCGTCTCCTCTCCCGCGCCCTTGGCGGGGGGAGGAGCCCAAGTCCTGATCAGTCGCAGCCATCCAGGGAAAGAGACCATGAGCGACATCCACACAGGTGCCGGCGGCACCGTCCATCAAAGCGCGGAAACGACCCACCTTGGCATCGCCGACTGGCTGTGCCTCGCGGCGGCACCCACCTTCGCCGTGATGGCGCTGCTGTCCTGCCTTCAAGCTGGCGACGCCGCCATGCTGTGCATGGGCGCCTCCCCGCTCACCGGCCCGTCTTTGACCGGAATGCCGGCCATGTATCTCCTGATGAGCGCCTTTCATCTCGCTCCCTGGCTGCGGGTGATTTCCGGCCGCCAGATCCGATAGCGCCGGTTCGCCGCCGCCCGTATCCAGACATCCCCACACATCGGAGAAGACAATGAGGCTGGTCAGGCTGAGAGCGCCGGGTGGCTTGGACAGGCTCGACCTGGTCGAGGAAGATCCGCCCCAGCCTGGGCCAGGCGACGTGATGGTCAGGATCCGCGCCTGCTCGCTGAACATGCGCGACGATTTCGCGGTGCAGGGCAAGACACCGCTGGCCGACGGCCGCGTGCCGCTGTCCGACGGTGCGGGTGAAGTGATCGCCGTTGGCAGCGGTGTCGACACGCTCAAGCCCGGCGACAGTGTGGTCAGTGTCTTCTATCCCTGGTGGCTGGATGGCGACATGACGCCCGCCACCAGGCGCGACATTCCGGGAGAAAGCTTCGACGGCTTCGCCAGCGAATATGTCTGCATGCCCGCGCAGGCCTTCACCAAGGCTCCGGCGGGCTATACGCATGCGCAAGCGGCGGCGCTGACCTGCACCGGCGTCACCGCCTGGCGAGGCCTGGTCGTATCCGGCAAGGTCAAGCCGGGAGACACGGTGCTGGTCCTCGGCACCGGCAGCGTGTCGCTGTTTGCGCTGCAATTCGCCAAGGCCGCCGGCGCCCGGGTCATCGCCACTTCTTCCGACGAGGAAAAGCTGGAGCGGCTAAGCCGCCTCGGCGCCGACGCCGTCATCAACTACAGGGCCGTGCCGGACTGGGGCCGCAAGGCCCGGGAGTTGACGGCAGGACGCGGCGTCGATCATGTGATCGAGGTCGGCGGCCCCGCCACGCTGGCGCAATCCATAACCGCGTGCCGGACAGGCGGCCACATCGCCCTGATCGGCGTGCTGACCGGCTTTGCTGCCGATATCTCGATCCCGGCCGTATTCTCGAACCAGATCCGCATCAGCGGCATTTCCATCGGCAGCCGGGCGGACCAGGAGGACATGATCCGCGCGATCGAAGTCAACGGCATCAAGCCGATCATCGACCGCCGTTTCCCGCTGCGCGACATCGCCGGCGCCTTCACGCACTACGCAGCCCAGAAGCATTTCGGCAAGGTCTGCCTGGAGCTCTAGCGCTACATCAGCAACAGCTAATTGACAGCCGATGGGAAACGGCGCTCACTGGCCCGTACAGGTGGATCGCAACATAGGCGGGCGATTTCGGCCGCCGGCGTCACCTCGGGGAGGATGCCATGCCAACAGTCATTGGCCATCACGACATCTCGAAAGACAGCAAGCACTGGCTCAGTTCACCCAAGCGCAAGGAGCTTTTCGGCTCGCTGGGGATCACCAACATCCGCACCTTCGTCGATCCCCAGAACCCGAAACGGGTGGCCGTGATGATGGATGTGCCGGATATGGATAAGATGGCCGCGCTGATGCAGAGCAAGGCGGCCGCCGATGCCATGGCGCACGATGGCGTGGTGCCGGAATCACTGGTGATCCTGGTCGAGGCGAAGGCGTAGCCGCTTCTCCGATACAAGGTTTGGCACGATCTAGCCAGCGGCCCGCACGGGCCAGCCGCTCATGGGCGCGGGTTTTACCCGCGCCCATGCAAGCTACCTCAATTGCACTTCGGCTTGGCGCTGTTGCAGGCGTCGACGAGCTCGGCCGGCGGATCCTTGTGGAAGACGGTCTTGAAGGATTCCAGCACGTTGGACTGCACCACCGGCAGCGACTGCACGCCGACCCAGGCGGGCGTGGGCTGACCAATCAGCGCCTTCATCATCGCCAGCGCCTCAGCCACGCCCTGGTCATAGGGGCGCTGCGAACCGGTTGCCTTGAGCGGACCGCCCTTGGCGATCTCGATCGCCGACTGCAGGCCAAGATCGACCGTGGTGATTGGAATGTCGATGCCTTGCGCGCGCATCGACGACAGCGTGTCGAGCGCCGGCTGGTCCCACACCGCGTACAGGCCCTTCACATCGGGATTGCCAGTGAGGAAGTCGCCGGCGATCTGCGAGACCTTCGACGGGTCGGTGAAGTCCACCTGCTTCATGACGATGTCTGGCCGGTTCTTCTTCATCCACTCGCTGACACCCTTGGTGCGCTCATTGGTGCTGAAATAGTCGACGCCGAAATTCACCAGCCCGATCGTGCCGCCCTTCGGCATGCAGGACGCCAGGATCGTCGCAGCGATCTGGCCGTTGCCCTGGCTGTCGGCCGAGATCATCGAGGCAAAATCCTTGGGAGATGAGAGGCCAACCGGGATACTGTCCATGAACACCAGCTTGATGCCGGCCTCGCCCACCTTCTTGTAGGTCGGCGCCGTCGCGGTGAAGTCGACCGGGATGGAGATGATACCGTCCGGATGCTGCTGGATGGTGTTCTCGATATCGGCGATCTGCTTGTCGACCTGATATTCGGCCGACGCCACGCCTGTGACGGTGACGCCATATTTGGCCAGCGTTTCGCTGATGCCTTGCACCTGCAATTGCGACCAGTCGAGGTTCACCGTCTGCATGGAAATGCCGACCTTGAACTTGCCGGCCTTGACCTTGGCGGCCTCTTCGTCGGTCAGTTTCAGCTCGTCGGGCGAGGCTGCCTTTTCACCGTGGGGGCCCTGGCCGACAATGCCCTTGGGACCGAGCGTCGCCATGTCGACGCCGGTGACGCAAGTGTCGGGCGTCTGCGCCAAACTCAGGGATGTCGACAGCGCGAAAGCGCTGGCGGCGAGGCTCAATGTGCTGAACAGGATTCTTGCCGATTGTTTCATGACTTCCTCCGTTGATTTCTGACGTTCGTTTCGCCGTTTGGAGCCGGCGCTTTCTGCTGATGTCCGTGGCGCGCCTTACCTCCTCGTGAACGCCACCGCGGCGACGATGATTGCTCCCTTGATGACGAGTTGCAGCGACGAGCTGACGCCGAGCAGCACCAGCCCGTTGTTGAGCGTGCCGATGATCAGGCTGCCGAGCAGCGTGCCGAGCACGAAGCCGCGGCCGCCGAACAGGCTGCAGCCGCCGAGGATGACCGAGGCGATGACATCGAGCTCCATGCCTTGCACCACATCGGGCCGCGCCGCGTGCGAGCGCGCCGACAGGATCAGCGATGCCAGCCCGGCGAGCGTCCCGGTCAGCACGAAGGCCAGCGTCGTGACCTGCTTGATATGGACGCCGGAATAGAGTGCCGCCGTTGGGTTGCCGCCGGCCGCGTAAACCCGCCGCCCATAGACGCTGTAGTGGAGCAGCAATATGCCGGCGATGGTGACGCCGAGCGTCCACAGGATCGGCGCCGGTATGCCGAGCACCGAGCCCTCGCCGAAAATCGCGAAATAATATTCGTTGGTGATGATGACCGGCTTGGTGTTGGTGACCATCAGCGCCAGCCCGCGCGCGCCGCTCAGGGTGCCCAATGTCACCAGGAAGGACGGGATTTCCAGACGCGTCGTCAAGACGCCGTTGATCAGCCCGATCAGCGCCCCGGTGCCCAGCCCCGCCAAGGCACCAACGACCCAGTTGTTGGCGACGAATGCCATGGCCAGCGATGCGCTCATGCCTGACAGCGCCAGCGTCGAGGCGACGGACAGGTCGATCTGCCTGGAGATGATGACGAACGTCATGCCCACCGCGATGATCGAGACCAGCGTCGTCTGGCGGCCGATGTTGAGGAAATTGTCGATCGACAGGAACCAGGGTGACGCCAGGCTGAAGACGATCAGCATGATGGCGAAGGCGACATAGAGCATGTAGGGGCGCTCGCCCTGCAGCAGATGCCGCAAGGCCGAGCGGACGCCCGGTTGGCTGGCGGCGGCTTTTGCCGGGTTTTGTGTGTCGGTCATGCCGCGTGCTCTTCCGATGGCTGCGAAATCTGAATGAGGTGATGGAGGTCCTCGGCGCTGCCGAAGTCCGGCCGCGTGGTCGTCCTGGTGATGCGGCCGTCGACGACGATCGAGATACGGTCGCAGAGCTGCAGCAGTTCGGACAGATCGGACGACACCAGCAGCACCCCGCTGCCGGCCGCCGCCGCGGCACGAATGACGCCGTAAATCTCCTCGCGCGCACCGACATCGACACCGACCGTCGGCTCGTCGAGCAAAAGCACGCGCGGCCGCGGCTCGTTCCATTTGCCGAACACCACCTTCTGCTGGTTGCCGCCCGACAGGTTCTTCACCAGGGTCAACGCGCTTGGCGCCTTGACGGCCAGCCTGCGCATCGCGGCATTGGCATGTACGCTCGCCGGACCGCGCTGCAGCCAGCCGAGGCGCGAGAAATAGGGCAGCCGCGGCAAGGTCAGGTTGCGCTCGATCGAATGTTCGAGGACCAGGCCCTGGACGTGCCGGTCCTCCGGCACCAGCGCGATGCCCAGCCCGATCGCCGCCGCCGGGTCTGTTCCCTTCAACGAGACGCCGTCCAAGCTGACCTCGCCCGACTGGGCGGGCCGCAGGCCGAAGATGGTCTGCAGGATTTCGGTGCGCCCGCTGCCGATCAGCCCGGCAAGGCCATGGATTTCGCCGGCGCGCAATTCGAGGCTGGCCCCGTCGAGCCGGTCATTGCTGACGCCTTTCAATTCGAGCACGGGCTTTTCGGAGGAAACGGCGGATGGCGCCATGCCATGTCCAGATACCGTGCCATCTGCCTTCAGCACGGCGTGATCCTGCCCGACGATCGCGCCGACCAATTGCCGCATATTGGTTTGCGCCGTCACGAATGTTCCGGCGTTCTGCCCGTCGCGGAACACGGTCACCCGGTTCGAGATGCGGAATACCTCGTTGAGGCGGTGGGTGACGTAGATCACCCCGACGCCCCGCGCGGCGACCGCCCGGATCGCCTCGAACAGGATCTTCTCCTCATCATCGGTCAGCGCCGAGGTCGGCTCGTCCAAAATGAGCAGACGGACATCGCCCATCAGCGCCTTGGCGATCTCGGTCATCTGGCGATAGGCGAAGGGCAGCGAGCCGACCATGGCGCGGGCGTCGAGCGGAATGTTCTGCGATTTGAGGAAAGCCTCGGCCTGCGCCACCAGTTGGCGCTTTTTCAGGAAGCCAAGCCGCGTCTTCGGCTCTCGTCCCAAAAGCAGATTGTCGGCGACCGACAGCGACTCGACCAGGCTCAGGTCCTGGTAGACGACCGCCACGCCGGCATCGCGCGACTGGGCGGGCGAGGAAAACGAGACAGGCTTGCCGTCGATTTCGATCGAGCCGCCATCATGCACATGCACGCCGCTCAGGATCTTGATCAGCGTCGACTTGCCGGCGCCGTTCTCGCCGAGCAAGGCATGCACTTCACCGGAGCGAACTTCGAGACTGACACCGCGCAGCGCGTTGACGCCGCCAAACCGCTTCCTGACGCCCTCGACGCGCAGCAAGGGCGTCCCGGAAAATGGCGCAATCGAACCCTGTTCGATCATGACGCCCGCACTTCCTCCCGTTGACGCGTCCCCTACCCTGTCGAGCCTCTTTTGAGACTTCTCTTACTTTTTTTGTGACTTTTCCATCACGTTGGGGAAATGTCAAACGGAGTCAGGTTGGCAGCTATCAGCGCTGCACAGGAAATTTGGCCGAAGCTTCCCCAACTTCGTCATCCACGGGCGTAGCAGGAGCGAAGCTCCGTCGCGGAGACCCGAGGATCCATTCCGTGACGTTAAGGCTTTGCAACGGTTCAGAATTCTGCACCGCAGCGGCGCTCGAAGGTCGCGGCATGGATCCCTTAGGCTGCGGAGCAGCTCCAGGGGTCTGCGCCGCGTCGCTACGCTCCTTGCTCCGCCCGTGGATGACGAAACGATGAACGTTTGTGCCGGTCACCAACAGGAATCAAAACGACTCCGGCCCAACCTCACCCGCTTCCGTGATGACAGCATCAAAGCCATCCATGACCGAGAAAAAAGCCCGCTTCAGCTTGCCGATCTTGCTCGAGTCGATGACCAGGTAATTCTCGCGCGCCAGGCTCATCACCTTCTGCTTCACCACCGCCTCGTGGAAATGCTCGCAAGTGGCGCCGCGCTTGGCGTCTACGCCGGCGGCCGACAGGAAGGCCGCGTTTATGCCGACGCTGTTCAAAATGTCGAAATCATGCGTGCCCGAGAAGGACGCCGACGCCGGATGGTAGACACCACCCAGCATGATGATCGTGACATTGGGTTTGCGGCTCAGGCGTTCCGCGACATTCATGGCGTAACATATTGCCGTTATTTGATAATTGTCGGGAATGAGATCGATCAGATGGATCAGCGTCGTGCCGCAGTCGATGAAGATCGTCTCGTCGGGCCGTATCTTGCGCGCCGCGTGCACGCAGGCTTCGCGCTTGGCCGCCGCATGGCTGTCGGCCGCGGTCGCCAGTTCGTAGGGAATCTCGGCCTCGATCTCGGCCGCCGCCAATATGTGCCCGCCGAGATAGGCGATCTGGCCCTGGTTGGTGGCGATGTCACGCCGGACCGTCATCTCGGAAACGCCGAGCAGCGCTGCTGCTTCGCTGAGATGGATAACCCGCCGCTGCGACAGCAGATCGATAAGCCGTGCCGTCCTTTGCGCCTTGCGAGCCGTCATGCGTGGGCCTGTTGGTCACCTAAAATGTGAGGATCTTAACAACCGCTCGCATTTAGATGCAAGTGCCGCGCACGGGCCTAGCCTGCCATGGCTAACGCAGGCGCCTGTTTACAAGGTTTTTCCGTCGCTGGAACCGGTCGTGGAGATCGTCAGGCCTTGACGGATTTCCCCGCGCCGAACCGCAACCCGTCCATCAACAGCTTGACCAGCCGGCGCGAACGGTCGCGCCATTCCGGCGTATCCGGCGCGGAATAGATGCCGCCGAGCGCGTGCAGCACATCGGAGGCATCGACGTCGCCGCGGATGGTGCCGTCGGCCACCGCCGCCTCGACCAGTTGCCGCAAGGCTTGTGAGACCCGCCCCGACGTGTCGGAGAACAGCGTCGAATTGGTGGTGAGCAGGATGCGCAGGCTGGTCGCCAGGCCGCGCTTGGTGGCGATGTAGTCGACGAAGCGCCGCATCCATTCCTCCAGGGCGACATCGGACGGGTGTCTTGCCGCGAGCTCCCCGGCGGCCGCGCACAGCCCCTCCACCTCGCGGCGGTAGACCACCTCGACCAGATGCTCGCGCGTCGGGAAATGCCGGTAGAGCGTGCCGATGCCGACGCCGGCGCGGCGCGCGATCTCCTCCAGCGAGGCATCGATGCCGCGCTCGGCAAACACCGAAGCCGCCGCCTCGACCAGCCGGTCGCGGTTGCGCTGGGCATCCGCGCGCAGCGGCTTTTCCTCCGCGGCGGTCTTCGTTTCGGCGATTGTGGACGGCTCGACGGCCAATTTTTTCTCCACCTTGTGTCAGGGGCTTGAACCCGGCCGGGTCAGCCCCCACGTAATAAACGGAGGCGCCTCCGCTTTTGTGGAGTGCCTTCATCATATAAGAACGGGAACCGGTATGTCACGTCCTTCAAGGCCGCAAGCAACAGCTCCCCTGCCAGCGGGAGATTGACCAAGACGCCCTTGCCCTCCCCCGCCCCGACACCAGATCATTCCCCTCAGCGTCAAGCAACTGGAGCCAGACGCCCATGACAAAAATCCCCGTCCATCTCGATATCAACGGCCAGCATCACGAATTGCAGCTCGAGCCGCGCGTCACGCTGCTCGATACCTTGCGCGAGCGGCTCGGCCTGACCGGCACCAAGAAGGGCTGCGACCATGGCCAGTGCGGCGCCTGCACCGTGCACATAGACGGCGAGCGCGTGCTGGCGTGCCTGACGCTCGCGGCACAAGCCGAGGGCCGCAGCATCACCACCATAGAGGGGCTTGCACGGGAGGGCGAACTGCATCCCGTGCAGGCAGCCTTCCTCGAACAGGACGCCTTCCAGTGCGGCTACTGTACGCCGGGCCAGATCATGTCGGCGGTGGCCTGCATCCGCGAGGGCCATGCCGGCTCTGATGAGGAAATCCGCGAATACATGGCCGGCAATCTCTGCCGCTGCGGCGCCTATCCGCACATCGTTGCCGCCGTCCGCCAGGCAGCCCAGGAGTTCGCATCATGAGGGATTTTTCTTACCTGCGCGCCACTTCCACTGACGCCGCACGCCAGGCAGCCGCCCTGCCCGGCGCGATGCTGCTCGCCGGCGGCACCACGCTGATCGACCTCGCCAAATGCGGCGTCGCCGAGCCCGACACGCTGGTCGACATCACCCATCTCAAGGGGCTCGACCGGATCGATGTCAGCGAACGCGGCGCCACCATCGGCGCGCTCGCCAAAATGGGCCATGTCGCCGACCATGCCGACATCAAGAGCCGCTTCCCCGCCATCTCCGAAGCGCTGTGGCAGGCGGCGTCGGCGCAGATCCGCAACATGGCGACCATCGGCGGCAATCTGATGCAGCGCACGCGCTGCCCCTATTTCCGCGATCCCGCGAACTTTTCCGCCTGCAACAAGCGTGTGCCGGGCAGCGGCTGTTCGGCGATCGGCGGCGTCACGAGAGGCCACGCCGTGCTTGGCACCAGCGACGCCTGTATCGCCATGTATCCAGGCGACCTCGCCACCGCTCTGGTGGCCTTCGACGCGACGGTTCATCTCGGCGATCGTCGCATCCTGGTCGACGACTTTTTCCTGCTGCCCGGCACCACGCCCGACAGGGAACACGCGATCGAGCCGGGCGAGGTGATCACCGCCATCGAAATCCCCGGCTCCGCCGCCGCCCGCCGCTCGACCTATCTGAAGATCCGCGACAGGCAATCCTATGAATTCGCGGCGGCAAGTGCTGCCGTCGGCATCGAATTCGAGGCTGACGGACGCACCATCCGTGACCTGCGCGTGGCGCTCGGCGGCGTCGCCACCAAACCGTGGCGGGCCCGCGCCGTCGAAGCGGCGCTGAAAGGCAAGGTGCTGGATCCGGAAACCGTCCGTGCCGCCAGCCTGCTCGCCGTCGAAGGCGCCATCGACCATGGCGCCAACCACTACAAGATCGAGCTCGCGCCGCGCGTTGTCGCGCGCGCCATCCTCAAATTGGGAGAGACGGCATGACCGTTCACACAAGACATGGCGATGCTTTGGATGGCGCGCTGGCGCAAGCCCTCGGCGGCCGGCTGTCGCGCGTCGACGGCCCGGCCAAGATCACCGGTGCGGCGAAGTATGCCGTCGAGCAGCAGCTCGAAGGACTGGCCTACGCCGTGCTGGTCGAAAGCACGATCGCCTCGGGCAAGGTGCGCGCGATCGACACTGTGCAGGCAGAGGCAGCGCCGGGCGTGCTGCAGGTGCTGACGCCGGACACCATCATCAGCCTGAGGACCGCATCCGACTGGTTCGGCACGCCGCCGCCCGACAAGCCCTATTGTCCGCTGGCGCGCGACATCACCTTCTCGGGCCAGCACGTCGCGGCGGTCGTCGCCGAGACCTTCGAGCAGGCGGTCGCCGCGGCGGCCCTGGTCAAGGTCAGCTATGACGAGACGCCTTCCATCGTCGACCTCAGCGACGGCAAGGCCGGCGACGGCATTCCGATCGACGCCATGACCAAGGAATGGGGCGATGCGCCCGCCGCCTTCGCCGCCGCGCCGGTGCGCGTCTGCGCCGCCTACAACACGCCGCGCGAATACCAGGCGCCTATGGAGCCGCATGGCCTGGTCGCGCGCTGGGAGGGCGATCAGCTGACCGTGTGGGAGCCGAGCCAATGGCTCGACGGCATGGCCCGCACCTATGCCGAATGGTTCGAAGTGCCATTCGAGAATGTGCGGCTGGTCTCGCCCTACATTGGCGGCGGCTTCGGCTCCAAGGCGCTGGCGCTCAGCCATGGGGCGGTGGCGGCAAGTGCCGCCAAGATGCTGGGACGGCCGGTGAAGCTGGTGATGACGCGTCAGCAGACCTTTACCGGCTATGGCGGCCGCGCCGCGACGCGCCAGACGGTGACGATCGGCGCCGACCGCGACGGCATGATCCAGTCGATTGTGCACCGCGGCGTCAATGAAACCTCGATCGACGGCATGTGGGTCGAGCCGCTGGGCTCGGTCACCTCGATCATGTACGCGACGCCGAATTTCTCCTCGAGGCAGAATGTCGTGCGGGTCAATTCCGTGGTGCCGGGCGCCATGCGCGCGCCGGGCGAAAACCCTTCGGCTTTCGGCATCGAAAGCGCCATCGACGAGCTTGCCTACGAGGTCGGCATCGATCCGCTGGAAATCCGCCTGCGCAACTATGCCGAACAGGATCCGCACGCCAAAAAAGCCTGGTCGACCAGGCAGTTGCGCGAGGCTTTTGCGGCGGGTGCGGAACGTTTCGGCTGGGCCAGGCGCTCACCGGAGCCGCGCTCGATGCGCGACGGCAACCAGTTGATCGGCTGGGGCGTCGCCGCCGGCACCTATCCGGTGCGGCGCGCCTATGGCGAGGCCGTCGTGCGCATCCTGGCCGACGGCTCGGTCGAGGTCGAAAGCTCCTCGATCGACATGGGCCAGGGCACCTACACCATCCTGGCGCAGACCGCCGCCGAGACGGTCGGCGTGCCGGCCGACGACGTGGTGGTGAAGCTCGGCGATTCCCGCTTTGCCCGCGCCGGCGTCAGCGGCGGATCGCGGCTGGCCGGCGTGATGACGGGGGCGGTCCACAAGGCCGCGACCTCGGCGCTCGACCAGCTGGTGGGGCTCGCCATCAGCGATCCACGCTCGCCCTTCCACGCGCTGCAGGCCAACACTTTGGTCGTCGCCAACGGCCGCATCGGCTCGCCGCGCGGCGATGGCCCCGATGTCTCGATCGCCGAACTGCTCAAGAGCGTCGGCCGCGACCGCATCGAGGCGACCGGCGACACCATGCCGGCCAATTCGACGGCCGAGGACCGATACAAGAACTACACCACCATCGCCATGGCGTTGCCGCACACAGAGGGCGACTATTCGCGCTATTCCTGGTGCGCGCATTTCATCGAGGTGCGCGTCGACGAGGATTTCGGCACGGTGCGCGTCTCGCGCGTGGTGTCGGCGCTGGATTCCGGCCGGCTCTACAACCCGAAGCTCGCCGAAAGCCAGTGGAAGGGCGGCATCATCATGGGCATCGGCCAGGCGCTGCTGGAAGAAGGCATCATGGATCGCCGCCACGGCCGCATCGTCAACAACAACCTCGCCGATTATCTGGTGCCGACCAATGCCGACATCCCGGACATCGAGGTGATCTCGGTCGGCATCCCGGACCCGCACTCCTCGGCGCTCGGCGGCAAGGGTGTGGGTGAACTGGGCATCGTCGGTGTCGCGCCCGCGATTGCCAATGCGGTGTTCCACGCGACGGGGAAGAGGGTGCGCGATTTGCCGATCACGCTGGAGAAGCTGATCTGAGGGTCGAGCGCGTAATCTCCCTTTGCGCTGGGGATTACGCGCTCGTCCGCTTTCGCGCCTACCACTCCAACCCGAACGCCAGCTTGCCGAAATGCAGGCCGCCGGCGGCCATGTGGGCGTAGGCTTCGGCCGCGTCACCGGGTGAAAACACCTTGTCGACGACCGGCTTGATCCCGGCCGCGCCGATGGCGCGGGCGGCATCGCGCAGGTCGGACACCGACCCGGTGTTGTTGCCTATCACCTTCAGCGCCTTGATGATGATCGGCAGCAGGTTGACCGTGGCCTCGGCGCCGCTGACGAAACCGATGGTGAACAGCGTGCCGCCGGGCGCGGTGGCGTTGATGGCGCGGGCGAAGGTGGCGGTGCCGCCGGTCTCGACGACGAGGTCGGCGCCGAGGCCGCCGGTCAGTTCCAGCACCTTGCCGTCCCAGTCCGGTGTCCCCCGGTAGTTGATGAGATGATCGGCGCCCAGCGCCTTCGCCCGCTCCAGCTTCTCGTCCGACGACGAGGTGATGATGACGGTGGCGCCGGCGGCTTTCGCCAGCTGCAGGGTGAAGATCGAGACGCCGCCGGTGCCGAGCAGCACGACCACCGAGCCCGGCCCGACATTGGCGGTGCGCAGCGCGTTCCACGCCGTGGTGCCGGCGATCGGCAATGTCGACGCCGCTTCGTAGGAGAGATGCGCCGGGACCGGCACGATCGAATTGGCCGGCAGCGCGACATATTCGGCGAGCGAACCCGGCAGCGCGATGCCGCGCATCTGCGTCATCTCGTAGGGCCGCGGCCGGCCGCCGATCCAGCGCGGCTTGGCATGGGCGACGACGCGATCGCCCGTGCTGAAATTCGTAACGCCCTCGCCCAGCGCGACGATCTCGCCGGCGCCGTCGGCCACGGGGATGAGCGGAAAGCTCGGCCCGGGATAGTTGCCGCTGGCGACCGCGACATCGACGAAATTGAGGCTTGCCGCACGCTGGCGGATCAGCACCTCGCCGCGCTGCGGTTCGGGGGTGGCGACGGTGGCGGCGCGGAAGGCGTCGAGCCTGGGTTGGCTCAGTTCGATGGCTTTCATGGTTTTCACTCCGGTGGGACGATTGATGGTTGAGTGAACCTATCTGCTGCGCTATTTCTGGATAATCGATCCATTTTGCATTTGAGTAATGCTATATATGCAGCAATCCCACGAACCGGCGGCTCTTGCCGAAATGGCGGCCTTCGCGGCCATCGCCGAGGCGCGCTCCTTCACCAGGGCAGCAGTGCGTGTCGGGCGCGACGCGACCATCCTGTCGCGGCGCCTGCAATCGCTGGAGGAGCGGCTGGGGGTCAGGCTGCTCTCCCGCACGACACGCAGCGTGTCGCTGACCGAAGCGGGTGCCGAATTCCTGGTGCGCGTGCGCGCCATCCTCGCCTCCGTCGACGAAGCCGAGGCCGCCGCGTCGGCGCATGCCGGCGGCGGCCCGCGCGGCCTGCTCAGGCTGGCGCTGCCCGGCACGTTCGGGCGCATGTGGATCGGACCGCTGCTGCCGCAATTCCTTGCCGAATTTCCCGATATCCGCATCGAGGCCGAATTCTCCAACCGCTTCGCCGATCTGGTGGCCGAGAATTTCGACGTCGCCGTGCGACTCGGCGCGCTGGAGGATTCGCGCCTGGTGGCGCGAAAGGTGGCGACGCGGCGCCGGCTGCTTTGCGCCGCCCCCGCCTATCTTGCCCGCAGAGGCAGGCCGCGGACGCCGCAGGCGCTGCTCGAACATTCCTGCCTGGGTTTCAGCGGCTTCCAGACCTTTCCGGCCTGGGAGATGACCGACCGCGAGGGCCGGCGCGCGCGCGTCGAGGTTTCCGGGCCGTTGGTCAGCGACGATGCCGAGGTGCTGGTCGAGGCCGCCGTGCAGGGCCTCGGCCTGATGATGAGCACCGACTGGCTGATCGGCCGCGAGCTCGCCGACGGACGACTGGTGCCCGTCCTGGAGGAGTGGACGCTGGCCGACGAAGGCGCGGTCTACGTCGTCGTGCCCTCAGCCAAGGGACAAGCCGCCAAGACCCGCGCCTTCGCCGACTGGATCAGCAAGCGCTTCGCACCCGAGCCGCCCTGGCGAGTGTGAAGGGCGAAGCTGCCGATCTCCCCTTGTGGGGGGAGACTACGCGCTTCCCCCTCACTTCCCCTGTTTCATGAACTGGCTGAGCAGATCCACCGGCAGCGGGAACACCACCGTGGACGAGCGCTCGCCGGCAATGTCGTGCAGAGCCTCGAAATAGCGCAGTTGCATGGCTTGCGGCTCGGCCGCCAGCATCCGGCCCGCCTCGACCAGTTTCGCCGCCGCCTGCTGCTCGCCATCGGCGTTGATCACCTTGGCGCGCCGCAGCCGCTCGGCTTCGGCCTGCTTGGCGATGGCGCGGATCATGCTCTCGTTCAGGTCGACATGCTTGATCTCGACATTCGACACCTTGATGCCCCAGGCGTCGGTGCGCTGGTCGAGGATCTCCTGGATGTCGCTGTTGAGCTTGTCGCGCTCGGCCAACATCTCGTCGAGCTCGTGCTTGCCGAGCACCGAGCGCAGCGTGGTCTGCGCCAGCTGGTTGGTGGCGGCCATGTAGTCCTCGACCTGGATGATCGCGCGCTCGGCGTCGACGATGCGGAAATAGAGCACCGCGTTGACCTTCACCGAGACGTTGTCGCGCGAAATCACGTCCTGCGGCGGCACATCCTGCACCACCACACGCAGATCGACCTTCACCATCTGCTGCACGAAGGGAACGAGGATGATGAGACCCGGACCCTTGACCCCGGTGAAGCGGCCGAGCGTGAAGACCACGCCGCGCTGGTATTCCCTGAGGATACGCACGGCCGCGGACAGGAACATGATCACGACCAGCGCAACGACCAGATAGGCCACATAACCAACCATCATTGTCTTGCTCCATTCCTTGCCGCATCGCGCCGCCGCACGGTCAGCACCAGGTCGCTGATGTCGGTGACCTCGACGCTGTCGCCAGCCGCGATCGGTTCGTCGGCCCTTGCCCGCCAGCGCTCGCCCAGCGCCAGCACATGGCCCTCACCGCCCTGCCAGTCGAGGATTTCGACCGGCAGGCCGCGCATCGCCTCGCCGCCGACGCGCGGCGGGTTCTTGCGCGCCGCCCAGACATAGGTGCCGGTCAGCAGCGCCAGCCCAAGCGTCAGCGCGGCGGCGGGACCGATGACGGCCCAGGACATGGCAAAGCCCGGCCCCTCTACCCTCAGCAGCATTGCGGCGCCGAACAGGAAGGCGGCCACGCCGCTCACGCCGAGCACGACGGTGGGATTGATGGCCTCGATGATGAGGAAGGCGATGCCGAGCAGCATCAGCGCAAGGCCGGTATAGTTGATCGGCAGGAGGTTGAGCGCATAGAGGCCGAGCACCAGGCAGATGGTGCCGATGACGCCGGGCGCGACCGCGCCGGGACTGGTGAACTCGAAGACGATGCCATAGACGCCGACCAGCATCAGGATGACCGCGATGTTCGGATCGGTGATGACCGAGAGAAGCCGGATGAACCAGCCGGGCTCCAGCGTCTCGACCGGCAGCCCCTTGGTCGCCAGCACTTGCTTTTTGCCGGCCACATCGACGGTGCGCCCATCGGCCAGTTGCAACAGCTCGGTGGTGTCGTGGGCGACGAAGTCGATGACATGTTCCTGCAGCGCCGCATTGGCCGACAGGCTTGCCGCCTCGCGCACCGCCTTCTCGCCCCAGTCGCCATTGCGCCCGCGCAGTTCGGCGAGCGAGCGGATCAGGGCGACCGCGTCATTGGTCACCTTGGCCATCATCGCGTCGCCCGCGGGCCGCCCGTCCTGGCCTTTCTGATCGCCCTGGCCCTTCTGGTCGCCCTGGTCTTTCTGATCACCCTTGTCGCCGCCCGGCAGCGACGGCAGCCCGCCGATCTCGATCGGCGTCGCGGCGCCGAGATTGGTGCCGGGCGCCATCGCCGCGACATGGGTGGCATAGAGGATATAGGTGCCGGCGCTCGCCGCGTGGCCGCCGGCCGGCGCGACATAGCCGATGACGGGCACCGGCGAAGCCAGGATGTCGGCGATCATCTCGCGCATCGAGGTGACCAGCCCGCCGGGCGTATCGAGTTGCAGGATGAGAACTTCGGCGTCCCGCTTGGCGGCGACATCAAGCGCCTCCTCGAGTTGCCTGGTGCTCGCCGGCCCGATGGCGCCGTCAATGGCGACGCTGAGCGCAACCTTCTCGCTCCCAGCCGAGGAGAAGGGAGAAAATGCAGCCACGGCGACAAAAGCCATGGCAAGAAGGGCCACCCGCGCGAAGGACACGCTCAAAGCTCCAGGGACTCAATATGGGTTGTATTTTGGCGAGTCCAAGAGGAGCCGAATTCGGCGATCGGCGAAGGCCGAGGTGACGGCGGATGCGGTTGCCCGCACCGGAAGGGCCGGCGCGGGGTATTGTTCGGCCTGGCGGATCAGAACTTGTAGCTGAGCCCGACCCGGACATCGTGCGTCTTCAGATCGACGCTCGTCTCGGTGGGCAGACCGGCTGCTATCGACAGGTCCTGGCTGCCGAAATCGGAGTAGCGGTATTCGGCCCGCGCGATCCACCTGTCGGTGAAGGCATGCTCGATGCCGGCGCCAACCGTCCAGCCGACATGGCTCTCGTCGTGGAACGGTATTTCACCGCCAGGACCGGCGCTGATCGCGGTCACTTCATATTTGGCCGCCGCCACGCCGGCGGTGATGTAGGGCAAGGTCCGGTCGAAAGCATAGCCGGCCCGCAGCCGCGCCGACCCCGACCATTTGAGTTCGCTCTTGAGCAACGTATTGACGCCACCGCCGCCGGCATCGACCGGCGTCAGTCCATCGGCATTGCTGTAGGCGATGTCGGCCTCGGCGCCGATCACGAAACTGTTCGCCATCTGGTAGTTGGCGCCGATATGGATGCCGCCGACAAAACCACTCGGATCAAGCGGACTGTTGAGATCGGACGCTCCGCCGAAGCCGCCGCCGGCGATGAAAAGATTGGACTTTCCGGCCACGTAACCAACGTCGACGCCGGCATAGAGGCCGGACCAGTCGTAGCCGGAAACGGGCGAAGCCTCATTGATGTCGGCCGCGCACGCCAGGCTGGCCGGCGCGAGAATGATGGCCGTTGCGAGAAGAAGAGTTTTCATTGTTTGTCTGCCGCCCCAAATTGTCGTGGTTCCCACCGCGCGGATGCCCGTGGAGACCAGCTGTTGTCGAGAACCCGGTGTTGCATTGTCCGGCGGCCCGCGTCTTGGGCTGGGCCGCACACGAATTGTCCGGCAAAGCACGGCCGCGCTTTCCCGCCCGGTGTGGCCATTCAGCCTCAGTCGCCTGGCGCGCCGCATTCGGCAGGCCTGATGCAGGTTGCCCGAAAGTGGCCTCTGTTTTGGGAAGACGACGTGCAAAAAGGCGGCCGGCGAACCTACCTGGCGCCGCTCGGCGTCGAGCCGAAGCGGCGACGGAAGCAGCGGTTGAAATAGGATACGTCGGAAAAGCCGCTGAGCAGCGCGATCTCGCTGATCCGCATCCGGTCGTTGCGCCTGTCCGACAGCATCCGATGGGCTCTCTGCAAGCGCAATTCGAGAATACGCTCGGCGAAACTCACTCCGGTTTCCTGCAGGAGATCATGGACATAGCGCACGGAGAGCCGCAACTGCCAGGCAACGCTCTGGGCTGAAATAGCGGGATCGGCGAAATTGTCCCGCATCTTTTGCAGGATGGCCTGCAACCTTGCCGCGCGCAAGCCGCGCAGGCCCGCGAGTTCGGCGGCTTCGCCCTTGGCGCCGGTTGCCAGGCCGATCAGATCGACGATGGTTTCGGTGGCATGGCCGACAAGATCGGGTGAGACCAGGGCAGGCCCCGCTTCCAGGAAACTGCAATAGCGCTTGAGCATGTCGAGGGCCTCGTTGTCGGCGCCGATGGTCAACGCCAAACGGTCCTCGACATGTGTGAAGGCATTCTCCAGCACGACGCGCGGGAGCACCACATTGGCCCAGACGTTGTTGTCGCCGCCGGTCATCTGCAACGCCTCCGAAGCCGACACGAGAGCTGCTTGGCCCTTGCCCACATGATAGTCGCGGCCCACCTGGCTGCCGCTGAGCACGGTGTCGCCATTGTTGACCAGCAGGAGATAGCCGTCACGGCCGTCGGCGGTGATGTTGCTCGCCTTGCGGCTGGCATGCCTGATCGTCCCGGCCATCTGCCCGAGCACCAGCGGCCCGACGGCCGTGGCTTCGATCGCGGCTTCGAACGACAGCTTCTCGGAGATCGTATATTCGACCGACCAGATCTCGGCGACGTGGATGTCCTGCCACAGCGCGAACCGTGCGCGCTGGTCCAGATGCGGCGGCAGGTCGGCCGATGAGAAGACATTTTTTTGCAAGAAACAATCGGCCCTTTCCGCACGCGCGTCTTCACTTGGACATGCACCGTATTGGACCAGATGACGGTCTGTCCAGAGCGGGAAATACTTATGCGCCGTGCGACAATTTCATTGCCGTTTCAGACAAGAATTCGCCTGAGCTTCGTCGATCTGGCCGACGGAATTCGATAAATACTCGGAAATATCCGTAGAATCGGCGCGCCCGATGAGGCCAAACCGCCACAGTGCGCGGAAAAGGCACGGCACTTCCCTCCAGTCCAATTCCGGTGCGGCCCTGCCCAAGACAACAGGCGGGCGGCGATGACATGTCAGCCTCAGGGCGAAACGACTGTCACGTCAGGGGATTGAATGCCACGAAATGGATTTGAAGGCCGCAAGGCGAAGGCGTTGAAATATCTGGTGCTGACGTCGACGGCGCTGGTCGGCCTTGGCCAGCCAATCGCCGCAGGGGCTGCCGAGATCTGGACCGGTGCTGCCTCCACGAACTGGTTCACCGCAGGAAACTGGAATCCCGCCGCTATTCCCGCGATGACCGATGATGTGACGATAGATTCGGCGCCGCTGATGCCGAAGATCGACAATGCGTCGGCCCTTGTGAAAAACGTCTTCATCGCAGACAGCACCACCGGCGGCCTGACCATTGTGAACGCAGGCCTCCTCAGCGACACCAATGGCACCATCGCCAACCTTGTCGGTTCAAACGGTGTTGTAAGTGTCACTGGTACCGGTTCCGCATGGACCAACAGCTCGGCCCTCTATGTCGGCGCCCACGGCACCGGCACGCTGAACATCCTCAACGGCGGCACGGTCAGCGACGACATCGGCTTGCTCGGCTATGTCGCCGGCTCGACCGGAATTGTCACGGTTGACGGCACAGGGTCGAATTTGACCGGCAGCTCCAGCTTCTACGTCGGCTTCAACGGCCACGGAATAGTGACGATCCTGAATGGCGGCACGGTCAGCAATGTTGACGGGAGCGTGGGCGAGTATTCCAGTGCCAACGGCACGGTGGCGGTCGATGGCGCTGGCTCGACCTGGACAAACAGCGGCGATCTCACTGTCGGCAACAGCGGCGCCGGCACTCTGGCGATCACCAACGGCGGCGCGGTCAGCGATGACTCGGCCCATGTTGGCAACTCGACCGGCTCGACCGGCATGGTGTTCGTCGATGGCGCGGGCTCGACCTGGACAAACAGCGGATCGCTGATTGTCGGCGATTTCGGCAGCGGCACCCTGGCGATCAGCCACGGCGGCGCCGTCAGCAATGGCGGGGGAGCCATTGGCGCGATCGCAGGCTCGACCGGCATGGTGTTCGTCGACGGAGCGGGCTCGACCTGGACCAATTTCTCGGACCTGCGCGTCGGCAATTCCGGCACGGGCAAGTTGGCGATCTCGAACGGCGGCACCGTCGTCAACCTGGTGGGGACTGTAGGCTCCGCCGCAGGCGCCAGCGGCTCGGTCACTGTCGATGGTATCGGCTCGGCTTGGACCAACAATTCCACCCTCTATATCGGCGAAGACGGCGCCGGAACGGTGGCGGTCTCAAACGGCGGGACGGTCAGCAGCTCCGCTGCCTATCTGGGTTTTGATGCCGGGTCCACGGGTACGGCAACGGTCAGCGGCGTGGGCTCAACCTGGACCAGCGGCCTCCTTCTTGTCGGTCAGGGCGGTACGGGCTCATTGATCGTCTCGAATGGCGGCAAGGTCGCCAACACCGATGGCAATCTGGGGTTTTATGCCGGGTCCATCGGAGCGGCTGACGTCAGCGGCCCCGGCTCGACATGGGCCAATAGCGGAAATCTCAATGTCGGCCTTGGTGGCGCAGGCACGCTGGCGATTGCCAATGGCGGCACGGTGTCGGCCGGCGGCGTCGTCAACATCGCCGCGTTGGCAGGGTCCGTCGGCACGCTGAACATCGGCGCGGCGAGCGGATCACCAGCGGCGGCCGCCGGCACGCTCAATGCGGCGAGCGTTCAGTTTGGACAGGGCGCGGGTACGATCAACTTCAACCACATCGACACGAACTACATCTTCGCTTCGGCCATGAGCGGCGCGGGCACGATCAACCAGATCGGCGGCAACACCAACCTGACCGCCGATTCGAGCGGCTTCACCGGCGCCACCAATGTGAGCGGCGGCCGGCTGGCCGTGAACGGTTCGCTGGCCAACTCGCTGGTGACGATCCTGGGCGGGACGCTGGGCGGCAACGGCCCGGTGGGCGGCATCGTCGCCGAGTCAGGGGGCATCATAGCACCGGGCAATTCGATCGGTACACTCAATGTCGCCGGCGACATCGACCAGGCAGCGGGCTCGATCTACCAGGTAGAACTCACCACCGCCGGCCAGGCCGATCTCATCCAGGCAACCGGCACGGCGACGATCGCCGCCGGGGCTGTCCTCGACGTGATGAAGACGGATGCGACACCCTATGTGCTGGGCACGCACTACACGGTTCTGCAAGCCGATACGGGCGTCACCGGCACCTACACGCTCAATGGGGCCGGCCCGTTCATCGGCCTCGTCGCCAATTACGACGCCACCCACGTCTATCTCGATGTGGTGCAGGCAAAGTCCTTCGCCGAGGTCGGCCTGACGCCTAACCAGATCGCCACCGGCGGCGCCGCCGAGAGCCTGGGGGCAGGCAATCCGCTCTTTGATGCCATTATGGGCCTGCCGAGCGAAGCGGCCGCCCAGATCGCCTTCGACCAGCTCTCGGGCGAAATCCATGCCTCGGCCAAGGGCATGCTGCTCGACGACTCCAGCTTTGTCCGCGACGCCGCCAGCAATCGCATCGCTTCAGCTTTCGGCGACAGCAGCACGGCAGCACTCCCGGTGATGGCATATGGCGAAGGCGGTCCCGAAATGGTCGCTGCAGACACCGACCGGTTTGCCGTCTGGGGCCAGGCTTTTGGTTCCTGGGGCAATACCGACAGCGACGGCAACGCCGCCGCCTTCGACCGCTCGACCGGTGGCCTGTTGGCCGGCGCCGACACTTTGGTCGGCGGCTGGCGCGTCGGCCTCATCGGCGGCTACAGCCATTCCTCCTTCAACGCCGACGATCGCAATTCTTCCGGCAAGAGCGACAATTATCATCTCGGCCTCTATGGCGGCACCAATTGGGGCGCCATCGCCTTCCGCACCGGCGCGGCCTACAGCTGGAGCAGCCTCTCGACCAAGCGCTCCGTCGCCTTCAACGGCTTCACGGATGCTCTGTCGGCCGACTACGATGCGGGCGCGGCGCAGCTGTTCGGCGAACTCGCCTACAAGGCCGAGACCGGCGGCGGCTTCAAGTTCGAACCCTTCGCCAATCTCGCCTACGTCAGCCTGCACACTGACGGCTTCAGCGAAACCGGCGGTGCGGCGGCCTTGACCAGCACCGGCACGACGACCAACGCCACCTTCACCAACCTCGGCCTGCGCGGCTCGACCGATTTCGCGCTTGGCGGCGTCAATGCCACCGCGCGCGGCATGCTCGGCTGGCGCCACGCTTTCGGCGAGGTCACGCCGACCTCCAGCTTGGCCTTCGCCGGCGGCGACGCCTTCACCATCGCCGGCGTGCCGATAGCCAGGGATGCGGCCGTCATCGAAGCCGGCATCGACATGAAAATGTCGCCCAATGCGACGCTCGGCCTGTCCTATTCCGGCCAGTTCGGCGGTGGCGCCGTCGACAACGGCGCCAAGGCAAACCTCAGCGTCAAGTTCTGACGACAGCGGGCCGCCGGCTCGCGCCAAATGACGTCGTCAGGCGGTCCCTATTCCGGCGACGGCACCGGCGGCTTCGAGGTCAGTGCCGTGCCGGCCGCAGCGACAATGACGGCGGCGATGCCGGCCAGTTGCGGCGGGGTCAGGCTTTCGTGCAGGAACAGGAAGCCGGCAAGCGCGCCCAGCCCCGGCTCCAGGCAGGTCAGCGTGCCGTAGATGCGGGCCGGCATGCGCGTCAGCGCCACCATCTCCAGGAAGAACGGCAGCGCGCTGGAAAACAGGCCGACGAGCAGCGCGCTGACCAGGATCGACGGCGCCAGCAGCCCCATTCCCGCCTGCGCCACGCCGAAGGGCAGCACCAGGACGGCGGCGATCGCCATGCCATAGGCGGTGGTGCGGGTGCCAAGCTCCGCCCCTGCCTTTTGCGCCAGCACGATATAGAGCGCCCAGAAGCCGCCGGCCGCCAGCGCCAGCATCACCCCGGTCGGATCGAGCGGCTGCAAGGAATGGATGAACGGCGACAACAGGACGATGCCGGCCAGCGCGAGCGCAATCCAGGCAAAATCGCTCGCGCGCCGCGAGGTCAGCGTCGCCACCAGCAGCGGCCCGGAAAATTCGAGCGCCACGGCGACGCCGAGCGGGATCCTGGCAAGGGCTGCGTAGAACAAGAGGTTGAGCGCGCAGAGCGTCACCCCATAGGCGACCAGCCACGGCAAGGTGGCGCGCGACGGCCGCATCTGCCAGGGCCGCAGCACCGCGATCAGCATCAGCGCGCCGATGACCAGCCGCAGCGTCGTCGTGCCTTGCGCGCCGATTTGCGGGAACAGGGTCTTTGCGAAGGTGGCGCCGATCTGGATCGACACCATGGCCCCCATCAGCGCCGCGACGGGCAAGGGCGCCGCTTCGCGATTGGCAACCGGCATCGATGTCACTTCTGTTCCACCCTTCCCTGCCGGAGGGCAAAAACCGGCCCGGCGGCAATGGGATAGGCCGAACCGGCCGACCTGTCGTGAGGCAGCACGGACGGCTTGATAGGGTCAAGGCAGATGTTGAGGCGCCCTCGCCGGCTCAGCCGCCGAACGACACGCCCCGGCGGCGCATGCCCGCCTGTACGCCGCGCACGATCACCCGGGACAGCATTTCCATGTCCCAGGGCATTCCCGGACGCCAGACATCCATGAGCAAGGCGATCCGGGTTTCATCGGCGTTGTTCATCACCTCGTGCGGGTAGGTGTCGTCCCACAGCATGCCTTCGCCGTCGGTGATCCGTTTCTCCTGATGGTCGATCATCATGATGGTTGCCGGGCGGCCGTCGGCCTGGCGCGGGATGACCAGGCCAAGGTGAAACCGCATGATGCCGCGGAAAGGTCCGCGATGGCTGGGTATGTGCTTGCGCGGCGCCAGGAAGGAGATCGCCGCCGATTTGACTTCCGGGCATTCGGCAAGCAAGCGGCTGAGAACCGGCATCCGCGCCAGGTTCTCCGGCACCGCCATGTCGTAGGCCTTGAGCACGAACATGCGCCAGTCGAGGCCGTCATTGGCCGAGATATCGGCTTGCTCGGGCATGATGTCGTGGAAACGCGGGACCTTGCCCAGATGCACGCCAAGCGCTTCATCGCGGATGTCGCGCCAGGCGCCGGTGAATTTCGCGGCGTTCGGAAATTCCGTGGCGGTATCGAGGATCGCCGGCGCGTCTATCCGCCTTTCATAGACACGCCGGATCACATCGGATGCAAGATCGTAGGTGCGCGACATCGCATGGCCTCCGTCGCATCATAAACGGACGGCCCCCGATTTTGGTTACACATTTCGTTCACGACGCCGTGCACAGTCCCGCCGGCCGTGGCGCGATCACCAGCAGCCTGCGGTCGGGGCATGAAAGATCGATCATTGTACGGAGGCCGAAGCCTGCGCCAGGAATTGCAGTTCCCTCATTCCCTGAAGGCCGCCATCGCAAATGGCGTGCGGCCTCCATGACAGGCGCAACCGGTCACCGGGCCGCCTGGCCCTGGCCCGGTCTTGCCATCCCAGCCGCCGCCGAGCGCCTTGTCGAGGGCTGGCGCAGACGGTGGTGTTTGCGGCGGTGTGAGGCCTCGGCGGGCCACGGCTTCCTTGCCGCGTGAAAGGCCTTTCCACAACCCGCGGCTTGGCCGAATGCCTGCCTTTGAGGGAGCAAGCCGTGTGGTCGGCCGACGAAAAAGGGCAAACTATGCTGCATCGCAAAAGCCAATGATTCCAGTTCATCCCCCGGACAAATCCGAATGAACCCAAATAGCTAAAATGTAGATTATCGAATTTCGAGATCTTTTTAACGAAAATTCGGACACTTCCTGTCTCCTGAAGCAGAAATGCCTCCGATCAACCAAGGCGAGTAGGTTGACGCAACTCGAACCAAAAGGTTGAAGTGCTATGGAAAATCGCCAGAACCCGAAAAAATGGCGGCTTTTTGCCGATTTTTGGCCCCGCTCACATAAGTATTTCAGCTCGCTAAATTTTTTGTGTTGCGCTGCACAATGCCGTGACCGAACCATCCAACGGGGGACTCGCTTGCGACTGGACATACGCCGTGAAGGATTCCGCCGGGTTGACCGACTTGAGCCGTCCGTCCGTCGATTGCGAGATCGACCCAGGCAGGCTCGCACAGCGCGGGTTTGACAACGTTGGCGTAGCGGCGGGTCTCATGCGCTTTGGCCTGCCGCTCGAAATGGCACGCTGCCGGCCTCATCGCGGACATCACGCCGCCCGTGGAAGCCGCTGATGGCAAATGCCCGCGACATCCAGTTGGACGCACTGAGGGCCATCGCCGTGACGATGGTGATGTATTCCCATTTCTACGCTGCGGGCGGCTCTTCGTTTTGGGGTCATATCGGCGTGCGGCTGTTCTTCGTTCTCAGCGGCTTCCTGATCACCCGCCTGCTCCTGGAAGCGCGTTCGGCCGCCGCGTTTGAAGCCGGCCCCGCGCTGCGGTCCTTCTACATCAGGCGGGCGCTGCGGATATTCCCTCCCTATTTTGCCGTGCTGGGTTTCGTCTGGCTGTTTGATCTGGAGCAGTCCAGGGGATCGCTGGTCTGGCATGCGCTTTACCTGTCGAATTTCTGGTATGCGCTGCGCAATGACTGGAACCCTTGGGTTCTCTGCCATTTCTGGAGCCTGAGCATCGAGGAGCAGTTCTATATCGCGTGGCCGCTGGTCGTCCTGCTGGTCCCATACCAGCGCTTCGAACAGATCTGCATCGGCGTCATCGCGCTGTCGCTGGCCTATCGCTTCTACTGGCCGGTCACCGCCAACCCGGCGCTGGCGCGCGACCTGCTGCCGCCGGCATCCATGGACGCGCTGGCGTCGGGCGCGCTGCTTGCCTGCTGGCGGTCGAGGGGCGCCGGCCTGCCGCAATGGATGCGGCTGGGCTGGCCTGCCTTCGCGGCCGCGTTCCTGATGATCGAGTGGTTTGTCCCGGCACCTCCCGATCCGACGCTGGAATGGGCCCGCTGGCTGCTGCTGCAAGTCCTGCCCCTGGTGCCGCTGATAGTGATCGTCGCCGCCTGTTCGCGCGGCCTTGGCGGCATCCCTGGCAGGGTGGCGGAACTGCCGCCGCTGCTCGCCCTCGGCCGTATCAGCTACGGCGTCTATCTCTATCACCCCATACTGTTGTCGCTCGCCATCAAGTCGCAGCCGTGGATTCCGCTCAATGTCTCGGAGCAAGGGGCAGGACGGTTCCTAGTTGCAAGCAGCGCCACGATTGTCGTGGCCTCGATTTCCTGGCTGGTTTTCGAAAGGCCGCTCAACAGCCTCAAGCGCCACTTCCCGTATGTCCGGCAAGCCCGGGCCGGTCATGCCGGCTGGTTCGCGAGGCCGGCGCAAGCCTATCCCGGCGGATCGCCCGATGGCCGCGCGCCATCCCTCGACCTTCCGCGAACGGACGCAAGACCATGACCGCCGCGCCGCTCGTCTCCGTCCTGCTGCCGGTCTACAATGCCGGCCCCTACCTCGCAGCAGCACTTGGAAGCATCCTGCGGCAGGACTACCGCCGCCTGGAGGTCATCGCGATCGATGACGGATCGAGCGACAATTCGCTCGAGATCCTCGAGCGATACCGGCAGGCCGACAGCCGCGTCTCGATCATCTCGCGCGAAAACCGTGGCCTCGTCGCGACGCTCAACGAAGGCCTGACGGTCGCGAGCGGCGAGCTGGTCGCGCGCATGGACGCCGACGATGTCGCCTATCCCTGGCGCCTGTCGCGCCAGGTCGCGCTGTTCGAGCAGCGGCCCGAACTCGGCTTCTGCGGCGCCGGCGTCGACATGTTGATCCGCGGCCGCATCGCCAAGGGCAAGCCCGATCCGGTGTTCCGGCTCGGCCGCATGCCCATATTGGCGATGTTCTTCACCATCTTCATGCACCCGACGGTCGTCTACAACAGGAAGGTCATCGAAGACGCCGATCTCCACTACGACCCGACCTACAGGCACGCCGAGGATTTCGATCTCTTCAGGCGGCTGGCCGCTCGCTACCCGGCGGCCATGATGCCCGAGAACCTGGTCGTCTACCGGATCCATCAGGCAAGTGTTACCAGCCGGCACAGCAAGGAGATGCGCAGGACGCATTTGCGGATCGTGGCCGAGAACCTCGAGCGCGAGGCCCTCGCGGAAGCCACCTGGGACCTGCGCGACATCGGCGAAGCGGTCAGCTTCGACACGGTCACCCGCGCGGCCGACTTCATTGTCGCGCTGGAGGAGCGGATCCGCTCGCTGCCGGCCGAGACGCGGCCGAGCTTCGAGGCCGGCGCGCTCAACCTGTTCTATTTCCTTTACCAGCTCGTCGCCGACGAAAGGCAGCCCCAATTGACGCATGAACTGCTGACACGGACCGCGAAGTGGAACGCCATCCGGCGGCGCGAAAAATATGCGCTGCGGCCGGGCGCCTGGGCGCCCTGGCTCAGCCTCGCCTCGCTGTCGGCCGGCAAGCGAGCGGACGCCGTGGAATACTTCTTCAAATCCGCGCCCGCCGCGGCGGTCCTGGCATCTCATCGGGTGGGCTAGAGGCATGACCGTCAAAGCCCACCAACCTCTGCAACGCGATCGTTCGACGGCGCTTGGCCTCGCCCCGGCCGGTCCACGAGCGGAGCGATCGGGCCCGGAAGTCAGCTTCATCATCTGCACGCGCAACCGCGTCGCGGTGCTCGAGGCCTGCATCAAGTCGGTGCAGGCCGCGTGCCGTGCCCACCCCGGCTTCGCGGCCGAGCTCGTGGTTGTCGACAATGGTTCGAGCGACCGCACGGCGGAACGCCTGGCCGGCATCGCCGCCAGGTCGGATATTCCCTTCACGCCCGTCAGCGAGCCGCGCCCCGGACTAGCGGCGGCCCGTAATGCCGGGTTGAGGCGCGCCAGGGGCCGCGTGCTGGTCTTCGTCGATGACGATTGCGCCGTGGATCGCGACTATCTGCGCGACCTGGAGCGACATTATTCCTCCGGGGAACAGGGGCTCATCCGCGGCGGCCGTGTCGAGCTTGGCGATCCCAGGGACTTGCCTTTCACGATCAAGCGATCGCGGGTGCGCGAGCGGCTGACGCCCGATATTCATCCCGGCGGCTTCGTGCTGGGCTGCAACATGACCATGCACCGCGATGTCGCGGCCCGCATCGGCTATTTCGACGAGCGCTTCGGCGCGGGCGGGCCATTGCGGTCGGCGGAGGATACCGATTACCTCGTGCGCGCGGTGCTGCTCGGCATCCCGGTCGAGTATGTGCCCGACATGACGATATTCCATCATCACGGCCGTCGCGATCGCAAAGCCATCGAAAAGCTGCACCGCGACTACAGCCTGGGCAATGGCGGGCTCTGCCTGAAACATGTCCGCCATGCGCCCTGGCTGCTTCGCCATTTCTACTGGGCCGCGAGAGGAGCCTTGCGCGAATTGGCGGGCGGGCCAGCCTTCGATCGCGAACTCGACCTGTCGCACTGGCCGATCGTCGGCATGAATGTGCTCGGCGCGGCCAGATACGCGGCTCTGCTGCTGGCGAGACGGCCGCAGGCCGAGCCGGCGCGGCAGGACCAGCAAGCCAATGCCGAGGCACCGCTCTGATGCCGTTGCTCCCGCCCAGCCTGCCGATGCTGTTCCGCGCCTTCGGAACGCGGCAACTGCGCCTGGTTCCGGCCGTGGTGGTCCTCGGCCTGGTCGGCGCCGCCCTCGAAGGGTTCGGCATCGGCCTGATCATCCCGCTGCTGGGCATCATCATGGGACATGGCGATGCGGCGGGGATGGCCGGCTTCTCCGCAGTCCTCCAGCAGGTCGGATCGGGCTTCAGCGAACGCGACCGGCTTTTCGTCATTTCAGCCGCCATCCTCGGCTCGATCATCCTGAAGAACGTTTTCGCCTTCGCCAACACGCTGCTGACGGCCTTCATCTCCGGCAAGGCCAGCCATTCGATCCGCAGCGCACTGTCGGAGCGGCTCCTGCGGGTCGGCTATCCCTTCTTCCTGCGGCAGAGCCCCGGACGGCTGCTCAACATCATCTCCAACGAATCCTGGCGGGCGTCCGATGCCATCCAGACCATGCTGTCGGCGATCGTCAGCGCATCGGCCGCCATCATCCTGCTGGCCTTCCTGCTGCTCTTGTCCTGGCGCATGACGCTGCTGGTCACGCTCGGACTGGCGCTCGTCCAGATCGCGCACGCCATCCTCTCGGCCAATCTGAAGGGGCCCAGCCGCAGCGTCGCTTCGCGCAACAGCCACCTCGCCTCGCAGATGCTGCATCTGGTGCATGCCGGACGCCTGATCCGCATTTTCGGCCAGGAGGGCCGGGAAAAGGCGATCTTCGACACCGCGTCCGATGCGGTCCGCCGTGCCTCCTTCGTCCTGCAGGTCCGCCAGGGCGCGTTGCCGCCGCTGACGGAGGTTCTCCACGCCATGCTGTTCCTGGCGGTGGTGATCGGCGCCTGGCTGGCTCAGGTGAGTTTCCCGCTGATCATCGCCTTCGTCATCCTGCTCTACCGGCTGCAGCCGCATATGCGGGCCCTGCAGGGATCGTGGAGCCAGCTGCAGGGCCTGAGCGGATCGCTGGAAGAGGTGACATGGATGCTGGATCCCGCGGGCAAGCCCAGGCCGCCGCAAGGCGACGGGCCGTTCCACGGCTTGCGCCAGGGCATCAAGTTCGATGACGTGACGTTCACCTATTCCGGCACGGACCGGCGTGAGGTGGTGCTGCATGCGGCGACGTTCGCAATCAACAGCGGCCGCTCGACGGCGCTGATCGGCCGCTCCGGCGCCGGCAAGACGACGATCGTCAACCTTCTGTGCCGCTTCGTGGAACCGGACTCAGGCAGGATCCTCGTCGACGGATCGCCCCTCGACGGGATCGACGCCAGCCAGTGGCGGCGCCACATCGCCCTGGCCAGCCAGGAGCTGGAACTGGTCGATGGCACCATTTTCGAGAACATAAGCTACGGGCAGGACGCGGCGACGCTGGGCGACGCCGAGCGCGCCGCCAAGCTGGCCGAGGCGCATGAGTTCATCGAACGGCTGCCCCAGGGCTACGAGACACTCGTTGGCTACAGGGGCGTCAATCTGTCGGCGGGACAGCGGCAGCGCATCGCACTGGCCAGGGCGCTGGTGCGCGACCCCGATCTGCTCATCCTCGACGAAGCCACCAATGCGGTCGACGGGCTGTCGGAAGCGGCCATCGTCGAGACCCTGAAATCGAGGGCGGGACGGCGCACGACCATCGTCATCAGCCACCATCACAGCACCATCTCGTTCTGCGACGACGTGGTGATCCTGAGCGGCGGACGGGTGAAGAAACAGGCCCCTTTCGGCGCCCTGGCGTCACTCTCGATGGACGAGCTTTACCAGCATGAACCGCAGGACTGACAAGGGTCGGGACCGCGATTCCTGGTGCGCCGCTCGGCTATCCGAATCAAGGGCCCATGACGTGCCGCTGGCACCCTGCGCGATCGCACCAATGCCATGCGGTGCCCGGACTCGCTACCGTTCCTTCGCGGCGGACCTGTCGATCCGCCCGGGCCGGTGCCCATCGCTTACTCTCCAGATGCGGCGCCGGCCTTCAACTCCTGCAGGGCGCGCTGCCCCCACCCCGCTGCTTCGCAGCGACCCTCCCCACGAGGGGGAGGGTGAAGAGGCGTCTTGCCTGCCGGCGGAACAGCACTTTTGTCGCAGATCGGGAAAGGCTCGCTCCCTACCTCCCCCTTGTGGGGGTCCGAAGGACGGGCGAGACCCGTGGCTCGCCCCGGCACTTTGGCTCGGGCGAAGCCCGAGACGGAGCGGGGGAATGGCTCGGCCTCAACGAAATTCAGAGGGAACCGGCGAGCGCCGCGCTGCCCCCTCTCCGACCGCTTCGCGAGGCACCTTGCCGGGGCGAGCCACGGGTCTCGCCCGTCCTTCGGACCCCCCGCTTTGCGGGGGCGAGGAAATGGCGTCGGCGCTAGCCCGCGATCGCCATCGGCACGGCGCTCTTGTTGGGGATCTGGATATCGATCTCCAGCGTCGACATGGTCTCGCCGCGCTCCATCGAGACCTGCAGGTAGTCCTGGTCGATCTGCACGTGCTTGGCGATCACCGCCATGATCTCCTCGCGCAGGATCGAGACGAGGTCGGGCTGGCTGCGGTTGCGGCGCTCATAGGCGAGCAGCACTTGCAGCCGCTCGCGCGCCACCGGCGCGCTGGAGCGCCGCTTGAAAAGGTCGAACACGTTCATGCCGCCCTCCTTCCCAACAGACGGTCGAGGAAACCCTTGCGCTCGAAGGGAACGACAACAGGCAGATCCTCGCCTTCCAGCCGCCTTGCGGCGTCGATATAGGCCTTGGCCGCGGTGTTGAGCGGCTCCGACAGCGTCACCGGCGCACCGAGATTGGAAGCGCGCAGCACGTCCTGGCTCTCCGGGATGATGCCGAGCAGCGGCACCGACAGGATTTCCAGCACATCGTCGATGCTGAGCATTTCGCCGCGCGCGGCCCGCCCCGCGTCATAGCGGGTGACCAGCACGTGCTTGGCGATCTGCTCGCCCTGTTCGGCGCGCATGGTGCGGGCGTCGAGCAGGCCGATGATGCGGTCGGAATCGCGCACCGACGACACTTCCGGATTGGTGACGATGACCGCCTCGTCGGCAAAGCGCATGGCGAGCTGCGCGCCGCGCTCGATGCCGGCCGGGCTGTCGCAGAAGACGTAGTCGAACACCGAGCGCAGCTTGTCGATGACCTCGCCGACGCCCTCTTCCGTCAGCGCATCCTTGTCGCGCGTCTGCGAAGCCGGCAGCAGGAACAGCGTGTCGACCCGCTTGTCGCGGATCAGCGCCTGCGACAGCTTGGCCGTGCCCTGGATGACGTTGACGAGGTCGAACACCACGCGGCGTTCGGCGCCCATGATCAGGTCGAGATTCCTGAGGCCGACGTCGAAATCGACCAGCGCGACCTTCTTGCCGGTCTTGGCCACGGCGGCACCGAGCGCCGCCGTCGAGGTGGTCTTGCCGACGCCCCCCTTGCCCGAAGTGACCACCACTACCTTGCCCATGAAAAAAGCCTCCGTTGTTGTTCGTTTTATCCCGGGCCGGCTTGCCGGCCTTCAGTTGGCCGCACCGGCCTGTTTTCTCAGTCGGCCGCCCTGACGACCGTTCTCAGCTCAAAGTCTCGACGCGCAGGCCGTCGCCGTCGAGGAAGGCCTGCACCGGTTTGCCGCGCGACACCCCTTCCATCTCCTCGGCGGTGATGTACCAGCCGTCGACCGACAGAAGCTCGGCCTCGTTGCGGCGGCAGAAGATGCGCGCGGCGGTGTTGCCGAGCGCGCCCGCCGAAGCGCGCCCGCGCAGCGTGCCGTAGACATGGATCGAGCCGGCGGCGACGATCTCCGAACCGGACGCGACCGAGCCCAGCACGATGACATCGCCATGCGCGTGCATGATCGCCTGGCCGGAGCGGATCGGCGCCTTGATCATCAGCGTGCCCGAATCATAGTGCGAAACCTGCGGCTCGCTTTCGTCAGTCTTGCTTGCGCCAGCCTTGCCCTTGGCAACTCCGCCGGCGTCCGCGCGCGCGTCGATGGCGTGATCCCTGCCCTCGGCGGCCTTGCCTTCCCTGCCGGAACCCTCTTGCCCGCCCTTGCGGCCAGGCAGCAACCCATCCGTCGTCGCCTCCTTGGCGCCGACCAGCAGAGGCGGCAGGTCGGGCCCGAGCGAGGCCCCTTCCAATTCGATGGCATAGATGCGGATGCCGCGCGTCCCCAGCTCCGCCACCAACGCCGCGATCTCGCTTGGCGCGGGCTTCAAAACGTTCAGATCGAGCAGCACCGGCCGCCCGGCAAAATAGCCCGGCGAGTTGCCGATCCAGTGATCCAGCCCCTGCAGCCACTCCACCATGGGCGCTTCCGGGGTCAATGTGAAAGCGACGAAAGAACGGGCACGAAAGCGAATGGATTTGGCCTCGAGGGGAGCGGCAAAGGTCACGGCTGGCGAATCCTTACTGAGAGGTAAACGCTAGCGAGGAAATGGTTAACGAATGGTTAATGAGGGGTGGTGGGCAACGTGGCAATCTTCGAGAAATTGGAAGGTCAGCCAAACGCCAGTTGCGGCCGATACCCGCAACACACTGAATGTCTTGATAGGGGCCGGAAGCGGACTGGCGACTTGTGGCTGCCGAGAAGTGATATCGGACGTTAAACCCGCAGAGGCTGCCCGGAAACGCATCGCATATCGCAGTTTTCATCACCGGGCAAAACAGCACTCGCAGGCCGCGTTGGAGCGCAGGCTCCGGTCCAGCTTCCATCGCAGAAGCAACCCCGGACTTGTGCTACTCGCCAAGAACCATGTGCAAGAGCTGGACCGTGCTCCGCGCGTTGGTTTTCTTGAGAAGGTTGGCTCTATGGAACTCGACCGTTCGTGGGGCAATTTTCAAGGTGCGAGCAATCTCCTTACTCGAATAGCCCCTGACGATTTGGGCGAGCACGATACGCTCGCGAGCCGTGAAAGTGGCGCGGCTGGTGTCCGCCAGGATATTCAATGCGCCATTCAGCTTCCTGATTTCCTGCTTGGCGGCCTGGAGCTCCGGCGTCTCGAGAAATTCCCATTCTCCGTTTCGCCGGGTGATGGTGAATTGATGTGCTCGTGCGACATCGAGCAGGTCCACGGCCCTGCTTTCCGACAGGGAATAAGTGCACAAAACGAGCATCTTCTGACCCGCCAGCGAGTGGTCGAGTTCATGCTCGTATTGGCAAAACTCTTGCCAGTGGCTGGTCCCGATCCAGAATGCGTTGCCGCTGATTCTGATCCCGGCATACCCCCGTTCCAACGCTGCGCGCAGCTTCTCGTTCCAGCCGCCGGTGATGCGCTGTATGTCGAACTCGCCGCCAGGTAGGTACCAGTCCGTAGCAGCAATGATTTCCATCTGGCCGGCCATCAGGCGCGCATCGATGTCGGGGATGGATTGCCGTAGCGCATCCTTCGCCGTCTCTGCGTCGATCGGATCGGAGACCGCCCAGATGCAGAACTCGTTGTTCTCCAGCCCGGCCGCGAAATAGGAAGCGTTTGTGGCAAGCAGGTCCTGTTCCGCTTCGTAGAAGACGCAGATGTGTGTGCCCCAGGACATCTCGCCCATGACGCGGATGCCGGACTTGCGGAGCGCGTGGGCAGGCTCATCGTTCATGTCGATGCCGCTTTCCGGTGCACGAGTACGTCACTGAGCCGCTAGATCAGTCGCAGCCGACGGCGGCCCACGCCACGTCGGCCATTCCGCTACGGAACCTGTTGATCGTGCCAGTAGAATATGCGCGATAGCTGGCCATCTATGGGGGCATGCATCTCCGGACACTATCAGCCGTCGCCCCAACATGACAGAGATTTTCAAGGCCGGGTTCGGCAATCTGATCCGCAGTACTGCGGTCGCGAACCCGCGCCGCTATGGCGTGCCGGAAGGGATCGCGGCCCGGCTGCCCGATCTGTCGAGGGATGGGTTGGCCATCAGCGATCTGCGTGAAAAGGGTATGGCGCTCGTCTACGTCAACCGCGCGTTCCAGGACATCACCGGCTATTCCAGCGACGAACTGATCGGGAGAAACTGCCGCTTCCTGCAAGGCAGTGATCGCCTTCAACCCGAAATCCAGTCCATTCGTGAAGCCATCGCCCGGCGTGAGGATGTTGCCGTCACGCTGAAGAACTACCGCAAGGACGGTAGCTGGTTCTGGAACGAACTCCGCCTCGCACCTATGAGCATCGCTGGTGGCGAGCCGACGCACTATATCGGACTGATGCGGGACGTGACGGCGAGCAGGGTCGCCGCCGCGCAAATTGCCCAGAGCACCCGCGCCGACATGCTCACCGGTGTTCTCAACAGATACGCCTTCGTCGAGGACGTCGACATCCTGCTGCGTCAAGGGGAACGGCCGATCTTGCTTGCCAAGATCGACATGGCTCGTTTCCATGATATCAACGAAGGGTACGGATATGACGTTGGCGACCAGGTGCTGATGCAGATTGCGCGACGCCTGACCAACACAGGCGCTGCACTGATCTGCCGCACGGGATCCAATGAGTTTGCGCTCGCTCAGCCGCTTGGCCATGCCGACGAGGCCCAAGCGGCAATCGAAATGATCCGGCAGTCCCTGGCGCCGCGCTATCTCGTTGCGGGCGCAACGATCAGGATCCGTTTCGCGATGGGCTATGTCGTTGGCAACCAGACGACGGACGCCATAACGCTGGTTCGTCGTGCCGGTGCCGCTTTGCATCGGTCGAAGTCGTCGGCGTTCCTCGATATCTGCGCATTCAGTTCCGAGGACGATAAGCGTGCGCGAAACCGACTGCGCATGACCAGCGAAATGCAGCAGGCCTTGGAACATGACGAGTTCGATTTTCACTACCAGCCGCAGGTCGACCTCGCCACGGGAACGGTTGTCGGTGCTGAAGCCCTGTTGCGATGGCACCATGGCCTGTTTGGGATGCAGTCGCCGGACAAGTTCATCGGCCATGCCGAAGATACGGGTCTTATACTCGATATCGGCGCCCGAGGACTTCGCACCGTCGCGGACTTTGCCGCGCGCGTGAACCGGGGCCGACAAGTGCCGATAGTCTTCTCGTTCAATGTCTCGCCGCTCGAGTTCAAGCTTCGCGACATGCCGAAATTTGTCTCCGATGTGCTCACCGCCAGCGGCGCCGATGCTGCATGGATCAAGCTAGAGCTCACCGAGAGCTTGATGGTCGAAAGTTCCGCGGAAATGCTGTCGATCATGAGAAATCTGCGCGAACTGGGCGTCGGCCTGTCCATCGACGACTTCGGAACCGGCTACGCCAATCTGCGCTACCTCGAAGATTTCCCCCTTACGGAGATCAAGATCGATCGCGGTTTTGTCAAAGGACTAGCGCAAAGCCGTTCCAAGCGGGTCATCATCGAGTCCATCATCAGGATTTCCAGGGAACTCGGCTTTCATGTCGTCGCCGAGGGAATAGAGACAGAGGTGGAACGCACGCTGTTGCGCGACATGGACTGTGATTTCGGGCAGGGATTTCTGTTCGGTCGACCGGTCGACGCTGCAAGATTTGAATCGCTGGTTTGAGCGATTCTCCGGAGCGGAAAATCAGCTCGATCCGAATGACGCCGTGTAATGCGCGGGTGGCCGCAGACCTAAGCCGTCATCAAATTACTAAGCCCGATCGAACGTGAAGGATGTCAGAAGCGTGGTAACAAAGTTGCTCGCCTTTTCCTTGACGAGAGTCTCCGTCCATTCGTCGGTCCCACGCAGCATCAACCCCGTGTAAATGCTGTCTACCGCAGCCTCTTCGATGCGTTTGATATGCGACTTGAATGCTGCTTCGTCGCCCGTCCTGTAAATATCGCGCACAATCATTCGCAGGATTTCCTGGATGGCGATCTGCCAAGCGGTGTTTATCGTCTGAAGCTCGTTCGTCGTTTCGGTCATCCAGATCTCCTTGATCTTGACGGCCATCGACAAGGTGCGGCGATGCGCACGCGAATTAAAATGCGTCGGTCGGCCGGACATAAAAAAGGTCAGGCAACTTTGCCTGACCTCGCTTGGTCTCATGCTTTCAACAGTGCCAGTACATCCGTGGTCAAAGGAAAGCTGAACCGATCAAACGGCCTGGAGATTGCAGGCCGACATTTTGCCCGACTTGTTGTCGCGCTCCATCTCATAACCGATCTTCTGACCTTCGACGATTTCGCGCATTCCGGCGCGTTCGACGGCAGAGATATGAACGAAGGCGTCGGCGCCGCCGTTGTCAGGCTGAATGAAGCCGAAGCCCTTAGTGGAATTGAACCATTTAACTGTGCCAGTGGTCATGATGAACCCTTTTCATAGCAGTATTGAACGACGGCAACGCAACAGCGAAGCCGTTTGTGACGATGACGATTTTGAAGGGAAGGTTCGTTCAGGGCGCGGTGCCAAACGCGCGATAACCAAAGCTCAGCAAGCAATATCGACAGGCAAATTCATATCCCGCTTCCATGGCTACGTCAACTTTTGGTTTTGGAAAATGCAGTTTCAACTTTTTGTTGTATCCCTCGAGGATGCAATCCGACCGAACGCCCAAGGAATGAATTATGCTGATACAGGGATAGAAACGTCCATTGAGCCATGCGGGCACCCATTCGAAATTGCCCATGCCCGATGGCCTTGTCGATACTGGTCGCGTCGACCATCCGGTCGTCAGGCGATGCCGCAATGCTGCTCCGTGGCAGAGATGATATCCAAGCCGTCGCCACCCCTTCTGGCAACTGGTTTTTCACGCCATCAAGATGCATGCACTGCGGTCGCCTCCCGGCTTCGGTCGGGAGGCCTCGATTGCGGAGATTGGAGATGAATCAGCAGACTGAAACATACCGCGCCGCAACCCGGCGCGCCGGGCTTTTCGAGGGTCCTTTTTGCCCTCTCGACAGTCCGAGCGATGCGACGATGATGATCCGCCGCCATGCCCGGCTGCCGTCGCGCGCGCACCGGGTGGGGGGGCAAAGTGGCTCGTATGTGACGGCCAATCACGAGCCGGCTTATGCCTGAATGACCGCTCGTCGGCAAAGGCACATAGCAACCCGCTGCGCCGGTTCGCAGCGGGTTTGCAAAGGCTATTTTCTTTCCAGTAAGTGCCGTGGTTTGATCGAAGGGGCTGGCCTTCCGCCCTGCCGTTGAAGATGAACCTGCAAACTTCGCCCATTTCCTGAAGTGCTCGGCGTTCCACGGCCGTGTGTCTTCATCATCGTCCGGCATGTCCATCAGGACCGTCCTCAGTCTTTGCAATCTAGTTTTGGTCGAGGCGCTTGCTGTCCATTGAAGCTCGAAACTTCGGTGAAGCGTTGTCTGAACGGTCGCCTACAGTCCGGCCGCTCACGGACACCAGCGCGCGACCGGCCGCGTGTGTGTCGTTGACTCAGGCCATGCCAAAAGCGTAAGTCGCGGTGCGCGTCTCACGTCCAAGGCGCAGCGCTTCACCCATAAAGGTATCAAAAATGGACGACAAATATGCCAACGCGCGCGAGCACTTTTTCGCGGCGATCAGGACGCTAGCAGCCTCTTCCGACAGTGTTCAAACGCGCCTGATCGACGCAAATACGAACATTCTGGACGTCACGATCGATGAGTTCGATGGTGACCCGGAACTCAAGTTCAAGTTTGCGAAAATACTGGATCTGCTTGCCGTCGATCAAGACGATATGGAAACGGTCGCTGTCGAGACCGCCGCACACATGACGGATTTCGAGGCCGTCAAGGTCGCGGACCTGATTTGTGACTTCTACTATGAGCTGACGTAATCTGGCGTGACGGGCGGAGCGACCCCGCTTCGTCCGCGGCCAGTTAACGATTGGCGCGCCCCATTTGATGGCAGCGCTCGACGCGATACATGCATGCGCCCATCTCACTTTCACATCGATCCCTATGTCCAGACAAGCGCCAAGTCGGCCCGAATGACGGCATGAGACGCATTGCGGCCCGCAGGCTTCGGGGTCAAAATCTGCCTGCCGCTTCTGGCCTCCGGGACTGACCGTCCTGTCGTCATATCGCGTTCCTATGTGAGCCAGAGTTAAATTGCATAGCCAGGGGGTCATGTTTTTCGGCCGGGCACACATTCCGGCCGGCTTTCCTGCCGAATGATGGCTCGCTTCGCGAGCTTTCGGCCCTTGAGGGCCAATTCCATGGCATCCGTTTCAGCATCCCATCTGGAAGCCGCGAGCACGCTCGCAGTGGTCGTTGCATAGAACGAGCCGCTTCTGTTCCTGACCGATGAACTCAGGATCATTGTTGTCAGTGCCTCGTTTTGCCGGACCTTTCAGGTCGACCCCGCAACGGTCTCAGGCAAATCGCTCTCGGAAATCGGCACCGGCGAATGGGACATGCCGAAGCTGAACTCATTGCTCAAGGCAACCGCCGCCGGCAGCGCCAAGATCGAGGCCTATGAGATCGACCTGAAGCGGGCGGGCCAGAAGACCCGCCAGTTGGTCGTGAACGCGCGTGTGCTCGAAGACGGCGATCATGACCGAATTCGCCTTCTGGTGGCCGTAGCCGACGTCACGGACGCTCGCGCGGATGCCCGTCAGAAGGATGATCTCATTCGCGACAAGGCAATCCTGATGCAGGAAGTGCAGCACCGGGTCGCCAACAGCTTGCAAATCATTGCCAGCGTGCTGATGCAGAGCGCGCGCAGGGTCCAGTCAGAAGAGGCTCGTGGCCATCTGCATGACGCCCATAACAGGGTCATGTCGATCGCGGCTGTGCAGCGGCACCTCGCTGGTAATCAACGCGCTGAAGCATGCGTTTCCGCAGGAGCGGTCCGGCAAAATCTCAGTCGATTACCGTTCACACGGGCAGGATAGGACCCTGTCAGTTAGCGATGACGGGATCGGCATGGGCGACAGTGCTGCAAAGGCCGGGCTTGGCACCGGGATCGTCGAGGCGCTTGCCAGAAATCTGAAAAGTGACATCAGCGTACCGACGGAAAGCCTGGAACCGTCGTATCGGTCGCTCACATTGCCGACGTCATCGACAACGTGCCGGCGGCAGCATAGCCAGATGACCACCCCAAAATCCGCTGACGCGGGGCAACCATTGCCCAATGCGAAACTTGATCCCGGGCGGGGCGGAGACATCACGGCAGACCGCAAGGCCGTCATTCTATCGTCGAAGACAACGCCGTCATCAGGATGGGAGCCGCCGACCTCGTCGTCCATGCCGGCTACGAGGCGCTCGAGGCCAGCAATGCCGAGGAGGCAATTCGGCTTCTGGAGGCACGAACGGACATCATTCTGGTGTTCACCGACGTCGGCATGCCCGGGGAAGGAAGTCACTTTTTCCCAAGCCCTACAGCGATGGAACGATCGTCGAACAGATACGCCGGATGCTGTCACCGATTGAAACGCGCGGGAAGCTCTAGGCGCGGATCGTCTGTCCCATTCTTTCAAGACTTAAGTCCGGCCTCACATCCAGTTGAATTTTGTTAGATGGAACTAAATCGCGGTCGAAACCTTAGTGGGGACTGCCGAGGGGATTATGGTGATGAACAATGGCGCGGTTCTGGTCGTGGAGGATGAGCAATTGATCCTGCTTGACGTCGAGTCGGCCCTGGAAGAAGCAGGCTTCGAAGTCGTGGCGGCTCACAGTGCTGCCCAGGCCATCGCGGCGTTTGACGCCGAGCCGGGCAAGTTCAAGGGCCTCGTCACCGACATACGCCTGGGGGCGGGCAAGTCCGGCTGGGACGTCGCACGGCATCTGCGCCAGGCCAACCCGACAATTCCCGTGATCTACATCAGTGGCGATAGTGCCATCAATTGGGGCGCCGAGGGTGTTCCGGAAAGCGTCATGATTACCAAGCCCTTTTTCCTGCCTCAGATCATCACGGCTTTGTCGACGCTACTGAACCAACAGCATCCCGACCATATCTGACTACCTGCGCTTGATGGGGCTGCGCTCTGACAGTTGCATGAAACCCCTCGCAGGCAGACCTTGAGTCGGACGCGGCGCTGCCGCCGACACCCAACCGTCCCTGTCGGCAGAGCCGTTCGTGGTGCAGCAGGAACGTCCACTGGTCTCCTTAGATGTCTGCTTTTCGGCGACCGCAAAATTGGCCACCACGTCCAAGTTGGGGCGCAAAGCTGTCGTGTGCTTAGTCGGAATTAAGAGTAAACCGGTCACGCAAGCTTGCAGCGTATCGCTATCGCGGTTGCCATACGCACCGGACAGCCCTCCCTCACCGCCGTTTGAAATACTGCACCTCCCACTCATACCTCTCCGCCGCCTCACACGTCTCGAACGTCCCCAGGTTCCGCCGCTTGCCGGTCTTCTCATCCTTCTTGCGTGAATAAAGCCGGTATTTGCCGTCCTTGATTTTGCGGATCATCTCGCCGGTCAGGATTTGGCCTCGATCAGAATCGCGTTGCCTCCCCCGTGGAGTTCTCGAACCCACCCATGCTAGCCTCCATCGAACCGGCTGAAGCTCGGGGGCAAGTCATGTTGGATCAATGGACTGATTTCTTCGTCATGGTGGGCGGCGGCGCGGCGGGGCTGGCCGGGCTGATCTTCGTCGCGATCTCGATCAATCCCGAACGCATTGTCCGCAACACGACGCACAAGAACCGGGCAATCAACATGCTGTCGGGCTTCAGCGCGATTTTCATGGCATGCAGCCTTGCGCTCCTGGGTGGTCAGTATCTTCCGGCACTCGGCTTCGAATGGCTTTTGCTCTGGGGCATCGCAACGTTCATCTTCGTCAGGGGCTATGTCGTGGCCATCAAGGCGGGGATGAGTTCCATCGGATTGACCGGGCCGCGGCTGGCGGGCGGCACGATGTGTTACCTGGCCGAGGTAGCGGGCGCGATCTTGCTTATTCTCGGGCGCGGCGTAGGGCTTTACATCGCGGCCCTTGGAACCATCGTCCTGTTCGCCTTCCTCATTTCGGGCGCATGGCTCCTCATCATCGGCATCTACGAAGAGCCGGCCAGGGGATGAGCTGCACGCCAAGCGGCGCAGAGGCAAGCGCCTCAATGCCGCTTGAAATACTGCACCTCCTTCTCATGCTTCTGCGCCGCCTCGCGCGTGTCGAACGTGCCCAGATTCCGCCGCTTCCCGGTCTTCTCGTCCTTCTTGCGGGAGTAAAGCCTGTATTTGCCGTCCTTGAGTTTGCGGATCATCTCAGCCCTCCTTGATCAGGATTTGGCGCTCTTCCGGGCCTTGAGGCCGCGCGCTGCCTGCTCCACCGCCGCGCGGTCGGTGCCCAGGCGGTCGAGCAGCGCTTGCGCCTCGTCGCCCGATATGCCGGTGCGCATGGCCAGTTCCTCGACCTCCAGCACATCGGTGCTGGCGATCTCGCGGGTCTGCGGCAGCGCGTCGTCGGCCGTCAGCGGCAGGGCCGCTTCCCTGTCGATCTCGGCCTCGGCCCGGTGCCAATGATGCTCGGGATCGCCGCCGCCTTCTCGCTCCCAGATCTGGTATGCGCGCTTCTGGATCTTCTCGTGCCGTTCGTCGCCCATTGTCGTTCCTCCTTCGTGTCAGGGAGGAACGCCGCGGCGATGGGATTGATCCAAAAAATCTGCGTGATCTCTGGTCCAGGCGGAACTGGGTGGGAGGGCGCGCGGCGCCTATTCGCACTGGCGCCTGGGTCCGCCGGAATAGGGCTGGTAGCTGTTGTCCTCGGGACGGTAGGAGCGGTAGCGGCTGAAGCAGGATTGGACGTGGTCGTCCGAAAGGTCCGCTGTCGCGACCAGGGGCGCCGCGCCGCCCTCGACATAGCTGACTTCGGCGGGCTGCTGCGCGGCCCGGCCGGCGTCGGCACTGGTCTCGAGATAGGGCGAGACGCAGGGGCGCCGCTGTCCGCTGTAGGACATGTAGCTGTTGTCGTCGGGATTGTAGGAGCGGTAGCGGTCCGCGCACCAGCTGACATGGGCGGCCGGCAGCCTGGCCTGCTGCTCGCCGGCATCGGGCGCCACGGCGGTTGTCTTGGTCGGGTCGACCGACTGCACCCTGGCGGCGGCGTCGGGTGCCGGGGGCTGCGCGGCGGCCACGCGCTCCAGGCCCGGCGCGGCCTTGTCGACGGGCTGTGCGTCCTTGGTCCACAGCTGCGAGACACTGTCGGCGGGCCGGGCCTGATGCACGGGCTTGGCGACAATCAGCCATGCGGCGAAAGCCAGCCCGCTGGCAAAGACCGCAAGGGTCAGGACGAAGCCTGCGACCAGTGCCAGAACCGCTTTCATCACACACTCCTTGAGCCCTCGCTAATAGAATGCGGGGGATCAGGACTGGTTCCAGCGAGCGAGCGCATTGCAGGGGTCGGCACGGGAGCGGCATGGCGATGCGCCAGGCGGACGGCCTTGCTGCCTCAAACCGGCAGCCGCACATCCACGGAGAACTGGTTCTCCACCGCCAGCAATGCCCTGACCATCTCCTTGTCGCGCTGGCGCTTCCGCAGATAGCCGGCCAGCAGCCAGTCCAGCGAGATCCGGCCGGCGCCGACGGCGGCCAGCACGAACATGCCGCCTGATATGGCCAGATCCTTTTCGAAATGCAGCAGCTCGTTCTGGCTGGTGAAGTTGGTGTGGAACAGCAAGGCCGTGGCCAGGCAGAACAGGCCGAGCCCGATGCCGCCCAGCCGCGTCAGCAGGCCCGAAGCCACCGAGAGCCCTGCCCCCAGTTGCAGCGCGATGGTGGCGACGAACAGCGGCAGGCCGACGCCCTGCGCCGCCATCGCCTTGGCGGCGCCGTCGAAATGGGTGGCCAGCGTCACGCCTTCATGCAGGAAGATGAAGGACATGAGCAGGCGGCCGGCAAGCAGGGTCACGTCCCTGATGTGGTATTTGGTAGCGAGGCCGGTGAGCTTCGCGGCGATTTCGTTCGGTGTCATGGTCAGCCTCCATTTTTGGGCACAGGCAGGCGCCGCCCGCCGTGGGCGAGAACGGCGCTGCCGATGTGAGTTCGAAAAGGCCGGAGCCGGCTCGAGGGAGAGGCGCCGGCTCCGGCAATGGGCGCCAGCCACGAGCGCCCAAACTGTGGTGGGTGAGGATCGGTCGGCGTAGGCCCCCCACTCCGCCTCGGCTTCGCCGAGCCACCTCTCCCCCCCTTTGCGGAGGGAGAGGAAATGGCGCGCGGCTTTACTGCGTCACCTTGGTGTCGATGGCCTTCTGCAGGTCGGAAAGCTCCTCGCAGCCGGCTGGGCAGAGCTTCTGCAGCGAGGCCAGCTGCTCCTTGGCCTTGGTCATGTCGCCGGTCTCGACATAGAGCTCGCCCAGATATTCGCGGGCGGCCTTGTGGTCGGGCTTCAGCTCCAGCGCCTTGTTGTAGTACGTCAGCGCGGTGGTGACGTCGCCGGTCTTGCGCAGCGTGAAGCCGAGCAGATTGTAGACGTCGGCCTGCTGGTTGTCCTGCGCGAGGTCGCGCAGATCGGCCAGCGCGCCCTTGTAATCCTTGGCGGCGATCTTGGCCTGGACGGCGGTGAGGTCGGGCGCATCGGCGCCCTCGATATCATCCACCGCATAGGCCGGCATGATCGTTGCGACGGGAACGACGGTCAGCACGGCGATGGCGCCGAGCAGGCCGAACAGGGCGTTTCTGCCCAAAGGAAGCTGTTTCATTGTCTTTCTCGCTTGGTTCTGGGTTACCCGTTCAAATCTGAACGGGCGTGAAGCCATAGGCATTGCCGTCCTTGACGAAGACGCCTGTGCCGGGGAACGGGAAGTGCGACCCGGAAATGCGGATATTGTCCGCGATCACCCGGTCGATGATCTTGTGGCGCGTGGTGATCGCGGTCGGCCCATCCTGGTCGTAGGCGCCCTGCCACTCCGGATGCGGCGCCAGCAGCGCCGGCACATACATGGTGTCGGCCGAGACCATCAGCTGTTCCTTGCCGGAATTGGCGAGGTACACCGAATGTCCCGGCGTGTGGCCGGGCGCGGCGATGATCTGGATGCCGGGCGCCACCTCCGCGCCGTCCTCGACCAGCTTCCAGTTCTTCCATTTCGGGAAGTTCTCGGCGATGCGCTTGCCCGCCGGCTTGCGGCCCTCGGGCAGCTTGGCCAGCCGGCTCGGGTCGGTCCACCAATTGTATTCGGTGGCGTTGACGATCAGCTCGGCATTGGGGAACACCGGCGTGTTGGTGCCCTTCTCCATCAGGCCCCAGACATGGTCCGGATGGAAATGCGAGATCATGATGGTGTCGATCGCCTTATAGTCGATGCCTGCGGCGGCCATGTTGGCCGGCAGGTGCGTGGCATTGGCCTGCCACTGGCCGACGCCCGAGCCCGCATCCATCATGATCAGCTTGCCGCCCATCTTCAGCACGACGACGGTGAGCGGGATGGGCATGAACTCGGTGGTCAGCCCCGCCTTGGCGAGGGCCGCCTTGGTGTCTTCGACCGAGACATCCTTGATGAAGGCCGGGTCGTGCGGCTTCTTCCAGATGCCGTCATAGATGGCGGTGACCTCGATGTCGCCGACCGTGTATTTGTAGAAGCCGACGGTCGGCTCAACGGGCGTCTCGGCGAAAGCGGGGCGGGTGAATTCGAGCTTGCCGGCAAGGCCGAAGGCGGCAGCGGCGGCGGCGGATTGAAGCACTGTGCGGCGTGTCATGCTGAACATGGTGGTCTCCTGGGTTGTTGTGGCGGAAGGGCGACGGAGGGCCACGCCACATGGCCCTCCGTCCTGATCGCGGGCTGGGTCAGGGCTCTCGAGAGCGGTCCGGACCCAGAACTCAGTTGCCCCAGATGCCCTGGCCTGGTTCGTCCGCGTCAGATTTCATCGTCGCCTGGACATCGTGCCGGGCCATGTCGGCCTTGCGGATCGAGGCGGTGTAGGTGTTGTCGACCGTGGCGGCCGTCTGGTTGGCGGTGCGGTCGCCGAAATGGTCGCTGCCGGCAAAGGCGCCGGTGGTGGCAACGAGGATGGCGGCAGCGGTGAGAGCGAGGGTTTTCATGTCGGTGCTTCCTGTCTGTGAGGTTTGAGAAGGCGTCAGATGGTCGGGGGCGCTCAGCGGCCCCAGAGACCGTCGTCGTTGTGCCGGTTGATCATGTCCTGGACCGACCCCTGGCTCGGCCCGGTCGTCACCTTGGTGTCGACGCCGGCCGCATGCGCCGTGTAGGGGATCGAGGCGGTGGCATTGGTGTCGACGGAAGCGACAGGCTGGTTGGAGTTGTTGGCGCCATGGTCGCTGCCGGCAAAGGCAGCACTCGAGGCAAGCAACATCGCGGCCACGCTGAGAGCGAGCTTGGTCATTTTCGCAAATCCTTGTTTCGTTTCTTCGCGTCGCGGGCCGGCAGATTGGCCCCGCTGAAGGGAAGACCCGGCAAGGTGGTGCTTTATTCCCGAGGGTGATGAGATTTTTTGGAAGGAGCGGATTCAAGGGTCGCGACCAAGCAGAACCTGGGTTCCTCGCCCCCACGGACGTGGGAGGGCCGGAGGACGGGCGAGACCCGTGGCTCGCCCCTTTTGCGCGGCTCTCCAGCCGCTCAGACACAATTCAGAAACAAGTTTCAACAATTCGGAAAAACTGGCGAAAAAATCGGATGGCATAACCATCCTGCGGGGGACTGCGTGGACTTCCTTTTCGGAAGCTTCGGTTCGCCATCGACAAGGGTCAAATTGCAGCGGCGTGACGCCGAAAAAGCCTGCTCGAACGGCGGCATGAACAGCCGGACGACGCGCGGCCAGGACGAGAAAGTATGGAAATGGATTACGGTATCGATATTGCTGCCCTGGACAGGGACACGGCAAGACCAGGCGCGCAGCTCGAAACTGGGCCGGCCCAAAATGGGCTGGCAGCCGTCGATACCCTCGCAAGGGGCGCTCAGCGGACCCTGGCCGCGCATGGCCAGATTCTGACCGGCGCCGATTTCGCCCGGGCAGGCCAGCCCGACGAGCGGCTCGACGCGGTCTTCGAGGAGCTCGCCCAGACATTCGCCACCTTGCCGGCGGTGATCTCCGACGGACGTTCCTGGACGTATCAGGAGCTGGACAGCCGCGCCAACCAGTTCGCCCGTGTGCTGGTCAAGCGCGGCGTGCGGCCGGGCCACCGGGTCGGGCTCATTCTCGACCGCTCGGCGGAGACCTATGTCGCCTTGCTCGCCGTCGTGAAGGCGGGCGCCGCCTTCGTGCCGCTGGCCACCGCCTTTCCGCAGGAGCGCATGGCGCTCATCATCGAAGACGCCAGCGTCAGCCTGATCGTCACCATCGCCACCTATGCGTCGCGGGCCGACCAGCTGCCGGTCCCCCATGTGCTGATCGACAGCATCGCCGCCGAAATCTCCAAACAGTCCAGCGCACCGCTGAAGCCGCAAGAGGCGCCGGCGGAGGACATCTGCTACATCCTCTACACGTCGGGCACGACCGGCAGGCCGAAGGGCGTGGCCATCCGGCACCAGAGCTTCGTCAACTTCATCCGCGTCGCCGCCGCATCCTACGGCTACAGGCCGGGCGATCGCGTCTACCAGGGCATGACGATTGCCTTCGACTTCTCCTCCGAGGAGATCTGGGTGCCGTTCGTCGCCGGCGCGACCGTGGTGCCCGCGCCCGGCCAGATGCCGCTCGTCGGCGAGGAACTGGCGGATTTCCTGCGGTATCATGAAATCACCTGCATGGCCTGCAGCCCGACGCTTCTGTCGTCCATGACATCGGATGTGCCCAGCCTGCGCACGCTCCTGGTCGGCGGCGAGGCTTGCCCGCACAACCTGGTGGTGCGCTGGTCAAAGCCGGGCCGGCAGATCCTCAACACCTATGGCCCGACCGAGGCGACCGTCACGGCAACGATGGGCGCGCTGACGCCGGACAAGCCCGTCACCATCGGCGCGCCGCTGCCCACCTACTCCATCGTCATCCTAGACCCGTCTCTGCCGGAACTGGCCGAGCCAGGCGAGCTGGGCGAGATCGGCATTGCCGGCATCGGGCTCGCGGTCGGTTACCTCAACAGGCAAGACCTGACGGAACAGAAGTTCATCGCCGATTTCATCGGCCTGCCGAACAACCCGTCGCAGCGCATCTACCGCACGGGCGACCTTGGCCGGATCAACGGCGATGGCGAGATCGAATATGCCGGGCGCATCGACACCCAGGTGAAGATCCGCGGCTATCGCATCGAGCTCGGCGAGATCGAGGCGGTGCTGCTGGACCAGCCCGAGATCGCGCAGGCTGCCGTCACCACCTGGGAAATCGAGCCCGGCCGTGTCGAACTCGTCGCCTATTACGCGCCAAAGGCCGGCCAGCCGGCGCTCTCGCGCGCCGACCTCGCCCAGACGATGAAGCGGCGCCTGCCGGACTACATGGTGCCTTCCTATCTGGAGGAACTGCCGGCGATCCCGATGACTGTCTCCAACAAGGTGGACCTTCGCCAGCTGCCGAAGCCGACAAGCGTGCGGCTTTCCGCCGACCGCGAGATGGTTGCGCCCGGCAATGACGACGAGCGCTTCCTGGCCGAGGCGCTGGCCGCGGTGCTGAAATTCGACGAGGTGTCGGTCGAGGACAATTTCTTCGACGATCTCGGCGCCAACTCGCTGCTGATGGCGCATTTCTGCGCGCGCGTGCGCACCCGCAAGGAATGGGCGACGACGTCCATGCGCGACATCTATCTCCATCCGACGGTGGCGCGCCTGGCCAAGCACCTGAGCGTCTCGGAAGAGATGACGGCCGCCACCAACGAGCCTGTCCTCACCCGCCAGGCATCGAATTTTGCCTACTGGACCTGCGGAATGGCGCAGCTGCTGTTCTACGGGGTCTACAGCTACGTGGCCCTGTGGGCGATCAACATCGGCCTCAACTGGATGTATGAAGCGCTCGACGATCCGCTGCAGCTCTATTTCAGGTGCGTGGCGCTCTCGGCCAGCGTGTTCTTCGGCATGACGGGCTTTGCCGTTCTGGCGAAATGGGCGCTCGTCGGCCGCTGGAAGGCCGAAGCCTTCCCCATCTGGGGCCTGCGCTACTACCGCTTCTGGGTGGTCAAGACCTTGATCCGCACCGCCCCCGTGGTGCTGTTCCGCGGCAGCCCGCTCTACAGTCTCTATCTGCAGCTCCTCGGCACCAAACTCGGCCACAATGCCGTCATCGAATCCAAATCCGTACCGGTCTGCACGGATCTGATCTCGATCGGCGCCAACACCATCCTGCGCAAGGAATCGATGATCCTCGGCTATCGGGCGCAGTCGGGCTATATCCACACCGGGCCGCTGACCATCGGCAGCGATGCCTTCGTCGGCGTTGGCTCCACGCTCGACATCGACACCTCGATTGGCGACGGCGGCCAGCTCGGCCATTCATCCTCGCTGCAGCGCGGACAAAGCATCCCGGACGGCGAACACTGGCATGGGTCGCCGGCCGTGCCGACCACGGCGGACTATTGCAAGGTGCGCAATGTAAATCCTTACCAGGTCCGGCGCTTCCTCTATGAGGCCGTCCAGTTGGTGGGACTGTTTTTCATCGTCACCCCGCTGCCATTCCTGTTCCAGAGCTATTGGGAGAACGTCGGCGACGACTACCAGGAGACGATCGGCCTGGTCGCGGTCGGCACCACGGTCACGCTTCTTGGCTATATCGCCGTGGCCTTTCTCGTGGCGACGCTGGTGCCGCGCTTGACAAACCTGATTCTGAAGCCAGGCCGCACCTACACGCTTTACGGTTTCCGCTACTGGCTGCAGACCGTCGCCGAATTCACCAGCAACTCCCGCGTCCTGGGGCTGCTGTTCGGCGACAGCTCGGCGATCGTCTATTACATGCGCGCCATCGGCTGGAACCTCAACAAGGTCGTACAGACCGGTTCCAATTTTGGCTCCAACCAGCAGCACGAAAATCCGCTTCTGTGCGAGATCGGCACCGAGACCATGGTGTCGGACGGCCTGTTCATGATCAACATGCACAAGTCCGCCTCGGCGTTCCGGCTCGAGCGGACGCGCATTGGCGAGCGCAACTATCTCGGCAACAACATCTACTATCCGCCGGATGGACGCACGGGCGACAACGTCCTGCTTGGCACCAAGGTGATGATCCCCATCGATGGATCGGTGCGCGAGAATGTCGGGCTCCTGGGCTCGCCTGCCTTTGAAATCCCGCGCATGGTCAACCGCGACAAGGAACTCATCGCCGGGGTCGACGAGGCGGACCGACGCCAGCGCATCCCGCACAAGAACCGCCACAATCTGGTGACGATCCTTCTGTTCCTGGCAACGCAATGGGCCATGCTGTTCGCCACGCTGGCGATCTGGGATCGCGCGCTGAACTACTATACCGAATGGGCCGAGGTGGCGCTGTTCGTCGCCGTGCTCCTGACCTCGGCGATCACCATTCCGTTCTACATCCTGGTCGAACGGGCAAGCCTTGGCTTCGGCCGGCTGAAGCCGCAGATGACGACGATCTACGACGTCGCCTTCTGGCGCCACGAACGCCATTGGAAGCTCGCCGATTCACCGATCGTGCGCCTGTTCGCCGGCACGCCTTTCCGGCCGATGATCCTGCGCATGCTGGGCGTCAAGGTCGGCAAGAGGGTCTATGATGGCGGCGCCAACCTCACCGAACGCTCGCTCGTCGAGATCGGCGATGACGTGACCCTCAACGAAGGCTGCGTCATCCAGGCCCACTCGCTGGAGGAAGGCGCGTTCAAGTCCGACTACATCCGCATCGGCAAGGGCTGCACGCTCGGACCGTCCGCCTTTGTCCATTACGGCGTCGTGATGGGCGAAGGATCGGTGGCCGACACCGACTCCTTCGTGATGAAGGGCGAGGAGCTGGAGCCCTACTCCATCTGGCGCGGCAACCCGGCCAAGCTGCATCGCTTCGTGATCCCGGTCACGGACGACGGCGCCAAGGCGTCGGCTTGAAGGCCGGAGACATCCGCCTTGCCCCGGTGACCAGGGCCAATCGGGCCTTGGTCGCGGCACTGGAACTGGCGCCGGAGCAGATGGATTTCGTCGCTGGCAACGCGGCGTCGCTGGAGGAGGCCCAATCCGACGAGGACGCGAGGCCGCGCGCAATCATGGCCGGGGATCGCATCGTCGGTTTCCTGATGTACGACGCGCCGGAAGATGACGACGAGGCGCGCATCTACCGCTTCATGATCGATCGCGCCAGCCAGGGCCGGGGCTATGGCAAGGCCGCGTTGCGCGCGGTGCTGCACGAGATCGGCGGGCTCGGTCACGTCAGGCACGTCTCGATCTGCTACGAACCGGAGAATGAAGCGGCACGCCAGCTCTATCGCACCGCCGGTTTCGTGGAAGAAGGGCTCGACGAGGACGGAGAAATGGTCGCCGACCTCGTCCTGCCAAGGGATGACCGTTGACACTCCCGCCCTCCCCTGAAGCTGCCTTGACCCAGGCGATGGCGGCAATCGCGCCCCGAAATGTCCGGACCGGGTGCCGGGTTATAAGCGACGCGGACGAGACCCATCTGCTGCCGGACGAAGCGCGTTCCATCCCCGCGCGCCAGCCGGCCATGCGGCGCGCCAGCGGTGCGGCACGCTGGATCGCGCATCGGCTGCTGGCCGATATCGGCATCGGCGACCTCGCCATCCCGCGCGCGCCATCCGGCGCTCCGGTCTGGCCGGACGGGACAATCGGCTCGCTCGCCCATGACGACGACATTGCCGTGGCGGCGGTCGCGCCTGTCGGCGGTATCGTCTCTCTCGGCATTGACGTCGAACCCGCCGAACCCTTGCCCGACGACATTTTTGCAATCGTTGCAACCGGCGCGGATCGAACCGGCGCGGCGGACCCGCGGCTTGCTGGCCGCATCCTGTTTGCCGCCAAGGAGGCCGTCTACAAGGCGGCGTTTCCGCTCGATCGGCAGGTGCTGGGCTACGAGGATATCGCAGTGGACCTCGATGCCGGCCGCGCGACGACGAAGACCGGCCGCAAGGTCAGCCTCGCCTACTGCGTTGCCCCGCGCGTGGTCGTGTTGGCATTTGTCGGGAAATAGCGCGGCCCTATTCGCCGACGATCTCCCGATAGTCCCTCACCTTCCCATCGAGCCCGCGTATCCGCCAGCTCTGCCCGTCGCGTCCCTCGACAGGACATGGCCCGAGCGGCACCTTGCCGCCGCCTTCCGGCAGGTCCAGTACATAGACGGGATTGCAGATGCCCGACAGGCGCGCCCTCAGCGCTTCCACCAGCGCCTGGCCCTGCGCGATCGTGGTGCGCCGGTGCGCCATGCCGCGCGCCAGGTCGCCATGGTGCAGGTAATAGGGTTTTACCCCGAGCCGGTACATCAACTCGCGGCAGAGCTCTTCCAGCACTTCGACGCTGTCGTTGACGCCTTTGAGCAGAACGCTCTGGTTGAGCAGCACGAAGCCCGCTTGACGCATGGTGCGGCATGCCACCTCTGTCGCGGGCGTGATCTCCCGCGCGTGGTTGAAATGGGTGACGACGGTGACCATAAGCCGGCCCTGCAGCGCAGCGACCAGCCCCGAGGTGATGCGCGACGGCAGCGCCACCGGCACGCGCGTGTGGATGCGCAGCAGCCGCACATGCGCGATCGCCTCGACGCGCGCGACGATTTCGGCCAGGGCCTTGTCGGGCAGCGACAGCGGGTCGCCGCCGGTCAGGATCACCTCGCGGATCTCGGGATGATCGGCGATATAGGCCAGCGCCGGCTCCAGCGCCTCGCGCGTATAACCGCGGCCGATCGAGGTCAGCGATTCCTTGCGGAAGCAGAACCGGCAATAGACCGCGCATTGATAGGTCGGGAACAGCAGCACCCGGTCGGCATGGCGATGCGTCAATCGCGGCACCGGGCTGAACTCATGGTCGGCGATCGGATCGCCGAGCTCGCCCTCCGCCTCGTCCAGTTCGTCCGGTGACGGGATGACCTGCGCGCGGATCGGATCGGCCGGGTCGTTCCAGTCGATCAGGTCGAGATAGGCTTTTGGCGCACGCACCTTGTGGCGGCTGGCGGCCTCCTGGGCAGCGGCGCGCTCGGCCGGCGACAGCGGCAGCCGGTCGAGATCGCGCACATGGCGCACGCCCTGGCGGACATCGTCCTGCCAGTCGGGGGCGGCGCGGGTTGCATCTTTTAGGTCGGTCATGGCAGGTCTCGGGCTGTTCGCGCGGACCTATCGGCCGGATGAGCGGCGCGGTCAACCACTTGCGGCAGCGCCAATGTGCCCGCCGCGCTCTGTTGGAGCACCTCACCCTGCCCCTTGTGGGGGTCCGAAGGACGGGCGAGACCGTGGATCACCCGCAAGTCGCTGCGAAGCAGCGAAGTGGGGTCTTCAGCCGTCACCTCTCTTCCCACCTACCAACCCCAGCCGCAACAAACTCTCGGCCGTGGCGACGATCGCCTCCTCTGCCGGGCGCGGCGTCCAGCCGAGCAGGCGCGTTGCCTTTTCGCTGGTAGCGTCCATCATCACGCCGAGATGCCTGGCCAGCATCTTCGTCGTCGGATCGCCACGCAGCGCCAAGAGGCGGATCACCCAGTTGGGGATCTCTCGGGTCGGTACCCTGGCTGCGGCCGCGCCCATCCGCCGCCGCAGCACTTTTGCGACATCCGCCATCCACAGGCTGTGGCCCGAAATACCGATGAAACGCTCGCCATTGGCCGCAGGACTGGTCATCGCCCGCAGGTGCAGATCGGCCAGATCGCGCACGTCGACATAGCCGGAATTGACTTTCGGACAGCCGGGCATGCCGTCCATCAGCCGCTTGATCAGCCCGATCGAGTGCGAGAAGTCGGCGGCGAGCACCGGGCCGAGCACGGCGACCGGGTTGACGACGGACAGTTCGAGACCGCCGCCCTCGCGGGCGATGAAATCCCAGGCGGCGCGCTCCGACAGCGTCTTCGATTTCTGGTAGGGTGCGACACGGCCGCTGAGGTCGGTCCAGTCTGTCTCGTTGAACGGCCGGGTCTGCGGCGCATGCCCCATGGCGACAGCACCAATCGCCGAGGTCAGCACCACGCGCCTCACGCCGGCATCGCGCGCGGCCCTGAGCACCCGCAGCACGCCGTCGACGGCCGGCCGCACCCAATCCTCCTCGCGCGACTGGCTGCCGGAGGGTGTCGGCGAGGCGCCATGCATCACATGGGTGCAGCCGGCAACAGCCTCCGCCCAGCCGGCGTCCGAAGTCAGGTCGGCGGGCACAAAGGACAGACGGTCGCCTGGCTCGGCGCCGCCTTCCCTCAACATCGCGCGCACCTCCGCTTCGCGCTTCAGCGAGCGCACGGTCGTGCGCACCCGATAGCCGGCACCGAGCAGCTTCAGGATGCAGTGCGATGCAATGAAGCCTGAGCCGCCGGTCACCAGCACCAGTTCGTCGTTCATGTCGGTCTCCTCTGTCGTCGCCGCTCGCGACGACGTTTGATCGACCCACAGCTATGCCTGCCCGCTCGGATTGTGAATGCTTGAAAATCCGCATAAATTGCGCAAAAGTACGAACATGACCGGCGATCCTTTCTCCGACATCCTCAAATTCACCAGCGCGCAAACCATGGTGACAGGCGGCTTCACTGCCGGCGGGGCATGGGCGCTGCGCTTCCCGGCGCCCGAAAAAATCAAATTCTTCGCGGTGGTGAAGGGCGATTGCTGGATGCGCCTCGAGGGCGAGGACGAGCCGGTGCATGCGCACACCGGCGACGTGCTGCTGCTCGCCTCGAGGCGTTCCTTCATCCTCGCCAGCGACCTGTCCGTGCCGCCGCTCGACGCCATGGCGGTGTTCTCAGGCTGCAAGATCGCGCAACTCGGTGACGGCAAGGACTTCTCCCATATTGGCGGCCATGTCCTGCTCGACCAGGCGAGCGGTCGGCTGCTGGCCGACGTCTTGCCGCCATGGATGCACATCCAGGCCTCGTCGCCGCAAGCCACGATCCTGCGCTGGATCCTCGACCAGCTGGTGCGCGAGCAGGCGGATGGCCAGCCGGGCGCCAGCCTTGCATCGGCGCAGCTGGCGCAACTTCTGTTCATCCAGGTGCTGCGGGCGCATCTGCAGACGTCGAGCCTGATGCCCGCCGGCTGGCTGCGCGCACTCGCCGATCCGCGCCTGGCGCTGGCGCTGCGGCTGATGCATGGCGACCCCGGCCGCGACTGGCATCTGGAGGAACTCGCCAGGGCCGCTGCCATGTCGCGCACCAGTTTTGCCTTCCATTTCAGGCAGACCGCCGGCGTCGCGCCGCTGACCTACCTGACGCAATGGCGCATGCATCTGGCCGAGCGCGCCTTGCGCGAGGAAGATACGCCCGTGGCCGTGCTGGCCCGCTCTCTCGGCTACACCTCCGAAAGCGCCTTCAGCAACGCCTTCAAGCGAGCCACCGGCACCGCGCCCAAGCGGTACCGGACCGCAGGTAAGGCCGAACGGCTGGAGGATGTGGAGGAGCAGTCGCCGAGCCTGGTATCTTGAGACTTCGCGACGGGCCAAGCCTTGCAGCGCCGCGCCGACCCCCACCTCGCTGCTTCGCAGCGACCCTCCCCACAAGAGGGAGGTGAGGGCGCAGACTTTTCAGAACTTGGTTCCCTCGCCTGCGGACCGGAAGCAAGCACGAGCAAGACAGGTGGACAGCTCGGGACTTTCCACCTGGCCCCGCCTGATGCATGTCGCCCCGGAGAGGCATCGGATTTCAGGGAGCCGGACATGCATCGAGGGCTCGCGCTATTCCCTGGCGCGATAGGCTTCCGGCATGACGAACACCTCGTCGGCCCGGCCGTAGCCGCGTCGGCGACCTCCTCGACCAGCACCATCGTGGTGGGCCGCACGCCCTCGCCGAAAAGATCGACGAACATGGCGGTGGTCCGGTGGATGAGGTCTTCCTTCTGCGCTCTGGAGAGTGCGGCTTGCGGGATCTTGATGTTGGCGAATGGCATCGTCGTTTCCTTTTCTGGTGCGGATTGGGTTTCAGGCTTTAGGGTGGAGCGGGTCGCTGAAGACACCGGCGACTGCCCGCTCAGATCACGCCGCCATTGGCGCGGATGATCTGCCCGTTGACCCAGCCACCGTCCGGTCCGGCCAGGAACGAGACCACGCCGGCAATGTCGTCGGGCTGGCCGAGCCGGCCGAGCGGGATCATCTTGGCCGTAGCCTCGATCTGCGCCGCGCTCTTGCCTTCCATGAACAGCGCGGTCTCGACCGGGCCGGGCGCCAAGGCGTTGACGGTGATGCGCCGCGCGCCAAGCTCCTTGGCCAGGATATGCGTCATCGCCTCGACGGCCGCCTTGGTGGCGGCGTAGACGCCGTAGCCCGGCTGGTAGAGTCCAACGACGCTGCTGGAGAAATTGACGATGCGGCCGCCGTCGCGAAGGCGTTTCGCGCCCTCGCGCATGCCCCGGAATACGCCGCCGAGATTGACCGCGATCTGCGCGTCGAAGGACGCATCGCCGGTCTGCGCGATCGGCGACAGCTTCATGATACCGGCATTGTTGACCAGCATATCGACGCCGCCGAACGCCTTCTCGCCGGCATCGAACAGGGTGGCGACGCCGGCGGGATCGGCGATGTCGGCCTGCACGGCGATCGCCTTGCCGCCTTCGGCCTCGATCGCGCCGACCACCGCTTCGGCTTCGGCGCGGCCCCGTGCATAGTTGACGACGACGGCGAAGCCGTCGCGGGCGAGCCGCTGGGCGATCGCCGCACCGATGCCCTTGGAGCCGCCGGTCACGATCGCGGTTCTGCTTGGGTTGCCCCTACTTGTCTGCTGGCCCGCACTTGTCTGCTGGCCCGCACTTGTCTGCTGGCCCGCACTTGTCTGCTGGCCCGCACTTGTCTGCTGGTTTGTCATGGAAGTCTCTCCGTGTTGTCGGTGACGCGGATATAGATGCAGCCCTCTACCGGATAATCAGCCATCCCTTGACATCACTATTCGGAAACTGCGAACAAAGAGCATGGATCGCCTGGATACGATGCGGCTCTTCGTTCGCGTATTGGAGCGGCGCAGCTTCACCGCCGCTGCCGCCGATCTCGGCCTGCCGCGATCAACCGCGACGGAAGCGATCCGCCGGCTCGAGGAGCATCTCGGCGCGCGGCTTTTGGAGCGGACGACGCGGCAGGTGAACGCCACGCAGGACGGCGAGGCCTACTACCGGCGCTGCCTGTCGATCCTGGCCGAGATCGAGGACGCGGAAGCCGCCTTCCGCAAGGCCGAGCCCTTCGGCCTGCTGCGCATCGACGCCAGCACGCTGCTCACCCGCACCTTCCTGCTGCCGCGCCTGCCGGAATTCCTCGCCCGCTATTCACGCATCGATCTGCAGATCGGCCAGAGCGACCGGCTGGTCGACCTCGTGCGCGAGGGCGTCGATTGCGTCATCCGCGTCGGCGAGCCGCCCGACAGCGGCATGATTATGCGCCGGCTGGGCATGATCCGCGAGATGACCTGCGCCAGCCCCGCCTATCTCCAACGCCACGGCATGCCCGCCTCCCCCGATGCGCTCGACGGCCATCAGGCGGTAGGCTTCGTCTCATCGCGCACCGGCGAGGTGCTGCCCTTCGAATTCATCGTCAACGGCAAGACCCGCGAGATCAGGCTGCCGGGCCGCGTCGCCGCCAACAATTCCGACACCGCCGCAGACCTCGCGCGGCTCGGCCTCGGCCTCATCCAGGCGCCACGCTATCGCTTCGAGAAGGACCTGGCCGACGGAACACTGGTCGAGGTGCTGGCCGACTGTCCGCCCTCGCCGACGCCGCTGTCGGCGCTCTACCCGCAGAACCGCCAACTCTCGCCGCGCCTGCGCGTCTTCCTCGACTGGGCCGCGCGCATCTTCGCCGAGGCGAACCTGTAGGGACCATTCCGCGGCCCATCACGGGTGTTTCCTCGCCGTCGACCCCATCGCCGACGAAACGGTAGGTATTGGGGCAAAATGGCACTATCCTGCGCGGTCTGGGGTCTTGGGGCACGCGGATGGATTTCAGCACGGGCCATGGATACCTCCTCATCGGCGGCCTCATCCTGGTCGGCGCCGGGCTGCTCATCCTGTCGCTGATCGTCAATCTTCGCGTCGCCCACAGCGTGCGAAACGACGTGCGCCATCGCGAAAAGCTGCTCGAATATTATCGCAACATCTTTTCGCAGCTGGGCGTGATCCTGATCGGCATCGGCGTGTCGCTGTTCATCTTCTTCTTCCAGCAGAACTATCAGGATCAGCGCCGACGCGAGACGGAGCTGCAGCAGGTTCTCGCCAAGCTGGCCGCGCGCATTGCCCGCGGCGCGCCGGTCATGCAATCGCTGGAAGAATTCGACGAATTGCTGGATGAAGGCGGGCCCTATCTCAGCCCCCAACTCGGCGGCAAGAACACCGCCGTCAGCCTCCACGGGCCAGAGCTCGGCAAACAGGCGGCCAGGATCCTGCTGGTCGAGCGCGACGTCGATCTCGCGGACTTCGAGGTGCTGAACCTGTCGCGCGATTTCGAATCCTCTTTCGTCGTCAACGAGCTCGATTCCAGGCTGTGGTTCGACATCGTGCGCGACGAGAGCGAGATCAAATACGCCACCACCCAGCTCGCCCTCGACTACAAGGACCTGCGGGACACGATCGGCGGCGATCCGGCAGGGGCAGCGGTCGCCGACCCTGAAAAGGAGCGCCGGGTCAAGCAGGAGGTGCTCGACATCTTCTACGATGCCGATCTGCTGCGCCAGCGCTCCAGGCAGCATCTGGCTCGCGCCTGCTGGCTGTTCAGCCAAGGGCGCGGCTTCGTCGGCGCGGCCCCGGTCAATGCGATCGAGGCCGACGCCAGGTCGCACCAGGAATGGCTCGACCGGTCAAAACCGGTGTTGTCGCAGGCGAAGTCGGGCAGCGGCGATTGCTTCAAACTGCTCCGGTACGGCCAGGCGTCGTGAGCCGGGAGCGATAAGGCAAGGCCCGCCGCGGCACGCGAGGTGTGGCAAGCGGCGCGGGAAGAACGCCGGGCCGAAGCGTAGTTCGCGCTTTCATGCCCTAAGCCAACATGTATGGTCGGATATTGCGGCCAATGCCATGTTCCCCAAAACAGCTGGGAATTTCGAGTGGAACAAAACAAACTATTGGCCTTTGGCGGCGGGACGATCATTGGCTCTCTGGGCGGATTGATCGGTCTTGGCGGTGCCGAATTTCGGTTGCCGCTTCTCATCGGGGCGTTTCGATTTGCGGCCTTGGAAGCCGTGATCCTCAACAAAGCCATGAGCCTCGTGGTGATGGCAACTGCGCTGCCCTTTCGTGCCCGCACGGTGCCGTTTGCCGAAATCGCCGCGCATTGGACCATTGTTCTGAACTTGCTGGCCGGAAGCCTGCTCGGGGCCTGGCTCGGCGCAGGGTGGGCAACACGGCTCAAGTCGGAAAATCTCTATCGCGTAATCGCCGTCCTTCTCGTCGTCATCGCCGCGATTCTGATGTTAGGCCACGATGCGAGATCGGGTGCCCCTCTGCTTGTTGGGGTCGCGCAGGCAGGGGCGGGCATTGCCGCCGGCTTCGTCATCGGCGTTGTGGCGTCGCTGCTCGGAGTAGCCGGAGGTGAGCTGTTGATTCCGACCCTGGTGCTGCTGTTCGGCGTCGATATCAAACTGGCCGGGAGCCTGTCCCTCGCGGTGAGCCTGCCGACCATGCTCGTTGGCTTCACCCGCTACAGCCGTGACCAGAGCTTTTCCGTACTCGGGCGCAACAGGACGTTCCTGCTTGTCATGGCGGCGGGCTCCATCGTCGGCACGCTGATCGGCGGCCTGCTGCTCGGTGTGGTGCCGAGCGCATTCCTGCTGCCGGTCCTTGCTACGATCCTGGTGATTTCCGCCGTGAAGGTCTGGAACCACGGCTAGCCAGTCCCTGCGGACAGATTGGCTATTATCCGCAGCAGCCGCCGGCTTTGGCTGGTGCCGCCATATCCTTGAAAATGACGCAGTCCTGGCCGGGACCGCCGGCACAGGCGATATTGCAGCGGGTCACAAAGCTTTCCAGCCGACGTTCGAGCAAGCGCAGTTCGGCGAGCTTCTGGCGCACCTCGTCAAGATGGACCTGGGCAATGTCGCGCGTTTCGGCGCAGTCGCGGTCGGCGCTGATCGACAACTCCAAAAGTACGCGCACCTGATCGATGCCGAAGCCAAAGTCCCGGCACTGCTTGATAAACGTCAACCGGCCCAAATCGTCGTCGTCATAGCTGCGCTGACCGCCGGCGGTGCGCGGTGCGGGAGGCAGCAGGCCGATCTCCTCGTAATAGCGGATGGTAGGCGTTGAAACCCCGGCAGCCTTGGCGAGCGCCCCGATGGTGAACACGCGGACGTGAAGGTTCATCGCAAAATACTCCTTGAACCTCAAGTTACTTGAAGGAGTACGCTACCTTCATAACGATGCGAAAGGAAGATTTTGTTGATGGGTTTTTTCGCAAATAGCGTCGCTCTCGTCCGTTGGACGTCGGCAATGCTGGCGATCTCGGCGCTTCTCTTCGCCACCGCCGTCTTGATGGAAGGGAGCGGGCATCGGGAGCCCGCCAGCATGGCCGCGCATGACGAAGCAGCCGGGGCTCAAGAACAGGGCGGCCATGATGAAGCGGCCGAGAGTTCTGCTGCGAAACAAGGTGCTGACAGCGCCGAGATCGGCGAGACGGGCAGTCACGCCGAACAAACGATCCTTGGCATCAACCTCGAAACCCCTTGGCTGGTATGGGGGTTCGTCGGCGTTTCGATCATGCTCGCCGCCGCCGTTCTGAGGCTTGGCAAGGCGACGCTCTTGCTGGCCATCCTGCTGGCGGGTGCTGCGGCAATTCTCGATGGCCGCGAGGTTTTCCTGCAACTCGCTCGCGCTAACGCAAGCGTGGCGAGCCTGGCAGCGCTCACAGCCCTCGCTCACGCTGCGGTCGTCATCCTGGCCGTGTTGGCTTGGCAGGCCGCTTCCACCCACGCCGGCCCGGCAACAGGGAGAAATACGCAATGAACATCGACAAGACGACCACAGGCGTCGGCCTTTTTTTGGTTGCCTGCGCGGCCTGCTGCGCGCCCTTGATCGCGCCGCCGATTATCGCCGCCATCGCTGCCGGGGGTGCCGGCTTGGCATTGGTTGGAAAGCTTGGCCTGGCTTTGGTCGTTGTCGCCGCCGGTGGGCTTTATCTTCTTTCGCGCCGGAAAGCCGCGCCCAACGCCACGTTTCAATCATTGATGGCGCAAGGCGAGTGCGGCTGCGGCCCGTCTTGCGCCTCTGCGGCTAAGAACGATGCCCTGTCGATCGCCTGCACCCTTGGCGCGTCCGATTTCAGGGAGCGTGTCGCCGGCATCCGTACCTTGGCGCGTCGGTCATTGCGCAACGCCGATCGTACGCCGCTGTCACTCGAACTCACCTATGGGCCGGAAGCACTGGAAGAGGTCAGCGATCTAATGCGCAAGGAGCAGACCTGCTGCGCGTTCCTGACCTTTGACCTGAAGAACAATTCTCGCGGAGTTGTCCTCACCATCACCGCGCCACAGCAAGCGGCCGAGGCGGCCGACCTCTTGTTCGACCACTTTGCCCCCGAACTCGCTGCATCCAACCTCAAGGAGACTGCATAGCATGCAACGTCGTCACTTTCTGATGCTCTCGGCTGCTGCCGGTATTGCTGCCGCTGCGTGGCCAGCGTTCGGCCACAACGGCGACGAAACCATTCCCGGCTTCGACGACGCGCTCAAAGCCGGCGGCCCGGTGATGATCCACGTCACAGCGCCATGGTGCGAAACCTGTCAGGCGCAAAAGCCCATCGTGGCATCGCTGCTGGCCTCGCCGGACTTCAAGAACATGAAGAAGTTCGATGTCGACTTCGACACGCAAAAGGAAATCTTGGCTCGCTACCGTGTCCAGATGCAAAGCACGATGATCGTCTACAAGGGCGGCAAGGAGGTCGACCGGCAAACCGGCCAGACCGACCCGGCGGTCATCGAAGCACTGCTGCGCGAGGCGCTGTGACATGCTGCTTGCCTTGCTTGCCGGTGTTCTGTCGATCCTCTCGCCCTGTGTGCTGCCGCTGCTGCCGGTCGTCCTGACTGGGGCGGTGGCCGAACATCGGCTGGCGCCGTTGGCCCTGGCAGCCGGTGTCGCGGTCTCCTTCACGTCGATAGGCGTCTTCGTCGCTACAATCGGCTTCTCAATCGGCCTCGACATGACTGTCTTTCGCATGGCTGCCGCCGTGCTGCTGATCGTAATCGGCGCGGTACTGCTCGTGCCGCGTTTCCAGACGCAGTTTGCGACCGCGGCCGGCCCGGTGAGCAACTGGACGCAAAGCCGCTTCAGTGGCTTCTCGACGTCCGGCATCTCTGGCCAGTTCGGTGTCGGGCTGCTCTTGGGCGCGGTATGGACACCTTGCGTCGGGCCAACGCTTGGTGCGGCTTCTATCATGGCTGCGCGCGGTGAAAATCTCGGCATGGTGGCACTAACCATGCTGGCTTTCGGTATTGGCACATCATTGCCGCTGCTGGCTCTGGCACTGATGTCCCGAGAAGCATTGCTCCGCTGGCGAGGTCGGCTGCTGGGTGCGTCCAGCGGCATCAAAATGGTACTCGGCGCCGTGCTTATCGTGGCTGGAGTCATGACGCTGTCGGGGTTCGACCGCACGATACAAATCGGCCTTGAACAGGCCTTGCCGGATTGGCTGGTGGCCATCACCACGAGCTTATGACACGTTCAGACGGCATGCCCATCCTCCTCAGCTCCTTCCTGACGTTCGCAGCGGCCGCGCTCGCCGAGATCGCCGGCTGCTTTGCTTTCTGGGTCCAGGGGTCGTGAGGTGGGAGCGGGCGGACAAGGCCCCCTGCTCCCATGACAATGCCAAACACTTTCAAAGACCGGGGTTGGCGCCGGATGCGGACTGTCCGTTTCCGACGCCGCCAGTTACCCCAGTTGGAGTTCGTCGCTAAGCGTACGCTCGTTGGGATCGATCGAACCCAAATTCTTCACAACCCGAAATCGACCGCCCTGCGCCTGCGCGATGTACATGTTCATGCGAACATGGTGCTGGCCGGGGACCATTTCGGCCGGACCGCCCGGTCCCTCGCTTATGCGAGCGTGATCGAGCGCCCGGATGACCGCGTCCCGCTGGGCACTGCCCGCTTCCTTCACCGCCGCTTCCCACATCTTGATCGCCCGGTAGTGCCCGGTGCATCCGCTGCCCGCGGTCAGGGTAGCCCCGCCAGGGAAGCGTTCACCGTAGCGGCGCAACAGCGCGCGACCGAACGGTTCGTCGAGTTCCTGGTAGTAGTCGAGGCAGCTGTAGAGGCCCTCGATCTGCTCGGACGGCACCAGATTGAAGAAGTTCTCGTCGAAGTAGGTGCAGACGATCTTGCCGCCGCGCTTGCCGAAACCGGCCTTGTGCAACTCTTCGAGGAACGGCGTCAGGCCCGGCGGGACGATGGTGTTGAAAACCACGTCGGTGCCGCTCGCCATGATCTGCCGCACCGTCCGCCGGAAATCGACGGTGTCTAGCGGAAAATACTCCTCGCCGACGATGTCGCCGCCATTGGCGCGGACCGCCCGGCTCGCCGCCTTGTTCAGCAAATGGGGCCAGATGTAGTCGGCTGACGGCAAATAGAACCGCTTCGCGCCGGTGCTGTTCATGAGCCATGGTATCAGCGGCTCGACCTGCTGGGCGGGTACGGGTCCGGTGCAGAAGATCAGGGGATCGTTTTCCTGCCCCTCATACTGCTCGGTATAGATGTAGAGCGTCCTGCCCCGGGTGACCGCCTCGCTCTTGATGGCCAGGCGGGTCGAACTGTAGATGCCGCCGACGACCACGTCGACCTTGTCGACGTCGACGAGTTTCGCGGCCTTTGCCTTGGCAACGCTGTCTGTGGTCTCGCCATCCTCGATGACGAGTTCCACCGGCCGGCCGAGGAGGCCGCCTTTGGCGTTGATATCGTCGACGAGCATGGTGGTGAGGTTCGCATTTGCAACGCCCATGAAAGACAATGGGCCGGTGAGTTCGGCGATAAGGCCGATCTTGATGGGTTTCGAATCCATTTGATTTCTCCAAATCTGGGGGTTCGTCGGGCGCGCCGCCGCCAGGCGGCGCGCTGCGCTCTGTGCGGGGACCTCAGGCCTCGTAATGGCCGAGCAGCAGCGCCGCCTGCGGCTTGCCGACATGGCCGGCTTCCTGAAGGATCGCTGGCACCTCCGGATCGGACACGAAATTCTTCCAGCCCTCGGCGTCCCAGTCGAAGATCGCCCAGACGCGGTCGGGCTCGCTTGGGTCGCGGAAGACGGTCGCGCCGTTCGAGCCGTGCAGCCGGCGCTTGTCGGCGCCCTTGGTCGAAAAGATACGGATGAAGTGGTCGATATCAGCCACTTTGGTCGTTGCGAGAAGCATCTGATTTCCTCCTGTCGGTCGCGGCCATCATTGGCCTGTCGACAGGATCACGATGCGCGCGCCGGAGCGGGCGCGCATGGGGTGGATTCCCTATGCCTGCAGATCGCCCGGCCGGACCAGGCCGTGCTCGACCGCATAGAGCGCCGCGGCGGCGCGGGTGGTCACGCCGATCTTGGCATAGACGCTCTGGATATGATGGTCCGCCGTCTTGGGCGATATATCCAACTTGCGGGCCACTTCCTTCGCCGTAAGTCCGGCGGCGATCAGGCGCAGCACCTCGATCTCGCGCGGCGTCATTCCGGCCAGCGCTCGCGGCACGGCCCGCCGCGATGGCTGTCCGGCGAAGGACAACACGGCCTCGGCGGCGTCGGGGCAGATACAGCCGTCACGCACGGCGGCGCGCAGCTGGGCCGCCGCCGCCTCGCTGGACAGCGCCTTGCGGTGCGGACGTTCCTCCCGCGACGTCTGGAAGGCTTCGGCAGCGGCCAGGATCCTTGCCGCCGGGGACAGGTCCGAGCCGCCGACCTTGCGGTGGTAGCCCGAGCCGTCCAGGCGCTCGTGATGACGCAGCACGAGGGCGGCCATCGCCTCGCCCTCGCGACCGAACGAGGCCAGGGCCCGCTCGCCGTAATAGGCGTGCAGCTGGGCCGCGTCGCGTTCGCGCACCGACAGCGGCCCGTTGCGCATCCACGTCGCCACCGGCACCACCAGTTCGCCAATGTCATGGATGCAGCCCGACCAGCGCAGCGCGCGAACGTCAGGGTCGGGCAGCCCGATCCGCTTGCCGGCACCCGCGGCCAGTTCCGACACCATCCTCGAATGGCCCTGCGTAAACGGCATGCGCATGTCGATCATGTCGGCTATGGCCAGGAACGCCTCGTCGCAAGCCCCCTCGTCCAGCGTCACCGGCGGATCCGGCTCGAGCGCCAGGATGGTCTCGCGGTCGACCGTCGCGCCGATGCCCTCCATCAGGACCGTCGCGTTGGCCGAGACGAGCCGGGCCAGATCCGCTTCGTATGGACCATCACCGCGGCTGGCGACGGTTTCGGCCATCCCGTCGATGCCGACGGCATCGCTGAGCGCAATCGCATCCTGCGCCAATGTGATCAGGCGCACGGCGGGCAGGACATCCTCACCGCTCAGCCCGCGCGGCAGGCCCTTGCCGTCCCAGCGTTCGTAGATCTGCCCAAGATTGCGCCGGATCTCGTCGGACAGGCCGAGCCGCGCGCCGATCCGCTGCGCGACCTCGCAATGCGCGGTGAGCACCGGGCGGGCCACCGCGAGCGCCTGCGACATCGCGGCCTCGATCGCCCTGGCCTGCGCGTCAGGCTCGAGATCATAGTAGAACCGCTTGAAGGCCTGCACGAAGACCCTGCCCAGTTCCGCACGATTGCCCATGTCGAGACCGACAAGGTCCTGGCGCAGGGCGATTTCGTCGCCAAATGTGGCCGACAGAAGGTCCGTGTCGGCATTGCAGCCGACATAGCGCAGCATCGACTGATGGTAGGCGTTGCGCCGAACCTCATCGGAAACACCCGCTAGCTCGGCGATCCGCATTGCAAGCACGCAGGATTTCAGCGCGAAGTCGCGAGAATGGCCAGTGGCGAGGTCCGAAGCATAGGCCAGGACCATCATGAAATCCGCCCGGCGTATCGAGACGTCCGTCATCGCATACCCCCAATGCCTCTATGCTAGCCCTGTGAGCCGTCCATACCTAGGGGAAAAATCCCAAGCCGGAAGCCGCCGTCTTCCGGCTGTTTTGGAGCCATGAACGGACTGGCCTCCGTTGGGAAATCGGGAACATATCCATGACAGCCCGTTAAGAGCCTGCGGAGAAACAGATCAAGAAAATTGCCGCCACCCCATAAGGAGGCTCTAATTTAAAATTCTATGTATTGTACAGGTACGGATATCACTTGATACGACGCCGTGGGTTCAGGCGCAGTAGAGAATTCGTGAAATCTTAATCTACAGAACCCAATATACGAGCAGACGGCTTCGTCTTCTGCAGAACTTATCAAATACCGCAAAGAGTGACGCAATGCACGCGTTCATAACAGCCGTTCGAACTCCGCTCGCGGACATGGTTGCGATCGCCCGGCCCGATCATTGGTTCAAGAACGTTTTCATGATCCCTGGCCTGGTCATCGGGGTGCTGTTCGTGCCGGCGGTCCGGCCAGATATTGCTTCTGCCGTTTTGATCGGCCTGATCTCCACCTGTCTGATCGCCTCCGCCAACTACACGATCAACGAATGGCTTGACGCGGAATCCGATCGTCATCATCCACTAAAGCACATGCGGTCGGCGGCGCAGGGCAGATTGGTCGCGTCTCAAATCTTTGCGCAGTACCTCACTCTTTCGGTCGTGGGGCTTGGATTGGCCTCGCTGGTGTCGAAGGATTTCTTCCTCATCAGCAATGTTCTTTTGATGATGGGAGTCCTTTACAACGTTCGTCCGTTCCGGACGAAGGATCGGTCTTACCTCGACGTGATTTCTGAATCGGTCAACAATCCGCTCCGCCTGCTTCTCGGCTGGTTCATCGTCGTTGACGGCAGTTTTCCTCCATCCTCCGTTCTGATGGCCTACTGGATGGGCGGAGCCTTTCTCATGGCGATCAAACGATACGCTGAATTCCGCTTCATCGGCGATCCGCAGCGAGCCAGCCTCTACAGGCGTTCCTTTGCCGGATACGACGAAAAGACCCTCCTCCTTTCAGGGTTTTTCTACGCGATCACCGCAAGTTTCTTCCTCGCGATCTTCCTCATCAAGCACCGAATTGAGTTCGTCCTGTCGTTTCCGCTCTTCGCGATACTCTTCGTCTGGTACCTTTCCATCGGCATGAAAAACGGATCGGCGGCGCAGCGGCCTGAGAGGCTTTTTCGGGAGACGCCTTTCATGGCCTATGTCGGCTTCCTGGTGGCGGCAGTGGCGGTGATGCAGCTTGTCGATATGCCGTTCCTCTATCCGTTGCTCGACGTGCAACAGCTTGGCCAGGATGCCGGCAATTGAGGAGCATGCCGACCAGCCAGATCGCGCGCTACGCGACCGTCGGCGTCACGGCGGTCGCAATCCACTATGCCATCCTGGTTGGATTGGTCGAGCTTGCCGGCGTGAAAAAGGTCATCGCCTCGGTCATCGGATTCTGCGCCGCGGTTCCCTTCAATTACTATCTCCAGCATCGCTGGGTTTTTCGGTCGGAGAATGACCATCGCCTGGCGCTGACGCGCTACGTGATCGTCACAAGCCTCGGTCTTATGATCAATTCATGGGTGTTCTATGCCGGGCTGGCGGTCGGGCTGCCATATCTCCTGGCACAGGCAACGGCGATCGTGCTGGTGACCGGATTCAATTTCATCGCCAACCGGTTCTACACGTTCACCGCACATTCCGCGGTGCGATGATGCCTGTGAGAACACCAGTCCAGAAAGCCGTAATAGCCGTCTACGATCTGGACGGCACGATCACGCGATCGGATACGTTTGTGCCGTTCCTGCTCGGCTTTCTGGCCAGGAACCCCTCGCGCATCTTTCGTTGCATTCCATTGCCATTTCATCTCCTGGCCTTCTGGATCGGGCTGTGGGGCAACGACTGGGCCAAGCAGAAATTCCTTACAGCCGTATGCGGCGGAGCCAGCCGGAAGGCGCTGGCGGATTATTGTGCCGACTTTGCGGCTCTTGTCGTTGAGACCGGGCTTCGGCCGGGCGCCGTCGCCTCGATGGAGGCGCACCGTGCACGTGGTGACAGGCTGATCCTCATAACCGCAAGCCTGGATCTCTATGTCGATGCCATCGCACGACATCTGGCATTCGATGACGTCATAGCGACGAAGGCGGCGTGGCGGATGGCTGGCGATCTTGGTGCGACCCTGGACGGGCGGCTGGACGGCGAGAACTGCTATGGCGCAAACAAGGTCGAAAGGCTCAAGGCCCTTCTGTCGAATGACACGCCTGACATGCACATTGTCGCCTATTCGGATCACTCGAGCGACCTGCCGCTTTTGACGGCTGCCGGTTCCGGATATGTGGTCAACCCCAAACCCTCGATGCGCAGGCTCGCCCAGGCAAACAGCTTGCCGGTGCTGGACTGGTCCGGCGGATCCGAACCGGCACCGCGCCGCGCGGTGCCCGGTTTTCAGCGCCTTCGGATATTTCCATGATGGATTTCGCGCAGAAGCCGACCCAAGACGGCGGCACGTCGTGCTGGGTTTGCGGCTCGGCCAACACGATGCTGTTTCGCCAGTCCACAATCGGCGAAAAGATGACAGCGGATGCTGTCGCCATAACGGACGCAAACTACGGGGTGACTGCGGCAGTTTTCCGCTGCGATTCGTGTGGCTTCCTGCAGTGCCCGGAGATTTCCGACGTCCTTGCACTCTACCAGGACATGGAAGACCCGGGATACGCGCTGACCGCCGAGCCGCGAGCCCTGCAAGCGCGCAGATTGCTGAAGCTTGTGGAGAGATTCCGTCCGGCTCCGGCGCGGCTTCTGGACGTCGGCGCGGGCATCGGCCTGCTGATCGATGAGGCGGAAAAACGAGGCTTTTCCGCCGTTGGCGTCGAACCTTCGCGCTGGTTGGCGGCCAGGGCCAGGGAACGCGGACTTGAGGTTGTCTGCGGCGTGCTGCCTCACAAGGATGTAAAGGGCCCATTCGACATCGTCTGCCTCATCGACGTGATCGAACATGTTTCCGACCCCGTGGGATTGTTGCGAACGATCCGCGAAGTGATGGCCCCGGACGGGAAGCTCGTCATGGTTACGCCGGACGTGAAGTCCGTACTGGCGCGTCTGATGGGCAGGTATTGGTGGCATTTCCGGGCCGCGCATATCGGCTATTTCGACAAGACAACTTTGGAAAGAGCATGCAATGCCGCGGGATTGAAGCCGATCCACACAGTACGGCCCTGCTGGTTTTTCAACGCCGATTACCTCTGGGATCGCGTGATGGCCTACCTTCCAGGAAGATTGCGGCTCAAGGCTCCGCTGATCCTGAGGCGTCTGACACTGCCGCTCAACCTTCGTGATTCCCTGTTGTTCGTCGTCGAGCCCCATTCTGCTGGCAACGAGAAACGGCCGGCGCGATGAAAACAAGCGACAACGGCAGCCTGCAGGCCGTGCCGGCATCGGCATTCGCCCCTCGCTGGCCGTGGACCCCGGTGACGGTGATCCATCTGGCGGCATGCCTGGCGGTGGTCGTGCTCACCGCAATCGCCATAAAACTGGACGCCTACAACTACATACATGCCACGGCCAGCAGCCATTTTGCGGTGATAGCGAGGGCGTTCAACGTCAATGGGCTGTTCGACCTGGGACTGGTCCCCGTCCAGAACAACGGGCCGCTGACAAACTCCCCCGATGCGTATCTGCATTGGCCGCCGCTTTATCCAATCCTTCTTGCCTTGTGGTTCCGGGTCTTTGGCGAAGGTGTGATCGTGCAACACCTGTTGTCCGTTGCCTTGAATGTGATGTCGGCGGCGTTGATCTGGCGAAGCTTCGCCGGGTCATCCGACAAGACCGCCGCCGGTCTTGCCGTGCTTGCGTTTCTGGGCGCTCCCATCATGTTCAGTTTTGGCTTTGCGGGCCTTCATCTGCACCTGGCGATCATGTTGACAGTGCTCGCTCTGGTTCTGTTCGCACGCAATACGGGCGCGGCGGCGCGCGATACCGATGCCTCGCACCGGCGAATTCTGCTTGGCGTCGGTGCGTTCGCATATTTCCTGGCGGTAATGACCTCCTGGGAGCCCTTGCTGGCCGCGCCGGCCTTTTGCTTCCTTGCCCTGCGCGATCGTCATCGGCAGACCACGTCGGCGCTGGTTTTGTTTGGTTTTGCAGCGGTTGCGGCTTTGCTGTCGATCGTTCTGCTCTACGGGACGGAATATCCATATTTCGCGGAGGAACTCTGGAATCGTGCGCTGATGCGCTCGGGCTCGAATGTCGACCTCTACCCGCCTGACTATACCGTGACTTACTATTTGCAGCATGCGGTTCTGGGGCGTTTGCCGTCCCTTGGCGTAATCGGCATGCTCGGTCTCGTGGGCGGTGGCGTCTGCATGCTGACGGCAACCACACTGCCAAGGCCCGCGGTCGCGATCTATCTCGGCTCGTTGAGCATGTTCTGTTTGTGGGCGGCCTTTATGCGCAACCACTTGGCGATGCACGAATATCAACTGTTGATCCTGTTGCCGGCCGCCGCCTGCGGTGCGGGACTTTTCGTTGAGCGATTTTTTCCGCATCAAAGGACGAGATTGGCGCAAACAGCCGTGCCTGACCAGAGCCGGTCTCATCGTTACCGCAGGCTCACATGCCTGGTGGCGCCGCTGCTGGCCGCATCGTCGTCCTACGCGGCTATTCGCACCGTTTCGGATTTCACGCCGAGCAATGAAATGATCGCGTTGGCTGATCTGTCCAAATCAGTCCTGCCCGACAACGCAATCATCGTCACGCCCTATGGTGACATGGTGTTCGTCTACTATTCCGGCCGTCATGTCATCCGCGCGATAGAAAGCGAGGACGTCCTCGACCGTGAACAAAGAGCAATTGCCGCGCTATGCGCGACTTGCCCGATCTACCTGGTGGCGAATAGCCAGGCAGTTGACGCGTTCCCGTCCTATAGGCTCGCAAAACCGCTGGCTGAAATATCCAACACGGGTGCCATCTGGCGACTGGGCAAAGCCCCGACATAGGGTATGACAAAGGAAGCCAAGCCTCACCTGCCATCGACGCAGTGAACCATCGCATCGATCTTGGCGACGATCCGACATCGGGCAACGCCGCTCGTTGCCCCTGAGAGCCCCTAGTCACCCACGCGCCGCAGCGTGCCCAGATGATTTTCGTCGAGGAAGCCTATGGTCATGGCCGATGCCTCGCCGTCGGGGCCGACGACGAAGCTCACGCCGGTTGGCCTGTCCGGTGTCTCGGCATCGGGGAAGGTCAGGAACAGGTCGCCGTCGTAATGCGCCAGGGAATAGGACCGGGCACCCGCCGGGCCGACCTTGAGCACAAGGCCGTCTCCCGCACTCGCCACGACAGCATTGCCGAAGAAGTCGTTGGCGTAGCGGCCGGCATAGGCACTTGCCGGCCTGGACGGCCTTGCCGGAGATGGCGGCGCGGCATAGGTGGCCTTGGCCGCCTCGACCGCCGGCTCGAACATTCCGGCATAGATGCCGTCCCATGCCTTGACCCAGTCCTTCTGCACCGCCCCCTCGAAGACGAGGTCCGCGAAACTGTCGGACAGCCCTTCCGGCACACCCGTCGGAAACGCGTTGGCGATGATGACGATGCCAAGCTTCTCCCGCGGGAAGATCGTCACCAGCGTGCGCGCGCCGACGCTGAAGGCACCGGCATGGCCCCAGCTGAGGCCATGCCGGCCGAACTCGACATTCCAGCCGAGGCCGTAGAAGGACTCGCCGCCGGAGACGGGGTTCTTGCCGCGCGTCATCAGCGGCACATGCGTCTGGTCCAGCGCATCGGCTGATATAAGCGTCTTGCCGGCATAGACCCCGTGGCCGAGGATGAGGCGCACCCATTGCGAGAGATCGCGCGCGGTGGAGCTGACGCCGCCCGCGGGCGCCTGCGCGTCCGGATCGCGCTCTATCTTGGCGGCCCAGGCGCCATCGACCTTGATGTGCAGCGCGGCACGATCGGCGTGCTTGACGAAATCCGAATGACGCGAACTGGTCGAGGCCATGCCAAGCGGCCGGTAGAGTTTTTCCTCGGCGACCTCCTCCCAGGGCTTGCCTGTCGGCATGGCGGCCGCGACGGCGCCCTCGGTCAGCCCGAAATTGCTGTAGGAGTAGCCGGCACGGAAGCTCGACGATGGCGGCACGAACCGCAGGCGATGCAGGATTTCGGCGCGGTCGTAGCCTATGTCCTCGAGGTCGTCCCCGGCGGTGCCGGGCAGTCCGCTGCGGTGCGAAAACAGGTCGCGGACGGTGAGTTGGCTGGTCGGATAGGGATCGGCCAGCCGAAAGGCCGGATCGAGGTCGGCGATCTTCGAATCCCACGATACGGTCCCGTCGCTGACCAGCGCCGCCACCACGGTGGCGGAGACCGGCTTGGAAAGCGAGGCGATCTGGAACACCGTGTCGGCGTCGACCGCCTCGGGCTTGCCGGCCTCGCGATGCCCGAAACCTCTGAGGAAGATCACGTCATCGTCGTGCACCACGGCGATGGCGAGACCGGGCACCGCACCGTCCGCGACGGCGCCTTGGGCGAGCGCTTCGAGCTTCGACAGGGCGACGGCGATGCGCTCCGGCGTAATGGTGTCGGCCGACGCGGCACGCGGCCAAAGCGCCAGCACGGCGATGCAGATCCAGATTCGCCAGTCGCAGAGGTTCCGGTTCAGCCGCACGCTCGAGCCTCCTCTCCTGCATTTACCTGGCTATGATACAGGCCGGTGCAAACGAGGCCAATGCCCGGCCGGCAGTCCACCTTCGTCGCAATCGACCATCACCACGATTTCAGGCAATCTGACAGATGAAGGCGCGCCATGGGGAGATGGGGCGCCGCCAGGGAGGACTGACATGACCGGCTTGCCGCGCTATGAGGACGCCGTTGCGGGCTTTCGCATCGAGGATGAAATCGCCAGGCTCGATGGCGATCCGGCGACCGGCATAAACGCCTATGTCGAATGCTGCGGCCGCCACACCGGTGAGAACCGGCTGGCGCTGCGCGCGATCTCGGCCGGAGGCGAGCTACGCGAATTCAGCTTCGACGATCTCGCGGACATGTCCGGCCGCGTCGGCAACCTGCTCAGGCAATTGGGCGTCGGTCCCGGCGATGTCGTGGCCGGCATGCTGCCGCGCATTCCCGAACTCATAGCGCTCATCCTCGGCACCTGGCGCATCGGCGCCGTCTACCAGCCGCTGTTCACTGCCTTCGGCCCGAAGGCGATCGAGCACCGCCTCGGCTACAGCGGCGCCAGGCTGGTGGTGACCAATCCGGCCAATCGCGGCAAGCTCGACGAGATCGAGACCTGCCCGCCGATCGCCACCATTCTCGGCCCCGGCGATGCGCTGCCCCAAGGCGACATCGACTTCCGTGCCGCCCTTGCCTCTGCCTCCCCCGATTGCGAACCCGTCATGCGCAAGGGCGAGGACCTGTTCATGATGATGTCGACATCGGGCACGACGGGCCTGCCCAAGGGCGTGCCGGTGCCGCTCAACGCGCTGCTGGCCTTCGGCGCCTATATGCGCGACGCCATCGGACTGCGCCCCGACGACGTCTTCTGGAACATCGCCGATCCCGGCTGGGCCTATGGCCTCTATTACGCCATCACGGGCCCGCTGCTGCTGGGCATCGCCACAACCCTCAACGAGGGCGCCTTCAACGCCAGGAGCACCTATGACGTCATCGAGCGGCTCGGCGTTACCAGCCTCGCAGGCTCGCCCACCGCCTTCCGACTGCTGCTCGCCGAAGGGCCGGAGGCCGCCGCCCGCATCAAGGGCCGGCTGCGCGTGGTGAGCAGCGCCGGCGAGCCGCTCAACCCGGAAGTTATCCGCTGGTTCGACGCCAACCTCGCCGCGCCCATCCACGACCATTACGGCCAGACCGAGAACGGCATGATGGTCAACAATCATCATGGGCTTGCGCATTCCGTGCGCGCGGGCTCGGCCGGCTTCGCCATGCCGGGCTACCGCATGGTGGTGCTGGACGAGGCCGGCAACGAACTCGGCCCCAACCAGCCCGGCATCCTCGCCGTCGACATCGCCAACTCGCCGCTGCGCTGGTTCGACGGCTACCACCAGGCCGAGACGCCGGCGATCGCCGGCGGCTACTATCGCACCGGCGACACGGTGGAATATGAGCCGGACGGCTCGGTCTCCTTCATCGGCCGCGCCGACGATGTCATCACCTCGTCGGGCTACCGCATCGGCCCATTCGACGTCGAAAGCGCGCTCATCGAACATCCTGCGGTCAACGAGGCGGCGGTGGTCGGCGTGCCCGACCCGCAGCGCACCGAGATCGTCAAGGCCTTCGTCATCCTCGCGCCCGCCTACCAGGGCAGCCCTGAACTCGCCGAGGAACTGGCGCAGCACGTCCGCAAACGGCTCTCGGCCCACGCCTATCCGCGCGAAATCGATTTCGTCGCCGAATTGCCGAAGACGCCGAGCGGCAAGATCCAGCGGTTCTTGCTGCGGAAGGCTGAGGTGGAGAAGCGGAAGGGGTGATACCGGATCAACCCGGGGCGAACGCCAGCGAAGCGCCGCGTGCCCTCCTGCGGATCGGTTCTATATGACCGCCATGACCCTGCCTGCCGTATCGAGGCGGCAGCCGACTTGCGCTTGCCGGACTTCGATGCCACCGCGTCCCGCATAGTCTATTCGCACCTGGATCGGCGCCGTCAGTGCGCCCCCACCTCGACGCAAGGCACCTGCGCTCACCGCGCGGACACGAACGGCGCCAAGCGGCCTGGCGGCGGATAGGATCGCCGCGCGGCAGGCCTGTACCACCGCTTCTGGCGTGCCGGGTTTCGCTTTCAGTGCTTCCAGGGGTGCGAAGGGATATCCCCTGGCGAGGTCGCCCTGACCGGCTTTGGAAGGCCTGAGGACGGGCGGCAGGACGACCGACTGCCTCGCCGTCTTGGCAGAGGCAAAGGGTGTCGTGGCAGTGGCTGTCGCGGCAGAACCACTGGCTGCCGTGGCGGCTGCCGATCCGTTTCCAGCGGAAGGATCGGCGCCCAGGCCGACACCTGTCGAGAGGCCTCCGCCTGCGGAGCCGGCACTACCGCCGGCACTGACGCCCGCGCTGACTGATCCGCCTCCTGCGCCGACCGAAGCGCCGACATTTGATCCGCCGACACCGCCGACGCTCGCGCCCACCCCTACGGATGCGCCTTGCGAACCGGCGCTCACTCCAGCATCGAGCCCGAGGCCACCGACCTTGCCGCCTAAACCCGCATCGAGAGCCGAGGCAGGCCCGATCGCGATACCGATCGTCAACGCGGCCGCTGCATATTTTTTCACTGTCATCCTCCCTGCGCCGTGCATTTCGATCGCCTGTCTTTCACTGCGAAAGTGGGCGGGTTGGCAGCAATGCAGGGGGAAGAGCGAAGGTTGCCGTCATGACGGGCTGCGGCGACTTTGGACCCTTCACCTTGCGTTTTTTCAGCGCGCCCGGTTTACGGGCCGTGACCGGACGCGGCAGCGAACTCGCGAGCGCGCTCTTGGGGGCCTTGGATGCGCGCACCACGGTCGCGGTCCGACGTTTTTCCCCGGCGCCTTCGATCTTCATGCTGTCGATGTCCTCGCGTGCGGCACTGAGGCTGCGTGCCAGGCCGTTGGCCCTTTCACGCTCCTGGTCCAGCGCCGCGCTCAAGTCCATCGAGCTCTGCTTCAAGGCGTCGCTTTCCCTGCGGGCAATGTCGAGGTCACGCATGGCTGAATCGGCTCGCTGACGTTCCAGTTCGAGCGCTCTGCGAGCCTGGTTTGAAACGGCTTCGGCCGCTTGCCGGTCCTTCACGGCCTTGGCCTGCTCCGCGACGGCCAGATTCGCGCCTGTCTTGAGCGCATCGATCGTCTGACGGGCCGTGGCGAGTTCCTGTTCCAGCAGCCCGACCTTACGGCGTTCCTCATCCAGCGCCTGCTTCGCGGCGTCGTCGGCCACTTGCCGGTCCTTCACCGCCTTGGCCTGCTCGGCTACAGACAGATTTGCGCCTGTCTTGAGCGCATCGATCGTTTGACGGGCCGTGGCGAGTTCCTGTTCCAGCAGCCCGACCATATGGCGCTCTTCATCGAGCGCCTGCGTCGCGGCGGCCTGGGACGCATCCGTGGCGGGAAGCGCTTCAGGCATCGCGCCTTTCTTGCTGTCCCAGAGGCTGGCTTCCGCCCTGAAATTTTCGATGGCGCGCTGCGCCGTCTCCAGATTGAGCGTGAGCGCTTCGTCCGTCTGCTGCTGCTCCTTCAGGGCCTGCGCTTGCCTGGCCAACTCGGCCCGCGCCGCGGCCAGTTCGCGGCGCAAGGCCTGCTCATCCTCGTCCTTCGCGATATCGGTGCGGTTCGAAACCGCGACCGGCGAACGGCCATTGGCTGCGGCAGTCGCGGACGCATCGGGCGCCAGCTGGCTGTTTGCCGGAGACGCAAACAGCAGGATGAGGATTGACGAAACGAGGAATGGCAAGACGGTACGCCCGCTGCCAAATATCCCGTGAAGTGAGATCGAAGGCCGTCGTTTGGTAAAGGTGAAGTCAAAGCGCGGACATTTGGACCTGGTACCCTGCAAATGATTCATCACCTGACTCCACCTGGCGCGACCCCCACCGCGATCGTATTCTCCACTTGGTTCGAGCTACGGCTGGATGCCGCGTCACCTGGACGCTACCTCCTATTTCCCTGCTTGTTGTCATTCGAACGAACGAATGAAGCTTTCCCCTGCTCCATGCGGCCCCCTGCTCCATGCGGCAAAGACGGTTTTGCTTGAATCAGCAACGGTGATGACCACACATGGCGGCCTGCTGCGGATCGAGTATCCGGCAATCCACGACGCCATACCGTGGCGATGAAGCTCGACCATGCGAAGTTTTGCGATCTGATCGTGGATGCGCTTGAGCGGCTGACGAAGGGTTTGGGGTGAGTTCCGGAGCCACCGGTCGAGGTTAATTGAATTCCCGCTCGCGGCGTCCTATACGTCGCCGATGGAAACCATAGCCAGCGCCCAAAGAGACATCATTCCACTGTCCGGCCGCCAGCCTCATGCCGGACGGGCCGCGCCGTTCCTGCCGATGAGCCGCGCCGAGATGACGGCGCTCGGTTGGGATGAATGTGACATCGTGCTGGTCACAGGTGACGCCTATGTCGACCATCCGAGTTTCGGAATGGCGATCATCGGCCGCCTGCTCGAATCCCAGGGTTTTCGGGTCGGCATCATCTCGCAGCCCGACTGGCAGTCGGCGGAGCCGTTCAAGGCGCTGGGCAGGCCGAGACTGTTCTTCGGCATCACCGGGGGCAACCTCGATTCCATGGTCAACCGCTACACCTCGGACCGCAAGCTGCGCCATGACGACGCCTATACGGCGGGCGGTGACGGCGGCAAGCGGCCGGACCGCTGCACGATCGTCTACACGCAGCGCTGCCGCGAGGCCTACAAGGACGTGCCGTTGGTGCTGGGCGGCATCGAAGCCTCGCTGCGCCGCATCGCTCACTACGACTACTGGTCCGACAAGGTGCGCCGCTCGATCCTGGCCGATGCCAAGGCCGACCTTTTGATCTATGGCAATGCAGAGCGCGCCGTCGTCGAGGTGGCGAACCGGCTTGCCGCCGGCGACACGCCACGCCAGCTCGACTCCATCAGGGGCGTCGCCCTGTTCCGCCGCGTGCCCGAGCATTTTACGGAACTCCACGCCGACGATCTCGATTCCGCCGACGAGGGCGCGACCCGCAAGCCCGGCGACACCGTGATCCGGCTGCCGTCCTTCGAACAGGTCGAGGGCGATCGCGATGCCTATGCCCGCGCCTCGCGCGTGCTGCACCGCGAGGCCAACCCCGGCAATGCCCGCCCTCTCGTCCAGCGCCATGGCGACCGCGACCTGTGGCTCAATCCGCCGCCCATCCCGCTGACCTCCGACGAGATGGACGCCGTCTACGACCTGCCCTACGCGCGCGCGCCGCATCCGTCCTATGGCGATGCGAAGATCCCCGCCTGGGACATGATCAAGTTTTCGGTGACGGTGATGCGCGGCTGCTTCGGCGGCTGCACTTTCTGCTCGATCACCGAGCACGAAGGCCGGATCATCCAGAACCGGTCCGAGGGCTCGATCCTGCGCGAGATCGAGAAGATCCGCGACAAGACACCGGGCTTCACCGGTGTGATCTCCGATATCGGCGGGCCGACCGCCAACATGTACCGGATGGCCTGCAAGGACCCGAAGATCGAGGCCGCCTGCCGCCTGCCGTCCTGCGTATTTCCCGACATCTGCCCCAACCTCAACACCTCGCATGACGACCTGATCCGGCTCTACCGCAAGGTCCGCGAAGTCAAGGGCGTCAAGAAGGTGATGGTCGCCTCCGGTGTGCGCTACGACCTGGCCGTCACGAGCCCCGAATACGTCAAGGAACTGGTGACCCACCACGTCGGCGGCTATCTCAAGATCGCGCCCGAGCACACCGAGCGTGGGCCGCTCGACAAGATGATGAAGCCCGGCATCGGCACCTATGACCGATTCAAGGAGATGTTCGACGCCGCGGCCAAGGAAGCCGGCAAGAAATACTACCTCATTCCGTATTTCATCGCCGCCCATCCCGGCACGACGGACGAGGACATGCTGCAGCTGGCCATCTGGCTGAAGAAGAACCGCTATCGCGCCGACCAGGTGCAGACCTTCCTGCCTTCGCCTATGGCCACGGCGACCGCCATGTACCATACCGGCGTCAACACGCTGAAGGGCGTGCGGCGCGGCGCGACCGACAAGGTCGAGACCGTTCGCGGCGGCCGGCAGCGCCGGCTGCACAAGGCATTCCTGCGCTACCACGACCCCGACAATTGGCCGCTGCTGCGCGAGGCCTTGAAGGAGATGGGGCGCGCCGACCTTATCGGTCCTCGCCCCGACCAGCTCGTGCCCGCCCACCAGCCGCCCGGAACCGGCAAGGCTGCCGGCACGAAGCGCCCCATGCGCCCCGCCGGCAAAGGCCAGAGCTTCACCACCAAGGGCGTGCCCTTTCCAAAGAAGTTGAGCCGCTAGCTAGTCTAGTCCGCTTTGCCCTTTATCGGTGCGCGCTCGGTCGGGAGCGTGCCTTCCCGCTGCATCACGGCGGCAAAGAAGCCGTCGGTATCGTGGCGCGCGGGCGTCAGTGACAGATAGTCGGAATGGGCCGAATTCGTCAGCTGCGGCGCGGCCTCGCGCAACGGCACGGCGCGAAAAGCCGGATGCACATCGAGGAAAGCGGCCACCTGTTCCTCGTTCTCCTCTGGCAGCATGGAGCATGTCGCGTAGACCAGCCGTCCGCCGGGCTTCACCAGACGCGCCGCACTCGCCAGAATCCGGGCTTGCAACGACACGAGATTGTCCAGCCCCTGTTCCGCCGACGCACGCCAGCGCGCATCGGGATTGCGTCGCCATGTGCCGGTGCCGCTACATGGAGCGTCCACCAGCACGCGATCAAAACCACCCTTGTGGCGTTTGATCCACCGATCCGCTTCGCTGGCCAGAAGTCGCGTCTCGATATTGTGCAGCCCCGCCCGCCGGAAGCGCTCGGCGCCGCGCTTCAAACGGCCGTCCATGACGTCGCAGGCGACGACGTGACCCCTATTGTTCATCTGCGCGGCGATGGCCAGTGTCTTGCCGCCGGCTCCGGCGCAGAAATCGACCACGCGCTCGCCCGGCCGGGCGCCAACCAGCATGGCGACAAGCTGCGAGCCCTCATCCTGAATCTCGACCTCGCCGCTTTTCAGCATCGGCAGGCTCGCCAGCGAGGGGCGCTCATGAACGCGAATGCCGCAAGGAGCGAGGGCCGATGGCTGCACCCGCAAGCCGAGATCTTTCAACGCGCCAAGCATGGCCTCGCGCGTCGACTTGATCGGATTGACGCGCAGGTCAAGCGGCGCCGACGTCAGAAGCGCGGCCATCTCGTTCCCGAACGCTTCCTTGAAACGACGCCGCAGCGGATCGGCAGCCCAGGACGGGCATTCAAGGCGCACCTCTTCCGGCATGCCGGGATGGTCGATCGTGCATCCCTGCAGTTTGACCAGCAGCGCGTGTTCGTGATCCTTCAGGATGGCAGGCGCGAATTTCGCTCCGTTGAACAAGCGTTTGATCTGATCGGGCGTCTTGCCTTCCTTCAGCATGAGCCATGCGAGCAGCCGGTTGCGGGGCATATCCTCGCGCCCATGCTTGACCAGCCACCAGCCAAGCCGTGCATGATGTCGCAGAAGCGCGTAGAGCAGCTCTAAAATCCGCCCGCGGTCCTTGTCGCCGATATAGCGACGGGTCCGAAACCAGGCCGAGACGACAGCATCCGCGGGACGCGCGACGCTATCGGCTTCATGCATGAGTTCGATTGTGGCTTGTAGAACGGCGGCAGGAGTCACGTGACGGCGATCGGGCTGAAAAAACGCCTATATAATCGACAGAACTGCTCCTGACTATTGTTCGCGCGCGGCGATCTGACGACCTGGTCGCGCCGCAAGCCCTCCCCTCAGTGCGCCACACCATCGGCCGCGTGCAGCAGCCTCCACGCCAAGCCGAGACGCCCATGGAACTGCGACGCAAAACGCTCGGCGGCCGCATCCTCCAGGCCGTCATCGACCAGCGCCTCGATGCTTCTCCGCATCAGGGCGAGCTGCATCTGCCTGGCGTGTTCCCGGTCGGCCTCTCGCATGATTGCCGTGACGTGGTAGGCAATGACGGGCTGGCCGAGGCACGACGTGAGCGTGTTGGCGTCGGCTGTTACGGCAGTAACCGCATCTTCGATGTTCATTCTGGCGATCCTCATCAAAAAAATGATGCTGACGCCTCCCCGCGGGGCGACGGTGGTCCGTCGCTTCTTCTTTGATTTCAACCTGTCGGGCACGACCGAAAGTGGCGCGCCACGCTTATGATTACTGTCTTCTCCGGCCCCTCGAGCAGCCTCGTTTGGCCTGAAAACAGTATCCGTCAAATTTGATTCAAAGGCGAACGGATAGTTAATCGATGGTTAATGGCGGCGCTTGGCATGCCTGCCCGATCAGGATGTTTCGCCTCGGCGTTTTCTGCCGCGCAATAGCCGCAAAGCTGCCCGATGGCTGCCTGGCCTGTTGATCCGCCTCGAAGAAAGGATTTGTCATGCGGTTGGTCTGGACGGTCTTGTTTGCCCTGGCGAGCAGTGTTGCCTTCGCCGCCTCGCCCGAGGACGATTATATCGCCGCGCGCGACAAGGCGATTGCCGACATCGCGGCGATGGAGAGCACGAACGCACCGGTGGAGACGCTCGATGCGGCCAATGAAAAGGCCCGCGCCGATCTCGAAAAGCGGCTTTCCGCCCTGCTCGGGCCTTTCACGGTCAAGGATTTTCCGGCGGCCGGCAAGATCAACATCGAAAGCCTGAGTTCCTCCGATGTCGGCTTCGGCATGCTGGACGGGCTGCGCCACGGCACCGAGGACGGCCCCAGCATCGTGGCCTCGACACGTGGGCTGGTCGAGCGCTGGCTGCGGTCGCGCGCCACCGAGACCGACGCCGACCTCAAACTGCCCACCAATTTCGACGCGGCGCTCAAGCTCGATGCCTTCTACACCCAGGCCATCGGCAGCGACGCCGCCTTCACCGGCACGCTCGACTTCGCGCTGAAGAAACCTGACGGCGCCGACATGGCGATCGCCCGTCTTGGCGGCTGGGCACAGGATATCGGGCCGAACTCCGACCAGGAGGTCGTCGTCACCGTCGTCAAGGGCAGCAGCGTCCTGATCGCCGAAGCGCCCGCGACACCGCCCGTCCCCAAGATCGCGGCCTGCGACGCCGCGTGGACCGCCGCCGACGCCGCCGCCCAGAAACTGGCCAAGCAGGCCACCGACGACAGCGACGAAAACACATCCGATGCCGCCAACGCCGCCTGGACGAAAGGCGACAACGACTTCCGCGCCTGCATGGGCAAGAGCCTGCCGGACACCCCGGCCTATCCAGCCCTGCTCGCCCAGGCGCAGGCGCTGGCGGATCACATGGCGGCGAATTAGGGCACCTTGCGGACCAAGGGCCGAGCCGATGAACGACAGGCTGCAATGTGCCTCGTGTGGATCGGACGGAACCGAGGTGACCGTCCAGTTCGGGTCGTACTGTATTCGATGCGCCACTTGCGGCGAGGGCATCGTCGCCACATCGTTCTTGGCGGTTTCCGACACGGATCGTGAAATCTCCGCCTTTGTCGACCCCGGCCATGGAAAACAACCCGCACCGGGAAGCTTGATCGCCTGTGGGTCATTCCGGCAGATTGCCAAGGCAATCCGCGATGTTGCGGATACCGGCATATTGGTGCGCCTGGTCGCCAAACCATAACCCCAAAGAGCCACTTCGCTGTCACCATGGGCATTCGTCACGCGGAAAGCCCGGCAATTGGCTTTCCATCCCCTGCGTGGACTGTTCCTCACCCCTTGTCGCCTTCGCATCGCGCTACGATATTGTCGGTCGCGCCGGGATCTGCCGAGTGGCCGGCGCAATTGAAAATGGTTGAAGGATAGGCCCGGATCGTGCATGGCGCGGCGGGCGGATGAACAGCGTGGGAAAATCGAATGACGACGGACACGAAAGCGACGGAAACCAGGGCGTTCGAGGCGGATGTCTCGCGGCTGCTGCACATGATGGTGCACTCGGTCTATTCCGACAAGGACGTCTTCCTGCGCGAGCTGATTTCCAACGCCGCCGACGCCTGCGAGAAGCTGCGCTTCGAGGCCGTCAGCCGTCCCGAATTGCTGGGCGACGACCCCAAGCCGCGCATCTCGATTTCGGCTGACGCCGACAACAAGCAGATCACCGTCGAGGACAACGGCATCGGCATGAGCCGCGACGACATGGCCGAGGCCCTGGGCACGATCGCCCGCTCGGGCACCCGCGCCTTCATCGAGCGTGTCGGCACAGGCACGGAGGACACGCAGCTCATCGGCCAGTTCGGCGTCGGCTTCTACTCCGCCTTCATGGTGGCCGACCGCGTCGACGTGATCAGCCGCCTCGCCGGAAGCGATGAGGCCTGGCGCTGGTCGTCCGACGGCAAGGGTTCCTACGAGATCGCGCCGGCGCCGCTCGAAGCCGCGCCCAGGCGCGGCACCCGCGTCGTGCTGCATCTGATGGACGACGCCGTCTCCTACACCGGCTCCTATCGGCTAGAACAGCTGGCCAAGTCGCAATCGGGCCATGTGCCGGTGCCGATCACGCTCGTGGAAAAGCCTGGCGCCGAGGCGCGCGACATCGCCGACGGCACGGCGCTCTGGGTGCGGCCGAAGAGCGAGATCAAGCCCGAGGAATACACCGACTTCTACCGAAGCGTCGCCGGCCAGTATGACGAGCCGGCCGCCACCATCCATTTCCGCGCCGAGGGCCGGCAGGAATACTCCGTGCTCGCCTTCGTGCCGGGATCGCGCCCGTTCGATCTGTTCGACCAGGACCGCAAGGGCCGCATGAAGCTCTATGTGCGCCGTGTCTTCATCACCGACGATGCCGACCTTCTGCCGCGCTATCTGCGCTTCGTGCGCGGGCTGGTCGATTCCGCCGACCTGCCGCTCAACGTCTCACGCGAGATGATCCAGGAAAGTCCGCTGCTGGCCTCCATCCGCAAGGGCCTGACCAACCGCGTGCTCGGCGACCTCGTCAAGCTGGCGGAAAACGAGGGCGAGGCCTATGCCAAGATCTGGGAGAATTTCGGCGTCGTCCTAAAGGAAGGGCTCTATGAGGATTACGAGCGGCGCGAGCAATTGCTCAAGCTCGCCCGCTTCCACTCGACCACATCAGGCGAAGCCTGGCGCGGCGTGGCCGACTATGTCGCGGCGATGAAGGAAGGCCAGAAAGCGATCTTCTTCATGGCCGGCGACGACCGCGCCCGGCTCGAAGCCTCGCCGCAGCTCGAAGGTTTTAAAGCGCGCGGCATCGAGGTGTTGCTGCTTACCGACCCGGTCGACAGTTTCTGGGTGACGATGGCGCCGGACTTCGACGGCAAGCCGTTCAAGTCGGTGACGCAAGGCGTGGCCGAGCTTTCCGATATCCCGCTGCTCGACGATGCCAAGAAGCCGGATACGGCGGCAACGCCTGAGGTCGATGGCTTCCTGGCCTTCGTCAAATCAGCGCTTGGCGATGCCGTCTCGGATGTGAAAGCCTCCGACCGCCTGACCGAAAGTGCGGTCTGCCTGGTCGCTCCCGAACATGGCCCCGACCGGCAGTTCGAACGGCTGATGAACGCCGCCGGCCGCCTCGACAAGGCGGCCAAGCCCATCCTCGAAATCAACCCGCGCCACGAGCGCGTGCTGGCGCTCGCCGGCCTGGGCGACGAGGACCAAGGCTTCAAGGATGACGCGGCCCACCTTCTCTACGACGAGGCGCGCGTGCTCGACGGCGACAAGCCGGCCGACGCCAGGGCGTTCTCGGAGCGCCTGGCGCGGCTGATCGCGCGCGGCATCGCGAAGGGCTGAGCTTCGCCGACGAGAACCGGAGTCGCTGCGATGCCGTCCGCCGACACGGTTTCGGCGTCCATCGCGGCCGGCGACGCGCCTGATGTCCACTGGCTCAATCGCCTGGTGTAGACATCGGGCCTCCAATCACCCAATCTTGGCCCCGGGAACAAAACAGACGCTTCAAAGAAAGCGCACCGGGTGCTGATGAGACGACGATGGACATTGTATGATCCACGGCTGGCATGGCTGCTGGTCGCGCCGGTGCTCCTGCTGCTGATCTTCTTCCTGGTGTTGCCGATCGCCGTGATGGCCGCCTACACCTTCTTCACCTTCGTCACCGCCGGCGTGGAAACCAGCGCGCTGACGACGGCGAACTGGCACGAATTCCTGACCGACAGCTATTATGCCGGCTTCCTCTTGAAAACGCTGCGGGTCGGCGCGATCACCGCGCTGCTCTGCGGGGTGCTGGGTTATTTCCCGGCCTATTTCATCTGGGCGACGACGTTCAAGCACAAATGGCTGCTGCTTCTCCTGCTGATCGTGCCGTTCTGGATCAGCTTCACCATCCGCACCTTCTCCTGGATCAACATCCTGGGCGAACAGGGCGTCATCAATGTCGCGCTGCTGAAGCTGGGCATCATCAGCGAGCCGTTGCCGATGCTCTACAATGAGGGCGCGGTCATCCTGGGCATGCTGCACTTCCTGCTGCCCTACATGATCCTCAACGTCTATGTCAGCCTCGAGGGCATCGACCGCACCCTGATCTCGGCCGCGCGCTCGATGGGCTGCACCAGCGCGCAGGCGTTCCGCGAGGTCACGCTTCCGCTTTCGCTGCCGGGCCTGGCGGCAGGCCTGCTGCTCTGCTTCGTGCTCGCCGCCGGCAGCTATGTGACGCCGCAGCTGCTCGGCTCCGGCCGCGACGCGCTGTTCGGCAATCTGATCTACGACACCATCATGGGCGAGCTGAACTGGCCGATGGGCGCCACGCTGTCGATCGTGCTGTTCCTCGTGCTCGGCTTCTTCGCCGCCATCTACACGCGCTTCATGGGCATGTCGCAGATCGTCAAGGGGTTGGGCGGATGAAGGCGCGGCGAAAAGAGGAAGGCAGATGGGCCTGGCGGCTGACCGGCTTCGTCACGGTCTGCGTCTACATCTTCATGTTCGCGCCGATCGTGGCGACGGTGATCCTGTCGTTCAACGCCTCGATGTTCGGCGGCTTCCCGATGACCGGCTTCAGCCTGCAATGGTACGGCAAGCTGATGGCCAACGAGCCGGTGCTGGCCGCCTTCCGCACCTCGCTGTGGATCGCTCTGGTCACCGCCGGCGTCACAACGGTCATAGGCGTCGTCACGTCGTTTGCGCTGGTGCGCTTCGAATTCCGCGGCAAGCAGGCGCTGAGCACGCTGGTGATCCTGCCGGCGCTGGTGCCCGAGACCATCCTCGGCGTCGGCCTTCTGGTGCTGATCAAGGCGGTCGACCAGCCGCGGACCATGCTTCTCCTGGTGCTCGGCCATATACTGCTCGCCGTGCCCTATGTGGTGCTCATCACCCAGGCGCGCATGGTCGGCATCCGGCGCGTCTATGAGGAGGCGGCGCTCTCGCTCGGCGCCTCGCGCTTCTCATCCTTCCGCGAGATCACGCTGCCGCTGCTCATCCCTGCCGTGGTCGGCGGCGCGCTGCTCGCCTTCACCATCTCGTTCGACAACACCTCGGCCAGCCTGTTCTGGCGGCCGGCGGGCGTCGAGACCATGCCCACCCAGATCCTTTCGATGCTCAAGATCTCGATCAGCCCGGAGATCAACGCGCTCGGCACCGTGATGATCCTGGTGACCGTCGGCATCCCGCTGCTCGGCGGCCTGATCCTGCAAAGCCTGACCAGATTGAAACGACGCGACGAACCAAAGGAGGAAACACGATGAAACTGTCCAACGGCAAGCGGCTCGAACGGCTGCACGATAGGTATCAAAACGGCGATCTCAGCCGCCGCACTTTCCTGACGCTGACGGCCGCCGCCGCGGCCGCGGTCGGCCTCGACATGCCCTGGATGCGCCAGGCGCTCGCCGCGGTCGAGGAGGTTCGCTTCGACGGCTGGGGCGGCACGGTGCAGGACGCGATCGACAAATATGCCTTCAAGCCCTACACGGCCAAGACCAAGATCAAGGTGGTCCAGGGCACGTTCGGCGACGAGGACGAGATCATCACCAAGATCAAGACCGCCAAGCCCGGCGACTACCAGGTCATCCATTCCTCCGGCGTCAACTACTACATCAAATATGTGAACGGCGGCCTGACCTCGGAGATCAACGAGGCCAACATTCCCAACATGGTCAATGTGCTGCAGCCGATGATCGATCCGTTCCGCAAGCTGACGCCGAAACTCTCGGCCGTGCCTTACGACTACGGCACGACCGGCATCGCCTACAACACCAAGGTGATCTCGCCCGAGGAAGCCAAGGAAAAGGGCGCGGCCCTCCTGCTCGACAAGAAATATGCCGGCAAGGTCGGCGGCTATTCCGACATGACCACGCGCGTCTGGTATGCCGCGCTCGCCACCGGACAGGACCCCAACAACCTCAAGGACATGGACGCGATCTGGGCCAAGGTCCGCGAGACGCGCGACCTCGCCAAGAAATTCTGGAGCTCCGGCGCGGAGCTTATGGACCTGCTCTCCAAGGGCGAGATCGTGGTGACCGACGCCTGGTCCGGCCGCGTCGCGGCCTTGCAGGACCAGGGCCATCCGATCGGTTATCTCGACCCGGCCGGCTCCTATGCCTGGATGGAGGACATGCTGATCCTGAAAGGTTCGCCCATGGCCGAATGCGAGGAGTTGATCAACTTCATGCTCGACCCGGCGACCTCCATCGCGGTGGCCGAGGGCCAGAGCTATCCGCCGTCGCTCGATCCGACAAAGGTCAAGCTCACCGAGAAGATCGAGAAGCTGCCGGCCTTCGACAAGACCGGCACGATGAAGTCGCTGACCTTCGCCGACCCGGTCTACTGGGCGACCAACGAGGATGCCTGGACCAAGCAGTGGAACAGGATCTCGAAAGGTGCCTGACAGAAACGACCTTTCGGAAGTGCCCCGGCCGGCAGCGGCCGGGGTGGCAAGGCCCGGCGCGGGCGCACCCGCTCCGGCCGGCGGCATCGGGGCCGGCCAGCCGGCGGTCGAGTTCCGCGACATCGACATCGCCTATGGCAAGTTCGTCGCCGTGCGCGATTTCTCGCTCTCGATCGCCAAGGGCAGCTTCGTCACGCTGCTCGGGCCTTCGGGCTGCGGCAAGACGACGATCCTGCGCTCCATCGCCGGCCTGGTCGACATTTCGGGCGGCCAGATCATGATCGACGGGCGCCGGGTCGACGACGTGCCGATCTACAAGCGCAATATCGGGCTGGTCTTCCAGAGCTATGCGCTGTTCCCGCACAAGAACGTCTTCGACAATGTCGCCTTCGGCCTGAAGTACCGCAACGTGCCGAAGCCCGAGATCGTGCGCAAGGTCGGCCAGGCGCTCGAAATGGTGCGGCTGCCGGGCAGCGAGAAGAAGCTGCCCTCGCAGCTGTCGGGCGGCCAGCAGCAGCGCATCGCGCTCGCCCGCGCCATCGTCTTCGAGCCGCAGGTGCTGCTGCTCGACGAGCCGCTGTCGGCGCTCGACGCCAACATGCGCGAGGAGATGCGCGTCGAGATCAAGAAGATCCAGAAGGAAACCGGCATCACCGCGATCTTCGTCACCCACGACCAGGAGGAAGCGCTCTCCATGTCGGATCGCATCGTGGTGATGAACGCCGGCGCGGTCGAGCAGATCGGAACCCCGCAGGAGGTCTATGAGACGCCCGCCACGGCCTTCGTCGCCGACTTCCTCGGCAAGGCCAACATGCTGGCCGGGACCGTGAGCCGGTCCGGCCAGGCAATGGCGGTGGTGCTTGCCACCGGCCAGACGGTCGAGGTGGCCTGTCCAAGGCCGCTTGCGCAGGGCAGCAAGGTCACCGTCGTGCTGCGGCCGCAGAAACTGTCGGTCGGCGCGGCGGCAAGCGCCAACAGGCTGTCCGGCCGTGTCGTCTCGGCCTCGTATCTGGGCGGCAGCGCGATCTACGAGATCGACATCGGCGGCAAGACCAGCATCCGCGCCAACGCGCCGATCACCGGCCGCGTCCTTCGCGAAGGCGAGACGATCGACGTCGGCTTCGATGCCGAAGGCAGCGTTCTGCTGGACGAGGACGGTCAGCGGATTTCGTGACGCGGGCTAGCTTGCCCTAGGCGCGGCTCCGTCCCGGCGACCAGCCGCTGGATGTTGGCGCGATGGCGCGCGATCACGTAGAGGCCGCCTGCAATCACCAGCAGCCGGTAGGGCAATGGTTGCTCCGAGGCACAGACGAGAGCGATTGCTGTTGACGCGGACAGCATCGAACTCAGGGATACAATTCTGGAAATTGCCAGCACGACGCAGAAGGTCGCCGCGGCACCCAAGCCGATCGGCCAGGAAAGCGCCAACAGTACGCCCAGCCCCGTCGCCGCGGATTTGCCGCCGGTGAAATTCAACCAGATCGAACGGCCATGCCCCAGCAAAACGGCAAGTCCGGCCGGGCAGATGGCCCAGGGCAGAAAGGTTTGCGGGTCAAGCGCGGTCGGTGGCGCCAGCGATGTAAGAAGCCAGGCGTAAAACCACTTTGCAAATACGATTGCCGCCACGCCTTTCAGCACATCGATCAGCAGCACCACAAAGGCGGGCCATTTTCCAAGCGTACGTAACACGTTGGTCGCGCCCGTGGATCGGGAGCCATGCTGCCGGACATCGATGCCCCCGAGCAGTTTCCCCACCAGAAAGCCCGTAGGCGTCGAACCGAGGAGATAAGCGATCGCCAATCCAGCCACGCTTGCCGTCCAGAAAACCATTGGATTTCATCTTGTTTCGGAGCAATCCCTCATAACCTTATATTCCCTGGTCATAAAAGGCAGACTCGGGTTGGCAAGCCAAGTCCTCTCGGTCCCGACGGCCTCACCTTTGCCTTGGTACGCCCGCGCTCGCCTTTGCGCGAGAGCGAGAGTGGTTCAGGCGCAGCTGAGGTGGCGCTACGCGGCCGGCTTCATTGCCCCGCGACGCTCGTCATGCGGTTGGGGTGCCTCAGATGGGTCGGCGTGATGCCTGTCTGCTGGCGGAACACCCGGCTGAAATGGCCGGCATTGGTGAAGCCGCAACGGTAGGCGATGTCGCCGATCTGCAGGTCGCTGCCTTCCAGCAGCGACTTCGCATGATGGACCCTCAGCGCGAGATAGGCCGCCATCGGACCGATGCCGAGTTCGGTGCCGAAAAGCCGCTCGAGCTGACGCCGCGAGCAGTTCAGCCGGGTTGCGATCTCGCCGACCGATAGCGTCTCCTGCAAGTTGCTCTCCATCAACAGCAAAGCGCGCTTGACCGCCCGGCTCGACGCCGCCGGAAACAGGTCGCCGACGGGCTGCACGTCCCGGCTGCTCCTGATGCGGTCGAGCACCAGGATCTTGGCGGCCTTTTCCGCCGCCTTCTGGCCGATGAACTGGGACACGAAATAGCCGGCAAGGTCGGCCGCACCCGTGCCGCCGGCGCAAGTCGAGCGCCCCCGGTCGACGGAAAACAGGCTGTCGGCATGCGCGTTGACATCAGGGAACTGGTTGCGGAAATCCTTGATGTGAAACCAGCTGACGGCGGCGGCGTAGCCGTCGAGCAGGCCGTAGCGCGCCAGCACGAAGCTTCCGGTGCACAGCGCCGTCAACGGCACCCCCTTCTCGGCGGCCCGCAACAGGAACGCCTCCTTGTCGGAACTCAGGCTGCGGTTGGTGTCGAGCAGGCCGCCGACCACCACGATATTGTCGAAATCCTCCGGATTGCCGATCCCCTTCGTCGGCAGCAATTCGACGCCGCAGCTCGCCCGGATCGGCAGGCCGCGTTCGCCTACGATCTCCCAATCGAACTCGATCCTGCGGCTGCGGTCGCCCTCATCGCCCGCCAGCCGCAGCGTGTCGATGAACAGCGACAGCGGCGACAGCGTGAAGTCGCGCACCAGGAGAAACGCAAACCGCCTTGCCATTATACTTCCGCAACTCGTTCGCCCGCCTTAGCCGATGCCGCAACTTACCACCAGCCTGGAAGGGCAAATTTAAGCGTTTTCTACTACAGTCGTTCGATGAGCTACAGTTCAGGAAAGGTATCCGGGTCGAATTGGCCATCACTGGATTCAGCCTCGGCCGCGTGAGACGGGCCGTTTTTTCTTCCGCCAACTTGCCGGCGGCGATAGCTTTTGTCGTCCTTCTTGTCTGCTCCATCGTTGCCGACCAGCAGAACAGGAGGGTCTCCGACCAACTGGCGCGTGCCGATGTGCTGGCCAAGGTCAACATCATCCGCGCCAAGCTCGAAGGCAACATTAACGGCAATCTTCAGCTTGTTCAGGGGTTGGTCTCGGCCATCAATACCGAACCTTATATGGGCCAGCAGCGATTTGCCTCGCTTGCCGGGAACCTGTTCCAGCAGAAATCGCAATTGCGCAACATTGCCGGCGCGCCCGGCCTGGTCATCTCGCTGATGTACCCGATGGAAGGCAACGAGAAAGCCATTGGGCTCGATTACCGCAAGAACGAGGCGCAGCGCATGGCGGCGCTGCGGGCGCGCGACCAGCGGGTACTGGTGTTTGCAGGCCCGGTCGACCTTGCCCAAGGCGGGCGCGGCTTCATCGGCCGCATTCCGGTGTTCGTGCCGACGGCGGGCGGCGGCGACCGCTTCTGGGGCATCGTCTCCGCGGTGGTCGATGTCGACCGGCTCTACGCGGCGAGCGGGCTGACCGACCCTGATCTCGACATCGATGTCGCGCTCACTGGCAAGGATGCGCTGGGCGGCGGCGGCGAACGCTTCTTCGGCGGCGCCAATGTCATAGCCGGAAATCCTGTTTCGGCCGACGTGCAGCTACCATCGGGTTCCTGGCAGATTTCCGCCATACCCAAGGCCGGCTGGCCGACGGCCCCGAAGAACGAGTGGACCTTGCGGTCGCTGATGTTGCTCGCCGGAGCGCTGGTGGTGCTGCCGATCATGGTGGCCGGTCGGCTGTTCGGCGAAAGGCAGAAAAACTACGCCGAGCTGAGGCGCCTGTCCGGGCGCCTGGAACTGGCGCTGGAAGCTTCTGGTATCGGCGTTTGGGAACACGATCTCACCACCAACGAAATGGTGTGGGATGACCGCGTCAACGAGATCTACGGCAAGTCAGCCGACGGCAAGCCGCGCGGCTATGATGACTGGGCGCAGGCGATCCATCCTGAAGATCTCGCGCGGGCGAGACAGGACTTCGATCTCGCCGCGGCCAAACAAGGCCCCTATTCCTCACAATACCGGCTGCTGCGCCCCGACGGCACCGTCCGCCATGTGCGCACGCGCGCGACCTACTTCCAGGACATCGGCGGAACGCCCAAGCTGATCGGGGCCGAATGGGACGTGACCAGCGACGTGCTGCTCAACGAAAACCTCATTCGCGAACGCCAGTTGACGGAATCGAAGAACGCCGAGCTCAATCTCGCCAAGGCACATATAGAATATGCGGCGCTGCACGATTCGTTGACCGGCCTGCCCAACCGCCGCTATCTCGATGAACTTCTGGCCGAAAACGGCGAACCGGACCGGCGCACGGCACTGCTGCACCTGGACCTCGACCGCTTCAAGCAGATCAACGATACGCTCGGCCACGCAGCGGGCGATGCCATGCTGGTGCATGCCTCCAAGGTTATCCAGGCCAATGCGGGCCGTGACGATTTCGTTGCGCGCATCGGCGGCGACGAGTTCGTCGTGGTGAGCCATGGGCTTGACGACGATGGACTGTCGGCACTTGCCCACCGCATCATCGAGGACATGCGCCAGCCTGTCGATTATCGCGGTCATCCGTGCCGTTTCGGGGTCAGCATCGGCATTGCCGCCAACAACGGCGTCGACGTGAAACAGTTGCTGGTCAACGCTGATCTCGCGCTCTATCGGGCCAAAAGCCGGGGCCGCAACCGTTACGAGTTCTTCAACGAGGAGCTGCAGAGCGAGATCGTGCGGACCAAGCAGATCGCCGACGAGATCCTGGGCGGGTTGGAGCGGAACGAATTCGTCGCCTACTATCAGCCGCAGTTCGACGCCAGCACGCTCGAGATCGTCGGCGTCGAGGCGTTGTCGCGATGGAAGCATCCGCGACGCGGCATCCTGGCCCCCGACGCCTATCTCAAGGTGGCCGAAGAACTCAATGTCGTGGCGCTGATCGATCGAATCGTCCTCAAACACGCGCTGGAGAATTTCGAGCGTTGGTCGCGCAGCCATCTCAACATCCCGCGCGTGTCGGTCAACGTCTCGGCCAGGCGGCTGGAGGACAGGGACCTTATCGAGGGTCTGCGCAAGCTCGCCATCAAAGCGGGAACGGTGTCGTTCGAACTGGTGGAGTCCATTTTCCTCGATGAAAACGACGACCTGGTCACGTGGAATATCGACCACATCAAGGAGCTCGGCATAGACATCGAGATCGACGATTTCGGCACCGGCCACGCCTCGATCGTCTCGCTGCTCAAATTGCGTCCGCGCCGCCTCAAGATCGACCGCCAACTGATCACACCCATCACCGGCTCAGTGGCGCAACGGCATCTGGTGGCGTCGATCATAGAGATCGGCAAATCGCTCGGCATCGAAGTGGTCGCCGAGGGCGTCGAGACGATGGAGCATGCGCGCATCCTCAAGGAACTTGGCTGCGACATCCTGCAGGGCTACCTTTTCGGCCGCCCGATGGAGGCCAAGGTCTTCAAGGCCTTCGCCCAGTCGCGCAAATGGCTGGCCGCGGGCTAGATTGTCCGCTTCGCGCCGCCCGCCATCGCGAAATTCGTCAAAGCCCCGACCGTATTTCATAAATCCCTTCGCGCATTTGCGATTATGGTGGGCGCTCAAAGAGTCGCCGCCCTCGAGGTTCCCCGGCATGGACAGACTGGCATGCGACCGGATGTTCGTCGCGGTCATCGAGCGCGGCAGCCTGTCCGGCGCCGCGCAGAAGCTCGGCGTGAGTTCGGGCCAGGCCTCCAAGCTGATTTCCCGGCTCGAGGGAGAACTGGGCGTGCAGTTGCTCCACCGCACGACCCGCTCGGTATCGCCCACGGAAGCCGGCCGCGCCTATTTCGAGCGGATCAAAAGCTTGCTCGAGGAAATGGACGAGCTCGATTCCACCATTCGCAGCGCTTCCGGGGATCCACGGGGGCGGCTGACCATATCCGTGCCGATGACCTTCGGCACCCAGGTTCTTGCGCCGCTTTTGGCCGAATTCGCGCGGGCGCATCCGCTGATCGAACTCGACGTGTCGTTCTCCGATCGCTTGGTCAATCTCGTGGAGGAAGGTTTCGACCTTGCGCTGCGCATCGGCAGTTTGCGCGACAGCAGCCTCATTGCAAGAAAGCTCTGCCCGATCCGGCTGGTGACGACGGCAGCGCCATCCTACCTCGCGGCATTCGGTGCGCCGGAGCGTCCCGAGGACGTGACCGGACATGCCTGCATCCTCGACACCAACTTTGCCGACGGGGCCAGCTGGCGTTTTGCCCGCGGCCTGTCGGTGCCGATCCGTGGCCGGTTGCGCTTTTCCAACGCCGAGGCCTGCGCGGCCGCGGCCGCGATCGGTCTGGGTCTGGTGCAGGGTCCAAGCTTCGTCGCCGGCGAGCGCATTCGCGCCGGCCAGCTCATTCCGGTGCTCGCCGACCACGAGGCCGACCCGATGGCTCTCTGGGCCATCTACACCACCGGCCGGCACCTGGCGGCCAAGGTGCGGGTGATGGTGGATTTCCTGGTCTCGCATTTCCAGGACAGCCCGCCTTGGGATCAGGGTTGGTAGACTTTCCAATTCGGAAGAAATCTTCTGCGATTTTGCCGGATAATAATCGATCCGGAAAAATCGCATATTCCCGTCATCGCCGCAGGGCAAACGCTGACAGGAGCAAGAACATGACACTCGCAATCATCGGAACCGGCAATATGGCCAAGGGCCTGGCCACGATCTTCTCACGCGCCGGCAACGCCGTCGTCTTCGGTTCGCGCGACCCCTCGGAGGCCGCTTCGGTCGCCGGCGGCTTCGGCGACACCGTTTCTGCCGTCTCGATCCCGGACGCTGTCGCCAAGGCCGACATCGTCTTCCTCGCCGTGCCTTATGATGCCGTAGCCGCTGTGGTGAAGGCAGCCGGAAGCCTGGCGGGCAAGATCGTGGTCGACCTGACCAATCCCATGAAGGCCGATTTTTCCGGGCTCGCCATCGGCTTTTCGACCAGTGCGGCTGAAGAAATCGCCAGGCTCGCCCCGCGGGCCAAGGTGGTGAAAGGCTTCAACACGCTGTTTGCGTCAGTGCTGCAGAATGGCGGCGAGGTTGCCGGTACCCCGGCAACGGTGCTGCTCGCCGGCGACGACGCCGACGCTGTAGCCGAGGTTGGGGCGCTGGTGAATTCAGCCGGCCTCAAGGCCATCGTCGCCGGCCCACTCGCCGCGTCGCGCAATATCGAGGCCGTCGCCGCCCTCAATATCGGGCTCGGCTATGGCCAGGGCAAAGGCACCAATATCGCTCCGACCTGGGTCGGTGTCTAAACCCGGGAATTCATCGCTCTCCGGCCTCATGGGCGGAAGGCGACATCAAGGAACAAATAGCAAGCCGCGACGCGCCACTTGATATCGGTCAAGTGGCGCGCCGGTGCCCCGTGGACAATCCCCCGGCGATTTGCGGTGAAGGACGAAGCAATGCTCATTGAAGGAAAATGGACGGCCAATTGGCAGCCGGTGCAGGCAACCGATGCCAAAGGCGGCTTCGTCAGGCAGATTTCCGGCTTTCGCAACTGGGTGACGCCCGACGGCAGCGCCGGGCCGACGGGTGACGCGGGCTTCGCCGCCGAAGCGGGCCGCTATCATCTCTATGTCGCGCTAATCTGCCCCTGGGCATCCCGCACGCTGATCGCGCGCAAGCTCAAGCGGCTGGAGGACGCCATTTCGGTCAGCATCGTGAACCCCCGCCTGGATGAGGAAGGCTGGGTGTTCGGCGGCTATCCCGGCACCAACCCGGACGGGATAAACGGAGCCCGCCATCTGCACGAAATATACACCAGGGCCGACCCGCTCTATACGGGTCGTGCCACCGTGCCGGTGCTTTGGGACAAGCAGCTTGGCACCATCGTCAACAACGAGAGCGCCGATATCGTGCGCATGCTCAACTCAGGCTTCGGTGACCTCGCGAGCGGGCCGGATCTCTATCCTGCAGCCTTGCGGGCCGAGATCGACGCCCTCAACGCCGATATCTATCCGCGGCTCAACAACGGCGTCTATCGCGCCGGCTTCGCCACCACGCAGATCGCCTACGAAGAAGCCTTCGACGACGTGTTCTCGATGCTGGAGATCCTCGAGGCCCGGCTCGGCAAAGGCGGCCCCTTCCTCCTGGGCAATGCCCTGACCGAGGCCGACATCAGGCTGTTCGTCACGCTGGTGCGGTTTGACGCGGCCTATCACGGCCTATTCAAATGCAACCTGCGGCGGCTCGTCGACTATCCGGCGCTGACCGGCTATCTGGACGCGATGCTGGCCGTGCCGGGCGTCGCTGAAACCGTCAGCATCGAGCACATCAAGGCCGGCTACTATTCGATCAAGACCCTCAACCCCAACGGCATCGTGCCGAAAGGGCCCGACCTGCCGGGCCTCGCACCCGTCTCCGTGACAGGACAGCTCTGATGGATCGTGGCCTGGTCATTCTCTTGCACGGTGTCGGCAGCAACGGCGCCAATATGGCAGCACTCGGGCGGGCGCTCGCGCCCGCACTGCCCGGCGTCGTCTTCGAGAGCCCGGATGCGCCAGGCGGCAGCGGCCCGCACCGCGAGTGGTTCAGCGTCGTCGGCGTCACCGAGGCCAACCGCCAGCAACGCGTCGTTGCGGCGCGACCCGGCTTTGACGGGGTCATCGCCAAACTGATCGACCAACACGGATTTGCGAATGCCGTTGACCGCGTTGTGCTGCTCGGGTTTTCCCAAGGCTCCATCATGGCGCTCGACGCGCTCGCCAGCGGGCGCTGGCCTTTAGGGGCGGTGGTCGCTTTCTCGGGACGACTGGCATCCCCAGCGCCTCTTGCTCCTGCAACTGGCACCCCATTGCTCCTGATTCACGGCGGCGCCGATCCGGTCATGCCATCAAGCGAGAGTGTGCGAGCGGCAGAGCTGCTGTCGGCGGCCGGTGTCCGGGTAACGACCTCGATTGTACCCGGTCTGGGCCACCAGGTTTCGAACACCGGCCTCGCCGAGGCGGCCAGGTTTCTCAATGACGTGCTGACCTGACCGTCCCAACCACCCGAGGCATCGCCGCGGCTTGAAGTAGCAACGGCCGAGCCAGATCGACCCCCCACTCCGTCGAGCTTCGCTCGACACCTCTCCCACGATCGACGGGGAATAGCCCTGCCGGACGTTCATCTTTCGGAAAGCCTAGCAATTGGCTTTCCCCCCTCGCGGGCCACTCCTCACCACTGCGAGGCGGGAGATCGGCAGCTTCGGCGCCGCCCTACCCTCCCTTGGCTGAAAAACAAGGTAGGGTGTCGGGAAGTACCTCGGCCGTTCGTCCTTGGGGTGCAACCAGAACCACCCGGAGCCTGCCAATGATCCCTACCATCACCGCCTTTGAACGCTCGCCCGATGGCGGCAAGGGACTGGCGCGCGATACGCGTGTTCGCTGGGCGCTCGAGGAAGTGGGGCAGCCTTATGAGGTTCGTCTCGTTTCCTTCGCCGGGATGAAGGCGCCCGGCCATCTGGCCATCCATCCCTTCGGCCAGATCCCCACCTATGAGGAAGGTTCTCTGTGCCTGTTCGAGACCGGCTCGATCGTCTTTCATCTTGCCGAACGGCATGCGGGCCTGCTGCCCAGGGATCGCGATGCCCGCGCGCGTGCCATCACCTGGATGTTTGCCGCCCTCAACACTGTCGAGCCGCCGATCCTCGAATTGACGACGGCAAGGATATTCGAAGCCGACAGGCCCTGGAGCGAGGAGCGCCTGCCATTGGTCAAGGACCGCGTTCGCGCACGGCTGGACCAGCTCTCGGTCCACCTCGGCGCCGCCGACTGGCTCGATGGCGCGTTCAGCGCCGGCGACCTGCTGATGGTATCGGTGCTGCTGCGACTGCGCATGTCGGGCATTCTGGACGAGTATCAAAACCTGGCTGCCTACGTTGCGCGCGGCGAAGCTCGCCCCGCCTATGCCAGGGCCTTCGCCGCGCAATTTGCGGTCAACGCCGCATCGGCTTGACCGCTTGCCCAGGCGAGACGGTTACGGATATTTCGCCTTGGCGCCCGCCGGGCTCAAATCGCCCTGCAATTCCTTCGGCAAAGGCAGGCTCGAGCATTGCAGGTGCACGTCGCGTGCGTAAAGCTTTCGCTGCTTCTGCTCGGCCTCCTTGGTGGCCGCGATGATGCCCAGCCCGTACGGACCAAGCGCCGCGAATTCCCAACCCGGGTGCTGCTTTTCGCGAACCTCGTAGGCCGCGGCCGCCCCACGGGCCTGCTGGCATTGCGGCGACGCCCATTTCGGATCCTGCGGCGAAAGCGACGCCCCATAGTCGACCGGCGAGGTCGCGCATCCAGCGGTCGTCGCGGCCAAGGCGGACATTGCAATTCGCGTCGCAATTCTCATCCTTAAGCCCCTTCCCGTGAGTTGCATCACCTTGAATTCCGCGCGCATGGCGAAATGGCGCGCTGATCCGGCACAACCCGCCGGCCAATCACGTATACGCGATGTCCCGCCCTTGCGCTTGCCATAGGCCTTGCCTCGTGTCGATCTTCCCGCGGCCAGATTCGGGCCGCGTGTCGGGAACCAAATGACGGGCCAGACTGTTCAATTGGAACTTTGACACGACGCTGACATTCCAGCCGGCAAAGCGGCGACCTTGAGGAGTTCCCATCATGAACATTTCGTCCGGATTTCGTAGAATCGCGGTTGCCGCCATCGCCACCGCGGGCATCGGCTTTGCCAGCGCCGCGCATGCCGACAGCGGTACGATCCGCTTTGCCGTCTACAAGGCGGCCTTCTTCGTCGGCGGCTCCGGCGGCGAAGGCACGTTCACGTTCCACGGCAAAACCTATCCTATCTCGATCGGCGGCGTCTCGGGCGGCCTCGCCTTCGGCGTTTCCAAGACCTATTTCCACGGCACCGTGCGCCACATCAGGCGCGCCCGCGATGTGACGGGGGTCTACGGTGCGGCGGGCGGCGGCGGCACGCTCGGCAAAGGCGCCCAGGTGATCGTCATGACGAATGACAGGGGTGCCCAGCTCGAGCTCACCGGCAAGCAGGTTGGTCTGCAGGTCAACGCCGATCTCAGCGGCATGGCCATCTCGCTGAGGTAAGGGACCTATTCCTTCGACGGCAAGAGGTCGGACGGAAAATCCAGAAGGCGGCGTCGGCTCGACAGCCGCCTTTTTCCCAGGCAAAAAAGCCTTTCATCCAGGCACGAGGTTGGGGCCATGGCGCTCAAACGGATGGACAACGTCGGAATCGTCGTCGATGACCTCGAAGAGGCGATCGATTTCTTTCGCGAGCTCGGCCTCGAGCTCGAAGGGCGGGCCACGATCGAAGGAGAATGGGCCGGACGTGTCACGGGCCTGGGCGATCAGCAGGTCGAGATCGCAATGATGCGCACGCCGGACGGTCACAGCCGGCTCGAACTATCCCGCTTCCTCGCGCCGCCTGTCGTCGCGGATCACCGCAATGCCCCGGTCAACGCCCTGGGCTACCTGCGCGTCATGTTCACCGTGGACGACATCGACGACACGCTTGAAAGGCTCCGCAAGCGTGGCGCGCGGCTCGCAGGCGAGGTCGTCCAGTACAAGGACGTGTATCGGCTCTGCTACATTCGCGGACCCGGAGGGCTTCTCATCGGCCTCGCCCAGGAACTCGGCTGAACGCAACACGACGACAGGACGAAGGGCGACCAATATCAGCGAGCGCGTCTCACAAAGGGTCGGTTGCAGGCTAGCTCCGCAGCCCCGGTGCTTCCTGGCCCGTGCGCTCGACATATTCGGTATAGCCGCCGCCATAGGTGTGGATGCCTTCGGGCGTCAGCTCCAGCACGCGGTTCGAAAGAGCTGCCAGGAAATGCCGGTCGTGCGAGACGAACAGCATGGTGCCCTCATATTGCGACAGCGCCTCGATCAGCATCTGCTTGGTGGCGATGTCGAGGTGGTTGGTCGGCTCGTCCAGCACCAGCAGGTTGGGCGGATCGAACAGCATCAGCGCCATCACCAGCCGCGCCTTCTCGCCGCCTGACAGCACGCGGCATTTCTTCTCGATCTCGTCGCCGGAAAAGCCGAAGCAGCCGGCAAGCGCCCGAAGCGGCGCCTGGCCGGCCTGCGGGAAATTGTCTTCCAGCGTCTGAAACACCGTGCGCTCGCCTTCGAGCAGTTCCATGGCGTGCTGGGCGAAGTAGCCCATTTTCACGCTCGGCCCGCGCGCCACCGTGCCGGTGTCGGGGTCGGAAGCGCCCGCCACCAGCTTCAGAAGCGTCGACTTGCCGGCGCCATTGACGCCCATGATGCACCAGCGCTCGCGGCGCCGGACCTGGAAGTCGAGCCCCTCATAGATGGTGCGGCTGCCATAAGCCTTGTGCACGTTCTTCAAGGTGACGACGTCCTCGCCGCAGCGCGGCGCCGGCTGGAACTCGAAATTGACGATCTGGCGGCGCTTGGGCGGCTCGACGCGGTCGATCTTGTCGAGCTTCTTCACCCGGCTCTGCACCTGGGCCGCGTGCGAAGCGCGCGCCTTGAAGCGCTCGATGAAGGCGATCTCCTTGGCCAGCATCGCCTGCTGGCGCTCGAACTGCGCCTGTTGCTGCTTGTCGGCGATCGCCCGCTGCTGCTGGTAGAACTCGTAATTGCCGGAGTAGGCGGTCAGCGAACCCGCGTCGATCTCGACGATCTTGTTGACGATGCGGTTCATGAACTCGCGGTCGTGCGAAGTCATCAGCAGCGCGCCGTCATAGCCTTTCAGGAACTGCTCCAGCCAGATCAGGCTTTCCAAGTCCAGATGGTTGGACGGTTCGTCGAGCAGCATGACGTCGGGCCGCATCAGAAGGATGCGCGCCAGCGCCACGCGCATCTTCCAGCCGCCGGAGAGTTTTCCGACATCGCCGTCCATCATCTCCTGGCTGAAGCCGAGGCCATCCAGCACCTCGCGGGCGCGGCCGTCCAGCGCGTAGCCGTCGAGCTCCTCGAAGCGATGCTGCGCCTCGCCATATTGCTCGATGATCTCGTCCATGCGGTCGGCCTGGTCCGGGTCGGCCATCGCCGCTTCCAGTTCCGCCATCTCGGCCGCCACGTCGCTCACAGGCCCGGCGCCGTTCATCACTTCGGCGACGGCGCTGTGGCCCGCCATGTCGCCGACATCCTGGCTGAAATAGCCGATGGTGACGCCGCGATCGACCTGCACCTGGCCCTCGTCGGGCTGCTCCTGGCCGGTGATCATGCGGAACAAGGTCGTCTTGCCGGCGCCGTTCGGCCCGACAAGGCCGACCTTCTCGCCCTTCTGCAGGGAGGCCGACGCCTCGATGAAGACAAGCTGACGCCCGTTCTGCTTGCTGATGCTTTCAAGTCTGATCATGCGGTTTCCGGACTATGCCTGCGCTGAAAGGATTTGCCCGGCGCCTTACGCGAAGGATGGCGGCAAAGGAAGAGGCACAAGCGCCGCAGGATAGTGCCGGCGCTTCTTCCTTCTCCCCTTGCGGGGGAAGGTGGATCGGCGCGCAGCGCCGAGACGGTTGAGGGGTGTTCCAGCGAAGTGAGACGTTGGCGTTCCCTGGAACACCCCTCATCCGACCGAGCTTCGCTCGGCCACCTTCTCCCACAAGGGGAGAAGGAAGAAGCGCCAGACACACTTCAGAAACAAGATTCAACATCCCGGAAAAACTGGCGAAAAGATCGTCTGCGATAACCATCCCGTAGCGGCCGGACAGCGGCCGCCACACAACGCAAAGGGATGGTCCCGACAATGCAACGACGTTCGACCGGATGGATGGGTGCCCTCGCGGGCATTTCGCTCGCCATGCTTGCGGTCGCGCAATCGGGTGCACAGGCGGCGGTTACCCGGAGCGAATATTGCAGCCGGCTCGGTTCTCAACTCGACGGAGCCATCCGGACCAAAGCCGAACCCGGTGCCAGCGCCAGCCAGATCGCCACGGCAGAGGCACTCCAGGACAAGGCCAACCGGTTTTGTGCCGAGCGCAAGGAGGCGCAAGGCATCCGGACCTACGCCAACGCCTTGAAACTTCTTGGAGTGACACCGGTCGACCTCGACCAGTGACAGCAACCATCAACCCGAAGGAAAGCCTATCATGAACAAGCCCCTCCTCTCCGCACTCGGTCTCGCCATCGCGCTCGGTCTGGCAATGCCGGTAGTCGGCACCGCCAATGCGGCGTCCACGACCACAACCACGACGACGACCGCTCCGGCGACGACGGCCGCCCCCGCGACCGCTCCGGCGGCTCCCGCTGCCGCGGACGCGGCGAAGACGCCGGTCAAGGCGGCCGCGCACAAGCACCACAAGAAGCACCACAGGCATGTGCGCAAGCACGGCCACCGGCACGTCGCCAAGAAGCACACCCACAAGCGCACCCACAAGAAGCACGGCCACAAGCACGCCAAGGCGGCTTGATCGCCAACTCTTCTTTCTGACTTCCTCCCGGGAAAAGGCCGCCACTCGCTAAAAGCGAGGGCGGCTTTTTCTTTTGCGCGACAAGGTAAGCCAGGCACGCTGAAAGTTCGCCAAAACAGGCGCTTACAGCAATTCCGCGATTCAGATCGTGAACCGCTTCACATAAGGCCAAGCGCCGCCCGAACCTGTGGTCCGCTCATACCACTGTCGAAAACGGCGGTGCCAGGATCGAAGCGCCTGGCTTGCGACAGCGGTCCGACCAGAACCGGGTCGAAGCCGGCGTCGCTCACCAGCCGCGCCGCCAGGGCAACGGCTTTTTCGTCATCGCCGGAGAGCGGGATGCCGACCCAGTCGCCGGCGCGATGCGCCTGCGACTGCAGCGTCGTCCACATGACCGTGCTGAAGGCGCGAACCAGCTTCGCGCGCGGCAGCAGCGGCGCCACCGCGAAAGCCACGCCGTCCTCGCGGGCAAGCGCGGCGTCGCCGAAGGCGCCGTCGCGTGGCGGATCGGGCACCGTGGCATCGAACAGCACCTTGTCGCCGAGCGCTGCCGCTATCTCGGCCGCCACACCGGGCCAGGCCCGGAACGGGATGGCGGCCAGCACGACATCCGCGCCGGCAACGGCATCGAGCGCCGAACCGGCCGTGGCCTTGCCGCCGAGGCCGGAAAGCATGGAGTGCAGTCGCTCGGGATGCCGCACACCGAAACTCACCTCATGTCCGGCCTCAGCCCACAGCCGTCCGACCGTACCGCCGATCATGCCGGCGCCCAGGATTCCAATTCTCATCTTTGCCTCCTGTTCGTTCACCACGGCAGCCTTTTGCCGTCGCGAAAGAAGCCGCCGGTCGGGCCGTCGTCCGGCAAGGTCGCGGCCCAGACGATGCTGGCCGCCCCTTGCGCCAACGGGCGTCCGCCCGGCCCGCCCATGTCGGTGGCGACCCAGCCGGGGCAGATAGCGTTGACCAGCACGCCGGAGCCGCGCAGTTCCGCCGCGAGCACGCAGGTCAGCGCATTGAGCGTCGCCTTCGATGTCGAATAGGCCGGCGCGCCCGCCCCCATCGAGGCCAGCGAACCGCCTTCGGACGACACATTGACCAGCCTTCCGTGGCCGCCGGCCTTGAGCAGCGGCGCGAAGGCGGCCGCCACCCGCCAGGCGCCGAAGACATTGGTCTCGAACGCCTCGCGGATGACAGTCCAGTCGGGCCGCAAGGCGCGCGAGCCGGTGTCGTAGTGGATGGCGGCATTGTTGATCAGCACGTCGAGCCGGCCGAACCGGCGCTCGACCTCATCGGCTGCCCTTGCAGCCGCGTCGGGTGCCGCGACATCGAGCGCGATGGCCTCGACATGGCCGTCGAGCCCTTTCGCGGCCGCCTCGCCCTTGGCCAGATCGCGCACGCCGAGCAGCACGGTGAAGCCGAGTTTCGCCAGCTGCCGGCCGGTCTCCAGCCCGATGCCGCGATTGGCGCCGGTGATGAGGGCTACTTTGTTGGGATGTGTGATCATCTCGGATGCCTCTGTCTGTCGTCTCGGGGAAGATGGCCCAAGCGGAATTGATTTATTAGACGGCGGAGATCGCAATCATTGTGCGACCAAGTTCATGAATTGATCGAGCAGGAATCGGGTGTCGTCAGGGCATCTCGTCATGCCACAGTCCACCGTCACGGGGACCTTGCCATGCTCACGCTTCACGATTATCTGCCATCGCAAAATGGCTGGAAAGTCCGGGTCCTGCTCGGCCTGCTGAAGATTTCTTACGAGACCCGCCTCGTCTCGATTTTCGAGGGCGGGAGCCACACCGAAGCCTTCCTTGCCCTCAATCCGGCCGGCGCGGTTCCCGTGCTGCAGCTCGAAAATGGCAGCGGCATTGCCGAGTCCAATGCGATCCTCGCCTATCTCGCGGAAGGCACGCCCCTGCTGCCGGCGGACCGCTACCGGCGCGCCAAGGTGATGCAGTGGCTGTTCTTCGAACAGTACAATGTCGAGCCCGTCATCGGATCGCTGCGCTTCTGGACCCTGACCGGACGGCTCGAGCGCAACCAGGCCATGGTTGCCGGCAAGCGCGAGGCCGGAGCCCGCACGCTGGCCGCCCTGGACCGCAGCCTTGGCGAGACGCCATTCCTCGCCGGAAACGACCTGACGATCGCCGACATCGCCATCTATGCCTACAGCCACCGCGCCGGGGATTGCGGTTTCTCGCTGGCGGACTACCCGGCGATCATGGCGTGGATCGGCCGCGTGCGCGACGCCATCGGCCCTGGCTATCCGGTCCATCCCTACAGCATCGACCCGCATTCAGGCGGCTGAGAACTACTTCTTGCCTTGCGGATAGATCGTCTCGCCGCGCTTCAGCATCGCCACGAAGGTCTCGATCTTCTTCTTGCGGCCGGCCTCGGTCTTCATGTTGTGGGTGCGGAAGGCGAGCGAGAAGCGGTTCTGCGCACTGAGCTTTTCCAGCATCGCCTTCGCCGCCGGCTCGGCATCGATGGCCGCCTGCAGATCGTCAGGGATTTTCATCTCCTTGCTGCCGCCATAGGCGCGCGCCCAGCGCCCGTCGGCCTTGGCGGCTTCGACCTGTTTCAGCCCATGCCCGGTCATGCGGCCCTCCTCGACCAGCCGCGCGACATTGTCGATGTTGATCTTGCTCCAGATGCTCTTCTTGCCGCGCGGCGTGTAGCGCTGCAGAAAGCTGTTCTCGTTCAGCCCCTTGCGCACCGCGTCGATCCAGCCGAAGCACAGCACGACGTCGATGGCCTCCTTCGGCGTGATCGACTTCAGTCCCGACCCGACCTTGTGCACCTTGATCCACACCTCGCTTTCCGTGGCGTGGTGCTGGCCGAGCCAGGCGTAGAAACTCGCCGCGTCGGGGAATTCCCGCACCTTGTCGGGATCGACCTTGACCGGCGCCATCAGCGGGCCTGCCGGTTCAAAGTCGTTGTCGCTGGCATCCCGATCATCTTGCCTCCATCATCCTGCGATTCCCGGCATCATGGCATCGCCCGCTGTCAATTCCCGTCAGCAGTGGAACACACTGCCGCGAAGCAGGGACACACCATTCATTGCCGTGCTGCCGCAAGAGTGCAACCGACCGGATGGAGGAGCGCGGCACTTCCCCACCGTGCTATACCACCGCAAACTGTCGGGCTTGGGGGACATGCCGCAATGAAATCTCTGCTCTTCGGCCTTGCCTTGTTGCTGCCGGGCGTGGCGCTGGCCGAACCGGTCGAAACCCGCAAGATCATCACCGCGCTGACCGGCGACTTCAATGGCGACGGCGCTCCCGACCTTGCCATGGTGGTCGAGACCGCGCCGACCGACCCGATGGATATCCATTTCTTCCTCAGGGACAAGGAACACAATTACCTCAAGCCCGTCGAAATCGTGCGCGAACAGATCGGTGGCGAGTGGAACGGTTACGACCAGCCGGGCTATGAGAACTCCGACGCCGAACCGGAGCTGACGATGCTGCCCAACGGCTCGATCAAATTCTACCTGCCGGCGCCGGAGATCGGCAGCGAGCGCACCAACCAGACGCTGACCATCGCCTACCGCGACGGCGCCTTCATCGTTGCCGGCTTCGCCTACGATTCCGATGATTACCTGCAGGAGAATGCCGCCAGCGCCTGTGACTACAATGTGCTGACCGGCAAGGGCACCAGCTCGAAGCAGCAGCCGGACGGCAGCACCAAGCACAAGACCGTGTCGGCTGAAGGCCGTACCATCGCATTCCGGGACTGGAACCCGAGCGACGCCTTCGCCGCTTGCGGCGAGTGAGCGGCTCAACCATCGGGATCTCCGATGGTGCTATCGGTTTCTTCCGTTTTCCTTCGGCACACCGACCTGCCAATCCCCTGCCCTTGTCCATCAAAGCAAAGGCAGAGCGAAATGAATCTTTCGAACCAGAAGATCCTGATCGTCGGCGGCGGCTCCGGCATGGGCCTGGCGCTTGCCAGGCGCTGCGTCGAGGCCGGTGCCACAGTCATCATCGCCGGGCGCGGTGAGCAGAGGCTGCAACAGGCGTGCGAGACACTTGGCAATCCCGCCGGCCTGGAGATAGCCGTCGTCGACATCGCCCGGAAAGACCAGGTTGCGGCGCTGTTCGCCGAGATCGGTGGGCTCGACCACATCGTCAGCACGGCGGCCGACATAGAAGGCGCCTACAGGCTGCTGCCGGAGCTTGACCTCAAAGCAGCGCAGCGCATGGTCGACAGCAAGCTCTTCGGTCCACTGCTGCTTGCCAAGCACGGCGCGCCACGGCTTGCCGCGAGCGGCTCTATGACATTCGTCTCCGGCATCGCCGCCTACCGGCCGGCCGCGCGCGGCTCGGTCGTCGCCGCCGTCAATGCCGCGCTCGAAGGGCTGGTGCGGGCACTGGCCGTCGAACTCGCGCCGATCCGCATCAACGCCGTTTCACCCGGCTGGGTCGACACCGAGATCTGGGTGCAGGTCGCCGGCGACCGCAAGGCCGAAATGCTGGCCGCGATGGCCGAGCGGCTGCCGGTCGGCAGGGTTGGCCAGCCCGAAGACATCGCCGACGCTATTTTCTTCCTCATCGGCAATGGTTTTACCACCGGCACGACACTGCATGTCGAAGGCGGGCACCGGCTGGTTTAGCTGGCGGCGGTCTTCGCCAGGGAATTGTTTGAAAACAAGGCCTTGGAGCTATCCGTCGATTCAACTTCTGAACCCGTCTCGAGGCGTTCCGGCGCCAGCGTGTCGCGCGCGGCGGCGAGCAATTGCCTGAGCGCCGGCGGCTGGATGCGCCGACGACGCCAGATCATCGTCAGCGGTGCCGGCCGCATTCGACCGGGCCACGGCAATTCCATGAGCTCGCCGCGCGCCAGCGCATCGCTGACGGCAAGACGGGGAATGAGGCCGAGCCCGGCACCCGTCGCCACCAGCCGGGCAATGGCGCCGATGCTGCCGACTTCGGCCGCGGGTTTGGGCGGAGCCATATCCGCCTCGGCAAAAGCGGTGTCGAACATATCCCGGTAGACGCATCCAAGCTCTGTCGCCACGAAGCGCAGCGCGGCAAGGTCTGCCAGGTCGCGCGGCGCGATGGCTTGCCCGGGAGCCGCGACCAGCACCAGCGGTTCGGCCCCTATCGTGCGCCTGGCCAGGCGCGCATCGGCGGCGCCCTTCGCACCGTCCTGACGCTCGAAACAGAAGGCGACGTCGATGTCGCCGTCCTCCAGCAGGCGCCGCAGCGTGCCGCTGTCGGTCACCTTCATCCGCACGGTGATGTCGGGATGGCCGGCCTGGAACCCCGGCAGCCAGGGCGCCAGCCGGGCCGAGGCGATCGTCTCCAGCGCGCCGATGGTCAGTGCGCCGCTGGTGCGTCCGGCAGCCGCCAGCACCGCCGCGCGCGCCTCGCCGTCGAGCCGCAGCAGCTCCTCGGCGATCGGCTTCAGCGCCAGTCCTGCCGGCGTCAGCTCAAGGCCGGATTTCGAGCGCGTGAACAAGGCAGCGCCAAGCTCAGCCTCCAACGCCTGGATCTGGTCGCTGACACTCGATTGCGCGAGATGAACCGCCTCGGCGGCACGCGTGATGTTGCGGCTGCGCGCCACCGCGAGGAAGGTCTTGAGCAGTCTAGGATGCATCACCCGGCCGACATCGGGCCTATTGCAGCTGCGGCTTCTTCAGGAAACTCCCGCGGTCGGCGGATTTGACGCGCACCCAGGTCTCGCGGCCGTCGCGCACCACGCGCATCGGAATCTCGGCGCCGGCCGAGCCGCTGTCCCACAGCTTGCGATAGAAATCGGCGAGACCGTCGACGGCGCCATCGCGGACCTCGGAGATGACGTCGCCCTGGCGCAGGCCGGCTTTTGCGGCCGGGCCGCCCTCGGTCACGCTCATCACCACCACCTTGCCGTCGCTTTCGGCCGACAGGGCGCCGAGCCACGGGCGCGGCGGCTTGGCCACCTGGCCGCGCGTCAGGAGATCGTCGAGGATCGGCGGCAACAGGTCGATCGGCACCACCATGTTGATATCGGCGACCTCGCCGGCGCGGCTCATCTGCAGGCGCAGCGAGCCGATGCCGAGCAGCGCGCCATCGGCGCCGAACAGCGGCGCGCCACCCCAGGACGGATGCGCCGGCGCGATGAAGATCGCCTCGTCGAGCAGATACTCCCAATAGCCGGCGAATTCCTGCTTGGTGACGATCTTGGCCTCGACCGCGCGGCCGATGCCGTCTGCCAGCACCACCGCGTCGCCGATCCGGGCCTTGCCGGCATCGCCCAGCGCCACGGCCGGCAGGCCGGTCGGCGCCAGCGCCTGGACCAGGCCGAAACCCGATTCCTGATCATAGGCCAGCGCGTGCGCCGGGATGACCCGGCCATCATGCGCGGTCAGCCAGACCTCCTCGGCCTCGGTGATGAGATAGCCGATGGTCAGCACCAGCCCGTCATTGCGGATGACGACGCCGCTGCCTTCCCTGAGCGTGCCCAGCGCGCCGGCCGTGAAGGCATCCTCGGGAACGGTCGCGCGCACGGCAACGACGGAGCGCGGATTGGGATTGATGGCCATGATTTTGTCCTGCGATGCAAATGCTTGGCGGCTTCTCCTATAGGTATGCCTCGGATGGGATGGTGCAAGGGTGAGAAGCGGTCTGCGCAGCGGACGAAAAGCCAATTGCTTGGCTTTTCGAGCTTCGAACGGTGAGAACCCGGTCCGCCTTCGGGCGGATCAGGAGGTCCAGTGGACCTTTTGAAGAGGGCGAACGCCCGAAGGGCTGGGAGCCTTGCGAAGGGCCCCGGAGGGGGCGCGGCGAGGCAGATCTTCCCTTCTCCCTTGTAAGCGGAGAAGGAAGAAGCGCTGGCACCCCCATAAACAATAGTTCAACGCAAGTTGAACTTCCGCCTCCGCAGCCCTAGCTGTAGATGGTTCCATTCAATCCCGCCCTTCCCTTCCCCACGAGGCCCGACATGACAGACTACACCCCGCCGAAAGTATGGACCTGGAACAAGGCAAATGGCGGCGCCTTTGCCAGCATCAACCGGCCGATCGCCGGGCCGACGCATGACAAGGAATTGCCTGTCGGCAAGCACCCCTTGCAGCTCTATTCACTGGCGACGCCGAATGGCGTCAAGGTCACGGTGATGCTGGAAGAGCTTCTGGCGCTGGGCCACAAGGGCGCCGAATACGACGCCTGGCTCATCAGGATCAACGATGGCGACCAGTTCGGCAGCGGCTTCGTCGAGGTCAATCCCAATTCCAAGATCCCCGCCCTGATGGACCACAGCGGCGCCACGCCGGTGCGCATCTTCGAATCCGGCTCGATCCTGGTCTATCTCGCCGAAAAGTTCGGCGAATTCCTGCCCACCGAGCAGCCGGCGCGCGCGGAAGTCCTGTCGTGGCTGTTCTGGCAGATGGGCTCGGCGCCCTATCTGGGCGGCGGCTTCGGCCATTTCTATGCCTATGCGCCGCAGAAATTCGAATACGCCATCGACCGCTTCGCCATGGAAACCAAGCGGCAGCTCGACGTGCTCGACCGCCGGCTGGCCGAAACTGAATATCTCGGCGGCAAGGATTACACGATCGCCGACATGGCGGTGTGGCCCTGGTATGGCGGGCTGGCGCTCGGTCGCATGTACAATGATTCCGCCGAGTTCCTGTCCGTGCAGGAATACAAGCACGTTCAGCGCTGGGCGAAGGCAATCGACGCCCGCCCCGCGGTCAAGCGCGGCCGCATGGTGAACCGCGCCTTCGGCGAGCCGGCCCTGCAACTGCACGAGCGCCACGACGCCAGCGACTTCGACACGAACACGCAGGACAAGCTGGCAGCCGAATAAGCAGCGGCAAGAACGGCTTCACCAGGAAAGCCCGCCACGGACCGTGGCGGGCTTTTCGCAAGGCTATGCGTGTGTAGCACCCATTGTCATGGCCGAGCCATGGATCAGTGCAGAACCTCGACGATCTGACGTGTGTCGGGGTCGACCAGGACAGTCTGGTCGTTGATCACGGCGACGCGATACTTGACGTTGGGCACTTCGCGCAATTCGACCTTGTCGGGCACCGGCGAGCCGAGCTTGAGCTCAAGGCCCAGCAGATTGACCGACGCCAGCGGCTGCTTCTTGACATATTCGCGAACCACCGTCTCCTGCTCCGGTTGCAGGACGATGGTTTCCGCCAAGGCCGTACCGATGCCGCCCATCAGGACGATCGCGGCCGCCGCACTCGAAAGATAATGTTTCATAACAAACCTCCTTGGTAGCTATCTGGGTTCCGCCCTTGAGGAAAACTCTGACGTCACCGCAAGGTTCCATCCAAATTCGTGGAATAGATGTACGAATTCCGTGATATTATGATTTCAATTTTTCTCGCGATTGAGCGATGGTCCGAAATTCTTCCTCAGAATCCGGAAATCATTACGGATATCAGCATACTATACACTTTCCCCGGAAGGCGCATATGAGGCGCTTTTTCCGAAGGGGCGCGATCCGCCGAATGCCTTAGAGACAGCTAACGTAGAGCGCACCGTGTCGTTCCAGATCCGTCGTGGAAGGCATGAAAAAGGCCCGCCCTGCCGGGAGCAGGGCGAGCCTCAAACGGTGCCGGCGGAGGTGGCAGCCTCACCGGTCACATCGGGAAAACGCCGGCGCCGGTATGCGGTTCCAGCGCGGATAACGTGACCCCTCGGGATGCAACCATGTGACCGTCATGGCGTTGTCCGACGCATTCCCGGATGAATCGGCAGCAAGGATGATCGCACCATGGCTTCCCGTCCTCCCGTAACCAGGCATCCCTTCACGCTGATGCTTGTCGTTGCGGTGCTGATGGCGCCCTTTGCCGGCTTGGCCTGGCGCACGCGCGAATGGATGGGCTGGTAGCGGGTCGCCGCACTGCCGATCTATCCCCGGCGTCCCCCGTCGCGATGAAGCGGTGGAACAGCGTCGACCTTACCCTGACTTGCTGCTTTGCGGGCGCGACTGTAGATCAGCCGCATGACCAGCGCGAAATAGCCGACCTGCAGGATGACCAGCACCGCTATCGTCCAGCCCAGCGCCTTCCAGAAGGAACCGGTGGCCATATAGGCCCAGCCCGCGACGATGATGGTCGTGGCGGACATCCCTACGAGAAACTGCCCAAGATACATCGATACCCAAAGCCGCCGAAACTGCGCGTTTCGAGCGACTCTCCCTGCCCAGATCCCCAATGCCCGCATACAACGTTCCATTATTTTAGCAACTACGCAACTATGTGGTCGTCCGACCTTAGCCCACCCTCGAAATTTGTTGCGCGTCGACCTGGTCGGGAGCAATTTGATGCTCACGGACCGAGGCAGTGCAGAAAATAAGTCCGGGGGGATGGGGAAATGACGCTCGAACTGATCGGAGCCGGTTTCGGCCGCACCGGCACGTGGTCGACTTTTGCCGCGCTCAACAGGCTCGGCCTGCCCTGCTATCACATGCAGGAAGTGATCATGAACAAGGCCAACAAGGGCCATCTGGATTTCTGGCGCAAGGTGGCCAACAGCCCGCCCGGCAGCCAGCACGACTGGAACCGCGTCTTCGCCAACTATACGGCGACCGTCGACAATCCCGGCTGCTGCGTGTGGAAGGAATTGCTGGCCGCCTATCCCGACGCCAAGGTGCTCTTGACCTTGCATCCGCGCGGCGCCGAGGCGTGGTACGAAAGCACGATCGACACGATCTACTTCACCGAGAATGTCTGGCAGTTCAAGATCCTGGAATGGCTGACGCCCTTCGGCTGGAAATTCGGCGACATGTCGCGCAAGCTGATATGGGGCCGCACGCTGGACGGCGTGATGAACGACCGCGCCAAGGCGGTGGCGCGCTACAATGCCTATATCGAGGAAGTGAAGGCCGCGGTGCCGCCGCACAAGCTGCTGGTCTACAAGGTGACCGAAGGCTGGGCGCCGCTTTGCGATTTCCTCGGCGTGGCGCTGCCCAACGAGCCCTTCCCCAACCTCAACGACCGCGAGACGATCAAGAAGATCATCCGCGACATCATCAAGGGCTCCTACATCATGCTGGGCCTGGCGATTGCCGCCGCGCTGGTGGTGGTTGCGGCGTTGTGGTGGTGGCTGGGGTAGCGGCGGGAACATAACGCACGTCCCGCAATGTCCGCGTAATCCCCCCGGGCTAACCCCGCCCACACAACAGCCGTGTGGGATGTATCTTGAGTTTCGAATCGAGCGAGCGCGCCTGGTTGCGGGAGACCGCCGGCGTCCTCAGCCAGATCCTTGGCCTCTGCGGGCGGCTGGGCGTGCGGCAATCCAGGATTTTCCTCACCCGCTTCGCCTGCAAGCCGGTGAGCTTCTTCAAATGGTTCCGCTTCCTCGCGGGCTTCCGGCGGCGGCATGGGCTGGGCTGCCCGCATGACGATCTGCTGCGCAAGAAGCCCTACAAATTCTTCGCGCTCGGGCTGCCCGGTCATCGCGGCCTCGACCTTCTGGCCGGCCATTTCAATCTGGCGGCGGCGGGCCTGTCGCGGGAAATGCTCGAGGCGGCCTGGCGCGGGCGGACGATGGCCATCGGCCAGGTGACCGGGCGACGCGATGCCTATACGCTCACCATGCGTCTGTCCGTTCATTCCGGCGCCAGCCACGAAGGCGCCTTCTCGATTGGGCTGACGCGGCAGAGCGACCGGCTCGACCTGGTCAGGCTGAGTTTCATCCTCTATCCCCTGGGCGCCAGCCCCCTGGGCGCCGACCCCCTGGGCATCGGCCGCTACACCGTCGCCATTGGCGGGCTCCAGGGCAGCCGGGAGCCGGCGGCCAAGCGCGCCGTCATCGACGCCACGCGCGACCTGTGCGGGCTGAGACCCAAGGATGCCACACTGCTGGTCATGGAAGGCATCGCCATCGGCGGCGGCGCCGATCATGTCCTCGGCGTCTGCGATGCCAGGCACACCATCAATTTCCGCGCGCTCGACAAACGCGCCGGCAAGCGCGCCGACATGGACCAGTACTGGAGCGATCGCGGCGGACGGCAAGGCGGCGAATTCGGCTTCGCCATGCCGGTGCGCAACCGCGACATGGCGGCGCCGGTCAGCCGGCGCGAGGTCTACAAGTTCGAATTCCTGAATGTCGGCAAGAGCCTGTTTGCTTCGCCGCTCGGACTGAACGAGGTTCCACTTGACCGGCCCACAGAAAGGCCTTTTGTCCGATGAATGTGGAACGTAGCACATTGCCGTCAGATGGCAGGCGGCCAACATTCTGCCCTGTCCGACGCCCGCTTTTACCCATCGACAAGGTAAAGCCATTATATCTGAATTGGCTAAAATAGCGGAACATCCAAGGGACATTGCCGGAACCGAACAGGACCTGTCGGACCTTTGCTTCAGCCACCTAAGACCTTGGTCCCAAAAGGAAACGCAAAAGACCGATGAGGCTCGTCATCGGGAACATCCCGCCTCCGCCGTCGTTTGCCGCAAGGTCCGCGGACCGGACTGGATTTCGGAGGAAAGAGCGATGCGCCATCAGTCCATCATCACCAGAACAGGCCATGGCCCGGGTACGGCGGTCGCCGTGTTGATGGTCGGACTGGTGGCGGTGGGGATTGTGTTCCTCGTCCTGGGTGGCTTGCTCTATTTCGGCCAGCAGCCGCCTGATCAACGCGCGCTGTCTTCCGTGCCGGCACGATCGGCCCAAGCGGCCGACCGCCGGGCGGTCGATTGATGCATGTGCTGTTCGCGTCGCTGCCCCCTGCCGGCGGCGCATGTCAGCGCGCCAGCACCTTGCCATCCCTCGCCACCGCCCTGCCCCGGCGATAGCCCGTGCGGTCCTTCGGCACGGCCACCACCGCCTCGGGCACGTGCTGCGCCGGCATGGCGACGAAGTCGGCGCTGGCGCCGACGGCAATGCCATAGTCCGCCAGCCCCAACGCCCTGGCGCCGGCATGGGTCACCACGTCGAAGGCCGCCTCGAGCTCGCGGTCCTCATAGAAGCCTGAGCGGTAGCCGATCATGTTGGCCCGATTCAGCATGTCGCCGTCGCCATAGGGCCACCAGGAATCGCGAATGTTGTCGGAACCGCTGAACACGGTGACGCCGGCCTGCCGCAGGGCCGCCACCGGCGGGAAGGCATGGTTGCCGGGCGCGTTGGTCATGATCGCCACGCCGGCCGCCGCCAGCATCGTCCCGGCCTTCGCCAGGGCGTCGGCCGGGATGTCGCCAAGCCCATAGGCGTGGCTGACGGCGACATGGCCCGCCATGCAGAGCGCCTTTGTCCGCGCGGCGATCTCCTCGACCTGGAACAGGCCGAGCGCACCGCCATCATGCAGGTGGATGTCGATGCCGGCGCCATGCTTCTGCGCCAGGGCGAAGACCACATCGAGATGGCCGTTCACGTCGCGGTCGAAGCTGGCGGGGTCGAGCCCGCCGACAAGGTCGCAGCCGAGCTTCATCGCCTCGTCGAGCAGTTCCGCCGTGCCCGGCGAGGACAGGATGCCGCTTTGCGGGAAGGCGACGAGCTGGATGTCGATGAGGTCGCGGTATTTTTCGCGCACGGCCAGGATGGTCTCGACATGGCTGAGCCCGACCGAGGCGTCGACCATGACATGGCTGCGCATGGCCAGGCTGCCATTGCCGACGCAGAGCTCGAGCTGGTTCTTCGCGCGCTCCGCCATCGGCGCGGCGGCGGCGAGGTTTTGCGCCTGGAAGGCGACACGCTCGCGCACGTCGAACCCGTTGGTGCAGGGAATGTGCGGGCGCCAGGCATCGCCATAAAACGAGGTGTCGAGATGGATATGCCCCTCGACGAAGGCCGGAACGACAAGCTGGCCGCCAAGGTCGATGATGGCGGGGTCGATGATGGCCGGGTCGACGGCGGCGAAATCAGCCGGCGGCGCCTTGCCGGCCGGCGCGATGGCGCTGAAGCGGCCGCCGGTGACGAAGAAATCCGCGAGCGACCCGTCGGCCAGCTTCGCATTGCGGAAAATCGTCTGTTCGCTCAAACTCGTCTGCTCGCGCATGGGCGCCATCCCTGCTGAAAGCGCCAGTCCTCGCCGCCCGCCCGCCGCGGGTCAATGCGGCAGCGACGAAAAACTGTTTCACGCAATTGCCCCTGGTTCGGGCGAGGCAGAGCGCGAATCCGCACTGCTGCTCTTGCCTATTCCGCTTTCACGGAAGTTTCGGCGGCCCCGCACTGTGCCATTGTGTTATCGCGGCGGTACGAGCCGCCCTGGTTGACGCGGGCGCCCAGCCATCCCAACAATGCGCCCCCCGCCCGCGTCGACCATGGCAGGAGCTTGGGTGCAATCACGGCTTTTCCGCCACCCCGGCAAAAGCCAGCAGCGGGCCGAGATCGTGCCGGTCGGCTGCCTTCAGTGCCGAGATGTAAGCCGCCCGCCTTTCGTTCATTTTCATCAGATCCGCCCCGGCGGTCCAATCGATCGGATCGACGCCATAGAGTTTCTCAAGCATGGCGTCCGCCAGGATACGGGCGTGCCGTCCATTGCCATTCGAAAACGGATGGATGAACACGACCCTGTGGTGAAGCCGCACTGCTGCCTCGACAGGCGCATATGTGCCCCGGTCCAACCAGTAGAGCGCATCATCCAGCGCTGCGCGCAATCGCACCCCGATTTGCATGGGATCGACGCCGATGTTCTTGCCGGTCGTCCGGAAGGTTCCGGCCCAGTTCCACACCTCGCCGAACAGTCGCCGGTGCAGCTCGATGGCAAAACCGTCGGTGAGGACATCCTTCCTGCGTGTCCGGGAAAGCCATAGCAGGCCGGAGGTGATGTTGGCCTGCTCCAGTTCGTCGAGTTCGGCTTGGGTCGTGATGTGCCTATGCTTCAATCCGGCGAGCTCGTTGGGATCAAGCGGCGTCGCGCCCTCGGGGTAGTCGGGCGCAATCATTTGTCCTGCCAGAAATCGGACGGCATTTCATACAGCAACTCGCTTGTCAGGCGGCTCACTTCCCGTTCCGTCCGGTTGCCCCCCACTGCCTGGTCTTCAAGGGCCATGTGCTTGCCGGCCGTGGCGACAATCGCCTCCGCCTTTTTGCGTGCCTGGGCAACAATGATGGCCTCGACCGTGTCGGGCGGTACGAACGCATAGACGAACCGGCACCCCATCGCCTCGGCCGTGGCCTGCATCGACTTCAGGGTGATGCCGCCTGCGATTTCGGCCTGCTCCATCTGGGCAATGCGGGCGCGGGTCACGCCCATGCGCCCTGCAAGCTGGGCGCCCGACATGCCGAGCGCCTTCCGCACAGTCCGTATCCAACCCTCCGCTGGAACCTGGATCTTGCCCCCTTGGGTGATATCCACCAAGGCCTGGTATTGTCGGCGAACCGCCTGTCTAACATTCATTGTAAACTCATATATTGACGGATAGAAACCTAGTGTAAATATATATGTATACAAAATGATGGAAAATGTCAATTTATATATTGACAAGATAACGAAGCCTCGCCAGACGCCTCACCCCGGCGCCCCCGCGAACAGCACCACGCCATCCCCTCCAGCCGCCGGCCAATCCCTGATGGTTCGGTCGTAGCCGCCGGTCAGCACCGTGCCGTCGGGGGCGAAAGCCACGGCGTAGATCGGCCCGGTCTGGCTGTCGAATAGGGCGATCTGATTGCCGGTTTCCATGTCCCACAGCCGCGCCGTGCCGTCGAGCGAGCCCGACAGCAGGCGCTTGCCGTCGGCCGACAGCGCCAGCGCATAGACCGTGCCTTCATGGCCTACAAAGCGCTTCACCTCGCGGCCGCTGTCGAGATCCCAGACCTTGATCGTCAGGTCGCCGCTGCCGGTGACCAGATGATGCCCGTCGGCAGTGAACACGGCGCCATAGGTGCCTTGCTCGTGGCCGTGCCAGCTGCGCAATTGCTTGCCGCTTTCGATGTCCCAGAGTTTCAGCGTGCCGTCGATGCTGCCGCTGAGCGCCTGCTTGCCGTCGGGCGAGACGGCGACCGCGCTGATCGACCAGTCGTGCCCGGTCAGCAGATGCAGTACGGAATTGTCGACGAGGTCCCAGACGATGACATTGCCGGTGTCGTGCCCGCTGACGGCGCGCTTGCCGTCGGGGCTGATGGCGAGCTTGTTGACGCCGCCATTCTGGCCGGCCTGGAAGACATGCAGCACAGCGCCGTCGGCAAGTTTGCGCAGCACGATCTCGCCGTCGTCGCCGCCCGTCAGCGCGCTGACGCCGTCGGGCATATAGAGCGCCGTGCGCGCCATGTCCTTGTGAACGCCGAGATTGCGGATCAGCTGCTTGCCGCCAATGTCCCACAGCTTGATCACACGGTCGGTGCTGGCGCTCATGATCGATCGGCCGTCCGGCGCCACCGCAAGCCAGACGACGGCGTCGCGATGGCCATCGGGCTGCGTCGGCGCCGCCGGCGGCGGTGGCGGCAACGGCGCCACGGTGGGCGGCGGAATGACCGCGACCTCCGGCGGCGATGGGGCGACGGGCGCAGGCACGGGCAGCACGGGCGGTGCGGGCGCCGGCGGCGGGTTGGCGGCTATCGGTGGCGGAGCGGGTTGCGGGGCCGGCGCAGGGGCCGGCGGCGCGCTGGCGACATCCTGGCCCTTCGGCTCGGCGGGTTTGGGTTCGGCAAGTTTGGGCTCATCGGGCTTGGGTGCGCCGCCCTTGGGCTCACTGGGCTGGCTGGCCACGTCGCCGCCATCATGCCAAGGGCCGAACCGGTCGACGGCAAGTGCTGCCAGCACGATCAACGGCAAGGCGAGGAAGATCTTGCGCAGGCCGGGCCTGCCGGTCTCCTGCACCTCGGCCGCGCGGCCGAACAGCGGTGTCCCCGCCAGATGCGCCGGCCGCCCCGGCAACAGCCCGGCCCAGAACAGCACCGCGCCGACGAGGCAGGCGAACGCCAGCAGCGAGAAGGCCACCAGCCGCGTTGCCCAAGGCCCATGCATGGCCGTTAGGCTGAAATCCTTGCTGCCCGGCAAGAGATAGAGATGGACGAGGCAAGCCGCGGCCAGCGCCATCAACAGCACCGCCAGCAACCTGTCGGCAACCCTGGTCATGGAGCAAGGCTCATGCCGGTGACGCCGCCGACGGCGGCATCGGCCTCGATATTGGCAGGCTGTGGTCGCATCGAATTCCCTCGCCGCGGCCGATCTTACGCAAGGTCGCGGCGGAGTCGAGTGGCCGCCGGTGCGGATGCGGCGGGGGCACGAACGCACGGAAGTGGCTGGACATTCCTTGCCTCGTTCGAAACAAGGCCGGGCCAATCAAGGGAGCATCCATGACACGGGCGACAAAACCGGTGCTGACCGGCAGGACGGTAACGCTGAGGCCGCTGACCCGGCTTGACGCGCCGGCGATCCATGCGGGGCTGGAAGAACCGGAATCGAGACGGCTGACAGGCACGCACGCCAGGCACACACTGGCGCAGGTGGAGGCTCATTACGCACGGGCCGAAACGGCAACCGACCGCTGCGACTATGGCATCATCGCCGGCGGCGCCTTGATCGGCGAAGCCGTGCTGAACGGCATCGACTGGCCAAACAAGGCAGCATCGTTTCGCATCGTCATCTGCCAGGCTGCCGGCCGCGACCGGGGCTACGGCACCGAGGCCGCCGCGCTGCTGCTTCGTCACGGCTTCGAGGCGCTTGGGCTGAACCGCATCGAACTGGAGGTCTACGCGTTCAACCCGCGCGCCAGACGGGTGTACGAAAAGCTCGGCTTCCGGCTCGAAGGCACGCGGCGCGAAGCCTTGATCTGGGATGGCGAAGCTGTCGACGCCCACATCATGAGCCTGCTGAAGCGCGAATGCTCCGGGGCGTCGCCAAGGGTCGGATGACTGCAGACGTCGCCAGGATATGACCAGGGCGCGACCTATTTCAACTCCACCCAGACAGGCGCGTGGTCGCTCGCGCCGTCCTCACCGCGCACGTCGCGGTCGATGCCTGCCCCCTTGAGCCGGCGGTCGAGCGTCTTCGACAGCAATATGTGGTCGAGCCTGAGGCCCGCATCGCGCGGCCAGCGGTTCCGCCGGTAGTCCCAGAAGGTGTAGAGCGTCTCTTTCGGATAGATTTTTCGCAGCGCGTCGACCCAGCCCTGCTCGATGAGGGCGGCGAAGGCGGCGCGGCTTTGCGGCTGCACCAGCGCGTTGTCGTCATAGGAGCGCGTGGCATAGATGTCGCGCGGCTCGGGCACGATGTTGTAGTCGCCGGCCAGCACGACCGGCAGACCGGTGTCGAGAAGCTGCGCCGCATGCGCCTCCAGCCGCTTGTGCCAGGCAAGCTTGTACTGGAATTTCGGCCCCGGCTGCGGATTGCCGTTCGGCGCGTAGAGGCAGGCAATGACGATGCCGTCGACCGCCGCCTCGATATAGCGGCTCTGCCGGTCGGCATCATCACCGGGCAAGGCATCGCGGGTCAGCACCGGCTCCGCGCCGCGCGCCAGGATGGCGACGCCGTTCCAGGTCGGCTCGCCCTTCCACACCGCGCCATAGCCGGCATCGGCAAGCGCGGTGCGCGGAAACTGCATGTCGCGCGCCTTCAGTTCCTGCAGGCAGACGACATCGGGTTTCGCCAGCGCCAGCCAGGCCAGCAGGTTTTCCAGCCGGCTGTTGATGTTGTTGATGTTGAAGGTGGCGAGTTTCATGGTTGGATCAGGAGGCGATCCGGCCTGCCCAAGCCTTCACCGTCTCCGCCATGGTCTTCAGATGATCGGCCGCCGAAAATCCCGAAATGCTCTTGCGCGGCTTGAGGTCATGGTCGCCATCCTCGAGCCAGACCACCTCGATCGCATCGGACAGCCCGTACCCCGCCACCTCGTCGCGCGTGCCGAACTCGTCGCGCGTGCCCTGGAAAATCAGCGTCGGCGTCTTCAGCCCGGTCAGATGTTTTGTGCGCAACTGGTCGGGCTTGCCGGGCGGATGGAAGGGATAGCCGAGGCACAGCAGACCCGAAATCTCGCCCTTGGCAAACATCTCGTCCGCGACCATGGAAGCGACGCGCCCGCCCATCGACTTGCCGCCGATGATCAGCTTCCCGGTTACGCCCCTGGCCCTGAGATCGGCGATCGCCTTGATATATTCCGGGTTGACCGTCTCGGCGCGCGGCGGCGGCTTGCGGTGGCCGTAGCGGCGGGCGGCCATATAGTGGAATTCGAAGCGCGCGACCTGGAAACCGGCCGTGGCCAAAGCCTTGGCGGTGGCGGTCATCGAGGGAGAATCCATCGACGCGCCGGCGCCATGCGCGAGCAGGATGGTGACGGGGGCGGTGTCATCGCCATCGAAGAGGAAGCTGGTCATGGGGCGGTCTTCCCGGAAAGGCCGCGTTCCGTCACAAGCGCGACCATTGATCCCCCTCACCCCGCCGTCCGCGCCAGCTGCATATCCACGAACTGCACGCCTTTGGCCGCCACCCCGGCCCATTCGCTATCCGCATCGAGCTCCAGGTAGCGCACCCAGAGCCGCCGCGCTTCCGGCAGATTGCCGGCGTCGAATTCCAGCCTGGCCAGGTTGAACACCGGATCGGCATAATTCTTGTCGAGCGCGATCGCCTTCTGCAAATGCCGCCGCGCCGAGGCGTCGCGGCCTTGCTCGCTCATCAGCCCGGCGAGATTGAACCAGGCTTCGACGAAGGCCGGATCGAGCTTTATCGCCCTGGCATAATCATGCGCTGCATCCGCCGCATGGCCGCCGGCGCGCAGGCAGTTGGCGCGGTTGAAGGCGGCTATGGCGTCGCTCGGGTCGATGGCGAGGCAGCGCTGGTAAAGGTTGGCAGCACCTTCATGATCGCCGCTCTCCTCCGCCGCTTCGGCCTCGGCAAACAAATCCTCCAGCGTGTCGTCGCCTTGTGCAGCGCCCAGATCGAACAGCAATTGCCCGTCGAGCTCGCTCTGGCCGCCTTCGAGATAGATCGCGTCGGGACGGCCGTGCTGCGAGCCGACATTGAGCGATTTGGCGGTGAGCGAGGCGACCGGGCCGGAGCGGTGCACGGAACGCGCGATCGCGCCCCAACTGGCACCGCCGGCCACCAGCCCGGCATATTTGCGCGCCAGGATCAGGTCGCGAAAGGAATAGGGTTCGCAATCATGTTCGAAGGCATCGAACAACGAGAGGAGGTCGAGGTCGGCGCCGGGCAGCCGCGACTGCTCGATCAGCGATTGCCTGGACAATGACGACGCCTCCGGCGCCTTCATCAGGCCGAGCAGGCGCAAAAAGCCGTTCTCGCTGATCAGCGTGCGCCCGGCCGCGCGCTCGGCGGCGACGCGGCGCTCGATCCCGGCATCGCCGCTTTTCGTCAATCCGGCCTTGGCCAACACCGTCCTGCCGAACACGACATGCGTCGTGCGCCTGGTGATGCCGCGCCTCAGCTGGCCGTGCTGGCGCTCGACCTCCCGCGCGGCGAGCCGCAGGGGAAACGCCGCCAGCGCGCCAATGGTACCGAAAACGGCCCCCGGAACCGAAACGGCCGGTGCCGTCATTTCTTGCTCTTGCCGACCGCCTTGAGCAGACTGGCCTTCAGCGGATTCTCAGGCGCGCTGCCCGCAGCCGCCTTCTTGGCGGCGGGTTTGGCCGCCACTTCATCGGCTTTGCTCTTCGACTTGGCCGGCGGCTTCGACTGCGACAGGCTGGCCTTCAGCGCATCCATCAGATTGATGACATTGCCACGCTCGGGCGCGGCCGCGATGATCGGCTTGTGGCCCTTGAGCTTCTCGCGGATCATCGCCATCAGCGCGATCTCGTAGCGGTCCTCGTAATTCTTCGGGTCGAAGGTGGTTTCCTTCTGCTTGATCAGCGCTTCGGCCAGTTCGAGCATTTCCGGGTCGGGTTTGCCGGCCGGGATGTTGCCGAAATATTCAGCCGTGCCGCGCACTTCGTTCGGGTTCCTCAATGTGCACACGAACATACCGTTCTCGCGCGCGCCGATCGTCACCACCCGCTCGCGGCTGGACAGGACCAGCCGCGCGATCGCCAGCTTGCCGGATTTGCGCATGGCTTCGCGCAGCACGGCGAAGGTCTCCTCGGCCATGGCCCCATCCGGCGCCAGGTAGTAGGGCGCGTCCTGGTAGATGACATCGACCTCGCCCTCGTCGACGAAGGCCTCGATGTTCATCGTGTGGTTGGATTCGATCCTGACCGCGTCGAGGTCGGCATCATCGATGATGATGTACTGCTTGTCCTCGTACTCGTAGCCCTTGACCAGGTCCGAGCGTTCGACGAGCCCGAGTTCGGGATCGACCGGCTTCATGTTGATGCGGTTATGCGTCTTCTTGTGCAGCTGATTGAACGAGATGCGCTCGCTGGTCGTCGTCGCCGGATAGAGCCGGACCGGACAGCTGACGAGGCTGAGCTTGAGATAACCCTTCCAACTTGCCCTGGGCGCCATGATACACTCCTACGCGGCCATGCACTGACATTCTTGACTGAGCATGATCTTACCCAAAAACCGGTTCCCACTTTTTGGGATCATGCTCTCTGCAGCGCTTTTCGTCCGAAGGACGAACGAGGCTGCGCAAATCCTACACCGACCCCGCACAATACCGGCAAATCCCTGACGAAATCTTCCGATGCGTCCTTGAGGTCGTTTGGAGAGAATAATTCAAATTGTCGGAAGCGTCGATGGACCTGGAATTGAGACGCCGGCAGGCCCACGGATCGCGGCCGCCTTCATCTCACGACTACTTTCTCGCCCCCTCAAACACCGGCAAATCCCGCGCAAAATCCTCGATGTCCGCCCACGGATCGCCCGACGTCTCCAGCAGCCCCGGCAGCGAGGAATAGTTCAGGTCCTGTGGCGCATCGATCGCCTCCAGGTCGCTCCAGCTCACCGGCGTCGAGGCCGGCAAATTGGTGCGGGCGCGCAGCGAATAGGGCGCCGCGGAGGTGTGGCCGCGCGCGTTGCGGTGATAGTCGATGAAGATGCGCTTCTTGCGGTTTTCCTTGCCCATGGTGGTGGTGAATGTGTCGGGCGCGGTCGCCGCCAGATGCGTGGAGATGGCGCTGGTCGCCTGGTGCAGTTTCTTCCAGTTCTGCCTGGGCGTCACCGGCACCGTGATGTGGATGCCGCTGCCTCCGGACGTCTTGGCGAACGGCACCAGCCCCAGCCCCTCCAGTTCGCCCTTGATGTGGACGGCGGCCTCGACCACCTCGCGCCACGAAATCCCCTCGCCCGGGTCGAGGTCGAAGACGATCTGGTCAGGCTTGTCGAGGCTGGTGCGGTGCGTGCCCCAGGTGTGGAACTCGACGACGCCGAACTGCGCCAGCGCCAGATAGCCTTTTGCCCCTTCGACGGAGAGATAGGATTTGGTCTCGCCCTCGGAATTGGTCGCCTGGAACGTCACCACCGAGGGCGGCATGCCGGTGAAGGCGTGGCGCTGGAAGAAGCAGTCCTTTGGCAGGCCGGTCGGGCAGCGCACCAGCGACACCGGGCGGCCGAGTATGTGCGGCAGCATGAAGTCGCCGACCAGCGCGTAGTAGACGGCGATGTCGAGCTTGGTCGGACCGGTCTTGCCGAACAGCCGCCGCTGCGGATTGGTCACCCAGATGGTGGCGAGATCCGCCTCCGAGATCAGCCGCTTGCGCTTGGCCGAGACCGGCGTCGACAGGCCGACATCCCGCAGGCCGCGAAACACGCCGTGGCGCAACGCATTGTCCGCCGTGCGGTTGGCATAGTGGATCCGCGCCGAAAACAGCGGCTTCACCCAGTGCATCTCGCGCATGATTTCGCGCGGCACGCCTTCCGGCGCCGTGGCGCCCGATGTCAGCGGCTCCAGCCGGGCGAGCAGGTCGGCTGCCGTCTCGGCATCGAAGCCGGTGCCGACCTTGCCGCGATAGTGCAGCTCGCCGTCCTGCCATTCGGCCATGCCGAGTGCGGCCAGCCCTTCCGCCGCTTGCGAGGTTGTGTAACCCGCGATGACGAAATCGTCCTTCTGCAGCGCCTTGCACTTGGTCCAGCTCTTGGTGCGGCCGCTCTGGTAGATCGCGCTGGCGCGCTTGGAGACGACGCCTTCGAGCCCGAGCTCCGTCGCCTGGTCATACAGCCCCTGCCCCGAGCCCTCGACATGGTCGGAGAACTGAATGGCGGAATTCGCCCCGAGCCCGCCAAGCAGCTCGGCCAGCAGCGCCTTGCGCCGGATCAGCGGTGCCTTCAGCAAATCCCAGCCGTCGAGATGCAGGAGATCGAAGGCATAGAAATGCAGCTTGCTGCCGGCACCCTCGGCGAGCGCGTCCTGCAGCAACGCGAAGCGGCTGATGCCCTTGGCGTCGAGCACGACGATCTCGCCATCGATGATCGCCTCGCGGCAGGGCAGTTTGGCGAAGGCATGCGGCAGGTCGCCATAGCGCTTCGTCCAGTCGATGCCGCCGCGGGTGATCAGCCGCACCTGCCCGTCGGACAGATGCGCCATGGTGCGGTAGCCGTCGAACTTGATCTCGTGCAGCCAGAGTTCGTTGGTGTTCTCGGCCGGGCCTTCGCCGCCCGGCGGCTTCGGAACCTGCGTCGCCAGCTGCGGCTCGATGCGGCTGAGCGCCGGCGCCTTCGCCGCGCCAGGCAGTTCGCCGGGCTTCAGGGAACCCGGTCTCGGCGCGGACTTCGCGGCCGGTTTCGCGGCGGCCGCCAGTTCCTCGATGCGCAATCCGGATTTCACGCTTTCCGGCCGCGCTTCCAGAATGTTCAGCGCCGTGTCGGCGGCGAGGTCGCGCTCCTTGAACAGCAGCCAGTTCTTCTTGTTCTCGTCCTCGCCGGGCTTGGGCTTCAGGCGGGTCAGCATCCAGCCGCCATTGAGCTTTTCGCCGGCGAGCCGGAACTTGAAGGCGCCGGTGCGCAGGCTCTTCTCGACATCGTCCATCGGCGCCCAGGTGCCGGTGTCCCAGACGATCATCGGCCCGCCGCCATATTCCCCCTCGGGAATGACGCCCTCGAAGTCGATATATTCGAGCGGATGGTCCTCGGTCTCGACCGCCAGTCTCTTGTCGGCCGGGTTGAGCGAAGGCCCGCGCGGCACCGCCCAGCTCTTCAGCACATCGCCGACCTGCAGGCGCAGATCATAATGGTCCGCCGTGGCGTGGTGCTTGTGGACGACGAAGCGGTTGCCGTCGCCGCTGACCAGCCCTCCGGCCGGTTCCGGCGTCTTGGAGAATTCGCGCTTGGCGCGGTAGGTTTTGAGTTTGGCGGGAGCGGGCATGGGTCAGCGCCCGAAGCGCTTGGCAAGCAGGAGCAACCGCCGCGTTCCGGAACGGATGGAAGTCACGCTCTCAATCGTCGGCAGCCGGCGTCAGCTCGAGCTCGGCCGGCGACAGGCCCTGCCGCAGCTGGGCGAGCCGGAACTCATCCACCCAGTAGGCCTCGCCGTCGACCAGTACGCGTGCACGGTAGGCGCCGTCCGAAAAGCTCTGCGCGGTGATGTAGACCTTGTGGGCGTCGAGCGCCTTGCGCACAGCGGCGCGCTTGGCATTCTGGCTGGTGACGGGACTGAACATGACGCTGCCCTCGGTCGCCCTACACATCAGGCGACTGGCTCAAGGATGACGGAGACGGGCTGTCCTGTCAATTTCGCGGGCCGTGGCCGACGGTTACGACCCGCTGCTGTTGAGCGTGTTGCCGATTTTCGTGAACTTGGCGTTGATCGCATTGCCGAGCGCACCGGCGCCGGCGATGATGGCGAGCGCGATGAGGGCGGCGATCAGGCCATACTCGACGGCTGTCGCACCGGTTTCATCCCGCATGAAACGGGAAACGATTGATGGCATTGCTAGCCCTTGGTTTCTTATCCCTCACACAACCCTATAGAGACCTTGCGTTGCAGTTCGGTTAAGTTTTGCCAGACTTTTGAAGGTGCTTGCGCGCGGAACTGAATCAAAACATGAGGCATCCGGGCATCGGCCATGGTTCGGTACAGGCAGTCCGGACCGGAGCTGTTTTCAGCTTGCCGGCCCGGAACCACCCACCGCCTTGTGTCCTTCCCAAGACAGTAGACCAGATAAAAGCACCGACGCCGATCCGCTTTGACATGGATCAAGCGCGCAGCCATGCAGGCACCGGCCGGCGGCCAGGATGGCTAGGCGCGGACTATCGTCTGGCCCCGAAGCCATGCCGTCGGCCCTGCGAAAATCCCGTATCCGTGTCGAAATCCGTTCCCGGCGAACGACATTGGTGCGGCGCCGACGAGGCGCGATCACCTCAAACTGGGAGCACTATCATGGCCAAGATGCTTGTCATCTACAAAACCCCCGCCGATCCGGCGGCCTTCGAGCGCCATTACCACGACATCCATGTGCCGCTGGCCAAGCAATTGCCCGGACTGCAGCGCTACGAGATCAGCCGGTCGCCGATCATGAACGTCCTGCCGGGCGAGACGCCCTACAGGGTCGCCATCCTCTATTTCGACAGCATGGAGGCCATTCGCACGGCTTTTGCCAGCGAGATCGGCCGCGCCTGCGCGGAGGACCGGCGAAAGTTCGCCGGGGATGAGGATCTGGTGACGATGCTGCTCTTCGACACCGAAATACTGTGAACCGTCACGTCGCCGCGCACGGCCATCAATTCCTGCTCCCGAAGCCGCTTCGGGAGCCGTTCCTCAATTCCTCAATTCTTCAATCGCCGAAATCGCCGCATCACGCCCTGCACGGCCTTGTACAGCCCGGGCTTCGAGCGCACGAAAAGCTCGATCTTCCCACGCAGCTTGATATAGGCGGTCGAGCCCCTGCCGCGCAGCGTCACCGCTTCGCACAGCTCGGCCAGCACCGCGCTCGAAGCGCCGATGTGCTGCTTGTAACCCTGGCTGCCGACCGATAGGTCGAAACAGTCGAGCCCCTGCGCCACCCCCCACATCATCAGCTTGCCGATCGTCGTCAGGCCTGGCGAGGCGTTCGCCACCGCGTCCTGGTCGATCCCCAGCAGCAGCGCGTGCAAGGTGCCCTTCATGACAAGCACGTACATGACGGCGAGATAGGCTTCACCGACACGCAGCCCAAACAGCCGCACAGAGCCGTCGGACAGGCCCTGCAGGGCGGCGTTGCGGTAGAAATCGACGACCTGCGCCTGCGTCAGGAGGTCGAAGCGCCCGAGCTCGCGGAAGCGGTTGAGCCTGAGCTCGAGCAGCGTCGCGAAATGCGCCTCCACCATCTCGGGCGTCTCGGCTTCGACCAGATCGAGCTTGCCCATCTGTTCGAAGCGGCGGCAGTGCTTGTGGAAATTCTTGGCGAAGGACGATTTGCAGATGCGCTTGATCAGCGTCTGCGGATCGCCATTCAGGGCCAGGCTCGAAGCGATCTGGATGGAATCGCGGGCCTGCGAAAGCAGCGCCAGCGGATTGGCGACGCCGTGAATCTCTCGCGGAATTCCCGCGATGTGGAAGCGGTCCGTCGGTGGCAGCACGGCGCGCACCGCCGCCCAGGCCGCGTCGGCGCTCTGCGTGGTCCAGGGTCTCGCATCGGCCAGCAGCGGCGCCGAATAATCGCACACGCCGCAGCTCAGCCATTCGATCACATAATGGCCCATGGCCCGGCGGCGCATCAGCGGCAACAGCATGACCGGCGCGCCCGTTGCGGCGTCGTTGACCTCGACGACCAGCAGTTCCGCGCTTTTGGGCATCAGCCGGTCTGCTATCCCTTCCACCCAGGCAAGGCCCTGATGGCCCGTGCACAAGCCGGTCTCCTCGAGGCGCAGCCACAGCGGCCTTACGGAATCGAAGCTGGTGTGCAGTTGCGCGGCAAAGCGCGCGGCGGCGCCCCAACCGGCGATGACCGGGGGAAGTGGCTGGCCCGGTGCATCCCCCACCGCGACTATTCGTATTGCCTGGCCTGCCACGTACTTCTCCGTCGTTCAGGCCTGCTTTCAACGTCCTCCACGCGAACGCCGCAAACCTCGCATCAGTCTCTGGGCCACGTTGAGCAGCCGTGGCTTGGATCGCACGAAAGCCTCGGTCCGGTTGCGTACGTCGATGGCGGTGCTCGCCGCCCTGCCCCGCATCGTGTACCCGTGGCAGAGTTCCACAAGAACCGAACCCTTGGCGCCCATATATTCCTTGTAGCTCTGGTTACCGACCGACAGGTCGAAATAGCCGAAGTCTTGCTCGCGTGCCCACCTCATCAACCTGCCAATGATCGCCAGTCCGGGTGAGACATTGGGCACGACGCTCTGGTCCATAGCTATCAGCAGAGCATGAACAGTCCCTTGATGGACAAGCAGGTATTGAACCGCGATCAGGGACCCGCCGACACGCAGGCCGAAGAGCCGCACCGATCCGTCCGACAAGCCCTGAATGGCCGCGTCACGGTAGAAATCGACGACCGCCTTCTGCGTCAGCAGGTCGAAGCGGCCAAGCTCGCGAAACCGGCTGAGCCGCATCCGCACCAGTTCGCCGAAGATTTCCTCCACCTGCTGCGGCGAACCGGCCTGGACGAGCTCCACGTCGCCGAGCCTTTCGAGCCGGCGCCAGTCCTTGCCGAATTCCTTGACGAAAGATGGCCTGCAGAGACGCTTGAGCACGGTTTCCGGGTCGCCGTCGATGGCAACACCAAAGGTGGTCTGGAGGGAACCGCGCGCGGCCGTCAGCAAGGCCAGGGGATTGGCGACGCCGCCGATCTGCTGCGGTATCCCCGTGATATGGAAGCGATCCGCCGACGGCAGCACGGAACGCACCGCCGCCCACGCAGCCTGCGCCGATTGGGCGGTCCACGCACCCGCATCCGCCAGCAGCGGTGCCGAATAGTCGCACACGCCACAGCTCAGCCATTCGATCACCCGATGCTGGAAGGCTGATCGCAGCATCAGCGGCACCAGCATCAAGGGCGCGCCCGTCACCGCGTCGTTCACTTCGACGATGAGCGGCTCCGCGCCTGCCGGCATCAGCCGCGCCACGATCCCCTCCACCCACGCAAAATGCTGGTGGGCGGTGCAGACACCGTCCATCTGGAAGCGCAGCCAGAGTGGCCTGACCGCTTCAAGGCTTGTGTGCAATCGCGCCGTATACGCGTCGTTCGCGGGAACGGTCACCGGACGGGACGCGTCCCCGACCGGCAAGCCGTCATCCACCGTAGCAATTTGCACCGCCTGGCCAGCCACATCCATCTCCTATCGCTTTACCGCGGCGAACGTGACCGCCCGCCGCCAGGAGCCCAGGCGGCTGTTACGCTGCTGGTCCGGATGCTCGATGTTCCACATGCGGTGATGCGCGAAATACCACGATGCCGCGAGCACGAAGGTCTCGGAGACCGCCGAGCCCAGCAGCGCCCATGGCGGGGACGCGACGGCCAGCAGGATGGCGATCAGCGCCAGCCCGACGATGGCGCCGCCCATGGTGATGAAGGCGACGATGCGGAAATCGCCGAAGATCTCCAGGACGATGCGGGGCATGATGTAGAGCATGATCGGGATGAAATTGGCCGTCACGAACAGCCCGATGAACCCCACCGAAGCATCCTGCAGAGCCTGGGATTTGATCATCGGCAGGACGAACAGGATGGCGCATCCATAGGCCAGGCCGCCGAGCCCCATGACGACCGACCAGATCTTCGCCTGCGACCAGACGCGGCGCGTTTCATTGTGCCGCATCAGCTTGGCGAGTTCCGGCTGCGTCATGTTGACGAAAGCAAGACTGATGATGCGCAGCGGCGCGAACAGCACGATCACCGCCGCCAGCGGCGCGTAAGCCGCGGGTCCGGCAATGCCGGCCACCAGCAGAGCCAGGCACTGCCCCTGGATGTTGGTGGTGGTCGCGCTGAAGGCCGACCAGCACAGCTGGCGCCAGAGTTTGGTGTAGCGCCGCCGCGTCGGCATGCGGAAGCTGATGCGAAGCGTGCGGCGCGCCAGCCGGGCCAGGACGAGGATGCCGATCACATTGGCTGCGGCAAGGGCATAGAAGACGGTCTGCAGCGCGGCCTCGGCGTACCAGATCGCCAGGCCGGCGAACACGGTGCCGGCGATTGTGAAAGCCGCGTCGCTGACGGAGACGATCACCTGCTGGCGGCGCGCGAAGAATGCCGTGCGCATATGGCTGCGCAGCGACCATGCGCCGACGAAGCAGCCGGCCGCAATGCCGCTCGGGTCGCCCAGGAGATGCATCAGAACAGCCGTGCCGATGGCCATCAGCAGCGCCACCACCAGCGCTGCCGTTCCAAAGGCCACGTCATGGGCGTCGACGCCGGCGCTGTTGGTGCTCTTGCCCATCCATATCGAGGCGGGAACGGCAGTCAGCGATCTGATATAGGACAGGCCGACGCCGCCCATCACCATGGCGATGGCGAAGAGGCCGTAGCCTTGCGCCGACAGCATGTGCAGCAGCGCGATGTTGAGCGCGAAATGAAAGCCGCTCTGCATCGCCTCGCCGCCGATCATCAGCACGAGGCGCCGCACCAGATGCAAAGGCAACTTCACGGCTGTGTCTCCGCCTGCCGGGTGCTTGCCGTCCGGTCCGGCCTTGCGATGGCAGCCTTCAGCTTGTCGGCGGCGATCGCAGCGATCGCGGCCGCGGCGACCGGTTCGCTGAACACCGTCTCGTAGCGCTTGCGCCCGGCGGCGACGAAACCGCGCCAGGCCTCGGGGGCGAGGATGATCTCCCGCAACTTCGCGGCCAACGCCGCCGCATTGCCTGGCGGAACATGCCAGCCGGTCTCGCCGTCGGCGACCACTTCGACCAGCCCTCCGATCGCCGACACCAGCGGCGGCCGGCCATAGGCCATCGCCTCGATGGCGACACGGCCAAGCGATTCCGGACGCCGCGACGGCACGGTCACGATGTCGGCCCAGCGATAATGCTCCGAAGGGTCCGGGATGAAGGGCAAGGCGCTGACCTGTCCGCTCAGCCCCATGGTTTCGACCAGTTCGGCCAGGGCGCGCTCGCGCTCGACGCTTTCGAAGGCGCCGCCGACCAGCCGCACCTCGATCCTTGACTTCAGCTCGGCCAGCAGCGAGGCGATCGCCTCCAGAAGCACTTCCTGGCCCTTGATCCGGTTGACGCGGCCCAGCAGCAGCACCCGCAGCGGGCGCTTGCCGTCATAGGTCATCGGCTCCGGCGCCGCCGGACCGGCAACGCCATTGTAGACAACGTAGGAGCGCGCGGATCTGGGCTCGCCGAACGTATCGCGCGTCGCTTTCGAGTTGAAGATGAGATCGGCGTGGCTCCAGTGCATCAGGCCGACGAGGATCCGGCGCAGCACGCCTTCGGGAATTTCATGGATGTGCAGCAGCGCCTTGGCGGGCAGCAGGCGCGAGGCCAACGCATAGTCGGCGACGATCGAGGTGTTGACATAGACGAGGTCGCAAGCGCCGAGGCGCCGCCATGCCCGCCACAGCGCGACGGGCAGCCGGGCCATCTCGACGGTCGCCAGCCTCAGCATTGCCTGCCGTCTCAGCACCCAGAGCGGTTCGAAGACGATGCGGCTGGCATGGGGTTCCAGGATTTCGACGATGGGTCCGCTGCGCGGCAGCACCACTTCGATGTCGGCCAACGGAAACGCGGCGCGCAGCGCCGCCACGCTCTCCGCGAAGCTGCGGTCGGAACCGTAGAGCTCGTATCCCTGATGGATGCAGGCAATCCGCATCTTCACATGCATCTTTCTGTCAGGGGTGGTGCGACGATTCCGCCGCCTGACCATACCGGCGACCGGAAACGTCAAGCCCAACACCCCTTTGGACTTCACTGGTTTTCAGCGTGGTCATGAAACGGATCTGGATCCGGTTCACCACACCGACGCTGCACGCCTTCCGCCGATTCTGGCGCGCAGAAGTCCATCAGCAAGGTTCATGCCGGGCTAATATATCCATTCGCGGGCCGACTGGCCCCGGCATCGCCTCGTTTCGATACACATACGTTCGGAAGGTTGACCGATAGTGAAACAACTCCGGCGGTTGGAACAAATATTTTACAACCCGAATGCGACAATGGCTGGAATCGGACCTGGCAGGCATATTGCAGGGCCGGTTTTGACACGGGACAGCCTTCCACAGCGGATCGGACGGATTTGAAAGCGCCAGCAGCCATGAAACCGGAACAGCCTTCCATCCTGATCCTGGGAACGCGCGGCATCCCCGCGGCCCATGGCGGCTTCGAGACCTTCGCCGAGAAACTGGCGCTCTTTCTGGTCGCACGCGGCTGGAAGGTTGGCGTCTACTGCCAGGACGAGGTCGAGCGGGTCGACCGGAGGGTGCGCCTCGACAGCTGGCGCGGCATCGACCTCATCCACGTCCAGGTCGCCTCGAAAGGCCCGCGCGCGACGCTGGAGTTCGACTGGCAATGCGTGCTCGACGCCGCGCGCCGGCCCGGCGTCTGCCTGGTGCTCGGCTACAATGGCGCGATCTTCCTGACCTGGCTCAGGCTGATGCGGCGCAAGGTCATCACCAACATGGACGGCATCGAGTGGCGCCGCCCCAAATGGGGGCGCGCGGCGCGCACCTGGTTCTGGATCAATGAGTGGATCGGCGCCTGGGCTTCGCACCGGCTGGTCGCCGACCACCCCGTCATTGCCGATCACCTGGCGACGCGCCGGCCGCGCAGCGCCATTTCCACCATCGCCTATGGCGCCGACCCGGTGACATCGGCACCCGAGGCGCCGGTGCGCGCGCTCGGCCTCGAGCCCGGGAAATACCTGATCTCGATCGCGCGCATCGAGCCCGACAACAACATACTGCCGATCGTCGAGGCCTTCTGCAGCCGCAAGCGCGACATGAAGCTGGTGGTGCTGGGCACGCTGTCCGACCAGATCCCCTATCATGTCGCTGTCCGCAAGGCGGCGAACGCCTCTCTGGTCCTGCCCGGCGCCATCTACGACCAGGCGGCGGTGAAGGCGCTGAGATACCATGCGCGCGCCTATATGCATGGCCACACGGTCGGCGGCACCAACCCTTCGCTGGTCGAGGCGCTGGCCGCCGGCAACATGGTGATCGCGCACGACAATCCCTACAACAGATGGGTGGCCGGGGCCGCCGCCATCTATTTCACCGACACGCAAAGCTGCTCCGAGCGGATGCAGACGGCGATGGAGGATGATGCGCTGGTCAAGGCCTGCGGCGAGGCCGCCAGGACACGCGCCCGCGAAGCCTTCCGCTGGGAGGATGTTCTGCTGGCCTATGAGAATGAAGCCTATCGGCTTCTTGGCGTCACATCAGCCAGAACGGCCGCGATCGACCACCCCTCGCCCGGCGCGGTATGACGGGCTGGTCGCGTCGGCGGCTTCTCACCACCGCGCTGTCGACAGCGCTGGTGCCCGCCGCTGCATCGCTGGCGCCACTTTCCGCCTCTTCCGCCGTTGCCGCCGATGGCGCATGGCGTTTCCGCCGCGGCGTCAACGCCTGGCCCTGGTTCGCGCTGACACGCGAATTTCCCGCACCGCGCACCGACTATGACTGGCCGCCCTTCCAGTCGCAGCGGCCGGTGCCGACCCCGGACGACCTTGGTCGGCTACGCCGGACCGGGCTCGATTTCATCCGCCTGCCCGTGGATCCCGGCCCGTTCCTCGCCGCCGACGCTACCACGCGCGCAAAATTGCTGGCCATGCTGGATGCCGCCGTTGCCGCCACGCTCGCCGCCGGCCTCGGCATCATCGTCAACGTCCAGGCCAATGGCGCCACCCATTACTGGAACCCCGATCGCATGCTCTCCAGCACCGAGGCTCCGGCCTTCGAGCTCTACCGGGCGCTGATCGGCGAGCTTGCCGGCAGGCTGGCGCGGTTCACGCCGGACATGGTGGCGCTGGAACCGGTCAACGAACCGGCGCAGTCCTGCGATTCCAACGTCTGGGCGCAGGTGCAGGCATCCCTGCTGACGGCGGCCAGGGCGTCGTCCCGGACCTTGCCGCTGGTCGTCACCGGCGGCTGCGGCTCGATGGTGAGCGGGCTGGCCGCACTCGACCCGGCGCCGCTGGCGGCCTTCGAACCGATCCTGTTCACCTTCCACTTCTACGAGCCCTATCTGTTCAGCCACCAGGGCGCGCCCTGGATGCGCGAGCCCGTCTACCGCTCGCTGAACAATGTGCCGTGGCCGGCCTCCGCCGGCTCGCTCGAACAGACGCTGGCCTCGGTCAGGGCGCGCATGATGCAGGATTCCGAGACCTCCGAAGCGGACAAGCAGGCCGCCTATGCCGAAACCGAGCGCGTGCTGAAGGTCTATTTCGACGCCCGGCCCGACCGCTGGTTCATCGACAAATATCTGAGCCAGGCGCGCGCCTGGGCCGATGCCCACGGCATTGCGCCGGAACGCGTCATCATGGGCGAATTCGGCGCGCTGCGCACCGATGCCCGCTATGTGGCGGCGCCCAACCCCGACCGCGCCCGCTACATTTCCGATGTCCGCCAGAGCGCCGAGGCGGCCGGCTTCCCCTGGGCCTTCTGGGACCTCTTCGACGGCATGGGCATGATGGACGACACCACGCGCGCGCTGGACCCGGCGATGGTCGAGGCGCTGGGGTTGAGGATGCCGGAATAGGCACCTGCCGTCGAGCCTGACGCCAACGGTGGGAGCTCAGCCCCTCAGAACACCATCTTCACCCCGATATTGGTGTCGATGCTGGCATTGTTGTTCAAGGCCGTGCCGTTGACGGCGCCGTAGAGCGAGACGGTGTCGGTCATCTTCCAGTTGCCACCGAGACCAAAGCTGACGCCGAAGAGGTTGGTGTCGCCTTCCGCCACGGTCGAGGCGATGCCGAGAAGGCTGACATCCGTGCCCGAGCCCTGGACGCGCTGCAGGGCGACGACGCCGAGTGTGCTGAAGAGGCTCCAGCGCTCATTGTCGAATTCAAGCTTGGCCAGCGCCCGCTCCTCCAGGAAGCCGGTATAGTGCGCGGACACCGTCATGTCGGCGCTGGAGCCGGTTTCGCCGTAGCCCTCGGCGTCGACGCCGAGATAGCGGACGCGCAGTTGCGGCGTCAGGCTGACACCGGGCTGCAGGGCGACACGATAGCCAAGGGCGAGCTCGGGCGAGACGAAAGTCGAGCCATAGTCGCCGCTGGCCGTTTCAGTGGCGAGGCCGCTGGTGACCATGCGCTCGGAACGGTTGTCGGCATAGCCACCGGTAAGATTCCCCTCGACAAAGGCCGCACCGGGCGACCAGCTGCCATAGAGCCCTGCATAGTACCATTTGGACTTGAGCGAGGAATCGCCGCCGGTCTCGGTGCGGCTGTCCGCGAGACCGAAGAAGCCGCCGAGGCGCAGCGTGTCCGAGAAGCGATGATCGCCGCCGAAGGCGGCGCCGACGAAATTCATCCAGGAGGCGGCGCTGGCCGCGTCCTGCGAAGCGACGCTCCGCCCGGCCAGGACGCGCGACCAGACGATGTTGCCGGCGGCGTCGCCAACGGCGCCGTTCGAGAAGCGCGAGAAAGCACTGTCCTGGCCTGAGCCGGCCAGCGCCGCGGAGGTAAATCCCCGGTCGACGGCATTTTCGTCGGCATAGGCGAGCGCGCCGCCGGAGGAACTGGCGACCGGCAAGGACGACGACGACAGCGAGAGGGCGTCGCTGGCGAGGCCAGAGAGCGAGCGGGTGATGTCGAGCGCGCCGCGCGCGCCGGCCTGCACCGCGGAACCATCGGCGACGATGATCTGGTTTCCCTTGACGACATAGGCGCTGCCGCCGGTCAGGATCGTGTTGTCCGCGGCATCGTAGTTGGCGACGTCGAGGATCCAGCTGCCATGGCCGAAGCGGGTGGTGTTGCCGGTGGTGCCGGCATAATCGATGACACCATCGAAGCGAGCGCCCTTGTCCAGGCCAAGGCTGTTGCCGTCCTTGTTCAGCAGGACCGCGGCGGTGCCGCCGGAGATCAGGCCCGTATTGGTCAAAGTGAGGGCGCTATCGGCGTAGATGCCGTATTGCCAGCCGGCGATGGTGCCTGAATTGTCGATTGTCGTCGTCGCGACCTGCGAAGAGACGCCGCTTACCGAGCCGCTGACCGTACCGCTGTTGGTCAACGCCAGATTCGCTTCGGCCGCCGTGCTTTGAGCGGAGACGCCAGCGCCAATCCTGCCGGCAATCTCTCCCGAATTGTCGATCGTGGTCGTGGCATTGAGCGAAAGGACGCCGTAGTAGCCGGAAATCCAGCCGCTGTTGGTCAACGCCAGGGAGGCGTTGGCGGCAGTGCTCCGCGCGTAGACGCCTTGGCCGTTGTCGCCGCCGATGAAGCCCGAATTGTCGATCGTCGTCGTGGCGACCTGCGAATAGACGCCGAACCGGCCGGTGACCTCGCCGCTGTTGGTCAACGCCAGAGACGCGTTGGCGGCCGCGCTGTCGGCATAGATGCCATACCCAGAGAGGTACTTGCCGGCGATGGTGCCTGAGTTGTCGATCGTTGTCGTGGTGACCTGCGAATGGACGCCGTAAATGCCGCCGATCGTGCCACTGTTGGTCAGCGCGAGCGACGCATCGGCGAGGGTGCTGAAAGCGAAGACGCCATCGCCGCCCTTGGGCACGACGTCGATGATCCCCGAATTGTCGATCGTTGTCGTGGCGGCTCGCGAAGAGACGCCTCCGTGGCCGGTGATGGTGCCGCGGTTGACCAACGCCAGAGACGAGCCGGCGGCCGCGCTGTCCGCGTAGACGCCAGCGCCCCCCGTACCGGTGATGGTTCTGGAATTGTCGATCGTCGTCGTGGCGACGTGCGAGGCGACGCCGAACGTGGCGGTGATCGTGCCGCTATTGGCCAACGCCAGGGACGCGTCGGCGTCGGTGCTGTCGGCGACGATGCCCGTGCCGTAGACGCCATAGCTGTCGATGCTGCCCGAATTGATGATCTTCGTGGTGACGCCGTGGGCCGCGACACCATCCCAATCGCCCGAATTGCCGATGGAGGAGATCTGGCCCGAATTGTCGAGTGTCAGGTCGCCGCCTGTTGAAATGGCCGCCGAAGAGCCCGAAATCGTGCCGGAATTGACAATGGTCGCGCTGACAGTGCTGACCATGTTGGAGGCGGTATAGACTCCGATGTTGCCGCCGATCGTGCCGGTGTTGGTCAAGTTGAAAGAGCCGACCGGAGTGTTCTTTATGTAAACTTCCGCGTGGATGCCGTAGCCGCTGTCGCTCCAGATGCGCCCCGAATTCGTGATCGCGGTGGTGCCGCCCCAGGCCCTGACAGCCGCGCTGTTGGGCGATGGGTTGGTGTTGGCGACGATGTCGCCCGAATTGTCGAGGGTCAGGTCGCCGATGGCCCTGAGGGCGAAGGAGCCGCCCGAGATCGTGCCGGTATTGGTCGCCTTCACCGTGTAGCCGTCGATGCCGAATACCTGCCCCGCCATGACCCCGGTGTTCGTCAGGTCAAGGTAGCGGTCCCCATCGAGGGCGTACCTGCCTTCGATCCTGCCATCGTTGACGATCGTGGTCACGCCACTGGAGCCCACATATATGGCTCCGTTCGATCCAAGGATGGTCGCGCCCGAGCGATTGGTCAGGGTCAGCGTTCCTTGCAACCGTATTGCCTGGGAACCGCTGATCGAGCCGGCATTGTCGATCGTCGTGGTGTCGGTGCTCGCCGTATCCCAAACGGCGCCGATCATGCCCGTATTGGTGTTGGTCAGGTCGACAGCGCCGCTCGTGCGGACGAAGCAGACCGCCGTCGCATTGGTGTAGGTCTGATCGTTGAGGGACAGTTGTGGGCAAGCGGCTCGCGCCACCGCGGGCGCGGCGAGGAGTGCGAGGGTCGATGCGGAGGCGAGGAGAAACGGCTTCATCTGCACGGGTCGGGTCTCGAAGGCTGGTCCAAACTGCTCCACCCTTGCCACGAATCTCCTGCGCAATCTTCTCGTTCCAGGCAACCGCGTCAGACTTTTTCTGGGAGCACTTTTTGCGACTGGGCGCCTGGAATCCAAGGCCGCGACGAAGATAGCGCCGACCGTCGAGACTAGCCGAAAGCTTCCCTGCCTTCCTCATCAACTCTGAGGAATGGCGGCGTCTCTGAGCCTAGCGTTTAGGGTGACGACGAAGCGCGAGGAGCATGACGCTAACGACGGCGAGGCAGGCCCTGTCGCTGGACGTCTGCTGGTCCGCGCCCGGCTTGCACCCTCTGCCCCACCACACCCCGCGTCGGCCGGTACAGCACCAGCGCGATCACCACGAATTTGGTCATCAGCGTGGTCTTCGACGCCAGGCTTTCGGAGGTGTTGAGCAGGATCAGCCAGCCCAGCATCAGCAGCCAGATGCCGGCATGGCAGCGGCGCGCCACTTCGTGCATGAACAGCGCGAAGCCGACAAACAACAGCAAGGTGAAGAAGGCGCCCTGGTAGAGCACCATGCGGATGATCGGGTTCTCGATGCCTTGCTCGAGGCCGCTGATGCGGCGCAGGCTTTCGATGAGATCGATGTCCGGCCCGACGATCAGGTCGCGCAGTTCGAAATGTTTGAACAGTTCGAACATCTCGACGCGGGCATTGGCGCTGCCGGAGTCCGACACGAAGCGCTCGAGCAACGCGTCGAAGAAGCCGTATGCCGCCGCGACCGCGATGACCACCGGCACCAGCGCGGCAAGGATCAGGCCGAGCGCCGCGCCAAGCAGGTTGACGCGCCCCGTGCGCAAGCCGCGCAGCCCCTGGATGAGCAGGTAGCAGCCGCCGAGCACGATGGTCAGCACCATCGCCGAGCGGCCGCCAAAGGCGACGAGAGCCGCAAATTGCAGGCCGATCAGTCCGAGCCGCAGCGGCATGGACAGGGATCTCGAACCGGAGAGCAGCGCCAGCACATAGATCGAGGTGACCGTGGCATTGGACAGCGGATGGCCCTGAAGCGCCGTCGAGCGCAGGTCGCTCATGAACACCTCGCCGTCGAGGCGATAGGGAAAGATCAGCGTCTTGGTGGCGAACTCGAACAGGGCGAGCAGCGCGTTCACGGTCATGATGCCGTGAACGACGGTCTGCATCCGGGCGAATGTCCTGTCGTCGTCCTCGGCCAGCATCATCACCAGCAGCGCCGGCGCCACGAAAGTGTCGATCATGCCGGCCATGCCGGGACGCTGCCTGGCGACAACGACCACCAGGAGCACGATCGAGATGACCGCCATCAGCGTGCTGGCCGGCCGCCGGTCGGCGACGGCCACCATATAGCCGACCGGATTGCCGAAGGTGCAGGCGCGCCAGGCAAACACTAGCACGAGCAGATAGGTCGACGGATGGATCTTGGTCGCCGGGTTGCCGGTCAGGCCATCGTAATTGTAACCCACCAGCCACAGCATGCCGCCGGAGATGGCGAACAGCAGCGCCACCGTCGCGACCAGGCCGAAGCGCGTGACCCAATCGACGGAATCGCCGGCGCGAGCTTGACCCGAACCGGCCCAGCCGACTGCCGGGGTGACGGCCCGGGTGCCGGTCCCGGTCGCGGCCATGTCAGGCCGCCTCGTCGACCAGCAAGGCGCCGGTCGGCAACCGCCCCATCACGGCAATGGCCTGCGAGGCCGCCGTGACGTCGCGCATCGGCGTCGAGTTCAGCGTCGCGACCATCACGATCTCGTCGACCATGGCGACCAGCGGCGAGGCGTTGAGATTGTCGGCCAGCGCGCCGCCGTCGACGACGACGAGATCGAAGTTGCGGCCCGCCTGGGCCAGCATGTGCTGCGTGAAATAGACGCCCTGCGCCTCGGAGAAGACGGCCTTTTGCCGGCCCCTGCCCAGCACCGCGACATTGCTGCCGGGGGTGTGCTGGCTCAGCGCCTCGAAGGCATATTCGCCGCGCAGCACGTCGAGCAGGCCGGGCTGCGGCTCCTTCTTGCCGCTGCCGGCATTGGTGTCGATGAACAGGACGCGGCTGCCCCTGGCGGCCGCGGCATTGGCGAGCAGCCGCGCCACCCGGCCGCGATGCGCGGCGTCTTCGGGCGGCGACGTCAGCAGGATGGACGGCACCAGCGGCCAGTTTGGCGGACGCCGGCTGGAGGCGAACAGGCGCCTCAGCGCCAGGCCCGCGACCGCATCCGTCTTCTGCCCGGCCGCGGCGGCGGCGCCGCCGCCGAAAGGCCACCAGCGGCGGCCACTGCCCGATTTTGCTGGCAGCACGCCGAACACCGGCGCGTCGATGGCCGATTGCATCTGCGCGCTGGAAAGCACGGTCGGCGAGGAATATTCCGCGATCAGCGCGAGCGCGGTGCCCAGCCCCAGCCCGCCGAAGAGGGCGCCGAAAACCAGCAGCGGCAAAGGCGGCCAGCTCTTTTTCAAGGCAGGCATGGCATTGGAGATGATGCGCGCATTGGTGCTGTCGACATTGATCTGCTCGCGCGTTTCCTGCGCCCGCTGCAGATAGGTGGCGTAGACCGAGCGCACCGCCTCAAGGTCGCGCTGCAATTCGCGCAGCCTGACCGAGGCCTGGTCGGTGTCGAGCGACTTGCTCTTCATGCCGGCGACCTTGGCCTCCAAAGCCTGCTGGTTGGCCAGCGCCCGCTCGTAGTCGGTTTCGGCGGCAGCGCCGATGCGGCCGAGTTCGCGCGCGATGAGGGCGCGCGTGTCGCGCAGCTGCTGCTGGGCGGCGATCATCGAGGGGTGGCGCGGCCCAAGCTCGGTGCCAAGCTGCGACACCTGGTCGACAAGCGTCGCCTCCTGTGCCCGCAGGCTGGAGATGACCGACGAGCGCATGGCTTCGGAAGTCGCGTCCGGCGCTCCACCGGAGCGGCGCAACTGGTCGACCTGCGCCTTCAGCGCCGCGGTGCGGCTCTGCGCGGCCGAAAGCTGCGTGTTGAGCTCGGTCAGTTCCTGGTCGCTGACCAGATTGCCCGCCGCCATCACCATGTTGTGGGCGGATTTGTAAGCCTCGACGGCGTTCTCGGCCTGCTGCACCCGCTTGCGCTGCTCGTCCAGCCGCGCGGTGATGGAATCGGAAGCGTCGGTGGCCATCTTCGCGCGCGCGCTCGCCTGGTCGGCCAGATAGGCCTGCGCGATGGCGTTGGCGAGCTTTGCCGCCTTGTCGGCGCTCTTGGCGGTGACGATCACGTCGAGCACCAGCACCTTGTCTGCACGCTTCACCGCCAGCCGCCGGCGCAGCGCATCGAGCGTCTTGCCCGTCCTGTCGGTTTCGGCCGAGCCCGAGCCCGAGCCCAGCACGCCACCGAGCAAGCGGCCCAGCAACCCGCCCTCTCCGTTGAATTCCGGATCCTCGGTCAGGTTGGTCGCCTGGATGGCCCGCAGCAGCACGCCCGTCGACTGGACGACGCTGACCTGGCTTTCCACCATGGTGATGCCGCCATCGGGCGGAACGCGGCTCGGATTGACGTCGTTGGTGACCACCTGCAGGTCTTGCGGATCGATTAGGATTTCCGAAACCGAACTGTAAAGCGCCGGCGTGAACAGCCCATAGAGCAGCGCCCCAAGGGTCAGCAGCGCGGCGGTCAGCAAGATCAGGAAACGGCGGCGCACCAATATGCGCTTCAGGTCACCCAGCTCGACGGTCGAGGATGCATAGGAGGCCGTCGGCATTGGCTCCGGGGCAGCATATTGCATGGCCTCCGGAGCGGGTTGTTGCGGCAACGAGAGCAGGGATGATTGCAAAGGTCGCTCCGACAACACTCCATGTGCCTGCAAGTTTAAATTGCAGCTTCGACCTAGCTATTCCTCCAACTGTTAAAACACTGTTAATTATGTTGGGAGCTCTTCTGATTTTTGGCACGGAGTTTGCCTAATAAAGGTACGTGCGTGTCGACACGGGACTGGCGAGCAGGAGACGGGTGGAAATGGGGCAGCAGATCAGTCCAGCCCATCCGTGCGGCCATCTCCCGTGCCCAATTTTCGAACACCAGCCAGATACCGATCAAGATGCTAGGGGTGCGACATGCAAGTGAGCCTGCGCCTGGACAGCGAATGCGTCCGTGCTTTTCACCTGCTGCTGCTGCAGCGCCTGGCGGCACTGGCGCAGGTCGAGGTGTCCGTCGATGCCAGGCCGGCAGGAAGCGGCATTCCAGGCAGCGCCGCGGCATTGTTCCAGCTTGAGAAAGCCATCCATGGCCTGCCGGCGGACGGGCTGGCCAAGCGCCTGCCGCCGTCGGCGCTGGCGCCTTATCGGACGCAGCCGCCCGCCTCTCCCGATCTGGTGATCGACCTCTGCGGCGACGTGAGCCTGGAAGGACCGCGGGTCTGGCGCGTCACCTATGACGGCGCCGCCGGCGAAGCGGCCTTGCTGGCGCTGATCCTCGACGGACGCACCCCGATTGCCCGCATCGAGGAGAGCGGCGCCACCGTCGCCGAGGGACGCCTGGGCACCGAATATGGCGGCATCGCGCTGGCCTCCTTCCAGGACATGCTGGCGCGCACGGCAAGCCTGATCCTCGCGGCGATGCCCCCCTCGGCAATGAATGGCGCGGCGCGAGCCGCTTTGCCGGTGCTGCCGGAACCAGCGCAAGCCGGCGCCCCGCCGGCGATACCCTCCACCACCAGGCTCGGCATCAGGGCGGGCAAGGCGCTGGCGCGGCGCATCGTCCAGAAGATCTACCATCTCTGCTACAACGCCCCGCACTGGAAGGTTGGCTGGCGCGAGACCAGGGGGCAGGATCTGTTCGACCTGCGCGCGCATCCGGCGACCGGCTGGCAGGTGCTGCCCGACGACGGCAGCCGCTTCTACGCCGATCCGTTCCCGATCCTGTACCGGGGACAGGTGACCTTGTTCGTCGAGGATTATATCCACCGCCTGGGCCGGGCCATCATCTCCGCCGTGCCCTTCGGCCCGTCGGGACCGATCGGACGTCCGGAGCCGGTTCTCGACCTGCCCTACCACCTCTCCTACCCCTTCGTCTTCGAGCGCGACGGCGAGGTCTGGATGGTGCCGGAAAGCTGTGCCAACCGCACCGTCGATCTCTACCGCGCCACCGCCTTCCCCGGCGGATGGGTCAAGGAAGCGACGCTCTTGTCCGACATCGTCGCCAGCGACGCCACCCTGGTCGAGCATGGCGGGCGCTGGTGGCTGTTCGCCACGGTCCGCGACGGCGGCGGCGCCTTTTCCGATGCGCTGCATCTGTGGTCGGCGCCGGATTTCCGCGGACCCTGGACGCCGCATCCCAAAAACCCCGTGCTGGTCGACATCGCCTCGGCGCGGCCGGCCGGCCGCATGGTCAGGCGCGGCAACGACCTGCTGCGTCCGGTGCAGGATTGCCGCAGGAGCTACGGCGCCGCCCTTGGCATCGCACGCGTCGCTCACCTTGATTTGAACGGCATGGAGCAAGTCGTCGAGACCATCTTAACTCCTGGCGCGCTATGGAATGGGCGCAAGCTGCACACGCTCAACGAAGCGGGCGGCCTGGAATTCATCGATGGCTCGGCGATCGCGCCGCGCTGGAAACAGAAGCGTTCGCCGTTAACGTAAACAATCGTTACTACCAGCCACCCGTGCTGGTTGCTTGAGGTTGATATGGGTCGGGAAGATATTTCCACTGCAGATTGCGCAGGCGCAAGATGACCGGCAGAAAGGGCAACGACATGACCACCGCCACGGCTGGCCCGACCGAAGTCGACGTCGCGATCATCGGCGCCGGAATGGCCGGCACCACCTTGGCGATGGCGTTGGGGAACGCCGGCCGCAAGGTGGCACTGATCGATCCGCACCGCGTGCATCACGACGAGTTCCGGGCCGAGAAGATCGGCGCGGACCAAATGCAGCTGTTCGAGAAGCTCGGCCTCGACAAGATGGTCATGCCGCTCGTCACCTCGTATACGGACATAGATGTCTTCCGCCTCGGTCAATTCTTCGCCCGTGAAAAGAAATGGGAGTACGCATTTTCCTATGGCAAGCTGATCAACGGCCTGCGCGACGCACTGCCGCCGCAAGTGCCGATCACGGTCGGCAAGGTGGCCGAGATCTCGACCGGACCCGACCGGCAGCGGCTTGTGCTGGCCGACGGCGCCGTCATCGATGCCCGCCTGCTGGTGGTGGCCACCGGCCACAGCGAATCGGTGCGGCGCGCCATCGGCGTCGAGCGCATCGAATTGTCGAAGGCGCATTCGCTGTCGATGGGATTCGACCTCGCTCTTGCGCGGCGTGACTGCGCCTTTGGGGCGGTCACCTGCTACGGCAAGCGAGCCTCTGACCGTGTCGCCTATCTCACCGTCTTTCCCATCGGCGACAAGATGCGCGCGAACATGTTCGTCTATCGCACCGTCGCCGAACAATGGACGCGGGACTTCCGCGCCGATCCGCAAAAAATGCTTCGCGAACTGATGCCGGAGATATCGGCGCGGTGCGGTGACTTCGAGGTGACGAGCCCGGTCGAGGTGAGGCAGGTCAATCTGACCACGACGCAAGGCCATCGCCGCGACGGCGTCGTCTTCATCGGCGACGCATTCAGCACGACATGCCCGACGCCGGGCGTCGGCATCGGGCGGGTCATGGTCGATGTCGATCAGCTCCATTCCGTCCACATTCCGCGCTGGCTGGAAACACCAGGCATGGCGGCTGACAAGATCGGCGCTTTCTATGACGACCCGGTCAAGGCGGCCTCCGACAAGGCAGGCATGCGCGTGAGCTTCTACGCCAAGCAGATCACCACCGAAACCGGACTGGAATGGCGCGTGCGGCGCCTGCGCAACAACACGGCGCGTCAACTGATGATCATCGGCCGCAAGATGCGCCATTTGGGACCACGACGGCAGCCCGGAATGGCGTGAGGGGCCTCTTCCACCATTGAAGGCAGAGGCGTCTTCGCCTCTCGTTCACCCGGGGAGAAGGGAAGCGCGCCAGCCTTGTAATGCGGGCGGCGTGGCGGAAGGCGAGGCCATCCCCAAAAGCACGAGGCGCGATCAACTGACCGCGCCTCGTATGTCTTCAGGCGAATGCGCCAAGCCGCTCAGGGGGGCGGCGGCGAACCTGACGAAGGGGCTGCCTGGGCCGTGACGGCCGAAAGCCGCTCACGCTTCTGCCAGCTTGGCTTCTCGTATTTTTTCACCGGTAGTGCCCTCCACGTTGGGTGCAGTGGCACACAAACCGCTTCTGCGCGCGGAGTCAATTGAACCAGGAGAGGTTCCCAACATCGCGATGACAGGCGGAGGCCCCGCCTCGGCATAGTTGTCGACGGCCGCCAAGAGCCTCCGATCCCTCCACCCGCACCGGAGCCCCAGGCGCCTGTCGTCATCGCACTATTGCACATCCGCAACACCGCCCACTTTTAGGCCGAGCTGTATTAGCGTCTTCCGTTGACAATCTTCGGTGGCCCGAGCAGGCTCCTGGCCTGAGGGGAAAACTGGGGACTGCACATGAAGAAGGCCTATCAGAAGCCGGTGTTGCTCAAGCGCGAGCGGCTTTCGGCCGTCACCGCTGCTTGCACGCCATCGACCTGCCTGCCTGTCTGAAACAGGCCACCAGGTTAGGGGGCCTCTATCGCCCGCTGGTTCCTGCCAGCGGGCTTTTTCATGCGCGGTCGCCAGACGGACGCATCATCCTCAGCCCAGCTGCAACCCGGCCTTTCTCGCCGCCTCGCGCAGGAACGGCAGGCCGACGCCGATCACATCGTCGGGATTGTCAGCCACCGGCCGCCACACGGCGAGCCCGCCGGCAATGTCGACATCGACGTGGTTCATGCTTTCGAGCGTGATGGCGCCGGTGTAGCCGATATCTGATATGGCCTTCATGCAGGCCGCCCAGTCGAGCATGCCGCGCCCGGGCACGCCACGATTGGCTTCCGAGACATGGACATAGCCGAGATAGGGCGCCGCCGCCTTGAAGCCGGCCTCGAAGCTCTCCTCCTCGATATGCATGTGATAGGTGTCGAGATGGATGAAGATGTTGTCGGCGCCGACGCGTTCGATGATGCGCGCGGCATCGATGCCGCGGTTGATAAGATGCGTCTCGTAGCGGTTGCAGGGCTCGATGCCGAGCTTCAGCCCATGCGCCTTGGCGGCCCTGGCCGCGCGCACCAGGAAACGGCACATGCCGTCGATCTCCGCTTCGGTCGGCGCCCGTCCCGACGTCTTGCCGATCGTGCCATAGGTGACGCCGCCCAGCGCTTTGCCGCCCACCGCCTCGCAGACGCCGAAGGCCGGTTCGAGAAAGGCCAGCGCCTCGTCCGGCCGTGCCGCCACCTCAAGTGAAGCCGGCAGGCCAAGCGACGGAACAAGCTCGACATTCCAGCGTTCGGCGAAAGCGCGCGTGCGCTGGGTGTCGATCTCTTCCGGCCGCAGCAGCGGGATCTCGAGCAGGCCGATGCCGAGCCCCTTCAGCCGCTCCATCTGCGGCTCGATCAGTTCCAGGTCCCAGACCGGGGCGATGGCGAAAGTGTGCAGTCCAAAAACGTTCATCTCGGCCTCTCTGTTGGCGCGCCGCCGCGACGCTGGTGTCGCCACAACCGACCAATCGGCTATTACTGATTTGCCGGATGCGGGCCGTTGCCTGGCGAGCCGACGGATTCCCGCATCAGGACCTGGCAAGGTTCGAGGCGTGCGGTCGGCGGCCCCTCCCCGCCTTCGATCCTGGCAAACAGCGCCTCCATGGCGTGGCCGGCGATCTGGCGCACCGGCTGCACCACGGCGGCGATGGCCGGCCATGTCACCTGCATCCATTCGGCGTCGTCGAAGCCGACCAGCGAAATGTCGTCGGGGCAGTGCCAACCGCGCCGCCGGAACTCCGACAGCGCCACCAGCGTGCCCTTGAGGAACAGCGAATAGACCGCCGTCGGGCGCTCGCCTTTCGCAAAATAGTCGCGCAGCTGTGCCCTGAGCGGCTCGACATCGCTTTCGGCAAGCACGACATCGATGCGCGCATCCGGCGCCAGCCGCAGCGCCGTGGTGCGAAACCCGTCGAGGCGGGCGCGCACCGTCGCCGCCTGCTCGCCAAGGCCGACCACCAGTATATGGCGATGGCCCTTGCCGATCAGTTGGCCCGCCACTTCGGCGCTGGCCGCGGCACTGTCGGCCGACACCGTGTCGAAGGCGTCGTCGGACAGCACGCGGTCGATCAGCACGCCGGTCATGCCGTTGGCCTTCATGAAGGCGGCCGCCGGGCCATGCTCGTTGCGCACCGGCGCCAGCACCACGCCGGCCACCCGCCAGTCATGCATGCGGGCGAGGATTTCCGTTTCGCGAGCTTCGGATTCGCGGCTCGACGCCGCCACCAGCGTGTAGCCGCGCTGTTCGGCGAGGCTCTCGAGCTGGGTGACCATCTGGCCGAAGAACTCGCTTTCGAATTCCGGCATGATGGCGCCGATGATGCGGCGCTTGGCCCGGCGCATGTCGGAGGCCAGCGGATCGACGCGGTAACCAAGCTGTTCGATGGCATCCAGGACGCGCTGCGCATTCTCGGGCTTCACCGTGGCGACGCCAGCCATGACCTTGGAAACGGTGGCGGCCGACACGCCTGCGCGGCGGGCCACATCGTGGATCGACGCACGCCGCTGCTGGTCCTGCCTGTGCGCCATCTGCTCCTCCTCCCGAGGCGCGGGCAGAGGCAATTTCTGCCCGCTGGATAAATGAGTAAATCGATTTTTCGCAGTTGTAAATCGGTTAATCGGCGGTATTTTGCTGTCGAGCCACATGTCGCCCAATGATGTGAAACGGTTTTGGGACAACGACACGGGCAAGGCAAAAATGCGCGGCGTCGGACCGCGCCGGGAGGAATCGTCGTGCCAGACAAGGATTTGCCGCTGGTGATCAGCGCGCCGGAACCGCGCTCGCTGGAACTGATCTTCACGCCGCCGCAGCTGGCCCGCTTTCGGGCAAAATACCGCATCGTCGAGACCACGGCCGACGGCGTCGCCAAACTGCCGGCCGATGTGCTGGCGCAGGCCCGATACATCGTCGGCCAGCCGCCGATCTCCTCCGAGACGCTGGGACAGATGACGGCGCTGCGCTGCGTCTTCAATGTCGAGTCCAACCTCCTCAACAACATGCCTTACGAGACGCTGTTCGCGCGCGGCATCCACGTCGTCACCACCGGTCTGGTCTTCGCCGAGCCAGTGGCCGAGCTTGGCCTTGCCATGGCGCTGAACCTTGCCCGCGATATCGTCGATGCCGACCTCGCCTTCCGCCGGGGCGAAGAGCTGTGGGGCGGTGACGGCAACCAGACGGCGCGGCTCCTGTCCGGCGCCAATGTCGGCATCATCGGCTTCGGCGATCTCGGCCGCGCGCTGAACCGGCTGCTGACGGGCTTCCGCACCCGGACCAAGGTCTTCGATCCCTGGCTGCCGCCGTCGATCCTGATCGACAATGGCGTCGAGCCGGCCTCGCTGGACGACGTCCTGACATCGAGCGACTTCGTCTTCGTCGTCGCCTCGGTGACCTCCGAGAACCAGGGCTTTCTTGGCGCGGACGCCTTCGCCTCGATGCGCAGGGGCGCCGCCTTCATCCTGCTCAGCCGCGCCGGCGTCGTCGATTTTAACGCGCTGATGGCGGCGGTGAAGAGCGGCCACATCGTCGCCGCCAGCGATGTCTTTCCGGAAGAGCCGCCGGCACGGGATCATCCGGTTCGCTCCCTGCCCGGCTTCCTGCGCTCCGCCCACCGCGCCGGCGCGCTCGACATCGCCTTCAAGCGCATGGGCGACATGGTGCTGGAGGACATGGACCTGATCGACCGCGGCCTGCCGCCGCTGCGCTCCAAGCGCGCCGAGCGCGAAACGGTGTCCAGGATGCGCTCAAAGCCTGTGGACAGGAACTAACGGGCCGGCACACTCCGCCGGCCTGCCTGCTTGACAATGAGCCGGCATCCAACGAACCTCAACCCTTCGAACGGGCGGAGGACTCCAATGCGAAAGCCTTATGACAAGCCCACCCTCGTCAAGCGGCAGAAGCTGGCGGCGTTGACAGCGCAGGCGGCGGTCTCGGGCGGCGGCCCGATCGGCCCGGTCGGCTAGGGTCTCGACGCATTTTGACCGACCGGCCGGCAGGCAGCATCCGTCGCGCGCGTAGCGGAGCAGGACCGCAGCGGCGATTTTAGCGTCAACTTGACAAAAGTCGCCCGCACGCGCTTACCTCAGCCATTGCCAAGCAAAGGGGGCTTGCATGAAAAAGACCTACCAGAAGCCGCTTTTGGTGAAGCGTGACAGGCTGTCGGCCGTAACCGCTGCATGCACTCCTTCGAATCCTTGCGCAACGTGATTTCTATACGGGGGAATAGGCCATGAAGAAAACCTACGCCAAGCCGACGCTCTTGAAGCGTCAGAAACTCTCGGCAATTACCGCGGTTGCTTGCACCTCGGTTTGCGTCTGAACCGAAGGCCTGTCGAAAGCTTGAGGAACAGGCGAGGTCTCGCGACCTCGTACAGGGAAGCTTTGGCTGATCCGCAAGCCCGGAAGCCGGCGGGCTTCTCCTTGTGATGGAACGATCGTCGCGCTGACAGGTTTTGTCAAAGGCCGGGCGGTGGGACGCCCGGCCTGCTCAAGAAGGCCCGTCACGATTGGTATTGTGGCGGGCCTTTTCGTATCGGCCTTCATGCCACGCTATTGGCCAAAGGTCCCATTCGCGGCGGCGCGATCTTGTGCGAGATTGGCGCAATATAAGAGATTGCTTAATAATGGTTCGGACAGCTGTCGAGGGGGCGGTGTCGTGCCAATTCGCAGGAATCTTGCCGCGAATCTGCGACGGCTGGTCAGCAGCCATGCGTCGGTGGCCGCCGTATGCCGCGGGTTGAACATGAACCGCACGCAGTTCGAGCGCTATCTGCAAGGCAAGAGCGTGCCCAACCGGGCCACCGCCACGCTGATCTGCGCCTATTTCGGCATTGACGAGGATGAATTGTACCGCGCGCCGGAAGCCCCCGCGCCCGAACGCAAGGCCCTGTTGCCGATCCACCAGACGCTCTACGAGAACATGGTGCGCGGCCCGGCTCCCGCCATCGCCGGCGGCACCTACTTCACCTACTTCACGGTTCCCGACCGCTCCGACCTTGTCATGCGGTCGGTCACCTTCGTGCGGCGCGAGGCCGAGCTGGTGACCTTCAGGCGCGTGACCCGCTGGGCCGAGGGCCATCGCCAGGGTGGACCGCGGGCGTTGGGCTGGCACTATGGCGTGGCCATTTCCCGGCTGAACTGGATCTATTTCGCCGGCGTCAACCGCCGCCAGACCACGGAGCCGTCGCTCATCACCGTGCAATGGGCACCCTTCTCGGACCCGGTCCTGGTCGGCAAGGCCTTTGTCCTGACCGGCTCCGGACCGGCCTGCGTATCGGTCATCATGCGCCAGGCAGTCGGCAGGTTCAGCCTCAGGCAGGTGCTGGGGATGTGCCGGCCCGTCAGCCTCGACGACCCGCTCCTCGACCAGTTCGTCGTCAGCCTTGTGCGCGAAGGCCAGGCCATTCCAGCAATGGTGTGAAACGATTTTCCCGGGAAAAGCGCGTGGCGCTTTTCCCCTTGGGAATTGTGCCGAACATGCAAATGCGGCGGTCAGGCATTTCCGTGAAACGATGAACAGTCTTAGACTGGCATTTCCGGCGGACAGGAAGCCGGGCGCAGCAGGGATTCGCGATGCTCAACAGCTTCGACTATGGCGGCAAGGAAGCCGAAACGGTGCACGCGCTGGAGGAGGACATCATCTTCGGCCGGCTGGCGCCCGGCACGCGCCTGGTCGAGGACGTGCTGTTGGCCCGCTTTCCGGTCTCGCGCCACATCATCCGCCAGGCGCTCTACCAATTGGAGAGGCTGGGCATTGTCACGCGCGAGCGCAACAAGGGCGCCATGGTGCGCCGGCTCTCGCCGGAGGAAGTGCGGCAGATCTACGAAGTGCGCGAAATGCTGCAGCGCCAGGCGGCGCTGATGATCCCCCTGCCGGTCAGCGAGGCGCTGATCGCGCAGTTGGAGGAGATCCACCGCATCTACAGCGGCCATGTCGACAATGGCTACCTCAGGGGCATCCACGAGGCCAATGACCGCTTCCACCTGACCATGTTCTCGGCCTGCGGCAATGCCTATCTCGTCTCCTCGATCGAACACTATATGCGCCTCAGCCTGCCGGTGCGGGCCAATTCGCTGGCCGACAGGGAAAAGCTCGACGTCTCGCGCCAGCACCACGCGATGATGATCGAGGCGCTGAAGCGCCGCGACAATTGGGTGCTGGCGCAGCTCTGCGTCGATCACCTGCAGCCGAGCAAGGTGTTTTACCTCCAGGAGATCGAGACGGCGCCCGCGGGCGCCGGTTAGTCGTCCATCCGTATTGCCGCAAAAGAAACAAGGAGATAGTCGACGAACGTTCCTCTACCTGACCTTGACGACGACCTTGCCCTTGGCACGCCCCGCTTCGACGTAGGCCAATGCCTCTTTGGTCTCCTCAAATGGAAAAGTCCGATCGATGACGGGGCGTATGATGCCGGATTCGATGAGCGAAGTGATCTTGCCCAGTTGATCGCCCTGCGCCCACATGAAAAGGAAAGAATATCCGACACCGGCGCGCCTGGCCTTGCTGCGTATGCCGCGGCTCAGCAGGCGCAGGACCAGCTTCAGGACCATGTTGAGCTTCTGCTTTTCGGCAAATTCGGGATCCGGCGGACCGGAAATGGAGATGAGTTTCCCGCCCGGCTTGAGGACATGCAGGGACTTTTCGAGCGTTTTGGCGTCCTGGCTGTTCAGGACGACGTCGTAGCCTTGCAGGATTTTCTCGAAATCGTCTTTCTTGTAGTCGATGACGATATCGGCTCCGAGACCTTTCACCAGGTCGGCATTCGCCGCGCTCGCCGTCGTCGCGACGGTTGCGCCGAGATGCTTCGCCAGTTGGATGGCGAAGGTCCCCACTCCGCCCGAACCGGCCTGGATAAACACCTTCTGGCCCTTCTTCAGCCCGGCTGTCACGACCAGCACCTGCCAGGCGGTCAGGCCCACCAGCGGAATCGAGGCGGCTTCTTCCATGCTGAGGTTTTTCGGCTTCAGCGCCACATCGGCTTCATCCATGGCGATGGATTGCGCGAACGTGCCGATCCGCCCGTCGCGCGACCGCGCGTAGACTTCGTCACCGGGCTTGAATTTGCGGACTTTCGATCCGGCCCGAACGACGATCCCTGCCACGTCATGGCCCAGGATGAACGGCGGGCGATAGGGCAATATCGGCTTGAACTCCCCATCCCGGAGCTTGGAATCGAGAAGGTTCACCCCGGCGGCGTGAATTTCGACCAGGACATCATTGTCCCGCAACTCGGGCTCCGGCATTTCGCCGAGCCGCAGCGCGCCCTTCTTTTGATACTTGTCGACGACAAAGGCTTTCATCATGGTCGCTTTCCAAAAAAACGATTTGTATGGCCGGCACGAAAAAGGCCGAGCCATACTTGCGTGTCGCATATGCCTGAAGTCAGTGGCTTCGTTCAGACAGGCAGGCGAAACTGCTTGCGCAAGATTTTGTCGAACATCGCGGCCGGCGCGAAGCGGCGCAGCATGCTGACCTGCCGCGCTGCCTTGCCGGCGGTGTAGCGCCGCAGCGGATGCCGGTCGGTCGCCGCCTTGAGAACCGCCTTCGCCACCACGTCCGGCAGATCGGCCTTGGGCATCACGTCGCGAAGCAATGCCTCGAAACCGGCCCGCGCCTGATCATACTCCTTCATGACGGAATCGGGCTCGAATCCGTTCTGGTCGAAAACGGTGCGCACGAATGCCGGTTCGATGACCGAAACGCGAACATTGAACGCGCGAACCTCATGGTCGAGCGATTCCGAATAGCCTTCAAGCGCGTGCTTGACGGCCGAATAATGGGCCGAGTACGGGGCCGGGACCAACCCCAGGATCGAGCCGATATTGACGATCCGCCCCTCGCCCAGCCGCCGCATCGACGGCAGCACCGCGTGGGTCATCCGCATGACGCCAAACAGGTTGACGTCGAACAGGGCTTGCGACTGCGAGACCGAGGACTCTTCCGCGCCCCCCAGCAGCCCGATACCGGCATTGTTGACCAACAGGTCTATGCGGCCGGTCTTGCCGAGGACAGTCGAGACAAGGGACGCGACAGACGCGTCGTCGGTCACGTCGCAAACCAGCATCGATATCTCGTTCGAACTCTGGTTGGATGCCTTGCGGCTGGTGCCGAAGACGGTGAAGCCGGCGCGTGCCAAAATCTCGGCGCTGGCACGGCCAATGCCTGAGGAGGCGCCGGTCACAACAGCGGTCTTTCCCGAATTCCGGTTCATTGCGAAGGCTCCAAACGTAAGAGGTCTTGCTGGCCGCGGCCAGTTGCATTATGATCGTAATATCACATTACACTCATAATGCAATAGGGAAAACGAGAAGGAACCATCATGCGCTATGACAAGGGCCGGAAGGACGCATCCCGCAGCCGGATCATGGAGGTCGCTTCGCACCGCTTCCGAGGTGACGGCATCGCCGCGTCCGGATTGGCCAGCATTATGAGCGACGCCGGGATGACGAACGGCGCCTTCTATCCGCACTTCCAGTCCAAAGCCGACCTCGTGCGCGAGAGCATGGCATCGGCACTGGAGATCCAGTCGCAGCAATTACAGCAGGCACTGGCCTCAGGCGGCCTGGAACTGGCCCTGGCGATGTATCTGTCGCCCGAGCACCGGGATCATCCGCAGACTGGCTGTGCGTCCGCCGCGCTGTTGCCGGAAATCGCGCGTCAGCCGCCCGAGACGCGCGCGCTCTACACCGAAAAGCTGCTGACCCTGGTGCACCAGTTGGCCAAGGACCTGCCGCCGCACACCCGCGACCCAGAAGGCGTGGCGTTGGGCGTCTTCGCCGCGCTCATCGGCGCCCTTCAATTGGCCCGAGCGGTCGAAGGAACGGAATTGTCGGACCGCATCCTGGCGGCGGGCGCGGATGCGGCGCGTGCGCTAACCCAGCCGAGGCAGAAGGATGAAGCATCCTAAAGCCATTGACGAGCAGCTATTGCCTCGAAATGTCGAGGACGTAAGGTCAGAACCGGCCGGCGGCGAAAGGCGCAAGTCTTTCGCTGTTGGGTCGCCGGCCGGCGATGAGGTCGCCAACCAGCCGCGCGGTGACGGCCGAGAGCGTCAGCCCGAGATGGCCATGACCGAAAGCGTAGATCACGTTCGCATTGCCGGGCGACGGGCCGATGACCGGCCTGGAATCCGGCAGCGAGGGACGGAAGCCCAGCCATTTCGAAGACGGCTGGCCGAGCGTGGGGAAGAACTGCCGCACGCCGCGATCGAGCAGCGCCAGCCGGCGCGGATTGGGCGCAGAGGCCAGCCGGCCGAGCTCGACCGTGCCGGCGACGCGCAGCCGGCCGGCCATCGGCGTCATGTAGAAGCCGAGATCGACCGGGCACACCGGCCGCGTCAGCGCCGGCGTCGGTGTGGCGAATTCGAGGTGATAGCCGCGCTCGGTTTCGAGCGGGATGCGGTCGCCGGCCTGTGCCGCCAGCGGCCGCGAAAAGGCGCCGGTGGCGATCACCACCTTGTGGGCGCGCAGGCTGAGGCCGCCGGGACCGCTGAGGTCGACACCGCCGGCATCGGCCCGCAGCCCCGTCACCTCGCCTCGCAGCAAGGCGGCGCCCCGGCCTGCCGCCGCCTTGAGCAGCCGCGCCATCATGGTCTGGGGATCGGTCAGGTTCATCGACTGCGGAAAGAACAGCCCGCCGCCCTGCACCGCCGGCAGGTTCGGCTCAAGTGCTGCCACTTCGCTGGGGTTCAGCACCGCCTGGTCGACGCCGAATTCGGCGCGCAACGCCCGGCTCGACGCGCCGCCGGCAAGATCGCCCGGGCGACGGTAGAGATAGAGGCAGCCATTGCGGCGCAGCAGGTCCGCGGCGTCGGCCTCGACAGCCATCTCCTCCCAGGCCGGCAGGGAATCGGCCAACAGGCCGGCCATCGCCACGGCGTTGGCATGGGTGGCGGCAGGCAGCGACTGCCTGGCGAAGCGCAGCAGCCACGGCGCCAGATGCAGAAGCGCCGTCCAGCGCAGCGAAAACGGGCTGTCGGCGTCGAGAAGCAGTTTTGGCAGCGCGCGCAGCACCGCCGGATTGCCGACCGGCATGCAGGCATATTCGGCCAGCGTCCCGGCATTGCCAAACGAGGCGCCGGAGCCCGGCTCGTTGGGATCGATGAGCAGGACTTCGCGGCCGTCGCTGGCCAGGCGCAGCGCCGTCGCCAGCCCGACCACGCCCGCCCCGATGACGGCTATCTCGACAGTTCTGGTCACGCGAATTCCCTCAGGCAAATCATTGGGGCATCAGACAAAACCCGGCAATTGCAGATGCCCGGCCGACAGCAAGTCGGCCATGGTGGTCAGCGCCGTGCGCAGGTCGTCCTGCGAGCGCGCGGCACCGACATTGATGCGCACGCCGTGCTGCACCGGCTCGCGGCCGACGGCGAAGGCGTCGCCCGGCAGCAGCGCCACGCCGCGTTCCAGGCAGGTGCGGGCAAAACCGGCGCCGCGCCACGGCTCGGGCAGGCGCAGCCACGCATGGGTGGAGCTCGGCTGGCTCTGCACATCGTAGCCGCCGAGGATTTCGCTCAGGATCGCCTGGCGCTGGCGCAGTTCCTGTTTCTGTACCTCGATGATGCGCGCCGCCGCGCCGTCCTCGATCATGCGCGCGCCGATCAGCGCCGTCAGCGGGCTGATGCTCCAGCAATTGATGCGCAGCGCCGCCGCCACCTGGCCGGCAATGGCACGCGGCGCGATGACGAAGCCGAGCCGCAAGCCGGGCGCCAGGCATTTCGACAAGGCGCCGATATGCACCGTCAGCTCCGGCTCCAGGCTGGCAAAGGAAGGCAAGGCCTCGTCGGCCAGCGGCCTGTAGACGTCATCCTCGATGATCAGCACATTGTGGCGGCGCGCCACGGCGGCAAGCTCGTGGCGGCGCGCTTCGCTCAGCGTAATCGTCGTCGGGTTGTGCAGCGTCGGCACCAGGAATACCGCGCGCGGTCGCAGCTGCGCGCAGGCGGCGTCGAAAGCATCCGGCCGCATGCCGCCGCGATCCATGGCGACGCCCCTGAGATCCAGCCCATGCACGCGGCAGAGCGCGTTGATGCCCTGATAGGTCACCTCATCGGCCAGCACCACCTCGCCTTGCCGCGTCACCGCCCCAAGCAGGCAGTCGAGCCCGTGTTGGGCGCCGGCCGCCAGCACGACGCGGCCGGGGTCGCCGTCACCGGCAACCGCTTTAAGCCAATCGGCGATCGCCGCGCGGGCCCAGAGCGGCCCTTCCGGCGGATGATAGTCCTGCAGCGAGGCATAGTGCGGATCCCTGGACAGGCGCGGCAGCAGCGCCGCTAGCGCGTCGAGATAGGCCGAGGTGGCGGGGCGATTGACCGACAGGTCGATGATGCCGCTCTCGTCGCTCGGCGCCGAGACGAAGCCCGGCCGCTCGCCGGCCTGCCTGGCCGCCACCGTCGTGCCCCGTCCTGGCCGCGCCTCCAGCAGGCCGCGCTGCTGCAGCGTCGCCAGCGCCCGCGTCACCGTGGTGACGTTGATGCCGAGCGCCCGCGCTATGTCGCGCTGCGGCGGCAGCCGGTCGCCGACCGCCAACGTGCCGGCGGCAATGCGCTCGGCGATCGCGTCGGCGAGACGGCGATAGACCGGACTTTCATCCTCGGTAAGGCGGAGATCGCTGAGCATGCTGGATGGATTCGGGGCTTCGGCTTTGTCGAGGGCTTAGCATAAGACAATTCGCCGGACAATAGCTCTTGTGTGACATCAATTTGGCTTCTCCAGCTGAAAATATCACACAATCGCGGCAAATACCGGCTTGACGGTCAAAGTTGTATGCATCTATGCTCGATTTCAGATAGATTGTGTGAGCATACAAGTTTGGGCGACCCGCCGAGATGCGGGCTTCCAGTGGGACGGAAACATGCATCACAAGCCGCATAGCGTTTCAGCAGTTGCGTTTCGGGAGTGCGCACGATGAGCGCCGCCCGTCAGGCCGCTTTGCCCTCATCGCCCACCTCGGCCCCCGCGCCTGGCCCGGCTTTCGTCGATTTCGTCGATGTCGAGAAATCCTATGACGGCCGCACGTTCGCGGTGACCAGGCTGAATCTCGGCGTGGCACGCGGCGAATTCCTGACCCTGCTCGGTCCTTCCGGTTCGGGCAAGACGACGACGCTCAACATGTTGGCCGGCTTCGAACGCCCGACCAGCGGCACCATCACGCTGGAAGGCAGGCCGGTCGACCGCCTGCCGCCCTACCAGCGCAACATCGGCATGGTGTTCCAGAACTACGCGCTTTTCCCGCATATGAGCGTGGCGGAGAACGTCGCCTTCCCGCTCTCCGTGCGCCGGGTGAGCAAGGCCGACATTGCCGGCCGCGTCGGCCGCGCGCTGGACATGGTGCGGCTGAAGCAGTTCGGCGACCGCAAGCCGGCGCAGCTTTCCGGCGGCCAGCAGCAGCGCGTCGCGCTGGCCCGCGCGCTGGTGTTCGAGCCGAGCCTGGTGCTGATGGACGAGCCGCTCGGCGCGCTGGACAAGAAGCTGCGCGAGCACATGCAGCTCGAGATCAAGCAGATCCACACCATGCTAGGCGTCACCATCGTCTATGTCACCCATGACCAGAGCGAGGCGCTTACCATGTCGGACCGCGTCGCCGTCTTCAACAATGGCGCCATCGCCCAGCTCGGCTCGCCCGACGATCTCTACAACGCCCCGCAAAGTTCCTTCGTGGCGAGCTTCATCGGCGAGAACAACACGCTGGAAGGCGTCGTCGACCGCATTTCGGGCAAAGAATGCCGCGTCAAGCTGACCGGCGGCGGCGAACTCACAGCGCTCGCCATCGGCGTGGCGCAAGGCTCCGCCTGTCATGTCGCCGTCCGTCCCGAACGGTTGAGCCTGGCACCGGCCGGCGCCAACGCCCTGCCCGCGACGGTCGACGGCCGCATCTATCTCGGCGATCATCTGCGCCTTCTCGCCCGGCTCGGCAACGACCAGGTGCTGACCGTCAAGGTCGGCCCCGAGGCGACCAATGGCGAGGCTGTGACGGTCTCCTGCGCGGCCCAGGACTGCCGTGCCTTTCCCACCGATGCCGCGGCCGCCAAGGCAAGGCCGCCCTGAACCGGCAATCTCAAGAACGGATCCATCTCAAAAACAGGGGAAGAAAAATGAAAATCGCAAAGACCCGGATGCTCGCTTTCGCCGCGGCCACCGCACTGTTCAGCATCGGCCACGCCGCGCTTGCCGATGAATTGTCGATCATGGCCAGCGGCGGCGCCTGGCAGGATGCCCAGCGCAAGGCCTGGTTCGAGCCGTTCAGCAAGGAAACCGGCGCCAAGATCCTCGAGCAGGAATATCTCGGCGATCTCGGCAAGGTCAAAGCCATGGTCGACACCGGCAACGTGCCGATCGACCTGGTGACGGTCGAAACCGCCACCGTGCTGCAGGGCTGCGACGCCGGCATCCTGGAGCGCCTCGACTATTCCAAGATCGGCCCGCGCGACAAATTCATCGAGGGCTCGGCGCTCGATTGCGGTGTCGGTCTCGATGCTTACGGCGACATCCTTGCCTATGACCCGACCGTATTGAAGGAAGCGCCGACCTCTGTGCTCGACCTCTTCGACACCAAGAAGTTCCCAGGCAAGCGCGCCATGCGCAAATTCCCGGCGCAGAACCTCGAATGGGCGCTGATGGCCGATGGCGTCGCGCCCGCCGACGTCTACAAGGTGCTGGCGACGCCCGAAGGCGTCGACCGCGCCTTCAAGAAGCTCGACACCATCAAGAAGGACATTGTCTGGTGGGATGCCGGCGCGCAGCCGGCGCAGTTGCTCGCCTCCAAGGAAGTGGTGATGACCACCGCCTGGAACGGCCGCATCCAGAACGCCATCGACACCGACAAGAAGCCCTTCAAGATCGTCTGGAACAACCAGATCCTCGAATACGACATGATCGCCATTCCGAAGGGCGCCAAGAATCCGGAGCTTGCCTACAAATACCTGGCCTATATCTCCAAGCCGGAAAACAACGCCAAGCTCGCCAGCTACATCACCTATGGGCCGGTGCGCACCGATGCGGCCTCGTTCGTCGCGGCCGATGCCTTGCCGAAACTGCCCAATGCTCCCGACCATCTCGCCGGCGCCTATCTCGTCGCCGACACCGAGTTCTGGGGCGACTATGGCGAGGACCTGGTCAAGCGCTTCAATGCCTGGCTGGCGCAGTAGGCCCTGATGTCGGCGCTGCAGCCCAGCGAACTCGACCGGCCCGCGCTGGCCCGCGGCCGGCCGGCCGCCGGCGCGGATCCCAAAATCGCGTCGGCGGCGCTGCGGCGCGCCGAATTCGGCGACCGGCTGCGTTCGCTGGCGCTGGCAGCACCCCTGCTCCTGCTGCTGGCCCTGAGTTTCGGCATCCCGATCGTGCTGCTGCTCTCACGCGCCGTCTACGACCCGACCATCGCCGACGCTCTGCCGCGCACCAGCCAGGCGCTCGGCAACTGGAACGGCCAGGGCCTGCCTGCGGACGCCGCCTTCACAGCGCTCGCCGCCGACCTTAGCGAAAACCAGGCCAAGGACACCGCCTATGAGCTGGCGAAGGCGCTCAACGCCCGCCTGCCCGGCGCCCGCAGCCAGGTGCTGAAGACCGTGCGCCAGCTCGAAGGCGCCGGCAAGCCGCCGCTCGAGATCATGAAGGCCGTGCCCTTCTGGTCGGCGCCGGGCACCTGGCCGACCATCGCCAACGGCACCCACGCCATCACCTCGTTCTATCTCTTGAGCGCCCTCGACCTCAGGTGGAACGCCGATGGCGGCATCGAGCGCGTGCCGCCCGAGCAGGCGATCTTCCTGCAAGTGTTCCTGCGCACCTTCTTTGTCGCTGCTGCGGTGACGCTCGCCACTCTGCTGCTCGGCTTTCCCCTCGCCTATCTCATAGCGAGCGTGCCGAAGGGGCTGGCGGCGATCCTGATCGTGGCGGTGCTGTTGCCGTTCTGGACCTCGATCCTGGTGCGCACCGCCGCGTGGACGGTGCTGTTGCAGAAATTCGGCCTGGTCAACGACCTGCTTCTGTGGCTCGGCTTCGCCTCCGAGCGGCTCGATTTGATGTACAGCCGCATCGGCCTGATCATCGCCATGACGCATATCCAGCTGCCGTTCACGCTGCTGCCGATCTACTCGGTCATGCGCACCATCGCGCCATCGCAGATGAAGGCCGCCTATTCGCTTGGCGCGAAACCGTTCACCGCCTTCCGCCGCGTCTACCTTCCGCAGGTTTTCCCCGGCGTCATGGCCGGCTGTCTGCTCACCTTCATCCTGTGCTTGGGCTACTACATCACCCCTGCCCTGATCGGCGGCGCCAGCGACCAGCTGATCAGCAATTTCATCGCCAACTACGTCAATGTCGAGCTGAACTGGGAGATGGCGGCGGCGCTCTCCTTCATCCTCCTGGTCTTCACCCTGGCCCTGTTCGGCATCTTCGCCCGCATCCTCGGCCTCGACCGCCTGAAGATGGTGTAGCCATGCTGCTCTCGCCCTACCCCACCCCTGGTGAACGCATCCGCGTCGCGCTGCTTTGGCTGTGGTGCGGGCTGGTCATCCTGTTCCTGCTGGTGCCGATCCTCATCCCCGTGCCGCTTTCCTTCAACAGCGGCGCGTTCTTCATCTTCCCGCTCGAAGGCCTGTCGACGCGCTGGTACGAGGTGGTGCTGGGCACGCAGCGCTGGCAGTCGGCGATCGGCAACAGCCTGATCGTCGCCTTTGGCACCACGCTGATCGCCACCACGCTGGGCACGCTGACGGCCATCGCGCTGTCCAACGAGAAGTTTCCAGGCCGTCGCATCGTCATGCCGTTGCTGCTCTCGCCGCTGATCGTGCCTGTCGTCATCACCGCCGTCGGCTCGTACCTGTTCTACGCCCGCGTCGGGCTCGCCAGCACCTATGCCGGCATCATCCTGGCGCATACCGCGCTTGCCAGCCCCTTCGTCGTCGTCACCGTCGGCGCCAGCCTCACCGGCTTCGACCGCAATCTGATGCGCGCCGCCGCCATCTCGGGCGCGAAACCGCTGACCGCCTTCTTCCGCGTGATGCTGCCGCTGATCCTGCCCGGTGTACTCTCCGGCGCTGCCTTCGCCTTCGTCACCTCCTTCGACGAGGTGGTGGTGGTGCAGTTCCTGGCCAGCGCCGGCCAGCGCACCATGCCGCTCGAGATGTTCATCGGCCTGCGCGAAAAACTCTCGCCCGCCATCACTGCCGCCGCGACGCTGATGATGGCGCTGTCGATCGTGCTTTTGGTGGTGGCGAACCTTCTGGCCCGGCGAGGCCAGGGCCGCCGGGCGGCAAGCGGCTGAGCTCCGCCATCGGCGACAGCCCGACGCATCGAACGGTGAAACTTTTCGCACGCCGCTCCCGTTGCTTTAGGGATCGCCTCCCGGGCGATCGCAGACCTCCGATCAATGCCCCGCCGGCCTGCCGGCGGGGCCTTTTTTGCGGCCGCCGGCGCGGAACAATCAGAGGGCCGGGAAGTTTTCAAATCGCTGGATGCTGCGACGTCCGACCGACTCTGGCGCTGGCCACGGTCGACGTCGGGGGGGCAGGTTGTTGCGCAGCTATCCGACAACAAACGGGACTTTCTCTTGGGCATATGAATGAAAACGCGGGAAAGTTGCAAGCTTTTGCGTCATATGCTTTAGAAAACCGAGTTCATATTGTGCGAAAAATTGGAACTTTTACCCAAACCCTCCCGTTAAACCCTTGATCGTTGCTTAGACGGTCACGAAGCAACAGGGAAGGAATCTATCATGAATATCAAGATGATCTGCTTTGGCGCCATGGCGCTTTCGATGGTCGCCGGCTCGGCTCTCGCCGCATCGGGCAGCACCGGTACGTCCGCTCTCGACGATCCGGCCAAGATGCAGCCCTTCTACACGGACTCCACCATGAAGAAGATGCGCAGCAATGACGAGTTCATCAAGGCCTGGAAAGCGCTGACGCCCGAAGACCAGAAGATGATGATGACGGCCTGCGCCGACGAGGTCAAGAACGCCAATCCCACCAACACCCATCCGGAATTCTGCAGCAACGTGAAACAGGTCGGCGGCAGCAAGTAAACGCTGCCTTGAGACCGTTGAAAAACAGCCCCGTTCGCGGGGCTGTTTTGCTGGCGGCGGGATCGAGCGCTCGCCACCGCATACCCTTGCCGCCCCAGCGCCTCATCGGCCATAATCCGCCGTATCGCGGAGAACACCGATGTCGCTCAGCCCTTTATTCACCGCCTCGCCCGTCATCCAGCTCCATGCGCTGATTGCCATCGCGGCGCTGCTGCTCGGCGCCGTACAGCTGTGGCGCACCAAGGGCGACCGGCTGCACCGCGCGCTTGGCCGCGTCTGGGTGGCGCTGATGGCGACGGTCGCCGGCTCCGGCCTGTTCATCTGGACGATCCGGCTGTGGGGGCCGTTCAGCCCGATCCACCTTCTGTCGCTGTTGGTGCTGGTGATGCTGTGGCGCGGCGTGCGCGCCGCGCGCGGCGGCAACATCGCCGCCCACCGCCGCATCATGCAGGGCACCTACATTTTTGGCCTCATCATCACCGGGCTTTTGACCTTCATTCCCGGCCGCACCATGTATGCCGTCGCCTTCGGCCCGCAGGGCGCGACACCACAGAAGCTGGCGATCTTCGCCGCTTTGGTCATCCTCGCGGCGGCGGCGGGCCTCTACGCCGCGCGCAGTGCGCGGGTGCCAGGCTGAGTATCAGTCGGCGAAGCCGCCGCCCTTTCCGACCGTTTCCTTGTTCTGGCCATGTTGCACTGCGAAAAGCATGTTGCATTGCGATATCGGCCGGCCAGGCCGAGACACGCGGGGCGGGCTGGGCGCAACGAAGGAGCTGTCGTGGCGGCATCGTTTCGGCCTGACATACAGGGATTGCGCGCGCTGGCGGTCGGCGGCGTCGTGGCCTATCATTTCGGCCTCTCGGCACTGCCTGGCGGCTTTGCCGGCGTCGACATCTTCTTCGTCATCTCCGGCTGGCTGATCACGACGCACCTGATGGGCGAGATCACCGAGACCGGCCGGCTCGACCTCTGGCGCTTCTATGCCCGCCGCGCCCGGCGTCTCTTGCCGGCGGCCCTGTTCGTCATCCTGGCGACGCTTACCGCCGGTTATTTCATCCTGGCGCCGCAGGAGCAGGCGCTCTATTCGCGCGGCGCCATGTTCGCCTCGGCCTATGCCATCAATCTGTGGCTGCTGCGCTGGTCGTTCGACTATTTCGCCGCCGACGCCTTGAGCAACCCCTTCATCCACTTCTGGTCGCTGTCGGTGGAGGAGCAGTTCTATCTCGTCTGGCCGGCGCTGCTTTTGTTCGCCGCCTGGCTGCGTCCAGGCCGGCGCATGGCGGTGGCGGTGATCGGCGTCGCCGGCCTCGCCTCCTTCGCCGCCTGCCTGTGGCTCACCAGCCTCTCGCCGGCCTGGGCCTTCTACTTCTCGCCGCTGCGCGCCTGGGAATTCGCCGCCGGCGGCCTGGCGACGCTGGCGCCGGCGGCCTTGTGGCAACAGCGGCCATGGCTGCGATCGGCGCAGGGCTGGCTCGGCCTGGCGTTGATAGCGGTCGCCTATCTCAGCTTGAGCGAGGACCTGCCCTTCCCCGGTTGGTACGCGCTGCTGCCGGTCGCCGGCACGGTGCTGGTGCTGCTGAGCGGCGCCGGCGAAGAGAACCATGCGGCGGCAACCAGCCCGGCCCGCTGGCAGGCCCTCGCGCCCGCTTCCCTGCTTTCGCTGCCGCCCCTGCAGTGGGTCGGCACGCTCTCCTATTCGCTCTATCTCTGGCACTGGCCGATCATCGTCTATGCCGGCATGCTGGCGCCGGATCTCAGCGTCCTCCAGCGCTTCGGCTGCGGCGCGCTGGCGCTGGCGCTGGCATTCCTCACCTATCATTTGATCGAGAACCCGGCGCGGCGCGGCGGCTGGCTGACGGCGGGCGCTCGAGCGCTGGCCCCCGCCCTGGCGCTGACCGGCGTGGGCGTGGCGGCGGCCTATGCCAACGCGCATCTGGCGACCCGCAACATAGACCCCGCCCAGCGCGGCATCGAACAGGCGGCCGAACAGCCTTCCATCGCGCGCGCCAACGACAAAAACTGCCTGCTCGACTTCCACACGGTGAAGCCGAAGCCCTGCACCTTCGGCCCGGTGGATGCTGCCCACACCATCGTGCTGTTCGGCGATTCACATGCCGACCATTGGTCGACGCCGCTGGTCGAGGCGGCCAGGCGCAACGACACCAAGGTGGTCACCTATCTCAAATCCTCGTGCCGCGCCTCGCGGCTGTCGACCTTCAACACGGTGCTGAAGCGCGACTACACCGAATGCGACGCCTGGCGCGAGCAGGCGATCGCGGACATCATCCGCCGCAAGCCGCGCCTGGTGGTGATCTCGGAATTCTCGATCGGCAACCTGACGCGCGACATGCCCGCCGCCGGCCGCAAGGCCGAGACCGCGCGCTGGCAGGCCGGCCTGCGCTCCACGCTGCAGGCCTTCAGCCAGGCCGGCGTCGAGACCGCCGTCATCCGCGACACGCCGATCGGCGACAGCTTTGCCGATTCCTGCGTGGCCCGTGCCCTGTGGTGGCGCGAGCCCCCCTCGCGCTGCGACACGCCGCGGGCGCAGGCCGCGAATGACGGCGCCGCCGCGCAAGAGCGCGCCGTGGTCAAAAGCGTCCCCGACACGCGCTATGTCGACCTCACCGACCGCTTCTGCGGTCCGACCCAGTGCCATGTCTTCATCGGTGGCAAACTCGCGTTTCGTGACCGCCACCATCTGGCGACGGCTTTTGCCGAGACGCTGGAGGGGCCGCTGGAGAAGGCGCTGTTTTAGAGGGTAAAGCGGGTGTTCCCTTCTCCCCTTGTGGGAGAAGGTGGCCTCGCGAAGCGAGGTCGGATGAGGGGTGCTCCAGCTTGGCACCGACGGCACTCCGGCACCCACCCCTCAACCGTCTCGGCGCTGCGCGCCGATCCACCTTCTCCCACAAGGGGAGAAGGGAAGAGCCCTCAGCCGGCCTCAACCAGCTCCGCCACATAGCGCCAAAGCGTCACCTTTCCGCGCCGTGATCTGGTCGGTGGATCGTAAAATCCATGGAACGCGCCCGCCTCCCGGGAGTTATATTAGATCAACCTGAAAAGGAGGTAGCCATGAAGAAGCTCCTGCTTGTCTCGGTTATCGCCATTGCTTCGGCGGCGGCGATGATCGCCCCGGCGGCCGCCCGCAGTCACGTCTTTATCGGCATCGGCGGCTACGATAATTATTACGGCAATGACTATTACGATGGCTATGGGGACTATGGCGGCGGGCGTTATGTCTACAGCCCCTACGACCCCTATGATGACGGTTACAGGCCGCGTTATTTCCACCGGCACCACCGTTGCCATATCGAAGTGATCAATCACTGGCGCCATCATCACAGGATCACCGAGGAAGTCCGCGTCTGCGGATAATCTGATCCCTGTGAACTGATCCGGCCGGCATCGCCGGCCGGATTGTTTGGCCGGCCCTCACCGCCCCATCATCATCCCATAATGCACCGCCAGCAGGTCCAGCCCGACCTTCAACAGCTTCGTCACCACGTCCCTGCCCTCGCCCGTCTGCTCCGCCAGGCTCTTGATCGACCCGCCGGCGCAACAGACTTGTCGCACCACCGCCGCCACTTCCCAGTGACCCAGCGCCCTTGTGGCGGCGGCATGCGCCCGGCCGGCGTCGAGCACGCTGTCGGCGATGCCGCCGCCCTGGCGGCCGCCGTCGACGCGCTCGCTCCAGCGCATCGGTTTCACGCCCGCCTGCTGGCTGCACTGGAAATCCTCGCGGTAGCGCTGGCCGGCCTCGCGCTGCTGGCGCGATAGTGAGGTGATGCCCAGCAACGGATCGACATTGCGCACCCGTACAATGCCGCCGGTGGAGGTGTAGCCATCATTCGAGACTTCGTAGACGCGCCGTGCTTCAGCCGTGCCGGCGGCCAGCCGCTTGCGGCCGAAGGCGTCGTCTTTCAGCGCGAAATCATGGCCGACCTCGCGGCGGATGCGCACCTGCTCGGCCTCGCCCTTCGGCAGTTTCGGCGCCTGCGCTTTGGCGGCTTTGGCTTTCGCGGGCATGGGTGGCTCCTTGGGTTTCGGCTGAGGCGTTTCTGGTTGGAGAGATCATCAGGCAATCACTTGCTTGGCGGGCGCTTGCGCTGCCCTGCGCGCCATCAACTCGCGCATCACCCGCCGCTCCCGCACCTCGATGCAGAGCTGCGCGCTCGACGGGCAGAACTGGGCATTGCCGGTTCTCACCTCGCCGCGCACGAAGCGCTGGATGGCGGCCTGCAGATCGGCAAGTTCGGCGTCGCGCACCGCGCCGAGATAGCCACGCATCTGCATCTCGACATCAGTCAGGGCGGATTGCGGGAAGCATGAGAACATCGCGGCCAGCGCCTTCGTCGCCTGCTGCAGTTCGGCTGCGGTCATGGGTGCGGATCTCCTCGATGATGGCGTTGGCGGCGTCGGTATGGGTTTTCGGCCGGTGCCAGCCGGGTTTCTTTCCCGAAGGACCGCGATGCGGTCTGGTCCTGCCCACAGGACACAAATGCTGCGCATTTTCAGGGGAGGACGCCCCCGCTTCTTGCTCTCCACGAGCCGAAAAATGCTGCGCACTTTCAGGGGAGGACGCCCCCGCTTCTTGCTCCCCGCGAGCCGAAAAATGCTGCGCATTTTCAGGGGAGGACGCCCCCGCTTCCTGCTCCCCGCGAGCCGAAAAATGCTGCGCATTTTCAGGGGAAAAAGCGGAAGCTTTTTCATTCTGGTTTCTGGAGTCTGGAGAATGCCGCGGCAAAGTGCAGGCATTTGCCGCCCCATGCGCCTTTGTTTTCAAGGCGGTGGCGGCACCGCCGCGTGCGCCGGCGGCGGCCCTCGCTTCGCTTTTGACCTGCGCCTTGTGCAGCTCCTTCGCCAGCCTCTTGTGGCCGATCTCGCCCGCCTCGCGCTCGAAGAAGCTCAAAAGATCGGCGCTGATGGCACGCCATCTCTTGAGGGAAAGGCGCGCCACCCGCGCGAGCTTGGCGTCGTCGTCGGGCAGCCGGCCGCCGGCGTTCCACATCGCCATCAGGATGAGCATGTAGGCGCCGATCTGCTCGGTGGAGAGCTGCAAGGTGTCGCCGACGAAATCGGAGACGTAGAGCTGCATGAAGGGCCGCTCGCTCATGCCGGACCCATGCCTGCACGCAAGCTAATGGAACCAGCCGCCGGCCCGCACGTTATGACGCGTCCGTGCCAAGGGGAGGTTTGCCGATGACGGCGTTCATGCCGATTACGCTGCGCTTTTGCGACAACAAGACCATGCTGGTCGGCTCGGTGGCCGACGCCGAGACGGCATTGCGGCACAAGTGGCCCGACAAGACAGCACCCGCCTATATCGAAGCCGCAAGGCTGGTCCGGCTGGCGGTCGAGGGCAGTTGCTGCCCGCGCACCGCCTTCGAGGCCTTCAGCAAGACCGCCCGGCAACAAGGCATATTGGTGGCCAGGCCGAGAAGCCGCGCGCATGACTGGCTCGACGCCGCCGTCGGCCCGTGACGCCGGGGCGATGCAACCGCGTGGCGGCCTTGCGCGTTTATAAGCGCGGGCTTTATAGTCTCGCTCAGATCGAAGGTGAACGCCGTGGGTACGCTGAAAACCGGAGTGCCGCTCAAAGTCAGCCTGGAAGGGCAGGTCGAGGAGATCGACAGCGTCAGCGACGCGGCTGATTTCCTGCAGCGCTGGCCGATCGAGCGGCGCGGCCATGTCTACCGCAGCGCGCTCAACGCCTGCAGTGCCGCGATCGCCGCGCAGATCTCGGAATCCGACGCGATAAAAGTATTCACCGGCTTTGCCCGCGTCGCCGGCATCCTGGTAGCCGAAGGTGGCCCGCCGATGCGGCTGGAGGCACGCACCGTGCAGAGCCGCATGCCCAAGCAGGGCCGGCAGATACCGAAATAGGCTCACGCGCAAACCCGCCTCTGAAATCGCGCCTGGTGGTAGCCGCAGTAGCTCTTCAGCCCTTTGGTTCGCATGCCGCAGCACAGCATGTCGGCACCTGGCCGGCCGCCGGGCGCGTCGTTCTCCGGGTCCTCTTCCAGCGCCAGGTCGAGCGGCGCGCGGCAGCGGTCGAACAGGCAATCGATGAAGCGCATGGCCACGCCATGCGGCTGGCGGCCGATCGGTCCGCGCTGCGGCGCGGGCGCCTTTAGACGGTAGGCCTCGCCATCGGCGATCAGCAAGCCCACCTCACGCACGAACAGGCGCGGCGGCAGCCACGCCGGCGTGGAATCGCGCCGGGTCCACGCCTTCTTCTTGCGCGCGCCCTCGGCGGCATGGAGGCCGGCGCGCTTTTGCGCCACCGCCTTGCCACGGGCCTTGCCGTTTGCCCGCTTTGCGGCCGCCGGCTTGCGTATCGCCTGTTCGCCGGCAGCCTGCCTCGCGACCGGCGGCATCCCCCGGCCATTGGCAAAGCCGATCGCACCCAGCATGGCGTTGCGGTGGACGATGCCGATGATGGCGTTGCGTGAGACCGGGCTGCCGCGCAGCGCGCTGAACGACGCCGCGATCCTCGAGGCCGAAAGCCCCTCCTTCAGCCAGCGGGCGATCTCTTGCAGTTCGGCGTCGCTGTAGCTTGCCATGTCCAGGCTCCATCCAGGGTCGGCCTTCGGCCGCGCTTGCGAGCGCGCCGTCGGTCAGGCGTCAGGGTTCGGGCCCGGTCCGGGCCACGGTCAGGGGGTTCGGTACGAAAGCCGGCTCGTGGCCGGTATCAGCCGGAGCGGATCGAATGCCCCGCGGTCAGGCGCGCCAGCCGCGCCTCAGCCGTCTTCCTGTCGGGCGCGGAAACCGCCCTGCCCGTCATCGGCTCGAACAGGATGACGGTGCCGTCCTGCGTGCGGATGCAGGAGCGCGCGTATGGACCGGCGGCAGGCCGGTCGAATTGGGGGCCGGAGCCGAGGGGAGCGGCGGCTCCGGCCGTTCCGGTCGCCAGGGACGGGCGGACCGGACCCGAGGCACCAAGGCGCTCGGGCTTCGCCCCGGCCGGGGAGGAGGACGGCCGGAACGGACGGGAATGACTGGCGACATCGGTTGCCTTGTTCGCCTCATGCGAGGCTGGCGCTACCGCGCCGTGAAAGCTGGACAGGTTCTGCATGGCCAGATATAAGCATAACTCAAAAATAGATGCAAGCCATTCTTTCATAGACGAGAGCCGCTTTCATCGCTCACATGGGTGCCATGGCCAAAACGGAACTGTCGATCAAGGTCGGGGCGGCGATACGCCAGGCGCGCAAGCAACGCGGCCTGGTCATGCGCCACATTGCCGAGCACAACGACACCGATGTCGCCGCCGTCGGCAATTGGGAAACCGGCCGCAACCTGCCCAAGACCGAGAACCTGCTGAAGACCGCCGCCTTCCTGCGTGTCGACCCGGTGGCGCTTGGCAAAGGCGAGGTCGTCTTCCTCGACGATGCCGGCCCGGTGGCCGACGCCGAGATCGTCACCGATGCCGGCCCGATGCCCGCCGGCTCAATGGATATCGAGGTGCTGGGCGCCGCGGTCGGCGGCGATGACGGCGACTTCACCTTCAACGGCGAACCCGCCGGCTACGTCCAGCGCCCGCCCGGCGTGCGCAACCTGCCGAAAGTGTTCGCCTTGCACGTATTGTCCGATTCCATGGTGCCGCGCTACGAACCCGGCGACCTCATCTATTGCGGCGGCCGCGACGCCGTGCCCGGCGACCATGTGGTGATCGAGACGTTTCCGGAAGAAAACGAGAAGAACGGCAAGGCCTTCGTCAAGAAGCTGGTCAAGCGCACCGCGGGCGAGCTGGTGGTCGAGCAGTACAATCCGCCCAAGACGATCACCTTCAACCGCTATGCCATCAAGCATGTCTGGCGGGTGATACCGTTGAAGGAATTGCTGGGGTATTAGAGGGCGCGCTTCTTCCTTCTCCCCTTGTGGGAGAAGGTGGATCGGCGCGCCAGCGCCGAGACGGATGAGGGGTGTTCCAGGGAACGCCGGCGTCACACCGTGGTACATCTTGAGCTGGTTTCAACGAGGTGACGAGCGCAAGATTTTCTGCGCCGCGTTCCGTCACGCACCCCTCATCCGTCTTGGCGCTACGCGCCAATCCACCTCTCCCACAAGGGGAGAAGGCAAAAACAGCGCCGGCACCCCACCCCTCAAGCCCGCCTCGCCCCCTCCAGCAGCACCTCGCGCTCGCTCAGCATCTGCGCCTCGCTGCGCACGCGCTGGCGCTCGTCGATGAAGGCTGCCTGGATCGAGATCGCCGTGCCCGGCAGCCCGTCGGCGCGGCAGGCCGAGCAGACGATACGACCGGAAAGCTCCGCCAGCGGCGTGCTGCCCGTCACGCCGAAACGCCGGAGTTCATCCGGTTTCCACCACCTGTTGCGGCCACAATCGGCGCACTCGACCGATATCGAGACGACATGCGCGATGACTGGTTTCCTGCCCGGCAATGCCATTGCCACTCCACCCCGTTTGTTCCTGATTTGTTCGCATATTCCTGCGTTTTGAGCCGGGAGTCGAGTCGCAGTTTTAACACTTTCCCACAAGTTTCTCTTTTATCATTTTTGAGTTATGCTTTCATAATCTCACAGATGTGAGTCGCCTGCCGCATCAGACCCGGGAGCAATGATGGATGCCGCCGATTTCGCCCGCGCCTGCGGTTACACAGGCGACAGCCCCGCTCTGCTTGAAGCCTTCGAGGCGATCCGCCGCAACGGCATCGCGCAGGCCCGCCAGGATCATTTCCGGCGCAAGGCCGTCATCGAGGAGTTGAAACAATCCGAACCGCTGTTCCTGGCGGCGATCGGCCCGGCGCTGTCGGCGCAGGAGGCCATCGAGGACACCGCCCGCTTCATCGCCTGCTGGCGCAACATGCCGCGCTGGCGCCAGGAGCGGCGCCTGCCCGATCTCGTCCGGGCCAGGCAGCAGCGCCTCATTGCGCGCTTCTTCCGCCGCTACGGCCATCGCCTGTGGGCGCTCGAAGCGGCCTGAGACCGGCCATGCTGGACCGGCCATTTGCGGGTTCCAATCGGCTCTGTTTCTTCCTAGATTGCGCCAGGGGTGGCTGTTCGTTCGACGTGCATGATTTGGAATGTTCAGGACTGCCCGCTCAAAAGTTCAAACCTGGATCACGGCCGGCGCGGGAACCATCGCGGCGCTGTTCGTCGCCGGCCTGATGGGCGCTTTCGGCGCCCTCCCCGCCCACGCTCCGCCGCAATTGCCGCTCGATGCCGCCATCGATGCCGGGCGCTGGCGCGTCCAGCCGGTGCGCGCCTATGTCAGCCACGCCAGGGTCTATGGCGTGCTTTTGAAGCCCGGCCAGAAGGCGCTGGTGCTGGAGGCCGACATGACCAACCGCACCGCGCAATCCGACAAGGCCTATTTCGATGTCTTCAAGCCGGACGGCATCGCCTTGCCCGATCCCATGCCGATGATCGCGCTGACGCGCGATGCGACGCTGACGCCGGAACTGCATCCCGGCATGACCGAGCGCATGGCCTATGTCTGGCCGCTGGCCGGCGACGCCACTGTCCCGGCCAGCCTGAGCTTCGGCGTCACCGCCGAGATCTTCAAGCCGCGCGACAACCTGTATGGCATGCCCGGCTGGTTCAATCCCTACCGGCTCGGCACCATCACCTTGCCGGTGGCCGACGTGCCGGGAACCGGCTCATGAGAATCCGCGTCCTCGGCAATCTCGTCGTCCTCGCCGCCACCGTGGCGGTGAGCTACGGCATGCAGGTGACGAAGCCGCACTATGCCGATCTCACCGCGCCGATCCCGGTCGACGGCGCCATGCATGACACAGTGCGCGCGCGCAGCTTCGATGTCCGGCTGGACAAGGTCGTCTTTGCCCGCCAGCTCAAGACCAACCAGTTCGGCCAGGAAAAGCTTTTGACCACCAGTGGCCTGTGGGCGGTGGTGTCGACCAGCCTCACCGCCACCGCCGCCTCCACCACGGTCGCCGACGGCACCTGGCAAGGCCCGGCGGGGCTGCGCTACCACCAGACGGAGCGGCTGGGCTACCGCCAGGACATGCCGCCGCATGGCGTCGATCCTGGCCTGGAGAAGCGCGGGCTGTTCGTGTTCGAAATACCGCCCGACCAGATAAGCGGCGCCAGCCTGCTGATATCAGCGCGCCAGTTCGGCCCGCTCGACGCCCAGGCCCGCATCAGCCTCGATGGGGCGCCGACATCCGCCGACGGCCAGCCCGCCGATGTACTGCCGGAATACGACCTCGACGCCCCGCAGGCCCAGACACCTCAAGGCAAGACATGAGCGCCGTTTCTACCGACAGCGGACCGATCGTCAGCGAAGAAACGCAGCCCGAGAAAAAATGGCGGCGGCGCAGCCTTTTGGCGCTCGCCATCCTGCTGCCGCTGACGCTGGCCGAAACCAGCTATGACAGCGCCCGCGAATGGCTGCGTGGCGAGGACCTCATCGCCCGGGATGTCGATTTCGGCCAGTCGGTGCCGTTCGGCGGCAGCGACTGGAAGCTGGCCGATCTGCGCGGCGGCAAGGCCGGCCGCCTGCCCGACCACGCCTTCGCCGTCATCGCGACCTTCACCATCACCATCGGCGACCCCGACCTGCAGAAGCAGTGGCTGGGCTGCAAGCTGATGCTGACCGACGCCGCCGGGCGCCGCTGGCTACCGGATTTCATCAGCGGCATCAGCCTGCCGGCGGGTGTGATGAACTGCACCTCGGCGATCTTCTCCGGCGCCAGGAAGGGCGACACCATCACCATCGGCGACACTTTCATCGTGCCTGAGGATGCGGTGAAAACCATTCGCCCCGCCGTGGGGCTTGGCAGTGAGCGCCCATGGTATCTGCGCTTTCAGCGGCCGCCGAAATAGCTACTTTCTCCCCGTCTCTATACGGGGAGAAATGCCCGGCAGGGCAATGAGGGGCAGCGCCAGCGCTCCGATACGTGGCCGCTGAGGATTGCGACAACTGACACAATCCAGGCGCTCTATTCTGCCATGCCAGCGCCGCCCCTCATCCGCCTGCCGGCACCTTCTCCCCGTATAGCGACGGAGAGAAGGAAGCTCATCTACCCTTGCTCAGCGAAAACGCCGTCTCCAGCACCGCGGCCAGAAAACATATCCTGATCGGCTCGATCAAAATGCCGGTGGAGGAATCCTGGAACGGACTGCCGAACAGCAGCGTCACGCCGTGCGAGAAAATCTGCCAGACATCGAGGTCGTGCGGGCCGATCAGCCGCGTCGCACCGAGCCATAGCCAGGCGGCGCCCCAGTCGATGAGGCGATAGCCGATGATCAGCGTGCACAGGAGCAGCAGGCTGGAACTCACCGTCAGCCGCACGCCATTGGCGATCGGCAGATAGCGCGAGCGGTAGCCGGCGACGAAATGTTCGACGAAGTCGCGCAGGAATTTCGGCAGGCCGGCATAGCGCTTGCCGAACCGCTCCACCCCGTTGTGAACGCGCATCAGGGCGGCATCGTCGCGCACGTCATAGCCGTAGATCAGCGCCGCCATGACCAGCCAGATCAGCGGCAGCAGCATGTAGAAGAACAGGTTGATGGCCACCGTCGAAGGCGCGATCGAGGTGAGCTCGACCGGCACCATCGGGGCCGCCGTTGCCACCGGCACCGGGCTCGCCAGCCCGTCGGCGGCGGCCTGCAGCACCGACCAGAAGGACCGGCTCATCAGCCATTGCAGCGCCGTGTCCTTCCAGCGGCTGATCACATAGAGACCGACGAAGATCCAGTTGGTCTCGCAGATCACCACCACGAACTGCCAGAACGAGGCGGTTTTCGTCTTGGTCTGCATGAACTTGGCCAGCCTGCGGACCAACCAGGACACCGCCACCGAGATCAGCAGCCAGCGCGAATCCAGCACGTCGAGCACATTTCCGGCCTGGCCGAAATCGGCCTGGTCGAGCGTGGCGCGCGAATATTGCCGCACGATATCGCCGAGGAACCCCCAGGCCGCGTAATAGGCGAAGAAAGGCAGCAGCGCGATGGTGATCATGCGCACCAGCCGCGAGCCGCGCCGGTCGCCAGTATCCTGCTCCTCGGCGGCCTTGTCGGCACCGCGCTGCGCGGCCAAGAGATGCGGCAGGCCGGGGCGCAGCACGTGGAACATCGCCACCGTCACCACCAGCTGCGCCAGCGCCACCAGGGTCAGCATGGCGAGCCCGGCGAAATGATTGGCGAGCGCCACTTTCGCCGCCAGCTGCAACAGGAGATCGCCTGCCAGCACCCCGGCCAGCACCAATGCGACAAGCTGCGGCCAGAACCGCCGCAGCAGCGAAAAACTCAAGCTGATCGGCCTGATGATATCGGCAAACATGAGGTCTCTCACGATGCCACCCGCCCTGGGGCCTTTCTAGCAAGGCCCGATCGTTTTGCAACCGGGCCGGGAAACGGCCGCGCATCTCCTCGGTTCAATGCCGGGATGCCACAAGCGTCACACCAGCCCTGATTCCGTCGAATTGCTGCGCAGATTGATGGCCTTGAGAATCGCCGGAAGGACCCGCCATGAAAACCCTTTTTCTCGCCGCCCTGTGGATGATGGCGCTTGCCCTGTCCGCCCATGCCCGCGACGGCACATCAGGGCTTGCCGACGCCACTGTGCTGATCGTGCGCCATGGCGAGAAGCCCGACAGCGGCCCCGGCCTGTCGCCCGAAGGCGAAGCCCGCGCACAGGCCTATGTCGCCTATTTCCAGCCCTTCATGCTCGATGGCGTTGCCTTCCGGCCCGATGTGCTGGTGGCCACTGCCGATTCGAAGAACAGCGCGCGCGAGCGGCTGACGCTGACGCCGCTCAGCCAGGCGCTGAAACTACCCATCGACCAGCGCTTCGCCGACAAGGACGTCAAAGCCCTCGTCGCGGCACTCTCCAGCGAGACCCACGGCAAGTCGATCCTGATCGCCTGGCATCACGGCCAGCTGGGAAAACTCATCAAGGCCTTCGGCGCCGACCCGCAGGCGCTGCTGCCGAACGGGAAATGGCCCGGCGATGTCTTCAACTGGGTGGTGGTGCTGCGCTTCGATCAGGCCGGGCATCTGGTGCCGGGCTCGGCGCGGATCATCGAGGAGAAGTTGCCGGGGTGATGGTTCTTCCTTCTGCCACAAGCGGGGAAGGAAGAGCGCTCATCTCCGCACCCGCGACTTCAGCCACCGGTCGAACGCCACCGCCAGGATCAGGATCAGCCCGATCACGATGCTTTGCGTGTAGGACGAGACATTGTTGAACTGCAGCCCGTTCTGCAGCACGCCGATCAGCGCCGCCCCCACAACCGTGCCGCCGACCGAGCCGATGCCGCCAAACAGCGAGGTGCCGCCGATGACGACGGCGGAGATCACCGTCAGCTCGTAGCCGATGCCGGCGACCGCTTCCGAGGAATTGAGCCGCGCCGACAGCACGAAGGCGGCGAGCCCGGCGAAGAAGCCGACGATGACATAGACCGAGATCAGGATGCGGTCGACGCGCAGGCCCGACAGCCGTGCGGCCTCGGCATTGCCGCCGACGGCATAGACGGCACGGCCATAGCGCGTGTAGCGCAGCACGATGTGGCACAGGATCGCGGCGATGGCGAAGATGATCGCCGGCACCGGCACCGGGCCGATCAACCCCGTGCCGAACCAGCGCATCGAGGCGTCGAAGCCCGAGATCGGGCCGCCATTGGAGATGGTCAGCGTCAGCCCGCGAAACACCGTCAGCCCGCCCAGCGTGACGACGAAGGGCGGCACTTTCAGCCTGGTGATGGCAAGCCCCTGCACGCCGCCGGCGGCGGCGCCGACAATGACGGCGGCGAGCAGTGCGGCGAACCAGCCATAGCCCTGCGTTCCTGACGTCGACAGCGACAGCGTGTTGGCCGCGCCGCCCTTGGCGACGACGGCCGCCACCATGCCGCAGAAGGCCAGCAGCGAGCCCACCGACAGGTCGATGCCGGCGGTGAGGATGACGAAGGTCATGCCGAGCGCGATCAGCCCGGTGATGGAGATCTGCCGTGTGATGTTGAACAGGTTGATCGGGTCGATGAAGCTCGGCTTCAAAACGGTGAAGACGACGACCAGCGCCGCCAGGAACAGCAGCGGCCCGAAACTCATCAGCAGCCGCGCGATCGTCGCGCCGCCGCGCTGGCTCTGCTCTTCGGCGATGCTCATCGTGCCTGATCCTCCGCATCCTGCCCAAGCGCGTCTTGCCCAAGCGCATCTTGGCTGTCGAGCGCCATCAGTTCCATCAGTTTTTCCTCGTTTGCCTCGACGCCCGGCATCTCGCCGGTGATGCGGCCCCGGCGCATGGTGACGATGCGGTCCGACACCGCCAGCACTTCGGGCAGCTCGGACGAGATCATCATCACCGCGATGCCGCGTGCCGCCAATTGCACCAGGATCTGGTGCACCTCCGCCTTGGCGCCGACATCGACGCCGCGCGTCGGCTCGTCGACGATCAGCACTTTCGGATCGCGCGCAAGCCAGCGCGCCAGGATCACCTTCTGCTGGTTGCCGCCCGACAGGCCCTCGATCGCCTGCTCGGCCGAGGCCATGCGGATCGACAGCATTTTCCTGAAACCCGACAGCGCATCGCGCTCGCGCCGCTCGGCCATGAAGCCGAAGCCGTTGCTGAACGTGCCCAGCGAGGCGACGGAGAAATTCGGCAGGATGCCGAGCGCGGCAAAGATCGCCTGGTGCTTGCGGTCCTCCGGCACCAGGCCAATGCCAAGCGCGATGGCGTCCGCCGGCGAGGCCGGCGCGATCTGTTTGCCGTCCAGCATGATCGTGCCCGCCGCGATGCGGTCGGCGCCAAAAATGGCGCGCGCCAGCTCCGTGCGGCCCGAGCCGACAAGCCCGGCGACGCCGAGGATCTCGCCGGCCTTGAGATCGATGTCGACGCCGTCGAGCACGATGGCATGCGGCGCCTCGGGATCGCGCACGGTGCGCAAGCCGCGCACCGACAAAACGATGTCGCCGGCCACCGCGCGCTGTGCCGGCCTTGCATAAAGTTCGGAAGCCGCGCGGCCGACCATTTTCTCGATGATCCGCGGCAGCTGGATTGGCCGCCCCTTGTCGCGGTCGAGATGCCCGGCCAGCCGACCGTCGCGCAGCACCGTCATGCGGTCGCAGATGGCGGAGGCCTCCTCCAGCCGGTGGGTGACGAACATGATGGCGACCTTGTCCTGGCGCAGCCGGCCCATGATCGACAAGAGCCGCTGCACCTCCGTCTCGGTCAGCGCCGAGGTCGGCTCGTCCATGATGATCAGCCGGCTCCTCAGCGACAGGGCGCGGGCGATCTCGACCAGCTGCTGCTCGGCAACCGACAGCGCCGAGACCGGCGTCATCGGATCGATGGAAAGGCCGACGCGGGCGATGATGTCGCGCGAGTCCCGCTCCATGCGCTTCCAGCTCACCAGTCCCAGCGGACCTGTCGGCGCGCGACCGATGAAAATGTTTTCCGCCACCGTCAGCGTCGGGATCAGGCTGAGTTCCTGGTAGATGGTGACGATGCCGAGCCGCTTGGCATCCTGCGGGCTGGACGGCGCGTAGTCGGCGCCGTCGAAAGTGATGCGCCCGCTGGACGGCGGCATGACGCCGGACAGGATTTTCAAGAGCGTCGATTTGCCGGCGCCGTTTTCGCCGAGCAGGCCGAGGATTTCGCCGGGGTGGATGTCGAGCGAGACGTCGCTCAGCGCGGTGACACCGGCGAAATGCTTGGTGACGCCCTCGACGGCAAGCAGGACGGGTGCGGCTTCAGCTGGCAAGGGTTGCTCCCGTATTACGGCAGGACAGAGGGGGCGACAGAACGCGACGTCCCCTCCTTCATGTGCTCAGCTTTCACGAGTCCCTACTTCGTCTCGCTCAACCTCTCGGCCTTGTCGAGATTGTCCTTGCCGATGACGATCGGCGTCAGAAGCACCAGCTTCTCCTTCGGCTCGGTCTTGTTCTTGGCGTAGGCGACCGCGATCTGCACGGCGGTGCGCGATTGCTGGCCGGGGAACTGTTCGACCGTGCCGGCGAGCTTGCCGTCGCGCACCGCGACCAGCGCTTCCGGCAGCGCGTCGAAGCCGTAGATCTTGACGTCGGTGAAGTTGCGCGCCGCACACGCCTCGAGCGCACCGAGCGCCATGTCGTCATTTGCGCAGATGATGGCGTCCGGCTTGCCGTTTGCGGCGAGCCCGGCTTCCGTCACCGACAGCGCCTCGGCGCGAGCGAAGTTGGCGGTCTGCTCGAAGATGATCTGGTACTTGTCCTTCAAGGGATCGAGCACATTGTGCACGCCCTTGTTGCGATCGATCGCCGGGCCGGCGCCCGGCTGGCCCTGCAGGTGGAACAGCTTGGCGCCGTTGGGGAACGCCGCCACCATGGCGCTTGCCTCGGCCTCGCCGCCCTTGACATTGTCGGCGCCGACATGGGCGAGGATGCCCTGGACACCGTCGACGCGGCGGTCGATCGTCACCACGGGAACACCGGCCTTGACCGCTTCCTCGATGGCCGGCGCCAGCGCGTTGACGTCGAGCGGCGAAATCACGATGGCGTTGACCTTCTGCACCAGCGCCGCCTCGATGTCGGCGGTCTGCTTGGTGGCCGAGTTCTGGCCGTCGCTTTCGGTCAGGTTGACGCCCTGCGCCTGCGCTTCCGCCTTGATCTCGTTCAGCATGTGCACGAAGAACGGAAAGCCGAGATTGGGCACCGAGCCAAGGATGGTGAGCTTGTCATCGGCGAATGCCGAACGTGCGGCCAGCATCATGGCGCCGGCGGCCACGGACGTCATCAGGAATTCACGTCTGTTCATGGGTTGATCCTCCTCCACGAGAACGCACGCCCCGGAAACCGGGACGGTTTCAGGAAGGACCATGCGTCGGTTCAAAGTGTTGGAGCATCCTCCTTGCGCGGGACAGCGCATGCCGCTCCAGCTGATCGCCGTAGCAAAACTGCCTCCCATCGGCATCAGCAAATGGATGCTAACCCAGGGTCAACCATTTGTGCAACATCGATATAACAGTGCTGGCAGGCGAATTATCGGAATTGTCGGAATTTTGATCAAACCGACCTGCCTCGGCTTCCATTCCGGTGCCGCGGCCCTAGTTTGAACCCCGATTCATTCCTGAAGCCCAGTCATTCCTGAAGCCCAGTCCTTCCTGAAGATCAGTCCATCCCTGGAGAATTGCATGAAGCCGCACGTCATCTGCCATATGCTCGCCTCGCTCGATGGCAGTCTTCATCCGAGCCGCTACACCGCGAGCCCGGACGGGACCCGGGCCGAATGGTCGGGCCTCTATGAGCAGATCCACGCAGACCTCCAGGGCGATGCCTGGATCGTCGGGCGTGTCACCATGGCCGAGATGAGCAAGGCCGGCGCGCACCCGCCGGCGCAGATCGGCAAGGTCGAGCGGCCGCATCATTTCGCGCAGCGCGACGCGGGAACCTACGCCGTGGCGCTCGATGCCTCCGGCAAGCTCCACTTCGCCAAGCCCGATGTCGGCGGCGACCATGTCGTGGTGCTGCTCGGGCGTGACGTTGCCGACAGCCATCTGGCTGAGCTCGCAGCCGACGGCGTGTCCTACATCGTGTCGGAAACGGCCGAGATCGATCTCGCCGCCATGCTCGATGTGCTCGGGCGGGAGCTCGCAATCCGCCGGCTGCTGCTCGAAGGCGGCGCCGGCATCAACGGCTCCTTCTTCGCGGCCGGGCTTGTCGACGAACTAAGCCTGCTCGTCGCGCCCGCGCTCGATGCGCGGGCGGGAAACCAGGGTTTTGTCGAGTTCGGCGAAAGCGGCCTCGCCGGCAGGATGCAGCTGTCGCTGACAAGCTGCGAAACGCTGGCGCATGGGCTCATCCACTTGCGTTACGCCGTCAGGCCTGGCTGAGGCCGCAGCGCCTCAATAGCGCATGGCGTCGAGATCGGCGATCAGCGTCGGGCCGGTCGGCTGCCAGCCGAGCCGCGCCTGGGTCAGCACGCTGGAGGCCGGCAGGTCCATGGGAGCAAACATTCCCATCCAGCCAAAGTGCTCCGCCGCCTTTTCCGGCGCAATCGAGACGACCGGCAATTTCAGGCCCCGGCCAAGCGCCTCGGCGATGGCGCGCACCTCGACGCCTTCCTCGCCGACCGCGTGATAGCGCGCGCCCGGCTGGCGCTTTTCGACGGCAAGCCGGTAGAGCCGCGCGGCGTCAAGGAGATGCCCTGCCGAATAGCGGTTGCGGCCTTCGCCGACATAGGCCGAGACGCCTTTTTCACGCGCGATCTCGATGAGCGGCGAGATCAGCCCCTGCTTGACCGGATTGTGCACCTGCGGCAGGCGCACGACCGACAAATTGATGCCGGCCTCCAGCAAGGCATTGCCGGCGAGTTCCGAGGCGATGCGCGGATTGGGATGGCTGGCGTTGAAGACGTCCTCGACCGCCAGCTGGCCATGTCCGGGACTGCCCATGCCGACGCCCGACGTGATCACCAGCGGCCGGTCGGATCCGGCGAGTGCCTCGCCGAGCGCCGCGATGACTTGGCTGTCCTTTTCGCAGTTCTCGGCAAAGCGCGAGAAATCATGGTCGAAGGCGGTGTGGATCACGGCGTCCGCCTTCGCCGCGCCGTCGCGCAGGCCTGTCGGTTCCTCGAGGGTTCCGCGATGCACTTCGGCGCCCCCGGCCGCCAGTGCCTCGGCGCCGGCGTCGGACCGGGTGACGCCGATCACCTGATGGCCGGCCTGGATGAGTTCGGGAACGAGCGCCGAGCCGATGAAACCAGTGGCGCCAGTCAAAAAGATACGCATGCAAAATCTCCTGCACAATTGCTTGCGCAGTATCGACGGTCTATTATTCCATTAAAGTAGTGATCTTATCATGGTATAATGGCTAACAGGATGCCCATCCCCGGTTCGCTCGCAGCCTTCCTGAAAGACCGGCGCACCCGGCTCGATCCCGCCTCGTTCGGCTTTTCCGGGCGACGGCGCACGCCGGGGCTGCGCCGCGAAGAGGTCGCCCAGCGCGCCAACATCAGCCCGACCTGGTACACGTGGCTGGAACAGGGCCGTGGCGGCGCGCCTTCGGCCGATGTGCTGAACCGCATCGCCAAGGGGCTGCTGCTGACCGAGGCGGAGCGCGAACACCTCTTCATGCTGGGGCTCGGGCGCCCGCCCGAAGTCCGCTACCGGGGCGACGAGGGCGTCAGCCCCCGGCTGCAGCGCCTCATCGACACGCTCGAGGCCAGCCCTGCTTTGGTCAAGACCGCCACCTGGGACGTCGTCGCCTGGAACCGCGCCGCCGAGATCGTGCTGACCGACTACGGCACCATCCCCGCCGGCCGGCGCAACATATTGCGCTTCATGTTCCTCACGCCCCATATCCGCGCCAAGCAGCATGATTGGGAAAACCTTGCCCGTTTCGTGGTCGGCGCCTTCCGGGCCGATGCGGCGCGCGCCGGCGCGGTCTCCGAGGTCACCCAACTGGTGGACGAACTGTGCAGCGGCAGCGCCGAATTCGCCACGCTGTGGCAGGAGAACGACGTGCTCGCCCATGGCGACGGGACAAAGCGCCTGAAGCACCCGGAACTGGGTGACATCGAGCTGGAATATTCGTCCTTCGCGGTCGACGGCCGGCCGGATCTGAACCTGACCGTCTATAACCCTGTCGACAGCGATGTCGCCGACCGCATCCGGGCTTTGGCCAAGCGCCAGAGGTAAGACCGGCGCCGCCGCGATGGCGCCCCTCTTCAACGCCGCTCGCACATCGCCTTCAGGATCTGCAAGGTCGGCCCCCAGTAGAGATTGGCGTGCGGACGGATCGCCGGTTCGGCGAAATTGCTGAGCGTCAGCGTCAGCAGTGTTCCCCCATCCGCCGGCGCGAGAGCAAAGCTGACCAGCGTGTGGTTTTCGGGCAGGTCCGCCAGGCGCGAGGCCGACAGCGTGCTCCAGTAACCGTAGGCGAAGCTCTTCTCCGGCTCGAAGGCGCGGACGGTGCCATGGTTCTCGAACGCCATGCCGTGCAGCAGCCCGCTTATCACGATCGCGCCGCCGGCATGCGCTTCCAGGCTGACGGTCAGGTCCTCATCCGACATCCATTGCGGGATCATTCCAGGCGTCGTCAGCACGTGCCAAACCTTGGCCGGCGCGGCGGCAATGGCGATGGCCTTGACGATCGGCGCGGAGGGATCGGTCACGACGCGCTTTCGCCTGACGGCACGGGCACCAGCACCAGCCCGATCTCCTGCGCCGCCTGCGCGGCATGGCGGCGCACGGTGGCGAGGTCGAGCGTGCTGTAGGTGGTCGCCACATAGGGCACGGTGAGTGCCGCGACCGACTGGCCGAACGGCCCGATGACCGGAAAGGCAAGATCGATCACGCCCGGCTGCAGCCCGTCCGCCACCTCCTCATGGCCGGCGGCACGGATGCGCGCAAGCGCGTCATGCATGCCGGCCTTTTCATCAGGGATACCAGAGGCTTGCAGCCATTGATTGATTCTGTCCTGCGGCTGGAACGCCATCAGCGCGCGGCCGGTGGCGGTGGCAAACAGCGGAAACTCGGCGCCGACGCGGACGCGGAAGCCGAACGCCGCCGGACTTTCCACCTGCGCCAGGATCAGCACCCGTCCGGCATTGTGGACGCCGAGATTGCAGGATTGCTGGATGGCGTCGGACAGCCGCCGCATCGACGGCAGCGCCGCCTGGACAAGGCCGCGCAGCGGCTCGTGCCGATGCGCCAGTTCGAACAGGCGCGGCGACAGGAAATAGAGCCCGGCTGGGCGGTCGCGGAAGATGTAGCCGCGCCGCTCCAGCGCCTGCAGCACGCGGTAGATCTGGTGGATCGAGCGGCCGACCGCCTCGGAAATCTGGCCCTGGTTCAGCCCGTCCTCCTGCTCGGCCAGCAGTTCTATGATGTCGAACGCCTTTTCCAGGGCCGGAACCGAATAGTCCGGCGCATCCGCGATTTTGCCAGCCATGCAAGCTTTCCAGGACCAGAATCAGGAACCGCAGGGAAGTATAGTCAGCGTGCTGCCCCCATCGTAGCCATCATCAGCCGGGCGATGCGCCTGTTGATGTCGTCGGGCACCGGCTGCGCGCCGGCCGCCGGCCTTTCACCCGCAGCGCCCTCGCCCTTCACCACCCGCTCCAGCGACAGCGCCTGCAGCATGAAGCCGATATCCATGGATTCGATCGAATTGCCCTTCGGCTCGCTGCCGGCAAGGTTGAACATGCGCCCCTCGGCGACGAGGATGACATGCTTTCCATTGGTGAGGTCGAGACGCCGCAAGGTGCCGTCGAGATCGGTGGTGCTGGTCGTCACGGCGGCGAGACCCTCGGTGTCGATCTCCCAAGGGAAATGCCCGGAATTGGCCAGCACCGCGCCATCCGCCATGGCGGTGATGGCCTCGGCCGGCAGCACGCCCGCGCGACCGGTGGCTGTGATGAACACCTGCGCCCACGGTGCCAGTTCCGCCAGCGGCGCCACCCGGTAGCCGTCGAGTGCAGCCTCCAGCGCCTTGATCTCGTCGATCTCGACAACCGCGACCCGGCCGCCGAGTGCCCGCAAATATTGCGCGATGCCGCGCCCGCACCAGCCATAGCCGATGACGCAGAAGCGGCGGCCGGGGATCATCAGATTGGTGATGCGCATGAAGCTTTCCACCACCGACTGGCCGACCGCGTGCTTGTTCTCGCCGATCGCCTTCAGCGGGCTGTCATTGATGACGATGGAGGGGAACGGCACCTTGCCGGCCAGCTCGCCGCGCAGCCGGTCACCGCCCGACGTCGTCTCCTCGGTGCCGCCCAGGATGGACGCCGCCCTGCCGCGTTCGACAATGCCGGCGGCAAGGTCGGCGCCATTGTCGAGCAGCATGTCGGGCTGCGCGTCCAGCACCCGCGCCAGATTGGCATGATGATCGGCAAGCGTATCGGCGCGGCGGCCGAACACGCCGATGCCCTGGCTTTGCAGGAAGGCGACGACATCGTCCTGCGTCGAACCGTGATTGCCGGTACCGATTATCTCGGCACCGCCTCCGGCCAGCACTTCCAGCAGAACCGCCGTCTTCGGCTCGATATGCAGTGACATGCCGATGCGCCTGCCGGCGAAGGGGCGATTGGCGCGGAACTCTTCACGCAGCGTGGCCAGCATCGCCATGCGCGAGCGGATCCAGGCAACACGGCCGCGGCCACGCTCGACCAGTTCCGCATTCGCCGGATTGACCTGGGTCATTCCACCTCCAACAAATACAAAAAAGTTTTTTGCATATGTCAAATATGACTGAAGCTCGTCAAGCCGGCAACCCGGCCGCGAAATTTCCAGGCAGGCACCTTGCTCGAGTCATCATTATACATTATTTGCAATTGTATATTGATGAGAACCCCAGGTGCTCGATATGACCATGATCCGTGTAAATGACGTGCTGAGCGTTGGCCCCCAGCCCTCGATCTCCGAAATCCGGTCGCTTGCCGGCCATGGGTTTGCAGGATTGATCAACGCCCGGCCTGACGGGGAAGAGGCCTCCCAGCCCGGAAACGCCGCCGAGCGGGAGGCGGCTGATCACGCCGATGTTTCCTACACCTTCATACCCGTCACGATGCCGACCATCACCGAGGCGGACGTGCGGGCCTTCCAGGCGGCCATGGCCGATACCGGCGGCCCGGTCTTTGCGCATTGCAAGACCGGCACGCGCGCCCTGACCCTGTATGCATTGGGCGAAGCGCTCGACGGCCGTATGTCGTCCCAGGATATCGCGGCTCTCGGACAGAAGCTCGGCATCGACCTGTCGGCGGCGGCGCGATGGTTCGAAGCGCACAGGCAACTGCGACCGGACGTGAAGGGATTCTTCGATCCCCGGACAGGGAGCGTGCAATATGTGGTTTCGGACCCGGACACCCGAAAATGCGCCATTGTCGATCCGGTTCTTGATTTCGACGAGAAGTCCGGAGCGACCACGACGCGCAACGCCGACGCGATGCTTTCCTACATTGCCGAGAACGGGTTGAGCGTCGAATGGATTCTCGACACCCATCCTCACGCCGACCATTTGTCGGCCGCGCAGTATCTGAAGGAGAAGACGGGCGCCCCGACCGCGATCGGCGCGCCGGTGGTCGATGTCCAGCGCCTGTGGCGGGGCATCTACAACTGGCCGGAACTTCGCGTCGACGGCTCGCAGTGGGACAGGCTGTTCTCGGATGGCGACACTTTCAAGGTCGGTTCCATAGCCGCGCGCGTGATGTTTTCGCCCGGTCACACCCTGGCGTCGATCACCTACGTGATCGGCAACGCGGCCTTTGTTCACGACACCATCTTCATGCCTGACAGCGGCACGGCTCGTGCCGATTTTCCCGGTGGTGACGCTCGCATCCTGTGGAAATCGATCCAGAAGATCCTGGAGCTTCCGGACGAAACCCGCCTGTTCACGGGCCATGACTACCAGCCGGGTGGACGCGCGCCGAAATGGGAAAGCACGGTCGGCGAACAGAAGCGCGCCAATGCACACCTGGCCGGCGTGGACGAAGAGGCCTTTGCCGGACTGCGAGCGGCGCGTGACCGAACGCTGCCGATGCCGAGACTCATCCTGCATGCCTTGCAGGTCAACATCCAGGCGGGGCGTCTGCCGGAGCCGGAGGCAAACGGTACGCGCTATCTGAAATTTCCCCTCGACGCATTGCAAGGAGCCGTGTGGTGAGCGAGATCCAGCCCGATGTGGTGAACATGTCGCCGGCCGCCATGGAATCGCGCGCCGGCGAGGTGGCGGCCTTGTTGAAGACACTGGCGCATCCGATGCGGCTGATGCTCGTCTGCACCCTTGTCGAAGGCGAGTATTCGGTCAGCCGGCTGGAAGAGATGCTCGACATCCACCAACCGAACCTTTCCCAGCAACTGACGGTGTTGCGCGACGCCAACATCGTGGAAACGCGGCGAGACGGGAAACAGATCTTCTACCGGCTGACCGCCGAGAAGGCCGCTCAACTGGTTGCAGCGCTTTACACGATCTTCTGTTCGGAAGGCCAACCATGACCTCTTATCTCGTATCCCTTCTTGGTGGGGCCCTTATCGGTCTGTCATCGGTCATAATGCTGATGCTGAACGGCAGGATCGCCGGCGTCAGCGGGATTGTCGGCAGGGCGGTGCAAGGCGTCGGTGTCTGGACGAACGGCGCCTTCATCGCCGGATTGCTGCTTGGCCCGGTGGTGTACTTCGCCGCCTTTCGTCATTGGCCCACCGTGACGGTGACGGCGTCACTGCCATTGGTCATGCTCGCGGGATTGCTGGTCGGCTTCGGATCCCGGATGGGCTCGGGTTGCACCAGCGGTCACGGCGTCACGGGGCTGGCCCGGCTATCGCCGCGTTCGATCGCCGCGGTCCTGACATTCCTTGCGAGCGGCATCGCGGCCGTCGCGCTTCTTCGCGGAGCAGTCCTGTGAGACACACCAAACTGCAGCCTGTTGCCGCCTTGGCCGCGGGCACCCTTTTCGGGCTTGGCCTGGCACTGTCGGGCATGCTCGATCCTGTCCGCGTCCAGGGCTTTCTCGACATCTTTGGCGCGTGGGACCCGAGCCTGGCCTTCGTGCTGGGCGGTGCCGTCGCGGTTGCGATGGCAGGCATGGCCTGGCTACGGCGGATGTCGCGGCCGCTGCTGGCGGATCGCTTCCATTTGCCGATGAAGTCGCCGATCGACGCCCGTCTGGTCGTCGGCTCGGCAATCTTCGGCCTGGGATGGGGCCTGGGCGGGTTTTGCCCCGGCCCGGCGGTGGCTTCGCTGTCGCTCGGGCTGACGCCAACCCTGGTCTTCGTGGCCTTCATGCTGGCGGGCATGGTCGCCCATGACCGCTTCTTCGTCGGGCGGCCATCATGAGCGCTCCATTGCTTGCCACCCTGGGCTCTGGCGGCCTGGTTGGTTTCACCCTTGGTCTTGTCGGCGGCGGCGGATCGATCCTTGCCACGCCGCTGCTGCTTTATGTCGTCGGCGTCGCCCAGCCCCATATTGCCATCGGCACAGGCGCGCTTGCGGTGGCCGCCAACGCATTCGCGAACTTTGGCACCCATGCCTTGAAGGGTCACGTCTGGTGGCGCTGCGCGCTTGTCTTCGCCGCACTGGGTTCCGTCGGGGCCCTGGCGGGATCGACGCTAGGAAAGTCGATCGACGGGGCGCACCTGCTTTTCTTGTTCGGACTGCTCATGCTGGTGGTTGGCGGTTTGATGGTCCTTCCCAGGCGTGGCACGTCGACCACGGCCCGGCCCGTCGACGCCAAGATGTGCGCGATGACCGCAGCGGTCGCCATCGTCGCCGGCGCGGCCTCCGGCTTCTTCGGCATCGGTGGCGGCTTCCTCATCGTTCCCGGGCTGATACTGGCCACCGGAATGCCGACAATCAATGCGATAGGCACGTCCCTGCTTGCCGTCGCGGCCTTCGGTCTCGCCACGGCCTTCAACTACGCGCTATCGGGAATGGTCGACTGGCAGTTGGCCGGCGAATTCATCATTGGCGGCGTTGGTGGTGGCTTGATCGGCATGTTGGCTGCGACCCGCCTGGCATCCTACAAGAACGTGCTCAACCGCATCTTTGCCGCGCTGATCTTTGTCGTTGCGGGCTATGTCCTCTACCGCAGCATCGGCGCGTTCACCGTGGGATAGCGGCCGATCCGGACTTCCGTATCACCCCTTGTATTCAAACACCGCCCCGTAGTGATAGGGCGGCAGATCAACCACTCGCAGAAGCCGGAAACCAGCAGCTTCCACAACCGCCGCCACCGCTTCGGGTGACATGCGCATCTCCGTCCTGGGGCCGCGCGGCTGACCAAGCACGGTCGTGTGCTCTCGCGGCAGCTGATGCCAATTGACGAGCGCAAACAGACCGCGCGGCTTAAGCGTGCGGGCCACGGCTTTGACGAGGGCCGGCTGATCGGGCACGCCGTGGAAGGTGTTGGCGATCAGCGCAAAATCGATCTTTTCGGGGATCAGTTCCGCGACGTCGCCGGCATCCGCGACAATCCATTTCAGGACCGAAACGCCGAGATGCTTCACCTCGGCCTTGGCCGCCACGATCATTTCCGGGTCGAGGTCGAGCGCATAAACGCGGCCACTGACGATTTTCGCAAGCGGGGCGGTGAAATAGCCGTCGCCGCAGCACAGGTCCAGAGCCGTCATGCCCGGCTCAACGCCCAACGACAGCAGGAGGCCCGACGGGTCCGGCCAAAGCGCCTCCCACCAATCGCGGTCAGGCATGGAGGTGGCGGGAAACATTCCAGTCATGGGCGGACGCTCTAGAATTGCGCTGCGGGGCAGCTTTGACCGGCACGCCGCCAAAGGCAACGCTTCCGTTGCCGACGGCGGATCGATCCGATGGCGGTCGGCGAAATCTGCCTGAGCCCTTGCGGCCCCGGCACCAAAGGCGGCGCCCCTGCATAAGTTCTGGTGGCCGGGGGCACCGGAGGCTGTCATCCAGCCGCGTTGGGCGCGACCGCGGCCGTGCCGCTCTCCTCACCCCTGCGCGACTGCCGGCTGATCAGCGCGACGGCGGCGAAGGCGGCGATGCCGAACAGGCCGACCACGACATTGAGCCACAGGGCCGGGAAAACGCCGAGGCCCGATATCATCAGGGTCAGGCCGAACGGGGCGAAGGCGGAGCTGAATTGTCGCGCCGCCGTGATCCAGCCGACATAGGAGCCGTAGCGCTCCTGGCCGAACAATTCGAGCGGCAGCGTGCCGCCGACAATGCTCATCAGGCCCGAGCCGAAGCCGAAAAGCACGGCAAACAGCATGGCGCCGGGAACGGAGGGGGCCACCAGGAGCAGCACCGCAAGGCCGCCGGCGAGTGCCGCGGTCGCACCGAGCGCCAGCGATGTCTGTGTCAGGCCCCGGCCGAACAGCATGTTGACCAGCCGGCTCGCCACTTGCGACGGCCCAAACAGGCTGGCGACCAGCACCGAGGCGCCGCCGAGGCCGACCAAAGTGAGCAGCGGCACCATCTGCACGAGAACAGCCGAAAGCATGAAGCCCTCTATGGCAAAGCCGGCCAGCACCAGGACGAACAGGAGCGACCATCGCCCGCCGGGCACGGGCTCCGACAGGCCCGCCGTGACCGGGACGATCCGCTCCCGCGCCCTGACGGCATGGCTGGAAAGCCGGGCCAGCCACCAATGGATCGGCAGGCAGACAAACGCGTTGAGCGCGGCAAAGAGAGCGAGAACCTCCCGCCAACCGAGGTGATGATGCAGCAGCGTCGTCAGTGGCCAGAACAGGGTCGAGGCGAAGCCGGCGATCAGGGTGAGATGGGTGATGCCGCGCCGCGCGCCGCCGAGCTGCACGATGGCGACGAAGGCCGTGCTGTAGAGGACGAAGCAGGAGGCGAGTTCCATGGCCAGCACGCCGATGGCAAAGCCGGCGCGCCCCGGCGCCAGCGCACACAACAGCAATGCGCCCGCCGCCGCCAGCGATCCCGGCACCATCAGGCGCCCTGCCCCGACCCGGTCCGCGAGGCTGCCCGCGAACGGCGCCAGGATGGCGCTTGCCAGCAGCGACACCGACAGCACGGCGAACACCCATTGCTGCGACCAGGCGAGTTCCGCCGCCACCGCCGGCGCCAGGATGCTGTAGCTGTAGTAGAGCGTGCCGTAGCCGATGATCTGCGTGGTGCCCAGAGCCCAGATGGCGGAAGCAGGAATCTTGGCGTCGCTCACTCGGCCGCTTCCATCTTGCCGACGCAGCCGCAACCGATTTTGCCGGCGGCCTTGGCGTCGGCATCCGCCACGCAGCAGGCATCGGTCGCCGCGGGCGCCGGTCCGCCGCAGCAACCCTGCGACGCACGGCCCGCCGGCACCGTGCAGACGCCGGTTTCGGGCAGCACCAGTTGCACCGCGTCGGCCGCCGCCACGTCGCCGGCGAGCGCCGCCGCGACCGAGCGCACCTGTTCGTAGCCGGTCAGCAGCAGGAAGGTCGGCGCGCGGCCATAGCTCTTGATGCCGACCGTATAGAAGCCGGGCTCCGGATGGCTGAGCTCGCGGTGGCCGTGCGGCGGCACGTCGCCGCAGGAATGCTCGTTGGGATCGATGAGCGGACCGAGCGCCTTGACGCTCTCCAGCCACGGATCGAGATCGAGCCTGAGCTCGCGGGTCAGCGACAGGTCCGGGCGCTGCCCGGTCGCGGCGATGATGCGGTCGACAGGGCCGAGTTGCAGCAACCCCTCCTCGCTTTGCCCCTCGACGATCAGTCTTCCGTCATGCGCGCGGATGGCAAGCGTCGCAAAGCCGGTCACCAGCTGGACGCGGCCGCTTTCGGCGAGGTCGCGCACATCGGCGCCGAGTTCGCCGCGCGCCGGCAGCTGGTCGGCATCGCCGCCGCCATAGATGCGCACGAGGTCGGTTCCGCGCACCGCCCAGATGAAGGCCGTGCCGGGTGCGCCCTCCGCCAGCCTGGCAAGGTCGAGCAAGGCATTGGCCGCCGAATGGCCGGAACCCGCAACCAGCGTCGTGCGGCCGGCATAGAGCGCGCGGTCGCGGCCCAGAATGTCGGGTATTCCATACGCGATGCGGTCGGCAAAGTCCGCCTCGCCCTCCGCCGCGATGCCGCCGGCGCCGAGCGGGTTGGGCGTGCGCCATGTCCCCGAGGCGTCGATGACGGCCCGTGCACTGTCGCGCCTTATGCCATCGGCGGTTTCGACCACGAGCATGAAGGGCCGCGTCCCGCGCTCGCTGCCGCGCACCTTGTCGGCGCCCCAGCGCGATATGGCCACGACACGCGCATTGGTTTCGATCGCCGGCGCCAGTTCCGGCAGGCTGGCGAGCGGCTCGAGATAGTGCGCGACAAGTTCGTTGGCGGTGGGAAAGGCTTCCGCGTCCGGCATCCGCCAGCCATGGGCTTCGAGCAACGCCTTGGCCGCCTCATCGACGCAATAGCGCCAGGGCGTGAACACCCGCACATGCCCCCAATCCCGCAGATTGGCGGCGACGCCGCTGCCGGCCTCATAGAGCTTCACCGGCAGGCCCCGGGCGATGAGATGAACGGCCGCCGCCAGGCCAACCGGGCCGGCGCCGATGACGGCGATGGGCGGATCTTCTTGCAGGGCCATATCTTCCATCCTCCCGGTATTATCGAAATAACAGGCAAAAAAATCAGGCGGCCGCGTCATCCGCTGCCGGATTGCAGGCAGCATCGGCGCAGCATTCGTCGGCCAGGAAGCCGATGAGATCGTTCATCACGGGGTAGTTGGCGCGGCAGATCAGGGTCGTCGCCTGCCGCTCCTGGCTGACCAGCCCGGTCAGAATCAGCCGGTGCAGATGGTGCGACAGCGTCGAGGCGGCGATGCCGAGGCTCTCCTGCAGGTAACCGACCGGCCGACCCGCCTCGCCGGCCCGCACCAGGATGCGATAGAGGTTCAGCCGCGTCGGATTGCCGAGCGCTTCCAATTGTTTCGCTGCTTGTTCGAGTTTCATGGAAATAGCATGCTGCCGACGATGGAAACCGTCAAGCCCTATTTCGAAAAATATCGAAATAGACTTCAGACGACCGGCTTGCCGGTCGCGTCGATGACGACTTCGCCGTCCTCCTTGGTGAACGGGCCGATATCCGGGTTGGGCAGGATATCGAGCACCGCTTCGGACGGCCGGGCCAGGACTGTTCCCAGCGGCGTCACTACGATCGGCCGGTTGATCAGGATCGGGTGCGCCAGCATGAAATCGATGATCTGGTCGTCGCTCCATTTGGGGTCGCCAAGGCCGAGTTCCGCATAGGGCGTGCCCTTCTCGCGCAGCAATTGGCGCGGCGTCATCGCCATCGCCTTGATCAGTTCGACGAGCCTTTCGCGCGACGGCGGCGTCTTCAGATATTCGATCACCTGCGGCTCCTCGCCGGACTGGCGGATGATCGCCAGCGTGTTGCGCGACGTGCCGCAGTCCGGGTTGTGATAGATGGTGATGGTCATGGCGCGGCTTTCATCTCAGGGACGGTCTTGTCAGTGAAGGTCTTGGGTTCAGCCAGCAGCCATGCGGCCAAGGCCAGCGCCAGCAGCGCGCCCGCCAGTTCCGCTGCCATGAAGGCCGGCACGTCGGAGGGCCGGATGCCGGCAAACGTGTTGGAGAAGGCACGCGCTATGGCCACCGCCGGATTGGCGAAAGAGGTCGAGGCCGTGAACCAGTAGGCTGATGTGATGTAGAGCCCGACCAGCCAGGGAATGGCGTCGCTGCGGAAGCGCAGGCCGGCAAGGATGGTGAAGACCAGGCCGAAACTCGCGACAAGCTCGGCCAGCCACTGCCCCTGCCCGCTGCGCACCGTCGCCGACACCTCGAGCAAGGGCAGCTCGAACATGGCATGCGCGACCAGCGTGCCGGCGAGGCCGCCGAGAATCTGGGCGGCAATGTAGCCCAGCGCCGCCAGCCAGCCGATGTCGCGCCGCAGCCCGAAAACCAGCGTGACGGCCGGGTTGAAATGCGCGCCGGAGACCGGCCCCAGCGTGGTGATCAGCACCACCAGCATGGCGCCGGTCGGAATGGTGTTGCCGAGCAGCGAAAGCGCTGTATCGCCGGTCAGCCGGCTGGCCATGATGCCCGAGCCGACCACCGTGGCGACCAGCATGGCGGTGCCCAGCGCTTCGGCTGCGAGGCGGCGTCGAAGGTCGGTCATGTCGAGCTCAGCATTTGCAGGTCACCGCCTGGAGGATCGGCTGGCAAAGCTCCGGCGCGCCATTGCAGCAATCCTCCATCAGATAGGCCAGTAGATCGCGAAACCCGGTCATGTCGGCCGCGTAGCGGATGCTGCGCCCGTCGCGGTCGGCCTGCACCAGCCCGGCCTGGCCAAGGATCTTCAGATGCGCCGACATGGTGTTCTGCACGGTGCCGAGCCGCGTCGCGATCTCGCCTGCAGGCACGCCCTCAGCCCCGGCCCGCACCAGCAGCCGGAACACCTCCAGCCTGGTTTCCTGGCCGAGTGCTGCGAGCGCCTGTAATGCCGTTGCCTTGTCCATCAATCCACATATCCAGATGTATGGATCAATGGCAGCGCGCCATGACAATGGTGTGACAGCCAGGGCTTACGCTTTGCGCTTGGAACCCGTCGAGCTTGGTTCGCTCAGATGCGGGCGCCAGCCATGCACGCGATCCCGCCCGGCGGCCTTGGCGCCATAGAGGGCCTCGTCGGCGCGCCGCAGCAGATCGGCGATCTCGATGTCGGCACTCCCGTCGAAAGTGCCAACCCCGATGCTGACGGTGACGATGCCCTTTTCGCTGCCGGCATGGGCAAGACCGAGGTCGCGCACCTTGCCGCGCAGCGTTTCGGCGATGACGAAGGCGCCCCTTGCATCGGTTTCGGGCAGGATGAGCGCGAACTCCTCGCCGCCATAACGGGCCGCGGCGTCGGCTGGCCGGCGGGCCGTCGCCTCGATGCAGCCGCTGACCGCGCGCAGGCATTCGTCGCCCGCAGGGTGCCCATAATGATCGTTGAACCGCTTGAACCAGTCGACATCGATGATGAGCAGGCTGAGCGGCGTGGCGTTGCGCCGGCCGCGGGCGAATTCGCGCGCGAGCGCCTCGTCGAAGGCCCGCCTTGTCATCAGTTCGGTCAGGCCGTCGCGGTGCGCCAGGAGGTTCAGCTTCTCGTTGGCGGCGAGCAGCTCGGCCTCGACCTGCTTGGCCTCGGTGATGTCGGAAAACACGCTCAGGCTGCCGCCATTGCCGGTCGGACGGGTCCGCACGTCGAGCCAGCGCCCGTCGGCGAGCCGGATCTGGCGGTGGCTGGCATGCGTCTGCGTTGCCATGATCTCGGCAATCCAGCCCTCGACGGCATCGGGCGGCGTGATGCTTTCGCCGCGTGCGACCGAGGCACGCAGTATGTCGCGATAGTCGGTGCCGGGAACCCTGATGTCGGCCGTCTTCGGAAACATCGCTCGGTACTGGGCGTTGCACAGCATCAGCTTTCCCTCAGGATCGAACATCACCAGCCCGTCGGCCATGTGCGTAAGCGCGTCGCCCAGCCTTGCCTGGCTTTCCGCCAGTTCGGTCTCCAGCCGCTTGCGCTCGGTGATGTCGCGATTGTGCGTGATCAGGCCGATGACGGCCCCGGCCTTGTCGCGAAACGGCGCCTTCAACGTCGCCAGCCAGCCATCGGTGCCGTCCTCATGGTGAAGACGCTGCTCGATGGTGGAGGCGACGCCGGACGCCAGAACGGCAAGCTCGTCCTCGCGGAATTGCCGCGCCGTTTCACTGGGGTAGAAATCGAAATCGGTCTTGCCGATCAGCGCCTTGGCATCAGCCGCCTGCATCAGCTCGGCCGTCGCCGGATTGGCGGCGATGAACCGCCCGTCGAGATCCTTGACGTTGAGGCAATCCGGCAAGGTTTCCACCACGGTCTTGAAGATGCGCCGCGACTGCAGCGCCTCCAGGCGCCGCCGCTCCTGGTAGAGCGCCAGCCCCGACATGGCCACGGAGACGAAGATGAGCAGGGTGGAGGGGAACACCACCTGCGGCAGAACCGTCTGTACGATCGACCGTGGCAGGACGCTGAGACCAAGCAGCGATCCGCACGCCGTCGCGGCGCCCAGGATCATGATGTCGGCCATTGCCGGCCGGCGGCCCCTCAGCGCAAGATTGCCGGCTATACCGACCAGCATGGTGGCCGCGATCCCGACCGCTCCGGCGAAGGCGCCGATGCCGCCCTCGAAGGTCCTGAAAGCACCTGCCATGACGCCTGCGACAATGCCGGCGACCGGGCCGCCGAAGAAGCCGGCAATGGCGATCATCGTCGCCCTGAGATCGACCAGCACGCCCGGCTGCAACTGCATGGGTGTCAGCATCAGGATGATGGCGCCGGCGCCCATCAAGAGGCCGAAGGCCGTGGCCTTCACCGCGGCCGGCCTGCGGTCCAGCCACACATGCGTGTGGATCCAGACCGAAACGAACATCGCAACGACCGCGAGATTGGCCAGTAATTCGGACCAGGGCGAACCCATTGCGCGCCTTTCCTGTCACCGGGCTTTCGCCGTATCGCCCCCTCGATAGTCCCTCAATGACAACAAAGTGTTACGTCAGGCATTTGACTCTGTGGCTCAGAAGCCAGTGGCAGGCAGGGCCGATCGGGCACATCCGGCGGCGCGATATCAGCCCGAAATCACCCCCAGCGCATCGTGCCGACAAAATCGATGAAGGCGCGTAGCGGCGCCGGCGTCAGGCGGCGGCCGGGGTAGTAGAGGAACGGGCCGGAAAATTCCTGCCACCAGGGCTCCAGCACCGGCTCCAGCCGGCCATCGTCGAAATAGGGGCGCAGCCAGTCCTCGAACAGCGAGACGATGCCGCCGCCGGCGACCGCCACTTCAAGCGCAAGCGCCATGGCCGTGCCGGTGCTGACCAGAAGCGGGCCGGACGGCTCGACGCTCACCACCTCGCCGTCGCGTTCGAACTCCCAGGGCGGCGTCAGGCCGCTGGCGAAGCGGCCGCGCAGGCAGGCGTGGCGTAGCAGGTCGCGCGGGTGCTCGGGCCGGCCATGCCGGTCGAGATAGGCCGGCGCGGCGGCGGTGGCGTAGTGCTGCCGGCGCGGACCGATCGGTACGGCGATCATGTCCTGCTCCAGCCGCTCTTCATAGCGGATGCCGGCGTCGCAGCCGCTCGCCAGTATGTCGACGAAACTGTCCTCGGCGGTGACTTCGACGCGAATGTCGGGATAGGCGGCGAGGAAGGGCGGCAACAGCCGCGGCAGCACCAGTTTCGCCGCCACGACCGGCACGTTGAGCCGCAGCGTGCCGGCCGGGCGGCCGCGAAAGCCGTTGACCACGTCGAGCGCCGCCTCGACCTCGCCGAGCGCGGGGCCGAGCCGTTCGAGCAGGCGCGCGCCGGCCTCGGTGGGGGCGACGCTGCGCGTCGTGCGGTTGAGGAGCCGCACGCCGAGCCCGGTCTCCAGCCGCCGTACCGTCTCCGAGAGGCTGGAGGCGCTGACATTGCCCACCCGGGCCGCCTCGCGAAAACCGCCGGCGCGCGCCACCGCCATGAACGCCTGCAGGTCGCCAAGATCCGTCGTCATTGTTCGCCTTTCCGCACAGGCTGTGCCGATTGCTCCATATTATCGCGCAGGCGCGCTTTGTCTACATAGGGCTGATCAAAGGAGATGAGACCATGACCGACATCAGCAAAGCCGGAACCTTCAAGCTCGGCGACCGCACCGTGAAGCGCCTCGGCTATGGCGCCATGCAACTGGCGGGGCCTGGCGTCTTTGGCCCGCCGAAGGACCGCGACGCGGCCCTCGCCGTGCTGCGCGAGGCGATCGCCAGCGGCGTCGACCACATCGACACATCGGATTTCTATGGCCCGCACGTCACCAACCAGATCATCCGCGAGGCGCTGCACCCCTACCCCGCCAACCTCACCATCGTCACCAAGGTCAGCGCCCGGCGCGGCGCCGATGCATCCTGGCTCCCCGCAATGTCGCCCAAGGAACTGACCGAGGCCGTGCACGACAATCTGCGCAATCTCGGGCTTGATGTGATCGAGGTCGTCAACCTGCGCTCCATGCATGGCATCCACGGCCCCGCCGAAGGATCGCTCGAGCCGCAGTTGAACACGCTCGCCGAATTGCAGCGCCAGGGCCTCATCCGCCATATCGGCATGAGCAACGTCACATCGACCCAGATCGCCCAGGGACGCAGCATCGCCGAGATCGTCTGCGTGCAGAACCAGTACAATATCGCGCACCGCGAGGATGACGCGCTGATCGACGCGCTTGCCGCCGACGGCATCGCCTATGTGCCCTTCTTCCCGCTCGGCGGCTTCACGCCGCTGCAGTCGGACACGCTGGCCAATGTCGCCAGGAAACTCGGCGCGACCCCGATGCAGGTGGCGCTCGCCTGGCTGCTGCGCCGCGCGCCCAACATCCTGCTCATCCCCGGCACCTCCTCGGTCGGCCATCTCAGGGAAAATCTGGCGGCGGCCGAACTCGACCTGCCCGCCGACGCGCTCGCCGTGCTGAACGGCATCGCGGACGAGAAGGCAGCCGCCTGAGAATTCCGGCGATATCCCTGCCGGGGTGGAACGTCCTCCCCGGCAGTGCCCTCACCCAAGCTCTCGCACAAAGCGTTGACGGTTCGGGTCAGGCCAGATATAGAACCAAATAGTTCCAGAACTGATTGGTTCCATAATGGCTCATCAATTCTCTCTCGACGACACGTTCGCCGCCCTCGCCGATCCGACGCGCCGGGCGATCCTCACCCGGTTGCTCGATGGCGAAGCGTCGGTTGCCGAACTGGCGCAGCCTTTCGCGCTTACTGTCCGCGCGGTCTCCAAACATGTCGGCGTGCTGGAACAGGCTGGCCTTGTCACCCGCAGCCGGGCGGCGCAAAAACATCTCAGCCGCATCGAGCTCAAGCCGCTGCGCGACATCGACCGCTGGCTCGACGACTACAGAAAACTCTGGGAAGGCCGTTTCGACCGCATGGAGGACCTGCTGCGGCGCGGCGCGGACAGGCCGGAATGAGCGCGCCCGCCGACCGCGGCTTTGCCATCGAGCGGATCTTCAATGCCCCGGTCGAACGCGTCTTCCGGCTGTGGACCGATCCGCTCCTGGTGGCGCGGTGGTGGGGCATCAGCGATTGCACCATCCCCCTTTGCGTGCTCGACGTGCGCGTCGGCGGCCGCTGGCGCATCGACATGCTGACCGCCGGTGGTGTGCTCTACCGCAACCAGGGCAGCTATCTCGAAGTCGTCGAGAACGTCAGGCTGAGCTACCGCGACGAGCCGGATCCTGAAATCCGCGAATGGGCCGGCAAGCCGCCGGGCCAGAGCCGCCACACGGTCAGCTTCACGCCCGACGGCGCACGCACCCATATCCATTTCGAGGTGACGCTGGCGACCGCCGCCGACCGCGAACGCCTGCTGGCGCTCGGCATGCGCGGCGGCTGGATGCAAAGCTTCGACCGGCTGGAACAGCTCATCGGCAAGGGAGCCGACCATGCTGGCTGAGGACACGAAACCGACCACGCAAGCCGTGCTGTCGCGGGATGGAACGCCGATCGCCTGCGAACGGCGCGGCCAGGGCCATCCGCTCATCCTCGTCGATGGCGCGCTCTGCTCGCGCGACATGGGTCCGAGCGGCCCGCTGGCCAAGGCGCTGGAAGGCGGCTTCACCGTGTTCCGCTACGACCGCCGTGGCCGGGGCGGCAGCGGCGACACCGCACCCTACGCGGTCGAGCGCGAGGTCGATGACATCGAGGCCGTGCTGCGGGCGGCCGGCGGCGAAGCCCATCTCTGGGGCATGTCATCCGGCGCCATGCTGGCGCTGATGGCGGCGACCCGCCTGCCTGGCATCCGGAGGCTCGCGCTCTACGAAGCGCCGCTGATCGTCGACGACAGCCGTGCTGCCACGCAAGACGACTGGGCGACGATCCGGCAAGCCATCGCCGACGACAGGCGCGGCGACGCGGTGAGCGCCTTCCTCAAATCGGTCGGCATGCCCGGCCTGCTGATCGCGGTCACGAAGCTGACGCCGATCTGGCGCAAGCTGAAGGCAGTGGCGCATACGCTGCCCTATGACGGCGCCATCGTCGCCGGCGACCAGCTTGGCAAGCCGCTGGACCCCGAACGCTGGACCGCGCTCGGCGTGCCGACGCTGGTGACCGATGGCGGAAAAAGCCCGCCATGGATGCGCCATGGCAACAAGGCGCTGGCGCAGGCGCTGCCCAATGCCCGCTACCAGACGCTGGCAGGCCAGAACCACATGCTGAAACCGGCCGCGCACGCGCCGGTGCTGACGGCGTTCTTCAACTGATGGCATTTGAGCGCGGACGCCGACCCGAGGCGAACAACAGGAAATCCGACCATGCAACGGGCCGGCACGGCCGGATTCTGACATGGATCAAACCAGGTTGCAGGAAAGAGGCTAGAAACGCCTGAATGGCGCCCGCCGCGCGGGCGGCGAAGGGCAAGATCAGGAGAAAAGCATGAGCCGCCTGCATGTCGAAAATCACCAGGTGTCGCGCATCGGCTGGCTGCGCGCCGCCGTCCTGGGGGCCAATGACGGCATCGTCTCGACCGCGAGCCTGATCGTCGGCGTGGCGTCGGCCGCCGCGCCGGCTTCGCAGGTCCTGGTCGCCGGCATAGCCGGTCTGGTGGCTGGCGCCATGTCGATGGCGGCCGGCGAATATGTCTCGGTCAGTTCCCAGTCGGACACCGAGAATGCCGACCTCGCCCGCGAACGCCGGGAGCTCGAGACCCAGCCCGAATTCGAGCGCGAGGAGTTGGCGCAGATCTACGTCAAGCGCGGGCTGGCGACGGACCTGGCCCGCCAGGTCGCCGACCAGCTCATGGCCAGGGATGCGCTGGCCGCGCATGCCCATGACGAACTCGGCATTTCGGAAATGACCACGGCGCGGCCGATCCAGGCGGCGCTGACTTCGGCGGCGACCTTCAGCGTGGGCGCGGCAATGCCGCTGCTCATGGTGCTGGTGTCGCCGGCCTCAATGCTCGTGCTGGCGGTCTCGCTTGCGTCCCTGCTCTTCCTTGCCCTGCTGGGCGCCATCGGCGCCAAGGCGGGCGGCGCCAACATCCTTCGTGCAATGTTGCGCGTGACGTTCTGGGGCGCCTTCGCCATGGCGCTCACCGCCGGCATCGGCGCGCTGGTCGGCACCGCGGTGTAGGCGGCCGGCCACCTGCCCGGCCGCCTGTGCCATTACCCGCCGACCGCGGCCTTGGCGACATTGACGCCGAGATCGTACACCAGGATGCCGCCATAGTAGGCAGTGATCGTGACCAGCACGGAACCGGCGATTTCGATCGCCGGAATGGCGACGGCCATCGAGCCGATGCCGCGATTGCGCACCCACAGGCCCAGCCTTACGGCGCCCCAGATGAGGAACGCCAGCGCGGTGACGCCGCCCAGCCCCTCATGCGTTTCCGCCACCGGGCTGCTGAAGCCGCCCGATTCGGCAAAATCGAGCGCCAGCCCGCCAAGATACCAGGTCGCGACGGCAAACAGCCCGGCGGCCACCGCCAGGCCGGTCGAGATTGTGCCGGCGCCGCTGCGCACCGTCATGTCGTGGCGCCGCCAGAATCCGACGATGTCGACCAGCGTGACGGTCAGGATGATCACGATCGGAAAATGCACGAAGATCGGATGGATATGCTGAATGGGAACCATGCTGCTTCTAACCTTCTCTTGAAACGAATCGAAAATGCCCGTCGTCAACGGGCACCGGGCGCAACATAGCCCGGCGACGCAATCGCTCTCTTGATCCAGGACAAGGCCGCCACGAGTGCCGGTCGCTTGCGATTCCCGCGCCTCCCATGCCATCTGTCCGATACAACGGACCGACCCGAAGCAGAATGGCAGCACGACCGACATCGCCCACAGCCAGGCCGCCAGGCGTCAGCCTCGTCAGGGCGCTGTCGAAGCTCGGCCTGTGCTCGCGCACGCAGGCCGAGGTGCTGATCGCGCAGGGCCGCGTGCGCGTCGGCGGCAAGGTGGTACGCGATGCCGCGCTGCGCGTCGACCTGAACCGCGACCGCATCGTCGTCGACGGCGCGCCTGTCGTTGCCGAGCGCAAGGTCTATGTCATGCTCAACAAGCCGCGCGGGCTGGTCACCACCCGCGACGACCCGCAGCAGCGCGACACCGTCTATGCCTGTCTGCAAGGGCTCGATCTGCCCTTCGTCTCGCCGGTCGGCCGCCTCGACAAGGCCAGCGAAGGCCTGCTCTTGATGACCAACGACACGCATTTCGCCAACCGGCTGATGGACCCGGCCTCGCATCTGCCCAAGACCTATCACGTCCAGGTCGGTATGGTGCCTGACGACGCGATGCTGCAAACGTTGCGCGCGGGCGTCATCGTCGACGGCGAGACGCTGACCGCCAGTTCGATCGCGCTTTTGCGCAGCGGCGGCCGCACCGCCTGGCTGGAGATCGTGCTCGACGAGGGCCGCAACCGCCACATCCGCCGCCTGCTCGCCGCGCACGGCATCGAGGTCAAGCGCCTCATCCGCATCGCCATCGGCCGGCTGCCGCTGGGCGACCTCGCCAAGGGCACGGCGCGGCATTTGACGCCGGAGGAGCTGGCGCTGCTAGCGAGCTGAGCAAGCGTCCCGCCAGCCAGACCGCACGCGGCCAGGCTCATTTTTTCGTCCGGAATTTGCGTTAGAACGAGGAGATGGAGCAGCGGCCCATCAAGCCTTGTTGGTGATCCACATGCTGGGCGCGCCGACCACGCCGGCGCTTGCCATCGCCTCTTTCAATTTTGGGTTCTTGATGAAGGCCTGCGCTTCGGCGGCACTGGCGAAATCATGGGTCACGGTGACGTCGTTGGGGTTGTCCGCCGCCTGATAAACGGCCTCGGCCTTCACGCCGTTGGCCTTTTGAACCGGGGCGAACCCGTCATAGACTTTGCGCCAGGCCTTGTAGTCGGACACGGTATGTCTCACGAACAGTGTCGTCATATCCATTCCCTCCCAGGTTTCGTTGCGCCCAAGAGATCGGCAATGGGCCGTCCAGTTTATCGCTCCGATCATGTCCTTGGCAAACCGGCGAACGAATGAGAGCCGCCTGTTCCGCGCCCGCGAAAGATTTTTGCCGTCCCACCGATGATTTACACCCACCCGCGCTGTCCTCATCCGTAGGCGCCGGAATTGTCCGGGCCGGAAAAGCGAGGTGATCCATGGGATCGTTGCAAGGTCAAAATGTCGTCGTGGTCGGAGGCAGCCGGGGTGTCGGCCGCTCGATCGTGGAAGCAGCGCTCGGCGAAGGCGCAAACGTGCTTGCCGTCGCCCGCGGCGCGGAAGCCTTGAAGGAACTCTCCTGGGAAGCGTCCGGGGTCATGACGCTGGCCGCCGACGCCACGCAGGACACGGCGCCTGACAGGGTGTTCGCCGCGCTGCAGCCGGACGCGCTGGTGATCTGCGCCGGCGCGTTAGCTCCGTCGGCCTCCATCCAGGACCAGAGCTGGGATGATTTCTCGGCGAATTGGGAGACGGACGTCAAGGCATCGTTCCTGTTCTGCAGGGCAGCACTTCAGGGCCGGTTGAAGCCGGGCAGCCGTGTGGTGCTGATCTCCAGCGGCGCGGCATTCAGCGGCGGACCGCCGAACTCCGGCGGCTATTCCGGCGCCAAGCAGATGCAGATGTTCCTTGCCGCGCACAGCCAGAAGGAGGCCGACCGGCTTGGCCTTGGCCTGCGCTTCATGGCGCTGGCGCCGATGCGCATCATGGCCGGCACCGGCGTCGGCCAGCGCGGCATTTCGAGCATCTCCGCCTATCTCGGCATCAGCCCGGCGGATTTCCTGGCCAGCATGAGCGATGTGCAGACGCCCGCCGATGTCGGACGCGCCGTGGTCGCGCTGGCCGGCGGCAAGCTGCCTGGCATCGCCTTCACGGTGAGCGGCAGCGGCCTTGCCGCGGCGGCATGAGGCGCGCAGGATGCAAGGCGAACTCCGCACGGCAGGCTCGACATGACAGACGCTCCCGGCCCGCTTGAGCCGCTGGACCCGACAGGCAGGCCGATCCTCGATCGGCCTGCCTTCGAGCGCCTGACTATGGCCCATCGCCGTGCGCTGAAGCTGCATTGCTACCGCATGATGGGCTCGCTGCACGAGGCCGACGATCTCGTCCAGGAGACGTTCCTCAAAGCCTGGCGCGGCCGCGCGCAATTCGACGGGCGCGGCTCGCCGCGCGGCTGGCTCTATTCGATCGCCACCAACGCCTGCCTCAACGCCATCAAGGCGCGGTCGTCGGCGCACCGCATCCTCGAGGAGCCCGCACGGCCGCCGAGCGAAGGGCGCGCAGCCGCCGGGCCGGCCGCCGAGCTCTCCTGGCTGGAGCCCTACCCCGACGCCGAACTGCCGGACCTCATCGACGGCGAGCCTGGCCCGGATGCGCGCTACGAGACAAAAGAGGCCGTGCGGCTCGCCTTCGTCGCCGCCATCCAGCTGCTGCCGCCGAGGCAACGCGCATCCCTTTTGCTGTGCGACGTGCTGGGCTGGTCGGCGCTGGAGACCGCGCAATTGCTGGGCGGCTCGACCGCCTCGGTCAACAGCGCGCTGCAGCGGGCGCGCGCGACGCTTGGCGAGCGCTATGCGCAGGGACGCCCCCAGCAGCGATCGCAGCCCAACGCGGAGGAAGGCGTGCTGCTCGAACGCTATATCAGCGCCTGGCAGGCCGCCAATCTCGACGGCTTGGTCGCGCTGCTACGCGAGGACGCCACCTACCACATGCCGCCATGGCGCGACTGGTATCGGGGACGCCACGCGATCCACGGCTTCTTCAGGACCGTATGGGGCAATTTCGCCGGCTACCGCGCCGTGGCGACACGGGCCAATGGCCAGCCGGCGGTCGCCATCTACGCACGGCGCCATCAGGAGCCGGAATGGCGCGCGCAATCGCTGCACGTCATCGAGCCGGCCGATGGCGCCATCGTATCGCTCACGGTCTATGTCGCCCCGCTCGGCCCCGGCCTGTTCGCCGCCTTCGGCCTTCCGCCAGTCTGGTCCGGGCCGGAAGCGTAGCCGCGCAATCCTCTGCTGACGGAAAGCTGGCAGGAGGCCTGGCCTATAGGTCGGTCGGGAAGCCCAGTCGCGGCTTCAGCGATCAAGGAGCCAATGCATGAATTTCGTCTCTGTCCGCATCATCACCTCGGACGTTCAGCGCCTCGTGCACTTCTACGGCGAGATCACCGGCATGCCGGTGACGGTCTACACGGAAGATTTCGCCGAACTCGCGACGCCGGCCTGCACGCTGGCGATCGGCAGCACGCGCACGTTGATGCTGTTCGGCGGCGACATCGCCCGCCCCGCCGACAACCACACGGCCATCCTCGAATTCCGCGTCGGCGACGTCGATGCCGAATTCGCCCGACTGTCCGACTTCATCAGGGACACGACCGTGCAGAAGCCGACCACCATGCCTTGGGGCAACCGCTCGCTGCTGTTCCGCGACCCCGACGGCAATCTGGTGAATTTCTTCACGCCGGTGACGGTGGAGGCGATCCGCAAGTTCGAGAAGTAGCCGCCCTACTTCCCGTTCCACTTGCGCACGACCGGCTCGCTGAGATCATGCTCGTAGCCGAGCACGCTGATGCTGGCCGTATCGAGCACGAACAGCGCGCCGCCTTCCGGCGGCAGGCCGAGCCAGCGGGCGGCGAGCACCCGCAGGAAATGCGCGCTGGAAAAGATCAGGATCGAGCTACCGGCTTCGCGAAGCTGGCTGACGATCCTGTCGGCGCGGGCGCCGACATCGGCCGCCGTTTCGCCTTGCGGACAGCCGTCGCGAAACACATTCCAGCCTGGCCGCTCGGCCAGGATTTCCTTGGTTGTCCGCCCCTCATAGGCGCCGTAGTCCCACTCCTGCAGGTCGTCGTTTCTGACGCTCCGGTCGCCAAAGCCGGCCAGCACGCTGGTGTTGTAGGCGCGCTGCGAGGGGCTCGACCAAACCGCTGAGAACGTCAGGCCCTTGAGCCGCTCCGCCACGCCCCGTGCGGCGGCCTCCCCGGCCGGCGTCAGCGGTATGTCGGTGCGGCCGGTATGCTGCCCCGAAAGGCTCCACGCCGTCTCGCCATGCCGGACCAGATGGATTTGCGGATACGCGCTGCTCATACGCTCGGCCCTTCATTGATGTCGGCCAAAGCTGTAGCGGTCGGCGCGAGAGAGCGAAAGACCCGGCGACCGTCACGGCACTTAAGCGCCGCTTCGCCACCTGCGTTTCGCAGATTGGGTGGCGGCGGTCCTTCTGCATCACCGCTGCCTTACCAATCCGTAAGGTCCTTTGCCAACGAGTTTCACGAACCTGTCATGTCCACCCGCCTATCCTTGATCCATCGCGGGCTGCGAGACGAGGGACACTCCGATGAAAACACTATCTCTGGCGTTGGCTGCCGGCACGCTGTCGGCGGCGTTGGCTGGCGCACTGTCTAATTCCAGCGCCATCGCCGCGCCCTACAAGCACGTACTGCTCATCAGCGTCGACGGGCTTCATGCGCTCGATCTGGCAAACTATGTCGCCTCAAATCCGAAAAGCTCGCTCGCCGCGCTTGTCGATACCGGGATTTTCTATCCGAATGCGCTCGCCAGCGCCCCGTCCGACTCGTTTCCTGGCCTTGTGGCACAGGTAACCGGCGGCACACCCAAATCGACGGGTGTGTTCTACGACGACAGCTACGACCGCACCTATTTCGCGCCGGCTTCGGACTGCAAGGGCGAGCCGGGTGCCGAGGTGGCCTTCGCCGAGAACATCGACGTCGATTCGACGCGCCTTGATGGTGGCGGCAAGCCGGGCGATTACCGCAGCCAGATCGACCCGGCAAAGCTGCCGATGACGCTGATCAACGGCAAATGCTCGGTGGTCTATCCGCATGATTTCGTACGGGTCAACAACGTCTTCGAAATCGTGAAAGCGCATGGCGGCCGCACGGCCTGGTCCGACAAGCACCCCGCCTATGAATGGCTGAACGGACCTTCGGGCAAAGGGATCGACGACCTCTACGCGTTGGAACAGGACAGCTTGATTCCCGGCACCAAGATCAAGACGACGGGCAGCTTCAAGGCCGAGCGCGACTTTGATGAAGCGCGGGTCCATGCGGTGATCAACGAAATCAAAGGCCTCGACAGCACCGGCTCGCATCCCGCGGCGGTTCCCACGCTTTTCGGCATGAATTTTCAGGCAGTGAGCGTGGGCCAGAAGCTTCCCAAGGCCGGTCCCGGCGACGAGGCCGGCCTGGCGGGCGGCTATCTGGACGCCGGCGGCACGCCTGGCAATGGTCTCGCCGGGCAGCTCGCCTATGTAGATGGCGCTGTCGGCGAACTGATGGCCGCACTCAAGGACAACAAACTCGCCAATTCGACGCTGATCATACTTGCCTCGAAGCATGGCCAGTCACCCATCGACCCGGCGTCGTTCCAGCCACTGGACGATGATCCCTATACGAAGACACCGGGCTATGCCTTCCACATCGCCGACGACGCCGCGCTGATCTGGCTCAAGCCGCAAGACAGGGTCAAAAACCTCGCGGCCGCGCAGGATTATCTCGAGAAATCGAGCAAGGCTGAAGGCATCGCCCAGATCCAGCCGCCGAATGCCCTTGCTCTCGCTTACCAGGATCCGGCCACCGACAGCCGTACGCCGGACTTCATAGCCACGGTCAATCCGGGTGTGGTCTACACATCCGGCTCGAAGATTGCCGAGCACGGTGGCGCCAATGTGAACGATCGCAACGTGGCGCTTCTCATCAGCGGTCCTTCGCTCACGCCGAGGTCGGTGCCAGCTCTGGTGCAGACGACGCAGGTAGCTCCCACCATCCTGCGGGCTCTTGGCTATGACGCCAACGAACTCCAGGCTGTGAAGCTCGAAGGCACCCAGGAGCTGCCGGCGGCACCGTTCTAAGCCGAGGGATCATACCGTTTCGCGATTGGCTCGCCGGGCATGCTCGGCGGGCTGCCCAGCGCCTGCGGCAGGCCACCTGGCAGTGCTGCCATCGTCATCATGATCGGCTGGAACGCGGATGCAGGCCCGGTAAGGCGTTCAGCTCCGCAGCAACGGCCTGACGGATTCACTGACGGAACGCGCGATTTCGACCTCGAGGCGCTGACGCTTGCGTATTTGCGCCCGCTTGTTCGGCTTGTAGTCGGCTGGATCGCGTTGAGCCTTCACCAGCGGCAAGGCATATATCGTCCGACGTATTGGCTTGCCGCCGGACTCCACCCAGAAGCTGTCGTAGTCGGCGGTGATGCGGCGGCGCAGAGCATAGTCCCTCGAAAAGACGTGGCCCGCGTTTGATGCCGCGACAAGGCCACGCAGTTTGAGTGAAGATGCCAAATTCTGGGCGACCAGGAGCAGCAGGGTTTTCGGCCGCAGACCGTCCATGGCTTTGGTCAATACCCGGGAATCCTCGAGACCTTGCACACCGGTCGACGTCGACTTCAGAGCGCCGATATAGAGAACCCTGCCGCCGCCACCGAGTTGTAGAAGCGACCGGTCCACGATCGCGAGCCCCATTTCGATGACGGGCCGTCCTTCCAGGCGCAGGAGAAGGCGCCATTCGCCCTCTCGGTACAAACCTGCCTGACCCGTCAGTTCCACAGTGACTTCACCGGCAACGGTCGACATTGCCAGGAGACGACGACCGCGCGTGTGACTTTCGACCAGGGCGGCGTCGGTCAAGAGACGCGCCGCCGTGGTGTAGTGACCAACGACGGCGGCACGACGATGGATGCGCATCAGGTTGGCGGCCAGATACGGCCGGACAGGCTTCAGCGCAATGTCGGGATATTGAGCAAGGATCGCGGTGAACGGCTCGACACCGAGGGCCGACCGAATGGCGGCGATGTCGTGCCGGAACATCCACCGAAGCGCCGCCCATTTGCTTTCATGCACCCATTTGTTCAGCTTGCGCCGAAACTTGGAGGGCGACCGTTTTACTGGACCTCTTGGCGGTGATGGCCGCGCAGCGCCCATGGCAGTCGTCATTTGCTGTATTCTCGGTCGGACGTATCAGTCAAAGGCAACGGATGATCTCAATGTTGGGTATCTTAACTTACCGCCGCCTCGCCGCGAATATACAAATTCGTAAGGTAGACACTAAGGGTCGCGATTGGTCTTCCGTGCCACATTCCGCTCTTCGTCGCAATTCCTCGGTCGCGGCGCAACCGAGCCAAGGCCAACGCCGGACGATCGCCGCGGCGCGCGCCCTCGCCTGGCCTTGATCCACATGAGGCTGGCCCTGTGAGCGGGCCGGCCGCGCAACTATATCAGGAGGAGCCGCAACAAGGCTCCCGCCACCCCAAGGGCGCCGCCCTTGCACAACAGGTCAGATCATCATGTACAAACATCTGCTCATCGCCACCGACGGATCCGAACTGGCCGACAAGGGCGTTGCCCATGGCCTCACGCTGGCAAAAGGCATCGGCGCCGCCGTCACCTTCGTCACCGTCTCGGAACCGTTCCCCATCTTCGCCTGGGGCGGCGCCATGGCCGGCTATGCGGCGGGCGACGAACTGGCCGTCTACCAGGAAGAGGCGCGCAAATATGGCAAGGAGGTTCTGGCCAAGTGCAAGGCTTCGGCCGACGCGGCCGGCGTGTCCGCTGAGGTGGTCCATGTCGAGGACAAACGGCCCGCCGAGGCGATCCTGGAACTGTCGCAGGCGCAAGGCTGCGACCTGATCGTCATGGCCTCGCATGGCCGCCGCGGACTGGGCAAGCTGCTTCTCGGCAGCCAGACGGCGGAAGTGCTGTCCTACACCGCGATCCCGGTGCTGGTCGTTCGCTGACCCCGAGAGCCGGGACCGGCTTTCGGAATCGTGCTCAAATAAACCGCCAGGACGTTCCCGGCGCGGACGTCATGCGCCAAGATTCGTTCGCCCCCGGAGGACAATGACGAATGGCGCATGAGGATCGCACCAGGGTAATCCCGGGGAGAACGCCGGAATCGGCGGCCATGCTGGCCGACGTCAAGCGGGCGATGGCGATCACCGCCCGCCTCAACCGCCTGACGTTCAACGATGCGGACGAGGTCCGCGTCCTGTTCAGCGAGCTCATAGGCAGGCAAGTTGACGACAGTTTTCTGCTGATCCCGCCCTTTTACGCGACTGGCGGCGCCGGGACCCGCGTGGGGCGCAATGTCTTCATCAATCAGAACTGCACCTTTTATGATCTTGGCGGGCTCGACATTGCCGACGATGTGCTGATCGGGCCGAATGTCAGCCTCATCACGTCAGGCCATCCGCTCGAGCCGTCGCGGCGCCGCGCCTTCACCACGGCAAAGCCGATCGTCATCGAACGCAACGTCTGGATCGCCGCCGGCGCGACGGTCATCGGCGGCGTGACCATCGGCGAAAACGCCGTCGTCGCGGCGGGCTCGGTGGTCACGAGGGACGTTCCCGCGAACACGCTTGTCGGCGGCAACCCGGCGCGGGTTGTCAGGTCGATTGCTGAGTGAGGCCAACTTCACAACAGCGCCTCCAGCGCCAGATACCCCCCCAGCATCAGCAGCCCCACGAAGAACACCCTGCGAAACGTCTCGACGCTCATCTTCTGGCGCAGCGCCTGGCCGATGAACATGCCGGCCAGCGCCGGCAGCAGCGCCAGGATCGAGCCCGTCAGCTGCGTCGTCGGCGATGCCAGCGCGCCCGTCCAGCACAGGCCGATGGCAAGGGCTGCCGTCGAGACGGTGAAGGACAGGCCTAGCGCCTGGATGAGATCGTCCTTCTCCAGCCGCAGCGATTGCAGATAGGGCACCGCCGGGATGACGAAGACGCCGGTGGCGCCGGTGACCAGCCCGGTCGCAACGCCGGCCAGCGGTGACATCAAGGCCTCGTGGCGCGCCGGCATGGTGAAGCCAGGCCTGAGCAGGCCAAGGATGGCGTAAAGAACCAGCGCCGCGCCGAGCCCTACCGAGGCCGCGCCCGCATGCACGCCGGTGAGCACCCCTGCCCCGGCGACGGTGCCCAGCATGATGCCGGCCATCATCGTCCACAGCCGCCTGCACAGGCCGGCGAAGGCGGGGCCGGTGAACAACTGCCAGAGGTTGGTGACCAACGACGGAATCAGGAGCAAGGCGGCGGCCTCGGCCGGCGGCATCGTCACCGCCAGCAGGCCCATCGCCACGGTCGGCAGGCCCATGCCGACGACCCCTTTGACGAAACCGGCGGCGAGGAAGACAGCGCCGACCCAGGCGATGATGCCGGCGCTCAGCATGCCACCGGATCAATCATGCAGCAGCAAGTCCGCCGCATCGGCATCCGGTCTTGCCGGCGCGGCATCGTGATTGGCCGCCGTCGTGCATCCCCGCGGGCCAGGTTGTGCCTGCGCCATGGCAAGCGAGGCCACGGCGACCGCAAGCGCGATCGCCATGCCTTCAAGAATACCGAGCCGGCCTGTCGTTCTTTCACTCATCGCAAATCTCCACCGCGAAAGATTTGACGGACATCCGGCCCGCGCACAATGTGGAAGTTGCGCTGTCAGCCTTCGGCCAAGGCGAAGGCTGAAGCGGACAACGCGCCTCGCAGGAGCAAAGAATGCGCTTCGATCTCACCGATCTCCGGCTGTTCCTGCTGGTGGCAGAGCGCGGCAGCATCACCCATGGCGCCGAGCTTGCCGGGCTGGCGCTGGCTTCGGCCAGCGCCCGCATCAAGGGCATGGAGGAGCGGCTCGGCGCGCCGCTTCTGGAGCGCCGCCGCCGCGGCGTGGTGCCGACGGCCGCCGGCCAGGCACTGCTGCACCATGCGCGCGCCATCCAGAACCAGATCGAGGCGATGGCCGGCGACCTCGGCGCCTATGCCGGCGGCCTGCGCGCCCGCGTGCGGCTGATGGCCAACACCGCCGCCACGGCCGAGCTTTTGCGCGACAGCCTGCCGGCCTTCCTGGTGGCCCACCCCGGCATCGACATCGATCTCGACGAACGCCCCAGCCACGAGATCGTCGAGGCGGTGGCCAGCGGCGCCGCCGATCTCGGCATCGCCGCGACCTGGGCCGGGCTTTCGCATCTCGAACAGAAACCGTTCTTCATCGACCGGCTGGTGGTGATCGCCGCGCGGAGCTGGCCGGGGCTTGCCGGCCTGCATAGCGTCAGCCTCGCCGACATTCTGGGCGAATCCCTCGTCGGCCTCAGCCTCGGCCACGCCCTGCAGGAGCACATCACCCGTCAGGCCGCCCGGCTCGGCGGCCATCTGCACATCCGCATCCGCGTGCCCGGCCTCGACAATGTCTGCCGGCTGGTCGCGCAAGGCGCCGGCATCGCAATCGTGCCGGAGAGTGCCGCCCGCCGTTCGGCCCGCATGCTGCGCAGCCTGCGGCTGACCGACGACTGGGCGACGCGCCAGCTCAATTTGTGCGCCCGCCGCTTCGAAGAATTGACCCCACAGGCAAAGCTTCTGGCCGCAGCCTTGGCCTGAGCCTGACAGCCCTGACAACAAGCAGTCGCGAGCGTGCGCCGGCCGGCGTACGGCGCCATCCCTGTTGAAAACAACGCCTTGCTTTTCTAAAATTCATGACATAGCCTGCTTTCATATAGGCAAAAAAGTTGCCGATATTTTTTCTCTTTATGAAAGACGGGCATTTTGCGGGAACATCTCGATCTGACCGATCGGCGGCTGGTCAAGCAGCTGTCGCAGGACGCGCAGCCGGGCATCAACCGGCTCGCCGAGACATTGGCGATTTCGGTGCCGACGGTGCGCTCGCGGCTGCGCAACCTGCTCGACCGCAACCTGCTCAAGATCGTCGGGCTGCTGAACCTCACCGAGCGGCCCGAACTGATCTCGGCCATTGTCGGCATCAACGCCCAGGGGCGCGGCCGGGCCCGCGAACTGGCGCAGCGCATTTCGGAACTCCCTTTCGTCAACTCGGCTTCGGTGGTCACCGGGCGCTTCGACATCATCGTCGACGTGACGGTGGCCGGTGACGTCGCCGATCTCTACCGCGTCACCAGCGAACTGATCCCCGGCGCCGGCGAGCCGGGCGAGGTCGTGCGCAGCGAGACCTTCGTCGTCATGGCGTCCTGCAACAAATGGGTCAGCCTGCCGGAAGGCTGCTGGTCTGACGACCGCAAGGAGCCGGCATGAAGATCGCTGTTCTCGGCGGCCTCGGCCTGCAAGGCCGGGCGGCCATCGCCGATCTCGTCGCCAGCGGTGTCGAGGAGGTGATCTGCGTCGATACCGCGCCGGATGGCGCGGCCCGGCTGGCCGATCTGACCGATCTTTCCCGCGTGCGTTTCTTGATGCCTGAAGGCGCGATCGGACCGGCGCTTGCCGATGTGCTGGCTGAAGCCGACGCCGTCATCGATTTGCTGCCGCAGCCGCTGATGCGCGAGGCAGTTCAGGCCGCCATCGCGACCCGCACGCCGCTGGTCACCACCAATTACGGCAAGACCATCGCCGACCTGGCGCCGGCAGCCGAACGGGCCGGCGTTTCGATCATGACCGAATGCGGGCTCGACCCCGGCATCGACCTCGTGCTCTACGCCCGCGCCGCAAAGCAGTTCGACACGATCACATCAATCGATTCCTATTGCGGCGGCATTCCCGAGCCGAAGGCGATGGCCAAGCCGCTTTGCTACAAGGTGAGCTGGAACTTCGACATGGTCCTGGTCAGCCAGAACCGCGACAGCGTGATGATCGAGGATGGCAAGCGCGTCGAAGTACCCGCCGCCCGCCAGCACGACAGCCCTTTCATCCACGAGATCGAAGTCGCCGGCCTCGGACGGCTGGAAGCCTTCCCCAATGGCGATGCGCTGCACTATGTCGAGATGCTTCCCGCGGCCAAAGGGCTGCGCCGCTCCGGCCGCTACACGCTGCGCTGGCCGGGATGGTCGGCCTTCTGGGCGCCGCTGAAGGAGCTTGGCTTCCTCTCCGAGGACAAGGTGCCCGGCACCTCCAGCAGCCCGCGCGAATTCCTCGGCCGGCTGCTCGGCCCGCAACTGCAATACGGCTCCGGCGAGAAGGACCTTTGCGTGATGCGCAATGTCTTTTCCGGCCTCGAAGGCGGCCGCGCCAAGACCGTGACATCCGATTTGATCATCGAGCGCGACCTGGCGTCGGGCCTGTTCGGCATGAGCCTCGGCGTCGGCTACCCCGCCAGCATCGTGGCGCAGATGCTCGCGCGGCGCGAGATCACCACGCCAGGCCTTTTGAACCCGCTGCTCGACGTGCCTGACGAACCCTTCTTCGACGAATTGGCCAAACGCGGCATCAAAATTGCCGAAACGGTGGCCTGGAACTGAGGATTTTCGAACGGCCCGCCGGCAAACGGCGCCGCCGCTCAAAAAAGAGCCCAAGGGACTCCGCGGGCAAACAACAACAGGGAGGAATGCCAGAATGAAGATTGCCAGACTTTTCATCGCCGGACTTGCGCTCGCGGGCTTGACCGCCGCCGCCAGCGCCGGAACGTTGGACGAGATCACCAAGCGCGGCGAATTGCGCGTCGCCGTGCAGACGCAAGGCCCGCCCTTCTCGCTGGTCGGCGCCAATGGCGAACGCACCGGCAGTTCGGTCGAACTCGCCGAGCTGATGGCCAAGGAAATGGGTGTGAAGATCACCTTCCTCGACTTCGACTGGGACGGCCTGATCCCCGCGCTCTTGTCGGGCAAGGCCGATCTCCTGGTCGCCGACATGACGCCGACGCTGGCGCGCGGCATGAAGGTCGCCTTCACCACGCCCTACATGTACACGGGCAGCACCGTCTTCACCAAGGCCGACAGCAAGTTCAAGACCACCGGGGACTGCAAGGCCAAGGGCACCAAGATCGCCGTGCTGCTCGGCGCCACCGGCGAGAAGGAAGCCAAGGCTGCCTTCCCCGATGCCGACATCAAGAGCTACAAGGGCGGCGGCCCGCTGCTGCTCGACGCCGTCAACAACGGCCAGGCCGATTGCGGCGTCAACGACGTCTCGGCGGTCAAGGGCCAGTCGACCGCCTATCCCGCCGGCACCTTCACCATCATGCCGGACCTTTTGTCGAAGGAGCCGCTTGCCTTCGCCACCCGCTATGACGAGCCGGACTTGCTTGTCTGGATGAACCTGTTCCTCAACCAGGTCACCATCGACGGACGCCTGCAGAAGAACCTCGACTACTGGGTCAATTCCGACGCCTGGAAGAAAGACCACTGAGGAATTAGGGACCAGTGAGTAGGCAGTAGGGAATGGTGAATGGTGAATAGCCATTCGACATACTTCCCTACTGCCTACTGCCTACTGCCTACTGCCTACTGCCTACTGCCTACTGCCTACTGCCTACTGCCTACTGCCAACTCACACCGCCGCGCGCTCATGCTCGAAAATTTCAGTTTCCGCACCATCGTCGAATATCTGCCTCTGTTCGGGCAGGGCCTGGTCACGACCGTCTGGCTGTCGGCGATCTCCTTCGTCGGCGCGCTCGTCGTCGGCATCGTGCTGTGCGCCATGGGCCTGCAGCGCGGCTGGCTGTTTCGCGCGCCGGCCAAGGCCTATATCGACGCCGTGCGCGCCACGCCCCTGCTGGCGCAGCTCTATTTCCTCTATTTCGGCCTGCCCCGGCTCGGCTTCGTGCTGCCGGAACTGGTCGTCGGCATCCTCGCTCTGTCATTGAACAGCGGCGCCTATATCGCTGAAATCATTCGGGCCGGCATCCTGTCGATCCCGCGCGGCCAGGTCGAGGCCAGCGTCGCCTCGGGCATGACCTATGCCCAGCGCATGCGCCTGGTCGTCCTGCCGCAAGCCTTCAAGGTGACGATCCCGCCGCTGCTCGGCCAGGCCATCGTGCTGGTCAAGGATTCCGCGCTGCTGTCGCTGATCTCGGTCGCCGAGCTGACACGCGCCGGGCAGCTGCTCGCCTCCGACCGCTTCATGCCGGCTGAAGGCTTTCTCACCATCGCCGCCTTCTATCTGCTGCTCTACTACGGCCTCAAAGGGCTGGCCGTCGTCTCCAGCCGCTGGCTCGGCTCGGCGGGGGCGCGCGCATGATCTGGCAACAATTCCTCAGCCTCGCAGGTTCTTATCCGCTGGCGCTGCGCGGCCTCGGCATGACCGTGGTGCTGTCGCTGATCAGCCTGGTGCTTGGCACATTGCTCGGCTTCGGTCTCGGCATCTTGCGCACCGGCGGCAACCGGCTGATCTCAGGCGTCATCGGCGCCTGGGTCGACCTTATCCGCGGCACGCCGTTCCTGGTGCAGATCTTCCTGATATTCTTCATCCTGCCGGAGTTCGGCATCGAGCTCGACGCCTTCACCGCCGGCATCATCGCGCTGACCAACCTTGCCGCCTGCTTCATCTGCGAGATTGTCGCCGCCGGCATCCGGTCGGTGCCGACGGGCCAGGTCGAGGCAGCACTCGCATCCGGCCTGTCGCGCTGGCAGCGTATGCGCCAGGTGGTGCTGCCGCAGGCGATGCGCATCGTGCTGCCGCCGCTGGTCGGGCAATATGTGCTCTTGATCAAGGATTCTTCCGTCGTCTCGGCCATCGGCCTGACCGACCTCACCCGCGTCGGCTGGCTGGTGGTGCAGCGCGTGCCGAACGGGCTGCTGGTCTTCTTCCTCGTCGGCGTCGGCTATTTCATCGTCTGCTATCCCCTGATCATGCTGGCCCGCCGGCTCGAGCGCCGCATGGGCGCGGCGCATGGCGAGGTGCAGCTGTGACAGCGAACGCCAGAGGTCCGGCCAATATGACCCAACCAAATCCGACCAAAACCGGCATGATCGACTTTCGCGGCGTCAACAAATGGTTCGGCGCGCTCAACGTGTTGAAGGACATCACGCTGAGCGTAAAACCGCGCGAAGTGGTCGTCGTCTGCGGCCCGAGCGGCTCGGGCAAGAGCACGCTGATCCGCTGCATCAACGGGCTGGAGACGATCAGGGATGGCGACCTCGTCGTCGACGGCCAGCGTGTCGGCGACCCAGCCACCAACATGACGCAGCTGCGCACCGAGATCGGCTTCGTCTTCCAGTCCTTCAACCTCTATCCGCACAAGACCGCGCTCGAAAACGTCACGCTGGCCCCCATCCACGTCCGCAAGATCCCGCGCGCCGAGGCCGAACATGCCGGGCGTGAATTGCTGGCCAAGGTCGGGCTGGCCGACAAGGTCAACGCCTATCCGGCGCAGCTCTCCGGCGGCCAGCAGCAGCGCGTGGCGATCGCGCGTTGCCTCGGCATGCGGCCCAAGATCATGCTGTTCGACGAACCGACTTCCGCCCTCGACCCCGAAATGATCTCGGAAGTGCTCGACGTCATGGTGGCGGTCGCCGAGGAAGGCATGACCATGATGGTGGTGACGCATGAGATGGGTTTTGCCCGCAAGGTCGCCCAGCGCGTCGTGTTCATGGACGCCGGCGCCATCGTCGAAAGCGGCACGCCCGACGAGTTCTTCTCACACCCCAAAACTGACCGCAGCCGGGCCTTCCTGAGCAAGATTCTCAGGCATTGAGGGGCGGTGACCGTTTGCGTTGCGGCGCAACGGATCTGTACGCCGTTCGGTTCGCTGCACCAGGCGACCGGCTGCCCTCCCGCAACAGGCGAAAGGGCAACCGTCCCGGATGGGCGGCTCAGGCCGCCGTCGGGTAATCCGTATAGCCCCTGGCATCGCCGCCATAGAACGTCGCCTTGTCGGGAGCGTTCAGTTCGGCGTTGCGCTTGAGGCGGCTGACGAGATCGGGATTGGCGATGAACAGCTTGCCGAACGCGACCAGGTCGGCATAGCCGTCCCCGACGGCCTTTTCGGCCAGTTCCTTGTCGTAGCCATTGTTCACCAGCCAGGCGCCAGCGCCGCCGGCCTTGCGATAGGCGGCCTTGAGCTCGTTGTAGTCGAACGGCCGCTCGCCCTGGCTGAAGTCGCGCGCGCCGCCGGTCGCGCCTTCGACGATGTGGATATAGGCAAGGCCGCGACCGCCCAGGCCCGCCACCACATGGTTGAACAGCGGCTGCGGATCGCTATCCGAAGCGTCGTTGGCGGGTGTCACTGGTGACAGCCTGATCCCGGTCCTGCCGGCGCCGACGGCGCCCGCGACCGCGTCGACCACCTCGAACAGGAAGCGCGTCCGGTTCTCGATCGACCCGCCATACGCGTCGCTGCGATGATTGGTGCCCGAACGCAGGAACTGGTCGATGAGATATCCGTTGGCGCCATGGATCTCGACGCCGTCGAAACCCGCTACCTCGATCGCCGCCTTGGCGGCGCGGCGGAAATCATCGACGATGCCGGGGAGTTCGGCCGCTTCGAGCGCGCGCGGCTCGGAGGTGTCGGCGAACTCGCCGCTGCCATCCGGCTTGACCAGGAAGGTCTTGGATTTTGCCCTGATCGCCGACGGCGCCACCGGCTTGCCGCCGCCGGGCTGCAACGTGTCATGCGAGATGCGTCCGACATGCCAGAGCTGGACCACGATCTTGCCGCCGCCCTTGTGGACGGCGTCCGTGACACGCTTCCAGCCGGCCAGTTGATCCGCGCCATAGAGGCCGGGCACATTGGCGTAGCCCTGACCCTGATGGCTGATGGCGGTGGCTTCCGTCACGATCAGGCCAGCCGTGGCGCGCTGGCTGTAATAGGTCACCGAGAGGTCGCCGGGCACCGCATTGGGCGAGCGGTTGCGCGTCAGCGGCGCCATGACGATGCGGTTCGCCAGCGTCAGGTCGCCGGCCCGCAACGGATCAAAGAGGCTAGTCATGAGAAATGCCTTTCATGCATTCTGGGGGGATCGGGGGGAGGATCGTCAGAGATCGGACAAGGCGGCCTGAAAGGCGGCGATGGTTTCTTCGTTGCGTTTGTAGAACACCCATTGGCCGACCCGTCGCGTGGTGACGAGGTCGGCCGACGCCAGCGTCGCCAGATGCGCCGAGACGCTGGACTGCGCCAGGCCGCGATGGTCGAACTGGCTGGCGCAGACACCCATCTCGAGTGGATGCGCCTGCGCGGCGAAGTGCCGTTCAGGCTCCTTCAACCACGCCAGGACATCGCGTCGAAACGGATGCGCCAGTGCCTTCAATATGATGTCGCGGTCCATCTTCACCTCGCATCGATCTCTCTCGATATATAGATCGGGTAGAGCCGATATGGCAGGAAATCCATGCCATTCTCGAAGGCAATCGGAGCAAGTTGATCCCTGGACACGGCACGAAACCGGAATTGATGCCGCCGGGCGCCAGTCTCCGCGGCGAATGCGCCGCTGTCCCGTCAGGTCACCGCCAGCACCTTGCCCGTATCGTGCTGGCGCACGAAATCCACGCGCCTGCCGTCCCAGTGGTAGGAGTAATGCCGGCCTTGCACAGGCACGGGGATGACGTCGGGCCAGAAAATGCCGATGCATTGGCCCTCGGGCATCCGCACGCTGTTCCAGACAAGCCCGTCGCTGCCCCCTGCCCGCAGCGCCCGCCCCTCCGCCTGCGAGGCGGTGTAGTCGTCCGGGTCGAGCACGCCCGGCACGGCGTTGACGTCATCGAGGTCGCGGTCGACGCTACCGATCAGCACGCGAAAGTCAGCCGTCCAGCCCGGATCCTCATTGGTGGCGCGCATGAAGTTCTGGTGGTGGTGGATGGTTTCGGCCAGCGCCACATCCTCGCTGTCGCCGGCATAATAGAGGCCGTAGCTGCCATCCGAGAAACGCCCGGGCCGCAGCGTCGAACAATGCACGAAGGGCGCCATGACGAAGCTGGCGCCGGGGCCCGACACCCGCCTTGCCGCCGCGACCTTGCCGAGGTCGCCGATCTCCAGCCTTATGCGCGGGTTGGTCTTCTCCTCGACGGAAGCCAACGCCTCCCAGTCGCGCGGATCGGCAATGTCCTCGAACAGGTCGATCGGCGGATGGATGGAGCGGATGATGCGAAACGTCTGGGACCAGTGGACGCGGCGCCGGACCGCGAGCCCACTCACCATGCACCACGCTCCGCATCGAGCCATTCGCGCATGGCGGCAAGGTCGGAGATTTCGCCGCGCAGCATCAGGTCGAGCGCCGACTGGCCGCCGAAAGTGGCATTGGGTTTGCGGATCCAGGCATAGCCGCGCGCCGGCTCGGTGAAGAGATAGCGCAGGCCCTTATGGATGCCCATCAGATGCGCCATGCGGGTGCGCAGGTCGCGGTCGATCCGGCCGATGCCGCCTTCCTTCCAACGAGCCCAGGTACGCGCCGACATGCCGCCGAGCAGGATGCAGGCCTCGAGGTCCGTCAGCTTCCACGCCTTGAACAGATTGACCGTGGTGCGCGCCAGCGCGCCGGCCTCTTCATCGGAAATGGCCGACCCGACCGTGGCCGGCGTGGTGACGATGGATTGAAGCTGCATGTTGCTCACCCTGCTATTGGCAGAGATATAGCATGTATTTGCCAATTGGCAAGGATGAGGCTAGAGCAATGAGGTTGCAAGGCTGGCATTTCCACTCCCCCACGGACGTGGGGTAGAGGTGGCTCGGCGAAGCCGAGACGGAGTGGGGCTGGCGCGACGTCGCATGATCTGCCAACGCAACGCCGCTCCCTGTCCGACCGCGCCGCTCGCCACGATGCGCGAGCAGCCTACTCCGCCGCCTCATACCCCGCGATCCCCTTGATCTCGAGGAAATCCTCGAGCCCGTATTCGGCGTATTCGCGGCCATTGCCCGACTGCTTGTAGCCGCCGAAGGGCAGGCCGGCGTCCCAGGTCGGGTAGTTGATGTAGACATTGCCCGACCGCATGCGGGCCGCCACGTCGCGGGCCTTCTGGATGTCCTTGACCTGGATGTAGGAGGCAAGGCCGTAGACGGTGTCGTTGGCCTGTTCGACCGCCTGTTCGACCGTGTCGTAGGGCAGGATCGCCAGCACCGGCCCGAAGATTTCCTCGCGCGCGATGCGCATGTCGTGGGTGACGTCGGCGAACACGGTCGGCCTGACATAGTAGCCGCGGTTGAGTTCGGCCGGGCGGCCGGGGCCGCCGGCGACCAGCGTCGCCCCCTCGTCGATGCCGGCCTGGATCAGGTCCTGGATCTTGTCAAACTGGACCCGGCTGACGACGGGGCCAAGCTTGGTGTTGGCGCCGTCGGCCGGGCCGACCACGAACTTCTCCGCCGCCGCCTTGGCGTAACCGGCGGCCTCGTCATGGCGGTCGCGCGGCACGAACATGCGGGTGGGTGCATTGCAGGACTGGCCGCTATTGCCGAAGCAGCCGGCGACGCCCTTGGTGACGGCGCGGGCGAGGTCGACATCCGGGAACAGGATGTTGGCCGACTTGCCGCCCAGTTCCTGGTGCACGCGCTTGACCGTGTCGGCGGCGGCCTTGGCCACCAATATGCCGGCCCGCGTCGAACCGGTGAACGACATCATGTCGACGTCGGGGTGGCTGGACAGCGCCTGGCCGACGCCGGGGCCGTCGCCATTGACGAGGTTGAACACGCCCTTCGGCACGCCGGCTTCGTCGATGATCTCGGCGAAGATGATGGCGTCGAGCGGCGCGATCTCCGACGGCTTCAGCACCATGGTGCAGCCGGCGGCAAGTGCCGGGCCGACCTTGCAGGTGATCTGGTTCAGCGGCCAGTTCCACGGCGTGATCAGGCCGACGACGCCGATGGGTTCCTTGACGATCAGCGAGGAACCCTTGACGTGACGAAACTGGAAGGTCTTCAGCGTCTCCGCCATCTTCTCCAGATGCGCCAGGCCGACGCCGACCTGGCTGTCGAGCGCCATCTGGCGCGGCGCGCCCATTTCGCGCGACACGGCGAGCGCCAGGTCCTTGCCGCGCTTCTTGTAGACCTCGATGACGCGGTTCAGGATGTCGAGGCGTTCTTCGACCGAGGTGAAGCCGAACGAATTGAAGGCGCGCTTGGCGGCGGCCACGGCCTTGTCGACATCGGCCTTGGAGCCGAGCGAGATCTGCGCGAAAACATCCTCATTCGACGGGTCGATGACATCGAGCGTATTGGGCACAACAGGATCGACCCACGCGCCGTCGATATAGAACTGCAGATTGTGTGACATGGTTTTCTCCTTGCGGTGCCGCTGGGCCGTCCAGGCCGTCATATCCGGTCAGAAATAACGATGCACAAACGCCGCTGTCAAACGCAACCCCCGAAGTGGTTGAGCCAGCGCGCCAGTGATTGAGCCAGATGCGTCGGGCCAGAGAACCCGGCCGTTTTCGATGGCCTGGGATGAATTACAGCAGTGTGTGTCCTGCCTCGACCAGATGCTGTCTCGCCGCGTCCTGATCCGCCGCTTTCACCAGCAGATGATCGCCGTCGAAGGTGGACACCAGGAAGATGCCCAGCTCGTTTTCCGACAGTGGCTGGATGACCGACAGCACGATGCCGGTTTCGTCGAAAGCAAAAGGTCCCTGCAATTTGAAGGCGACCCAGTCGCCGTCGTGCTTGACCGTGCCTGGAACGCGATCCTGCAGGCACGTGATCGAAAGCTCGTCGTCGGTCCTGGTGATGCTGACGAAGCCCGGCCCGTCCGCCCAGCCGGGAATGCTGTCGCCCGCCCCGAGCCGCGAAATCGCGTACGACCCGGGAAGTTGCCTCAATTTCACCCTGGCAGCCATCGCCGTATCCATGCCTCCGATTTGCCCGCTATCGCGTCAATTTCTTGCTCATATAGACCGTCATGCCGCCCATGAACGGCTCCTCCCGGTCGATCGTATAGCCATGCCTTTTGTACAACAACACATTGGCCTCGAAGGCGCCATTGGTCAGCAGGCGCAGCTCAACGCGGCCTGCTTCGAGCGCCTTCTGCTCGGCCCGCTCGAGCAGCAGCCGGCCGATCCCCCTGCCCTGCGCCTGTGGCGCGACGCAGACGTTCTCGATCCACAAATGATCGTCGGCCAGCATGGTTTCGATCATCCCGACGATGCCGCCGTCGGCGACAGCGAGTTCGAACGGATGCTCGGCAACGGCCTTCTCGTAGTCGGCGCGCATCGGCAGCGGCTCGCGGCCGATCACCGGCACCCATTTGCCATACGCCGCGCGAACGATGTCCCTGATGGTCGCGGCGTCAGCGGTTTCGGCCGGCCGAAACCGGATGGAAGAATTGATGGTCATGACAGTGCTCCAGACATGGAAAACCCCGACGGCGTTGTCGCGGGCGGGGCTGGAAACGAACGAACGGGATCTATCCTGCCGGCTTTCGTCGTCGCGCAATCAGCTTGCCGCTCCGCACTGTACGGGAACGGCGTCGCGTGCTGCTTGTGGGCGCGAGGGCGAACATGACGCCAAGCTGGAGCAGGAGGCGCGGCGCGTCAAGGTTTGGGGATTGGCCGTAGCATCTCAGTTTGAAATTCTGACATGAAGAAGGCCGCTTTTGGAAGGCAGCCTTTGCCGGCGGCGGGAGTCGAACCCGCAGTCTAGGCCGTAGACTCACAAGCGCGCAGCCACAGGCGCATTGACGCGAGCTGGACCATGGAGAGGAAGTTGTCGGCGAGCTTGTCATAGCGGGTTGAGACGCGACGGAAGTGCTTCAACTTGGAGAAGAAGCGTTCGATCAGGTTGCACTCGCGGTAGAGCCGCTTGCTCAAGCAGGGCTTCCATTTCCGGTTGCTCTTGGCCGGGATGTTGGGCGTGGCACCCTGCTCCTGGATCAGTTCCCGGATGCGGTCGGCGTCGTAGGCTTTGTCGGCCAGCACGATGGTGCGTGGGCCAAGATGATCGAGAAGCCGATCAGCGATCTGACCGTCATGTGCCTGTCCTGCTGTCAGGCCGAGCCGGATCGGGAGCCCTTGCGCGTCGACGACGACGTGGATCTTCGTCGTGAGCCCACCGCGCGATCGACCGAGACAATGATCTGGCCCCTCTTTTTTACCGTCGCAGCCTGCTGGTGCGCCCGGATGGAAGTGCTGTCGATCATCTGTATGGCGCCGTCGTGGGCGGCGCTGATGGCGTCCATCAGGCGGTCCCATACGCCTGCCTTCCGCCATCGCACAAACCGGTTGTAGCAGGTGGTCCGCGGCCCATAGCGCTCGGGCAGATCCCGCCACGGCGCGCCGGATCGCAGCACCCAGAAGATACCGTTCAGCACGCGGCGGTCGTCGACGCGCGGAACGCCTCGCGATTTGTTGGGTAGCAGCGGCTCGATCACGCGCCATTCGAAGTCAGTCAGATCATATCGGCTCATCCCGACGCTGAATCAGCTTATCTCGGCTCAGGCAAGCCGTTCAATCGATGACGCTGATCGAAACCGGGGTGCCGTCCGGCAGGTCCTTGGTCTGCGCGTAGATCGAGGCCGTATAGCTGATCCACTCACTCCACGAGCACATCCAGATGTTGTCGGTCTTATACTCTCCACCGAACAGGGGAAGCGTCGTGAAGGCGTAGCACTGGGAGGGAGTTGGGTTCATCCCCGCCGACCGGCACTGATCCACCAGCGGGCGCAACAACCAACCATCTTCATCATCGATGCACCGATGACGAAATTCCTCCTTAGAAGCAGCGATCTTTGTGATCGAAGCCGCAGACACTTCCAGCATGTGAACTGCACCGTTGGCATCAGCTAAAAACATGTCGGCGAATAGGTTGGCTCCCACGACACGGCATCGTGCTGGCAAAATGTCCGCCCACCCGGTTAGATCGGCGGCGGTCACCTCATCGGGGAGGAAATCCGAGCGAGCATGGTCCATCACGCAACCATGAACGGTAAGCCGACCGACGACAAGCTGGGACGCCACAGTCTGTATCGTTTATGAGTTTACGACCTAATTAAAGACATGGGTTACCATGGCCTTACCATTCAGCCGAACGCCGGCTGGCTCAATCTATCAGGCAGCAGTCTTTTTGTAAGGGCCGCGCTTTCCCGGCTTCAAACTGAGACACTACCGGATTAGCCCAGATTTTCGAACTTAGTACTCCTGCGCCGTCGGCCTGAACAGGATCTCGTTGATGTCGACCTCATCGGGCTGGCTCATGGCGAATATGACCGTCCTGGCGAAGGAATCCGCCGGGATGGCCACCCGGTCGTAGAGCGCGCGCACGCCCTGGGCGACATCGGGCTCGGTGACGCTGTCGGGCAGTTCCGTCGCCACGGCGCCCGGCGAGATGATGGTGGTGCGGATGTTGTAGGGCTTCACTTCCTGCCGCAGCCCTTCCGATATGACGCGCACCGCGTGCTTGGTGGCGGCATAGACCGCGCCGCCCGGCCCGACCTTGTGGCCGGCGACCGACGACACGTTGATGATGTGGCCGCTCTTCTGCGTCTTCATGTGCGGCAGCGCCGCGGCGATGCCGTAGAGCACGCCCTTGATGTTGACGTCGATCATCCGGTCCCAGTCCTCGACCTTGCCGCGCTCCAGCGGCGAGTGCGGCATCAGCCCGGCATTGTTGATGATCACGTCGACGCGGCCATGCGTCTTCACCGCATGGTCGACGAGCCGCCGCACCTGGCCGACATCGGTGACGTCGGTCGAAAGGATCGCGTCCTTGCCGAGCGACAACTCGGCGGCCAGCGCCTCGAGCCGGTCGAGGCGGCGTGCGCCCAGCACCAGTTTCGCGCCCTCCTTGGCCAGCAGCCGCGCGGCGGCTTCACCCAGCCCGCTGCTGGCGCCAGTGATGACGACGACCTTGTTCTTGATGTTCTCGGTCATGGGATTTTCCTTCCGCCTCAGCGATCGATCCGTGCCGCCTGTTGCGGCGAATAGCGCTCGCCCTGCACGGCAATCGCCGAGACCGCGTCTTCGATGTCGGCAAGATCCTGCGCCGTCAGCGCGACCGAGGCCGATCCGATGTTCTCCTCGAGGCGGTTGAGCTTCGTGGTGCCGGGGATCGGAACGATCCAGGGTTTTTGCGCCAGCAGCCAGGCGAGCGCCACCTGTGCCGGGGTCACCTTCTTCCGCGCCGCGATGGCGACGATCGCATCGACCAGCGCCTGGTTCGCCTTGCGGGCCTCCTCAGCGAAGCGCGGCACGGTGTTGCGGAAGTCGCTGCTGTCGAACCGCGTATCGGCATTGATGGCGCCGGTCAGGAACCCCTTGCCCAGCGGGCTGAAGGGCACGAAGCCGATGCCCAGTTCCTCGAGCACCGGCAGGATCGCCTCTTCGGGTTCGCGCCACCACAGCGAATATTCGCTTTGCAGCGCCGCGACCGGCTGCACCGCATGGGCGCGGCGGATCGTGCGCACACCCGCTTCGGAGAGGCCGAAATGCTTGACCTTGCCTTGGCCGATCAACTCCTTCACCGTCCCCGCCACCTCCTCGATCGGCACGACCGGATCAACGCGGTGCTGGTAGAGAAGGTCGATGCGGTCGGTCCTCAGCCGCTTGATCGAGGCCTCGACGACGTCGCGAATATGCTGCGGCCGGCTGTCCATGCCCCCATGTCCGGCCGTGCCGGCGATGTCGATGCCGAATTTGGTGGCGATCACCACCTGATCGCGGATCGGCTGCAGCGCCTCGCCGACGACCTCCTCGTTCGTGAAAGGTCCATAGACCTCCGCGGTATCGAAGAAGGTGATGCCGCGCTCGAACGCCGCCCTGATCAGGCGGACCGCATCTGGCGTCTCCATCGGCGCCCCGTAGGACTGGCTGATCCCCATGCAGCCGAGCCCGATGGCCGAGACTTCGAGGCCGCTGTTTCCAAGTGTGCGCTTTTGCATTGTCTTGCTCCTTTGTTCAGGCCTGGTACTGCGCGTCGCTGACATGCTCCATCCAGTCGACAGCCTTGCCGTCGAGCGCTTCCTGGATGGCGATGTGCGTCATGGCGGTTGTGGGCGCCGCGCCGTGCCAGTGCTTTTCGCCGGGCTCGAAGCGAACCACGTCGCCCGGCCGGATCTCTTCGACCGGCCCGCCCTCGCGCTGCACACGGCCGCAGCCGGCGGTGACGATCAGGAGCTGCCCCAGCGGATGGGTGTGCCACGCGGTGCGTGCGCCGGGTTCGAAAGTGACGGCATTGCCGGCCGCGCGGGCAGGCGCGATGGCCGCAAACAGCGGATCGATGCGCACCGTGCCGGTGAACCAGTCGGCGGGGCCTTTCGCGGAAGGCTGCGAGCCGTTTCGCTTGATATCCATGGTTTTCCTTCTCGATGCCGGTCAGGGCACAGCCCGGCCTCCAAGACCGTCGATTTTGGACAGCCTCATTGCGATGACCTCTATTTAACGCCTGCGATTGATCAGGATTAGGTGCTATATCCGGCATGTACTTATGAGAAGGGCTCATCAATGCCGCGAGACAATCTGAACGAGCTGACCGCCTTCCTCGCCGTCGCGCGCGAGAAAAGCTTCACCCGGGCGGCGGCACAGCTCGGCGTCTCGCAATCCGCGCTCAGCCACACGGTGCGCGCACTGGAGGAGCGCCTGGGCGTGCGGCTGCTGACGCGCACCACGCGCAGCGTGGCGTCCACCGAGGCCGGCGAGCGCCTGGTGCGCTCCGTCGGGCCAAGGCTCGACGAGATCGAGGCCGAGCTTGCCGCGCTCAGCGCCCTGCGTGAAAAGCCCACCGGCACCATCCGCATCACCGCCGGCGAGCACGCCGCCGAGGCGGTGCTGTGGCCGGCGATCGCGCGGCTTTTGCCTGACTATCCCGACATCAGGGTCGAGATCATCGTCGATTACGGCCTGACCGACATCGTCGCCGAGCGCTATGACGCCGGCGTGCGGCTTGGCGAACAGGTGGCGCACGACATGATCGCAGTGCGCATCGGCCCGGACATGCGCATGGCCGTGGTCGGATCGCCGGCCTATTTCGCCCGACAGCCGAAGCCGCGCACGCCGCAGGAGCTCACCAACCACAATTGCATCAATTTGCGCCTGCCGACCTATGGCGGGCTCTATGCCTGGGAGTTCGAAAAGGCTGGGCGCGAGCTGAAGGTGCGCGTCGAGGGCCAGTTGATCTTCAACACGGCGGGCCTCCGCATGAATGCGGTGCTGGACGGCCTCGGCCTCGCCTATCTGCCAGAAGACCAGCTGCGCGCGCATCTGGCCGACGGCCGGCTGGTGCGGGTGCTGGCAGACTGGTGCCCGCCCTTCCCCGGCTACCACCTTTATTACCCCAGCCGCCGCCAGGCCACGCCGGCCTTCTCGCTGCTGGTCGATGCGCTACGCTATCGCGGCTAGAACGACTGGACGGCGCAAGCAGTCGTTCTATCTTCGCGATCGGGCGTGAACTTTCCCAAAAGCGCCGGAGCATCGCCGTGACCGAAACCGACCTCTACCGAGGCTATATCGACTGCCTCAACAACCAGGATTGGCAAAGGCTGCATCGCTTCGTCCATGACGAGGTGCACTACAATGGCGACCGCGTTGGCCTATCGGGTTACCGCGCCATGCTGGAGCGGGATTTTCGCGAAATCCCGGATCTCTATTTCGATGTCCAGCTGCTGATTGCCGACCCACCCTTCATCGCCAGCCGCCTGCAGTTCAACTGCACGCCGAAGGGAACCTTCTTCGGCCTGCCCATCAACGGCCGGAAAGTCTCGTTCAGCGAGAACGTCTTCTATGAATTTCTGAACGATCGGATCAGGAACGTCTGGTCGGTCATCGACAAGGCGGCCATCGAAGCGCAGCTTTGATGGCGCAAGGGCCCTGTCAATCACACCGGCTATCATCACTTCGTGCGTTGATTCGTTATTCTGCCGATGCTTGCGCCGCCCCTCATCTGGCTGCCGCCATCTTCTCCCCGTGAACGGGGAGAAGGACGCTGTCATCGGCGGTTTCGCCAATCACCGGCGTTGCAAGAGGGTCGCCGGCGTCGCAGCCAGCTTCTTTCTCTCCGTTTACGGGGAGAAATGCCCGGCAGGGCAATGAGGGGCGGCACCAACTTTTCAAAATGAACCCAATCGTTCGCAAAAATCGATCATTCTGACCATAACAATTCGTTGGAAAGATCGTTTCAGGAATGGCATTCCTCCGGCATACCTGCCTGGAGCATTGCATTGTCTTCCCTCACCCACATCGCGAACGATATTCCGAAAAGCCTGATGCCGGCCGATCTGGCCGCAGGGCGCAAGCGGCTCGATTCGGTGTGGAACGGCGTCATCCCCGGCGTCGTTCTGGTGGCGATGATCACGGCCGTGGCCTTCTCGGCGCACAATGTCTCCGGCTTCGCCTTGTTCAGCCCGATGATCCTGGCCGTCGTCGCCGGCATGGTCTATTCCAACGTGCTCGGCACGCCGGCCCACGCCAAGGCCGGCATCGCCTTCTCGCAAAAGCGCCTGCTGCGCTTCGCCATCGTGCTGCTCGGCTTCCAGCTGACGCTCGGCCAGGTCGTATCCATCGGCGCCGGCGGCGTCGGTATCGTGGCGGCGACGCTTGGCGCCACCTTCCTCTTCACCGTCACGCTCGGCCGGCTGATCGGCGTCGACGCCAAGCTGGCGCAGCTGATTGCCGCCGGCACCTCGATCTGCGGCGCCTCGGCCATCGTCGCCACCAACATCGTCACCGATGCGCGCGACGAGGACGTCACCTATGCCGTTGCCTCGATCACGCTGTTCGGCACCGTCGCCATGCTCGGCTTCCCGCTGCTTGCCCCCGCGCTCGGCCTCGACCAGCATGCGTTCGGCCTGTGGGCCGGCGCCTCCATCCATGAGGTGGCGCAGGTCATCGGCGCCGGTTTCCAGAACGGCACCCAGTCCGGCGAGATCGCCACCGTCGCCAAGCTGACCCGCGTCGCCATGCTGGCGCCGATGGTCATCTTGCTCGGCCTGATGGCCCGCCGCAAGAGCAGCGACCAGGCGGCGGCACGGCCGCCCATGCCGTGGTTCGTCGCCGCCTTCATCGTCGTCGTGGCGTTGAACAGCCTGGTCACCGTGCCCGCCGAGGTGAAGTCGGCCATGGCGCTCGCCACCACCATCATGCTGACCATGGGGCTCGCCGCCATGGGCCTGCAGGCCGACATTTCGCAGTTGCGCTCGCGCGGCCTGCGCCCGCTGGCGCTCGCCTTCTGCGCCTTCCTGTTCATCGGCTGCTTCAGCCTGATGCTGGTGAAGTTCGCTTAGGGCTCGGAGGTAGCTCCAAGGCAACGCCGTTCCGCGCCGAGCGGTCCTCAATCGCGATCAAGCACGTCCTCGATCATGATCGAGGTCTCTCCCGCGTTCCTGTCCGCCGATATCGCGGCGTGAACACAGGCAACCGAACCGCCAATTGGCCGGGCTCCCGCCCTCGGCGCGTCGCACGCGTTTCGGCAACGGAGATCTCGATGAAGTTCTGGACCACGCTCTGCACCCTCCTTGTTTCGGCAATGCTGATGCAACACCCGGCCAACGCCGCCGACGCTGTTGGCGTTCGTCATTTTCCCGCTCACTCGGCCGAACGCGGCATCGATCTCGACGTGACGGTCTGGTACCCGGCGCAGCCGGGCGGCGAAGCGGTGATGCTCGGCGACAGCAAGCTTTTCGTCGGCACATCGGCCATGCGCGATGCACCGATATCGGAAGGAAAATTTCCGCTGATCCTGCTGTCGCACGGCGCCGGCCTGGCGGGAAACCCGCAAGCGCTGAGCTGGATTGCAACGCCTTTGGCGAGACAAGGTTTCGTCGTCGCCGCTCCCACCCATCCCCGAAATACCGGGCCTGACAAATCCGCCGCCGAGACGATGAAACTCTGGCTGCGGCCCGCCGACCTCACGGCGACGCTGGACGCGATCGGCAAGGACGGCTTGTTCGGCGATCACCTCGAGCAAGGCAAGGTCGGCGTCCTCGGCCTTTCCATGGGCGGCAACACGGCGCTGGCGATTGCCGGCGCCCGCATCGACCCGAAACTGCTGGCGGCCTATTGCGATACGGACCGGCTCAATGCCTCGCTTTGCCAGTGGGTCAGGCAAAGCGGCGTCGATCTCCACGCCATGGATTCAAAGCCCGCCGGCCGCGACAACAGCGACGAGCGCATTCGTTTCGCCATGGCGATCGATCCCGCCCCGGTCGATGTCTTCGACATCAGGAGCTTCGCCGGCATCAAGATTCCGGTCGCCATCGTCAATCTTGGCCAGCCGGGAAAGATCCCCGCGACCACCGACGCCTCCCGAATTGCGAAAGCGGTTTCAAATGCGACCTACGCAACGATCGAGGATGCCAGCCACTACAGCATGTTCGGCGCGTGCAAGCCCGGCGCTGCCGCCATCATCGCGTCCGAAGAGATCGGCGACCCGGTTTGCGATGACGGTAAGGGCCGCTCGCGCGGCGAGATCCACGCGCAGCTGATCGAGATGGCGGCAGCCTCTTTCAGGCGGGCGCTGAAGACCGCCCCGTAGGGCTGGCTTGGGCAAGGACCGTGACACGCTCTTTCCTTGCGCCAGCACAACGATCGGCCAAACGCCTCTGCTAGGCTTGACGGATGGGAGAGCGACGAAAGAGACGCCCATGCGGATCGATCCGAACATGTCCATGGACGAGGTCATGAAACGATGGCCGGCAAGCATTGCCGTGCTGATCCGGCACGGGATGCACTGCGTGGGCTGTCACATCGCCCCCTTCCATTCGATTGCCGAGGCCTGCCGGGATCACCGAATTGACGAAGCCGATTTCCTGAAAAGCCTTGAACGCGCAGTCGCCGGCGGGCCGGTCAGCCGTCCCGATGCTCCGCCAGCATCACCAGGCGATGCGCGTCGGTGATGGTGACACGCTGGCGGCCGCTGACGATGATGCCGCGTTCCTCCCAGGCGCTCAGCAGCCGGCTCACCGTATGCAAGGTCGTCCCCGTCATCTCGGCGATGTCCTGGCGAGAGATCGGGAAGTCGATCTCGATGCCGGCATCGGTCTTGCGCCCCGTCTGCTTCACCAGCCGCAGCAGCGCACTGGCGACACGTTGCTCGACCTGCTCGGTGGCCAGTTCCATGACGCGCGCCTGTGTGTCCTGTAGCCTCGCCCCCACCGTCTTGAATGTCCCTGCGGCAAGAGCGGGAAACCGGGACGACAGATCCGGCCACACGGCATTCGGCCAGACCAGAACCACGCAGTCGACCGCGGCGATCGCGGTTGCCGGATAGGTCAGCCTGCCGAGTGCGGCGGCAACGCCGAATATCTCGCCTTCACTGATGTAGCGGGCGATCACCTGGCGCCCATCGGGCGTGGCCCGCACGACGCGAATATGTCCCGCCAAAAGCACATAGAACGAGCGCGCCTCGGCCTCCTGCTCGAAAATCGCGGTTTCCTTGGCAAAGCGCACGGACCTTGCATCCCTCAGAATGCTGTCCAGGTCAGCAGGCTCCAGGCCCTCGAACAGCGAAAGCCTCGCGATGATCGACCGGTCAAGCGGCAACCCCAAACCCTCGCTGCCCACGGCTCCAGATGCCGCCGGCGGCCAGTCTATATTTCGTGTGCCAGTTTGCGCCAGCGCAAATCGCCTGTCCGTGCCGTCGGCTAGAAGGCTGCAACGGTTTGAGCCGTGATGCACCCAAGAAAGGACTTACCCATGAAATTTCACCTGATTGCCGCGGCCGCCGCCCTGCTCGCCCTCACGGGCGTCGCAAACGCCGAAGAGCACGTCGTCCAGATGCTGACCAAGGGAGACAAGGGATCTATGGTCTTCCAGCCTGATTTCATCAAGGCGGCTCCCGGCGACACCATCAAGTTCGTGCCGGGCGACAAGACCCATAATGTCGAAACCATCAAGGGAATGCTCCCCGACGGCGCCCAGGAAATCAAGAGCAAGATGGGCGAGACGACGACCGTCACCATGACGCAGGAAGGCGTCTACGGCGTGAAATGCAATCCGCATTACGGGATGGGCATGGTGGCGTTGATCGTGGTCGGCAAGCCCGTGAACCTCGACGCGGCGCAGGCCGTCAAGCAGGTCGGCAAGGCCAAGACCGTGTTCCCCACGCTGTTTGCCCAGGTGACGAAGGCGAACTGATCGAGGCCGACGGCCGCGCGGGCAGAAAGGTTCGTCCGCGCTCGACACCGGAATTGCAAAGTCTTGCGGGAGTGGCGGTGGCGTAGGCACCGTCACTCCCGCAAGGCGTTTTGGCGCCCGGCGCCATGCGGGGGTTGCCAATCACCGGCAGTTGCCGGTCTCCCGAAGAGGCGTCGTGCACCCGGCAGAACCAGATCAAGGCAAATGAATTTCAAGTTTGCGCCAGCGCAAAGAAGTCCTGGTGGAAAGGCTTATTCTGAAAGCATCGAATGGTTCAAAAAAAGGAGCGGGAAATGCTTACGAGACGCGAAGCCCTGTTAGGGTCTGTTCTTGCGGCGGCAGCCGCCGCGACGGTCGGCTCGATGCCGGCCATGGCCAGCGCCAAGGAAGTCGCCGGCTTGCCGCGGGAAAAGGTGACATTGGTCGCGCCGCCATTCGTCCATGCCCACGACCAGGTGGCCAAAAGCGGTCCCAAGGTCGTCGAATTCACGATGACCATCGAAGAGAAGCCGATGGTGATCGACGCCGACGGCACCCAACTCAACGCCATGACCTACAATGGCTCGATCCCAGGCCCCTTGATGGTCGTGCATGAGGGTGACTATGTCGAGCTCACTCTGATCAACCCCGACACCAACACCCTTGCCCACAATATCGACTTCCATGCCGCCACCGGCGGGCTTGGCGGCGGTGCGCTGACCCTGATCAATCCGGGCGAACAGACGACGCTGCGCTTCAAGGCGACGCGCTCGGGGACCTTCGTCTACCACTGCGCACCGGGCGGCCCGATGATCCCCTGGCATGTCGTGTCGGGCATGAACGGAGCGATCATGATCCTGCCGCGCGACGGGCTCAAGGACGACAAGGGCAAGCCGATCCGCTATGACCACATCTATTACATCGGCGAAAGCGACTTCTACATTCCCCGCGACGAGCAGGGCAAATTCAAGAAGTATGACTCGGCCGGCGACAATTACGACGACACCGTCAAGGTCATGCGCGGGTTGATCCCCACCCACGTCGTCTTCAATGGCAAGGCGGGATCGCTGACCGGCGAGAAAGCCATGAAGGCCAAGGTCGGCGAGACTGTCCTGATCGTCCATTCGCAAGCCAATCGCGACACGCGTCCGCATCTGATCGGTGGCCATGGCGACCATGTGTGGGAACAGGGCAAGTTCGCGAACCCGCCGGCAAAGGACCTCGAAACCTGGTTCATTCGCGGGGGTTCGGCCGGTGCTGCCCTCTACACATTCCTGCAGCCGGGCGTCTACGCCTACGTCAACCACAATCTGATCGAAGCGGTGGAACTCGGCGCGACCGCGCATTTCACGGTCGACGGAAGCTGGGACGACGACCTGATGATGCAGGTCGAAGCCCCGAGGGCGATTGCGTCCTAGCTGCCGCCACGGCTCCTAAGGTAGACGCGGCCTTGCTCAATTCCCGCAGGGCCGCGAATGCGGGAAAACTGCCATGCCCCTCAATCCCATCCTGGCTCTCGGCGGTGTGGCGGCTTGCGCGCTGTTCACGCTGGGCGCGACAGGCGCCGTCGGCTGGCTCCCGGCGCCGGATCAGCAATTCCTGGCGCGCTCCGAACTCGTCACCCTCGCGCCCGGATCCTTCGCCCATCCGCTGCCCGGCGAATTCCTCAGGCAGAACCATCCCGTCAGTGCTCCGGTGGTGCAGGCAACGGTGGCGACTCCCATCGACATCATGAAATACCAGGTAAGCGCTTCGGACTACCGGCGCTGCGTCATGGCCGGCGCCTGCAAGCCTGCCGATGGCCATGGCAGCGGCAATGTCCCGGTTACGGGCGTGAGCCATATCGATGCCGAGGCTTACGCCGACTGGCTCTCGGCCGAGACCGGATCGGCATGGCGCCTGCCGACGGACGTGGAATGGGCCTATGCGGCGGGCGAACGCTTTCGCGGCGACATCGAGGCTGGCGAGACCGACCCCAAAAACCCGGCTCAGCGCTGGCTCGTCCAATATCGCACCGAGGCTTCGCTTGGGCGGCAGCCGGACCCGCAGCCGCGGATCAGGGGCGGATTTGGACCCAATTCCAAGGGGGTGGCCGACATTGCCGGCAATGTCTGGGAGTGGACTTCCACCTGTTACGTCCATGCGACGGAAGCCCTCGACGGCGCCGGCATTGCGAGCTCGATCGACAATTGCGGCGTTCATGTCGTGGAAGGTTTTCATCGCACCTATATGTCGAACTTCATCCGGGACGGGAAAAGCGGCGGTTGCGCCGTCGGCACGCCGCCCGACAATCTGGGGTTCCGCCTCGTGCGCGACCGGCTCAACCTCGTGCAAGCCGCCATCCGGTGGCTGCGCCTTTCCTGATCACGACAACAACAGGGCTTCTGCAATGACACTGAAATCGTCGCTCGCGGATCACGCGCGCCCGGCCCCGGAGAAGCCGTTGCATCATGCAGGCGTCAATCGGGCCGCGATCGGCCGGCTCGTTCGCGAATTCTATGCGCGACTGCGCAAGAACGACCGTCTCGGACCGATCTTCGCGCGCGAGATCCCCGGCGACTGGGAACCGCATCTCGAGAAGATGACCGACTTCTGGTGCTCGGTCATCCTCAAGACGGGTGATTATCATGGCCGCCCGGTGCCGGCGCACCTGAAGCTCGGGGACGTGACCGAGGCCGATTTCGACATCTGGCTGGCGATGTTCAGCGAGACGGCAGCCGAACTCTTTAGCCCCGAAATCGCCGCGGTGTTCGTCGACCGGGCCGAACGGATCGCGGCGAGCCTGAAGCTGGCGATGTTCTTCCGCCTGGGGGATCGATCCTAGAGCGCCCGGCCCAGAACCGAACTTGACGCTCAGTCCTCGAACGAACTCGACGCGGCATAGATCGCGGCCAGCGTCTCGATGCCGGCCTGGTCGGCCTTGTCGAAGCGGCCGGGCAGCGGGCTGTCGAGATCGAGCACACCGAAGACGCCCTCGTCGTCTTCGAGAAGCACCACCAGCTCGGAGCGCGAATCGGCATCGCAGGCGATGTGGCCGGGGAAATCGTGCACATCCTTGATCAGCATCGAGGTGCCGAGTTCGACCGCGGTTCCGCACACGCCCTGGCCGACGGCGATGCGCACGCAGGCCGGCTTGCCCTGGAACGGCCCCAGCACCAGTTCCTCGTCCGAGGCCAGGAAATAGAAGCCGGCCCAGTTGAGGTCAGGCACCATCTGGAAGATCAATGCCGCGGTGTTGGCGGCATTGGCGATCGAGTCGCTCTCGCCGTCGAGCAGCGCCTTGAGCTGAGCGGCGAGGTCGCGGTAGAACGCGGCCTTGTCCGAGGTGTCGATGGCCTTGGCGGCAAACATGGCTTGTCTCCGTGTTCAGAATCGCGGTTCGCGTTTCCGCAAGCTCTCTGCACCAAACGACCACCGGACGATACTAGCTTGAATTCCAGTCGCCGTGAAAGTCGGAAGACGATGCCCTGTCCGACGCTCGGCAGCACGGCATCGAACCGTGCTGCCTTGATCAAGAAGGCAAATCCGTCAGCCGGCGGGTTTGTACGCGCCGGCAGCCTTCTTGGCGGCGGCGAGCACCGCCTTCATGTCGAGTTCTTCCAGGACAACCATCTCGGTCAGCGAGCCGCTCGCTCGCACCGCAAGGGCCATGCCGATCCCCGCCGACTGGTCCGGCACCTCGCCATTGACAACGACGTCATAGATGCCGCGCGTGAACATCACGCTGCTCATCTTGCCGCCGACGCTTTCAAAAAGCGCCTTGACCGCAGCCTGCCTGTCCGAGCCTTGCATCAATCCTTTGGCGGCATGAGGCGCATAGTTTGCCAAGATCGTCACTTTCATGGGTATTTCCTCCAAATGTCATTGTCTCGTGCCGCTCCATAATTCGAGCCGCACGGAGTGATTTATTTTTCGGAACAATTGCAGGCGCCCTGGGACGCGTTGGCGGCCAAGGGCTCGCTGCCGGACAAATATGCGCTGAAGCTAATATAATGACAATACCGGACACGCCGATGATGCCGACAGGAAGGTGGCCGGCTGGACCACGCCCGGCCAACGGCATCGAGCTCGCGCAGTTGACGCGCGGTGTGGTGCCGAGGTTGAACGGCCAGTGGCGGCGCGGCTTACATCGGGCGCTTGGGCTCGCCCTTTTGTGGCGTTGCCGTATCGGAATCGGATTTCTTGTGCTTATCGGCGGCAATCCTGCGGATGCGGTCGAAGCGGCTTTCCTCGGTGGTTTCGGTCGTGACGACCGTCTGTGGCTTCTGCGCGAACACGATCATGGATCGATCTCCTGGGCTAGAGGCCTGCGCGCCGGGAGAAAATCCCCCGGCGGTAAGAACCGGCTCCTGGAGCCGGCGCGGATTGAGGTCAGGCCGTTTGCAGGCCGGCCTTACTTGAACCCTTAATAGCCGCCCATGCCGCCGCCGCCACCTGCGGGCGCCGCATCCTTGGCCGGGATGTCGGTGATCATGGCTTCGGCTGTGATCAGGAGGGCGGCGATCGAACCGGCGTCCTGCAGTGCGGTGCGCACCACTTTCGCCGGGTCGACGATGCCGGCCTTGATCATGTCGACATAGGTCTCGTTCTGGGCGTCGAAGCCCTGATTGTGATCCTTGCTGTCAGTGAGCTTGCCGACGACGATGGAGCCTTCGACGCCGGAATTCTCGGCGATCTGGCGGATCGGCGCTTCGAGCGCGCGCAGCACGATCGAAATGCCGGCGGTGACATCGGCATTGGCGCCGTTCAGGCCGGCAAGTGCCGACCTTGCACGCAGCAGAGCCACGCCGCCGCCGGGCACGATGCCTTCCTCGACCGCCGCACGCGTCGCATTCAGCGCGTCGTCGATACGGTCCTTCTTTTCCTTCACTTCCGACTCGGTGACGCCGCCGACGCGGATGACGGCAACGCCGCCCGACAGCTTGGCCAGCCGCTCCTGCAGCTTCTCCTTGTCGTAGTCGGAGGTCGTCTCCTCGATCTGGCCCTTGATCTGGGCAACGCGCGCCTGGATGGTCGCCTTGGTGCCGGCGCCGTCGATGATCGTGGTGGTGTCCTTCTCGATCAGCACCCGCTTGGCGCGGCCGAGCATCTCGATGGTGACGTTTTCGAGCTTGATGCCGAGGTCCTCGGAAATCATCTGGCCTGAAGTCAGCACCGCAATGTCTTCCAGCATCGCCTTGCGGCGATCACCGAAGCCCGGCGCCTTGACGGCCGCGACCTTGAGGCCGCCGCGCAGCTTGTTGACGACCAGCGTGGCAAGCGCCTCGCCTTCGACGTCTTCCGAGATGATCAGCAGCGGCCTGCCGCTCTGCACCACCGCTTCGAGGATCGGCAGCATCGCCTGCAGATTGCCGAGCTTCTTCTCGTGTATGAGCACATAGGGCTCTTCCAGTTCGACACGCATCTTGTCGGCATTGGTGACGAAATACGGGCTGAGATAGCCACGGTCGAACTGCATGCCCTCGACCACATCGAGTTCGGTTTCGGCGGTCTTGGCTTCCTCGACGGTGATGACGCCGTCATTGCCGACCTTGTCCATCGCCTTGGCGATCATCTCGCCGACGGTCGCATCGCCATTGGCGGCGATGGTGCCGACCTGTGCGATCTCGGCCGACGACTTGACCTTCTTGGCCTTGGCCTTGATCTCAACGACGACTGCGGCGACCGCCTGGTCGATGCCGCGCTTCAAGTCCATCGGGTTCATGCCGGCGGCAACCAGCTTGGCGCCTTCGCGCAGGATCGAGGCGGCCAGCACGGTCGCGGTGGTGGTGCCGTCGCCGGCGAGGTCGTTGGTCTTCGAGGCCACTTCGCGCACCATCTGCGCGCCCATGTTCTCGAACTTGTCGGCAAGCTCGATTTCCTTGGCGACGGTGACGCCGTCCTTGGTGATGCGCGGCGCGCCATAGGCCTTGTCGATGATGACGTTGCGGCCCTTGGGGCCGAGCGTGACCTTCACCGCATTGGTGAGGATCTCGACGCCACGCAGCATGCGGTCACGCGCGTCGGTGGCGAATTTGATTTCCTTGGCAGACATTTTTTCAATCCCGTTCGAATTTGGAGTGGACGAACCCCGCGCGGAACGCGCGGCGCTCCAGTCAGGCGGCCTTCTTGGCTTCGACGCGCTTCTCGATGACGCCCATAATGTCGGCTTCCTTCATGATCAGAAGGTCCTCGCCGTCGATCTTGACCTCGGTGCCCGACCATTTGCCGAACAGGATCAGGTCGCCGGCCTTGACGTCGAGCGGCACGAGCGCGCCCTTTTCGTCGCGTGCGCCGGGGCCGACGGCGATGACTTCGCCTTCCTGCGGCTTTTCCTTGGCATTGTCGGGGATGATGATGCCGCCCTTGGATTTGGTATCGCCTTCGGCGCGCCGGATGACGACGCGGTCGTGGAGTGGCCGAAACTTCATGAAAACTTCTTTCTGGGGCCGGCTTAGGCGGCCGCTTGCCCCATATAGGCGCTTTGGCACTCGATAGATAGGAGTGCCAAAAATTATTCGCAGGACCAATTAAATATTGAAAAGTATTATTTCACCTTGCCGTTTCGTGATATCCGAAGGTGGTCAAATAATTCAAAAAATTGAATTTTGCCGGTCGAGCGCCTATTTATCGGACAAGTTCATTTTCACGATTCCAGGCACCAAGGAGATTTATGCGATGGCCGACGGCAATCAGACGATCATGGAAAAAGCCGAAGCCCGCTTCGTCGACAAGCAGAAGAAGACGGCGGAGCGCAACAAGGCAACCGCCGAGTACATGTCCGAGGCGAAGGCCAGGGAGATCAAGACCGCAAAGCTCAGGACATTGCGCCTGGCCAAGGAAGAGGCGGATCGCGTCGCCGAAGCCCTGAACCCGACGCCGAAGAAGAAGCGGGCGACCAAGAAGGCCGCCGCAACGGAGGCAAAAACATGAGCCTGACCTTCCCCAACCGAAGCCGCAGCTATGACGAAGCCGGCAAGCGCATCCGCTTCGTCGGCCATGACGGCATGTTCCAGATTTCCTTCTCGGTCGCCGCCGATGCGATGACCAGGATGCAGCCGGCAACCGCGGCCAACGAGGCCGGTTACCTCGCCACGTTCGACACCGAGAGCAGCGCCATCCGCGACGTGGCCTCGAAGGCCTACGGCCGCACGCGCAAGAGCATGTATGTGCTGACGGCAGACGACTTCGGCTGATCAGCCGAGGTCCATGTCCTCGATCATCGTCCGTATCTTCGCGGCCTTTTCGAAATGGTCGAGGCGGTGGGTCCTGATCCACCATTCCGCTGCTTCCATCAGCAGTTCGGGGTCGTCATTCCTGTTGGCGAAAAACGCGTAGAACGACACGCCGACGGCAGGCCCTTTCTCGGAAATCTTGCGGTCGCAGACCTCCAGTATCTTTTGCCTCAGGCTCGCTCTCACGGGAATCCTCTTGTCTTGGTGCGGCGGGGTCTTGGCCCAACCTCTGGGCTGGCGGCAGGAACGTTCAACCCTTGCGTTCCGCCCTCTCCCGACGCCGGATGTCGCCGACATTCATCTGCACGACCATGTCCTCGGCCTCGCGCGGGCTCATGCCGACCATCACTTTCTGCCTGATCACGGCTGGCTGGCCGGTGAAGACATCCACGATGGCCCAGCTCTGGGGCAGATCCATGCGCAGCACGTAGCGATTGGCCATGGTCCTCAGCCCTGCAACATGAAAAACACCGTGCCCAGGACCAGCATCGTCCAGGCGATCACCGACAGCTTCAGCGCCATGCCGCCATGCCTGGCCAGAAGTTCCCGCAAGCGCGCTACGATGCCGGCCGAAGCGACCGGCGACGCCACGACGGCGACGGATGCCTTGGCGCCAAGTTTTCCAAAGACCGGCAGCGGGGACGGTTCACGCACGAAAATGACCTCGAATGTCGGGGAAGATCGGAGCGAGCAGGCTCGCGCCCCTGCCATAGCACTCTTTTCGCCAGCGCCCTGCATGCCAAATGCAGATAGGTGGTTTTGACGTCGGCCCTATACCCGGTCGTCGGAGGCGGCGATGGCCGCAACCACGCAAATCGGCCGCGACAAGAGGTCCGGCGCAGGGTCTCGGCTATAAGATTTTTGGAGGCCTCGCCTCGGGATCGAACCGAGGCTTCAGAGATTTGCCGTCTCCAGCGTAGCCGCTCCGCCACGAGGCCATTGCAACCGAACTAACGGGGAAATGCTTGCGGAAAAGTTAAGCCAGACGGCTGTTCTGTCGGCAGTTTGCGAAATGTCGCCTGGCATCGCCCTTCGGCAAGCTCTGTGCCCCGAAACCCCGACGGAGCGCGCGGTGCTGCACGGACAATAAATGACCGACACGCAGTGCCGCCAGGCGATTCAGAGCTTCAAATCGCAGCCCTATCTCTTTGTTTGCAAACAATTCCAAGGGGAAGCTGTCCAGGCCTTTCCTGAAGAACTCAGGCCTTTACGCCGCAGCACTCCGGCCTTTCGCGCCGGCCTCGGCCTTGAAGATGCGGAACGTGTTGCGCCCTGCCGCCTTGGCGGCATAGAGCGCGGTGTCGGCCTGCGCGAACAGGTCGCAAGGCGAGCCCGCGCCGGCAAACGCGATGCCGATGGAGGCGCCCAGCCTGAGCGACTGGCCACGCACCGCGAACGGCTTGCCCATCCCGTCGATGATCTCGCGCGCCACGCCGGAAACGGCAGCCCGGTCGAGATGCGAGCCAAGCAGCACCGCGAACTCGTCGCCGCCGACGCGCGCCACCAGATCGGCCTCGCCGCAACCGTCGGCAAGGCGCTCGGCCGCCGCCTTCAGGCACTCGTCGCCGACGACATGGCCGAACGTGTCGTTGACCGCCTTGAAGCCATCGAGGTCGATCAACAGCAGCGCGCCGAGTGGGCGGCTGGCATCCGCCTGTGCCAGCCGCGCCTGGAACCGGGCGCGGTTGGCAAGCCCGGTCATGGCGTCGAATTCCGCGAGATAGCGCATCTGGTCCGACAGGATCTTTTCCTCGGTGATGTCCTGCTTCATGCCGAAGATGCGCACCGGCACATCCGCCTCGCACTCGACCGTCGCGGTGATGCGGATCCAGCGGCTGTGGCCGGCGAAGGTGGTGATCTCGGCGTCGAGGGTGAAGCCGCTGCGCTCGGCGATCGCGCGGCTGCGCAAAGTGTCCAGCGCCTTGCGCGACTCCGCCGGATAGCACTTGATGATCTCCGAACGGTCGAGTGCCGCGCCGCGCGGCAGGTCGAACAGGTCATAGACCACATCGGTCCAGTGCAACTGTTCGCCGGGCAGGCTGCATTCCCACACCCCGATGCGCGCGGCGACCGAGGCGCGGTCGAAGATCTTGCGGCTGTGCGCCAGCGCAACCTCCTGGCCGGCGATCAGCGCCGCCTGCGCCGCGAGTTCGGCCTTGAGCTTGGAGATGGCGGCATCGCGGCGGCGCTCGGCCGAACGCGCATCCTGCCCACCCTCCCTGCGTCGTGGCGAAGCGGGGGGCCGCGCCGGACCTTTGGGATTGTAGGGTGTGTCGGACATTGCGGGGCTCTGCTGTCTTGGCGGACAGCCACCATGGCGCAGGAGCGATTAACACTTCGCTGACACTTCCAGAGCCGCTGCGGAATCTCCGGCGAAAAATCCGTCGATGCGAAGCATGCGGAGAAGCGATCGCCGACGTCAACTTTTCCCCTTGAACGCTCGCCCGATCTGGCCTAGCCTTGAGTTGAGAAAAGGTTTTTCCAAACAATTCCGATTGGGCTCGGCCACTGGCCGGGCCTTATCCCGGCCCGTAAGAGAAAACCTTTTCCCAACTAAGGATTCTCGGCGCCATGGCAGCGGACGATCAGCCTGTTCCGGTCTTCCCCAAGCCCGTCACCTTGCGTGACGTGGCGGCGCGGGCCGGCGTCAGCGTCGCCACCGCCTCGAAAGCGCTCAACGACCAGGGGCGCATGACCGCCGAGACGCGCGAGCGCATCCGCGAGACGGCGCGCAGCCTGGGCTTCCGGCCCAACAGCCTGGCGCAGAGCCTGCTGAGGCGCCGCTCCTTCACCGTCGGCCTGCTCACCAACGATACTTATGGCCGCTTCTCGCTGCCGCTGATGTCGGGCATTTCGGACGCGCTGGTCGACAATGGCGTCTCGGTGTTCCTTTGCAATGTCGAGGAGGATCCGCGGCTGGGCCAGCTGCATGTCGAGGCCATGCTCGACAAGCGCGTCGACGGCATCATCGCCACCGGAAAACGCATCGACCGCCATCTGCCCGTCGACCTCGCCAATCTGCGCATCCCGGTGATCTATGCCTTCACCCAGCCCGATCCCGACGCCGTCGCCTTCGTCTCGGACGATGCCGGCGGCGCGCGGCTGGCGGTCGAACATTTCTGCCGGCTTGGCCGCAGGCGCATCGCCCATGTCAGCGGACCGGCGAGCTTTGCCGTGGTGCACGCCCGCGCCCAGGCCTATCGCGACGTGCTCGCCGAAAACGGCCTGCCGGTCACCGAGCCGCTGCTCGGCGCCTGGTCGGAAGCCTGGGGACATGAAGCGGTGGCGCAGCTGTTCGACGGCAGGAGCGAACGGCCCGACGCCGTGTTTTGCGGCAACGACCAGATCGCGCGCGGTGTCATCGATGCCCTGCGCGAGCGCGGCCTCGACGTTCCCGGCGATGTCGGCGTCATCGGTTTCGACAATTGGGAGATCGTCGCCGAAGCGACGCGGCCGCCGCTGACCTCGGTCGACATGAACCTGGTCGCCCTCGGGCGCGAGGCCGGGCTGACCCTGCTTTCCCTGGTCGGCGGTCAACCCGCCGCGCCGGGCATTCGAAAACTGCCGTGCCGGCTGGTGGTGCGTCAGTCCTGTGGCCGCCCACCGGACGGCTGAAAACGAAAGCGCCGCGTGACCGGCGCCAAGCCGCGCACGGCGGCCAACCCTTGGAGGAGGAGAACATGAGGAACCTGATTGCCAAACTGGCCCTTACCGCTGCCGTACTGGGCGGTGGTCTCGGCACTGCCGCCGCCGACACCGCCAACATCTGGGTGCGCGCCGACGGCTCGAATTTCATGCCGCGCATCGTCGATGCCTACAACAAGGCGCATAAGGACCAGATCAAGCTCGACATCATCCCCAATGCCGAGATCATCCCGAAATATGGCGCCGCCGCCGCCGGCGGCACGGCGCCCGACGCGCTGTCGCTCGACCTGATCTACACGCCCTCCTTCGCCGCCGCCGGCCAGCTGGAGGACATCACCGACTGGGCCAAGTCCCTGCCCTATTTCGCCAGCCTGTCGCCGGCGCATGTCAAGACCGGGACCTACAAGGACCACATTTACGGCCTGCCTTTCTCGGCCGACGCCTCGGTGCTGATCTGGAACAAAAAGCTGTTCAAGCAGGCCGGCCTCGACCCTGAGAAAGGCCCCACCAACTGGGCCGAGATCGCCGCCGATGCCGAGAAGGTCAATGCGCTTGGCGGCAACATCAAGGGCTTCTACTTCTCCGGCAATTGCGGCGGCTGCAACATCTTCACCTTCACGCCGCTGATCTGGGCCTCGGGCGGCGATATCCTGAGCGCGGACGGCTCCAAGGCGACGCTGGACAGCCCGCAATTGCGCGGCGCCATCGATCTCTACCGCTCGATGGTCAAGAAGGACCTGGTGCCGGCAGGCGCGCAGACCGACACCGGCGCCAATTTCTTTGCCGCCTTCGCCGCCGGCAATATCGGTATCTCGCCCTCCGGCGCCTTCGCCATCGGCGCGCTCAACACCCAGTATCCCAATGTCGATTACGGCGTCACCTTCCTGCCGGGCAGGGACGGCGGCTGGTCGTCCTTCGCCGGCGGCGACAATTTCGTCGTCACCAAGGGCACCAAGAAGCTCGCCGTGGTGAAGGAGTTCCTGGATTTCGCCTATTCGCTTGAAGGGCAGACCATCCTCGCCAAATATGGCAGCCTGCCGGTGCGCGGCGACATCGCCAAGGACGCGCTGAAGGATCTCGATCCGCGCTACCAGATCGCCGCCGAGGCCATGGCCAAGGGCAAGACGCCCTATTCGGTGGTGTTCAACGATCTGATCAACTCCGCCAACGGCCCTTGGACGCAGATGATCAACGAGGTCTTCTTCGGCGACGATGTCGACGGCGCCATCGCCAACGCGCAGGAGACCATGCAGTCGATCATCGACCAGGCGCCGCAGAAGTAGCGGCCGCCTGCCGGCCGCCCGCCTCTCTCCCTGGGCGGGTGGCCGGCGTGCTCCTTGCCCTCCCCCTTGTGGGGAGGGTCGCTGCGAAGCAGCGGGGTGGGGGTCTGCGCCAGTCCCCCACCCGGACCTGCGGTCCGACCTCCCCACAAGGGGGAGGTAGGGCGCCCAATTGGATCTGCGGAAGCCAGCCATGACCACCATCACCGCAAGCACCACCGCCCCGCCCCGCGCCCGAAAACTCGTCGGCGCCGGGCGCCGGCAATGGATCGGCCTGCTCTACGTCGCGCCGGCCGTGGCGCTGGTCATGGTGTTCTTCGTCATCCCGCTCGGCATGACGGCGTGGATGTCGCTGCACAACTGGCCGCTGATGGGCGAGCACGCTTTCATCGGGCTCGACAATTACTGGGCGATCCTGCGCGACACCAGGTTCTGGAACGCGCTGAAATTCACCGGCTACTATACGGTGGTCGTCACCATCGCGATCTTCGCCGTCGCCTTTCCCCTGGCGATCTTCATCGAGAAACCGCGGCCGCTGACCAACCTCTACCGCACCTTCTTCTTCATGCCGGCGGTGGTCGGTTTCGCCTCGGCGAGCCTTTTGTGGTCATGGCTGCTCAACGTCGATTCCGGCCTGTTCAGCCCGGCCGCCTACGACCTCGGCCTGATCGACAAGAAGTTCAACCTGCTCGCCACTTTCCAGCCGGCCTTCTGGTCGATCATCGCCATGGTGGTGTGGAAGGTCGCCGGCTTCACCATGATCATCCTGATGACCGGCCTGCAATCGATCCCGCAGGATCTGCAGGAGGCCGCCGTCATCGACGGTGCCGGGCCGTTCGCGCGGTTCCGGGCGATCACGCTGCCGCTGATGCGCCGCACGCTGGCGCTGGCGCTGATCCTGTCGGTGGCAGGCTCGATCCTTGCCTTCGACCAGTTCTACATCATCCTGCGCGGTGGGCCGCGCAACCAGACGCTGACGGCGGTCTACTGGATCTTCAACCAGTCCTTCGTGTCGTTCAAGCTTGGCTATGGCGCGGCACTCTCCATGGTGCTGCTGGTCATCCTGGTGGCGCTCAGCCTCATCCAGCTGTGGCTGCTGCGCAAGCCAGAGGGGCTCGACTGATGGCGCAGGCAATTTCAGCCCGAGGCAAGTTCGCCGCCAGCCTCGCCAGGCACTCCACCGGCATCATCGCCTCGGTGCTGTTCGTCGCGCCGATCGTGTGGACGGCGCTGTCGGCCTTCAAGCCGGCGGCCGAAGCGCGCCTGCCGCCGCTGCCGCCATGGCCGACCACGGGCTTCTCGCTCGAGAACTATGCCACGCTGAACAGCTTCGGCGACGGGCTGTGGGCCTCGGCGCAGAACAGCATCTATGTCTCGGTGATGACCGTCCTGCTGTCGGTCATCGTCAGCGTGCTGGCCGGCTACGGCTTTTCGCGGTTTCGCTTTCCGTTCAAGGACCTGTTCTTCGTCCTCATCCTGTCGACGATCATGATCCCGTTCCAGTCGATCCTCACGCCGATCTTCCTGGTGCTGACCAAGCTTGGCCTCCACAACACGCTGACCGGCCTGGTCGGCGTCTATGTGACGCTGCAATTGCCGTTCTCGATCTTCATGATGCGCAACGCCTTCGACGCGGTGCCGCGCGAGATCGAGGAGGCCGCCCGCATGGACGGCGCCGGCAACGCCACCATGCTTTTGAAGGTGATGCTGCCGCTGGTCTGGCCGGGCGTCGTCACCATCGCGCTTTTCGCCTTCCTAGGCGCCTGGAACGAATTCCTCGCCGCGCTGGTGCTGATGACCGACCAGTCGAAATTCACGCTGCCGGTGATGATGACGGCACTGCAGTCGGGCCGCTTCGGCGCCATCGACTGGGGCGCCGTGCAGGCGGGCGTCACCGTGATGATGGTGCCGTGCCTGATCCTGTTCCTTGCTTTGCAGCGCTTCTACATCCGCGGCCTGATGGCCGGAGCCGTGAAGTAATCGCCTGACGGCCGCGACCGTCAACCAATCGATGGAATAATGGAGTGAGTTCATGACCGCATCGCCATCCCCCCGCCCCGCCACGAAGGGGAAGCCGAAACTCGCCTTCCGGCCGCTGCCGGTGCCGCAGGTCGACGTGCACGGCTTCTGGGGCGACCGCGCCGACGCGGTGGCCACCCGCACCGCCGACATCCTCTATGAGCGCTGCGTCGAGGCACGCATGCTGGAGCAGATCGACCCGGACCGCCCCTCGCCCGGCATCGTCATTCCCTTCCACTCGCCATCGCCCGATGAAGCGGACCGCCAGGGCGCCGAATTCACCGGCTCGACGGTGACGACGCAGATGTTCTGGGATTCCGATCTCGGCAAGACGATCGAGACCGCGGCCTATTCGCTCTACCGGCGCAAGAACCCGGAACTGGAGAAGAAGATCGACGCCGTCATCGACATGTACGGCAAGCTGCAGCAGGAGGACGGCTATCTCTCCAGCTGGTACCAGCGCATCCAGCCCGGCAAGCGCTGGACCAACCTGCGCGACTGCCACGAGCTCTATTGCGCCGGCCACCTGATCGAAGGCGCGGTCGCCTACTACCAGGCGACGGGCAAGCGCAAGCTGCTCGACATTATGTGCCGCTACGCCGACCATATCGCCTCGGTGCTGGGGCCCGAGCCCGGCAAGAAGAAGGGCTATTGCGGCCATGAGGAGATCGAGCTGGCGCTGGTCAAGCTGGCGCGGGTGACGGGCGAGCGGAAATACATGGAGCTGGCCAAATACTTCATCGACCAGCGCGGCCAGCAACCGCATTATTTCGACGAGGAAGCGCGCGCCCGTGGCGCCGACCCCAGGGCCTATCATTTCAAGACCTATGAATACAGCCAGTCGCACAGGCCGGTGCGCGAGCAGGACAAGGTCGTCGGCCATGCGGTGCGGGCCATGTACCTCTATTCGGGCATGGCCGACATCGCCACCGAGTATGGCGACGATAGCCTGCGCGTCGCCCTCGACCGGCTGTGGGACGACCTCACCACGAAGAACCTCTATATCACCGGCGGGCTCGGCCCGTCGGCGCACAATGAGGGTTTCACCAGCGACTACGACCTGCCCAATGAGAGCGCCTATGCCGAGACCTGCGCGGCCGTAGGCCTGGTGTTCTGGGCAAGCCGCATGCTCGGCATGGGGCCGAACGCCCGTTACGCCGACATGATGGAGCGCGCGCTCTACAATGGCTCGATCTCCGGCCTGTCGCTCGACGGCTCGCTGTTCTTCTACGAGAACCCGCTGGAAAGCCGGGGCCGGCACAACAGGTGGAAATGGCACCGTTGCCCCTGCTGCCCGCCCAATGTCGGGCGCATGGTCGCCTCGATCGGCAGCTATTTCTATAGCCTGGCGGACGATGCGTTGGCCGTCCACCTCTATGGCGACTCCACCGCGCGCTTCGACATTGCGGGCACGCCGGTGAGCCTGACGCAGGCGAGCCGCTATCCCTGGGACGGCGCCGTCGAGATCACGGTCGATCCGCAAGCGCCGGTGGAGTTCACGCTGCACCTGCGCATCCCGGCATGGAGCAGCAGCGCGACGCTTGAGATCAATGGCGAGGTGGTCGACCTCGAAGACATGACCAGCGACGGCTATGCCGCGATCCGGCGCAACTGGAAGAAGGGCGACCGCGTCCGGCTCGACCTCGAAATGCCGATCGAGCGGCTCTACGCCAATCCCGAAGTCCGGCAGGATGCCGGCCGCGTCGCGCTGTCGCGCGGGCCGTTGATCTACTGCGTCGAGGCATCGGACAATGACAGCCAGCTGCATCGCCTGACCCTGCCGCGCACGGCGGGCATAGAGGCGCATGAGGCGCCCGGGCTGCTGGGCGGCGTGGTGACGCTTTCAGCCAAGGCGCGAGCCGATGCCGGCGACGGCTGGCAGGCCGGGCTCTATCGCTCCGAACCGCCGGCCAGCGTCGAGACGCGGCTGACCGCCATCCCCTACTACGCCTGGGACAACCGCGAACCCGGCGAGATGCTGGTGTGGCTGCGGGACGGCTGAGGCCTCCCGCTGCTCGGCTATGTCCGGCTGGATTGGGCGGCGGCAGCAGGCAGCGCCGTTTTCGGTGCCGCTTGCGGCGCGCTGTTGTCGATATGCGCCCAGGCCGGCCGCTCGAACAGGAACATGCCGAAACCAACGCGCTGGATGATCAGGTAGAGGACGACAGGGCTGATGATCGAGACCAGCAGCACCGCCAGGCTGAGCATGCCGGTGTCGGTCAGCAGGCCGCTTGCCAGTGCGGCGCCACGGAACAGCGACATCGGAATGGTGAAGGCGACATAGACGACCAGCGAATGTTCGCCGAGCCAGCGCAGCCATTCCATGACAGAGAATGTCGACAGCAAGCCGCCAAGCACGCAGAGCGCCACCGCGCCGGCGACGGCCAGGGTGAGATGCAGCGGCGGCCATGCCGCCAGCCCCATCTGCATACCGACCGGATGCATGGCATATCCAGGCGAATAGACGAGCAGACCGTTCACGATCGCCCACACAAGCAGGCCGGCGACGGCCAGCGCCGGGCGGGGCTGCGTCCATTCGACGAGGCGGAACACCAAGGGTGCCAGCACGAAGCCAAGATAGAAGAACACGAAATAGGCCGCGAACTGTTCGACCGCATAGCTGTCGGGATGCGGCGCCCACATCTGCAGGGCGGCGGCACACGGGATGACGATCCAGGCGGGAACGCCGAACTGCCGCAAGAGCTTGGCCACTAGGCCGAACACCGCCAGCATGTAGATGAACCACAGCACGCCATAGGGTTGGACGACGGCCATTGCGAGGTCATGCAGCATGCCGCCGGGATCGCGGCTGAAGATGCCGATCTTCAGCCCGATCGAGATGATCGCCCACAGCACGTAGAAATAGAGATAATGGACGACGCGCCGGTCGATGTAACGCCGCCACGGCCGGTCGATCACCTGCGACAGGAACAGGCCTGAGATCAGGAAGAATTCCGGCATGCGGAACGGCGTCGCGAAGCCGATGACATAGTGCAGGAAGCCGACGCCGCCCGTGTACTCGCCGGTGTTGTAGGCCGAGTACATCATGACCACGAGGATGATCGAGAGGCCTTTGGCCGTGTCCACCCACGGCATGCGCATCGGGCTGTTCATGGCAAATCCATTCGGGGCCGGCCAACGAGGCCAGCCATCATTCCGAGATGTCTAGCACCATCAAGCTTCCCAGATCGTAAACACGGATGGGGGGCATGGCTGACTGGTGCCAGCGGGCCACTCCTGCCATGTTGAAGTCATTGGCGATCTTCTGCCGTCAGCGCTGCCCCTCACCTGCCTGTGCCGGCATCCTCTCCCCGTAAACGGGGCGAGGGAAGCTGTTGTCGCTGCTTTCGCCAATCGCCAGCGTTGCAGAAAAGGCGCCGGCGGCGCTGCCAGCCCCTCTCGCCCCGTTTACGGGGAGAGATGTCCGGCAGGACAGTGAGGGGCAGCGCCGACGTTGACCGCTATGCGTATTGGCGATGACACAGCAGAATTACTTCCGCCCCTTCGACTTGTTCAAAGCCACCGCAGCCCGCACCAGCGCCTTGAACGCGTCCTCGTTGACCTCTTCACCCTTCTGAAAATCAATAGCCCGCCGCGTATTGCCGTCGAGGCTGGAGTTGAACAGCCGAGCGGGGTCGGGCAGCGCCGCGCCCTTGGCGAAGGTGAGCTTGACGACGCTCTTGTAGGTCTCGCCCGTGCAGATCATGCCGTCATGCTCCCACACCGGCACACCGCGCCATTTCCAGGTCTCGACCACGTCGGGATCGGCTTGATGGATGAGTGCGCGCAGCCGGCCGAGCATGTCGCCGCGCCAATCGCCGAGTTCCGTGATCCTGCCGTCGATCAGTTCGGAGGGGGATTTGCTCTCTTGCAATCCGGTCATGCTGCTTCTCCTCAAGACAAGAACAATAGAGCGCTCACATGCGCTCGCCAGGCAATTGGCTGGCCTGCTTCACCCAGGCGCTGAATTGCGCCTTGTCGAACGCGTCGTCCTCATGAATGTTGAGGTAGCGCGTTTCCTCGCTCCTGGATTCGCCCGGCGGCACCGGCTTCAGCGACAGCCCGCGAAAGAAGGCCACCTTGATGTATCTTGTGAAGCAATGGACGCCGAGGAACCAGCCCTCGCCTTCGATACCATAGAGCGGCGAGTTCCACTTGACCGCCTTGTGCACGGCGGGCACGGCGCGCTCGATGAGCGCGTCGAGCCGCTCGCCCATCTCGCGCTTCCAGCCCGGCATCGCCGCGATATAGGCCTGCACGGGAGCGTCGCCATAGCCCTTGGCAATTTGCGGATTGCCGCCTGAAAGCAGCTTCGGCTCAGCCTTGGCCGGGGTCGACTTGGCCATGCGCTTTCCTCCTATCCGTTGGCCCGCTCTGTGCTGCGTCCTTTCGCGACATAGGGCAGCACGAACATATAGAGGCCGCTGAACAGCATAAGGAAGAGCGGCGGCAGCGGCGAATAGACCACCCAGGCGGGCGGCTGTCCAAACGCCATGGTGACGAAATTGGCGACGACGGTCGCCGTGAAGATGATCGACAGCCAGCGATGCGCTTGCCTGATCCATGTACTCCAGTCCAAGATAACCTCCCGTGAAAAATGCATAAAACCAGCGGGGCGCGCTGCTACCAGCGCGCCAGTTCGGTGATCTGGATGAGATTGCCGCAGCCGTCGTTCAGCTTGGCGATGGTCGAGCCGGTCGCCTCGGTCGGCGCCATGGCGAAATTACCGCCGCGCGCCTTGATGCGCTCATGATCGCCCTTGATGTCGTCCGTCAAGAACATCACCGCCGGCTGGCCCTGCTCGAACATCGCCTGCTGATAGGCCTTTGCCGCCGGCTGGTTGTTGAGCGCCAGTTGCAGCTCGGTGCCCTCGGGCTCATCAGGCGAGGCGACCGTCAGCCAGCGGAACGGCCCATTGCTGAAATCGGCCTTCTTGGCCAGGCCGAGCACGCCGGTGTAGAAGGCAAGCGCCCTTTCCTGGTCGTCGACATAGATGCTGGTCAGTTTGATCTTCATCGTCTTTCTCCATAGGTTTTGCTGGCGGCCAAGCCGCCCGGTGAAGTCAAGTGTTGGGTTCAATGGGCCCGGTCAGTCAGTCCGGTCGAGAAGCTGCTCCAGCTTCTCGAAGAATTGCGGCCAGCCCATCTTGGCGCCGCCATAGGCGCGCCGCTGCTCCGGCCGGAAGCCGGATTGTTCCATGCGCAGATGCGTTCCGGTCGGCGTCGGGGTGAGCGTGAAGGTCACCACGCTTCTGAGATCGAACGCCGGATCCTGGTGCGCAAGATTCCAGGTGTAGGACAGCGTCTTGTTCGGCTCGACGGCCAATACCTCGCAATCGAGCACGCCGCCCCAATCGGCGCTGATGTTGAAGCGATGGCCAACAGCAGGCTTGAAATCGTTCTTCATCAGCCACTCCTCGATCAGATGCGGTTGCGTCAGCGCGCGCCAGAGTTTTTCCGGCGGATGGGAAATCTGCCGTTCGACGACGACAGTGCGGTTTTCAGTGGCACTATCGTTCACTGGTCCATCCTTTTGAGCAAATCCTCGAGATCATCGAACCGAGCCTCCCAAAACCCGGCCATCTCACGTGTCCAGTCCATCAGCGGCGCCAGCGCGCCGAGCTGCGCGCTGTAATGCGTCTGGCGGCCTTCATGGCGGTCGCGCACCAGCCCGGCCTGCTTGAGCACGCCAAGATGCTTCGACACGGCCGGCTGCGAGACGCCGGACTGGCTCGTCAGCGCCCCCACCGTCTGTTCGCCCTGGCGGCACAGCCGTTCGAAGATCGCCCGCCTGGTCGGATCGGCGAGCGTCCTGAAGAGCATGTCATGGGTATCCGGCATCTCAGATCGATAACCCGTTGGCTATTGGTTGACGTATAACCGCAGGGATATATGTTCGTCAAGAGCAAGATTGGACTGGCGCAAGACTGGACTGAGCAGAAGATGGAGCACCCTGATGATCCTCGTCACCGGAGCCACCGGCAATGTCGGACGCGCCGTCGTCTCGAGGCTGGCGTCATCAGGCCATGAGGTCGCCGCGCTGGTCCGCAAGCCTGGGGCCGCGCAAGGGCGCCTGCCCAAGGCAACAGCGCTACGCGTCGGCGACTATGAGGATGCCTCAGCGCTGAAGGCAGCCTTCACCGGCATCGACGAGTTGGTGCTGATTTCAAGCGATGGCACTGCGGAGGCAGTCATGCGCCATCACGCCAACGCCATCGAGGCCGCAGCGGCGGCGGCTGTCCGCCACATCACCTTCACCAGCATCGTCGACATCGGCGCGGGGTCACCCTTCTACTACGCACCGGCCTACCGCGATGCGGAGCGCTGGCTGGCCGCCTGCGGCGTGCCCTCGACCATTTTGCGCTGCGGCCTCTACAGCGATTTCATTCTCGACACCTGGCTTGCGCCCGCCTCGGGGGATTTGGTGCTGCCTGCCGGACAGGGCCTGGTCGCGCCGGTTTCGCGCGACGACGTGGCAGCGGCCGTCGCCGCTGTGGTGGCAAAGACTGACACATCCCGCGCCCTTTACACGATCACCGGGGACCGGGCGCTAGGCTTCGACGAAATCGCTGCCCTCTATGTCGAGGCGACAGCACGGCCTTTGCGCTATCGTCCCTGTCCCATCGGCGACTATCTGGCCTCGGCGTCGGCGCGCCTCGACACCCCCTGGCCACAGGCTTTCGCCACACTATGCGCCTCGATCGCCGAGGGCCGCTATGCGTCGACCTCCAGCGATTTCACCACGCTGACGGGTAAGCCGCCGGAAAGCTTTCGAGATTTCCTGGTTCGCACGGTCCCCCGAAAACCTGCGGGCGGCTAGGGAGCCGCATGCTCGCGGCCAATCTCCTGCGCCACCAGTTCCTGCAATTGCCACAGATTGCGGTCGCGTATGCCGCAAGCGTCGAGATGGCGGATCGTCTCGAACAGATATTGCGCGCCCGAGCCCCAGTGGCCGACGGCCCTGGCCAGCGTCGCCGCCACGGCAGGCTTGTCGAGCTTGCCGGCATAGCGCGGATTGGCGGGATCGACGACGAAGCCGAGCGCCCGGCTCGCCCGGCCCTCGGTGCTGACCTGCAGCCAGCGCGGCACGTTGACTGCGGGCAGGATGGTCATCTCGCGACGCAGCAGCGCTTCCAGATTTTCGGCGACCGGCTCGGCGATTTCGAACACCATGCCCTGGCACTGGCCGCCACGGTCGAGCGCCATCATCAGGCCGGGCTGTTCGAGCGTGCCGCGAAAGCGCTGCACCGTGAAGCAGAACGACCGGTGCCAGCCCCGCGCCACCGCGCGTTCGCCACCCCTGACCTCGCCCGCCGGCTTCCACAGCAGCGAGCCATAGGCGAACAGCTTCAGCTGTCCAGGCGGTGCCGAGGCCAGGATCCCGTCGCGGAACCGCGCATAGTCGGCGTCCGTCATATGGACCATGCCCGGCGTCGGCCCGGCATCCTCGACCACCCGCATGGTCCGCGCCACCAGCGCCTCGGTCAGCGCCATCGGCGCCTTGCGCGGTACGGACTTGCCCGGTGCGACGGAAATGGCCTTGCTCATCCTTGTGCTCCCAGCCTTGCCGCCATGTTGCCGAAGGCTGGGGGATTCTCAAGGGCGACCGGCACGAAATCCGCCGGCTGATGCCGGGCGTGCGCGGCACGCACGCCCGGCAGGTCTGCTCTAGTGCTTGGTGCTCTTGCCGCCAATGGGGATGCGCTTCGCCTTGCTCTGCGCCTTCTCGGACTTCGGCAAGCTCACGGACAGAACGCCGTTGCGGAAATCGGCCGCGACCTTGTCCTCCGCGACTTCGAAGCCGATCGGGATGCGACGTTCGAAGCGGCCATAGAACCGCTCGGAGAACTGACGATCCTTGTCGTCGGTTTCGGAGTGTTTTTCGCCGCGCAACGTCAGGACACCATCATCCAGCAACACCTCGATGTCCTTCTCCTCCATGCCGGGTATCTCGGCTGTCACGCGGATCTCCTTGTCCGTTTCGGAGATTTCCACGCTGGGCCAACCGGTGCCGGCGGAAGAGAACCTGCCCATGGACGGAAGCCGCGACTCGAAGCCGCGGAACATGTCGTCGACCAGGCGGCTCATCTCGCGATGCAGGCCCATGAACGGGTCCCGGTCGGCATCGCGCAAGAGGCTCGGAGACTGGCTGGTGTCGCGGCTCCACGGCATGAGATCACGAATGGTCATTGCACTTTCTCCTTTCTTGATCCTGTTTCTGGTACGTTCGTACGCACTGGCTGCCATGCTCCGGAGGACAACGCGCCGTCTGAAGCCGGCATCGCTCCCCGCCCCATCTGTGCTGCTTTTTGGCTCTGCTTCTGGTCCGATCCGCTCAACCTTTGGGAACGCCCTCGCCCAGTCGCGGGTCTCCTGCAACGTCATCGCTTCCGGCACATGATGCCCGAATTCGACGGTCACAAGACCACCGCCCCGCGCGCCGTCGCCCATGAAGCTGACGCCCGCGTCTGCACCGGCTCATCTGGCGGCGGCATGGTCGATCTGGGGTTCGTTGCGAGGGGGTCAAGACCTGGTAATGCAATGTGATCGTGGAAAGCAAAGCGCGCCTAACGCCTCATGCACCCGGCGATATCCTCATAGACCTGGTCAGCATTAGAAAACATGGGCTTGAGCGGCTGGCTGCACGATGTGCGCGAGCGACCGCCGTTGTGTTCGGCGATCGTTGCAACCGCCTGATTGGATTCAGGAATGCCGCGAGGCCGGCTAAGGGCTTCTGGCCTGGGTTGAATCGTTCTGCCGCATCGGCTCCACCGTCCATCCGAGCTGATCCATGAAGTGGACGAACCGCCGCACAACGGCATCGGGCGTCGCCTCCCTGTGCCATTGTCGTCGCGCGATCCTCGTGTCGACATAGCGGAATTCGATCCGCCCTGAATGCAGCGGGCTCACCCTCAAATAGGGTCCGCAATAGGGCTCGACATCGACCTGCTGGATGCAGAGGTCAAACATGGATGTCCACCCGTACAGAACCGAGCTCAAGGGACCGCTTGCTATGAACGAGGCAAGCGCCTCCACACCGCCGAACGCCGAAGCGAATAGATCGGCTGGTGTGAAGCGCCTCTCTCGAATGGAAGCGACAATATCTGGCCAGCAGTTCTGCATCGGCTGAAGGTGCGGGGACGGGGCGCGGCTTGTCAACAGGACGAGTGGCGCGCGTCAGGCTCAGCGGCTGTGACCGCCAGCTACGACACCAGCGGCATCGGCACCTTCAGCCCGTCGATCAGCGCATCTCGAAACACCGCGATCGGCCGGGCCAGCCTCCCTGCCGGCGGGCGGTGCAGCAGCCAGGCGCGCACTTGCGGCTTGAAGTCTGGGCAGTCGATGACCTCGACCTTGTCGCGCCAGCGGCTGTCGGCGAAGGCGCCGGGGGTGACTATGCCGATGCCATGGCCGCGCGCCACCAGCGACATTCTGAGGTCGACGCTGAGCGCCTCCACCCCGACCTGGAACGGCAGCCTTGCCGCCTCGAAACTCTGGCGGATGAAGGCGCGGAAGCCGCAGCCGTTTTCGTTCATCACCCAGGCAAAGCGCGACAGGTCGGCGAGCTTCGCCGGCTTCGGCACGCCAAGGCCAGGCGACGCGACCAGCAGCACCGATTGCGCGCCTAGATCGTCGCAGACCAGTTCGTCCGGCGGCGCCAGGCCTTCGGCGAGGCACACCGCCACGGCGTCGAGCTCGCTGCGCGCCACCTGCTCCACCAGCCTTGGCGACCAGCCCGAGGTGATGCGCAGCGTCAGTTGCGGAAAAGCGGCGCGCAGGGTGTCGAGCGGCAGGGCAAGTGCGGCGTCGGAGAGATAGGGCATGACGCCCAGGCGGAACTCGCCCTTGACCTCGCCTTGCGGCGACACGCCCGCCCTGAGATCCTCCAGCGAGCGCAGCACCCGCCTTCCATGCTCATAGGCCTCGCGCCCGGACGCCGTCGGCTTCAGCGGCTTCGACTGGCGGTCGAGCAGCGCGGTCGCCAGCCCATCCTCGAGATTCTGGATGCGGCGGGTGACGCCCGGCTGCGTCAGGTTGAGCCTGGCCGAGGCGCCGACGATCGAGCCGGTTTCCACCACGGCGATGAAGGCTTCGAGGTCATGGATGTTCATGCACATCTCGCATAATCATTATCGAATTGATTGAATTGTAGCATGATAATGCTTCGGCATAAAGTCCTCTCACAATATGCAAACTTTTGAGGACTCAATGCTCGACACCAAGGACGGCCAGCTGTGCGAGCGGCTGCCGGCTGCAACCATTACCGGCCCGCAGACGCTGCTCTTCGCCGCCTCCACCGGCATCATCGTCACCAATCTGTTCGCGCCGCAGACGCTGGTCGGGCTGATCGGCCCGTCGCTCGGCGCCGGCGCCGCCAGCGTCGGCCTCGTCGCCATGGCCACGCTGCTTGGCTATGCCGCCGGCCTGTTCTTCCTGGTGCCGATGGCCGATCTCGCCGAAAACCGCGCCCTGATCCTGCGCATGCTGGCCGCGGCCGCCCTTGCGGCCGGCGTCGCCGCCTTCGCACCCTCCATCGGCTCGCTGCTGGTCGTCCTGTTCATCCTTGGCGCCGCCTGTTCGGCGATCCAGATCCTGGTGCCGATCGCCGCCTCGATGGCGCCGCCCGGCGAGGCCGGCCGGGTCATCGGCGATGTGATGAGCGGACTGATGATAGGCATCCTTCTGGCGCGGCCGCTGGCCAGCCTGATCGCCGACGCCTGGGGCTGGCGCGCCTTCTATGGCCTCAGCGCCGCCGCGCTCGTCCTGCTCGCCGGCGTGCTCGCCTTCACCTTGCCGCTACGCCGCCCGGAAGCAAAATCGACCTATGGCGCGCTGATCGTCTCGCTGTTCGGCCTGCTGCGCGACGAGCCGGTGCTGCGGCGGCGCGCACTGACGGCAGCGTTGGTGATGGCGGCGTTCAGCCTGTTCTGGACGGCGGTCGCCTTGCGTCTTGCACAGCCGCCTTTCGGCCTTGGCCAGCGCGGCATTGCCCTCTTCGCGCTCGTCGGCGCCGGCGGCGCCGTGGTCACGCCGCTGTTCGGCCGCGCCGGCGACCATGGCTGGACGCGATCGGCCACCATCTTCTGCCATCTGGTGCTGACCGGCGCGATAGCGCTCGCCGCCTGGGCCGGCGCCTCTCAGTCCGAAGCGTCATGGCAGCCGCTGGTGCTGATGGGCGTCAGCGCCGTGCTGCTCGACATTGGCGTCACCGGCGACCAGACGCTCGGCCGCCGTGCCGTCAACCTGCTTCAGCCCCAGGCGCGCGGCCGCCTCAACGGCCTCTTTGTCGGCATCTTCTTCATCGGCGGAGCCATCGGCTCATTGCTGGCCGGTGTCGCCTGGAGCTGGGGCGGATGGACTTGCGTGTGCACCATCGGAGCGGTCTTTGGCGCCGCCGCGCTGCTGGTCGACTGGATCGGCGGACCGGAATGATCGGACATTCTCAGAACCGTGCCGAGAAACTCGCGTTGAAGGCGTTCTCCATCGCGCCTGAGGCGAACTGGCCGTCATAGGTGAAGCCGAGCCGGCTTGCCTGGCCGACGGCGAGATCGATACCGGCCTGCAGCGCCAGCGCATCCCTTGCAATCGGCACGCCGGTGACCGTGAAGGCGTCGCCGCCGGCAAAGGACAGCCGCGCTGCCGGCAGGTCGGCAAAGGCGTGACGCCAGCCAAGTGACGCACGCGCCTCGAGCGCCGAGCCGCCGATCGTGATCTTCCGCGAGACCCGCGCGCCGAGCGTGGTGAAGGTGGCGGCATTGCCGATGCCATCCGAGGCAAGTGCGGCGGCTCCCCCTTCCTCGCCAAAGCCATCGGTCGACAGATGGACATAGGCCAGCCCCGCGAACGGCGCGACTTTGAATGCCCCGACATCGAAAGCGCGCGACGCCTCGCCGAACAGCTGCACCGTGCTGGCGCCATAGCTTGCTTTCAGTTGGTCGCTGAAGCCGGAAAAAGCCGGATTGCGCGTGGTGTCGATGTCATGATGGGTGTAGCCGGCGCCGAACTTAAGCTGCACGGCGTCGATCATGCCACCGCCATAGGCGCCAAGGTGCACGCTGGTGATATCCGCCGAGGAAGCGCGGTCGTCGACATCGAGCGCGATGACGCTGATGCCGCCGAGGAAGCCGAGCGTCCAGCCGTCTCCCACAGCGGCTTCCGCGCCGGCGAAGAAGGCGCCGGTGCTGGCATCGACATCGGCGGCATTGCCGTCGCTGCCGAGTGAGCGGGCAAGGCCGGCGCCCTCCATCCAAAAACCCCTCGCCCCGGGCTCGGCGATTGCAGCACCCGTCCGCGCCAATGCGGCGTCGCGCAGCAACCGGCTTTCGTCGAGCAGCAGGCCGGACACGGCCGCGTGCATTTCGCCCGACAGTTGGTCGAAGGCAAAGCGCGCACCATCCGCCGAAAGCGGGGCCACGGCGTTGTAGACCGGGTTGCCGGCGCCGAGCGCCTCGATGCCGCCGGCCGCCGCCTTCTGGTTCGGCGTTTCGGCGACGGACGAGAAGTCGACCGCGTTGCGGGTCAGCGTCAGCACGACATTGTTGCCGTCGCCGCCGGTGTAGGTCACGTTGGGCGTCAGGAAGGCGTAGACATGGCTGATCGCGGCGAACGGACCGGTCACCGCGCCGGCGCCCTGATTGTCGATGATGGTGTAGGTCTGGCTCGGCTGCCAGCCGGTGCCGGTGAGTTCATGCAAAGCGAGCGTGCCGCCGGTCACGTCGACAGTGCCCGTCACCACGACCTTGTCGGCACTGGCGGTGTCGACCTCGATGTCGAGCGTGCCGGCCAGCCTGTAATTGCCATTGATGGTCTGCGTGCCGATCGAGGCGCCCGGCGCATGATGGCCGCCGGCCTGGATGGTCACGGTGCCGCCGGCCAGCCCTCCGATCGAACCATTGCCGCCAAGCGTCGCCCCGCTCGCCACTCTAAGATCGGCCGAGCCCAGCGAGCCGTCGACCTGCAGGATGCCGGCGTTGACGGTCGTGGTGCCAAGATAGGTGCTGGCGCCCGACAGGATCAGTCTGCCGGTGCCGTCCTTGGTGAAGCTGCCCTTGGCCAGCGCCCCGCCATCGGAGATGACGCCCGAAATCGTCTCGTCGAGGTTGAGCGCCCCGGTCTTGAGCATGTGCGCTCCGAGCGCGATGTCGCCGGCGCCGGATACCGAGCCCAGCGAAACGCAGTTGCACAGGCCCGCCGCGTCGAAGGTCGAGAGATCGAGCTTGCCGCCGGCCTGGTTGATGATCTTTGCCGCATTGGACGCATTGTCGCCGCGAAACGCCGTGGCGCCGCCGCCCTGGTTGGTGATGACGGCCGAACCGGCGCTGCTGCCGGCCAGGAACACCGTCCTGCCGTCACCCTGATTGGTGATGGTCGACGTGCCGGCGCTCGACTGGTTGTCGAACACGACGGAACCGTTCTGCGTCGAGATCGACAGGCCGCCGGCGCTGACCGGGCCGGCAAAGCGCAACACCGGTTTCAGCGTTGCCGCTGGCGCGCCCGACACCGAAACCCCGCCGTTGCCGAGCGCGCCATTGGCCGCCGCAACGAGTTCGCCCTCCTTGATGGTTGAACCGCCCTGGTATGAATTGGCCACGCCCAGCGTGAGTTTGCCGTCGCCGAGCTTGACGATGCCGCCCGTGCCGGCGATGCCGACATTGATGATGGCGCTGTTGACGCTGGCCCCGGGATCGGCGGCGACGATGATCTCCGTGGCGGCTGAATTGGTCACCAATGCGCCACCGGCGCCGGCCGACAGCGTGTAGGTCCAGTCCGTCGGATGCGAGACGAAGCGCAGGCCGGTGAAAGTCTGCGAACCGACCACCGTCACGGTGCCCGGCGTGCCGGCGAACACCGCCTTCTGGCCGGCCCACGCGGCGTTGATGTCGCCGGCGGCATTGGTCCAGTTGGTGCTGGAAGCATTCCAGGTGCCATTGCCGCCGCGCCCATTGGCGATCACGCCGGGCGTCATGTTGGCGCCGTCCCAATATTGTTCGCCCGCACCCGTCGCGACCAGCAGGTTGACCACGCCGCCGCCGCTCTGGATCGACCAGTCGCCCGGGTTGAAGCCCGGCGGCACGGTGCCGATGACGAGGCCGTTATTGGTGAACGTGCCGCCATAATTGGCGATGCGATAGGTGCCATTGCCGAAGCCGCCGGCGTCGCTCACCGAAAGCTTGCCGTCCAGCGTCAGCGCACCGGTGACGTCGAACAATGGCGTGGTGCTGGCCGCGCCCAGCGAGACATTGAGGTTCGAGGTGTCGTTGAGCGCCAGCGAGGCCATGGTCAGCGTCTGGCCGGCGACGCCGAGCAACGTGCCGCCATTGGCGATTGTCGTCGCGCCGAGCGTGCCGGCGCCGCCGAGCGTGCCGCCGGCATTGACCTGGAACGAGCTCGACGCCATCGAGCCGTTGACGGCAAGTGTGCCGGCATTGACGTTGGTGGCGCCGGAGAAATTCTTGTTGCCGGTGATCGTCAGCACGCCCGGGCCTTGCTTGGTCAAGGTGCCCGTGCCGTTGATCTGCCCCTGATAGAGCGTGTCCGCCGCGGCACCCGCGGTGAGGGTGCCTGTCCGGATCTCGAGCCGGCCATAGCCGGAAAGATCACCGACCGTCTGGTTGAACCCGCTGAGGTCCAGGACACCGCCATTGCCGATGATCGCGCCTGTCGTGGCCAGCCGGTCGTTGCCCCCCAATATGAGGCTGCCGAACGACAGCTTGGTGCCGCCGGTGTAGGTCTGCACGCCGGTCAGCGTCAGCGAGCCATTGCCGCTCTTTTCGAAACTGCCCTCGCCCGAAATGACGCCGGAATAGGACGGCGTGCCGTTGAAGAACACGGACAGCTTGGCATGGTTGACATAGTCGCCGACGAGCGCGCCATCGGTCGAGAAATTGCCGATCCTGAGATCGCCTGAATTGATGATCGTGCCGCCGCTGTAGCTGTTGGTGCCGGTCAGCGTGACCATGCCGGTACCGTTCTTGACAAGCGAACCATTGCCGCTGACGGCACCGGCATAGGTGACGTTGGCCGAGGAACGATTGAAGATCAGCGTGCCATTGTTGGTGACATTGCCGGTGATGCCGCCCGTCGTGCCGCCATTGCCGAGCTGCAGCACCGCGCCGGCGCTGATGGTGGTGAGCGGGGTGTAGGTGTTGTCGGCGGTGAAGATGGTGGTGCCGGCAATGACGTTGACGGCGCCCGGCCCGTTGCCGTCGATCTTCGGCGCGAAGACATAGTTGCTGGAGGTGTGGTTGAAATTGATCGCTTGCGGCGCCGTGGCGGTGGTCGAGAATATCGCGGTTGCCGCCTCGAGCGTGCCTGGCGCGGCGGCCGGGCTGGCGGCGGCGGCGCCGATGTTGAGCGTGCCCGACGAACCGGCCAGGGCGCCGATGCCGACCGTACCGGTGCCGCCATTGACCCTGACGACGCCGCCGTCGGCGATGGTCAGCACGCCCTTGCCGGCGCCCCCGATGGTAAGCCCCTGCAGGTCGCCGGCACCGGAGCCAAGCGTGTCGCTGATCGTCCAGAGCGAACCCACGCCGGTCACCGTGACCATGTCGGCGGTGGCTGCCGTGGCATCGCTGGCGCTGGCGATGTTGGTATAGCCGGTGTTGAGCTTGCCGCCGCCCGAGACCGTCACCGTTGCGGTCGAATTGGTGGCGTTGCCGAGATAGAGGCGGTAGGGCGTGGTGAAGCTCGACCCCGCGCCGTCGACGGTGATCGCCGCCTTCGAGTTGGCTGTGTTGGCGATCCTGGCGTCGCCGTTGAGGAACCCGCTGGCGGTGGAATCGATCAGCACCGTGCCGCCGGCCAGCACGTTGAGTTCCGAGGTCTGGCTGATCGAGCCCATCGCCAGCGGCACATTGCTGTAGGCGCCCGTGATGTTCCACTGCGAACCGGCGCCGCTCACCGTCACCTTGCCGTTGACGATATTGGCCGCGGTGCTGGCCCCAACCGTGTAGGTGGTGGTGAGCTTGCCGCCGCCGGAGACGGTCAGGGTGCCGGTCGCCGTCTGGCCGACGAACAGGTTTCCGGTCGCCCATGATGCGCCGCCCGAGACCGTGGCGGTGCCGACACCGCTGGTGCCGACATTGCCGCCGACATAGGTGCGGATGGTGGTCGCCGTGGCATTGTCGAGCAGCTGGAAATCGCCCTTGCCGGTCGCGCCGATGACGAACTGGGTGGCTATGGATCCGGTCATGGCGAAGTTGGAACCGCTGCCGGTGACGATCAGCTGGCCGTCCGCAAGCGCCGAACTTTCGCCGACCATCACATTGCCGCTGGACGACAGCCTGCCGCCGGCCTCGACCCCGACGCGGCCGACCGCGCCGGCATCGGCCGAGATCGACAGGAAGTTGTTCGTCCATTGCGATCCCGCACCCATGATTGTCACCGTGCCGGAGGAGGACGGGTTGTTGGCGACGACGCCGCCGGCGCTGGTGATCTTGCCGCCGGCCGACACGGTCAGCGTGCCCGTGCCGAAATCGCCGATGATGAGATAATTGCTCGCCACCGACAGCGTGCCGGCGCCGGTGACCACAAGCGCCCCGTTCGAACCGGCCGAGCTGCCGATATTGATTGTCCTGGCCGCGGCACCCGCCGAACCGACGGTCGCGGTATTGACGCCGGCACTGTTGATGGTGAGGTCATCGCCGGCGCTCGGCACCGAGGACGGTGTCCAGTTGCCCGCTGTGAACCAGTTGCCCGAGCCAGACCCGTTCCAGGTCAGCGAGGCGCCCAGCGCCAGGGACGAACTGGACATGAGCAGCCCCGCCAGCCCCAGCGCGAGCGAGGCACATCGGCCTGCCATCGGTCGATTGTCCATTCCGTCCCTGCCCCAGCCAGCGGACCGGCGTTCGACCCGCGCAACATCCCTCGAGCGCACCGGCCGGTGGCCCGAAGAGAAAGCTAGAGGCGCGCGCCGATCGTCGATACCGGCAGTTAGGGACAGATACGGACAATTCAGGACATCGCCGCGTCATCCGGCCCGCAATGGCGGGGTGGAATTGCTCCGGTCGCGCCGACAGGCGAATCACCGCGCTTCGATACTGCGGCCAGCGGGAACAATGTTGCCGGCAAACTGTTTTAGTCCTTGCCGGAGGCTGCCATGAACGATGCGTCGGCGACGCCCGTGGGTCCCGTCCTTTCATCGACGGAGCGCGTGAACACGCTGTCGCATTTCCACCGCGCCGAGATCGCGCGCATGGCCGGCTGGCGCGATCGGCTCGACAGGACAACGAACTGGGCGATCACCGTGGTGGCGGCGATGCTCTCGGTCTCGCTGTCGACGGCCAGCGCCCATCATGGCGTGCTGTTGTTCGCCATGCTGCTGATCCTGCTGCTTTTGTGGATCGAGGCGCGCCGCTATCGCTTCTTCGACTTCTACCGGGCCCGCGTGCGCCAGTTCGAGCGCCACTATTTCGCGCAGATCTTCTCCCCGCAGCCCGACTTCGCCTCGGATTGGCTGCTCATCGTCGGCGAAGGCCTGCGCGCGCCGAAATTCCTGCTGTCGCAGCGCGCCGCGCTGGCTCGCCGTCTGCGGCGCAATTACATCTACCTCTTCCTGATCCTGCTCTTGGCATGGGTGCTGAAAATATCGACGCCCAGCCTTCAGGTCGGGGGTGTCGGCACCGGCTTCGTCGGCTCGCTGCGCTATGCCGTCGACAGCGCCGCCCTTGGCCCCATTCCCGGCGTGGCGATCGTGGCCGGCGTGGCGGCATTCTATGCCTGGCTGTTCGCCATCGTCCTCTTCGCGTCAGGCGGCGACGGCGAGCTCACCTTTGGTGACGTCCATGTCTGACATGGACGCCTGACATCGCCTACAGGCCGAAGAACTGTCGCCCGATCATGTATCCCAGCGCCGCCGCGATGAGCGGAAACAGCGCCGGCGCCACCTTGCTGAAGAAGGAAACCTTCATATCCTTGGGCGGCACATAGCGTGCGTTGCCGAGATTCTTGGTCATTGCGTACCCCGCGCCAAACCAATCAGTTTCGCGCATGCCGTTATCCCAAAACCGCTGCGCGGTTCCGGTCGACATGCATTAGCAGAAGCTTAATGACAGCATGGCCGAATTAACGGCTTGCAAAGAAATTCGATCGAATAGGCGACTTTGCGTGGCGTGGCCCTTTATCCAAAGGAAAACTCCACGCTTCGGGAACCGATCATGGCCGACCGCTGGCCCGGTCAAGATCATCATCAGCTCGGGCAAGCAACAGCCGACGCAGACGCTGTGTCGAATGGCGGCATCTTTCCGCCCAAGCCCTATGCGGCTGTTGCAGCCACCATCCGCGGCCTGCTCGACCAGGAACCTTATTGTCGTTTGAGCATCGGGAAAAGAGTCAGCCGCGCGCCGGTCAACCTGTTCGACCACCCCCTATTTGTCACTGTTTTCGAAGGCGCCGATGCTTTGCGCGATCAGGTTGGTGGCCATCACCAGCGAGATGATCGCGGCCGAATTGAACACCACCACCCACCATTTGCCGCCGGTGAGGAAGCCGTAGCCGTCGGCGATGGCCAGCCCCCAATCGGCCGAAGGCGGCTGGATGCCGAGGCCGAGGAAGCTCAGCGTCGCGATCGAGAAGAAGGCGTAGCCGAGCCGGGTGATCAGCTCGATCAGGATGGTCTCCCGGACATTGGGCAGGATTTCGAGGAACATGATCGCCAGGCGTCCCTCGCCGGCGAGCCGGGCGGCGCTGACATAGTCGCGCTCGCGCTGTTCGCGCGCGGCGGTACGCACGGTGCGCGCCACCAGCGGCGCATAGGCAAGGCCGATGACCGCGATGACGGTGAGGTTTGACGGACCGATCGCCACCAGCGCCATGGTCACCAGCACGATGAAGGGCAGCGACATGACGGCATCGAGCAGCCGTGCGCCGACCGCATCGACCATGCCGCCAAAGGTGCCGAGTACCAGGCCGATGACGCTGCCGGCGGTGACACCCGCCAGCGTCGCCAGCGGCGCCACCAGCAGGATGTCGCGCGAGCCGACGACGATGCGCGAAAACACGTCGCGGCCGAGTTGGTCGGTGCCGAACCAGTGCACCGCGTCGGGAGGCGTCATCATCGAGAGGAAATCCTCGGCATAGGGGTCGAACGGCACGAATTGCGCGCCGAACACCGCGCAGGCGACCCAGAACAGCAGCACCGCCGAGCCAATGACGGTCGACGGCGCCATGTCGGGCAAAAGACCGCGCAGCCGGCCGATCCAGGAGAGCCTGATTTCACTGCGCATGGGGGACTGGGCAAGATCGGTCATGGCGCGTTGCGCCGGCGCTGGCGCGGGTCGAGCAGCGCCTGCGCGAGATCGCCGATCGCGGCTGTCGACACGAAAATCGCGGCCATCACCAGGACGCCGGCCTCGAGCATCGGGAAGTCGCGCGCCTTGGCCGCGCTCAGCACCAGATTGCCGAGCCCCTGTATGCCAAACAGCGCCTCGATCACCACCAGCCCGCCGAGCAGGAAGCCGCTTTGCGTGGCGATGACCGCCACCGTCGGCACCAGCGCGTTGCGCAACACGTGCTTGAACAGCACTTGCGAGGGGCTCAGTCCCTTGAGGATCGCGGTGCGCGTATAGTCCGCCGCGCGCGCCTCGATCACCCCTGCCCTGGTCATGCGCGCGACATAGCCGATCAGGTTCAGCACCAGCGGCAGCGCCGGCAGGATGAGATAGTAGCTGGACGTCCAGAAGCCGGCCCCGTTGGGCGCAGCACCTGTGATCGGAAACCAGGCCAGCCACAGGCCGAAGACCATCAGCAACAACAGGCCGGAGACGAAGTCCGGCACAATCGAGAGCGACACCCCGGTCAGCACGATCAGCCTGTCGGCAAGGCTTCCCGCGCGCAGGCCCGCGACGACGCCGGCGCCGATGCCGATCGGCACCAGGAAGACCAGCACGACGCCGGCCAGTGCGGCGGAATTCTTGATGCTCGACAGGACGAACGGCGCCACTGGCGCGCGCATCGACAGCGAGTCGCCGAAATCACCCGTGATCGCCCGGCTGAACCAGTGCCAATACTGGGCGAGGACCGGCTGGTCGGTGCCGAGCTTGCGGTTGAGCTCGGCGACCGCCTGCGCATCAGCGAACGGGCCGAGCATGACGCGGCCGACGTCGCCGGGCAGCACCTGCCCGGCGAGGAAAACCAGCGCGCTGACCAGCCACAGCGTCAACAGCAGCGAGCCCGCGCGTGCCGCCAGCGGCCGCGCCATCGAGGCGATGGCGCTCACACGAACGACACCTTGTCGAGCAGCAGGTGCGAGATGGCGGTGAAGCGCACGCCCTCGACTTTCGAGGAAACGATGCGGGTGTATTGCGAGAAATAGCCGATGATCAACGGCGTCTCGTCGAGCAGCAGCTTCTGGATCTTGCCGGCGGCCACGCGCTGCGCCTGCAGGTCGCGGGCCTTGCCGTAGTCGGCCAGCAGCGCATCATAGTCCGGATTGCTGAAATGCGCCGCGTTCCAGGCGCCCGAACTCTTCAGCGTCGCGTTGAGGAAGATGTCGGGCGTGCCGCGATGGCCGAAATCGGTGATGCCGAGATTGGAGTCCAGCCATGGCGAGCTGCCGAACGTCGCCGAGCCGTAATAGGCATCCTGCGGCAGCACGTTGAGCTTGATGTCGATGCCGGCCTTCCTGGCGAAGTTCTGGATCAGCACGGCATAGTCGGGAATGTCATAGGCGCGCTCGGTGGTCAGCGTCACTTCGAAGCCGTTCGGTACGCCGGCCTCGCCAAGCAGCCGCTTGGCCTCGGCAATGTCCTGCTTGCGCTGCGGCACCGACGGATCGGCCGAGGGGAAGATCGGCGCGAACGGCGTGTCGTTGCCGACGACGGCGCGGCCCTTGAGCAGACCCTTGACCACGGCCTCGCGGTCGATGGTCAGCGCCAGCGCGCGCCGCACGCGCTTGTCGGTGAACGGCGCCTGGTCGGTCCGTAGATGCACTTCGTCATGCGAGCTTGCCTGCACGCTGAGCAGCTTGAAATTGGGATTGCCCTCGATCGCCAGCTCCAGCCGCGTGGTCGAGGGGATGACGTCGAGCTGGCCGGCCTGCAGCGCCAGCACCTGCGCCTGCTCGTCGTCGAAGAACTTGATCTCGACCCGGTCGGGCAGCGCCTTGTCGCCCCAATAGTCCGGATTGCGCACGAAGCTGGCGCCCTGCTTGGGGCGGAAGGACTCCAGCTTGAACGGGCCGGTGCCGTTGAAATTCTTCTCGAAATCGCCGGCATAGTCGGCCGGCACGATGACGGCGTTGTAGACGTCGGAGGAAACATAGAACGGGAAGTTGCTGTTCGACTGGTCGAGATCGAAGGCGACGGTCTCGTCGTCGACGACCTTGGCGCCGCCCTTGGAGAGGATGCCCTTGTAGGCCGAGAGCGCCGACGAGCCGCTGGCCGGATCGACCAGCCGCTCGAAGCTCGCCACCACGTCCTTGGCGGTGACGGTGCGGCCGTCGTGGAACTTCACGCCGGGCCTGAGCTTGAAGGTCCAGCGCTTGGCGGTCTCGTCGGCTTCCCACGAGACCGCAAGCTTCGGCTGCAGCCCATCCTTGGGATCGTCGAGGATCAGGTATTCGCCGACCTGGCTGATCACGCCGATGCTGGCCGGATCGGTGATCGTGACGGGATCGATCGCCTTGGTCGGCTGGCCGAGCCCGACACGGACCGTGCCGCCAGCTGTCGCCGCGCGTGCCGCGCCAGGGGTGAACAACCCTCGCGAGGCGGCAAAGCCGGTGAGGCCCAGAAGTGCCGCGTATTTCAGGAGGTCGCGGCGCTTGAGGAAGCCTTGCGCATATTCATCCACCGCGACATTCCAGATGTCGCCGGCGTGGCCGCGCGCCGACTGGCTGCGCAGCAAATCGATGTCGGAATGTTTGGTCATTGTCAGTCTCTCATGAAATTGGAGAATTGGAAGAAAAAGCCGCCGTCAGACTGGCTGGCCGTCGAGATGGATGCGGTCGACCGCTTGCGGATAGAAGGCGATCAGCCCTTTGATCCTAGGCATTTCGTCGATCGGGTCGCGGTAGCTCCAGGCAATGTCGGGGCGCACCGAACCGTCCTTCAAAAGGCCCGACCAGTAGGAGGCGATGCCCTTGTAGGGACATCGCGTCGTGGAAACGGATGCCGTCAGCCGGTCGAGCCGGACATCCTCCGGCGGCAAATAGAACCGCGTCGGCAGATGGGTCTCGAACAACAGCACCGGTCGGTGGCTGTCGGCGATGATGTCGCCATCGAACCAGACCTGCACATGGCTGGAACTGTGCAGCACATCGATGCGCGCATAGGGGTCGCGAGCGTGGACGAAGACTTCTTCTTCCTCCTCGAACCACTGGTCGACCGCCTTCCAGGTGAAGGCGATGCGGCCGGCGAGTGGCGCCAGGTTTTCATCCGGCGGCGCCGTGAAAGACCACGCCGCATGGGCGGCGCGCTTGTCGCCGCTGTCGATGTCCCAATAGGCGGTCTCGCCGCCGACCGGATGCGGCTCGCGATGCGCGGAAGGCTTCAGCACCGACGGATCGACCGCGGATGGCGGAAAGAAATAGATCGGCAGGAAATGGTTGGAGCGCAGCACCAGCACATTGCGGCTGTCGGCGATGGTACGGCCGCCGAACTTGACGCGCACGCGCTTGGGGCTGTGCAGCACATTGACGAGACGCGGAGCGGCGGCTTCGCGGGGCTGGAGATTAGGTGCCGCGGTCATGGCTTCCTCCTCAGGACACGGCGCGCTGATTGGCGCGCTGCTCGGCGAAACGGTTGGCGGGGCGGGCAAGGCCGAAGCGATCGCGCAAGGTGCCTGGCGCGTATTCGGTCGGGACCAGGCCGCGCCGCTGTAATTCCGGCACCACCTGCTCGGCGAAATTCACCCAATCCTCCGGCAGCAGCGGGAACATCAGGTTGAAGCCGTCGGCGGCTCCCGAGACGAACCAGTCCTCGAGCTGGTCGGCGATCTGCTTCGGCGTACCGGCGACCGTCGGCACCGAGCCGCTGTTGGCGAGCTTGCGGGCGATGTCGCGCAGGCTGAGATTCTGCTTCGACCATTGCTTGACGCGGTTGAGCGAGGTGCGTCCGCCATTGAAGGTGCTCTCGTCCGGCAGCGGCGGGAGCGGCCCGTCAGGCGGATAGGCCGAGAGATCGATGCCGCTCCAGCTCGACAACAGGTCGATGCCGACCTGGTCGGGAAGCAGCGTCTGCAGATATTCCTGCTTGTCCCGCCCCTCGGCCTCGGAGGCCGCGACCACAGGCAGGATGCCGGGCAGGATCTTGAAGCTTTCCGGCCGCCTTCCATGCCGCGCCAGCCGCTCGTTGATGTCCTGGCGGTATTTGATGCCGTCTTCCCTGGTGCTGTAGATGGCGAAATGCGCATCGGCATGCGCGGTGGCGAAATTCTTGCCGTCCTCGGACGAACCGGCCTGGACGATCAGCGGATGCCCTTGCGGCGGCCGCGAAACGTTGAGCGGCCCGCGCACCTTGAAATGCTTGCCCTTGTGGTCGATCGGATGGACCCTGTCGGGGTCGGCGAAGTAGCCCGTCTCCTTGTTGATGAGGAGCGCCTCGTCCTCCCAGCTGTCCCACAGCGCCTTGACGATATCGAGGAATTCGCCGGCCCGCTCATAGCGGAAGGCGTGCTCGATATTGCCGTCGCGGCCGAAATTGCGCGCCTCCTCGTCCATCGCCGAGGTGACGACGTTCCACGATGCCCTGCCCTTGCTGATATGGTCGAGCGAAGCGAACAGCCGCGCGACATTGTAGGGCTCGCTGTAGGAACTCGACGCCGTGGTGATCAGGCCGATATGCTTGGTGACGGCGGCCAGCGCCGACAGCAGGGTCAGCGGCTCGAGGCGGGCATTGGCGTAGTGCGCGACGCCGCTCTTCACCGAATCCCAGATCGACACGTGGTCGGCAACGAAGATGGTGTCGATGCGTGCCCGCTCCGCCGCCTGCACCAGCTCGCGATAATAGTCGAAATCGAGCACTTCGCGGCCCGGCGCGCGGGGGTGGCGCCACGCCATGCGGTGGTCGCCCTGCGGATTGAAGAAGAACGCGCTGAGGATCATGTGCGACATCTCTGTTCCTTCTCTGCGGATGCGGAAAACCGCCGGTGCGGCGGCCCTGTGGCCGTGCCCCGAAAATTGTCCAGTCAGCGAAAGTTAGATTGCGCCCGGGCTTAATTCGAGTAATTTTATAGAGATTGTTCCATATGAAAGCGGAAGCGATTGCCCCTGATCGCCGCGCGCGCAGAAAGTGGTTTCCGGTCGTCCCCATGTCCTCGGTTTTGCCAACAATGTCTCCAGTTTCGCCAATGATGTCCTCCGTTCTGAACGTCGAGCACCTCTCCGTTTCCTATCGCGGAGCCAGGCACCGCGCGGTCGACGACATCTCGCTGGAGATCGGCCAGGGCGAAGCGCTCGGGCTGGTTGGCGAATCCGGTTCCGGCAAGAGCTCGGTGGCGCTGGCGGTGCTGCGCTATCTGCCCAGGCACGCCCGCGTCGAAGCCGCGCAACTGGCCTTCGAAAACCGCGAGATCCGCGACCTCTCCGCCAACGAGCTGCGGCGGCTGCGCGGCGACCGCATCGCCGCCGTCTACCAGCATCCCGGCTCGGCGCTGAACCCGAGCATGACCATTGGCGGCCAGATCACCGAAACGATCCTGCGCCATCGCCCGATGCATCACGACGATGCGTTTGCGCGCGCCGCGCAACTGCTCGGCCGCGTGCGCGTCGCCAATCCCGAACGCGTGCTGCGGCTCTATCCGCATGAGCTGTCGGGCGGCATGCAGCAGCGCGCCAACATCGCCATCGCGATCGCGCTCGACCCGGCGCTGCTGGTGATGGACGAGCCGACGACGGCGCTCGACGCCAGCGTCCAGTCCGAGATCATCGCCATCCTCGACGATCTGCGCCGCGAGCACCGCACGTCGATCCTGCTGATCAGCCATGACATCAACCTGATCCGCCGCTCCTGCGACCGGGTCTCGGTGATGCAGTCCGGCTCGATCGTCGAGACCGGTGCCGCTACAGAAGTTTTCGACAGCCCGCGTCACGCCTACACACGGGCGCTGGTCGCCGCCATTCCGACGCTCAACCGCACCAAGCGCGACGGCAGGCTGGCCGAGGATGCCAGCCCCGTGGACGTGGTCTCCGACGTGCCGGCCGGCGAGCAAGCGCAAAGCGCCCAGCCCGCGCCACAGCGCGAAATCGCCGTCTCTTGCCGTGGCATAAGACAAACCTTCGGCGGCCAGCCGGTGCTGCACGGCATCGACCTCGACATCGCCAGCGGCGAGACCTTTGGGCTGATCGGCGAGTCCGGCTCCGGCAAGTCGACGCTGGCCCGCATCGTCACCGGTCTGCAGCCGCCGACGGCGGGCACGGTCGAGCTCTTCGGCAAGACCGTGGCGCCGCTGGTCGAGCGGCGCCGGCCAAGCGAACGGCGCGACGTGCAGATGGTGTTCCAGTCGCCCGACCGCACGCTCAACCCGCGCCAGCGCATCGGCCGCATCCTCGGCCGCCCGCTGCGACGGCTGGCCGGCCTGCCGCGCCGAGCCGTGCCGCAGCGCATCAGTGATCTCCTGGCCTCGGTGCGCCTTGCGCCCACCACGGCGGAACAAAAGCCCGGCACGCTGTCCGGCGGCCAGCGCCAGCGCACGGCCATTGCGCGGGCATTCGCCGGCCTGCCACGGCTGGTGGTGCTGGACGAGCCGACCTCGGCGCTCGACGTCTCGGTGCAGGCGACCGTGCTCAACCTGCTCAACGATTTGCAGAAGAAAGGGGATACCGCCTATCTCTTCATCAGCCATGATCTCAGGGTCGTGCGCTACATGGCCGACCGCATCGGCGTGCTCTATCGCGGCCGCCTGGTCGAGACCGGTTCATCCGACCAGATCTTCGCCGGCCCCAATCATCCCTACACGCAGTTGCTGCTGGCGGCCTCCTCCAACGACGGGCAGGCCGCGACAATGGCCGAAGCGCAAACCGCCACCGCACCCGGCGGCTGCGCCTTCGCCGGCCGCTGCCCGCTGGCCGACGCAGGCTGCCACGCCGCCGAACCTGTGGCTCGGCAAGTCGAAGCAGGCCATTTCATCGCCTGCTGGAAGCGCGCCGGCTGAAGCGTCCCGGAAGAACCCGGCCGCGCGCGGGAAACCCCTACGCCGGCAGCGTCGGCTCGGTGTTCGGCTCCAGCGCCTCTTCCGCCTCATGCTCGTCCGGCAGCACCTCGCCATGCACCGCCAGCGGCCGGCCGATCCAGACCGGATCGACCAGATGGTCGCGCTTGGGGTTCTCCGTGTTCGGGTGGATGAGGATGCTCAGGCCGCCATGGTTCAGCATCAGCCACGGAACCAGCGCGCCGAAAATCTCGTTGGCGAAGGAGACCTGGTACATGGCCTGGTCATGCGGGCCGACTTGTTTGTCGTGCCAATTGCCCAGGCGCACGCGGAAACGTTCGCCGATGCGCAACCGCAGCCATTCGGCATGCCGCCGCTCGGCCTCCCCGTCGAAATAGATATGCGCGTGATAGCTGGCGATCTCGGCAAGTGGCCGTGGACTGTCTTGGCGCATCTCGATGCCCTCCTCGCGGCGTATCGCGCCATTCAGCCCAAGAACAAGGGTTTAGGCAAGGCCACCCGACCCGCGAGGAAGATCGGCAAGGGCTGGACGCGGTTCTCAGGCATGCAATCACGCCGTTCGCGGCGCGAGGCTTTCGGCCCCGCGCGCATCGTGTAGTCTGACGGTTTTCCCAGGGAAACATGACACGATGAACACAGCCGAAACCCTGCCCTATCTCTCCTCGGCGGTTCTCGATCGCCTGGCGGTCTCCACGCCTGAAATCGTCGACGAGATCGAGCGCCAGATATCAGGCCAGAGGCGGGGCGAGGTCTGGTGCGCGCCCAAGGCCGCCGTGTGGCCGGGCGACGACCGCTACTTCATGGCCACGCTCGGCGTCGCCACCGCGCCATCCGTGCTGGCAACCAAGTCGCTGGTGGTGAACCCGCGCAACGCCGCGCGCGGACTGGCTACGATCAACTCACTGATCACGCTGCTCGACGCCGAGACGGGCCTGCCGCTGGCCCTGGTCGACGGCAATTGGGTGACGGCCAAACGCACGGCGGGCCTCAGCGCCGTCGCCGCCAGGCGCATGGCAAGGCACGATGCGTCGTCCGTCGCCTTCATCGGCTGCGGGGTACAAGCGCGTGGCCATCTGGAGGCATTCGCCGACCTCTTCCCGCTCCGCGAAATCCGCGCCTTCGGCCGGGGAAAAAGCAATCGCGATGCGCTGTGCGAGATGGCGCGGTCGCGCGGCCTGGAAGCAATCCCCTGCGACACGGCAAGGGCCGCGGTGGAAGGCGCCGACATGGTGGTGTCGACGGTGACGCTGGTGCCCGAACCCGAACCGTTCCTCGACGCGAACTGGCTGAAGCCGGGAAGCTTCACCGCCATCACCGACCTCGCTCTGCCCTGGCAGCCCGCAACCATGCGCCGCCTCGACCGCATCGTCGTCGACGACCTGGAGCAGGAGAAGCAGATGCCCAAACCCATGGTCGACCCCACGCTGGTCGCCGGCGACCTGACGGGCCTGGTCTGCGGCGATTTTGTGGGGCGGCAGAGCGCAAGCGAGGCCACGGCGTTCGTGTTCCGGGGGATGGCCGTGGGGGATCTGGCGGTGGCGGGGCTGGCGTATATGCGGGCGCAGGCGGCGGGGGTGGTTGGGGCGTAGGGCGAGGTTGGCGGGAAAGGCCGCGAGGCCGGCGCGGTGGAAGGCCTGCCACCAGCCGGAAAACGACCGCATGGCCCAGCGCCTGGAAGCGGGCACGCTCGCGGCCTTGGCGGAGAAGGACGCGGTGCTGGTCGGCCAGGCGGAGCTGTTGCGCTCGATGCTGGAAGGTGTGGTGGGGAATGCGATGCTGGCGGGCAGGCGCGAGATCGAGGAAGGGGTTGCGGCGATTACGGAGGCGTTGCGGGCGGCAGACGTGTTTACTGTGAGGTTGGGGAGTGAAATACAAGTTAGGCTGCGACGGCTTGATGATGGATGTCAGGCGCGCGATCTCAAACTCAACTCAAGACTCAATCTGCTGTGGCAGCAGAAGCACCGGCCCTGCACATAGGAGTGGCAACCCTGTCAGTGATGAATCTCTGATGCTGGTCAGCTAGGTTCGTCGGACGATGCGCCTGGGGCGCGAGCTCAAGTGTGATGGAGCCTGCGCAACAAGCGCCGTCACTTCGGCCGATCGCGCGAAGCGGCTCAAGATACTCCGTTGCGTTGATGGGATGAGCTTGGCAACGCATAGACAACTGCGTGCACCCAACAAGACATCCTCGATCCCGCACCGCTTCAACGATCTCCAAGCGCGGATTGTCGTGCCTACCGCGTCCGTTTGAGAAAATCACTGTGCTCGGCCCGACAGTATCCAACAGCTTGGCAGTAAACGCTTCCGGATCGAAGTTACCGGGAAGACCACCATGATGTGGGAAGACGAGAACGTCGGCCTCCAAATTGGTGTCCGACCTAAGTGCCTCCTCAAGCCCAATCTCATCCATGTCTGCCGCAAGGAGAACACCCCGAGCGCTGTCGGCGGTGTCGATCCGGAGCACACCTGACAGACTGTTAGAGCTGACGCTGCGGCCTCCGGTCGTCGTTCCGCCGACGCCTGTCAGCGCGAGTGCTGCGGTCGGGCAAAGAACCGTGACGCGGGCAGCGCCTATCTCGATCACTCCCGGTGAAGTGGTTGAAAGGCTCGGCACGACTTCACAGGTGCCTTTACGCTCTGCAACTGCCACGGCCACGAGAAAGTCTCGCCAGATCTTCGTTTTCTTTTGACTATCCGGATTCACAAACACGCGTCCGACATGGATCTTGTCGCTCGTCAGCAACGAAAGAATTCCCGCGATGTGATCCTTGTCTGCATGCGAAATGACGGCCGTCTCGACTGTATCGATGTCGAGATCTCGTAGCGTGTCCAGCAGCATTGAGCCAGCGGGCGAGTCGATTACCGCCGTCGAGGTGCCACTTCGGACGATCGCGCAATTGCCATGGCCCACATCCAGCAGGATGACGTGCGTCATTCCAGGCCCCCTTTCGGGGGCGGCGCGATCTCATTGACGTTGTGGAAAAAGAGCTCGTCCTCATGCTTGGTGCCGATATTCACGTCCCCCAGAAGATAGGTACCTGCGCTGATCTTACCGCGCAGCTCGTTGTCGATGCACTCTATAGGGATAGGCACTGCATGATCCGGACGCCAGCTCGGCACCACGGCATCGACTTGAACGAATGGTCCATCGGTGATGGTATCAATACGAATTAGTGAACGGTGCGGTCGTCGGGCATCCACCGGATCGTCGATGATCTCACGCCAACATATCTCGAAATAGTCTTGGAGACGTTCTGCTTCGAAAGCATCGCGGTGCACGATCACGGGGACCTCAAAGCGTGACTGACGAAGAGCCAAGCGATCAGGCGATCCGTACATGGTGAGAAGCATGGCTGGACGCCGGCGCGAGACGAGCTCCTTGACGACGGCGACACCGTGAAACTGCGCCATTTGCCGGGTTTGAAGGCGATTGTCGCAGATCACAAAACTTGGATCCTGCGCCTCTATTGCCTGCACCATGTCACTGAGCCGATCATCGAACGAGCCAGTGACGGCGGTCGGTTCGAAATCGAAATCGCGAAGAATATCCATAATCTCCTCGCAGCCATCTTCGTCATCGTCGATCACGGTGACCCGGCTGCTCGGTTTTAACATTGCGTGAAAGCTCATGGCTATAGTAGCCCCATCATCGGGAAGCGCGCCTCGAAGCGGGCTCCGCCGAACTCGGATTTGGCGACAACATCGATAGTTCCACCCAAGTCTGCAACCGAGTCACGCACAATTGTGAGTCCGAACCCTGTGCCTTCTTGTGACGTAGTGACACCGGGTAGCCAAATGTCATTAATGTCAAGGCCATCGATACCGCCTGCATTATCTTCCACGATCAAGACGACGTGCTCGTCGTCTTGTCGGGTATGCAGGCGAATGGTGCGTTGCGGTTGCGAAAAACCTTCCCGCTGAAATGCGTTCAAGGAATTCATAACAAGATTGAGGCAGATGCCGTCAATGAGAGCTGCGCTGCCGTTGATGACGGCATAACCGGGATCAAGATTTAGATCGACATAGATCTTGAAGAATTGAGTGATGGGATCGATCAAGGTAACGAGTTCGCCAATGCATTCGTTGACATCGACCCGTCCGGACCGCCGCTTTCGCTTAGCAAGCAACGTCAATGGTATCGACATGAACGAATTGAGCCTTTGCTTGACACGGCCTATTCGGGCGATTCGCTTCTCTGCTTCGCCGTGCTTCTCTGTTGGTATCAGGCGCCGTAGTGACTCGATTGCTTTGTCGATCATACTCAATGGACGGCCAATCTCGTGCATTAGGACGGCGGAGGTCATACCAGCGGTGGCCAGCGACCTGTAGAGTTGAAGCTCTTCGCGCAGGGTCCGCGTTTCGGCTCCTGAGTCCTTGACGAGTTGCTCGATCGCTCGCTCCACCCTCTTGCGTTCGGTGCTTGTTACCGACTTGTCGAGCACATTGTTGAGTTTGGCCTTTGCGGAGGTGGTTGTTCGTTTGACCGCCTCCTTCTCGGCCTGGCGCCGCTCGTCGCGTTCGCGAATCTGGATACGCGCGGCCCAGTCCAGAGCGTCAGTGCAAACTCGACGCAGCTCGTGAAAAGCCTCACTCTCGATGTAGCCATTCCGGTCCGTCTTCTGGGCAAGTATTCCAGATACATTGGACAGACGGACAAGACCGATCGATGTATTGGTCGAAGGGCGACCCTCCGGACTGCGCGCGCGCCTTAGGTTGATCTCCAGCCAGTCATTTCCTGAGCCACCATAAGGTGGCACACGGATTCCATCCTCGTAGACGTGCACGCCGCCGACCTCGGTCAACCATTCACGCACCTCGCTAACGGTGGACGTGCGCGTCGAGAAGGATTGCGCATCGAGGATAAAAACCCAGAGATCGAAAGTAAGTGGAGGCGTCTGGTAAGTTGCACCGACGATGGCTTCGTGGAGCGCATCGCCCTTCCAATCAAGCATGCGAAAAGTAACAACACCTTTTGGATCGACCTCGGCATGTATCTGGTATTGCGCATCATCAAAATAGGCGTTGTTCACTTTTGCTTCGAGGTCCGCGAATTCCGGGGTCTCAAGGCGCGCACTGAATCCAGGATCAGAGCCGCGAACTTGCCTTTCCTCCGAATCGGGCGGTTCGTCGGGTAGATCGATCGACCCTTTGAATGGGTCTGAGAGGAGCAGCAGGCTACGTGCAAGCTTGTTTACCGCAGATCGGCTTAGCTTATTTGAGAGTCGATCGATAACGATATCAGTGCCTTGACCTCGTTCAGTCGCCGAGGTCTCGACGTCGATTGCTACATCTTCGACATGTTCGGCGTTGGCGAACGCGGTCCAGTCAATCGTGAGACGGTGCTCGATGCCTGGTTCTGCGGCGGATCGCGTTCGCAGCAGGACGCGGTCACCGAGTCGAAGAGCTGCCAGCCGCCCAAGGCCTTTGTCGCCTGCCGGCACGCGATGGTAGAGGTCTGTCACCGTTTTTTGCTGCTTGGACGAGCGGCCGATCACCAGCCAACCACCGCGGATCGTATCCGCAGTCATGCCCGTTCCGTTATCCGAGATGCTGATAGTTCCGTTACCAGAATGAACTGCCTCTAGCCGGACCGTGCAAAAGGTCGCGTCGGCATCGTAAGCATTTTTCGCAAGCTCCACGATCCCCTGGTCGGCATCCGGAACAAGTTCTTCCCCCAGGCGCGCAAGGATATCCGGTGAAAAGCGAAATCCGTCGCTCATGCACACTTCACCCAAGGAATGGACATTACCGAACCGGTGGTAAGGTGGCGGCAACGGATCATCATGTTGAGGTAGTCGGTGGTTGCGCTAGCACCCAGAACTGTAAGCAAGTCGATGCAACTCTCATACTTGCCGTCGTTCGGAACCAGAACGATTAGATGATTCTCGACGGCAACCGCCTTCTCGCCAACGATGATCGCACCTACGGCGCGCTTGCGGTCGCTTGGGCTTGAGGTACGCCGTACTACTACAAAGGGCGGTTGGAAGAGCGTCCCTTTGAAGCGTCTGTTTGCACGGGGCGAAAAAGACACGGCGTTTGCAGGAACTGTCTTTGCACAAATGAAGGGCTGCCAAGGTCCCTTCTTCTCGTGGCGATGGGGAACGACCGGGCCAACCCGGACCGCAAACCGGTCGCTGACGACTTCACCCGGCGTCGATGGCGCCACCCACAGCGCGCCAGCCACGGGTGTGAGCAGGGTAGTAAATACATCCACGTCCGTCCAGGCATCAAAGCGCCCATGCGAGCGGAAAGGGCCAGAAAGGCCTGTGGCACTGATTCTTGCGCGAAATCGCTTGTAGCGCGACCCGCAGCGGAGAACCTCGGGTAGCACGGCTGCGATCGACGCTCCCGGCGCACGCGCTTCGATCAGCGAATCGAGCAAAACCGCAGCGGCGCTTAACTTCCCGGTTCCCCATTCGGAAATCTCATGGTTGCTAATGCCCCCGAAAGGAGGATTAAACAAAAGGCCGTCTGCTTTCGCAATCCGCTCGGTCTCCCGACACATATCGCCGACTACAATCTGCGGGAAAAGCTCGTCGAGCGAGGAGATGGCGTCACCGAACCCGCCCCGTGCGCGGGCGAGCGCCACCAAGCGGGCCTTGGCCATCCCGATCAGATCTTCACGCTGTTCGATGCCAGCCAACCGCTCTCCCCAGCGGTGGAGCGTGTCCATCAGCGAGTCAGCCAATGGCAGATATTCGGCGAATGCTATGAGCAAGTCGCCAATTCCGCAGGTTGGGTCCAAGGCCACGCCGCCCTCAGGCATTTTCGCGTGTAGCGCGCCCGCGAGCTCACGTGCAAGCTCAGGGCCTGAGAAGAAAGTTCCGAGCTGGCGGCGATCCTCGATGCTATGCGATTGCCGAAAGGCCTTATAGGGCGCACCGTTGAGCATCTGCTGTCGCTCCGGCGTCAGCTTGGCCGCCGAACCACTAAGCGCCTCCGCATTGGCAATTGCGAGAAGGCGTTCGAAATCATTAATCTGAATGGACGTGCTCGGCGCCAATATTATCCCCGTCGCAACGAGTGTGTCGAGATCCAACCCACCTTCGCAATCTTTGCCGGAGCTTACGGTTTGAATGCAACGAAAACGACATAATATTAGTAGTCCCTCGTTAGCAAGCGAAGTCAGCGGGATACATCCGTCCCCTCACCCCCCAGCCAGCCTTGGCAGCAGAAAAATCTCCGCCCCCTCCGGCAGCTTCTTACTCCACGTATCCCGATAAATCGTCCCATCGATCGCAACCGCGATCCCGCGATCGATCCAAGGCTCGAACCCGGGATACTGTTCAGCCAGTTTCCTGAACAGCTCCCTGATGTCCTTGGCTTCGACCTCGACCTTGCTCTTACCGCCGGCGAGCTGGCCGAGCGCGCCCCAGAGGGTGACTTCGACCATTGCCGTCAGCTCCCGCCCTTGCCCTAGCCCCGCTCCGCCTCGATCGCCGCGAGAATCCGCGGCGGCGACATCGGGATGTGGGTCATGCGCACGCCGGCGGCGTTCGACACCGCGTTGGCGATCGCCGCCAGCGGCGGCACGATCGAGGTTTCGCCGACGCCGCGCACGCCATAGGGGTGGTTGGGGTTGGGGATTTCCAGGATCTGCGTGTCGATCATCGGCAGGTCGGAGCACACCGGGATGCGGTAGTCGAGGAAGCCGGCGTTCTGCAGCCTTCCGTCCTTGCCGTAAATATACTCCTCGTTGAGCGCCCAGCCGATGCCTTGCGCGGCGCCGCCCTGGTACTGGCCCTCGACATAGGTCGGGTGCACCGCCTTGCCGGCATCCTGCACCACCGTGTAGCGGATCACCCGGGTCGAGCCGGTCTCGGGGTCGACCTCGATGTCGCATATATGGGTAGCGAAGGAGACGCCGGCGCCGTCGGCGACGAGCTCGCTGTGGCCGGCGATCGGCCCGCCGGTCTTGCCGGATTCGGCCGCGATCTCCTTCAGCGCCAGTTTGCCGAGATTGCCGTGCTTCTCGCCTTTGGCGACCGCGTGGCCCTGTTCCCAGACCACGTCGTCGACGGAAATGTCCCACATCTGCGCGGCGCGCTCGCGCAGGATCTTGATCGCGTTGCGGGCGGCCGAGATGGTCGCCATGGAGGAGGAGAAGGTGCCGCGGCTGCCGTCGGTCATGTCGTTGTAGCCGAGCGAAGAGGTGTCGGCGACCACCGCCTTGAGCTGGGCATAGTCGATGCCGAGCTCCTCCGCCGCCACCAGCGACAGCGACGCCCGCGAACCGCCGACGTCCACCGTGCCGACGGCCAGCGACACCGAGCCGTCCATGCCGATGTTGAGGTCCACGCAGGTCTGGCCGCCGAAATTGAACCAGAAGCCGCAGGCCATGCCCCTGCCCTGGTTTTTCTTGAGCGGCGCCTTCATGTGCGGATGGTTCTTCACCGCTTCCAGCGTCGGGCCGATGCCGATCGGGCCGTAGACCGGGCCGTAGGACGAGCGTGTGCCTTCCTGCGCGGCGTTCTTGATGCGGAAGTCGACCGGGTCCATGCCGAGCTCCTTGGCGAGCTCGTCGACCGCGCTTTCCACCGCGAAGGCCGCCATCGGCGCCGACGGCGCGCGATAGGCCGCGGTCTTGGGCCGGTTGACCAGCACTTCGTAGCCCACCGTCTTGACGTTATCGAGCTTGTAGCAGGCGAACGCCGTCATGGCGCCGATCTCGGCCCAGGAGCCGGCATAGGGGCCGGCGCTGTAGCGCAGCGTCGCTTCGGCGGCGGTGATGGTGCCGTCCTTGCGGGCGCCGATCTTGACGTCGATCGAGGTGGCGCTGGTCGGGCCCGAGGCGCGGAACACCTCGTCACGGGTCATCACCAGCTTCACCGGCCGTCCGGCCTTGCGTGACAGGGCAAGCGCCACCGGCTCGGCCCAGACATGGGTCTTGCCGCCGAAGCCGCCGCCGATCTCGGATGAGGTGACGCGTAGCTTCGAGGCTTCCATGCCGAGCAGCTGGGCGCAATGCTGGCGGTAGACGAAATGGCCCTGCGTGCAGACCCAGAGCTCGGCGGTGCCGTCGGACGAGACGCTCGCCACGCAGGCATGCGGCTCGATATAGCCCTGGTGCGTCTGCTCGGTCTTGAAGGAGCGCTCGACGATGAAGTCGGCGTGGCCAAAGCCCTGGTGGACGTCGCCATGGCCGAACTGGCTGCGCTTGGTGACGTTGGAGGGCTTTACAGGCTTTTCCTCCAGCCCCTCGGTGAAGATCGTGTCGTTGATCAGCGGGGCGTGGTGCTGCATCGCCTCGTCGACATCGGTGACATGCGGCAGGATCTCGTACTCGACCTCGATCAGCTTCAGCGCCTGCCTCGCCGTGCGGGCATCTATCGCCGCGACCGCGGCCACCGCATGGCCGTCATAGAGCGCCTTGGTGCGCGCCATGCAATTGTCGAGGATGTCGTACATGGCGGCATCGCCATCGGTGAGGTCCGGCAGGTCTTTCGCCGTGATCACCGCCTTCACGCCGGCAAGCTTTTCCGCCTTCGACGTGTCGATCTTGAGGATTTTCGCATGCGCGTGCGGGCTGCGCAGCACGCGGCCGACCAGCTGGCCGGCCATGTTGTAGTCGGCGCCATAGCGGGCGCGACCGGTCACCTTGTCGACGCCGTCGGGGCGGATGGGGCGCGTGCCGACGGATGCGAATTTACGCCCGGAAAAACGCGGATCGAAATTCATCTTCAGGCTCCCTTCATCACATGTGCGGCGTCCTGGACGGCGCGCACGATCTTGTCATAGCCGGTGCAGCGGCACAGGTTCCCGGCGAGACCGAAGCGGATTTCCTCCTCGGTCGGGTCGGGGTTTTTCGCCAAAAGGTCCTTGGCCGCGATCAGGAAGCCCGGCGTGCAGATGCCGCATTGCAGCGCCGCATGCTCGAGGAACTTCTGCTGCAGCGTGTGCAGCTGGTCGCCATGCGCCATGCCTTCGACGGTCTCGATGCGCCGGCCTTCGGCCTCGGCGCCCAGCACCAGGCAGGAGCAGACCAGCCGGTTGTCGAGGATGATCGAGCAGGCGCCGCAGTCGCCGGTGCCGCAGCCTTCCTTGGCGCCGGTCAGGCCGAGCCGGTCGCGCAGCACGTCGAGCAGCGTCTCGTCAGGCTGGCAGAGGTATTCGATATTGTCGCCGTTGATTGTCGTCGAGACTGCAATGCCAGCCATTATTTGCCTCCTGCACGTGCGTAGGCGGTCGTTGCGGCACGTTTGGCCAGCACACCCGCGACTTTCCGTCTGAATTCGATGGTACCGCGCTTGTCGTCGATCGGGCGGCAGGCGCCCGCGCAGACCTTGGCCAGCCGCTCGAGCGCTGCCTCGTCGAGCTTCCTGCCGATAAGCGCCTCGGCGGCCTCCACCACCAAAAGCACCGTCGGCGCCGCCGCGCCCAGCGCCACGCGGGCTGCCGTGACGACGCCGTGCTCGTCGATCGTCAGGTTCACGCCCGCGCTGACCACGGCGATGTCCATCTCGGTGCGCGGAATGAAGCGCAGATAGGCATCGCCCGAGCGCGGCGAGCGCTTGTCGAGCAGGATCGCCTCGATGATCTCGCCCTTGGCGAGCGAGGTCTTGCCCGGCCCGGTCGGCACGGCCTCGACGGCAATGGTGCGCTTGCCCGAGGGCCCGGCAATCACTGCCCTGGCGCCAGCGGCCACCAATGCCGGCACGCTGTCGGCGGCCGGCGAGGCGTTGCAGAGATTGCCGGTGATGGTGCAGCGTCCCTGCACCTGCTTCGAGCCGATCAGCTTGGCCGCCTCGACGACGCCGGGCCATGCCTTCTTCAAGGCGGCATTCTCGCCCAGCACGGCGCAGGGGACGGCAGCACCAATGCTGAAGCCGTCAGCGGTTTCGCGGATGTCGCTCAAGCCGGCGATCGACTTGATGTCGACGATCAGGTCGGGCTCGACAAAGCCCCCCTTCATCCTCACCAGCAGGTCGCTGCCTCCGGCCAGAATGGCTGCCGTGCCAGCCGATCCGGCCAGTTGGCCGACGGCATCTTCGATTGAAAGCGGACGTATGTAGCGCATCGTCTCCCCTTGGATATCGCGATTTCAGCGACCGTTATAAACACTCTCCTCATAATGGCTATCGGGTTCGTCGTTTGCGACGATTGGTCCAGCCGCCGCAAAATCGAGTCCCAAATCGGCCTGGTTTGCCCCGCGCCGGTGCAAGTCGCACAAAGCGTGCAGCGGTTTTGCGACAACGACATGCACCAGATAAGACAGGCCCGCGGCCGGGTTCTCGAAAAATTTGCGAGCCCGTGTCGGATCGGTCAAGCCCCGTTCGTCCTTGGGGCATCGAAAAGGCATCATGAAAGGACAGGATATGCCCGGTACCGTACGTTTGCACCGCGTTCTCACCAGCAGCCCGCAAAAGGTCTATCGCGCCTTCGTCGAAGCCGACGCGCTGGCGAAGTGGCTTCCGCCGAACGGCTTCACCTGCACGGTCGATCACCTCGAGGCCAAAGTCGGCGGCACGTTCAAGATGTCCTTCCGCAACTTCACCACGGGCGGCAGCCATGCCTTCGGCGGCGAATATCTCGAACTCGTTCCCGGCGAGCGCCTGCGCTACACCGACAGGTTCGACGACCCCAATTTGCCCGGCGAGATCCAGGTGACCATAATCCTGAAGAAAGTCTCGGTCGGCACCGAGATCGACATCACCCAGGCCGGCATACCCGATGTCATCCCGGTCGAGGCCTGCTATCTCGGCTGGCAGGAATCGCTGCGGAACCTGGCAAAGCTGGTCGAGCCCGAGATCAATCAGTAAGGCAGTCCAGAGAGTGCGCAGCCGCCGTCGATGACATGCCCATCGGCGGCGGCTGTGCGTCGAGGGCCTTGACCGTGCGATCGCGTGCGTGAAATCCTCCCGCCAAAGGGAGGATTTTCCATGCGACGTCTGCTGCTCGTGCTTTCCACCCTGCTGCTGGCCACCTCTGCCGAAGCCAGGACCATCTACTACGGCAACAAGGTGGGAATGGAGCTCACCATCGTCAAAAAGTCAGGCATCGGCTCCGAGCACGCCAGCATCCTGGCCAAGCACGACAGGCGGAAGGCGGGCGTCTACTGCCGCGAATATGGCCACGATTTCTCCAAGGAGTGCATCGACGCGGAAATGAAGTCGCCCCTGCACTTCGAGATCACGGCCAACTGCAAGACCGGCAAGTTCACCACCTTCTATGGCGCCAACATGCTGTTCCAGGGCCGCAACAAGGGTACTCAGGTGACGACGGACTATCTGATCACGTCGATCGACGACAATGTGGTGCTCGATGGCTCCGGCGCCTCGTCATACGATGTCACGCTGGACCAGTTCAAAGCGCTCTGCCCCAATCGCGTACGCTAGCAGCGTTTGCGGACAGCAAAGCCAGTGGCCCCATATATCGGTCTCGGCTACGGTCGGAAGATGAACCTGCCGCTCCGTCGCATCGTCCTCATCGTCGCGCTGCTCAATCTCGCCTATTTCGGCATCGAGTTCGCCGTGGCGTTCACCATCGGGTCCGTGTCCCTGTTCGCGGACAGTGTCGACTTTCTCGAAGATGCCTCGGTAAATCTCCTCATCCTGCTTGCGCTCGGCTGGTCGTTGCGCGCTCGCGCCAAGGTGGGCATGGCGCTGGCACTGATCCTGCTGGTGCCGGGTCTGGCAACGCTCTGGACCGCGTGGGAGAAGTTCAACATCCCCGTGCCGCCGCAGCCCATCGCCTTGACCTTGGCGGGGCTAGGCGCGCTCGCCGTCAACCTCTTCTGCGCCTGGATGCTCGCCGCCTACCGTCATCACGGCGGCAGCCTGACGAAGGCCGCGTTCCTGTCGGCCCGCAACGACGCCATCGCCAACATCGCCATCATAGCGGCCGGGTTGGTTACGGCCCTTTTGTGGCGCTCTGCCTGGCCGGATCTGGTCGTGGGCTTGGGTATCGCCGCGATGAATGCCGATGCGGCGCGCGAAGTGTGGCAAGCGGCGCGGGAAGAACACCGGGCCGAAGCGTAGTTTGTGGAAGATACGACCGAATGGAGGCGGAAACCATGACCCTGACCAACCGGGATATCGTCGAGCTGACCGAATGGCGGCGCAAGCTGCACCGGCAGCCGGAAATCTCCAACGAGGAGGAGAAGACCGCGAAAGAGGTCGTCTCCTTCCTCGCCGACACCGGGCCGGACAAGGTCCTGACCGGATTGGGCGGGCATGGCGTGGCGGCGGTCTATGACAGCGGCAAGGCCGGCCCGACCGTGCTGTTCCGCTCCGAACTCGACGCGCTGCCGATCGAGGAACTTTCCGGCGTGCCGCATGCCTCGCAAGTGGCGGGGAAGTCGCATATGTGCGGCCATGACGGGCACACCGCGATCCTGGCCGCGCTCGGCCGCCAGCTCGGCCGCGAGCGGCCGGCCAGCGGCCGCGTCGTGCTGATGTTCCAGCCGGCGGAAGAAACCGGCAACGGTGCCGCCGGCGTCGTCGCCGATCCGCGCTACCGCGAGATCGCGCCGGACTTCGCCTTCTCGCTGCACAATCTGCCCGGCGTGCCGTTCGGCGAGGTCAGGCTCAAGCCCGGCGTGGTCAACTGCGCCTCGCGCGGCATGCGCATCGTGCTCGAAGGCAAGACCGCGCATTCCTCCATGCCCGAGACCGGCATTTCGCCCATGCCGGCGATCTCGGAGCTGATGCCGGCGCTGCCCGCGCTCGGCCGCGCCACCTTCGCCGACGACGACTTTTCCATGGTCACCGTCACCCATGCCGAGATGGGCGAAGCCGTGTTCGGCATCGCGCCCGCGCATGCCGAGGTGTGGGCGACGCTGCGCACCCGCCGCGACGAGCGCATGGCGGACCTCTGCGCCGCGGCGCAAGCGCTGGTCACCGAGATCGCCACCCGCCATCGCCTTTCCGCGCGCTGGGACTATCACGAGATCTTCGTCGCCAGCGTCAACGCGCCCGACGCGGTGGAGCACCTGCAACGCGCGCTCGACGAGGAAGGCGTCGTGCATGGGCAGGAAGCGCTGCCGATGCGCGCCTCGGAGGATTTCGGCCTGTTCGGCCACAGCGCCTCGTCGGCGATGTTCTTCCTCGGCGCCGGCGAACGGCACCCTTCCCTGCACAATCCGGACTACGACTTTCCCGACGACCTGATCCCGATCGGCTCAAAAATCTTCATGCGCACGGCGCGCAATCTGCTGGGGTGAGTTCGCCGGGCGTTGTTAGGCCGACTTGAGGTAAGGGCGTTTGTGGACGCCCCGCTTCGCCTGGAAATTCGCGGCGGGAACCGGGCGGCCGACGCGAAAGCCCTGGATCTTGTCGATGCCGAACTCGCGCATCAGCGCGATCTGCTCGTCGGTTTCCACGCCTTCGACCAGGATCTTGTGGCCGCGATTGCGCACCAGCGCGATGATGTCCTGCAGCATGGCCATGCCCTTCGGCGTGCCGCAATCGTGCAGGAACGAGCGGTCGATCTTGACCGTATCGAAATCGATCAGGCGCAGCCACGAGAGGCCGGCAAAGCCCGTGCCGAAATCGTCGAGCCAGATCTTGATGCCGAGCAGCTTCAGGTCGCTGATGCAGCGCAGGATGTCCGAATGCATCTCCATCTCGAGGCCTTCGGTGATTTCGAAGGCCAGCCTGTTGCCGGTCACGCCCGTCTCGCCCAGAATGGTCGCGACGGACGCGGCGAAGCCAGGCGTCTTGAGCTGGATCGGCGAGACGTTGACACTGACGAGAGGGACGTGATCGTCCGCCAGCAGCTCGGCGCACACCGTCCGTATCGCCCAGCGGCCGAGTTCCAGGATCGCGCCGGTGCGTTCCGCCACGGGAATGAACAGGCTCGGCGGAACCAGGGTCCCGTCCAGCATCTTGAGACGCATCAGCGCCTCAACGGCCTCGACACGGCCCGACACGACATCCTGGATGGGCTGATAGACGAGCGAAACGAGGCCCTGGCCGATCGCGATCTTCAGCAGAGCCGCGAGGTTCTCGCTCTCGTCGCTGCTCTGCGGATCGGTCGGGTCGAACAGCCTGGCACAATTGCGGCCGCTGGCCTTTGCCAGATAGAGCGCGCGGTCGGCCTCGTGGATGATCTTCTCCAGCTTGGCGCCGGCCTGCGTCCTGGTGAACGCGGCACCCACGCTCGCCGTCACGATCGAGATACCGTCGCGCCTGAGCTCATGGGTGATCGCCAGGGTCTCCACCGTGCGGCAGATAGCCTCCGCCAGCTCCGCGACCTGGTCCTTCTTGTCCATGCGGGCGAGCACGATGAATTCCTCGCCGCCATACCGCCCGATCGAGCCATTGTAGTTCTTGATCAGGTCGCTCAGCGCATTGGCGACATGGATCAGGCAGCGGTCGCCTTCCTGGTGCCCGTAGCAGTCGTTGAACTTCTTGAAGAAGTCGACGTCGATGAGGATGGCCGCGAAGCTGTTGCCGAGCTTTTGCCAGTCGCTCCAGTAATCGCGCAGCTTTTCGTCGATCGCGCGCCGGTTTTCCAGGCCAGTGAGCGGATCCGTCCGCGACAGCCTGAGCAGGGCCTTGCCGCGTTCGGTGGCCTCCTTGTGCTGGATCTTGGCCTCCAGCGCGTTCAGGAAGACGTTGTAGCGCTCCTCATTCAGCTTCCAGTTCACATAGGAGGTGAAGGTGAAGCACGAAACGTAGAACGTCCCGAACACCATCTTGTATGTCAGCGAGGCGGGCAGGAAATAGTTCACCACGTACAGGATGCACAATATGATGGTCGACGTTATGATCGACACCTTGAAGCTGAACGTGAAAAACAGATTGGCACTCATCATGAAGATGGTGCCGAAAACCATGTAGTAGGCGACGGATTCCTTGTTGGCGCCCAAGGATGCCGGGAACAACCAGCCGACATATCCGAAGATGATCGCCGCGGCGCAGGTCACGTCGAGCCACTCCGTTGCCGCGCCCCGGCGAAGCTGCGCTTCCAGGGTCAGCAGAGCGGTCAATCCGACCGCGAAGCGCGCTGTGATCGTGTAGGCCGCCACGTCAGGTATCAGCAGCAGGTCCGATACCGAAAACAGCACATAGATGACGACGGCGATCCAGAGCCCGGGCCTGGCGTCCTTCCTTCGCTTCGCCAGGGCTTCTGCGCGGTAAAGGATGCGCAGTTCCGCCGCCCCCAGCTCCTGGCGCGGATCATACGATTCCACATCCACCGTATCGGCCGATCTGGATGACGCGCGTTCGCTCACAAATCCCCGTGTTGGGGGATTTTGCGCTCCGAACTCTTTTCCAGCTTCTGCCCCCACGCAGGACGACTCCTTGGGACGCGACACGATTGCCACGGGGTAAAATGCGGTGGCGCCAGACAAGTTTGCGTTAACTCGAACCCAGAATCTTATCTGCAAGATCGCTAATAAATTGAGATGGTTAGCGGGAAATTAATCATAACAATAAAATGCGTCCCAAACGCCGTTGGCAAATGGAGCATTCTACGCAATAAGTTAACTGACTGTTAACCAAGGAGTCCTGGTGTGCAAACCGTGTTTGATGGCCAAAGCCTGATTACCGCAGAGATTATCGCCGGCAGTCTTGGCCGGGGTAAGCTCGAGAATCATGGCGAAGAGTTCGAAACCGCACGTGCGGAACTGGCGCTCATCCTCCACGCCACACAGCAGCAGATCGAGCAGCAAAAATATCCCGCCGAGATCGTTCGCCGCCTGTTGTCGCTGCTCAGCGCGCTGCGGGCCAAGGTACATCCGGACGTCTGGCAGGCCTTGATACCGGTGGCGCAGAACCACCCGATCCTGGAGTATTTTCTCCAGGATCCGCTGACGCACTGGTCCTTCACCAAGCCCAGGGGCTATTCCGGCGACGCGCAGTTGCTCGACTACATCTATTGCGACCCGCACGTGGCCGACAGCGTGGCCAGCGCCTCGGAGATCGGCAAGGCGCTCTACAGCCATACCCAGAACGTTCCGTCATGCGTGGCGGCACGCGAACGGCGCGATCTCCTGACCCGCTATGTCGATGAGACCGCGGCCAAAAACGGACCCGATACCGAGGTGATGGCGATCGCTGCCGGCCATCTGCGCGAAGCCAACCGCTCCGTCGCTTTGGCCGAGGGCCGTCTCAAGCGCTGGGTCGCGCTCGACCAGGATCCGCAGAGCGTCGGGCTGATCGCACGCGACTTCCAGGGCACCGCGGTCGAGGCGGTCGACGGCTCGGTGCGGACCGTACTGACGCGGGGCCACAAGCTCGGCAAGTTCGATCTCATCTACGCCTCGGGCCTCTACGATTACCTCCAGCACAACGTCGCTGTGAAGCTCACCAAGACCTGCCTGCAGATGCTGAAGCCGAACGGCACATTCCTGTTCGCCAACTACGCAGAGGGCACCCCTGACGCCGGCTACCGCGAGACGTTCATGGACTGGGTGCTGCTGCTGCGCTCGGAGGTCGACATGTGGAACATCGTCAACGCCAGCGTCGACCGCAACGCCGTCGAGGCCAAGGTGTTCTTCGGCGAGAACCGCAATGTTCTGTACGCGGTGATTGAAAAGCGGGGCTAAGCGGACGGCACTGGCATCCAGCTATAGGAAGTCCTGAGCGGTTCCGCGGTCAGGCCGAAGGCGATCTACCGTGCACCCGGGAGGGATTGCGGCAGGCCGAATTTGGGCAGGACCGTCTTTTCGAAGGCGGTCATGGCGCAGACACGGTCGCCGGCGAGAGCGAGCACGAAGATACCCGAGCCGTGGATACCTGTGGGGGTGTGCCGGTAGACGCCGAATGCCGGCTGACAATTGGCGCGCGTCGGCACCAGTTCGTATCTCTGTCCAGAGCTGAAAATGGGTGCGAAGAAGCGGCCCACAACGTCTCTTCCCTGGTATTCCAGCGGCACTGGCGGCATCGACAGGAAGACGTCGTCGGTCAACAGAGCCACCAACGCGCCGATGTCGGCGGATTCGTAGGCGCTGACGAACTTGGCCACGATCGCGTCCTCGGCAAGTGAGTTGCCAGCGGGCGGCGGCTCTCGGTCAGTGGTTGCCGACAGCCGGCGCTGTATTCCCGCACGCGCGCGTTTGAGGGCGCTTTTGACCGATTCGTCTGTCGTCTCCAGCATGTCGGCGACTTCGTCCGCGTGGAACCCGAGGACGTCGCGCAGGATGAGGACGGCGAGCTGGCGCGGCGGCAAGATCTGCAGGGCGGTCACAAAGGCCAGGGAAATGGATTCTGTCTGCTCGTAGCGCGCCTCCGGACCGAGCGGCACGCTGATCGCACCGTCCAGAAGGGCGTCGGGATAGGGCTCGAGCCAGTGGATTTCGCCGAGCCTGGTTGGTTCGGGAGGTTCGATTCCCGGGATGTCCCACTGCCTTGCAGCACGTCGGCGAGCGGAGCGCAGCGCATCGAGGCACCGGTTGGTGGCGATCCGGTAGAGCCAGGTGCGAAGCGAGGCGCGCCCGTCAAATCCTTCGAGACCTCGCCAGGCGGCGAGCATCGTGTCCTGGAGAGCGTCCTCGGCATCCTGGAACGATCCGAGCATCCGGTAGCAGTGCACCTGCAGCTCGCGACGATGCGGCTCGGTCAGCGCACGGAATGCCTCGCCGTCGCCACTCTGCGCCCTCGACATCAGGTCCGTTCTCGCCAACGCCGCTCCTCCTTGTGTGCAGTCCCAACTGTATGGACGCCGGCCAGGGCGCAAAAGGGGCGGCAGCCGAGCGCCCCCTTTTGCGATGCCGCTTCGTCTACTTCAGCGACAATATCGTCAAAGGAGCACGGAAATGGGAAAGATCGTCATCAGCACAAATGCCACACTGGATGGAGTGGTCCAGGACCCGGACGGCCAGGAAGGCTTCGAACTGGGCGGCTGGTTCCGCCAGTCCGCGGGAGCCAAGGACCTCGAAGACTGGACCGCCAACGAGACGGAGGAAGTGGAGGGTGCCGAGGCGCTGCTGCTGGGCAGGCGAAGCTTCGAGTGGTTCGCGTCCCGGACGCCCTTCATGGACGTCCGCGTGGGCAGCAAGTGGGCGGCCAGAATGAACGGCATCCCCAAATACGTCGTGTCCTCGACGCTCGACCGTCCTCAGTGGTGCAACACCACGGTCCTCGACGGCGATGCGGTAAAGGAGATTTTGGAGCTGAAGCGGAAAGTGGACGGTGAGATCCTGGTCTACGCCAGCTATCAGCTGGTCCGCACGCTGATGGAACAGAACCTGGCCGATGAACTGCGGCTGACAGTCTTCCCGGTCGTGCTGGGAGCCGGCCAGCGTCTCTTCGACCAGACCAGCGACAAGAAGCCGCTGCATCTGGTCAACACACGAAAGATCGGTGACCGCTTGGTGTCCCACGCCTACGAATTTGCGCAGGGATAACGGCGGTAGACGGCGACGAAGTCGCGTTCGTCGGTGTTGCAGCGGTGCCCCCGTCCTCACGGGATGCGCATGGACAGCGCAGGACCCACGGCGTGGACGATGTTTTCGTCCGCGCCGACGCCGGAGCGCCGGGACGAAGTAGCGATTGTCGACGGTGGCGCCGACCGGTCATAGTGCGGCAGGAGCGTGTTCGCGCAGCGCTTCATTGTCGACGCACTGGCGCCTGGCCTGGGCGCCAGAGGACCGCAGGGGACCATGAGCACAGTCATCGTTGTCGGCCACGTCAATCACGACCAGGTCTGGTCGCTGTCATCGCCCCTCGCCTCGGGCGCGCGCCTCACCTATTCCGATCGTGTTGTCAGGTTAGGCGGCGGCGGCTTCCACACCGGCACCCAGTTGGCGAAGCTCGGCAACGACGTCCGGCTGATCAGCAATCTGATGGATGACGGCCATGGCCGGGCGGCACTCGCCAAACTGCAGGCGAGCGGCATCGACACCGGCTACGTCACCCTATGGCCCGGCGAAACCCGGTTCACCGAAATCCTGCTCGAGCCGAGCGGCGAGCGCACCATTTTGAACACCGGCGGCCAGTCGCGCCCTCCCTTCGCCGCACCTGAGCCTGTCCATGGCGACGCCGCCTATCTCAACGCCCTGGTGCTCGACGACGGTCTCATTGCTTCGCTGCGAACGATCCCGCTTGTCGTCTCGCAATTTCCGCTGCGCAACGCCTCGCCGCGCCCGGCCGACATCGTCATCGGATCGCGTGCCGACTTTCCCGGCGAGGACACGCAAGCGATCTGGGAGCGGGCGTCAGGGATCGCCGGGCCGCGCCTGAGGACGCTGGTGCTGACCGATGGAACGCGCCCGATCTCGCTCTATGACGGCAAGGCGCTCAATCAAGTCACGCCGCTGAAGCAGGTTTGCGTGCCCGACACGATCGGCGCCGGCGACTGCTTTACAGGGATCTTCCTGCACGGCCTGCTGCAGGGGCTGAGCCCTGAGCTTTGCGCCGAACAGGCCAGCCAGCAAACCGCCGAATGGCTGTCGCAACGATCAATTGCCGGCTGAGGCAGGCGCTCCGGCAGGGCCGCCTTTCATGAAAATGTCATAAAAATCAAATGGAAACCGACATTCGAGTGAACTAGAAAACATGTCCTGGAGAGATCGTGATCGAGGCGTCGGCAAGCCGGCGCATCGTCGCCATGATCGGCGCCTTCCATCATCCCGACGATGTCGCCGACCTGTCGCTCGCGAAATCCCCCTTGGAATCGCTGCCTTGCAAGAGACATGACATGTGGCTGAGTGAATTCGAAATTGTCCTGCGCGACCGCGTCATCCCGAACGGCGCCGTCAGGATCGAAGACGGCCGGATCGCCGAAATCCGCAACAGGCCTGTCGAGCATGCCGACATCGAGGGTGGCGGCCGCCTACTGCTGCCCGGCTTCATCGACATGCATGGCGACATGGTGGAGAGGGAAGTCGAGCCGCGCATCGGCGTGCACGTGCCGATGCGGATCGGCATTGCCGAGCTCGACAAGAAGCTCGCCTCCTGCGGCATCACCACGGCCTATGCCGCGCTCTCTTTCATCGGCGCCAGCGTCACCAGCGGCGTGCTGCGCTCGCAAGACCATACGACTGAAATCATCGACACCATTGCCGGGCTGAAAGACGATCTGCTGGTCGACCACCGCATCCATGCCCGCTTCGAAGTGACCTTCACCCCGGCGCTTCCCGCGCTGCGGAAGCTGATGGACGCCGGCAGGCTGCACTTGATCTCGCTGATGGACCACACGCCCGGACAGGGGCAATACCGCGACGTCGAACTCTACATCGCCCGCATCGCCAAGGAGCGCGGCATGTCGGTTGCCGCGGCCTCCGAGGTCGTCGGCAAGCGCATGGCCGGCCGCGAAGGACAGGGCGATGTGCTGAACGCCCTGCAAGACCTGTCGGCGCGTGCCCAGGCCGCCGCCATCGTGCTCGCCTCGCATGACGACGACACGCTGGAAAAGGTGGAACTGGTCCATGGCCTGGGCGCGGCGCTCTCAGAATTCCCGGTGACCCTGGAAGCGGCGCGGGAAGCCCGCAGGCTCGGCATGCATACCGCCATGGGCGCGCCCAACGCGCTGCGCGGCGAGTCCTATTCCGGCAATCTTTCCGCCCGGCAGGCCTATCAGGCCGGGCTGCTCGATATGCTGGCCAGCGATTACCATCCGGCCTCCATCCTGCCGGCCGTGCTCGGCCTGGCGGAGCTGCGGGGCGATGGCCTCGCGGCGGCGGCGGCACTGACGAGCGCAAATCCGGCCGCAGCCCTGGGGCTCACCGATCGCGGCGCCATCGAGCCCGGGCTTCTGGCTGATCTCGTGGTGGCCGACCGCCATCCGGTGCCACGCGTCCGCGCCACCTTCCGCGCCGGCCGCATGATCTACGGCGACGGCACGCTTGCACCAGCGGGCCAGGCAGAACGCCTTGGGCCCGTCGCGGCTGAACGGCTACCGGCGGCCTAGAACAATTCCGGGAAAAGCGCGCCCAGCGCTTTTCCCTTGGCAGTTGCGTCAAAACAAAGAGTTAGGGCGGTTCGCCGTTCCATGAAACGGTGAACTGCCCTAGACATCGAGCGCGACCATCATGCCGCGCACCTCGGCCATTTCCAGCAGCATGTCCTGCAGGGTTTCGATGGTCAGCGCCGCGCCGGTTATCTCCAGCAGTTCCGCAATACTCTCTCTCATGGAAATGACCGCGACACCGGTTTTGTCGGCAAGCAGCCGTCCGATGGCCGCGCGGATAAGGGCGTTCTGATCAGACATGATTCCCCTCTCATGCTGGATGACGATATAAGTCTTCTCCAACGGCATGCTTTTTTTGCGCAACTTCTGCGAGCTTTAGCGTACGCTTGCAAGCCGTTTTGGTATGTCCGATCTCCATTATTTGCCGGACAGTTGCTCGGCGATGACAGCGACGGCAGCCCCCACGGAGTGGCGCTTGCTCCCTGCCGGCAAACAGACCGGCGGCACTTCGTGCCGACAGAGCCCGATGAGGGTCCTGCCCCTGCCGAGCCGGCAATTCCATGGATCCGTAGAAAATGGAATACGCGCCTATCGGCACGTTCAGGATCCCATAACGGTCCAATGCAAACCTCACCATCCCCCGGGAGCCCTGTAACGCGCACGCCCATCGGAGGTTGCATGAGGGTGGAGATTTTTTACCGCGGTAAACCTGCGGATCGCGTGCGCCGCAGCCTCGAGCGAAAATCGCTTCGCACCATTTTAAATCTTGACGCGTGTCAATTTTTTATAAAACATGCGCAAACGCTGATGGGGCTAGGTCAGCGCTCTGGGAGGAGAAATGCCTGGCATGGAAAAGGTCCCGACCGGGTCCGTCGTCCGCGACACGCTTGCCGTTCGCTTGGCCGCAGGCCGCGCGGCGTTGCCAATGCCGGCATGGCTCTCGCAGCCACGGACGTCCGTGGGCTTGCCGATGAGACACATCGAACAAACAAGAAGCGGAGGAACAAAATGCGTATCTTCAACGGCCTGACGCTTGGCGCGGGACTGCTGGTCACGACAATAGTGGCTCCCGCCCATGCCGAGGACGCGGCCAAGGTCGCGGCCATCGTCAAGGGCCTCGACAACCCCTTCTTCCAGACCATGCAGAAGGGCATAGAGGAGCAAGGCAAGGCCAGCGGCGTCAATGTCAGCGTCCAGGCCGCCGCCAATATGGGCGACGCCACCGGCCAGGCCGACCGCCTGACCGCCATGGCCATGCAGGACTTCGATTGCTACCTGGTCAACCCGATCAGCGTCTCCAACCTCGTCCAGGCGCTGGTGCCGGTCGCCCAGAAGAAGAAGCCGATCGTCAACATCGACTCGACCATCGACGCCGAACAGGCCAAGGCCGCCGGCTTTGCCGTCTCGACCTATATCGGCACCGACAATGTCGCCGCCGGCGCGCTGGCCGGCGAGGAAATGCTGAAGCTGGTGCCGAAGGGCTCCAAGGTCGCGCTGGTCGCCGGCATCGTCGGCGATGTCGGCTCCAATGCCCGCATCAAGGGCTTCAAGCAGGCCGTCGAAGGCAAGCTCGAGATCGTGGTGATGGTCAGCGCCGACTGGGATCGCGAGAAGGCGTTGACCGCCGCCACCGATATCCTTGCCGCACATCCCGATCTCGCCGGCTTCTTCGCCGCCAACGACATCATGGCGCTCGGCGTCGAACGCGCCGTGCAGACCTCGGGCAAGGATGTCAAGGTGATCGGCCTCGACGGCATCGTCGATGCGCTGAAATCGATCGCGGCAGGCGAACTCACCGCCACCGTCGCCCAGTATCCCTATGTCGTCGGCGCCATGGGTGTGGAAGCCTGTGCGCTGGCCGCCAAGGGCAAGGAACTGCCCGCCAACGTGCCGGCACCCGTGCTCCTGATCAACAAGGCCAATGCCGACGCCTCGCTGAAGAATTTTCCGCGTCCCGGTGGCGATTATCCCGATCCCTTCCGCGAGATGCTGAAGTGAGCAATCCCACGGACAACGCGCCCGTCGCCCATTCGGCGGGCGCGGCGGAGGAGAGCCGCCCCTCCCTGTCGGCTCTCCTCCTGGATCCTTCCTTCTGGGCCGACTGGGCGTCCGTCGTCGGCCTGGTCGGTCTCGTCATCGTCTTCGGCATCGCCCAGCCGGTCTTTCTCAGCATCGCCAATCTGCAGGCGCTGCTGCTGGCGGCGGCTATCCTGGTCGTGCTGTCGATCGGCCAGACCTTCGTCGTGGCGACGTCAGGCATCGACCTGTCGCTGGCGGCGGCCGTCATGCTCGGCGCCATCATCCTCGGCCTGGTCAACGCGGCGGGCTACGGCATCTTCATCGCCTGCGTGCTGGCGGTGCTCGCGACCAGCGCCATCGGCTTCCTCAACGGCCTCATCATAACAGCCGGAAAGATCCCCGATTTCGTGGTGACGCTCGGCACGCTGTCGGGCATCACCGGGCTTGGCCTGATCCTGTCGGGCGGCGAACCGACCATGGTCGGCTCGACCTTCCTGCTGAAGCTCGCCTCGGGCTCGTTCGGACCGTTCGGCTATCCGGTCTGGGTGGCGATCGCGGCCGTCATTGTGGCGCATATCGCGCTCTACCACACGCGCTTCGGCGTCCATCTGCTGGCCACCGGCGGCCAGGTCGAAAGCGCCGGCGCGCTTGGCATCCGCACCAACCGCGTCAAGATCGCCGCCTACACCATCTCCGGCTTCTGCGCCGGCATCGCGGCCATCCTGCTGGTCGCCCGCATCGGCTCGGCCGAGCCGCAGATCAACACCAGCCTGCTCCTGAATTCCGTGGCGGCGGTGGTGCTGGGCGGCGTCAGCCTGTTCGGCGGCCGCGCCAGCATATTGGGCCCGGCCATCGGCGCGCTGATGCTGACAGCGCTGGTCAACGGGCTGACGCTGCTCAACGTCTCGGCTTTCTACCAACCGCTTGCCGTAGGCGCCATCGTGGTGCTGGCAGCGCTGATCATGCGGTACCAGAAATGAGCGCCCTCTCCTCCGACGCGATCATCGCCTGCGACGGCCTGAGCAAGCATTTCGGCGGCGTGCGCGCCTTCACCGACGTCGCCTTCCAGGCCCGTCGCGGCGAGGTCACCGCCGTCATCGGCGACAATGGCGCCGGCAAATCGACGCTGATCCGCTGCCTGGTCGGCGTGCATGTGCCGGATGCCGGCTCGATCGTCTTCGACGGCCGCGAGCATCCCTTCTCCAACCCGGACGGCGCGCGCAAGGCCGGCATCGAGACCGTGCACCAGAACCTGGCGCTGATCGACGAACTGACGGTGGCGCAGAACCTGTTCCTCAACCGCGAACTCGTGCACCGCATCGGCCCCTTCGCGTTCCTCGACCGCAAGGCGATGAAACGCGAGGCCCGCTCGATGCTGTCGCGCCTGTCGATCAACGTGCCGTCGATCAACCAGCGTGTGCGCCGCCTGTCGGGCGGCCAGCGGCAGGCGATCTCGATCTGCCGCGCCGTCGGCTCCGGCGCCAAGCTGGTGGTGATGGACGAACCGACTGCGGCGCTTGGCGTACAGGAGACCGCCAATGTCGAGGCGCTGATCAGGCGCCTGCGCGAACAGTCGGTCTCGGTCATCCTGGTCAGCCACAATTTCGATCAGGTGCGGCGCCTGTCCGACCAGATCTGGGTGATGCGGGCGGGAAAGATGGCGGCGACCGTGCGCGCCTCGGAGACCACGGGCAACGAACTCGTCGCGCTGGTCACCGGCGCGGCGTGACCGCCAATCATGGAACCATTGCTGGCCGCAAGCTCGGCCAGCATCAGACTTGAAATCAAGGGAGTTTGCGTGTGTCACCACTTCGTGTCGGGCTTGTGGGTCTTGGAGAGGTCGCGCAGTCGATCCATCTGCCTGTTCTGGCTGACCAGCGCGACCGCTGGCGGATCGCCGGCGTCCATGACGTCTCGCCAAGCCTGGTGGCGCTCGTAACGTCGGAATATGCCGGGGCGAAGGCCTATGAGAGCGCCGAGGCGCTGATCAATTCGCCCGACATCGACGTCGTCTTCGTGCTGTCGTCGGACGATACCCACAGCCGCTTCGTGCGCGCGGCCATGCAGGCCGACAAGCACATCCTGCTGGAAAAACCCGCTTGTCTGACGGTGCGCGAGATCGACGAGCTGCTGGCGCTGATGCCGGCCTACAGGAAGACCCTGTTCGTCGGCTATATGCGCCGCTACGCGCCGGCCTATCTCCAGGCGAAGGACGAACTGCCTGATCATGCCGACATCACCCATGTCCGCATCTTCGACCTGATCTCGGAGGGCCGGCATTTCCTGAAGAAGAGCCAGAACATCCTCTATCCCAACGACATCGACCCTGCCCTGCTTGCGCGCGGCGCCAACGAGCGGGACGCGCTGATCCGTGAAGTCGTCGGCGCCGGCGCCCCAGCCGACCTAGTGCGCGCCTATCGCGGGCTGACCGCACTGTCCTCGCACCACATTTCGGCGATGCGCGGGCTGATCGGCGAGCCCAAGGGCGTGGTCGCCGCGCACCGCACCAATGGCGGCGCCAACACGTCGGTCACCTTCGACTACGGCCATTTCGCTTGTCTCTATGATGCCGTCGTCGACGATCTCGGCCTGTTCGACGCCATGATCGAGGTGCGCTCCAACACCAGGCGCGTGCGCATCATCTACGACACGCCCTATATCCGCAGTCTGCCGACCCGGCTTGAGGTCACCGAAGCCGGCCCGCTCGGCCCGGTGACGAAAAGCTTCGGCCCGCTCTACGGCGACGCCTTCTCCAACGAACTGGAGATTTTCCACCGCCACATCGCTGAAGGCACCAAGCCGCTGACCGACCTCGCCGATTCCCGCCGCGACCTGGCACTGATGGCCGCGATCATCCAGCGCATGAAGGAGAGCAGCGGAGACGCCTGAGCACTGCCGGCAGTGTATAGGCGGGAACAATACGTTCCGACAAAGACGTCCGATTGGCACTTGCCGAAGCCGGCGGGCTCGCTCATCCATGGCGTGCAGACAACAGCCTGGAACCAATGATGACCGATGCCAGCCTTCATCTCGTCGAAGCGACGATCGACCAACTGCGCCGCGCCCTCGATGACGGCACGGTCACCAGCGTCGAACTGATCGCGGCGTATCTCAGGCGCATCGCGCATTTCGACCGGCATGGCATCAGCCTCAACGCCGTCCCCGTACTCAATCCCGACATGTTCGAGGAGGCCGCGGCTTCCGACCAACGCCGCCGCAACGGTGCTGTGCTCGGGCCGCTCGACGGCATCCCCTACACCGCCAAGGACAGCTACAAGGTCAAAGGCCTGACGGTCGCCGCCGGCTCGCCGGCCTTCGAGCATCTCGTCGCCAACGAGGACGCCTTCACCATCGCCCGGCTGCGCGACGGGGGCGCGGTGCTGATCGGCCTCACCAACATGCCGCCCATGGCCAATGGCGGCATGCAGCGCGGCGTCTATGGCCGTGCCGAAAGCCCTTACAATGCCGACTATCTGACCGCAGCCTTCGCCTCGGGTTCGTCCAATGGCTCTGGCACAGCAACGGCCGCCAGCTTCTGCGCCTTCGGCCTCGGCGAGGAGACATGGTCGTCCGGCCGTGCGCCGGCCACCAACAACGCGCTGGTCGCCTATACGCCGTCGCGCGGTGTCATTTCCGTGCGCGGCAACTGGCCGCTGGTGCCGACCATGGATGTCGTGGTGCCGCACACGCGCAGCCTGCCCGACATGCTCGAACTGCTCGACGTGATCGTTGCCGACGATCCTGAGACGCGTGGCGATTTCTGGCGTGCGCAGCCCTGGGTCGCACTGCCGAAAAGTTCGGAGACAAGGCCGCAACGCTATACCGATCTGGCGCTTGCCGGCTCGCTGGAGGGGAAGCGGCTCGGCGTGCCCCGCCTGTATATTGGCCGCGACAGCGGAGCCGACCGGCCGATCGAAACCCGCGCCTCGGTTCTTGCGCTGTGGAACCAGGCGGCATCCGACCTGAAACGCCTTGGCGCGGAGGTGGTGGAGGTCGATTTTCCCGTCGTCTCGAACTACGAGCGCGACCGCCCCGGCGCCCGCACCATGGTCGAGCGCGGGCTGGTGCCGCCGGATTTCGCCGACCGCGAAATCTGGGATCTCTGCATCTGGGGCTGGGACGATTTCCTGCGCGCCAATGCCGATCCTGACATCCCCGATCTCGCCTCGGTGGATGGCCCGAAAATCTTCCCGCAACCACCCGGCACGCTGCCCGACCGCTATGAAGGCGGCTTCGACCTGGCGGAGTATGTCGAGCGGGCCAAATCCGGCGTCATGCCCTTCCAAGATATCCCAACGCTTGAAGAGGGCCTGAAGGGGCTGGAGGCGACAAGGCGCATCGATTTCGAGGACTGGCTGGACGCGCAAGGCATCGACGCCGTCGTGCTGCCCGCCGCCGCCGATGTCGGCCCGGCCGACGCCGACATCAACGAGGCGTCGGCTGACCTTGCCTGGCGCAACGGCACCTGGGTCGCCAACGGCAATCTGGTCTGGCGCCATTTCGGTATCCCGACCGTCACCGTGCCGATGGGCACGATGGCCGACATCGGCATGCCGGTCGGCCTGACCTTCGCAGGCAAGGCCTATGACGACGAAAGGCTGCTGCGCATGGCAGGCGATTTCGAGCGCGCCACGCAGCGCCGCACCAGCCCGCCTCGCACGCCCGAGCTGGCCGACGATGTGTTTTCAGGACATCCCAGCCAAGCCGGCAATGGCAAGGCGCCGCCGCTCGCGATCGCGCTTGCCGCCGAGACACGAGCCGCCGGCGATCAGGACGAAATCACCATCACTCTAGACTTGCCCGAAGACGCCGAGGCGGTAGACGCCAGCATCAAGGTGCATGTCAACGGAGAGCCCGTCGCTATGCACCGAAGCGGCGCGCATTTCAGCGGGCGTGCACTCGTTCCCGCCGCCGAGCATCGTCGCTTCCACAGCGTCTGGCGCGGCTCTTATGGCTCGATCGTGACGGCGGTGGTGCGGCTGGAGGATAGCCGCAGCGCTGGTGGCTATCTGGTGACCGGTGGGATTGGGTGAGAGCCAGCCACTAAGAAGGCAGCGAAGCCAGCCATTCGTCCCAAAATTCCTGTTGCATATGGACGAAAACCGGAACCACGTCGACGCCATCATCAAATATGTCGACCAGATCGGTCTCTTGGGGAAACTGCCCCATCTTCACCTTGCAGGCTACCAATCCGCGACTTTTCTCCATGACGGTATTTTCGGGATAAACATTGGCACTTGCCCCGTAACAGAACGGCAGCAAGCCATCGGCTTCGAGTGCCTGACGGATCTGGAACAGAGCCTCGAAAAAGTCTTCCTCGTCGGCCTTGATAACCTTGTCGCGGTAGCTGCATGTGAGGCTGCAGACGGCGCCGTCCACATGCAGTGTAAACACGGCTTCCTCGTCTCCGCCTGTGCCCCCTCCGACCAAAAATACAGTTCGCTGATGATCCATTCCATCCCCCCTTCACCATTCGCCGGATGGCAATTCGACAGCGGCTGGCTTTCCGGCCATTGCAGCAATGCGGACACCAACTGCCGCCGTTCGTGGCTCGCCTTTGCAATTCGTGACCGACTAAGATTACCCCCGCGCCGCCCAGAGCAAACCGCGCTCCACAATCAGCGCCATCTCCGGCACCGCGAACTCGTCCGCGGTGTGCCCAAGGGAACTGTAAAACACCTTCCCCGAACCATACTTTCGCTTCCAGACGACCGGCATGACAACCCCACCTATTCCCGGAAAATGCGCGTCGCTGAAGGTCGTCGTCGCCAGCACCTCGTTGCTGGGGTCGACATGCATGTAATACTGCTCGGACCGGTAGGCGAAATCGCTGACGCCTTTGGTGATCGGGTCGTCGGGCTGTGTGATCACCACACGATAGTCGATGATGTTGCCGGGGTGCGCGACCCATTGGCCGCCGGTCATGAACTGGTAGTCGGGCTCGTTGCGAAAACTGTCGCCCATCGTGCCGTGGAAGCCGCCGAGTCCGCTTCCCTCGCGAACCGCCTGCGTCAGGTTCTGCAGCTCGGCCTTCTCGATCGTCGACATGGTGATGACGGGCACGATGAGATCGAAGGAAGGCAGTTCCGGATCGGCGAACAGCGCCGTGCCTTGGCCCAGCGTGACATCAAACCCGTTGCGCTGGAGCAGCGCGCCGATGACGTTGGCGCTGCGTTCCGGCGTGTGGCCTTCCCAACCACCCCAGGCAATCAAAGCCTTCTTCGCCATGCCATGAACCTCCGGAATCGCCAGCCGCGATCGATGGTTACATGGCGCGGCCGTCAGCGCCAGCCCAGGGCCGGCGCGACATGGGTCAGGATCGCCTCGATGACATGGGCGTTGTAGTCGACGCCGAGCTGGTTGGGTACGGTGAGCAGCAGCGTGTCGGCCTCGGCGATCGCCTCGTCCTGCGCCAGCTCCTTGATCAGCACGTCAGGCTCGGCGGCGTAGCTGCGGCCGAAGATCGCCCGCGTATTCTCCTCGATGAAGCCGATCTGGTCGCGGCTCTCATTGCCGCGCCCGAAATAGGCGCGGTCGCGATCGTCGACCAGGGCGAAGATGCTGCGGCTGACCGAGACGCGCGGCTCGCGCCCGTGCCCGGCCGCCTTCCACGCCTCGCGGTAGATGCGGATCTGCTCGGCCTGCTGGATATGGAACGGCTTGCCGCTCTCGTCGAATTTCAGCGTCGAGCTCTGCAGATTCATGCCGAGCTTGGCCGCCCATTCCGAAGTGGCGTTGGTGGCGGCGCCCCACCAGATGCGCTCGCGCAGACCTTCCGAATGCGGCTCGAGCCGAAGCAAGCCGGGCGGGTTGGGGAACATCGGCCGTGGATTGGGTTGTGCAAACCCTTCGCCGCGCAGCGTGTCGAGAAAAACCTCGGCGTGATGCCGCGCCATGTCAGCGTCGCTTTTGCCTTCCTGCGGCTGGTAGCCGAAATAACGCCAGCCATCGATGACCTGTTCGGGCGAGCCCCGGCTGATGCCAAGCTGCAGCCGGCCACCCGCGATGATGTCGGCAGCCCCCGCATCCTCGGCCATGTAGAGCGGATTCTCATAGCGCATGTCGATGACCGCCGTGCCGATCTCGATGCGGCTGGTCTTGGCGCCCACCGCCGCCAGCAGGGGAAATGGCGAGGCGAGCTGGCGGGCAAAATGGTGCACGCGGAAATAGGCGCCGTCCGCGCCGAGCTGTTCGGCCGCGACGGCGAGATCGATGGATTGCAGCAGCGCATCGGAAGCCGAACGCACCTGCGATTGCGACGAGGGCGTCCAGTGCCCGAATGACAGGAAACCGATTTTTTTCATGGCCCTGAAGTATATGCAGGCGGCACGTGCTTCAATGCCAAAACAGCGGGGTTACACACCGTCACCTTGCGCCATACTCTGGGGTTGAACCCCGTGGAGACTGGAATGCTGAAGGGGACGCGAATCGTCGAGATCGAGGCGCTGGGGCCGGCGCCCTTCGCCGGCATGCTGCTCGCCGATCTCGGCGCCGATGTCATCGTCGTCCACCGCAAGCAGGCGCCCATGCCGGGCCTGCCCGAACGCTCGCTGCTTGATCGCGGCAAGCGTTCCATCGCGCTCGACCTCAGGGATGCCGGGGACGTCGCCGTGCTGATGCGCCTCATCGCCTCTGCCGACGGGCTGATCGAAGGATTCCGGCCCGGCGTGATGGAGCGCCTCGGCCTCGGCCCGGATGCCTGCCTCGCGGCCAATCCAAAGCTGGTCTACGGCCGCATGACCGGCTGGGGCCAGGACGGTCCGCTCGCCCGCACCGCTGGCCATGACATGAACTATACCGGCGTGTCCGGCGCGCTCTGGTACGCGTCCTTGCCGGGCGAGCCGCCCATGGCGGCACCGACGCTCACCGGCGACATAGGCGGCGGCGCGCTCTATCTGGTGATCGGCATGCTCGCCGCGATCATGAACACCCGCACCGGCGGCCAGGGTACCGTGGTCGACGCGGCCATCGTCGACGGCTCGGCCCACATAATGAACCTGCTGATGGTGCTCGGCCAGTCCGGCGGGCTCGTCGCCGAACGCGGCCAAAGCCTTCTCGACGGACCGCATTGGTGCCGCGTCTACCGCACGTCGGATGGCGGTTTCATCGGCGTCCAGTGCCTCGAGCCGAAATTCTATGCACAGTTCCTCGACAAGCTTGGCCTCGCCGCCGATCCGCAATTCTCCAAGCAATTCGACCGCGATCTGTGGCGGGAGCTCGGCAGCCGGCTGGCGGCGATCTTTGCCGCAAAACCGCGCAACGAGTGGGCCAGCCTTTTCGAAGGCTCGGATGCCTGCGTCTCCCCGGTGCTCAATCCGTGGGAGGCGGCACAGCATCCGCACATGGCCGCGCGCGGCTCGTGGCTGACGGTTGACGGCGTTCTGCAGGCAGCCGCTGCTCCGCGCTTTTCCGGATGGGCGCAAAAGACGCCGACGAAAGGTCCCGCGCGCGACGAACACGGCGCCGAGATTCGCGCGGAACTGGCGGATCCCGATACAAACCGTTGAAATCAGCCACTTTCAGTCATTGGCTGCCGGGTCCGACACCGGCTTGAGCTGACGGCCGGGCGGGCCAGCTATTTCCCGCAGTGATGATCGTTGATCTTGTTCAACGCGTTCGCATCCGGCCCGACCCGGTGGTAGGAACAGGCGCCCGCCGCCGTCGTGAACAGCTGCTGGTCGTAGTAGCGCGGACCGCCGAACAGGAAGTTGATGAGATCGTCATCGGCGGGAACGTAGCGTTCCGGCTCGGCCTGATGGTGGCGATGCCTCGACCCGGCGAATGCCGATGAGGACACCACGCAGCCCATTGCCACGGCAAGAGCGCAGATCGCAAACCGTTTCGTCGTCATCGGCAACACCCTCCTGGCCGTTTCGCGTTTCCTATATAGGCAAAAATCACCAGCCGAACAAAGGTTCCCTGGCAACGGTTTGCCCTCTATTCGTCATCCTAGGGCGAAGCAAGGAGCGAAGCGACGCGCGCAGACCCTAGGATCCATTCCGTGACGTCAAAGCGTTGCAACGGTGCAGAACGCTCACCACCCTGTTCCGCGAAAAAGCTCAAACCAATCCGGATTCGCTTTCTCGATGAGGTCAATCTTCCACTGCCTTGGCCAGCGCTTCAGCGATTTCTCTCGCTGAATAGCATCGGTGATATCGAAATATTCCTCATACCAGACCAGCCGCTGCACGCCGTAGCGACTGGTGAACTGCGACCCTTGCCCGGACTTGTGTTCGGGCATGCGGCGGCCAAGATCATTGGTGACGCCGATATAGATCGTGCCGCGCTTCTTACTCGAGGTCATGTAGACATAACCGGTCATGGATGGACGTTAGCTGTCAAAGCGAGCACCTTCTATCCTGGACCGCTGCATCTTTCGACTAACGTCACGGAATGGATCCTAGGGTCTGCGCGCGTCGCTTCGCTCCTTGCTTCGCCCTAGGATGACGAAGGTGGGAAGCGCAGAACGCCGCCATTCGCAGACCGTCCTCACCTGAATATCGCCACACCTGTCAGTCGGTCTGGATCCAGACGGACTTGGTCTCCAGATACTCATGCAGATGCTCGATGCCGCCTTCGCGGCCATAGCCGGACATCTTCATGCCGCCGAACGGCACCGCCGGGTCGATGGCATGGTACATGTTGACCCAGACCGAGCCGGCCTTGATGCGGCGCGCCAGCTTGTGCGCAGTGCCCAGATGCGTGGTGAAGATGCCGGCGGCCAGCCCATAGGGCGTCGCATTGGCGCGCGCCACCGCCTCGTCGAGCGTGTCGAAGGGCATGGCGGAAATGACCGGTCCGAAAATCTCTTCGCGCGCAATGGTCATCTTGTCCGATACCGAACCGAAGACGGTCGGCGCGATGAAGTTGCCGCCATCGTAGAGCGCGCCCGTCAGCCGTGAGCCGCCGGCGACCAGCTTGGCGCCCTCATCGCTGCCGGCCTTGATGTAGCCCTCCACCTTGCCGGCCTGCCTGGCATTGATGAGCGGCCCGATTTCCGTCTCCGCCTCGATGCCGTGGCCGATGCGCAGCCTGCCGGCGAATTCCGCGACGCGGCGCACGAACTCGTCGTGGATCTCGCGCGCCACGAACAGCCGCGAGCCGGCGATGCAGATCTGGCCCGAATGCACGAACACCGCCATCGCCGCGACCGGAACGGCCTTGTCGATGTCGGCGTCGCGGCAGACGATAACAGGCGACTTGCCGCCGAGTTCCAGCGAAACCCGCTTGAGGTTGGCCACACCCGCCCGCGCGATCGCTTGTCCGGTCAGCGTCGAGCCGGTGAAGACGATCTTGTTGACGTCGGGGTGTTCGGCAAGCCGCGCGCCGGCCTCCGCCCCGGTGCCGGTGACGATGTTGACGACGCCGTCGGGCACGCCGGCTTCCTGCATCAGACGCGCGATCAGAAGCGGCGTCAGCGACGCCTCCTCGGAAGGTTTCAGCACGATGGTGCAGCCGGTGGCCAGCGCCGGCGCGATCTTCCAGATCGAGGCCGCGGTCGGCGCGTTCCAGGGGATGATCGCGCCGACGACACCGACAGGCTCGCGCCTTGTGAAGGAGACGATCTCGCCAGGGATCGAATTGTCTATGGATTCGCCATGCAGCGCCGTCGCCATGCCGCCATAGAAGCGCAGCATGCCGATGACACGGCGCCGGTTGGCCAGCGTGCGGGTGATCGGCAGCCCCATGTCGAGCGTGTCGGAAACGCTGAGCTCTTCCCAATGCGTCTCGAACAGATCGGCGATGCGCAAAAGCACGCATTGCCGCTCATAGGGCGAGAATTTCGACCACGGCCCTTCGAAGGCCGCACGTGCGGCGGCCACCGCCGCGTCGACATCGGCCGCCCCGCCGCGCGGCACCGTGGCCAGCACCTCGCCCGTCGCCGGGTTCAGCGCCTGCATCTCCTGGCCGGACCGCGCCGGCACCCACTTGCCGCCGATGAACATCGGCCGGAATTCGCCATGGTAGAGCGTCGTGGCCTTCGCCCTCGGGTCGAAGTTCAGCGTCATCCCGTCCTCCTCACGAACTCCGCCGCGACTATTACTCCCGGCGCGGGCGACCTCAACAAGGAAAGATGAGCTTGGGCTCCGTGCCGGCGGCGTTAAGCCCGGCAAGCGCCGCCCGGGCAGATGTCGGAATCCGGGCGCCAGGCACGTACTCGCATGCGAAAGAAGGATGGTTCAGTCGAAGAAGCCCGCATCCTCTTCGCTGAGATACTTCCTGGCCGCTTCGGCGTCGATATCGAGCCCCAGGCCCGGCGCTTCGAGCAGGTCCACCATGCTATCCCTGACGATCTGCGCCGGCAGGCCGATCACCAGATCCTCCCACCACGGGTCCGAGGCGCTGGGATATTCGAACGCCACGTAGTTGGCAGGCAAGGTGGCGCAGACATTGATCAGCGCGCCGAGGCCGAGCAGGCCGTTCGCGGTGCCGTGCGGCGCCATCAGGATCGAGTGCATGTAGGCATGCTCGGCGACCCATTTGAGCTCGGCAATGCCGCCGATATCGGCCGGATCGGGGCCGATGACGCGCACCGCCTGCGTCTCGATCAGTTCCTTGAAATTGTGCCTGAGGTAGATTTGCTCGCCGGTATGGATGGGCGTCGAGGTGGAAGTGGTCAGTTCGCGATAGGCCTGCGGATTGACCCACGGCACATAGTCGCCGGTCAGCATGTCCTCGAGCCACATCAGATTGTACTTTTCGACCGCGCGGGCGAACTTGATCGCATCGGGCAGCATCCAGCCTGGGCCGCAGTCGAGCGCCAGGCTGACCTTGTCGCCCAGAACCTCCTTCATCGCGATCACGCAGTCGAGCATGTGATTGAAACCGCGCTCACTGATCACGCCCTGATCCATGGCGCCGTGATAGCCGGCCTTCTTCTGCGTCACGCCGTAATGGAAGCCCTCGATGCTGTCCTTCATGTTGGAGTGGAACGAGATTCCCTGCTTGACCATGAAGAAATTCTGCGGCTGCTCCATCATCCATTTGACGTCGGCGGCGTAGTCCTCCGGCCGGTCGCCGGCGCGTTTCCGGCGGATCGAGCCATTGTAGACGCGCACCTTGTCGCGCACCTTGCCGCCAAGCAGCTTGTAGACCGGCACGCCCGCCGCCTTGCCGGCGATGTCCCATAAGGCATGCTCGATGGCGGAGACGGCGGCACCATAGGGCTTGAACGAGCCGCGCTGGCGGATCTTCAGCATCACCCGCTCGACGTCGGTCGGGTCCTCGCCGATCAGCGCCTCGCGGAAATGCAGCACAAAGGGCTTGAGGTAGGTCTTGGTGAACTCGACTTCGCCAAGGCCATGAAGGCCTTCGTCGGTGACGATGCGGACGATCGGGTGCTTGCCGATGACGGCACAGCGCAGATCGGTGATCTTCATGGCGCGGTCCTATTTCACGGACGAGAAAGCTGTCGGCGTGAGCAGCTGGCTGCTGATATTGGCGATGATCTGCCCGTCGCGCTGAGACTCGTCCACGGCCCTGTGCCATGCCGGATCGGAGACGAAAGCCGTCCATTTCGCCTCACGCTCTGCCATCGATTCCCAGGCGAGAAAATAGGTGAGGCGATTGTTGTTTTCGCCGATCGTCGTGGTGAAAAACCCGGCTTGGCGGATGCCATGCCTCTCCCAGATGGCCAGCGTTTGGTCGGAAAAGCGCTTGAGCAAAGCCGGCAGCCTGCCCGGCAGGCAGTCATAGATACGCAGTTCGTAGATCATGGTTTCGTCCGTTTCTTTCTTCGCCTCTCCCTTGGGAGAAGTCGACACGAATGGGGGGTCGTTGGCCCTGTGAGCCTGGGGAAATGATGGCAGGGGATCTGGGCTAACTCCAGGTCCGGTCCCAGCTATATTCATTGTCCCAGTGCTCGGTGGATTGCCATATCCCCGTGACACCGGGCTGCAGATGCTGGCCGATCACCTCATCGACCACATCGTCTATGCCCAGCCCCGGTCTGTCGGACACGGTGATGAAGCCATCCTTGACGAGCGGCTTGGGCAGGCCGGTGACGATATCGTCCCACCAGTCGACATCGGCGGAGTGGTATTCGAGCGCCATGAAGTTCTCGGTCGCGGTGGCGACATGCGCGGCGGCCATGGCGGCGATCGGGCTTTCAGCCATATGGATGGCCATGGCGACGCCGTGATCCTGCGCCATGTCGCCGATCTTCTTGGTCTCGAGGATGCCGCCGCTGGTGAGCAGGTCCGGATGGATGACGGAGAGGCCGCCGCTCCTGAGCAGCGGCTCGAAGCCTTCCTTGAGGTAGATGTCCTCCCCTGTGCAGATCGGCACCGTGGTGGCCTGCTGCAACTGCCGGTACTGCTCGGTGTATTGCCAGGGGATCACGTCCTCGAGCCAGGCCGGAACGTATTTCTCGATACGGCGCGACAGGCGTATGCCGTCCTGCAGCGAGATGTGGCCGACATGGTCGATGGCGAGCGGGATCTCGTACCCAATCACCTCGCGAACCTCGTGGATATACTGCTCGAGCAGATCGATCCCCTTTTCGGTGAAATGCAGGCCGGTGAACGGGTGCTGCACGTTCTGCGCATCGTAGGCGAGATTGCGGGCCTTGCGCTCCTCTGATGTGCCGCCACGGCCGCGTGGATTGGCATGAAACCCGTCGAGCGCGCCGGCGGGCGCGGATACGGCGCCCGGGACATGGGCGATCTGCATCAAGCCCAGATCCATCTTGAGGAAGGTGAACCCGCGGTCCATGCGCTGCTTGAGGCGCTTTCCCGTTTCGGTGCCGCTCGGTTTCTCGGCGTCGGTATCGCAATAGACGCGCACCTGATCACGGAACTTGCCGCCGAGCATCTGGTAGACGGGGACGCCATAGGCCTTGCCGGCGAGGTCCCACAGCGCGATCTCGACCGCCGACACGCCGCCGCCTTGCCGGCCGTGCCCACCGAATTGCTTGATGCGGCGAAACAGGCGATCAATGTCGCAAGGGTTCTCGCCAAGCAGCCGGCTTTTCAGCATCAGCGCGTAGCTCGCGCTGGCGCCGTCGCGCACCTCGCCGAGCCCGACAATGCCCTGGTTGGTATAGATCTTGAGCAGCGCCGAGGTGAATGGCGCGCCGACGATTTCGGCAACCCGCATGTCGGTGATGCGAAGGTCGGACGGTTTGGAATTCGTGTTGACCCGATTGAGAGCCTCGCCGGCTCCATCCGTCTTTGGCATGATCTGTCCTCGTTCTGGCCGGGGCTTGCGCCGCGAACGCCGCCCGGCATTGAGCGTTGCTAGCCCAGCTCGATCTCGTGGGCCTGAAGGTAATCGCGGTTCATCTCGACACCGAGACCAGGCTTCGACGTCAGCTTGAGGCTGCCGTTCGAAACATCGAGCGGTCTGTCGATGAGGTGATCGTATTTGCCCAGGTTCCATTCCGACGTTTCGAGCTTGTAGAAGTTCGGAACGGTCATCATCACCTGCGCTCCGGCGACCACGTTGATCGGCCCCGCGGCATCATGCGGCGAGACCGGGATGTAGTAGGCCTCGCACAGGGCGGAAATCTTCTTCAGTTCGGTAATGCCCCCGGTCCAGGTGACGTCGGGCATGATGTAGTCGGCCAGCTTGTTCTCGAGCACCGGCACGAAATCCCATTTCGTGTGGCCACGCTCGCCCCACGAGATCGGGGCACTGACCTTGTCACGCACCTGCTTGAGCGCGTTGAGGCTTTCGGGCGGACAAGGCTCCTCGAACCAGTCGATCTGGCCAGCTTCCTCGAGGCTGCGGCAGAGGCGAATGGCGGTGGGAACGTCGAAGCGGCCATGCGCATCGATGAGGATGTCGACGTCGGGGCCAGCCGTTTCGCGGATCAGCGCCGTGAGTTCGGCCGCTTCACGCTCGTCCTTGCGGGTCATGCTGCCATCGAGGTAGCCGTCCCGCTGCTCGCGCGACAGCCCCTCGGGGCCGCGGCCCTGATGCGGGAAAGGATCGAACTTCAGCCCCGTGTGTCCGGATTCGACGATATCGCGGATTTCGCGGACCACAGCCTCCTTGCTGGTGAATTTGGCCTGGTTGGGATGGGTGTAGAGCGCGATGTCTTCGCGCACCGGTCCGCCCAGCAGCTCGTAGATCGGCTTGCCGAGGACTTTGCCACGGATATCCCACAGCGCTATGTCGATGGCGCTCACGCATTCGACGGCGGCGCCGCGGCTGCCCATATAGGTGAAGCTGCGGAAAATCTTGTGCCAGAGGTGCTCGATGCGCGCCGGATCCTCGCCGGTCACGGCGGCACCGATCTGCCGCAGGATCGTGCAGAGCGCCCGGTTGGCCAGCTTTGTCGTGGTGGTGATCTCTCCCCAGCCACTCACCCCCTCGTCGGTCGTCACTTCGACGAACAGGTACTCTCCCCAATAAGAAGCATCGGATTTGATCAGCCACGGCCGAATGCTCGTGATTTTCATCTCTCAACTACCCTTATCTGGAATGACCCGAAGAGCGGTGTCCTGGGCCGATTGTTCTACCCTGCCCGAGCGGCGTTGCGCGCGCGCATGTGTTCGAGGACATGCCGGCCGGAGCCCTCGACATGGCGCGCGATGAGTTCGGCTGCCTCGTCGGCATTTCCCGCCTTCACATGCGCGATGAGTTCGCGGTGCTCGCGAATGATCGCGGCACGCCGGGCGAGCGTGAAATTGAAGCGCCGGCTCACCGCGCGCAGCACCTCGCGATGCTTCCACCAAAGCTCGGCGGCATGGCGGTTGTAGTGCCGCTGGTACATCACGGTGTGGAAAGCCGTGTCCAGCTCGCTGTGCCTGAACGTGTCGGCGAAATTGTTCTCTTCGATCAGGCCCTGGAGACGTTCGAGTTCGGCGATGTCCTCGTCGGTGGCCATGCTCACGAACCATCGCGTCAGGGCCGGCTCGATCAGCACACCGATCTCGTAGATATCGCGGACAAAATCCTGGTCTATGGGCCGCACGCGTGCGCCGCGATTGGGGAGAAAGGTGACAAAACCTTCCCCGCGCAACAGTTGCAGGGCCTCGCGCACGGGATTGGTCGAGGTGCCGTGACGCCGGGCCAGATCGGTCACCACAAGCCGCTCGTTGGCGGCGAGCCGGCCCTCGATGATGTCCTCCCTGATCAGCTCATAGAGCGAGGCGCCCTCGCTCGAGGCCCCGAGAGGATCGATCCCTTCGGGTGGCTCTGCCTTAAATTCCCGCGTCTCGGCCAAGGCCGGCTCCCCCTTCCGTGAATACACACCTTTCTCGATATCACGCACGATTTCCATAAACAATGTACGATTTGTTGCGTTGACAGCCAATCTGCGATCTGAAAACGTATAAAGTGCTCGAAGGGATACATTTGAGGAGATGTCCCCGCGGCCGACGAGTAAAGCCGCTCGCCTCGATGCGAAGCGGCATGGGAGAGAAACCTGGAGGATACCTATGACGAGGTTCACACTCGGCGGTGCCGTCCTGCGCGGCACTGTCTCCACTGCATTGATCGCATCGTTGATGTCCGCACCGGCTCTGGGCGCGGCGCCGGTCGACTTGAGCAAGTGGTCGCCGGAATATGTGCGCTCCATTGCGGGCACGCAGGAATTTGACACCGCGGCCGATTGCGCCAAGGTCACCCCGCTCGATTACAAGGGGCGGCTGACCTTCTGGTATCAGGGCGTGTTCGAGGGCGACCCCGATCTCTTGCGCCAGTACTACAAGGATTTCTTCGAGACCTTCCGCAAGACCTATCCGAACATCCAACTCGAGGAACAGGCCCTCACCTACAACGATCTCCTGGACAAGTTCCGCACGGCGCTCCTTGGCAATGCCGCGCCGATGGCGGTCCGCCTGCAAATCCTGGGTGGCACCGAGTTCGCTTCAAAGGGCTATCTGCAGCCGCTCAAGCCCGAGGATGTCGGCTATTCGACCGATGATTTCTGGCCCGGCGCCATGAAAGCCGTGACCTGGGACGGCGTGACCTACGGCATTCCAACCAACAATGAGACGATGGCGTTCATCTGGAATGCCGATATCTTCAAGCGCGCGGGCCTCGATCCGGACAAGGCTCCGGCAACCTGGGACGACGTCGTCAAGTACTCCAAGCAGATCCACGACAAGCTCGGCATTGCCGGTTACGGCCTCGTGGCCCGCAAGAATGCCGGCAATACCCCTTACCGCTTCATGCCTCAATTGTGGGCCTATGGCGGCGGCGTCTTCGACGAAGCCACGGCGAACCCGACCTATCAGCAGATCGAGCTCGACAGCCCGCAGAGCAAGGCCGCGCTGCAAGCCTCTTACGACATGTATGTCCGCGACAAGTCGGTTCCGGTTTCGGCGCTCACCAACCAGCAGGCCGACAACCAGCCGCTGTTCCTCGCCGGCCAGCTCGGCATGATGATCTCGCACCCGTCCGACTACAACGTCATGCTCGACCTGCAGAAGAAGGCGACCGGCACCGACAAGGACAAGGCGCAGACCGTCATCGACAACATGCGCTACGGCCTGATCCCGACCGGCCCCGACGGCAAACGCGCTGTCGTCTTCGGCGGCTCGAACATCCACATCCTCAAGCCCGAATATGTCGAGGGCGGCAAGGTGGATGAACCGGCCGCGAAGGCCATCATCTGCATGTGGTCGAGCCCCGAATGGTCGCTGAAGATGGCCTATGCCGGCTCGAACCCGGGCAATCTCAACGGCTTCAAGACCAAATGGATGAAGGAACGCCTGGACAAGATCAAGTTCCTCGATGTCACGACCTCGATGCTGCCATACGGCATCCCGTTCCCGGCGCTGCCGCAATCTCCCGAGATCATGAACATCATCATCCCGGACATGCTGCAGAATGCCTTGACCGGAGCGATGACCGTCGATCAGGCAGCGGACGACGCGGCCAAGAAGGTGAAAGACCTGATGGGCGGACTCTAGTCCGAGCCTGACCTGCGATCTCAACCGGCTGCTCCGAGGATCAGCCGGTTCGTTCCGAAGAACAAGGGCACGCCAAAGTGACGATCGTGACCGGCAAGACCGAGGCTCGCCGAAGATTGCAACCCGGTAAATCCGGCGTGCTGCGCAATATCTGGGAGCATCGTGCCGACTATGCGTACGTGCTCCCAGCGATCGCCGTGATGCTCGTCGTCATCGCCTATCCGATCTACTACACGATCGAGCTGTCGTTCTATAATACGCCGCCTGGCCTGCAGCTCCGCGACAAGACCTTCGTCGGCTTCAACAATTACACCGCCATCCTCACCAGTGCGGTGTTCTGGAAGGTCACCTGGAACACGCTGATCTGGACGGTGGGGTCCACCGGCATCTCCTTCGTCCTGGGGTTTGCCGCCGCGCTGGCGCTCCACCGTGACTTTATCGGCCGTGGTGTCCTGCGCGCCATCCTGATCATTCCCTGGGTCATCAGCGCGGTCGCCGCATCCTACATCTGGAAGTGGATCTACCATTCGGACTTCGGCATCATCGGCGCGGTGCTGGTCGGCCTCGGATGGGCAGACCGGCCGCCGAATTTCATCGACAGTGTCTCAACGGTGCTGCCCTCCCTGATCGTCGTCAACATCTGGCGCGAGTTTCCGTTCGCCATGATCATGATGATGGCCGGCCTGCAGACGGTCCCCGACCAGTTGCTGCGCGCCGCCAAAGTCGACGGAGCCAATGCGTGGCAGCGCTTCTGGCACGTCACCTTCCCGCATTTGAGCAATGTCTCGACAGTGACGATCCTGCTGCTCGCGGTCGCCAACTTCAATTCCTTCATCATCCCCTGGATCATGACCGGCGGCGGGCCGTCGAACGCATCGCATATCTGGATCACCCACATCTATGAGCTCGCCTTCGGCCGGCAGCGCTGGGGGGTGGCATCGGCCTATTCGGTGCTGCTGTTCCTCATCCTGATGACACTGGGCTACTTCTACGTCCGCGCGCTGAGCGGCAACGACCGGAAGGATGGCAGCGCATGAGCACGATTGCCGAGACTTCTCCTCGTGGCCAGGCCCGTCGCCGCATACGCTTCGACGGATGGCGGTGGGGCGGGCGCATCTTCCTGGTGTTCATGCTGCTTTACACCGCGTTGCCGATGGTCTGGATGCTGCTCACCTCGATCAAGTCCGGCTTCGCCGCGATGCAGTTCCCGCCGCAATGGTGGCCGGACCAACCGACCCTTGCCAGCTACCAGAAGCTGCTCGATCCGCAGAACAGCGTCGGCCAGGATTTCCTCCGCTTCTTCTGGAACAGCCTTTTCGTCTCCACCGCCACCACCATCCTTTCGGTCATCGTGGCGGTTCCCGCGGCCTACGCGTTTTCGCGCTTCACCTTCCCGGGCCGGAACTTCCTGTTCTTCACCGTCTTGCTGCGCAACATGTTCCCGGCGGTGATCTTTCTCGTGCCGCTCTTCATCCTGATGCGCGCGATCGGGCTGGTGAACACGCATGGCTCGCTCGTTCTCACCTATCTGACATTCGGCCTGCCGCTGGCGATCTGGCTGCTCAAGGGCTTCTACGACAACATCCCGGTCCAGCTCGAGCAGGCGGCGCGCATCGACGGGGCAACGCGGTTCCAGGCCTTCATCCTGATCGTGATGCCGCTGTCGACGCCGGGCATCATCGCCACCGCGATCTATTCCTTCATCGGCGCGTGGAACGAGTACATCTACGCCTACACCTTCCTCTCCAAGAACGAACAGCTGACGCTGCCGGTCGGCATCCAGCGCTTCTTCTCGGAAAACACGACAGACTTTCCGGGCCTGATGGCGGCCAGCTTCATCATGAGCGTGCCCGTCGTGGTGCTGTTCCTCGTCCTGCAACGATACTTCGTACGCGCCCTGACAGAAGGCGCGGTCAAGCACTAGGGAGTTGCCGATGGCCCATGTGGTCCTCAAAGATCTCGTCAAGACCTATGGCAGCTTCAAAGCCGTCAACGAGGTCTCGCTGACGGTCAATGATGGTGAGTTCGTTGCGCTCGTCGGCCCCTCGGGCTGCGGCAAGACAACGACGCTCAACCTCATCGCCGGGCTGATCCCGATCACTTCGGGCGACATCGTCATCGGCGACCAGGTGGTCAACGATCTCGACCCCAAGGATCGGGACATCGCAATGGTGTTCCAGAACTACGCGCTCTATCCGCAAAAGTCTGTCTACATGAACCTCGCCTTCCCGCTGCAGATGCGCAAACTGCCCAGGGCCGAGATCGACAAGAAGGTCCGGGAGGCGGCGCGGGTGCTCGACATGACGCAGTTGCTCGAGCGCAAGCCGCGCGAACTTTCGGGCGGACAACAGCAGCGCGTGGCGCTCGGCCGCGCCCTTGTCCGGGATCCGGCGGTGTTCCTGATGGACGAACCGCTCTCAAATCTCGACGCCAAGCTGCGCGTGCAGATGCGGTCCGAAATCAAGCGGTTCCATCAGGACCTCAAGGCGACGATCATCTATGTGACGCACGACCAGCTCGAAGCCGTGACCATGGCGGACAGGATGGCTGTGATGAACGGCGGCTATCTGCAGCAATATGATTCGCCGGCGCAGGTTTTCGCGCATCCCGCCAACATGTTCGTCGCTAGCTTCGTCGGCAGCCCGGCGATGAGCCTTATTCCGCTGGAGGCATCGACCGCCAACGGCAACACCGTCCTGAAGAGCGCCGAAGGCTGGAGTCTCGGGCTGTCGCAACCCAACGCGCGCAAGGCGCAGGGAGCGACCAGCAGGAAGGTCGTGCTCGGTGCGCGACACTCGACGATCAAACTCCACAAGAGCGCGGTCCCCGGCGCCATTCCGGCCAAGGCCTATACGGTGGAACCAACGGGAGACGTCACGTTCGTGCAGGCGCTCCTCTCCGGCGCCATCGTCAACATCAGCGTGGCTGCCAGCATTGCCGTCAAACCTGACGAGCAGATCTGGCTCGAGTTCGACCAGGAGCGGATGCACCTGTTCGACGGCGAAACTGAAATGGCTCTCGAGGCCGCCTGAGACAGGCGTTTGGGACGTAGGCGTGGATGACGACGAAGCTCAAGATCACCGCGATCAAGCCCTACCCGGTGTGGGTGGGAACGCGCAACCAGATGCTGGTGAAGGTCGAGACCGACCAGGGCATCTTCGGCTGGGGCGAGAGCGGCCTGAGCGGTCGCGAGAGGGCCGTGACCGGCGCGGTCGAGCATTATCGCGAATTCCTCATCGGCCGCGATCCCCTGCAGATCGGCCGGATCTGGCAAGAGGCCTATCGCAGCCAGTATTTTGAAGGCGGGCGCGTTCTGCAGGCGGCGATTTCCGCCATCGACATCGCGCTCCACGACATCAAGGGCAAGGCACTGGGGGTGCCGGTCTACGAACTGCTCGGCGGCAAGCAGCGCGACAGTATCCCCACCTTCGCCTCGACCGGAGACGAGGCCGAGGGCGATGTTGCCATCGAACGAGCCCGTGAACTGCACCAACAGGGATGGCAGGCGATCCGCTTCTTCCCCGCCGGGCAAAGCAGCAAGGACATCTTCGAGCCGCGCGAGTCGATCGGCGTGACCGCGCGGATGCTGAACAAGGCCCGCGACGCGCTGGGCGACGACGTCGTCCTCGGCATCGACTATCATCATCGGCTGTCGGTGGCCGAGGCGGCGAGCTTCTGCAACAAGCTCGGCCGCGGCGTGCTCGATTTCCTCGAGGAGCCGATACGCGACGAAACACCGGAAGCGTACGAATCCCTGCGCACGATGACCGACATCCCCTTCGCCATCGGCGAGGAGTTTGCCAGCAAGTGGCAGTTCCTGCCCTACATCGAGCGCGGCATCCATCAGTTCAACCGGCTCGATGTCTGCAATGTCGGCGGGCTCACCGAAGCGATGAAGGTCGCAGGCTGGAGCGAGGCGCACTATGTCGACCTGATGCCGCACAATCCGCTCGGCCCCGTATGCACGGCCGCCACCGTGCATCTTGCCGCCGCGGTCGCCAATTTCGCCTGGCTCGAGACCAGGGTGCCCGAAAGAAGGCTGGGCTTCGACAGTTCCGAGTTCTTCCCCGTGCAACCGCAACTCGACGGCCCCGCCTATCCGGTCGGCGATCTGCCGGGGCTCGGCGTCGAGGTCAACGAGGCGGCGATCCAGGCGCAGAGTTTCCGCTTCTGGGAAGCGCCCCACCTCAAACGCCGCGACGGTTCTGTCACCAACTGGTAGTTCAATTCAACCGGAGTCCACCATGACGCATACCTCCGACATCATCCGGCCGCCCAAGGACCTGATCGAGGGATTGAGGGAGATCGGCGCCGCGACCGTTGCCGGCACGCTCGGCCATATGGGCTTCCGCAATCCGCATATGGTCGGACCGGTGGCGCAGAACCACGGCAAGTCGATCGTCGGGCCGGCGCTGACGCTGCAGTTCATGCCGCAGCGGCCGGATCTCTTCAACGAGGGAGAGTATGCCGACCCGGAGACGCAACTGCACCGGCACGTGCTCTATCATGCCCAGGAAGGCGACGTCGTCGTGGTCGACGCGCGCGGCGACATGAGCTCGGGCGTCTTTGGCGATATGATGTCGACCTATTTCAAGGGCAGAGGCGGCGCGGGCATCGTCATCGATGGATGCATGCGCGACAGACCCAATGTCGAGAAACTCGACCTGCCGCTCTGGCTGCGCGGCTGGACGCCGAACTATCATGTGCAGACCAGCATCTATCCCAATGCCGTCAACGTTCCGATCGCCTGCGGCGGTGTCGCGGTGATCCCCGGCGACATCATCGTTGCCGACGATGACGGCGTCGTGGTGGTTCCCGTCGCAATGGCCGCAAAGGTCATCGAAGAAGCCAAGAAGCATCACGATTGGGAAGAGTTCTCGCGAGAAAAGCTCATGCAGGGAGCCCCGTTGCAACGCTATTATCCGCTGCATGACGACGCGCGCGGAGAATACGAAGCGTGGCGCAAAGCAAACGGCTTGGGGAACCCCAATTAATCTAGAGCAATTCCAGGAAAAGTGTGAGCGGTTTTCCCGGGAAAAGCGCGCAGCGCTTTCCCTAGGTAATTGCGTTAAAACAAAGAGTTAGAGCGGTTCGCCGTTTCCAGGAAACGGTGAAACGCTCTAAAGAAAACGTGACGTATCGAGCAGCTCGGCCACGCCGTCCAGTTCCTTGTGCAGGCGATGCCAGCGACGGTCGAGATAGACCAGCGAATGTGCCTCCGGCGGGACCTCGTCCGGCTGCACCTCGCCTTCCAGCAGCTCCGCCGCGACCAGCGTCGCGCCCTCGATCGGCAGCAGGCCGAGCCGGCGGGCGCGAAACCAGGTCGAAACGCCGGTGTAGCGCGGTTCGCCCGTCGGCAGCCGCGCCCAGGCGCCCCCGGGCGGGAAGCGTTCCGCGCCGCTCGACGCGCAGAGTTGCGCCAGGTCGATATCGGTAAAGCGCAGCAGGTGGATCACCATGGTCTCCGCCCGCAGCAAGGGCTCGGACGAGGTCGATTTCATCGAAAGCGAGAAGGCGACGACCGGCGGCGCCGCACTCACCGAGATCAGCGAGGACACGGTCATCGCCACCGGCCTGTCGCCGGGATCGGCCGTGATCACTGCGACACCCGCCGGATGGCGGCGAAAGGCTTCGCGGAAGGCGTTGGTCATCGGATGCGGCGCGTTCATCGACATATCTCTTCTACGGCTTGGGGGGAAGGCCGGACGGCATCCGCCGTCCGGCCCTTCGGACTACTTCTTCTCGATCAGGTCGTAGAACTGCCAGACGCGGTCGCTCCACATGCCGCCGATATCGCGGCCAGCCGAGGTCACGATCGACGGCGCGATCGTGAAGTGGTTGGCCGCCACCATCATCTCGCGGAAGGTGCGTTGGATCACGCCGGCGCGCAGCGACGCACCGCCACCCGCGCGGTAAGCGAAGTTGCAGATATCGACGCCGACCTCGTGGATCTCGGACTTGGCCAGATGGACAAGGCTGATCTGCCGCGTCGACATTCTGTTGCCGGCCTCGACCGTCGCCTCGACGTCGCGCCAGGTTTCGAAGACAAAGGCGCGGGCGGCACGGTAACGGGCCTCGGCACGGCCATAGTCGTGCCAGAACTTCTCGCTCTCGCCGATCAATCCGGCGCGGCCCGACTTCGAGCGCGCGAACTTGGCGATCTCGTCCAGCATCCGCCGGCCGGCACCCAGAGCCCAGCCGGTATGGCCAATGGCGGCGAGGCCCACGACGCCGAGGCTGAAGAACTCCTTCTGCCGCAGCGGCGGCGCGGTCAGGATCGGGAAGACGAGATCGTCGGCGATGAAGACGTCCTCTGCCGCGTAGTCGATGCTGCCGGTGCCGCCGAGGCCCAGCACGTCCCAATTGCCGAGCTGCTTGTGCTCGGAGATCGGCGCATGCGCGCACATGACGATGACATTGCCGTTCTCGTCCTTGGCGGGCTTGCCGGTGCCGTCGTCGACGAAGGCGGCGCTATGGCTGTAGGTGGCGTGGCTGAAACCGCTGCCATAGCTCCACTTGCCGTTCAGCCGGTAGCCGCCGTCGACCTTCTTCAGCATGCCCAGTGGCGCGCCCTGCCCCGAGAAACGGTTGTCGGTGCCCGGCGCGAAAAGCCGCGCGACCGCGCTGTCAGGCAGGAAGGCCGCCGACATCGCGCCGATGCAGCAATGCACCATCGAAACCCAGCCCGCCGATCCCGAATGCCAGGTAATCGCCTCGATCAGTTCGAGGCCCTTCGTGGGTGGCAGTTGCGCGCCGCCAAGGCTTTCGGCGGCGAAGATATGCGACATGCGCAGCGGCTTCAGCGCCTCGAACGTGGCCTGGGTCAGTTCGCCGCTCTCCTCGTCGGCGGCGGCATTGGCTTCCAGGATCGGTCCGATCTCCGCGATCTTCTTCAGCAGGTCGCGATGGTCGACGGTCGTTCCCCATGAACCATGCTTGATGGGTTTGTTCATCGTCTTCTCCTCCTTGTTTGAAATGTGATCAGCCGGCGAGGAAGTCGCCGATCTTGCGCAGCGTTTCGGGTTTTTCCTGCATGACGAAATGGCCGGCATCCTCGACCAGGATCAGGCGTGCGTCCCGGAGCGCCTCGACGAAGAGGGGCGCCTGGCTGGCGGGCAGCAGACGGTCCTTGGTGCCCCAGACGACCAGCGCCGGATTGGTGATGCGCGCCAGGAAACGGCGCAGGTTGGGGTGACCCATGCCGAATGGCGCCAGCAGGCGGCCCAGCGTCTCGCCTTCACGGGCGCGGTCGGCGCCGAAGGCCTCCGCAAAGGTGGGGTCCGAGCCGTCGGGGAAATAGCGCAGCGCCACCGAGACGTCATGCGCCAGATAGGCCGGCAGTTCCTGCGGCGCCACCGCGCCGAGATCGATGGCCGGGTGCGCGGGATCGTTGAGCCCCGCCGGCGCGATCAGCACCACCTTGTCGAAACGCTCGCGGGCAAGGCCGGCCAGCTCGGTCGCCATCCAGCCACCCATGGAAAAGCCTATGAGATGAGGCTTCTCCGACAGTTTCAGGGCATCGAGCAGGTTCAGATAGTGCAGAACCATGTCGGACATCCCAGCCACATGCGGCGCGGCTCCCGAAAAGCCGAAGCCCGGATGGCTTGGGCACAGAACGCGGAAACGGTCGGCGAGACCTGCTGCAAAATCGAAACCTTCCAGCGTCGAGGCGCCGTGCAGGAACAGCACGGGCTTGCCCTTGCCGATGGCCTTCACCACCGTCTTTACGCCGCCGACATCGTATTCGAGCGTTTCGAACTGAAGGGGCATTCTTGTTTCTCCTCAGACAAGGTCGGGCTGGATCAGCACTTTGCATTGCGTGGTGCGGCGGCGAAGGCTCTCAAAGACTTGCGGAACCGGCGAAAGGTCGATCCGATCGGTGATCAGCGCCTGCGGCGCGAAAGGTCCGCCGCGCAGCGCATCGAGGGCGACACCGAACTCGTTGCGCTGATGGAAGAAGACCGAAAACAGCAGGTTCACTTCCTTGGTCAGCGCGATGAACGGATCCCATTCGTCGCCACCGATGCACAGGCCGACGCCGACCACCGTGCCCTGCAGCCGAACCGCCTTGACCGCCGCGTCGATGAGGCCGCGCTTGCCGACGCATTCGAAGACGATATCGGGTGCACCGCCGCAGAGATCGGCAAGGTTCTCGGCCAGCCTGTTGCCCGATAGCGCGAAACCGGTCGCGCCAAGCGCCAGCGCGCGGTCACGCTGATGGCTGTGGACATCGGCCACGACCACGCACGATGCCCCCATCCGCCGCGCCCAGAAGGCGACGAGCAGGCCGATCGGTCCGGCACCCAGTATGGCGACCCGGTCTCCCGGCTTCATGCCCGAGCGGACGATGCAATGCAGCGCGACCGAGAGCGGCTCGGCCAGCGCGCCGTCCTCCAGTGCCGCCTCTTCGGGCAGGACATGGCACTGGCGCGCGGTGACGGCCGCGTATTGCGCATAGCCGCCACCAATCAGCACCATGTCGGGACAGCGGCCTGGATCGCCGCGCCTGCAAGCCTGGCATTGCCCGCAGCCGCGCATTGGAACGACAGCGACACGGTCGCCGATCCCAAGGCCCGCCACCCGCGATCCCAGCGCGATGACGTCCCCGGCGAATTCATGGCCGAGAACGAAACCTCCACCGATGCCGAAAGGCACCGGATCCTCGGTGATGTGCAGGTCGCTGCCGCAGATGCCGCAAGCGGCGACACGCAGGACGACCTCGTCGGGCGCCGGGGTCGGGTCCGGCACCGTGCCGATGCGCAGCGGACTGCCAACCGTGTCGAAGATGGCTGCTTTCATAAAACCCTCCCTCAGCGGTCCGGATTGACGAGCTTGCGTCGGATCGGGAACCATGGCGCATCCCATCGTTTCGAGATCAGGCCCCAGATCCCCGTGCGGGCGTAGAGCGCCACCAGCAGCGTCATCAGGCCGAGGACGACGAAATAGGTTGCGCCGTATTCACCGAACCAGCGGTCGGCGATGAAGAAGATCAGGGATCCGATCAGGACGCCCTCGATGGAGCCGATGCCGCCGACCATGACGATGAAGATCGCCACATTCGCCCACATCGGATCGAAGGCCGAACCCGGGGTGATCCGCAACTGCGCCATGAAGTAGATCGCGCCCGCAAGGCCGCAGCCGACCGCCGACGCGACGTAGACGAGGAAGCGCAGCTTTGCGACATTCACGCCCTGGCTGGCGGCCGCGACCGGATTGTCGCGCATGGCGATCAGCGCAAGGCCGAAGCGCGAGCGAAGCAGCCAGTAGCTGCCGCCGAGCGTGGCCAGCAGCATGCCGGCGCAGAGCAGCGACATGGCGACATTGCGCTCGAAGGCCGAATAATCCTTCATCACCCGCAGCGACATGCCCGCGCCGGAATTGACCAGCGGCAGGTTCGAGGCGGTCAGCCGGAAGACCTCCGCCACCACCCATGTGCCGATCGAGAAATAAGGGCCGTCCAGGCGATGAAGCAAAAGGTAGATCGGCACCGCCAGCGCCGCCGGCACCAGCAGCGACAGGAAGACCGCCGCGAACGGATTGATGCCGTAAGTCTGCGCCAACACGAAAAGCGCGTAGCCGGCCGCGCCCATGAAGGCGTGCTGGCCCACCGAGACGAGGCCGGCATAGCCGGCGAGCAGGTTCCACATCTGCGCGACGGCGATGTAGCAGCACAACACCAGGATCGAGCGGATCGTTCCGGTCGAGGCCCACCACGGCATGGCCGCGACAGCGATCATCGCCAGCACCGCCAGCGTCATCGCGACGCGACCGGACCGGGTCTGGCGCTGAACCAGCACCTCGGGCGCCTCGGTTTCCACATAAGGGATCGCACTCATGCCAATGCCTTTCCGAACAGGCCCTGCGGGCGGGTCGCCAGCACGATGAGGAAGACGATGTGTCCGGCGAGCACGCCGAAGCCCGGATCGATGCGGAAGCCGATGGCCTGCGAGATGCCGAGGACCATCGAGCCGACGAAGGCGCCCCACACCGTACCCATGCCGCCGATGATCACCGCCTCGAACGCGTAGATCAACTGGGCCGGTCCATCGGCCGGCGCGACTGTCGACCGCAGCGCCTGGAAGACGGCGGCAAAGCCGAGGATTCCGACCGCGGCCGCCGTCGCCATCGCATAGACGGCGCGCGGGTTGATGCCGGTCATCGCCGCCGCCTCGACATCGGCCGACGCGGCGCGCAGCGCCCGGCCGAAGCGCGTGCGCTTCAACGTCAGATCGAGCCCCCAGGTCAGACCCGTGGCGACCGCCAGCACGATCAGCGGCAGGAGGCCGATATAGACGCTGCCGATCTCGATGGATTGGCTCTCGATCCCATGGCCGGGCAGCGACCGGCTGTTGGCGGACCAGATCTGAAGCATCAGGTTCTGAAGCGCGATCGACAGTCCGAAGGTCGCGATCAGCGAAGGCAGCGGATCGCTGCCCACCACCCGGTTCAGCACGGCTTTCTGCAGCACCCAGCCCATCAGCACCGCCAGCGGCACCAACACGATCAGCACGGGCAGCGGTCCCAGGCCCCAGGCGGTGGCCATCGAGATGCCGATCAGCGAGAGAAGGATCACCAGATCGCCATGGCTGATGTTGACGATGCGCATGACGCCGAACATCAGCGCCATGCCGAGCGCGTACTGGGCATACATGCCGCCCAGCAGGATCCCTTGCACCAAGGCGTCAAACCACTCCATGGCCCGCTCCAAAATAGGCTTTGCCGATCTGCTCGCGCGTGATTTCGGCCGACCTGCCGGTCAGGGTCACGCGCCCTTCCAGCATGCAGTAGAGGCGGTCCGAGGCGGTCCGGGCGAGGCCGACATCCTGTTCGACCACGATCATCGCCGTCCCGTTGGCTCGGATTTCGGGCAGAGCGGCATAGATTTCGCGGATCACCTTGGGCGCGAGGCCGAGGCTGATCTCGTCGCAGAGCAGCACGCGCGGCTGGCACAGCAGCGCGCGGCCGATTGCCACCATCTGCTGCTGCCCGCCCGAGAGGCTCTGCACCTGCGTGCGCGCCTTCTCCTTGAGGATCGGGAACAGCTGGTGCAACCGTGGCAGCGTCCATCCGCCCTTGGCGCCCATGCGCGCGGCCTGGTCGATGGCGACGCGCAGATTGTCCTCGACCGACATGCCGGTGAAAAGGCGGCGGCCTTCCGGCACGATGGCGACGCCCTTCTGCACCATGCGGTCGGTCGCGGTACCGCCGACAGGGTCGCCGTGCAGCCGCACCATCTCGCGTCCGACCGGGAGCAGGCCCATGATCGAACGCAGGAGGGTGGACTTGCCTGCCCCGTTGGCGCCGATCAGGGCCACGGCTTCACCCTGGTGCAGCTCGATGTCGATGCCGTAGAGCGCCTGGAAATCGCCGTAGCGGGCCAGCAGCCCGTGGGTGGAAAGAACGGCCGTCATGCCTCGATCCCCATATAGACGCGCTGGACCTCGGGCAGCGCGATCACTTCCGCCGGCACGCCTTCGGCGATCTTCTCGCCGAAGTTCAGCACCAACAGCCGGTCGGCCACCGCCAGCAGTGCGTGCAGCACATGCTCGATCCAGACGATGGTGATGCCGCGGTCGCGGATGCGGCGCACCAGCGCCACCAGCGCTTTCGATTCATCGTCGGTCAGGCCGCCGGCGATCTCGTCCAGCAGCAGCAGCTTCGGATCCGACGCCAGCGCGCGCGCCAGTTCCAGCCGCTTGCGGTCGAGCAGCGTCAGGGCGCCGGCCGAGACATTGGCCTTGTCGGAAAGCTCGCAATCGCGCAGCACCTGGGCGCAGAAGGCATAGCTTTGCTTCTCCGACCGGCCGCCGCCGAAAGCGGCGGCGACCAGCAGGTTCTCGAAGGCGGTCATGCCGGAATAGGGACGCGGGATCTGATAGGTCCGTCCGATCCCCATCTGGCAGCGACGGAAGGGCGGCTCGCCGCGCAGCGCCGTGGCGCCGAGCTGGATCTCGCCGCCGGACGCCTTCAAATCGCCGCTGATCATGTTGAACAGCGTCGTCTTGCCTGCCCCGTTCGGGCCGAGGATGCCCAGCACCTCGCCCCGCTGCACGTCGAAGCTCACCTCATGCAGGACGCGGACGGCGCCGAAGGACTTCGACACGCCGCGCGCTGTCAGCAGGATTTCCCTATCCATGGATCCGTCCGCGTCCCTGCTCATGTCACCAGGCGATCGGCTTGATCGCCTGTTGCGGCGCGAAGAGCTGATTGACCGTGTTGTCCACGATCTTCAGGTCGTAGGGCCATTTCTCGCCCTTCACCCACTGGCCGCCGAAAATCGGCGTCTTGCAGATGTTCTTGTGCGGCGAGCCGTCGAACTTGATGTGGCCGACCAGCGTCTGCAGATCGGTGGCGACCAGCGCGTCGCGGTTGGCCTGGCGGTCGAGCGGATTGGAGGAGCGCTTCAATATGTCCAGCGCGACCTCTAGCAGCGCATGCGAATAGCCCAGCGGCTGCGTCCACTGCCGCTTCGAATCGGCTTCCCATTGGCTGGCGATGTCGCTGCTGACTTGACCGGTCAGCGACGACTTGAACGGGAAGGCCGGCGTCCACCAGACCTCCGAGGACATGCCGTTGCCGAGCGGACCCATCGCCTCGACGCCGCCCGGGAACAAGAGCGCCGCAGCCACCGTGACCGCCTTCGGCTTGAAGCCCTGTTGGTTGCACTGGGTGACGAAGGTCTTCAGATCGTCCGGATAGGTGATGCCGCCGATGATGTCGCAGCCCTGCTTCTTGAACTCGGAGATCTGGGCGGAGAAGTCATTGGTGCGCGGCTGGAAGTAGCCGGGCACGACGACCTCGTAGCCGGCCTTGCGGGTCGGCGCCGGCAGGCCGTATTCGTCGTTGCCCCAGGTTTCACCGTCGATGTTCTGGGGAAACAGCATCCCGACCTTCTTGTTGGTCTCCAGATGGTTCCAGAGCCCGACAAAGGTGTTCAGCGCCTCGTCGAGGCCCCAGAAGAAATGGTAGGTCCAGTCGAAGGTCTGTTTGCCGCCGCCGCGCGGCATGATCACCGCTTGCCAGGGCGCGCCGGAGGAGATGCACGGCGTCTCGTAGAGTTCGGACTGTTCGGCAGCGGGCAGGATTGTGTCGGTGGTCGAAGCCGGGACGAGCAGGTGCACCTCGTCGTTCAGGATGAGGTTGCCGGCGATTTCCGATGCCTTGTTCGGATTGGACTGGCTGTCGCGATCGAGGATCTCGATCTCGTAGGTATTGCCGTTGGCGCACTGCAGTTGGCCGCCGAGCAAAGCGCGGATCTTCTGCAAGGTGTAGCCGTCCGTTTCGCCGAAGAGGGCGAGCGGACCGGTGGTGGGGCTGAGATAGCCCAGCTTGATCTTGCCCGCCGTCGCGGCGCGCGCATAGCGCGGCATGGCCAGCGTACTCGCGGCGGCAACACCAGCTCCAAGCCCCTTCAGCACGGTCCGGCGGCTGGGCAGGCCCGATTTCACGAGTTTGTTGTAGTAGGTCATGTCATTTCCTCCCTTGGTTAAGCCGGCCCGTCCCCTCGACGAGACCGGCGTCAGTTCAAAGCTTGTTCAGGTCATGCGCAGCAGCGAGCCGCCATCGATGACGATCAGCGAGCCGGTCACGTACGATGCGGCGGGCGACGCCAGATAAAGCGCAAGGCCCTTGATCTCTTCCGGATCGCCGATCCGGCCGACGAGCGACTGGGCCTCGAAGGCCTTGCGGTCCGCAGGGTTGCGCAGCCTGCCGCCGGCGATGTTGGTGATGAACGGCCCGGGCAGGATGGCGTTGATGCGGATGTTGTAGGCGCCGAGTTCCATCGCCATGTGGCGCACGAGATGGTTCACCGCGGCCTTGGCCGGCATATAGGGCGTGCCGACGATGCTCTCGTTGATCAGCGAGGCGATGGACGATGTGACGATGATCTGGCCGCCGCCATTCGGCTTCATGTGCCGCACGGCGTGCTTGATCGTGGTGTAGACCGAGGTCAAATTGATCTCGATGACCTTGTCCCAGTGCTCGTCGGGCAGGTTCTCGATGGCGCCCTCGGGGTTCCTCTCGCCGGTCGGGGTGTTGAAGCCCGGGCCGGCGTCGATCCCGGCATTGGCGAACACGACATCGATCGAGCCCGCAGTTTCGGCCACCTTGTCGAAGGCTTGGGCCATCGCCGCGCGGTCGCCGACATCGACGACCTGACCCCAGATATCGCCGCCCGCGGCCCTGATCGCGGCGACGGTCTTCTCCAGCCCGGCAGGGTTCAGGTCGAAGATGCAGACCTTCGCCCCGTGCTCGGCCAGGATCTCTGCATAGGCCTGGCCGATGCCGCTGGCACCGCCGGTGACGATCACCGACTTGCCTCTGACATCGAACATCTTCTCAAGTGCGGCCATCAGTTTCCTCCCATTTGCGCGATACCGGCCTGCGTGCGGGCGCGCCTTCGCGGCACCCGCGGCGCGGCGGTTCACTTCTTCTTTCGCGAAAGCACGAAATCGAACTCCACGTCGTAGAACGGCGCGGCCACCTCGGCCTTCGCCGCGGCGTCGGCATCCTCGACCTTGCGGAATTCGGCGAGCAGGCTCTGCTTCACGCCGAAGACGGCGTCCGTATCGATATACGGGTCGTCCGGATCGAAGATGTGCGTGGTCAGCGCCTCGAAGCCCTCGGCCTCGACGATGTAGTGGAGATGCGCCGGCCGGTAGGGATGGCGCCCCAGCGCGCCGAGCAGCTTGCCGACCGGCCCGTCATCCGGGATCGGGTAGTATTTGGGCTTGGCGCCGCGGAACCAGTAACGTCCGTCCGCGCCGGTGCGAAAGACGCCGCGCAGGTTGAAGTCCGGCTGTATGCCCTTCTGCTGCACGTCGTAGAAGCCTTCGTCATTGGCTTGCCAGACATCGATCTTGGCGCCAGCGATCGGCTTGCCCTCGGTGTCGAGGATGCGGCCATGCACGAACATCGGCTCGCCCTTCTGGTCGAGGCAGATGTTCGAGCCCATCGGCAATTCGGGCGCGTCGGCGACATGGAATGGCCCCAGCACGGTGGATTCCGAGGCGCCCGACGGCTTGCGGTTGTTGATCGCATCGACCAGCATCGAGACGCCGAGGACATCCGACAAAAGGATGTACTCCTGCCGCCACTCGTTGCAGATCTGGCCCGTCCGCGTCAGGAACATGATCGCCTCGAACCATTCCTCCTGCGTCGGCTCGATCTCCTTCACCGCCTCGTGCAGCTTGCGGGTGATGACCTCCATGACCTCAGCGAGCCGCTGGTCCTTGGCGTTCTTGTTGCGCGCCACGACGACTTCGGCCGAGTTGGCTTCGGTGAAATAACCGTGTTCGTGTTCGTCGATCATGGGATCCTCCTCAGCGCGCCAGAACGGATTTGAAGACCCGGCGCAGTTCCGCCGCCGGATCGGCCGCCAGCGTTTCGGAGCGCCAGGCAAGGTGGTGGTCGGGACGCACGACCAGGCAGCCGGCGTCGCGGATTTCGCGTGCGCGCGCCCAGTCGCCGGTATGGTCCTCGATCGCGCGGCGCGGGCCGATCACATGGGTGCGGATCGGCAGGCCGAGTTCCGCGGAGACCGTCTCCGCAGCAGCGACCCACGCCTCGCCGCCAATGCCGGTCAGCAGCGTGAACTCGCCATGTCCGCAGAGGTCGAGTGTCGAGACCTTCCGGCCCGAGCGTTCGAAGACCCAGACATGCGGCAGGCGCGCGCCGGGCCAGGTCGTGGGCGCATAGTGCAGCTCGCGATCCTTCTCGAAAGCCGGCTCGCGCTGGCCGTCGGTCACCACGGCGCCCGACGCATAGCGCTGGTTCATCTCGACGCCATGGGCGTCGAACTCGTATCTCTTGAAGGCGATGGCCTTGCGCAGCGCCTCGCGCTGCGCCTCGGCGGCAGGCGTGGCGTCGGCGCGGGCCTCCATGTTCCTCTGGATCTTGTCGTGATCCACGCCGCCATCCATGCCGAGCGCCTCGAAGATCGGGCCGAATTCGGCGATCGACTGGTTCGCGCGCGTCACGATCTGGCGCGCGATCGGTGCTCGCTCGGCCGAGTAGCTGTCCAGCAGCCCGATCCCCGCCTGCCCCTTGACGACCTTGGCGAGCTTCCAGGCGAGGTTGAACCCGTCCTGGATCGACGTGTTGGAGCCAAGCCCGTTCGAGGGCGGATGCCGGTGCGCGGCATCGCCCATGATGAACACCCGCCCCTTCTGCATGTGCGTGGCGAAGCAGTTGTTCACGGTCCAGGTGTTGGCGCCCAGGAGCTCGATCTCGAGCTCGGGATCTCCGACCAGCTGGCGCGCGACGCCGGTGGCCAGTTCCGGTGTCACATCGGGCGGCGGCTGGTTGATGTCGTAGCCCCAGACGATGAGCCACTCGTTCCACGGCCGCACCATGCGGACGAGACCCATGCCGATCCCGCCGACATCGGCGCCGGGCTGCATGACCCAGTAGAGGACGCTCGGCCGGTGAGCGACGTATTTCGAAAGATCGGCCCGGAACAGGATGTTCATCGACCCGCCGACGCCCATCTTGCCTTCGAACGGCAGGCCCAGATGCTCGGCCACCAGCGAGTTGCCGCCATCGGCGCCGACGAGGAATTTCGACCGCACGGTGAAATCCTTGCCCGACAGCCTGTCGCGGCAGGTCGTGGTGACGCCGTCGGCATCCTGGACATGGCTGACATATTCGGTGCTCATGCGCGCTTGCGTGCCGCGCGCGCACGCCGTCTTGAACAGGATCGGCTCCATGAAGGTCTGGGGCAGATCGTTCATGAAGGACGGCGACGATTGCAGATGCTCGGCCTTGGAGAGCGGGTCGGTGCCCCAGCTTTTCATCCGGCCAAGCTCTTCGCCGGCCAGGCTTTCGCAGAACACGTTCTCGCCCATCAGTTCCTGCGGCGAGGCGTGCATCACGGCCTCGGCCTCGACCTCCGGCCCGAGGTCGCGCAGCACCTCCATGGTGCGCTGGTTGGTGATGTGGGCGCGCGGCGTATTCGACAGCCAGCGGTAGCGGTTCACGACCATGTTGGCCACGCCGGAGCTGGAGAGAAGCGCCGCCGTGGCCGAGCCGGCCGGGCCCGTGCCCACGACCAGCACGTCGGTTTCGATATCCGCCATCAATTTCCTCCCTCGATCTTCGGACCGGCCAGCCTGCGGCGGACCGGAAACAGGTGCAGGCCGGTGCGGGCCGAAATCAGCCCCCACAGCCCCTTCGGTGCGAACAGCATCACCGCGATGGCGGCGAGGCCGAGTGTCATCAGGTACCAGCTGCCGTAGTCGGCCAGCGCCGAGCGCAGCGCGAAGAACACCAGCACCCCGACGATGGGTCCCTCGATGGTGCCGATGCCGCCGATGACGACGATGAAGATGACGTAGGCCGTCCAGTCGGTGACGGCGAAGGCCGCCTCGGGCGAGATGCGGGCCGTCTGCACGAAGATCAGCGCGCCGGTCAGTCCGGTGGCGGCCGCGGCGATCAGGAACACCGCCCATTTGAGCCGCCCGACATCGACGCCGACCGCCTGGGCCGCCTCGACATTGTCGCGCACGGCCGCTAGCGCCAGCCCGAGGCGACTGCGCAGCAGCCAGTAGATGCAGCCGGTGACGACCACGACCAGCGCCAGCGCCAGCCAATAGGCGAGAATGTCGCGCGCGGCCGCCTCGCGCACGCCAAACAGCGCCCGGATCGCGTCCGTGCCCATGATGTTGCTCGTCGCCTCGCGTGGCAGCGAGGTGCCGGTGCCGCCGCCGAGCGCCTTCCATTGCGCGATCAGCAGCCGCGTCACCTCGGCGATCACCCAGGTGCCGATGGCGAAATAGGCGCCCTGCAGGCGGAAGGCGAAGAAGGCCGTGGGAACGGCGAGCGTGAGCGCCGCAAGGCCGCCCAAAAGGATCGCGGCAACCGGGTTCCAGCCCAGCAGGATCACGCCGGCGAACATCGCATAGGCGCCGATGCCGACGAAGGCCTGCTGGCCTACCGAGACCAGACCGCCATAGCCCGCCAGCAGGTTCCAGATCTGCGCCAGCGTCAGCATGGTGAGGATGAAGAACAGGTCCTGTATGACACCGCGCGGGGTCACGGCGGGCAAGGCGAGCCCGGCCAAGACGAGAACGAGCACGGCGATCTCCGTGGCGGTTCCGGCGCGGGTGCGGGTTGTCAGCCGATACATGCCGCCCTCAATCCACTGCGCGCGGGAACAGGCCCCGCGGCTTGAGCAGCATCACGACCAGAAAGGCGATGTGGCCCGCCAGGATCTGCCACTCCGGATTCACCGCCGCGCCGGCCGTCTGGGCCACGCCGATGATGATCCCGCCCGCCAGCGTTCCCCACAGGCTGCCGAGGCCGCCGATGATGACCGCCTCGAAGGCATAGATCAGCCGCGCCGGCCCGATCGACGGATCGAAGTTCGCCCGCATGCCGAGATAGAGCGCCGCCAGCGTCACCACGACCATCGCGATACCGGTGGCGATGGCGAAGACCCGCTTCGGCTCGATCCCCATCAGGCCCGCCGTCACGGCGTCGTCCGAGGTGGCGCGGAAGGCACGGCCGAGGGCGGTGTGATAGAAGAGCCCGTTCAAGGCCACGATGGCGAGGATCGCCGACGCAAAGGTCAACAGCGGCATCACCCCCACCGTGACCAGCCCGAGATCGAGCGAGGCCCCCTCCAGTGCGCCTGCCGGAATGCGCCGGCTGTCGGCGGAAAAGGCCTCGAGCAGCCCATTCTGCACGGCAACCGACAGGCCGAACGTGACGAGGAGCGGCGGCAGGATATCCTTGCCAAGCACCCGGTTCAGCACGGCGGCCTGCAGCAGCCAGCCAAGCGTAAACATCACCGGCATGGCGATGAGCGCGGCGACCCAGGGCGACAGGCCGAGCAGCGTCACGCCCATCAGCACCAGATAGGCGGCAAAGACGATCAGGTCGCCATGGGCGAGGTTCACCAGCCGCATGATGCCGAAGACGAGGCTCAGCCCCGCCGCGAACAGCGCATAGAGCCCGCCCAGCAGCATTCCCTGCACGAGGGTGTCCAGCCACATCATCGCCGCGCCCCCGTCATCGGGCGGCGGGAAAGTTGCTGGGGCATGCGGAGCTGCCTCGTCATGCCGCCACTCCGAAATAGGCGGAATGGATTTCTTCGCGCGTGACCTCGGCCGCCTTGGCGACCAGCGTGACGCGGCCCTCCATCATGCAGTAGACACGGTCGGCCACCGCCAATGCCTTGCCGATGTCCTGCTCCACCAGCACGATCGCGGCACCGCCTTCGCGGACCTTGGGAAGTGCTGCGTAGATGTCGCGGATGATGACGGGGGCGAGGCCGAGGCTGATCTCGTCGCACAGCAGCAAGTCAGGATTGGACATCAGCGCGCGGCCGATCGCGACCATCTGCTGCTGGCCGCCCGAGAGCGCCGTGCCGGGGTTTTTGCGCCGCTCGCGCAGGATCGGGAAGAGGTCGTAGACCGCCTCCAGGCTCCACGGCCCCGGCGCCTTGCGCGCCTGCCCGCCGACCAGCAGGTTTTCCTCGACGCTCAGCGAGGCAAAGAGCCGGCGCCCTTCCGGCACCATGGCGATGCCGCGCTTCATGATCTCGGCCGAGGACAGCGCGCCGATGGGCTCGCCCCGGTGCAGAACCATGGCGGCCTCGTTGCGGATCACGCCGGTGATCGAGCGCATCAGCGTGGATTTGCCGGCGCCGTTGGCGCCGATGATCGCCACGCATTCGCCCGCCGCGACAGCGATGTCGACGCCGAACAGCGCCCGGAACTGGCCGTAATTCGCGGTGAGGGCGCGCGTCTCCAGCAGCATCAGACCTCGAGCCCCAGATAGATTTCGCGAACCTGCTGCGAGGCCATGATCGCGTCCGGCGCGCCGATGCCGATCACGCGCCCGAAATCCAGCACGAGAAGCCGCTCGACCACCGACGTCAGAGCATGCAGCACATGCTCGATCCAGATGATCGTGGTTCCCTTGGCGTGGATGGCCTTGATCGTCGCGACCAGCGCCTTGCATTCGCCCTCGGTCAGCCCGCCCGCGATCTCGTCCAGAAGCAGCAGTTCGGGTCCCGTCGCCAGGGCGCGGGCGAGCTCCAGGCGCTTGCGGTCGAGAAGGCTCAGCGATCCGGCGAGGACATTGGCCTTCCTGAGAAGTTCGGTCTCTTCGAGGATGCGAGCGCAATCGTCGACCATCTCGGCTTCGCGGCCGCCCCGCCCGAACGCGGCGGCGGTCAAGAGGTTCTCGAACACGCTCAGCCCCTCGAAAGGCTGCGGGATCTGGAAGCTGCGGCCGACACCCATGCGCACCCGATCCATGGCCGGGGCGCGAGTCACGTCGCGGCCGAGCAATTCGATACGGCCCTCATCCGCGAGCAGATTGCCGGTGATCAGGTTGAAGAGCGTCGACTTCCCCGCCCCGTTCGGGCCGATGATGCCCAACGCCTCGCCGCGCGGAACCGTGACGGTCACGCCATCGGTCACCTTCAAGGCCCCGAAGGACTTCGAGACGTTTTCCAGCCTGAGTATCATCGCTGTCATCCTCGGGTCGCGCCGAACGGGGGCGGCGGCCTTCGCCGCCCCGGCGGCGTCAGGCCAGGGCTTCCATCTTGCCTGCGGTGGGGATTTCGGAGGCGGTGGCGTTTTCGACGATCACCAGATCGAAGCCGCCGCCTGCCTTCTTGCGCCACTGGCCGCCGACGAGCGGCGTCTTGCAGACGTTCTTGGCGGCGAAAGGAGGCAGCCCCGCACCGCTCCAGGTCACCTTGCCGACCACGGTCGTCATGTCGGTGGCCGCTATCGCCGCCGCGATCGCCTCGGCATTCGTCGGATCCGAGACGCGACCCATGACATTGGCGGCCACCTCGAACAGCGAATGGACAAAGCCGATCGGCTGGGTCCACGGACGCCCGGTCTTGGCGGTGAAATCCGCCGCGAGGTCCGCCGAACCCTGGCCCGTCACCGACGACTTGAACGGATGCGAGGCCGACCACCAGACTTCGGACGAGAGGTTGTGGCCGGCGCCGCCGAGCGTCTCGACCGATTGCGGGAAGAGGATCGCCTTGGCCACCGTCACCGCCTTGGGCTTGAAGCCTTGCTGGCGGGCCTGGTTCCAGAAGGTGGTGAAGTCGGGCGGGATGACAACGCCGGTGACGATCTCGGCATTCGCCGCCTTGAAGGCGTTGACCTGCGCGGTGAAATCGTCCGAGAGGTTCTGATAGCGGCCGGGATCGCTGAGACCGAAACCGGCGGCATCGAGGCCGGGCTTCAGCCCGTTCTTCGGATCGCCCCAGGCATTGCCGTCGGCGTCGTTGGGGAACAGCCCGCCCACCTTGCCGTTGGTGGAAAGCTGCTTCCACATGCCGGTGTAGACGGCGATGATGTCTTCGAGACCCCAGAAATAATGATAGGCGAACTTGAAGGGCTTCCACGACGATGGATCGGCCGGATTGCCCTGTTGGCCAATGAACCAGGGTTGCCACGGCGCCATGGTCGAGATGACCGGCACGCCCTCCGCCTCGCAGGTGGTGGCGACCGGGTTGGTGTTCTCGGGCGTCGAGCCGACCAGCATCAGGTTGATCTCGTCGTCGACGATCAGGCTCTTGGCCACTTCGGCCGCGCGATTGGGGTTCGACTGGCTGTCCTTGACGATGACGTCGAAATTCTTGCCCGCCTCGGACGCGAGGAAAGCCTTGATGTTGTAGGCATCGCTTTCGGCGAAGCCGGCGAGCGGCCCCGTCTGCGGCGAAACATAGCCCAGGCGAATCTTGGCGCCCTGCGCGAGCGCCGGCGTCGCCAGCCGAGAACCGGCAAGCGCAAGACCTGTCGCCGCCGACGCTTTCAGTAAGCTCCGTCTCGTAATCATCTGCTCTTCCTCCCTCTTGCCTCTCGTCAGCCCCCCGGACGGCGTCCCTCAAACGCCGCCTGGAGGAGTTCCCTTATCGACCCCAAATCGATCGGCCTCGGATTCGCATAGGCGTTCTTCACCGCGATCGCCGCCGCGCGGTCGAGATCGGTCTCCTCGATGCCGATCTCCTTCAGGCTCAGCGGAGAGCCGACGGAACGCGCGAAATCCCAGAGCCCGCCGCCCGCCGAGCCACCGCCGAAGGCTTCGGCCATCGGCCGCAGCAGATCGGGCACCGCCGCTTCGTTGAAGGCGGTCGTGTAGGGCAGCAGTATGGCGTGGGTTTCGGCATGCGGCGTGTCGAACGAGCCGCCGAAGACATGCGCCAGCTTGTGATGCAGCGCCATCGAGACATAGCCGAGCGCGGTCGAGCAGCACCAGGCCGCATAGAGCGCTTGCGTGCGCGCGGCGCGATCCTGCGGATCGGCGATCAGCCGCGGAATGCCGTCCCGGAACGCAGCCATGGCATCCCTGCACATCAGCACGATCACCGGGTTGCGGTCGGGGGCGTAGAAGGCCTCCATGGCGTGGGCGATCGCGTTCATCGCCGAGGTTACGGTGAGACCGACCGGAAGGCTCAGTGTCAGATCGACGTCGTAGATCACCGTCTCTGGACGGATGTCCGGCGAGCGGCGGGTGGTCTTCTCGCCGGCCGCCGTCTCGCCCAGGATGTCGGTCATTTCCGAGCCGGCATAGGTGGTCGGGATCACCACCTGATCGGCGCCGGTGCGCACGGCGATGGCCTTGCCGAGCCCGGTGGTCGAGCCGCCGCCGAGGCTGACGACCGCCGTGGCGCCGCTGGCGCGGAAGGCGTCGACGGCCTTTTCCGTGACCTCGACGGGGGTATGCATGACCGCCCCGGCAAAGACCCCGGCGGCGAGGCCGCCAAGGCTATCGGCCAGCTTTTGCGCATCGGCCTTCTGATGCGGCGTCGACAGCACCAGCGCCTTGTCATGGCCCAGCCGCCGCACCTCCTCCTCCGCGCGGGCCATGGTGCCGGCACCGAAGATCACCCGCGTCGTCAGCCCGGGAAAGGTGAAACTGTCCATCATCGCGCTGCTCCCATGCGTGCACCCCGGCCGGCCTCGAGGTCGGCGATGATGGTGCCCAGCATTGCAATCTCGGCATCCGAAACCTCATGGCTCCGGCCGGGAAACAGATCTGCCCGCAGGCTCGCGCCACCGCGGCCCAGCGACTGCGCCGTATCGGCAAAGGCCGAAACCGGAATCCAGGGGTCGGAATCGCTGCCGGAAAGATAGACCGGCACGCCGGCCGGCACGGCTTCGGAGCGCCCGTCCGCTGGCACACCGACGCGGCAGCCCGTGAAGGCCGCAAGCGCGTCCGGCGGCGGCAGCCCGGCGCACAGATATTCGATCGACAGGCATGCCCCTTGCGAGAAGCCCGCCAGAAGCAGCGGCAGTCCAGGCAATTCCGCCCGTGCCGCCACCACGGCGGCCGCCAGATGGTCGAGTGCGTCGGAAAGGTGCGCGCGGGCGACCGGCGTCAACGGGTCGACGGCGCGCGCCTCCCACCACGCGCCGAGCGGGGCGCGCGGCAGGATGAATGCCACGGCCGGCGCGGAAAGCCGCGACAGCACATGCGACTGCATCTCCTCCGGCGATTGGCCGCGGCCGTGGACGAAGACGCAGATCGCCTTCGCTTCCGCGCCCTTTGGCCCGAGCCGAAGTGGACCGCTGCCTGAACTCACGCGAAATCCGCCTGTTCCAGACCGGCCTGCAATTCGCCCTCCCGGTCCTTGAACCACGGCGGGAAGACCAGCGTCTTGCCGATCTGGCCCGGGGGTTCGTCCTTGGCCCAGCCTTCCGGCGTGGTCCAGGCAAGTTCGAACAGCGCGCCGCCTGGCGAGCGGACATAGCAGGACTTGAAATAGTTGCGGTCCTTCTGCTCCGAGATATCGGTGAAGCCGAGGCCTTCGATATGGGCGCGCAACTTCAACTGGTTCTCTTCGTCGCCCGTGTTGAGGGCGAGGTGGTGGATCGTCCCGCCCGCCAGCGTCCAGGTGCCCTGCGCGCTGTCGCGATCGACGATCACCTCGACCCGCTGATTGACGCCGGCCGCATCCGGAACGCGGAACACGAGGCCCTCGTGATTGTCGACCTCCTTCTCCAGCGGCAGTGCGATGGTCAGGAAGTCGTCCATCGCGGTGCGATCCATCACCGCCACGACGGCGCCGTAGATGCCCTTGATGCCGTGGGCCTTGCCGATGCCTTGCGCCTCGTTGGTGATGGGCGCGCGCGGATCGCTGTCGCTTTCCACCAGCTCATGCGAGATGCCGCAGGGATGCGCGAAAGCCACGCGGTCGGCGCCAAAGCGGGTGAGCTTGGTGGCCTTGATGCCGCGCGCATTCAGCCGGTCCACCCAGAAATCCGCGGCCCCCTTGGGGATGGATTGCATGATGGTGCGCGACTGGTTGGTGCCGCGGCGGCCATAGACGCCCGGCTTGCGGAACGGGAAGGTGGTGATGATCGTCGAGGCATCGCCGTCGGGCGAGCCGTAATAGAGGTGATAGACGGGGATGACGCCGTCGAACAGGACGGTGCGCTTCACCGAATGCAGGCCGAGCGCCTTGGTATAGAAATCAAAATCTTCCTGAGCACCATCAGTCGACAGCGTCAGATGGTGGTAGCCGCTGACACGGGCCATCGGTCATCTCCTCCCAGAGGTTTCGGTTTCGCCCGGCCGCTGCGGGCAGAGCACGAGATTGAGGTCGAGCGCGTGCTTCCGCTTTCCTCCATGGGGCGGCAGCGCGCGGAACTCGGCCATGAGTTCGGGTTTGACCCCGAAAATGGCATCCCGGCCGATCGCGGCGTCCGACCGGTCGAAAATGTGGGTCGTCAACGTTTCGAAGCCCGGTGCCGAAACGCGGAAATGGATGTGGGCCGGTCGCTCGAGGCCAAGACCGAGCGCGGACATCAATTGACCGACCGGGCCGTCCGCCGGCAGCGTGTAACCCTTCGGCTTCACCGTCATGAAACGGAACCGCCCCTGCGGATCGGCACGGAAGCGTCCGCGCAGGTTGAATTCCGGTTGCCTGTCCGGCTCCTGGTTCTCGTAGAGGCCCTCGGCATTGGCCTGCCAGATCTCGACCATGGCATCGCCGATCCCCGCGCCGCCGAGCGCCACGATCCGTCCCGTAACCTCCAGCGGCTCGCCCTTGTGGTCGCGCGAGATGTTCCCGCCGAGCGGCATCTCCGGCACGTCGGCCCGGTAGAAAGGTCCGGCCAGGGTGTTGGGGGTTGCCCCGGCGGGGCGTGGACTGTTTTGATCCTCGATCAGCGACGAGACGCCTAGCACGTCGGCGAACAGCACCCATTCCTGGCGCCGCGCATCGGCGTAATGGCCGACCTCGGTCAGGAAATCGATCGCCAGCCGGAATTCCTCGCCGGAGGGTCGCAGTTCCACGATCAGCGCGTGCAGACCGTCGACCGCGGCCTGTGCCGCCGCCGCCAGGCGGGACTGACCCATTGCCGCCAGGCGCCGCGCGAATTCTTCGGCCTGCGTCGAGATCGCCTTGGGGAAGTCATCCCTCTGGGGGTCGTGCTGGCCGTCCATTTCGCCGGGGCCTCCCTTCCCCTTGCCAAACGGGATAACACGGCCCGACACGATGCTTGATGAGATGTGATGGCCCTTGTATAGCGTTTTGCTATGAAGCTGAACGAGCGCCACTTGATGCAGCTCGCCGCGGTGCTGGATGCTGGCGGCGTGTCGGAAGGAGCCGCGATGCTCGGCCTGACCCAGCCCGCGGTCAGCCGATCGCTGGCCATGCTGGAGGCGCGCGTCGGCGAGCCGCTCTTCCTCAAGGGCCGTCGGCCGCTTCAGCCGACACCGCTCGGCTTCCAGCTGGCTGCGCAGGGCCGCACGATCATCACGGCCTCGCGCAAGGCGTCGGATGCGGTGCAGGGCTTCATGAAAGGCACCAAGGGTGTCGTCCGCGTCGGCGGCGTGCCTTTCTTCATGGATGCGATGATCAGCCGGATGATCGGCGAATTCCAGAAGCTCGAACCCGAGGTCACCGTCCAGCAAAGCTATATGAACCTGCCCGAGATGGTCGCGGCGCTGGAGAGCAACCAGATCGACCTCGGGATCGTGCCGATCGGGGTGCTCGACCTCGGACCCGGCTTCGAATTCACCGAGATCCTGCCCGGACGCAATGTCGTGGCGTGCCGGCCGGACCATCCGCTGCTGCGCAACCGCCGCCTCAGGGCGCATGACCTGACCAGCTTTCCCTGGGTGGCCCCCCTGCCCGGCTCGCCGTTGATGTCGGACCTGCAGATGATCCTGATGAGCATCGGCATGTCGGACTTGAACGTGCGCTATTCGGGTGGCTCGCTGATGAGCGTGATCAACTTCCTCGCCGAAACCGATGCACTGGCCGTGCTGCCGTTTTCCGTGGTCTTCGCGCAACGCAAGGAGAACCGGGTGACGGTGCTTCCCTATGAAATCCCCCAGCCCAGCCGCTCGCTCGGCATCCTGCGCCGGGTCGGCGGGCCGCGCTCTCCGGCGGCGGAGCGCTTCGCGGGCCACGTCACGACCGCTTTCGAGAATCTGAAGCACATCATCAAGCGGCACGAGAATGCCGTCATCTGGGGCCGCTAGAGCAATTCCCGGAAAAGCGGTTTTCCGTCAGGAAATTGCGTCGAAACAAAGAGTTAGATCGGTTCGCCGTTTTCATGAAACGGGGAAACGCCCTAGCCGGCTCGACTGTCCACCCTCGGCCTCACCGAGCGCGAAAGCCGACTGATACCACGATTGCGGCGGGAGCAGCCGCGCAAGCGCCAGGGATCCAACGATAGTTAGCCGCCGGCACGGGCCGCAGAAACGCGACGCGAAGCCGGGGGGCCATTCCTATGCCACGCTTGACTTGCTCATATTTTTCATAATAAATCATACATAATAATCGTAAAAAAGACGACGCATCTGGGAGCATCCATGAAAATTACGGCCATCAAGGCGCTCGTCTGCAATGCGGAAATGCGCAACTGGGTTTTCGTTCGGGTCGAAACCGATGAGCCCGGTCTGTTTGGCTGGGGCGAGGCAACGCTGGAATGGAAGACGCGTGCCGTCGTTGGCGCGCTTCAGGATCTTGAGGCACTGCTCATCGGGCAGGATCCGCGCAATGTGGAGCAATGCTACCAGATCCTGACGCGCCACGGTTTCTGGCGTCTCGGCGTCGAGGGAATGTCGGCCGTCAGCGGCATCGAGATCGCGCTCTGGGACATTCTGGGCAAGTCGCTGGGCGTCCCGGTCTGGCGGCTTCTCGGCGGCCAGGTCCGCGACTATCTGCGCACCTACACGCATCTCGGCCTGGGCGACATGAAGGCGGTCTATGAGAGCGGGTCGGCGGACACGATCGTCGAGCGCGGACGCATCGTCACGCAGGCCGGCTACGACGCGGTCAAGGTCGTCTGCATTCCCTACACCCACTATGTCTCACCGGCCAAGGCGGTCGACTCCGTCGCCAACATGGTTGGCGCGCTGCGCGAGGCCGTCGGTCCCGATATCGACATCATGGTCGACTTTCACGGACGCCCGGCCTCCGTCAACGCGGCGATGGACTATCTCAAGGCGATCGAACCGGCCCGCATCATGTTCGCCGAAGAGCCCGTGCCGCCTGAAGACGTCGCCGGCCTGGCGCATATCACGGCGCAATCGGCGATCCCCATCGCGTCCGGCGAGCGGCTGATCGGGCGCCGCGAGTTCACGCAATCGATCGCGGCGCGCGCGTTCAACATTGCCCAGCCCGATATCTGCCATACTGGCGGTCTGCTCGAGACCAAGAAGATCGCCGCTCTGGCCGAAACCGCCGGCATCGGTCTTGCGCCGCACAACCCGCTCGGCCCGATCGCCGGCGTCGCGGCGCTTCACTTCGGCATATCGACGCCGAACGTCATCATCCAGGAAGAGATGTCGGGCGCGGTCGCCTGGTACGACGACGTCGTCACCTGGCCGATCGATCGCAAACCTGGCCGCTGGGACGTGCCCGACCTGCCGGGCCTCGGCGTCACCGTGAATGAAGACGTCATCGCGCGCCACCCCTTCAAGCAGGAAGTGCTGCATGCCCGTAACGCCGTCATGCCCGACGGCACCGTGGTCGATTGGTGAGCGCCATGACAGGCAGGCTTCAGGGAAAGATCGCAATCGTCACCGGCGCCGGCCAGGGCATTGGCGCCGCCACCGCCTGGGCCTTTGCGATGCAGGGGGCAAAGACCGTGATTGCCGAGCTCAATGCGGCAACCGGCAAGGCGATCGCCGACGAATTGCATGCCAGGGGCGCCGACGCCCTTTTCGTCGAAACCGATGTCACCGACACGACGGCGGTGGCCGACATGGTGGCCAAGACGATCGCGGCCTATGGCAGCGTAAACGTGCTCGTCAACAATGCCGGCGCCAACGTCTTCTACGAACCCTTGTCGATGCCGGACGAGGAATGGGACCGCTGTCTCAGGCTCGACCTTCAGGCCGCGTGGTTCTGCGCCAAGGCGGTATTGCCGACGATGCTGGCGAACGGTTCGGGGTCGATCGTCAACATAGCCAGCTGCCACGCCTTCAAGATCATTCCCCACACATTTCCCTATCCGGTCGCCAAGCATGCGCTTGTCGGCCTCACCCGCTCGCTCGCCATCGAATATGCGGCGCGCGGCATCCGCGTGAATGCGATCGCCCCCGGCTACATCGAGACGCCGATCGCGGAAGCCTATTGGAACACGTTTCCAGACCCGGCCGAGGAGAAGCGGCGGGCCTACGACCTTCATCCGCCCAAGCGCATTGGCCGGCCGGACGAAGTTGCAATGACGGCGGTTTTCCTCGCTTCGGACGAAGCGCCGTTCATCAATGCCGAGACGATCACCATCGATGGTGGACGCTCGGTTCTCTACCACGACTGACAACCAAGCAGGGAGGATCCACATGAAAACGACGACAAAGGCTCTGGCAACATTGGCGCTGCTGGCTGCCGGACTGATGGCTGGCGCGGCAAGCGCCGACGACATCAAGATCGGCTACATCAACAAGATGGGCGAGCATCCATGGTTCGTCGCCGAAGTCGGCGGCGCCAAGAAAGCGGCCGAGGCGGCCGGCGCCACCTTCGTGTCGCAAGACGTCCAGTTCGACTCCAATCTGACGATCACCACCTTCGACACCATGGTCGGCGACGGGGTGAAGGGCATCGCCATCGTGGTTCCCGACAAGGCGCTGGGACCGGTCATCGCCGAGAAGGCCAAGGCGGCGAAAATCCCCCTGGTGGCGGTCGATGACGATATCTACTATCAGGACGGCACTCAGGTCCCCTATGTCGGCATGAATGCCTACAATATCGGTGCGCGGGTGGGCGAAGAACTGGCCAAGCTCTACAAGGCCGACGGCTGGGCCGGCAAGGAGGTGCGCATCGCCTCGATCGAGGACCGCAAGGCCGACACCTGCATGCAGCGCAACAAGGGTGCCGAGGAAGCGTTCCTGAAGGCGGTGCCCGATTTCAAGCCGGCGAACATCCTTCGCGTCCCCTATGACAACACGATGGTCAACGCCATCGACGTCATGACCACCACATTGACGGCCAATCCCGGCGTCACCAACTGGATCTTCTATTCCTGCAACGATGACGGCGTGCTGGGTGCGGCGCGAGCGCTGGAAAACGCCGGTTATGCGGCGGACCAGGGCATGGGCATCGGCATTGACGGCAGCCGCGCCTGCGAGGCCTTCGGATCAGGAAAGCCTTCGGCATTCCGTGGTACGATGTGGCTCAATTCGGCAAACCATGGCGCGCTGGCGGTGAAGATCCTGCTGGCCTCGATCAAGGACGGAACGAAGCTGCCCGTTCAGTCCTTCACCGACCCGGAATACATCACCGCCGGCAATTTTTCATCGGACTACAAGGCCAAGCTCTGCCACTGAACCGGACCTGCGTCATGCGCCTCCAGGGCGCATGACGCTTTCCAGTCGGCAGGTTCGCTGGCCGCCATGCCACCGGACACGGATCGATCCTTGGGAGTGAGCCTTGACGCAACCGGAATTCTTCTCGCTCGACGGCATATCGAAACGCTTCGGCGTCGTGCAGGCGCTCGACAACGTCTCGATCGCTTTCCGGCCAGGCGAGGTGCTCGCTCTGGTCGGCGAGAACGGGGCCGGCAAATCGACGATGATGCGCATTCTCGAGGGCGTCTTCGGGCCTGACAGCGGCACCGTGCGGCACGGCGCGACGCCGATCGTTTTCGGCGAACCGCGCGACAGCCACCGGGCCGGGATCCGCGTCATCCATCAGGAGCCGGAGATCGTGCCGAACCTGACGGTGGCCGAGAACATTTTCGTCGGCGAATTGCCGCGCCTGGCAGGCGTCTTGCTCGACTGGCGCAAGCTGGAGGAGCAGACCGACCGGGTGCTTGCGACCTTCGGCATGGAGCACGACATGCGGCCACGCCAACTCTGCGGCACGCTCGGCCCGGCGCAGCGCCAGATGATCGAGATCATGCGCGCCATCCGTGCCGGCGGCCGGCTGATCGCCTTCGACGAGCCGACCTCGTCACTGACCGATGATGAAGCGCGTCGCCTGTTTTCCGTCATCCGCCGGCTGCGCGAGAAGGGCACGTCGATCATCTACATCTCGCACCGGCTGAACGAGATCATCGACCTTGCCGACCGCATTGTCGTTTTGCGCGACGGCAGGCTGGTCGACGATTCGCCGGCGGCCGGCGCTAGCGAGCAGACCATCGCCAGGCTCATGGTCGGCCGCAACATCGCCGATCTGTTCACCCGCGAGACCTGGCGGTCCGGGGAGCAATTGCTTGATGTGGCGGGATTGACCACCGACCGCGTCAGCGATGTCAGCCTCAGGGTTCGTCGCGGCGAAGTGCTCGGCATCGCCGGCCTCATGGGCGCGGGCCGCTCCGAACTGGCAAAGGCGATTGTCGGCTACGACCGGCGCATCGCCGGCACCATAGCCATGAACGGCGTGCCCGTTGTCCCCAACAGTCCGCATGCGGCAATCGTCTCGGGCATCGGTTTTGCGCCCGAGGACCGCAAGCACGAGGCGTTGCTCCTGTTCAGAAGCATTCTCGACAACGCTTCGCTTTGCGTGCCCGACAAGACGTCGAGCTTCGGCTTCTTCAACCGGCGCAAGGCGCTGGAGATTGTCTCGCCGCTGGCAGCCAAGATGTCGATCAAGGCACCCAACCTCGACGAGCAGGTTTCGAAACTGTCGGGCGGCAACCAGCAGAAAGTCGTTCTGGCGCGCTGGCTTGCCCGGGAGCCGATGCTGCTCATCCTCGACGAACCGACGCGCGGCATCGATATCGGCGCCAAGGCGGAAATCTATCGGCTGATCGATGAGCTCGCGGCAAGCGGCATTGGTATCATCCTGATTTCCTCGGAAATGCCGGAACTGATCGGTCTCGCCGACAGGGTTCTTGTCATGGCGGGTGGCCGCATCACGGCAGAACTTGCCCGCCCCGACATCGACGAGGCGACGATCCTCAAACACGCAATGCCGCAATCCGCACCAGCGCCCGGAGACCACATTCAATGAACAGCCTCGAGCTTCGCGCGTCGAAAGCGCAGACCGACGCCAGGGGCGCGTCCACGCGCCTTGTGGAGCGCCTTGGTGTTCACAACATCAGCCTTCTGGTGGCGCTTGCCATTCTCATCATCATCTTCGGCTCGTTGCGCGGCGACGTGTTCTTCTCCAGCCGGAACCTGCTCAACATCGGCCTTGGCGTCACCATCCTCGGCGTGCTGGCGATGAGCCAGACCGTGGTCATCGTCGCTGGCGGTCTCGATATCGCCGTCGGCGCCACTGTCGGCCTGACCACGGTCTCGACGGCAATGGCCATCCAGGCGACCGGGTCGCCGGCGGCCGGCATTGTTGCCGGCCTGGTGCTTGGTGGTCTTGCCGGCCTCGTCAACGGCATCATCATCACCTACGGGCGGGTCAACGCGGTCATTGCCACGCTTGGCACCATGGCGATCTTTCGCGGCATCGCCTTCATCATGTCCGACGGCCAGTCGATCGCCATCTTCAGCGACACGTTCCGGTTCATCGGCATTGGACGCATCCTCGGCCTGCCGCTGCTGGTCTGGATTCTGGTGCTGACCGCGATCGCATTCCACCTCTTCCTCGCGCGGTCGATCGTCGGCCGCAACATCTATGCGCTCGGCGGCAATCCCGTTGTCGCCCGCTTCTCCGGCATCAACATCAATCGCTACCGCGTCGGCATCTACATCATGAGTGGCGTTGCCGCCGGATTGGCCGGGATCCTGCTGGCTGCCCGTACCGGTTCGGGTCAGCCCGTATCCGGATCCCAGGGCCTGGAACTCGAGGCTATCACCGCGGCCGTGCTGGGCGGCTGTGCCTTGCAGGGCGGCAAGGGCACGATTGTCGGCGCGCTGCTCGGCGTCGCCATCATTGGCGTCCTCAACAACGGAATGATACTGACGTCCGTTCCAACCTTCTATCAATTGCTTGCAAAAGGCTCACTGCTGATCCTTGCTGTGGTCATTGCCGAGTACCACTTGAACAGGACATGACGATGGACGCGGCGACTGCTGCAATCGATCAAGGCAAGCAGGACCTTCCTGCCGGTGATGGCGCCACGTCGTCCCTGAAGGATCGCATCGCACGCGATCTCGGACAGCGCATTCTCGCCGGCACCTACGCGCAGCACGCGGTCCTGCCGACGGAGGCTGAACTGTGCGTCATCTACGGCGCCAGCCGCACGGCGCTTCGCGATGCGCTGCTGACACTTTCGGCCAAGGGGCTGATCGAGGCGCGCAAGCGGGCTGGCACGCGTGTGCGCGCGTCGAGCGAATGGAACAGGCTTGACGCGCAGGTCCTCGAATGGATGCGCGATATCGAGCCCGATCTCGATTTCGTCCGCGGCCTGATCGAGGCGCGGCTGGTCATCGAGCCGGCTGCCGCCCAGCTTGCGGCCAGGATGGCGACCTCGGCCGATCTCGCGGTGATCGAAGCCGCCTATGAGGCCATGCGCATCGCGCCGGAGGACGACCTCGCGGCCTGTCTCGATGCCGATGTCCGCTTTCATACCGCCATCCTGCGCGCCAGCCGCAACCCGGTTTTCGCCAATCTCGGCAATATGCTGGCAGCCGCACTCAGCTTCTCGTTCCGACTGACCACATCGGCCACCGCCAACTATCAGCAGACACTCAGCGCCCATGGCGATGTGCTGGAGGCAATCCGCATGCGCAGGGTCGACGAGGCTCACGACCAGATGAAAGCGCTGATCGGCATCGCCTCGAACGACCTTCTCGCTGTCGCCCGCAAGGGCCACCACCAACAGTCGGTCCCCACCGCCAGTGCCGATCCCATCTGAGTTTGATGATCCGCACCATCGAGATTCGAAATGGCGACCTGTCCGCCGAAATCGTTCCGTCGCTTGGCGGCGGTGTGGCGCGGCTCGACCGTGGCCGCGCGCCGATGTTCAGGCCGTGGCCTGACGGCGGCAGCACGAACCCAATCGACTTGCGATCGCGACGGGAACCGCTATGAGCGTGTTGCACTTTGGGTAACGGCGCCTTGGCATGGCAGCTCTGAGTCTTTGGACTTGCCATTTCGGCCAAGTTCAGTAATTGCGCCAGTTGACCAGCCGCCATGGCAGCCGGAAGATACAACGAGGGCTTGAACAATTTGGTCGATCTCAACACCCACACTGCGGATGCTGCGCGCGATCGGAACTCCCCGCGAGTCGTCGCGGTTCTTACAACACGGAACGAAGAACGGTTCGTCGCCGGATGTCTTGAGAACCTCTTTCGTCAAGGCGTACAGGTCTACATTTGCGACAATCAGTCGACGGACCGAACGCTTGAGATTGCGCTACGCTACCGCGGGGCCGGATTGATAGGATTCGAAAGCTTCCCGCATAACGGCTTGTATTGCTGGGAGCAGCTTCTTCGTCGCAAAGAGGAACTATTTCAGTCGCTCGAGGCTGACTGGTTCATGCATCTTGACGCTGACGAGATTCACCTTCCGCCTGTTTCGTACTCATCGTTGGTCTCCGCAATTGCGGCAGCCGACGCACTCGGTTTCAATGCGATCGAGGCTTCCGAATTCACGTTCATTCCCACCAGGGAAGCCCCCGATCACGACAATCCCGATTATCAACAAACGCTTCGCACCTATTACCCGTTCCGGCCGACCTCGCCACACTGCGTCCGTGCGTACAAGAAACAGGACGGCCCCATGGAGATCGCGTGGTCAGGCGGCCATCGCGTACGCTTCGGGGGTCCGGTGAGGCTCTCCCCCGTGCGTTTTCGCATGAAGCATTATCTGTTCCTGAGCGCAGAGCACGCCGCGCGCAAATATGGTGGCCGCCGCTTCCGGAGCGAGGAGGTCAACGGTCTTGGTTGGCACGGATGGCGACCCCGCTTGCGACCAGGCGATATCCAACTGCCGAACACCACCCAGGTGCGCACCGCCACGACGGACGATGATCTGGACGAGGCCAATCCATGGTTGGCCCACTGGCTTGAGCGGTACGCCTCATGAGCGATGTACACCTCCCCCGCATCCTGGCGATCGCGGACCGACCCGGCTGGGCGATCGATAGAAAGACCCAGAATCTTCAGCGCGTGCTGGCAAGAAGGTTCGAGATCGTCGAACGATTTCAACATGATGTGACTGAGTCCGACGTGAACGCGGCGGACATCGTGCTCATCTTCTATTGGCTCCAATTCGCGAAACTGGCCCTCCCGGAATCGGTATTCGCCCGGCGGTCTGACAGGCTGGTCATCGGGATCTGCAGCCACAGAGAACTGGAGGGCGAGTTCCGCGAGCCCGGGCTCGCTACCCTGCAGCGGTTGGCGCGCGCTGTCTTTGTCAACAATCGGAAGCTCGAGCACGAATACGCTCCTCTGCTGCGTATTCCGGTCCACTACACGCCCAATGGGGTCGACACGACATTCTTTTGCCCCTCGCCAGAGCCGCAACCCCGTTCTGGCGAGCTCCGCGTCGGATGGGCGGGAAGTCTCGGCAACCATGGTCCAACACATCGCGGCTTCCACGACATCATCGAGCCCGCGGTCGCTGCGGTGCCGGGCGTACGACTGCTGACTGCGATTCGGGAGCAACGCTGGCGTAGCGCTGACGAGATGCTCGACTTCTACCGGGATCTCGACGTTTATGTCTGCGCCAGTCGCAGCGAAGGCGCTCCCAATCCTTGCTTGGAGGCGGCGGCGTGCGGTGTCCCGTTGGTGACGACCCGTGTGGGAACTATGCCCGAACTGGTTCGGGATGGCGACAACGGGCTGTTCTTCGACGGAACGGCGGAAGGGCTCGCGAACAAGCTCGCCCTGTTGCGGGACACGCCATCGCTCGGGCCGCGGATGGCCGCCCGCATGCTCGAGACCATCCGAGAGTGGGATTGGGGCGTGCTGGCGGAGAACTACGCGCACATGTTTACCTCGTTACTACAGGCGGAGCAGTCGGGCCTGTGAGCCGTGCCTGACCTTTGGCGAGAGCCGCATCGGGGATGACGCAGGCTTGCGGCCGCACGACTACGGTCAGAGCTGCCGTTCAGACAGCTTTCGACATCGACGGAGTGAAAAAGCTGCTACCCGCCCGGTCCATGGTCGCGCCGAAATCGCCGATCGGCTCGTCGGCCTGTGGCGCGCGCCCCCTTGGCCGGCGGTCGATCCAGGGTCATTGTGTGGGGAGTAAGCATTCACTAGTCTTCCGGCCGGGTCGAGGATCGCACGCATGACGCCGAAACTGAACCGCTGGAAGCGCTTCGCCGACTGGGACGAGCGGCCGTTGCGCCTGGACAAGTTCGCGGCGGAAGACCCAGCCAACGGCTTCTCCGCCTTCTCCAGTCCGGCCGATCCAAAACCTGGCATCGGCATCAAGGACGGGCGCGTCGTGTCCCTCGATGGGGTGCTCGAACACGACTACGACATGATCGACCGCTTCATCGCCCGCCATCACATCGATCCGGAGGTGGCGCCTGAAGCGATGGCGCTGGACTCGGCGACCGTCGCACGCTGGCTGGTCGACATGAACGTGCCGCGCGAAACGCTGGTGCGGCTCGCCCATGGCATGACTCCCGCCAAACTCGCCGAAGTGGTGTCGCAGCTCAACGCGCTGGAGATCGCCTTCGCCTACTCGAAGATGCGGGCCCGCAAGACGCCGGGCAACCAGGCGCACGTCACCAACGCCAAGGACGACCCGCTCCAGCTCGCCGCCGATGCGGCGACCGCCGTTGCCTTTGGCTTCGACGAGATCGAGACGACGATGCGCGTGTCGCGCAACGCCTGGTCCAACGCGGTGGCGTGCGCTGTAGGCGGCGCCGTCGGTCGCTGGGGAACGCTGTTCCAATGCTCCAGCGAGGAAGCCGAAGAGCTGCGCATCGCCATGGCCGGCTTCACCTCCTACGCCGAAACCGTTTCCGTCTACGGCACTGAAAAGTCGTTCACCGATGGCGACGACACGCCGTGGTCCAAGGCATTCCTGGCCGCCGCCTACGCCTCGCGCGGCGTCAAGATGCGCTGCACGTCGGGTGCCGGCTCCGAGTTGCTGATGGGCTTCCACGAAGCCAAGTCGCTGCTCTACCTGGAAGCGCGCTGCCTCTGCCTGCAGCGCGGCATGGGGGTGCAAGGCACGCAAAATGGCGGTATCGACGGAGCGCCGTTGACCGCCACCATACCCGGCGGTGTCCGCGAACTGATGGCCGAGAACCTTATCGCCGTCTGGCTCGATCTCGAATGCGCCTCGGGCAATGACGCGCGCTCGACCGAATCGGAAATTCGCGTCGGCGCCAAGATCCTTCCCTACCTGATTGCCGGCTCGGACCTGATCTGCTCCGGGATGGGATCGATCCTGAAATACGACAATTCGTTCAACCCGTCGCTGATCAACGGCGAGGAGCTGGAAGACTATCTGGTGCTGCAGCGCGATTTCGAGGCCGATGGCGGGCTGACGCCGCTGCCCGAGTCGCGCGCGATCGAGCTGCGTGAGCGAGCGGTGGAAGCGATCTCCGCCGTGTTCGAGGAACTCGGCCTGACGACGCCGACCGAGGACATGAAGAGCAGCGTGGTCTACGCTTCCGGTTCCGACGATACGCGCAGCCTGATGCCGCGCGACGTCAGCTTCATCAGCGAGGCCATCAAGGAGCGCGGCATCACCGTGATCGACGTGGTCAAGGCGCTGGCCAAGCGTGGGTTCCGCGAAGAGGCGGAGAACCTCCTCGACGTGGTCAAGCTGCGCCTCTCCGGTGACTATCTCCAGACATCGGCGATGATCCGCAACGGGCGGATCGTCAGTGCGGTCAACGATCCAAACGACTATCTCGGCCCGGGTTCCGGCTACCGCGTGTCCGAAGAACGACGCCTGCAGCTCAACGACATCCGCGATGTGCTGGACCAGAAGGAAGTGCTGCGCTCGGAAGCCCTGCACGAGAAGGACGAGGCAAGGCACATCCGCTACCGCAACCTTGGGCCGGCGGCCAACGGATCGGCGAAGGACGATGTGGTCATCGGCATCAGCCCGGCCTTCGGGCTGAAGCTTTACCGGACGACGGCCGGACATCGGCTCTCCGAAGTGCTCGGCGCCATGCTCGATGCGATCCGCGCGCGCGGGCTCAAGGCGCGCGTCGTCCGCTTCCGCCATACGGCCGATACCTCCTTCCTCGGCCTGTCCGCTGCCCGGCTTGCCGGCAGCGGCATCGGCATCGGCATCCAGGCCAAGGGCACGGCCGTCATCCATCAGCGTGACCGCCAGCCGCACAACAATCTGGAACTGTTTTCCAATGCGCCGATCACCCGGCTCGAACACTATCGCGCGCTCGGCGCCAACGCGGCGGCCTATGCGTTGGGCGAAATGCCGGAGCCTATCGTGGTGCCGCAGCGCGGCGAGGCCATGGGGTCACGCCACCATGCCCGCGTCGCCCTGATCTACGCCATCGAAACCGGGCTGACCGAGGCGGGTGCTGCTCCCGAAGAGATCGACATCACCCTGACGGGAGCGAAATCGTGACCCATACGCGCGCCGACTATCCGCTTGCCGAAACCCAGCCCGGCGCCGTCACCGGCAAGCACGGCAAGGCGCTCCCGGAAATAACGCTGGATGCGGTGCTCGCCGGCCACGTGACGATGGAAGACCTTCGCATCACGCCGCAGGCACTGCAGGCTCAGGCCGACGTGGCGCGCGATGTCGGCCGGCCGACTCTCGCCCTCAACTTCGAGCGCGGGGCGGAGCTTGTCGAGGTGCCGCAGGATTTCATCATGCAGGTCTACGAACTGCTGCGTCCCGGCCGCGCCAAGTCCAAGGAAGAATTGCTCGAGGCCGCCGCCACGATGCGCGATACCTACCAGGCCGAACGCATTGCCCGTTTCATCGAAGAAGCCGCCGAGACCTATGCGGCGCGCGGCCTTTTCACATTCCGCTTCTGAAAGGACCGCATGAGCTGGAAAACCGGATTCCGTTCGCTCTACTACCTCGGCGCGCCCGAGCCGGATGATCCGGTGCTGGTGCCGGCGCAAACCGCCATCCTGGTCATCGACGTTCAGAACACCTACCTGGAACGGCCGGATCGCGCGTCGCTTTCGCCGCACGAACAGCACCGCTACGATCTGTGGACGCCGTTCCACGAGCGCATGCACGCCACGGTCATCCCGAACACGGCAAGACTGCTGGCGCTGGCACGGCAAAACGGCATCGAATGCCTTTTTGCCCGCATCGCCTGTCACACGCAGGACGGGCGCGACCGCTCGCTTTCCCAGAAAATGCCGGGCTGGAACAATTTGCTGCTGCCAAAGAACGACGCGCCATCGCAGCTCGTTCCGGAGCTTGAGCCGGCCGGCGACGAGATCGTGGTGACCAAGACCACCGATTCGGCGCTGACGGGAACGAACCTGCGCCTGATCCTTCACAATCTCGGCATCAGGAATGTCATCTGCTGCGGTATCTTCACGGACCAGTGCGTGTCCTCGACGGTGCGCAGCCTGGCGGATGAGAGCTATGCCGTCATCGTGCTCGAGGATTGCTGCGCGGCGGCGACCGAGGAGCTTCATCGCAAGGAGCTCGAGATCATCAACATGATCTATTGCCACGTGATGTCGAGCGGCGAGCTATGCAAAATCATGGCCTTGGCAAAGTGACGCAGCGTCCGTAGTGTCATGGCTGCACGAGCAGGCTGGGACACATCGGCCGCCCTGTGCGGGGAACTGCATACAGCTGTCACGAATGGAGAGGGCTTCATGGCCATAGAAACTGCACGCGGGACGATCGACGTCTCGAAGAGTAACAGCATCAATCTTTTGCACTCCAAGGCCGTTGGGCTCGCCGGAGTGCTCTTCCTGGCCGTCACCGGTGCGGCGCCAATGTCGGCGATGCTGGGCAATGTCCCGTTCGCGGCAGGCTACGGCATCGGCAAGTACACGCCGGCAGCCTTCCTGATGGCCACGATCGTGCTGACCGTCTTCTCGATCGGCTATGCCGCGATGGCATCGCGCGTATCGTCGGTCGGCGGCTTCTACTCCTTCATCAGCCAGGGGCTCGGCCGCGAGGTCGGCATGTCGGCGGGCATCGGCTCGCTCGCCTGCTACTCGCTGTTCGAAGCTTCCCTCACCGGACTGTTCGCCTTTTTCGGCAATCTGTGGCTTTCCCAGCATTTCGGCATCAACGTGCCGTGGATCGTGCTGGCGCTCGCCATGATCGTGGTCATCGCGGCGCTCGCCTACCGCGATGTGAAAGTGTCGGCACGGCTGCTCGGCATTGCCCTCATTCTTGAAGTGATCATGCTGGTGATCTTTTCGCTGGGCGTGATCTTTGCCCATGGCGGGACGAATTTTTCCGGCGATTCGCTCAATGTGTTCAAGGTGTTCACGCCCGTTGCCGAGCAGAAGGTCGGCACTGTCGCCATACCGGCGGGCGAAGCGGCCGTCGGCATCTTCATGGCGTTCTGGTCGTGGGTCGGCTTCGAGATGGCGCCGAACTATGCCGAGGAATCCCGCGATCCGAAGCGCATCATTCCGCAATCGCTGCTGATTTCGGTCATTGGCCTTGGCCTGTTCTACACCTTCGTCAGCTGGTGCGCGGTGGCGGCCTATCCGACCGAGGCCGACATGGTGGCCAAGGCCTTCTCCGACGGCGTGAACTTCTTCCTGACGCCGGTGCAGAATTTTGTCGGCGGCTGGGGTTACCAGCTGATGTCGCTGCTCATCCTGACCAGTTCCTTCGCCTGCGGCATGGCCTTCCACAACACCGCTTCCCGCTATTTGTATTCGCTGGCGCGCGAAGGCGTCCTGCCGCAGGCGATCGCCGAGACGCATGACCACCACAAGAGCCCACACAAGGCATCGGCGCTGCAGTCGGTGCTGGCGGCGGTATGGGTGCTGCTCTACGGTCTGGCCTACGGCTTCGACGATCCGTCGGGACAGGCCTGGCTTGGCGTCTATACGCTGTTTGCCGTGCTTGGCACGGGACTGCTTCTGGTGCTGCAGGCGGTTGTCTCGCTGGCCATCTACATGTGGTTCAAGAAGAACGGCGGCGGCAGCATGCTGACGACTGTCATCGCGCCGTTGATCTCGCTGGTCGTGCAGCTGGCCCTCGTCTACACGCTGGTCGCCAATCTGGCGACTCTGGGCGGCACCAATGGTTTCGCCACGAGCATCCCCTATGTCGGGCTTGCAATCCTTGTCGTCGGCCTGATCTGGGGCTTCGTGCTGAAGTCGGCCAACCCCAAGGCGTATGAGAACATCGGTCACATGGTGAACGAGGGCTAGGGCATTCCTCGCCCTGGCTTTCCAGCGTCAACGGGGGCGGAGCATCACTCTGTCCCCGTCTCATTTTGGAGCTTCAAATCATGACCCAGTCTTTGAAGGGTCGGTCCGTCGTCGTTACCGGCGGGTCGAAAGGCATCGGCAAGGGCATAGCGCGGGTGTTCGCGCTCTCGGGTGCCAAGGTCGCCATCGTTGCGCGCCATCCCGACCAGGCCGAAGCCGCGGCCGCCGAGATCGGCCATGGCGCCTTTGGCGTGGTTGGCGACGTGACCTCGCTCGCCAGCATCGAGAGCGCGCTTGCGGCGGCAGCCGCGAGAAACGGCAGTATCGACGTGTTGTGCGCCAATGCCGGCATCTTCCCGCAGGCGCGGCTCGAAGACATGACCTCGCAGCAATGGGACGAGGTTGTCGACACCAACCTCAAAGGCACTTTCCACGCGGTCAAGGCAGCGGTTCCCTATCTCAAGACATCCGACCAGGGCCGCATCGTGCTGACGTCGTCGATCACCGGCCCGATCACCGGTTTTCCCGGCTGGTCGCACTATGGCGCCACCAAGGCTGGGCAGCTCGGCTTCATGCGAACGGCCTGCATCGAACTGGCGAAATACGGCATCACCGTCAACGCCGTCATGCCGGGCAACATCCTGACCGAGGGCCTTGTCGGCCTGGGCGAGGACTACCAGAAGACCATGGCCGCCTCGATCCCGCTCAAGCGGCTCGGAACCGTGGAGGACATCGGCTACGCCGCGCTCTACTTTGCGTCGAGGGAAGCCGGCTACGTGACGGGGCAGACAATCATTGTCGACGGCGGCCAGATCCTGCCGGAGAGCCTGGAGGCACTTGCATAGAATGGTTCAAAACTTGCTCAGATAGGCCTCGCACAGCCCGACCGTTCCCTCGGTATAGGGAAGGCCCATCGACTTGGCGAGGTCGGTCTCGGCGTGCGAGCCGATCCACGCGACCAGGAGCAGACGGCGCAGCATCACGAAGGTCGGGATCTCGTCTTCGTCCGCGCTCGGCAGGTCAAGCACACGGCGATAGCCGGTCGTCCATGACCGGATGAGATCGGCTGCCTGTGGCTCGTGCTCATAGAAAGAGATGGGCGTCGCCGCGTCGTACATATACCAGCCGAAGCCGCAGTCGTCGAAGTCGATGACCTTCACCGTCTTACCGTCGATCAGAAGGTTGGCGAGCCGCAGGTCGCAATGGATGAGGCCGAAGCGGTCATGGCCCTTGCCGAAGGCGGCGAGCCGGCGGCCGACCAACTCCGCGGTGCGGCCAAAAAGCCTGGCTTTCGCGGCGTCGACGCCGATGCCGTCACGCCAGCGTCCCCAATGCGGCCTCTCCTCACCAAGGCTTGTTTCGAAATCCCACACATGCCGGCTGAACCAGGCAGGGCGCTTCCACTGCCGGGCGTGGATGTGCATGCGGGCCGTCACCTCGCCAAGCACCTCGAAAGGTTCGGCAAGGTCCTCGCCTATGCCCGGCTCCTCACCGGTCTCCCATTGCGACAGCACGACATGGCGTGGTTGCGCCAATCTGGCATGGCCGACACGCTGGATCTGTTCGCCGTCCTTGCCCGCGACAGGCACGGGCGTGGGGACGATCCCGGTCTGGCGCAGATCGGTCAGCCAGGCCAGTTCAGATTGAATGGCCGTCCTTGAGTGGTAGCCGTCGCGATGGATGCGGAGCGCCCAGCGCCGGCCGTCGCGAGCCGCAATCTTGTAGGTCGCGTTCTCCGACAGGTTGATCATGTCGACGGAAACGTCCGCCGGCAGATCGTAGTTGGCGATGGCCGCTTCCGCCGTTTCCTGCAGGATCCCGAGTTGCTGGTCGTGGGTGAGCGCGTCGAAATCCATCACTGTCCGTCCTGCCCTGTCCCAGCACACCTGTCTCCTGCCGGAATCCGCGCGATCCCGGCCGGCCCAGCCGCCTGTTCGCGCTGGACGCCCGACAATTTCAACGAGGGTTGGACCATGTCAACTCGCCTTGCCTGCCTGATGCAGCAACGCCCGGGCGCGCGGCATTGCCGCGTCGAAGCGATCCATGATGTCCCGGCAGGTTTCGTGATCCAGAAGAACACCGGGCTTCCACTGCAGCACCCGCTTGTCGAGCGACGAGAAGATCGCCCAGACGCCCTGCTCGTAGAGCGCACGCGACACGAAGACGGCGCCTTCCGGGTGATTGCCGAATTCCAGCCCGAGGATCACGCCTTTCTGGCGTACCCCGGTGAAGATATCGCCGTGACGAACCAGCATCTCGCGCATGGCCTGCGCCATGAACCCGGTCACGGTGCCGACATTGGCCACCAGTTCGGGCCGTTGCAGCATCTCGATGACCTTGTGGGCGACGACACAGCCGAGTTCGGCCCCGCCGGTGGTCGAAATGTGGGCTGCCCCATCCTCGTTGAGCCAGCCGCCGGCCCTGTCGTTCACCAGCGCCGCGCTGATCGGATAGAGGCCGCCGGACAGGCCCTTTGCCGTCACCATGATGTCCGGCTGGATACCGTAGGCCTGCCAGCCCCACATGCTGCCGGTGCGCATCAGGCCGGTCTGGACTTCGTCGGCGATGTACATCGCGCCATGCTTTTCGCATAGCGCCTTGCAGGCGCCGAGATAGCCGTCCTTCGGCATCGGGAAGCCGTAAGTGGCGGGGATTGTCTCCATGATCAGCGCCGCGACGTCCTCACCCTCGAGCACTCTTTCCATGGCGTCGATATCGTTGAAGGGAACCTGGATGAACGTCTCCGGCTGGTCGGAGAGAAATATCTTGGTGAAGCGATCGTCGCCGGTCGCCACCGCGAGCCCCGAATGCCCGTGATAGCCCTTGATGATCGACACGATCTTGCGCCGCTTGGTGGCATAGCGGGCGCTCTTGATGGCGATGTCCACCGCCTCCGCGCCGCCCGGCGCGAAGATCGCGTATTTCATTCCCGGCGAGACTTTGACGAGGGATTCGGCCAGCGCCGTTCGCGCCACGGAAGGGAACCAGTGGTTGCCTATGTCGAAATAGTCGAGCGCGCTCTTCAGCGTCTCGACCAACTCCGGATTGCGGTGACCGAGATTGTAGGTACCGCCATTGAGGTGCAGGTCGATCAGCCGGCGCCCCGACATGTCGTAGAGGAAATAACCCTCCCGCCTGCCGATCACCAGATCGATCCCGGCCTTCTGCCAGAACCTGGTCTTGTCGGGATTCCAGAAACGCATTGCCTTGTCGAAAAAATCCTGCTTCGACTCGAACTCGAAGGGGCCGAAGTCGTACATGCCTGTCTTTTCCTCAAAGGTTGATCGGCGCGCACCGGAGCGGGCGAGGTTCGCCCGCCGGATGATGCAGGATTACAAGCTGGCGAGAAAGGGTGAAGAGGGATGATCCTGAAGGACAGGACCGCGATCGTAACCGGGGCGGGATCGGGCATCGGCAGGGCGGCGGCGCTTATCATCGCGCGCGAGGGTGCGGTGGTCGGCGTGGCGGATCGCAGCGCCGACGGCGCCAACGCGACCGTCGAACAGATCCTTGCCGCCGGTGGCCGGGCAAAGGCGCTTGTGTTCGACCTGACCGACGATCAGGCGCTTGAAGCCGGTTTTCACGATTTCATCCACACTCAGGGCAGGATCGACATCCTGCACAATCATGCCGGCGTACAGGTCGAAGGCGACGTGCTCGGTGTGAGCGTGAAAGGCTTCGACACCTCCTGGGCGCTCAATGTGCGGGCTCACTTCCTCGGTGCCCGCATCGTCATGCCATTTATGAAGAAGGCAGGCCGCGGCGTCATCCTCAACACGTCGTCGAGTTCCGGCGTGCTCTACGACCGCGAGATGATCGCCTATACGACGACCAAGCACGCGGTGATCGCGATGACCAGGCAGATGGCCGGCGACTATGGTCGCTTCGGCATTCGCGTCAACGCGCTTTGCCCGGGTTGGGTGGACACGCCCTTCAACGCTCCTTTCATCGCCCAGATGGGAGGCCGGGAAGCCATCGAAGCCTACATCCGCGAAAAGGTGCCGCTTGGCCGTTGGGCAATCGTCGAGGAGATCGCGGAGGCAGTGCTGTTCCTGGTGTCTGACCGGTCCTCCTACATGACGGGTCAGATCCTGGTTGTCGATGGAGGAGAAACGGTGATCTAGCCGTGAGCCTTCAGGAGGCTGTCAATTCGTCCTGGAGATAGGATCTTTGATTTCATTGGCTTTTTCGCGAGCCAAAACTGAAGCCTTTCCGCCTTCCGCGCCAATCCAGCAATGTCAACGCCCCTCCAGGAGGGTGGCTGGCGACGCGAAGATCATGCCGCCGATCGAGTGCAGATGAGATCAGTAAGGACGAGGCGACCCTCGCGAGCGGCGACATCAACAAGATGCCGTCTACTCGATGGCGGCCTTGGCCTCAAATCCCGACTTGGCTAGAGTTCCTGGCATGCTGAATGCCATTCACCACGTCGCGCTCATCTGCACCGACTACGACCGGTCGCGACGGTTCTACGTCGAACTCCTCGGCCTCGATTTGATAAGGGAGATCTATCGGGAGGAGCGGCAGTCGTGGAAGGCCGATCTGCGGATCGGGTCCGTCCAGCTGGAATTGTTCTCCTTCCCTGCACCAGCGATGCGGCCGTCCTATCCAGAGGCGGCCGGCCTGAGGCATCTGGCGTTTGCCGTGACGAACCTTGATCCCGTAATTATGCGCCTGGAAGCCGCCGGCGTTGCGGTGGAGCCAATCCGGATCGACCCATATACAGACCAACGGTTTACCTTTTTCAGCGACCCGGATGGATTGCCGCTGGAACTCTACGAAGCCCCATAAGGAAGCAGCCATGGCCAACTGGGGTGCCTGATGGTCATGCGCCTAGCACAGATGGTGGGCCCGGATGGGCGTCTCAAAATCATTGATTTCATTGACTTCTCGTGGGCCAAAATCAGAAATCTTCCCGTATCGTTCCGTGTGGTTCCGCTATCGACCTCGTCCAGTCCAATTTCGCTGGCCTATAAGCGCCCTAGAAAAGTCCTGAACTGAAGGTCAGAGACTGCGCCCAGAAACGGACGGCTTTTGATCAGCCCCGGCCAGTGGCGAAAAATCGGATCTGGCCAGCACCCCGGCTATCCTGGCAAAGCTGACAAATGCCTGTCGCGCCTGTTCGGTTGTCATCTGCCCGGCGATTGCGGCGTTGCAGCTCCTCACCGCGCAGTTGTATACCGGCCCCCGACGGGCCTTCGGCCATTGATTCAAGTATACGAGCGCCTCCCGCACCGATCCGATGTCGTGTCTCACGTCACTGGTCTTAACCTGCACGGGGGCAAGGAAAGCCAGACTGGTCATTTGCTAACTCCCTGGGGTTGCAAGGTTGATTCAGCATCCCATGACGGCTCTTTCATTTGAGGCTGTTGGACGTCATTCGACCATCCTCGCTATCTGCGAAGGCCGGGGCTTCATCGAGCCCCGGCCTTGCTTCGCGACCGTCATTTGTTGCCGTTGATTGCAATGCGCTTGGCGTTTGCCTGCGCCTTTTTGGACTTGGGCAATGTCACGGTGAGCACACCGTTCTTGAACGTCGCCGCCACCTTGTCGTCTTCAACCTCACGACCGAGACTAAAGCGCCGCTCAAAACGCCCATAATAGCGTTCGCTGAACTGGCGGTCCTTGTTCTCGGTCTCCGCCTTCTTCTCGCCGCGAAGTGTCAGAACACCATCATCCAGCATGACCTCGACGTCGTTTTCATCGAGGCCAGGGATTTCGGCCGTCACCCGGATTTCCTGATCGGTTTCCGAGAACTCCACGCTTGGCCAAGTGCCGTTGAGAGGGGCCATGCGGCCCAGCGCCGAAGGTGTGTCAAAACCGCGGAACACCTCGTCGAATAGCCGGTTGACATTGCGGTGCAACGACAGGAACGGATCCATGTCGTCACCGCGATAAAGGCTCGGTGCCTGGCTGCTGCCACGGCTCCAGGGAATCAAGTCACGTACGCTCATTTCCTTCTCCTTTCCGTGTTGGGTCGCACCCGGACCCCACCCACGACAGGACGGGTGCGGGCCGACAGCCAAAGATCAGGCCGCCGCGCTTTCAATGCGCTTGGACGCCGCCTTCTTGTCGGTCTCGACATTGATCGCGATGCGGCGCGGCTTCATCTCCTCGGGAATTTCTTTCTTGAGGTCGATAGTCAGCA